>Ga0163163_10000003_pt1 | contig 455102 bp, 346 predicted proteins | sample S65metaG_FD_119766 | JGI IMG/M metagenome (GOLD analysis project Ga0163163, IMG submission 119766) | Switchgrass rhizosphere microbial communities from Kellogg Biological Station, Michigan, USA - S6-5 metaG | ecosystem: Host-associated > Plants > Roots > Rhizosphere > Soil | place: USA...
ACTGTACGGAGACGTCGCCGCCGCCCGTCGTCACCTGGATCTGTTCGAATGAGTCGAAGTTGAAGTACGACGGCGAGGAGTTCGAGGACAGGTCGGTGATCGATCCGCCTTCGAGATTCCACTGCACGTTCGATGAAGTCCCGTACACCGAGAGACCGACCTGCTGGCCCGACGCGGAGCCGCCCACGTTGAGACCGGCCTGGACGCCGGGCGTCATGCCGATGATCTGCCACGGGTCACGCGCCGTCGGGATGTTCTCGAGGATGTCCTTGGTGAACACCGCGCCGGTGGTGGTCTTCTTGGTATCGACGACGGGCGCCGCGGCGGTGACCGTCATTTCTTCGGATACCTGCCCGATCTCCATCTTCTGATCGACAGGGGCGTTGAAGTTGGTGGTGATGACCACGTTCGCCCGCGCGGCTTTCTTGAAGCCGGTCAGCTCGAACGTCACGGTAAAGGTCCCGATCGGTACGCTGGGAAACTGATAGCTCCCGCTGGTCGACGTTGTCGCAACCAACGGGCGTTGCAGGGCCGGGCCCGTCACCGTCACGGTCACGCCAGGCAGCACACCGCCCGACGGGTCCGTGACCTTGCCGAAGATCGAGCCAATGGCTTGTGCATTGGCTGATCCAGCGCTCGCTACGAGGATGCCTGCAGCGAGCAGGATCCCCCGGTAGACTCGCGTCATCGTTCCTCCTTGGCTATCCCATCCACCTGCGGCGCGCGTGGGACCAAGACGTCCGAAATTACAAAACGCCCCGGAGACGCCATGGCTCGCCTCTCAGAGGAGGCCACCCTCGAGCGCCGAAAGCGAGAGATGCTCTCGTAGGGTATGAAGTCGGTCTCCCGGGTAGTATCCTGTGAAGGCTGTATTTATCTGGCGTCAATGCTGGACTTAGCGACCGTTTCCGGGCACCAGCAGCAAATCTGACCGCTCCGGCTCACAATGGAGCGATGGCCGACCCCGCGCCGTCCGAGGGCCTCAGCCTGCGTGTGTTGCTCCTGTTGGGCTTCGGCAGCGTGTTTGCGCTCTGGCTGATCTCCGCCTACGCGCTGGCCGACAGCATGATCCGCACCGACACGCGAAGCACCGCACTGCGCACGCGCTTTGTGAAGAACGAACAACTGCTCTCGACGGTGCGCGCGCAGGCCCTTCTGAGCTCGGTGTACTTGCGGGACGCGCTGCTCGATCCCGACCCGTCGCAAACGCAGTTCTACCGCGACGAGCTCCAGCGGACGCGGCGCGACGTCGATCACGCGATGGCCGACTACCTGCCGCGCGCCGAATCGGCGCCCGAGCACGCCGACTGGATCCGCCTGCAGAAAGAGCTCGGCGACTATTGGAACGCGATGGTGCCGGTGCTCGATCCGACGTATACGCCGACGCCCGCGGAGTCGCGCGCGTATCTGCGCGACGAGGTCATCCCCAAGCGCGAGACCATCATCAGCATCTCCGACCAGATCCACGCGCTCAATCAAGAAGCGTTCGAAGCGGAGCAGCGCGAGGTCGGGCTGATGCGCGCCAGCCTGCAGCAGCGCATCTGGCTCACGAGCCTCATCACGGTCGGCGTCGGCCTGCTGATCGCCTTCTTCGCGATCCGCGCGGTGGGCCGGCTCGACGCGCGCGTCCGCGAGCAGCACCGCCACGAAGTCGAACAGAAGCGCGAGCTGGCGCGCCTCTCGTCGAAGCTGCTGCAGGCGCAGGAAGACGAGCGGCGACGCATCGCCCGCGAGCTGCACGACGAGATCGGCCAGTCGCTTGGCGCGCTCAAGCTGGAGCTCGCGGTTGCCGAGCGCATCATGCCGGAGGTCTCGATCGACGAGGTGCTCGCCGAGGCGCGCTCCATCACCGACCGTACGCTGCAGACGGTGCGCGATCTCTCGCAGCTCCTGCATCCCGCGATGCTCGACGATCTCGGACTGCCGGACACCGCGGATTGGTATCTGCGCGCGTTCTCACGGCGCACGGGCATCGCGAGCGAGCTGGCGATCGATCGACTCGAGGAGCGCCTCGCGCCCGAGGTCGAGATGTGCACCTACCGCGTGATCCAGGAAGCCGTGACCAACGTCGCCAAGCATTCCGAAGCGACCTCGTGCCGTGTGCAGATTGCGCGCGAGCCCGCCACGCTCCGCATCGTCGTCGAGGACAACGGCAAGGGCTTTCAGCCGGCGACGCGGCGTGCCGCCGACGCACGGGGGCTCGGGCTCATCGGTGTCCGGGAACGAGTCGCCAACCTCGGCGGTCGTTTGCGCGTCGAAAGTGGCGCGGGCACGGGCACGCGACTCACCGTCGAGCTGCCTCTGTCCGCCTAGACATGACACCCCTGCGAATTCTCGTCGCGGACGATCACACGCTGGTGCGCCAGGGCCTCCGCAAGATCCTCGAAAGCCAGCCGGGCTGGGTCGTGGTGGGGGAGGCGGGAGACGGGCGCGACGCCGTTCAGCAGACGATGGACCTGCAGCCGGACGTCGTGATCATGGACATCGCGATGCCGCGGTTGAACGGCGTCGAGGCCGTGCAGCAAATCGAGCGCAGGAATCCGAACGCCCGCGTCCTGGTGCTCAGCATGTACTCGGACGAAGCCTATGTGACGCGCGCCGTGCGCGCGGGTGCCGCCGGCTATCTGCTCAAGGACTCGGCGGACGTCGATCTGATTCAGGCGGTGAGCGCCGTGTCCGAAGGCAAGTCCTTCTTCAGCCCCGCGGTCGCGCGCGTGCTGCTCGACGAGTACGTGCGCCAGCTCGCCGAGCGGGGCATCGCGGACCGGTTCGACACCCTCTCCGAGCGTGAGCGGGAAGTCTTTCAGCTCATCGCCGAGGGCCACAGCAACAAAGAAGTGGCCACGATGCTGCACATCAGCCCGACGACGGTCGAGACCCACCGGGCGCACATCATGGAGAAGCTCGACCTGCACAGCACGGCGGACATCGTGCTGTGCGCGGTTCGCAAGGGCATCGTGCACTAGCGGACCGCGCTATGTCGCGGCTGTCGCGGGCGCGCGCGACCTTCGAGCGCTCGCGAGACCCGCCGCCTCGCGCCGCGGCCGCTTTTCCGCGTTCTCCGGTGGGAACGCGCGTTGCAGATCACCCCAACGCGGTGATGGTCCTGCTCGCGTTCGGCTTCCGGACCCAATCCAACAAGCGCGACGAAGTGCTGAGCGCGGTGGACGAGGCCGTCATGCGTCTGCGGCAGCTGCCGGGTTGCTCGCGCGGCCGGGTCTTTGCCGATAACGACGACCCCGACTCCTTCACGCTTTTCTCGGAATTCGAGTCGATCGACCAGGCGGACGTTTTCCTGACGTCCCCCGAATTCCAGGTCCTCAAGGGCATCCGGATGCTGCTCCGCGACGAGCCCGTCGTCGTGCTCGATGACGTCAGGACGCGGCTGACGCGGCTCGTCCGGGAGTAGAGGCCGGCTGTCGGGTCGCGCCACGACCATTCGCGGCTGGTCATCCTGTGCGCGAGGTTGCCTTGCTCGGACGCCGCGTCCGCATCCTTATTAATGCGGTACTAATGCGATTAATGCGGGACTAATGCGGTCAGGACACGCACCGCAACTCCCGCCAGAACCTCGCGACGTTCTGGACGACGTGGGTCGAGCCCGAAGTGCGGCACGATGCTCGTGCTACTACTGGGCGTAGTTGTGCCACCGTGCCGACGTTCGTGTCGTGGATCGTCGGCTTCTACACTCCGGATGGATCCGATGGTGCTCGCGGGCGCCGTCGCTGGCGCAAGAAACAGCACCACCGCCATGCGCGCGATCTCCGACAAAGCGAAGAGCACCGTGCCCGCCTTCGGCTATCCCGTTCCCTACGCCGTCAGCACCGTCGTGTTCCTGATCTTCGGCTACCTGGCGATGGTTTTGTCCTGAGTGATCACTATTGGCAGCTTACAGAAACCTCCCCGGTCGTGGGTTTCACGGATTTCCGGGATCGTCAATTTTTCGGCGGCCTGACGTCCGACCGGCGGGATCGCAGTTTATTATTGATGGCCATGCTGAGGCCTGGGGGCTATCTGTCTGCGATCGAACCGGGATCTCCTACCGTGTTCGTAGTTGACGATGACCCGTCCGTGCGCACGGCGGTCGAGCGGTTGCTCGAATCCGTCGGGTTGCCATGCGAGATGTTCTCCAACGCCAATGAATTTCTGAAACGGGCCGAGCGCGGCGTCGACGGCTGCCTCATTCTCGACGTGCGCATGCCGGGACCGAGCGGTCTCGATCTGCAGAACGCGCTCGCGGGCATGGGACAGGAGATCCCGATCGTGTTCGTGACCGCGTACGCCGATGTGCCGTTGACGGTGCGCGCGATGAAGGCCGGCGCGCTCGAGGTGCTGACGAAGCCATTCGACGATCAGGCGTTGCTCGACGTCGTGAACTCCGCGCTCTCGCGTGCGCGCGTCCGCCGGCAGGACCGCGAAGAGGTCACACGGCTCCGCGCGCGCTTCGAGACGTTGACTCCGCGCGAGCGTGAAGTGATGGCCCTCGTCGTCACGGGGCCGCCGAACAAACAGATCGCACATCAGCTCGGCACGACCGAGCGTACCGTCAAGGCCCATCGCGCGCAGGTCATGCACAAGATGCAGGCGGCATCGCTCGCCGAGCTCGTCCGCATGGCGGATCGCATCGGCATCTCCAAGGTCCAATAACCTCATTTCCACCGGCAATTCCACGTAGTCCCTAGGGTCAAGCTCTGTCGAGCCATTGGCCAATGGACGCATTTCGATCACAGGCCTACAGTGCTTCTCTCACTAGAAGCATGATTCATTTCGCGCCGTTCAGATTTGACGAGGTCGATCTCACGCTGTGGCGCGGGCCGGAGCCGCTGGCGCTCACGCGGAAGGCTGCGCATCTGCTGACGTGCCTGTTGATCGCGCGCGGCCACTGGGTCTCCAAGTCCGACATCCTCGCGTCGGTGTGGCCGGACACGCACGTGCACCCGGACAACATCAAGGTACTCGTTCGCGAGATTCGTCTCGCGCTGCACGACGACGCCGGCAGTCCGCGCTACATCCGCAGCGAGGTCGGTCGCGGCTACGCGTTCGTCGCCGAGACGACCGATCGTCTGAAGGGATCGTCCGGTGACGCCGATCTGCCGCTGTTCGTGAATCGCGCCAGCGAGCTCGCGGCCCTCATCGAAGCATTCGACGCCGTGCGCGCGGGATCCACGCGCGTGGTGTTGATCACCGGCGAGCTGGGCATCGGCAAGACGGCGCTCTGTGACATGTTTCTGCGCGTCGCGCGCGCGAGCGCGCGCGTGAACGCGGGGGCCGGCGAGTGCCTCAGCCATCCGCCGGCGGCCGAGCCGCTCTTGCCCTGGCTCGACGCCGTGCGCGCCTGCTGCCGTTCCGTGCCGCCGGTCATCGCGCCGCTCACGGCGGATGCTCCCGGATGGGCCGCCCGCGCGGCGCAAGGCTCGTCGGCGAGCGCCCTCGATTCGGCCAACATCTCTTCCCTCGTAGGCGAACTGCCCGCCGCACTTGCCGCGCTGGCACGTGACGTGCCGCTCGTCATCGTGCTCGATGATCTGCAGTGGGCTGACGCCGCGACGCTCGGGACCGTCGCCGAGCTCGCGAGACACCCGCGGATGTCCAAGTGTCTCGTGATTGCCACCGCCAGCCTGCACGGGCCAGCGCGCGATCCGATGGCGCTCGCGGCGCTCGACGCCGTCCTGCGCAGGACGCCGTCGAGCTTCGTCTTGAACCTCACCTCATGGTCCGCGCTGCAGGTGGAGCGGTACGTCGATGCGCGATTCGGTCCGGGATGCCTGACCGACCTGGCGCGGACGCTGTACGAAATCACGGGCGGCAATCCGGCGATGCTCGCGCTGGCGGCGGAGAGCTTCGTCGCGAGCGGCGTCATCCGCGGGCGCGCCGACCAGTGGCAGCGCGAAGCCAGCATCGATGCGGTCCAGGAAATGCTGCCGCGCGTGCTCGCCGCCGTCGTCGGCGCGCAGATCGATCGGCTCTCGCCCGACGAACGGACGCTGCTCGAAGCCGTCGCCGCGGCCGGCATGGAGTTCACCGCGGCGAGCGCCGCGCTGGCCTCCGACACCAGCGAGCCCGAGGCCGAGCGCCTGCTCAACCTGATGGCCGATCGCCGGTTGCTGATTCGGCGCACCGCCGAAGTCGTGTCACATCGACCCGTCCGTGCGTGCGCCTTCCGATTCCTGCATCCGATGCATTTGGACTTGCTGACCGAGCGCGCGCCGATCACGCAGCAGATCCGATCGGCGCGGCGGCTGGCCGCCATGGCCGAGCGGGCAGCAATTCAGGAAGCCTGATCGCCGTCGACCGGCAGCTCGAACTCGAAGATGGCGCCGCGGCCCTCGTGATTGGCGGCCCGAATCGATCCACCGTGCGCTTCGACGATCGATCGGACAATCGACAGCCCCATGCCCATGCCGCCCGGCTTCGTCGTGTAGAACGGCTCGAACACCATGTCCTCGGTGCCGGCGGGCAGTCCGGGCCCGGTGTCGAGCATGCTGACGCGCACGGCCCGGCTATGCGGCCTGCCACACCGCACGGTGACCAGGCGCGATCCGTCCGATTGATCCCCCACGGCGTCCATCGCGTTCTGCAGCAGGTTGAGCACGACCTGCTGTAGCTGCACGCTGTCGCCCTGGACGAAAACCGGTTCGCCGTCGAGATCCACCGCGACGGTGACCGACCGGACGATCGCGTCGCCGACTACGAGGTCGGCGACTTCGCGGATGAGCGACGTGAGGTTGACGCGCGTCATCGCGAGCTCGCCGCGGCGCAGCAACTTCCTGAGGCGCACGATGATGTCGCTGGCACGCCGATCGTCCTTGACAATGTCGACGAGGATCGCGTGCAGCTTGGCGAAGTCCGGCGTCGGCGAGTCGAGCAGCCGCCGCGCGGCCTGCGCGTTGGTCATGATCGCGCCGAGCGGCTGGTTGAGCTGATGCGCGAGTGACGCGGTCAGCTCGCCCACGGTGGAGACGCGCGCGACGTGCGCCAGTTCCTGACGGCTCCGCTGGGCTTCGAGCTCCGCGAGGCGCACGTTGGTGACATCCGTCCGCGCGATGACCGCGCCGCCGTCGTTCGATCCGAGCGGCTCGACCACGATCGACCACCACCGCGGCGTCGACGCCGTGTCCGAGCGGTGATCGAGGAAGAAGCGCGACTGGTTGGCGCCGACGACCGCGGCGACGCCCGGCGCGAGCGCCCGCGCCAATGGATCGCCGGCCCGGGCCGAGGCCTCGCACGACAGCAGCAAGTTGTCGCCGAGCGACACATCCAGGCCGCCGTTCTCATCGGCCAGCCGGGTCCAGCTCTCATTGAGCGCCACGACGCTCCCGAGTCGATCGACGACCGCCACGCCGGTGGTGAGCGACTGGAGGATCGCGGAGTTCATGATTTCGCTCGTGCGCAGCGCGTCTTCCGCCTGCTTGCGCACGAGCACGTTCGCGAGCACTTCGCCGACGAGTCTCACGTTCACCCGCAAGTCGTCGGACCAGCGGCGCGCGGTGAACGACCCGCACGCGAGCACGCCGAGGAATCCCTCCTTGCCCGCGAGTGGGACCGCGAAGCCGCCGCGCAGCCCCAGCCGCTCCATCGTCGTGCGATCAGTGGCCGCGTCGGGCGGCAGCGCGTCGAGATCGGGGACGACGAAGGGCTGGTGATCGCGCAGCGTCTCGAGCGCCCAGGGGAAGTCCCGGCTGGCGATAAGATCGGGCGCGGCGGGAAAGCCGGGCGCGCCCCAGAAGTGCACCGACTGAAAATCGTGCTGCTCGGTGCCCGCGGCGAACAGCGCCAGCACGTCCACGCCCAGTGCGTCGGCCAACCGGCCGAGCCAGGAGTCGAACGCGCGATCCATCTGATCGCTCGGCAGCTGCACGAACGCGCCGGAGAATCGCGAGAGCTGCTCCTCGAACCGCAGGCGCGCGGCTAGCGCGTGCTGCGTCGTGCGCCGTTCTTCGACCAGCGTCGAGAGCGCCAGCATGGTCATCGCCACGACGATGAACGAGAGCGTGAGCGCGATGACGGTCGTGCCGGGGTCGATCGGTGCGAACGGTCCGAGGCCGTGCACGACCGACCACGCGCCCAGGAGCGTCGTCGTGAGGAGCGCGATCCCGGTGCCCACCGGGCCGAAGCGGACGGCGGCCCAGAGCAAAAACGGCAGCTGCAGCGCCAGCGGCGTCTGGCTCGATACCGCGTTCAGCGCGGGGACGTGCGAGAACTCGCTTCGCAGGCCCGTGAACGCCACACCGATGAGACCGACGGCGAGCAAGAGCGCTTCCGTGGCATGGCCGGTCCACTGCGGCCGCAGCCAGTGGCGCAGACCGGCGACCGCGCCGACGACGGCCGGTACGACGGTCAACTCCGACAGGACGTTGCTGAGCAGCCGCGAGCGGAAGACGGTCCAATACACTTCGCCGTGAAACGCGGTGACCGCCGCGGCGTCGGCAAACGACGACAACAGGGGACCGGCGAAAACCGCGGAAACGAAGAACGCCGTCAGTCTCGGGAACGTGTCGAACTGCGTGGGCGCGTCGCTCAGCAGCCAGACACCGCCGGCGCCGATCACGGCCTCCAGGCAGTTGGTCAAGAAGAGCGCGAGAATCAGCGGCGTCGAAAATCCGGCGTTGAGCTCGAGGATGACATGCACGGGGAACGCCGCCAGGAGCAGCAGCGGCCATCGCCGCGGCGGCGAGAGGAGCAGCGCGGACGTGAGGATGGCGTTTGGCGGCCAGAGGACGGACGGCGTCGCGCCAGGCAGGCGCAGGCTGAGCCCCACCTGACACGCGAGGTAGTAGCCGACCGCGACAACGAGCGCGCCGCCGATCACGGCAGCGCGGCGGCTCGTGGAACGCGACTGGGCCATGGGGTGCGTCAAATATTCTACGGCCGGGCTATTTCCGCGGGAAGGCGCTTTCGGGCAAGCCACGAGCCCTCGCGGTTCGCGGCTCGATGGTGCCGCTATCGTGGGTCTCGTTCAGATAATCGCGCTGGTTGAGCCGGTAGACGACGGAACGACCGTTGCAGCGGATCGCAGGCGGTCATGCTCCTCGCGTCGCTCACCTTCCGCGTCCAGCCGTTCAAGCGCGCCGAAGCGCTGAGCAGCGTCGATGCGCTCGTCCATCGAATGCGGGGGACTTCGGGCTGCCTCCGCAGCCGCATGCTCGTCGACACCGAGGACGTGAACTCGTTCATGGTGGCCTCCGAATGGACGGACCCGGCAACGGCCGACGCCTTCTTTGCGTCGTGCGATTTCCGGGTGTTCCGCGGGATTCGGATCCTGTTGCGGGACCAGCCCTTGATCGTGCTCGACGACATTCGCACGCGCACCACGCGGCTCCTCCGCGGCGAGGTCAGCCGATAGCGGAGATCGATCGGTCCCACGACATCTCGCGGGCGCAGGTTCGTGTGGCGACGGCTTCCGGAACTATCTCGGTCGGGCAATCCCCAGTTTCAACATGCGACTCCGCAGGGTGCTGGGTTTCAAGCCAAGTATCTGCGCGGATCCTCCCGGGCCTTCGATCCGCCAGCGGCAGCCTTCGAGCACGTGGACGATGTGCCGCCGCTCGACTTCGACGAGCGTGCCGCTGCCGTTCGTGTAGGACGGCAAATGATCGCTCGCGGGGCGCCACGGGTCGGTCAACGCGAGCACGCCGCTGCCGGACAGGATGATGGCGCGCTGCAGCACGTTTTCGAGCTCGCGCACGTTGCCCGGCCAGTCGTACGACTCGAGCGCGCGCATCGCGGGCGGCGGGATTACGTCGATGCGCTTCTGCAGCACGCGACCCAGCCGGCCGACGAGATGCCGGACGAGGGGCGGGATGTCGTCGCGGCGCTCGCGAAGCGCGGGCATGGTGATCGGAAAGACGTTCAGCCGGTAGTACAAGTCCGCGCGGAAGCGTCCCTGTCGGACTTCCTCCAGCAGATCGCGATTGGTCGCCGCGATGAGGCGCATGTCGACTTCGACGGTGTGCGGACTGCCGAGGCGCTCGATCTGCCCGGTCTCGAGCGCGCGCAGCAGCTTCGGCTGGAGCTCGAGCGGCAGCTCGCCGATCTCGTCGAGAAAGATGGTGCCGTGGTGGGCGAGCTCGAAGCGGCCGATCTGCGTGGTGTGCGCGCCGGTGAATGCGCCGCGCTCACGGCCGAACAGCTCGCTTTCGATGATCGTCGCGGGCAGCGCCGCGCAGTTGACGACGACGAACGGGCGCTCGCGGCGGCGGCTGCGTCGATGAATCGCGCGCGCGACCAGTTCCTTGCCCGTACCGGTCTCGCCGAGCAACAGGACGGTCGCATCCGTTTCCGCCACTTGCTCGGCGCGCGACAGGACGTACCGCATGCCGTCGCTGTCGCCGATGATCTCCTGGTTGTCGTGACCATTGCGAAGTGGCCGCGCAGCCAACGGATGAGGAGCGATGTTCACAGAGTCGTCCACGGGTAGTCCGGCAATTCTCATGATGGCCGCCTTCCAGGGGGGCGCCGCGTCCGGCATTGATAGCGTACGGCGCCCGATCCGGCCGTAGGACTTGAGTAGGTTTCTCGTGACGGGCCAATGGGACAATAGCGACCTTCACGCGATCACGGGGGGGGGAGGCCGCAACGGTCCGTGCCGTGCCGTTTCGTGCTGACTTCACTTGGCGCTTGACGGAAAATGCGAGCGGTCCTCGTTCGAAGGAGATGGCCATGCGCCGCGTCTTGTTTCTTCTTGTCGTCGTCCTTGCCGTGTCGTTGGCGGCCCGTCCGTTGCACTCGGCGCCGGCCGGACCGCCGGCCGGACCGCCGGCGGCCGCGACGACGCCGACGATTGACGAACTGATTTCGCTCAAGCGCGCCGGATCACCGGTGATCTCGCCCGACGGCCGGCTCGTGGCCTACACCGTGCGCGAAACGAACTGGGACGAGGACCGGTACGAGACGGAGATTTGGGTCGCCGATGTGGCGAGCGGCGCCGTGCGTCAGCTCACCAACGCGCCGAAGTCGAGCAGCGCGCCTGCGTGGTCGCCCGACGGCCGCCGCCTCGCGTTCGGGTCGGACCGTACGGACAAGCGTCAGATCTACGTGATCGATCCGGCGGGCGGAGAAGCGGAGCGTCTGACGTCTGGTGAGGAAGGCGCGGGCAGCTTCAAGTGGTCGCCTGATGGCTCGTCGATCGCGTTCACGGCGACGGATCCGGCACCAGAACGCCTCAAGGCCCGCGAGAAGACGTTCGGGCAGTTCGACATCCTCGGCGCGGAACATCGGATGACGCACCTCTGGCTGCTCGATGTCGCGTCGAAGCACGTCCGGCGCCTGACGAGCGGCGAGTTCACGGTCGGCAGCTTTTCGTGGTCACCGGATGGCGCGCGGATCGCGTTCGATCATCGGGTCAACGCCGACAACGCCAACAGCGGGACCGCGAACATCTCAATCGTGACTGTGGCCGACGGCGCCGTGCGCGCGCTCGTGACGCAGGAGGGCCCGGACACCAATCCCGTCTGGTCGCCCGACGGCATGCGGATCGCCTTCGAGACCAACATGGCGAACCCGTCGTACTTCTACACGAACAGCGTACTCGCGACGATTCCGGCGGCGGGCGGCGCGATCGAGCCCGTGTCGACGGCGTTCGACGAGGATCCCGCGCTCATCGCGTGGAAGGGGAGCGATCTGCTGTTCTCCGCGTATCAGAAGACGAACTTCTATCTGTTTCGTCTCAACACCACGACCAAACGCGTGACGAAAGTCGCGCCGGTTGACGGCCAGGTGGGACAGGCGTTCAGCGTGTCGGCGACAGGCGAGGCCGCGGCGTTCATCAGCGCGGGCCCGACGCAGTTCCCCGACGTCTTCGTCGCGACGGGCACGACCACGAAGAAGCTGACGAACCTCGCCGCGCAAACCGCCGCATGGGCGCAGCCGTCGCGCGAAGTGATCTCCTGGAAGAGCCAGGACGGCGCGACGATCGAAGGCGTGCTCCACAAGCCCGCCGGGTTTCAATCGGGCCGCCGGTATCCGTTGCTCGTCGTGATCCACGGCGGGCCGACGGGCATCTCGCTGCCTGTTCCTTTCGCGAGCACGTAGATCTATCCGATCGACGTCTGGCTGGGCCGAGGCGTGCTGGTGCTCGAGCCGAACTATCGCGGGAGCGCGGGCTACGGCGAGAAGTTCCGCGCGCTCAACGTGCGCAACCTCGGCGTCGGCGACGCGTGGGACGTGCTGTCGGGCATCGACGCGCTCGTCGCTCAGGGATTGGCCGACGCGAACCGCGTCGGCGCCATGGGCTGGAGCCAGGGCGGCTACATCTCCGCGTATCTCACGACGCACGACAGCGCGCGGTTCAAGGCCATCTCCGTCGGCGCGGGCATCTCCGACTGGATGACGTACTATGTGAGCACGGACATCACGCCGTTCACGCCGCAGTACCTCAAGGCCACGCCGTGGGACGACCCGGAGATATACGCGAAGACGTCACCGATGACCTATATCAAGGGCGCGAAAACGCCGACGCTGATCCAGCACGGCGCCACGGACCAGCGCGTGCCGCCGCCCAACGCCTTCGAGCTCTATCGAGGGCTGCAGGACCAGCACGTGCCGAGCGAGCTCATCATTTATCGCGGGTTCGAAGGGGTCGGGCACGGCCCGTCGCGGCCCAAGTCGAGCCGGGCGGTGATGACGCACAACCTGGAGTGGTTCGACAAGTACTTTTTCGCCGACCCGGCCACGCGCTGAGACCGGCGGCGTCAATTTTGCCAGATTCCAAAACGTCCGCGACTGCACTATCCTGTCCCGGCGAGCCAGCCGAGAACCATCGAATGAGGTACCTGTGACCGAGTCCGGACAACCGACCAGCCCCGCCAACTGGCAGGAGATCGTCGCACGCTATCAGCAGCCGTCGGTGGCCCGCGGCACGTATCAGCTCGTGAACACGCTCGCGCCGTACGCCGCGCTCTGGGCGCTGATGTACTTCGCGCGCCCGGTGTCGTGGTGGCTGGTCGTGCCGCTCGCGTTGCTCGCCGGCGCGTTCCTCGTGCGGCTCTTCATCATCCATCACGACTGCGGGCACGGGTCCTTCTTCAAGTCGCGCAAGGCAAACGACACGATCGGGTTCATCACGGGCGTGCTCACGTTCACGCCGTACTTCCACTGGCGGTGGGAGCACGCGACGCATCACGCGACGTCGGGCGATCTCGATCGGCGCGGCATGGGCGACATCTGGACGCTGACCGTGCAGGAGTACCTCGAGTCCTCGCGCTGGCGACGGTTCGCCTACCGCCTCGCGCGCAATCCGCTCATCCTCTTCGTGATCGGGCCGCTCTATGTGTTCCTGATTCAGTTCCGGTTCGCGCGCGACAACGCAAATCGGCGCGACCGCGACTCGGTGTTCTGGACCAACCTGGGCATCGCCGGAGTGGCGGCCGCGCTCAGCGCGATCTTCGGGATCAAGGCGTACGTCCTGATCCAGTTGATGATCATGACGGTGGCCGGCGCCGCCGGCGTCTGGCTCTTCTACGTGCAGCACCAATTCGATGGCGTGTATTGGGAACGCTCTGGCGACTGGGACTACGTCACGGCCGCGCTCCAAGGCAGTTCGTTCTACAAGCTGCCGAAGGTGCTGCAGTGGTTCTCGGGCAACATCGGCTTCCACCACATCCACCACCTGAGCGCGCGCATTCCGAACTACCACCTCGAGAAATGCCACAAGGCCGAGCCGCTGTTTCAGACGGTGAAGCCCGTCACGCTCGTCGGCAGCCTCAAGTCGTTCACGTTCCGGCTGTGGGATGAGCAGAAACGCAGGCTCGTCGGCTACAGTCACTTGCGCCAAATCCGGCGCGAACAGCGCCAAGCCGCCACCCGCGGGCAGGTGACAGGGACGTAAGCGCCGCCGTCAGTACGTCGGCACGCTCGGATCAATCTTCGCGGCCCACGCGAGGATTCCGCCCGTGAGGTTCTGCACGCGCGTGTAACCGTGTTGCCGCAGCAAGGCCACCGCCTTCGCGCTGCGCCCGCCCATCTTGCAGTGGACGACGATATCGGGCGCGTCCGGACCGCTCGGAATTTCGGCCAGGCGCTTCGACAGCTCACCGAGCGGAATCAGCGTCGAGCCAGGAATCCGGCAGATGTCGTACTCGCGCGGCTCGCGGACATCGAGAATCCACGGCGCGTCGCCGCCGTCGAGGCGCGCTTTGAGCTCCTCGACGGTGGTTTCGTCTTCCGCGGGCAGTCCGGCCGGGCTCTCCGCCTGCGCTACGGGCGCGACGCCGCAGAACTGCTCGTAATCGATCAGCGTCGTGATCGTCGGATGATCGCCGCAGATTGGGCACGCCGGATCGCGCCGGAGCTTGACCGTGCGGAACTCCATCGAAAGCGCATCGAAGAGCAACAGTCGCCCCGCCAGCGTCTGGCCGGCGCCCGTGATGATCTTGATAGCCTCGGTCGCCTGAATCGTGCCCACGATGCCTGGGAGCACGCCCAGCACGCCGCCCTCCGCGCAGCTCGGCACGAGTCCCGGTGGCGGCGGCTCCGGATACAGGCAGCGGTAGCACGGGCCGCCCTTCGTCGCAAAGACCGACGCCTGGCCGTCGAAGCGGAAGATGCTGCCGTACGCATTCGGCTTGCCGAGCAGCACGCACGCGTCGTTCACGAGATAGCGCGTCGGAAAATTGTCGGCGCCGTCGACGACGATGTCGTACTGCGATACGATGTCGAGCGCGTTCGCGGACGACAGCCGCGTCTCGTGCTCGACCACGCGCACGCCCGGATTGAGCGACGTCAACCGCTCGGCCGCCGCCTCGAGCTTCCGACGGCCCACGTCCCGGCTGCTGTAGAGAATCTGCCGCTGCAGGTTGCTGAAGTCGACCGTGTCGAAGTCGACGAGCCCCAGCGTGCCGACGCCGGCCGCGGCGAGGTAGAGCGATGCCGGCGATCCGAGCCCTCCCGCGCCGATGCACAGCACGCGCGCGGCCTTGAGCCGCTGCTGTCCCTCGACGCCGATCTCCGGCATGATGAGATGCCGGCTGTAGCGCTTCACTTCGTCGTGCGAGAGCGCCGGCTGCGCGTCCGCCGCCTCGACGGCGTCCGTGCCGCCGGCGACCGACGGCACGATGCTGACCGTGTCCTTCGCGTTCACCGCCGTCCGCTCCTTGTCGAGATAGCGCACGTCCTCGTCGTTGACGTAGACGTTCACGAAGCTGCGCAGCGATCCGTCGGCCCCGAACAGATGCGGACGCAGCTCGGCAAACTGCGTTGTCAGCCGCTCGAGAATCTGGCCGACGGTGGCGCCGTCGATCTCGACTGACGCCTGCTGTCCAGTGAACGGTCGAAGGGGCGTCGGGATGCGCACGATCACGGCCATGTCGTACTCCTTTGCGTCACGGTCTCTTCGTCGAATCGCGAGCGATCGGGCCGCAGCCGCCATGACCGCATCTCGCGGTCCTGTCCGGCGCGCACCGAGACGATCACGTAGCTCAGGTTCGGCCACGCGTGATCGAGATCGAACTGCGACGGCACCGCCGGGTGATCCGGGTGCGAGTGGTAGAACCCGACGAGCTCGACACCGAGCGCGTCTGCCCGCGCCTCGGCCTGCTGATAGTCCCGCGGCGTCACGACAAACCGCCGGCGTCGTTCCTCGTCGCTGTGGTTGCCGAGCGGCAGCGCTTCGCGCACGGCGCCGCCCGGTGAGCCGAGCAGCGCGCCACAGCACTCGTCCGGATATGCCGCGACCGCATGCCGTCGAATCGCGGTCTCGGCGTCGGCCAGGCCCAACGCCGGCTCGGTCCAGAACGCGTCGGTCAGATAGCGGTCGCCGCCGTCCGGGAAGATCGTGACGATGACGCCCTCCGGGATCCGGCGTGCGACCTCGAGACAGGCCGCGAGTGCCGCGCCGCTCGACGGACCCACGAGCAGCCCGGATTCGCGCGCCAGACGCCGTGTCAGCTCCAGGGCGTGTTCGGTCGCCACGTGCAAGTCCTCGTCGGCGATCGACGGATCGTAGATGCCCGGCACGATCGCCGAGGCCATGTGCTTCAGCCCCTCGAGCCCGTGGAGCGGCGAGTCCGGCTGCATCGAGATCAAGCGCACCGACGCGCGCCACTCGCGGAGCCGCCGGCCGATGCCGACGAACGTCCCGCTCGTGCCGAGACCCGCGACGAAGTGCGTGAGGCGCCCTTCCGTCTGCTCGATGATCTCGCGTCCCGTCGCCTCGTAGTGCGCGCGCCAGTTGGCCGGGTTGTTGTACTGGTCGACGTAGAAGTACGCGCCGGGATCTTCGGCGTCGATCCGTCGGGCTTCGCGGATGGCGCCGTCGCTGCCTTCCATCGGATCGGTCAGCACGAGATCGGCGCCGAACGCGCGAAGCAACGCGAGCCGCTCGCGCGTGACGTTGGCCGGAACGCACAGGCGCACCCGATAGCCGCGCGACGCCGCGAGCATCGCATAGGCGATCCCGGTGTTGCCCGACGTCGCGTCGAGGAGCACGCGACCGGGACCGAGGAGGCCGCGACGCTCACCGTCGAGCATCATCGCGAGCGCCGCGCGGTCCTTCACCGAGCCGCCGGGATTCCGGGCTTCGAGCTTCGCGTAGATCTCGACGCCGGCGCGCGGCTCGAAGTCGACCAGCCGCACGAGCGGTGTGTCTCCCACGAGCGACGCCACAGACGTGCCCTCGCGCGGCGCGGTGCCCTGGCGCGTGTCGATCGGCATCATTCCTCCGCCAAAAAGCAAAAGGCCCGGAACGTCTGTCCCGGGCCTACGGTGCGGTGATGAGTCGGCTTGCTGTCCCTACGATTTCTTCATCGCCGCGCACACGCTCCCCGGCCGGACCCGGTCCGTCTACAGGGGCAGGCCTCGAAGGCGCGGGGATGCATTGGAATTAGTCTGTACCGAGCGCGGGGCTAAGGTCAAAGGGCAAAAAGTTGACAGTGCCACGCCGCTCGCGCTACCGTCGATGCCGCATGCTGGTCTCAGCTACCGCGTTCTCGTGTCGTGAGAGCGTCGCCGCCGTGGCGAGCGTGCGTGCGTTTGCGTTCAGCTTTTGGTTTTATTCCCAGGGAGGCTAGGGGAGTGGGCTGACGCGATACGAGTTTGGTACTCACAAGGCCCGCTCCCGAAAGGGACGCGGGCCTTTTTTGTTTCTGGGAGGACGCAGATGGAGAGCCTGGCGGTCAAGACCACGGGCGACGTCGCCTGGCCGCTCGCGCATCGCGCCGGGCGAGCCGGCACGACGGTGCGGGTGCGCGATGTCGAGATCGGCGGACGCGAGTTCGTCGTCATCGCCGGTCCCTGCTCGGTTGAAACGCGCGAGCAGATCGATCAGATCGCCGGCCGCGTCGGGTGTGCGGGCGCCGCGCTGTTTCGCGCGGGCGCGTTCAAGCCGCGCACGTCGCCGTACGCGTTCCAGGGGCTCGGCGCGGAAGGCCTGGCGATGCTCGCCGAGGCGGTGAGTCCGGCGCTGCCTGTCGTCACCGAGGCGCTCGATGCCGAGCAGCTCGAGCGCGTCGCCGGCACCGCCGACGTCGTGCAGATTGGCGCGCGCAACATGCACAACACGTCCCTGTTGTGCGCCGCCGCGGCCTGCGGCCGCCCAGTGCTGCTCAAGCGCGGCTTCGCCGCCACTATTGATGAGCTCTTGCTCGCCGCCGAGTACCTCCTCGCTCACGGCAACCCGCACGTGGTCTTGTGCGAGCGGGGCATCCGAACGTTCGAGCGGGCCACGCGCAACACGGCCGATCTCGCGTCGGTGGCCTTGCTCAAGCGCCTCACGCATTTGCCCGTGGTCGTCGACCCCAGCCATGCCACGGGCCGCGCGGACCTCGTGGCGCCGGTGGCGCACGCCGCGCTCGCCGTCGGCGCCGATGGGGTGATGATCGAGGTACACCATCAGCCGGCGCGGTCGTGGTCGGACGCCGATCAGGCGATCGACTGCGACGCGTTCGACGATCTGATGCGCTCGCTCGCGGTCCGCGCGCCGTTGTTCGGCCGAACCCTGCGGCCCGCGGTCGGCGCCGACGCCGGCGCACTGCGCCACTGCCGGGACGTGATCGAGGGGATCGACGAAGCGCTCGTCGCGTTGCTGTCCGAGCGCGACAAGATGGCCCGCGCCGCCGATTCAATCGCCCGGCGTCTCGCGACCGGGCACGCTACTGACCGGGAAGAGGTGAGTCGTGACTGAGACCAATGACGTTCGCGACGCCGCGTATCAGGGGCAGCCTGGTGCGTACAGCGAGCAGGCTGCCCGCCGCATGTGCGGCGCCGATGCGACGCTGCTGCCGTGCGAGACTTTGTCCGAGACGTTTGCCGCCGTTGCCGCGGGGCGGACGCGGTGCGCGATCGTGCCCCTCGAAAACACCCTGGCCGGCCCGGTGCCGGGCGCGATCACGCTGTTGCTCGAGAGCAGCTTGGTCGTGCACGGCGAAACCGCGGAGCGGATCGATCACGTGCTGGCCGCGCCGCCCGGCGCGACGCTCGCCGGCATACGCGAGATCCTTTCGCATCCGATGGCGCTCGCGCAGTGCGAGCGGTTCTTCAAGGCGCATCCGGGCGTGCGTCCTGTGCCGGTCTTCGATACCGCGGGCGCGCTGCAGATGGTGATGCGCATGGGCGATCCGTCCCGTGCCGCGATCGCCGGGCACGCGGCCGCCGCGCTCTACGGCGCGTCGGTCCTCGCACGGCACCTGCAGGACCACGCGTCGAACTTCACGCGCTTTCTGCGCGTCGCGCGCCCACCCGCGCCGCCGCTCGCGTCCGGGCCCTGCCGCTTTCTGCTCGGCGTCCGGCTCGCGCACCGGCCCGGGACGCTGGCCCTCGCGCTCCAGGTCCTCGCCGACCACGAGGTCAACCTCACGCGCATCGACAGCGTGCCGGTTCCAGGCTGTCCGTTCGAGTACGAGTTCGTGCTCGAAGGTACGCTGGAGCGGCCGGCGGCCCTCGGTTCGGCTGTCGAGGCCCTCGAACGGCACGCGACGGTGCGGCTGCTGGGATGCTTCCGCGTCGCGCCCACCCAGTCCCCGAGTTGGCGGCCCGATCACCAAATTGATAGCGCGGTTCCAACGCGTTGACCGAACCTCGGCCGCAAGTGGCCAACATGCCCCGCGTGTCCCACAATCGGCGCAGAAACGGCCCGAAAACCTCGCCCTGAGGCGCCGGTCACTGGCACGTCGCTTGCTCTTGAGTCTGGGTGTTATGCCACGGCGTACGACGACCTCGACGGTAGCCGCTCGCTCCCCAGCCCTTTCCCCGGCGCTCCAACGGCGCCGGTCGCCGAGGCTTCAGCTGCTGGGCGAGGTGCACGGGCAGCTGGTCGGCATGTCCGTGCCGGTCGTGCTGCGCGACATCAGCGACGGCGGCTTTTCGATCGTCACGACCATCGAATTCCCGGCCGACGCCGTCCATCGATTTCAGCTCATGCTCGAGGCCGATCAGGGCTCCGCGATCGTCGTCCAGGCGCGCGTGGTCCACGGACGCCTGATGACCGGTGACCTCGAGGTGCTGTACGTCACCGGGTTCGCGTTCACGCCAGAGCAGCCGCACACGTCGCCCAATGCGATTCGGACGCTCGTCGAGAACGCCCGCATCGTGAGCGACAGTCATCCCGAAGGCGCGGCCCGGCCGAAGGGCGCCGAGCGCCGCCGCGAGCCGCGACTGGATGTACTCGGCGAGCTGCACGGGTTCATCGAGACGCTGGGTCTTCCGCTGATCGTGCGCGACCTCAGCCTGGGTGGCTGTTCGATCGAAACGCACAAGCCGCTCGAATCCGGGTCGACGCAATTTGTTCGCATCGACGTCTACGATTCGCTGTCCGTCACGCTCCAGGCCCGCGTGGCGCACTCGAGCCGCGCCGCCGGCGCCGACCGGCCGACGCGCTACATCAGCGGCCTGCAGTTCCTCGACGCCGATCGCAATCAGGTCGGCGAGCTCCTCGGCTTCATGCGGTCGTCGCTCCGACTCGGATAGATTGCCGGTAAGCTCTTCGGATGGATCTCGACGCTGTCTTCGGCGCGATTGACATCTATCTCTTCGATCAGCTCCTGCGCCGCAGGATCACCGTGCGCGATCGCGTCTTCGACGCGGGGTGCGGCGGCGGACGCAATCTCGCCTACATGCTGCGCGCGGGATTTGACGTGCAGGGCGTCGACGCCGATCCCGACGCGATCCGCGACGTCCGCGCGCTCGCGGCCGCGCTCGCGCCCGCGTTGCCGGCCGACCGCTTTCGCGCCGAGCCCATCGAGCGCAATTCGTTTCCCGACGGCTTCGCGACGGTCGTGATCAGCAGCGCCGTCCTCCACTTCGCCCGCGACGACGCCGAATTCGACGCGATGCTCGCCGGGGCGTGGCGGCTCCTCGCGCCTGGCGGCATGTGGTTCTGCCGCCTGGCCTCGACCATCGGCCTCGAATCCCGCGTGCGCCAGACCGGGCCCGCGGGGCGACGCTATCGCCTCCCGGACGGCACCGAGCCCTACCTCGTCGACGAAGCCTTCCTGATGGAGCGCACCCGTTCCCTCGGAGGCCAGCTCCTCGATCCCCTCAAGACAACGGTCGTGCAGGACCAGCGGGCGATGACGACGTGGGTGGTCAGAAAAGACTAGTGGAACGACACATTACGGGACGCGTGTTACCCTTACCTGGGAAGGGGAGCGCGACCACGTGCCGGAGTCCATGGATCTGCTGCAGGGCACGCTCGATGTGCTCGTGCTGCGCGCGCTCGCGCGCGGCCCGCGGCACGGCTACGCGGTATCCCGCTGGGTGCGCGAGCGCACCGGCGGCGCGCTGCAGATCGAAGACGCGCCGCTCTACAAGGCGCTGCGCCGACTCGAGGAAGCCGGCTGCGTGTCCGCGTCGTGGGGTGCGTCCGAGCACAACCGGCGCGCCCGCTATTACCGGCTGACCGTGAAAGGGCGGCAGCGGCTGCGCGCCAAGGAATCCGCATGGCGCCGGTACGCGGCTGCCGTGTTCGACGTTTTGTCCTCATGACGGTCGGCGCTCGCCCGTGCGTGCCCGACGAGCGTCGTGACGACGTGGACGCCGAAGTCCAGTTTCATCTCGAGGCCCGCATCGCCGATCTCGTGGCCGACGGCCTGGCGGCCGAGGACGCACGGGCGCGGGCTCTGCGTGAGTTTGGCGACGTCGATGACGCCCGCCGGTACATGCGCGGCGTCGACCGCCGCGTGCAGGCGGCGGGCCGAAGGGAGCGCTACGTGGATGATTTCCGACGAGACCTCGCGTACGCGGTGCGGCGCCTGCGCGCCGCGCCGGCGTTTGCCGTCACGGCCGTGCTCACGATGGCGCTCGGCATCGGCGCCAACACCGCGATCTTTTCCATCGTCAACGGTGTGCTCCTGCGGCCGTTGCCGTTTCACGATCCCGACCGCTTATTTGCCGTGTATTCGTCGAACCGGACGGGCGGGCTCCTGCAGGCGTCGGTGTCGGCAGTCGATCTGGACGACTGGCGCGCCGAGCGCCAATCAGTCGAAGACATCGGCGGCTATCTATACGGCGAGGGATCGACGGGCGTCGACCTCAGCGGCCGCGGCGACCCGCGACGGTTGTCGGCGGTGTTCGTGTCGCCCGGGTTTTTCTCGACCCTTGGTGTCGTGCCGCAAGCCGGCCGGCTTCCGCGCGAGGACGAGATGGTGCGCGGCGGCCACGACACGGTCGTCATGCTCACCGCCGGGTTCTGGACGCGCGAGTTCGGCGCATCGCCCTCGGTCGTGGGATCGACGATCACGCTCAACGGCGTGCCGTACCACGTGCTGGGCGTGCTGCCCGAGCATTTCCGCTTCCCGACGGGTGACGCCGACGTGTTCGTACCGTACTCGACGATCCCCGACAGCGGCATCCCGCGCATCCGCCCCGTTCGTGTGTTGAGCGTGATCGCACGCGCCAAGCCGGGCGTGACCGAAGAGGGTGTCGTCGCCGAGATGATGGGCATCACCGGCCGGCTCGCCGCGCGGTATCCAGAGGATCGCGCGTGGGACGCGGCGACGGTGGTGCCGCTCGCCGACGTCATCACGGGGCCGGTCCGCGCGGGCTTGCTCGTGTTGGCTGGCGCGGTTGGGCTCGTGCTCCTCATCGCGAGCGTGAACGTCGCCGTGCTGCAGCTGGCGCGCGCAATGGGGCGGGGCCGGGAGATCGCGGTGCGACTCGCCCTGGGCGCGCGACGCGGACGGCTCGTCCGCCAGCTGCTCACCGAGAGCCTCGTCGTGTCGCTGCTCGGGGGCGCGATCGGTCTGGGCGTCGCGAAGCTCGGCATCGCCGGCCTGCTGGCGCTGAGCGCGGGGCAGTTGCCACGCGCGGCGGACGTCGTCCTCGACACGACGGTCGTGAGCTTTGCGTTAGGTGTGTCGCTCGCGAGCGGTGTGCTCTTCGGCATGGTGCCGGCGCTCCGCGCGTCACAAGGCAACGCGCAGATGGTGTTGCACGACACCAGGCGCAGCGTGGCCGGTCCCGGCAACCAACGCGTGCGCGCCGTACTCGTCGTCGCCGAAGTCGCGGTGGCCATGGCGCTGGTCGTCGGCGCCGGACTGATGAGCCGGAGTTTCATGGCGCTGCTCGACGTGGATACCGGCTTCAGGCCCGATCACCTGCTGGCGGTGCAGTTCACGATCGACGCGGACCGGCACGGCGCGGCGTGGCCCGCGCCGGCGACGGCCTCGGCGCCGCGGCCGCTCGGCTCGCCGTTCAGTCTCTACTACGAGCAGGTCATCAACGAGATCCGCACGCTGCCGGGCGTCGTCTCCGCGGCCGCCGTGAAAGATCCGCCGTTCCGCGGCAACGGCGAGCGGAACGGTTTCACTCTGCCCGGGCGGCCCGTGCCTGCGGGAGAGGACCCGCCAACCGCGACCGTCATCCACATCAGCGACGGCTACTTCGCGACCATCGGCGCGAAGATGGTCGGCGGCCGCGAGTTCACGGCCCACGATCGCAGCGACAGCCCGCCGGTCGTCGTCGTGAACGAGGCGTTCGCGCGGCAGTTCTTCCCCGGCGATCGCGCGGTCGGCAAGGCGCTGCTGCTCGGCCGCAACGTTCCGGTCGAGATCATCGGCGTCGTCAACGACATCCGGCAGGTCGCGATGGCCGAGCCCGCGCGGCCGACGATGTACCTCAGCAACCTGCAGAATTCCCGCGTCAAGACCACGATCGTCGCGCGCACGTCGGGTGACCCGCTCGCGATGGCCAACGCCGTGCGCCAGAAGATCTGGGCGATCGATCCCAACCAGGCGATCACGTCGGTCTTCACGTTCGACGACGCCGTCAGCCGCGCGTTGGCGAGACCGCGGCTGCTCACGGTGCTGCTCGGCGCGTTCGGACTCGTCGGGTTGGCGCTGGGCGTGGTTGGCATCTACGGGATGCTCGCGGCGCTCGTGAATGAGCGGCGGCGGGAGATTGGCGTGCGGCTCGCGCTGGGTGCCAGGCCCAGTCAGGTGCTCATGATGGTGGTGCGTCGCGGTCTCGCACTCGCGACCGGCGGCGTCGTCATCGGGCTCGCGGCTGCCCTCGCGCTCAGCCGGTTCCTCGTCTCGGTGCTGTTTGGCATCCGCCCGCTGGATCCGCTGACGTTCGTGTCGATGGCGGCCGTGCTCCTCGCCGCGGCGGCGATCGCAAGCTGGCTGCCGGCGCGCCGCGCGGCGGCGCTCGATCCGGTCGAGACGCTAAGAAACGACTGAAATCGGCGTTCCTTTCTTGGGGTTCCTTGGGGTTCCTGAGGGTTCCCTGGGGTTCCCCGCGGTTCCGGTGTGCCCGTTCGCTGGAGCCTTCAACGCCGCTTGAACCCCTGGGAACCGCAAGGAACCTCTAGGAACGAACCGCAAGGAACCTCTAGGAACCCCCAGGAACCTTGAGATCTTTGGTCATCACGATCATGTGGCACGGCCGCGTCACCCGCGGATCTGTGAACGGCGCGCTGCCGGTCTCGACGTAGCCGAGCGCCTTGTAGAACGGCGGCAGCTCCGTCCGCAGGTTCACGACGTTGATGTCGAGAGCCACGCAGCCGGCGTCGCGGCAGTACGCTTCGGCGGCGGCGATCATCCGCCGGCCCCATCCGCCACGCTGGGAGCCCGGATCGACGGCGAGCAGCCCGAAGTATCCGCGTTCGCCGCGCAGCTCGACGTAGACGCACGCGCGCGTGCGGCCGTCGTCATCGCCAATCAGGAACGTGCCCTTGCCCATCAAGCGCGTCAGCACATCGGGCGCAATGCGGTCGCCATCGACGAAGAACCGCTCGACGAGGTAGGCCTCGTTGATGATGCGCTGCAGTGTCTCGTGATCCCGGGAGGTGGCGAGGCGCACGGCCATTGGGCGTTGGAGCTAGGGGCTATTGGGCCACCGGTTCATTGGACCGGTGGCCAAGGGGTCATTGAACCACTTGAGCCGCACGTACGCATCCCAACCCAAGGTACCGCGGAAGGCCATGCGGTGGCACGGCGCGCGCTCAATCCGGAATTGAGCTCCAGTGCTCGGCCGAGACGCCACTGCGGTCGAGGCTCTTCTTGACGCTGGCTCGGGTCGGCTGCGCGGGACCGCAGCGCGTGAAGTAGACCTGCAGGGCAGCGCGGCGGCCCGGCTCGCCGTTCATGCGCACTTCACCGCCGCAACGCCGCGCGACGACGTCGACGGCGATCGCCTGTTGCACTGGCTGGACGCCGTAGCCGGAGGCGGAAACCGAGAGCAGTACGCCCGGCCCGACCGGCCCGTCGCTCGAGCCGGATTGCTCGAAGTCGAGGCGCGTCGTTTCGAGGACGAGCGAACCGCCGACAGGCAACAAGTCGCGGCCCGAGACCACGAGCGTCGTGAGCAACTGCTCGAGATCGTCTTCGCTCGCGGCGACGCCGTCGGCTTTGCCGAGGCGGATTTCGAAATCGATGTGCGGGCCGACGAGGCGCGTGAGCATTTGCCCGGCGCGACCGACGGCCTCGTTGAGATCGACCGGTGGAGGCGCGTGCACCTGCCGGCGGCTGAATGCCACGAGCTGACGGACGAGATCGGCAGCCCGGGTGGCTCGCGTGCGGATCTTGTCGAGGCGCGCCTGCTGTGCGTCCTTCACCGACAGGTCCGCGGAAATCTGCGCGCCGGTTTCCTCAATCGCCCGGATGAGCGCGACGATGTCCGGCGCCATCGCGGTGGCGAGCGTGCCGACTTCCTCGAGCCGGCGTGCCTGCCGCAGGCGGCCTTCGAGCGCCGACGATCCGCTCATGTCGACGACGAGCCGCTCGATGATCTCCCGCTCGCTGCTGGCCTCGGTGAGGTCGGCGGGCGTCGGCACGATCGCCGCCGACTCGAGCACGGTGATCGGCGTGCCGTCGGCGCGCTCGAGACACGATTCCACTTGCGGAATCGACCGCTCGGCGAGCAGGCGGGCGTCGAGCCCTTCCCGTCCCGCGATCGGTGGAAACGCGCCGCCGTTCGAGCGCGTGAGCGCCTCCTGCCTGTCGGCGTATCCAAAGAGCTGAGCGAACGTGTCGTTGCAGCGGAGCAGCCGGCCCTCGAGCGTGGTGAGGGCATAACCGAACAGCCGGCTGTCTGCCAGCCGGTCTCGACTGGCGGCCATCGTCGCGAGGTGCGACGCGAGCTCGTGATGGGCCACGTGCGACTCGCCGGCCAGACGTCGAGTGCGCGCCTCCGCATCGTCGATCTGCGCCTCGAGGACGCGGCGCGTCGCGGTGTATTCGACTTCCAGCGCGGTCACGCGGCCGCTGGCCTCGGCCCGCACCGCGGCGAGATCGTCGTCCAGCTTGATGCGGCGAGCGCGCTCCTCGTCGACGGCCGCGCGAAGCGCGTCGAGCTCGGCGCGTTCGCGCTGCCGCGTTGCGCGGTCGATGGACTGCGCCTCGAGGTACGCGGCGTGCTGCGCCTGCAGCGTGCGAAGAGACTCTTCGAGGCGCGTGCGCTCGGTTTCGGCGTTGCCAGAGTCGGCGAGCCGGCGTTCGAGCGCCTCGCGGTCGCTGTGCCAGACCGCGCGATCGGTCTGCCACGCGTCGCGATCGGTCGAGTACGCGCGTCGCGCGTCCTCGAGCTGCTCGTGAAGCGTGCGGCGCGTGCCGTCCCAGGCGGCGCGGTCGCGCGATGACGCCTCGGCCAGAGCCCGCAGCTCCGATCGGGCCGCGTCGAGCTCGGCTTCGAGATCGCCGCGGGCGCCGGCGGCCGCCTGCGTTTCGTGCAGCCGCGCCTCGAGTTGCCGGCGCGTGGCCTCCCAGCCCGCGCGCTCGGCAGCGAAGGTGTCGGCGGCCTGGCGCATGTCCGTACGAGCCGCTTCGAGCCGGGCTTCCGCCTCGAGGTGCGCGACCGCCGAGGTCTGCGCGTCCGAAATGCGCGAGTCGAGTTGGGCGCGCAGCCCGTCGCCCGCAGTGCGCAGACCATCGCGCTCGGCCGTGAGCTCCGCGACCGCCCGTTCGAGGTCAGTGCGCTCCCGCTGCCGTTCGTTACGGATCGCATCGAACTGGTGGAGCGCGGCCGCGGCTTGGTCGCGCGCGCCGTTGAGCTCCGAACGGGTCGCGTCGAGATCGGCTTGCACGGCGGACCGTTCACTCCGCGCCGCCGACAGCTGGCGTTCGAGATCCGAGCGCGCGTCCCCGTGTCCGTGCGATTCCTTAATCTGCGTCTCGAGCGTGCGGCGCAGCGTGTCCCATCCCGTCCGCTCGGACAGCTGACTCTCGACCGCATGGCGCAGCTCGTCCCGCGCGGCGTCCAGCCGGCCGGCGAGCTCGTCTCGTGAAGCGGTGATCTCTTGAACGACAGCGCGGGCTGCCTCGAGCTCCGCTTCGAATTGCTTGCGCGCCGCGCTCACTTCCTGCAGCTCGGTCTCCGCGGTCGCCAGGCGCATGTCGAGCCCATGGCGCACATCGGCGTCCGTGATGAGCTCCTGGAGCCGCTCTTCGAGTTGCGCCCGGGCCGCGTCCCACGCCGATCGCTCGGCGAGATGCGACGCCTTCGCCTTGTCGAGCTCCGTGGCGAGCGCCGTGACGCGCGCCTTCGCTTCTTCGGTGACAGCCGCGAGGTTGGCGCGGGCGATTTGCGCGTCGTTGGTGTTGGTCTGCCGCGGCGGACGGAGCACAGCGATCACCCCGCGCGCGCCGCGCGCGTCGCGCTCGAGCATCACGCCATCGATCTCGAGCGTGCGGACGACGCCGTCGACGGCGTGCAGATCGACCGTCAGGCTGGCCCGCTGTCCCGATCCGACCTTGCCGACGAGCGTGCGTACGTCGTCGCGGCGCTCGGCCGGCATGAATCCGTAGAAGTCGCGGCCGACGACGTCACCCGGCCGCGCGACGCCGAAAAGGGGCAGGCCGGCGCCGTTCACGGCCAGGATCGTGCCGTCGCCGCTCACGATCGCCAGTGCCTCCGGCAGGTTTTCGACGATCTGTCGCAGACGGGTTTCGCGGGCCTTGATCGTCGTGTGTTGCACGACGAGGTCGTGCCGCTGATAGATGCGGTTGAGCGACGCAATCAGCCGACGCCGGTAGATGCCGCTTTTCAGAATGCAATCGTCGACGCCGAGGTCCAGCACGCCGGCGGCTGTCTCGCCCGCGTTCGGCGGCGTCAGGACGATGATTGGCAAGTCGGGCGCGTGCCCGCGGACGAACTTCAGCACCGCGATCGACGGCGTCTCGCCGGGCGCATCGTCGATCACGACGGCGTCGGCGTGCAGCGGATCCGGGCCCGGCGCCGGCGTCCTTCCGGCGATGGCGCCGTCGGCGACCGACGTCGCGCGCTCGGTTTTCACGAACGGGACTTGATCGAGCAGGCTGCCGACGAGGGGATCTTTGCCGACGTAGAGGACGCGAAGGCGCCGCTCTTCGGCGGGCCGCAAATGCGGGCTGTGCTTGATCCGGCTCAGCGTTTCGCCCGCGTGCACGGCGGTCTCGCCGCGCACCAGCAGGACGTCGTCCGCGCCGGCCGCGACGGCAGCCGAAAAAAACTCCTGCCGCCATTCCGTCACGATCGGCACGATCGCAATCGGCACGCGATCCTGCCGCAGCCTGGCGATGAGCGTCAGCGTGTCGTGTTCGGCGGACGTCGGCGGGGTGAGCAGGCCGTGCCACCCGCCCTTGCGAATCTCGGTGACGGCTTCGGCGACGGTGGCGACGCTCGAGATCTGCAGCGTCGGCGCAATCTTCGCCAGCTGCTGCGTCGTGACCCCGCCTGAGTCCGACGCGCCGTTGATGTACAGAACCTTCATCGCCGCTCCCGCTCCGGAGTCACGTGGACCCCGAGAGCGTCACCAGTCGTTCCCATTGAAGATTTCGCGCAGCTCGCCGCTCGATTGCGTGACGGTCGCCGTGAACGTAGTGATCTCCGCGGACCATGGCTCGGGATCGGCGTCGGTGCCGGCGTCGTCGCTGGCGACGGCCTCGGCCGACATCGGCGCGGCGGCCGCGTCGCCCGCCTCCTGCGGCGCGTCATCGGCGAGCGCGGACAGCGTCTCGTTGAATGCGGCGGCGACCTCGTACACGAGGCCGCTTTGATCGATCTTGGCGATTCGCGACCGCACGACGCGCCCGCGCACGACCACCGCGCCATCGGGCGTGACGAGCCGCAGCGCGACGGTCGATCCCGGCAACAGACGACGCTCGCACTCGAAGCGCGCGCCGCCACGGGAGAGGTCGATCAGGCGAACGTCGGGGCCGGGCGCAAACGCCGCGGTGAAGGGCAACTGGTCGGCGGGCAGTCGCGGATAGACACGTCGCTCCCGGCCGCTGGCTTCGGTCTCCGGCGACTCAGTAGCTTTGCTGGGGTCTTCCGACACGCCCGTATGAAGGCAAGGGCGGTACCAAGATTGATCGTCGCGCGTCAGCGGCGGAGGGCCATTTTTGGCGACTCCGATGAGATCCGTACGCCATCACGGCCCATCAGGCCATGACGCGATGACAGTATTGTGCGCGACTTACAGGATCTACCCGGCGACCGGCGCCCGCCGCCGGAAGGGCAACGTCTCGCGCGTCCGCCCGGCGGGGGCGTGCGCAGTGACCAGCCGGATCAACTCGGTGACGTGCTCGGAGCCGGCCAGACGGCGCGGGACGACGGCGCGCCACGTGCGGAAGACACCGCGCGCGGTGATCGGCACGGCGCGCAGGCCGCGGCCGGATTCGACGTGCGGCTGCACGGCCCAGCGCGCCAGCACCGCCACGCCTAAGCCGGCGCGCACGAGCTCGATGAGCGCCTCGGTGATTTGCACCGGCTGGACGGAGGCCGGCGAGACCCCGGCTTGTCGAAGCGTGTCGCTGATGAACGAGCTCTCCTCGCGCGGCGAATACGTGAACATCGTCAGGTCGCGGAACTCGGTCAAGCGCACCGAGGGCTGACTGGCGAGCGGATGCGTGGCGGAGACGAGCAGCATCAACTCGTCCTCGAACAAGTCGTACGACACGAGGTGGCGGTTGCGCACCGGCGTGCTCATGATCGCGAGATCGAGATTGCCCGCGAGCAGCGACGTGAGCGGGTTTTTCGTGGCGTCGACGTCGATGCGCAGCTCGACGTTTGGATGGCGCTCGCGCAAGTTCTTCAACACCTGCGGCAGCCAATGGTAGACCGTGTAGCACTCGGTCGTGATCCGCAGCGGCACCGAGGGCGGCTGCATGCCCGCGCGAATCGCTTCTTCAGCGGCGCCGAGCTCGGCCAGGACCGAGCGCGCCGACGCGAGCAGCCGGTCGCCGGCCGGCGTCGGAATCATCTTGCGCCCGAGCCGGTGGAACAAGCGGGCGCCCAGCCGGTCCTCGATGTCGAGGAGTTGGTGGCTGAGCGCGGATTGCGTGAGGTGCAGCACGGCACCTGCACGCGTAAGACTGCCGCATTCGGCAACGGCGGCGACGAGGCGAAGGTGGCGGAGCTCCAGATCCATCGGGTGCCTTACCCCAGGGGAGACCCTACATGCTACGCCTTGCATGCATCGACAGCAATACATGCGTTTCTTTCATGCATGCCATGTCCCGGGGGAATGGGCGGGGACGAGTGTCCGTCGCCGAGCACCTACCGGGCGGGCACCTTCCCGATTTCCCGGTGGACGGCGCGCTCGGCACGGACCGCGGCCGCCGATTCGAGCCGGCGGCCGGTGGAGTCCACGCCGATGCAAGTGTACAGGCGCTGCAACTCACGGTCGCTCGTGATGGGCGGCGACGCCCGTGAGATCTCGACGGCGTGCGTGAGCTCGTGGGCGAGCACGGCGACCCGGTCGAGGTCGATCTGCCGCGTGCAGACGCGAATCATGAGGTACGTGACGCCCGACGCGCGGCTGACGAACACGATCGAACCGCGGGGATCTGGCTCGGTGGTGGTGGTCACGTACACGACGAGGCCGCTCGCGCGGTCGAGCGTGGCGAGCAGATTGGCAAACGTGGACGAACCGCGCGCTCCGGCCGACACGAGATCGACGGCCAGCGGATCAAGCGGCCGCAGATGCGGCAACGGTGCGAGCGCGTTCGGCGTGGCGGCGGGCGATCCGCTCATGGCCACGAGCGTGAGCGCCAACAAGGCGGCGTGCATGCGATCATCGTCGCTGGCGCGGAGGGCTGTCACCAGCGCAGCGTCGTGATGGACGCCATGACGCCTTCTCATAGACGCGGATTTGCGGAGGCGATTGACGTGCTATGCACGAACGCGCACGATGCTATGAAGAGTTTCACGCCCATGGGACGAATGCGTTGGTTCGCCGCGTGCGCCGCGGCCGTCATGACGCTTGGCTGCGGAGGTGGCGGGAATGCCGGCAACGAGCCACTCCCGCCCGCGCCGTCGGGCGCGATTGTCTCGATCGCGATCAACTCATCGGCGCCGACGGTGTTTCTCGGCGCGACCGAAACATTTTCCGCCGTTGCGACCTACACAAGCGGAGCGACACAGACGGTCACGGGCGGCGCCTGGACGTCCGACGCGCCCGCGGTCGTCGGGGTTGACGGCCGCGGCCAGGTGATCGGTCTGGCGAACGGTGAAGCCACGATTTCCATCGACTATCAGGGCGTGCGCGGATCGAAGCACATTCGCGTGCTGCCCAACTACGGTGGATCCTGGATCGGCAACTACACCGTGGTGAGCTGCACGAACACGGAAGGGTTTGCCGACCAGAACGTGTGCGGGAACTTCAACGTTGGCCAGACATTTCAATATCGTCTGCAATTCACGCAGACGGCCGATGTCGTCAGCGGTCTGACGGCCATCGGCCTGATCGGATCGACCACCACCTCGTCGACCGTGAACGCCGACGGCAGCCTGACGTTCACGCCGCAGGTGTTCGTGGGCACTGTCCAGATCGATCTCACCTGGCACCTGACCAGCGTCGTGCCGAACGTGATCAACGGCACCGTCACCCAGACGTGGACGGATGTGACGACGCCGGGGCAGATGGTCGTCGAGGGCGCGTTGCAGAGCCCGACGAAACAGTCCGCGTCGAGCCGCTAGGCAGCGCGTTACTTCACGACGCGGATGTTGTTGAGCCGCACGGGCTCGCTCTGGTAGTTCTCGAGCTCGACCGTGTTGTCTTTCTTGTTCAGCGTGATCTTGGTCGCGACCGAGATCTTGCCCTCGCCCGTGTTGTCCTTCTTGAGACGCACCTCGATCAGCGTGAACGGATAGTCCATCGTCCGCGGCTGCTCGCGCGCTTCGAACTCGGAGATCGGCCGGTCGGTCAGGATCAGAATCCGGCGCCCGCCGTCCTCGAGCGGGATCTGCCGCGCGAAGCGCAAGTCGTACCCGAGACGGTTCGGCAGCTTGAAATAGCCCACCGGCTTCTGATCCTGCAGCGCGTCGAGGAGTTTGGCCGGGCCCTTCTCGGTGAACGTCGTGATGAGCTTCTGGCGTTCGGCCTCGGTCGACCAGCGCGTGATGTTGATGTCGACCTGGGCGTTGGCGCCGGTCGCGACGTTGGCCATGTTGATGGCAAACGCCGTGAGCTTCAGGGGCGGCTGGTTGGTCTGAGCGTGGCCCGGGATGACGGACAACATGGTCCAGCCGAGCACGGCCAGGCCGAGGATTCGAAGCGATCGCATTGGCAAGCCTCCGTCGTTATTTTGGATCCAATCCCTGATTTGTACGCCGGAATGAAAGGTAACAGTTCTGGGGGGCCCGGTGAAGCGCGGGAAGACGCCTCAGACTGGGGGAGCCGCGGCCGAGCGAGCTGGCGACGGCTTTGCAGTGCCCTCTGCACCGGCGTTGTTCACAGCATTGTTCGCGGCTGCTAGAATAGTTGGTCGGGCGGCACCGACCTTTCGCTCGTAACTAACTGCGCGACAAGAGGTTCCATGGGTTCCACCGCGCCGGTGGTCTTTGTCGTCGACGACGATCCGGCCGTCCTCGGATACTTGGAACGGCTCGTGACGTCCGTAGGTCTTTCGTGCGAGGCCTATGCCAGCGGCGACGAGTTCATCCAGCATCTCGACGCCAAGCAGTGCGGCTGCGCGATTCTCGACGTCCGCATGCCGGGACTGAGCGGCCTGGACACGCAGCAGTTTCTCGTGGACCACGGCATCCCGCTGCCTGTGATTTTCGTGACCGCCTTTGCCGATGTGGGCATCACGGTCCGGGCGATGAAAGCCGGCGCGGTCGATGTGTTCGTCAAGCCTGTCAACAGCCAGGAGCTCCTCGACAGCGTACACCGCGCGATCGAGATCGATCGCCGGCGTCTCGACGCGCAGGACACGCGCCGCCGCCTCGCGATTCTCCAGGAGACGCTGACGCCACGCGAGCGCGAGGTCATGGACCTCGTCGTCACCGGCCTGCCCAACAGACAGGTCGCGGCGAAGCTCGGCACCACGATCAAGACCGTGAAGACGCATCGCGCGCGCGTGATGAGGAAGATGCGCGCAGACTCGCTGGCCGATCTCGTGCGGATGGCCGATCGGCTGCGCGACGTCGGCGACTAGAACGACCAGCCCAGGCTCATCGACAGCGTCAAGTCGTTCTTCTTGTTGCCGGCCGGCGGCGCCGCGTTGAAGCTTTCCAGCAGGTTGACGCTCCAGTACAAGTCCTTGACGATTTCCTGCTTGAAGTTCGTGTTGACCTCGACCCGGACGCGACCGGGATCCTTGACGTCGATGTAGGTCTGTTCCTGGAACACCAGGTCGGTCTCATAGTCGCCGAACGTGAACCAGTCGAGCCGGAGGCCGAGCGCGGCCTCGGCGCGGTTCTGCACCGGCTCGCCGGTGTAGCGCTCCTGCGTGTACGTCAGCCCGGCGTACGGAGAGAACAGCACGCGGTTCGACTGCACGAGCATGCGTCCGATTCCGGCGCCGACGAGACTGCGCAAGTCGAGGTTCAGCTCCTCGTTGTGATCCGCCTGGCCGAAGAGTGAGGCGAACCAGCGCCGGCCGAGCTGTCGCTGCACTCCCGCGCTGACTGTGTTGCGGTTCTGATGGCTGTTCTGGTCGTCGATCGTGAGCAGCGAGTTGGCGTTGACCGTCGTGGTGTAGTTGCGCGTCGTCCGGCTGACCAGCCCGTTGAACGTCCACTGCGAGCGCTGATCCGCCTGCGTGAACGTGAACCCGACGTCCACCGATCCGTCCAGTTGCTGCCAGAACTTCTGGTCGATGGGCGTGAGGCGCACGATCTCGGCCAGATCGAAGTCGGTGCCGGTGGGCGCGCCGCTCACGCGAAGCTTGCGCGCCGCCGGCGCTGAAAGCGTGCCGTAGAACACCGCACCAGACGAGAGCTCGACCTCGAACAACACGGGACTCGTGAGGCGCACGATTTTGTTCCACTCGATCGTGACCGTGCCCATCCCGTCGGTCTTGGCTTGGAGGACGCCGCGACGCAGGCTGACCACCTCGCACGTCAGCAGGTCGCCGTTCTGCTTTTCGATTCGATCGACTTTGCCGTGGTCCGCGAGAGCGACCGCAGGCCAGACGAGGACGGCGAGGACAGCCGTGATCACTCGTGTACAACGCCGCGCGGCCACGACGGGCACGGTATCACGAGAGCTGATGAGCCCCGCCGCAGCATGATCTTTAGATCAGTTTGCGGCTCATAAGTGAACGCCGGAGAGCCCTGCGTCGTACTGCCAGAGGGCATGAAACAGGCCGATCCTCGCCATGTCTGGCTTGACTCTCCTCCAGGCGCACGGCACTCTTGAGTGTCTCGAGCCCAACCATGGAAAGGCGTACCGGATGATTCGACCGACCGATCGAGCAACCCTGACCTTCCTCCGTCACCTCATCGTTACCCTCAGCGTTTCCATCGTCTTTGCGGCCATGTTCGCGACTCCCGCTTCCGGGCAGGACCGGGAGGCGGCGGTTCCACCGGCGCAGGCCAGTCAGGCCGCGCAGGCGCCGGCGGCGACAACGCCGCTGCAGGATCTGGTCAAGCGCGATCAGCTGTTCGGCGACTGGGGCGGAGCGCGCGGCACGATGGCCACCGAAGGCACCAAGCTCGACGTCTCGTTCACGCAGTTCTTCCAGTGGGTTCCGAATCGTGACACGCCGCTCCTTCAAGATCCGAACGGCGCGGTCACGACGAAGTACATGTACGGCGGCAAGTTCGACATCATCGACGCCAGCGACCTGAGCAAGCTTGCGTGGAAGGGCCTGTCGATGAATGCGCACGTCGAGATCCGCTTTGGCGACGTGCCGCTCCTGGCGGGCGGCACGCTGATCCCGACGAACACGGCGCTGCTGTTTCCCGAAGCGGAAGACACCAAGGCCAGGTTGAGCGCGTTGAACTTCACGCAGGTCATGAACCCGCACGTGGCGGTGTCAGTGGGGCGCTTCAACATGGTCGACCTGTATCAGCGCGCGTACACGGGCGGCATGGGCGAAGACAAGTTCATGAATCTGTCGTTCGTGATCCCGCCGGTGTCGCTGCGCACGGTCCCGCCGGTGGCTGAAGGCGTGATCTTCGCGGTGCTGAAGGGATCGGACGTCGTCGCCAAGGCGGGCTTGATCGAGTCAACCGACGCCGGCTTCTTCAAGAACGGGGCGACGGTGCTCTGGGAAGTGGCGTTGCCGGTCAAGCTGTTCCAGAAACCGGGCCACTACTCGGTCGGTGGCGAGTTCAGCTCGACCCAGGCAACGGCGCTCGATCAGAACCCCTGGATCCTGCTGCCGCCGTTCAACCAGCCCACTCTGACCAAGCAGGGCGCGTGGACACTCAACATCACGTTCGACCAGGCGGTCGCCGAGGACCCGAACGACGCGAAGAAGACCTTCGGCGTGTTCGGCACGCTCGCCGTGTCGGACGGAAATCCCAGCCTGATTCAGCCGTTCTTCATCCTGGGTGTGGGTGGGCACAGCCTGCTGCGCGGCCGGGACAACGACACGTTTGGCATTGCGTACTCGTTCAACGGTGTGAGCGCGGATTTCAAGACGGCGCTGGACCCCATTCGTCTTCGCAACGAGAGCGCCGGCGAGCTGTACTACAACTTCGCGGTCACCCACTGGAGTCTCGTGACGGCGGATCTCCAATTCGTCGACCCGTTCGCGGTCGGATCGCGGACGCGCACGTTTTTCTCCGTGCGGTGGAAGCTCATCTTTTGAGAAAAAAAGGAGCATCGAGATGCGCGTTCACCCGAGAATCCTGCTGGTCAGCGTCGCCGTGGCGATTGGGATCGCCTGCGGCACCGCCACCAAGCTGACGGCGGTCTGGAAGGCCCCGGAGGCCGCCGGCACCCGTTTCAAGAAGGTCATCGTCGCGGCGCAAACGAAAGATCAGGCGAGCCGGCGCAGCATGGAATCCCACCTGGTGTCGCGCATCGCCAACTCGACAGCCTCCTACGAGGTCCTGACCGAGGACGAGACGCGCGACGTCAACCGCGCGAAGGCCAAGATTTCGGCGGCGGCCTTTGATGGCGCGGTGATCGTCCGCTACGTCGGCACCGACAAGCAGACGACGTACGTGCCCGGCACGACCTGGTGGGGCCCGGCCCCCTACGGATCGATGTATGGCTACTGGGGCTATGGCTGGGGCGCCGTGTACGATCCTGGCTATCTCCAGACGGACACGATCATCAGCCTCGAGTCGCTCGTCTATGACGTCCCGAAGGACAAGCTGATTTGGGCGAGCAAGAGTGAAACGACGAACCCGACGTCGATGCAGAATTTGGTGAATTCGCTGATTGACGCGACCGTGGCTGAAATGAAGAAGCAGAAGGTGCTCTAGGTTAGACGGGTTCGTTGGGTTCGTTAGGAACCCAACGAACCTAACGAACCCTCTTCCACCCCCACGTCACCACAAAACTCCCGAACCATCGCCCCAGCCCAGATTTCTCCCACAGCCAGTCCGCGCGGTTGTAAATCGGCAGCAGCGCGTTGAGCGAACCGACCGCCACCTGGCGGTACGGGATGTCCGAGACGCAGCGCTGGCCGATGCGATCGAAGCCGGCCGCCGCAAACTCGCGGCGCAGCGTCGCGGGCGCGAGCGGCCGCTCGTTCGGGCTGACGCCCTCGGCGCGGTAGAGCGGGCTCGAGGGATGGCGGAAGAGCAGCATCGCCGGATGATGCAGGTTCGGATCGAATGCGAACACGAGGCCGCCGGGCGCGAGCGCGCGCTTCGCTTCGCCGAGCGCACGCGGGCGATCGTCAACGTGGTGCAACACGCTGCTGAACGCGACAGCCTCGACGCTCGCGTCGCGCACCGGCAGACGCAGGGCGTCCGCCTGCAGAAAACTCGTCGCGGGATCGCGCCGGCGCGCGAGCGCGACGGCCTCGCGCGAGAGATCGACGCCGAGATACCACGCAAGATGCGAGGCGTACACGCGCCGTGAGTGACCGGTGCCGCAGCCGACGTCCAGCACCCGAAGCTGGCGGCCCGCCGGCACGACGGCGTCGAAGCGCCGCGCGAGCGTCAGCCAGCCGCGATCCGCGAACGGATTGAAGTCGCCGTCGTGGCGAACCAGCGCGTCGAAATACTGCCCGTCCTGCATCCTCGCGCGCGGGCCTCAGCGCGACCAGACCTGGAGCTGCGAGTCCTTGAGATCGCTTCGATTCCGGTAGTCCTCGCGCGACAGCAGCTTCTCCAGGTAGCAGTAGAAGACGATGAAGAGGTAGCGCGATCCCATTTCCTTGATCTTGAACTTCGACGTGCCCGCCATCCGGCCGCGCCAGTCCGTCGGCACGATCGCATACCGATAGCCGCGGACGATGGCCTTGAGCGGCAGCTCGACGGTCAGGTTGAAGTGGTACGCGAGGATCGGCTGCACGCCGGCGATCACGGTGCGGCGGAACATCTTGAAGGCGTTGGTCACATCGTTGTACGGCAGCCAGAACAGCAAGCGGATGAACGCGTTGGCGAGCCGGTTGAGGACGAGCTTGACCCACGGGTAGCCGTTCACGCTCGCGCCGCGCACGAACCGCGATCCAAACGCGCAGTCGTAGCCCTCCTCGATTTTCCGATAGAACTTCACGACGTCGTCGGGATTGTCCGAGCCGTCGGCCATCACGATGACGACCGCGTCCCCCTTGAACGCCGCGAGCCCGAGCCGGACGGCGTAGCCGTAGCCGTGGGGCGGCGGGTTGTCGAGCGAGCGCACCTTCGGCAGCTCGGCGGTGAGCCGCGCGATCGCGGCGCCCGTGCCATCCTGACTGTTGTCGTTGACGACGACGATCTCGTGGGTGATGCGAGCGGCCGCGAGCGTCTGCGCGAGGACGCGCACCGTCGTCTCGATCTGGCCCTCTTCGTTGTGCGCGGGAATCACGACCGACAGCATCCCCGCCACGCCTTCGGCGACCCACTCAGCGAGCGTGCGGACTTCCACCGGCACTACCGCACCCGCTCTCGCTGCGCGTCGAGGATCTCGGCGACGGTCGCCTCGAGCGTGCGCGTGATGCCCCAGCCCGGATAATGCGACATCAGCTTTCGGATGTCGCTGATCCACCACAGGTGATCCCCGATGCGATTCGTGTCGTCGTAGGTCCACGCCATCGGCCGGCCAGTGAGCCGCTCGACGAGCGAGATGGCCTCGAGCATCGAGCAGTTCGCGTAACGGCCTCCGCCGACGTTGTAGACCTCGCCCGCCCGAGGCGCCTCGAAGAACCGCCAGAACGCCTGCACGAGATCCCACGAATGGATGTTGTCGCGGACCTGCTTGGCCTTGTAGCCAAACACCGTGTACCGCGTGCCGCGCACGCCGCACTCGACCAGATAGGCGAGGAAGCCGTGCAGCTCCGCGCCCGAATGCGCCGGCCCGGTCAGGCACCCGCCGCGGAACACGCCGGTCTTGAGCCCGAAGTATCGACCGTACTCCTGCACCATCACATCGGCGGCGACTTTCGACGCCCCGAACACGCTGTGAAGCGAGGCGTCGACGCTCATCGACTCGTCGATGCCGTGCGCGGCGAACGGATGCGACGGATCGAGCTCCCAGCGGGTCGCCTGCTCGACGAGCGGCAGGCGATTCGGCGTGTCGCCGTAGACCTTGTTCGTGCTCGTGAAGATGAAGACCGCGTCCGGACAATGCCGGCGCGTCGCTTCCAGCAGGACGATCGTGCCCGTCGCGTTGACCGAGAAGTCGGTCAAGGGCTCGCGCGCGGCCCAGTCGTGCGACGGCTGTGCGGCCGCGTGGACGATCACCGCGACGTCGCGGCCGTACTGCGCGAAGAGCTGGCCGATACCGGCCTCGTCGCGGATGTCCAGATCGGCGTGCCGGTAGCCGCGCACCGTGGATTCCAGCCGCTGCCGGTTCCATCGCGTGCTGCTCGCCGGCCCGAAGAAGTACCCGCGCAGGTCGTTGTCGACGCCGACGACGTCGAAACCTTGCGCGGAAAAAAATGCTGCGGCTTCTGATCCGACGAGGCCGGACGCGCCGGTGACGATGGCGACCGCCACAACTACGCTCCCCGCCTGGTGCCGCCGGCCGGCGCCGGCTGCTGCGCGTGACCCGCGGGCGCGACGACGTGCTCGAGCGCGGCGCGATGCGCCCGCAGCCACGAAAACACGTCGTCGAGCACAATGTCGACGCCGCGCGACGGCGCCCAACCGGTGGCGGCCGAGACGCGGGCGTTGTCAGTGACGTAGTAGGGAATGTCGAACTCGCGCGTGTCGTGCACGCGGCCCATCGCGATGGTCCGGCCGGTGCGCTGCCGGCACTTCTCGGTCAGCTCGACGAGCGAGACGCTGTTGGCTGGTCCGCCGCCGACGTTGTAGACCTGGCCCGAGAGGCGAGTCAGGTTGCTGAGCTGCACGCGCACGAGGTCGTACAGATCGACCACGTGCAGCACGTCGCGCACTTGCAGTCCCTCGCCGCCGAAGCCCGTGAACGAGAGCTCGCCGCCATATTCGTGTCGAGCCGCCCAGAACGCGATGAGGCCCTGATCGGCCTTGCCCATCTGCCACGGTCCGGCGATGAGGCCGCACCGGTTGACGACCGTCCGCAAGCCGTACATCGCGTGGTATTCCTCGACGAGCAGCTCGGCCGCCAGCTTGCTCGTGCCGTAGAGCGACCGCGGCCCGCTCGTCGGAAAGCTCTCGATGATGCCGCGCGCCGACCAGCCCGGACCCGACGCGCCGGCGTGGAGCTCCAGTCGATCGCCCCGACGCTCGAGCGGCAACGACACCAGCGCGGGAATGGAGTAGACGCGGCTGGTCGAGAGAAATACGACGCTCGCGTCGTACCGCCGGGCGGCGTCGAGACAGCGCGCCGCGCCCGTGAGATTCGTGTCGAGCACGTACGCCGGGCTGCCGTCATAGCCGGCATGCACGGACGGCTCTGCGGAACATTCGATCAGGATGTCGAAGGGCCCGGCGTCCGAGAGGTCGTCCGCTGACCGGACGTCGCCGTGGCGGAACGTCACGCCGCCCGCCCGGAGGCGATCGAGCGCCAGCTCGCTGCCTCGGCGTCTGAGGTTGTCGAAGGCCGTGACATCGATGCCCGCGACATCGCGCTGGAGGAGGAGCGCCAGGGTCGATCCGACGAACCCGGCGCCGCCCGTGACGAGGCACTTCACGCGCCGAAGGTACACCACTCCGCAACGATTGGGCTATCGGGCTATTGGGTGATTGGGCTATTGCGCTTGGGCTAAGATGGCGTCATGGCTCGATTCGTGCTCCGGGTCAACGGACGCACGCACGAGGTGGAGGGCGAGGCCAACGACAGCCTCCTGTCCGTCCTCCGCTACGAGCTCAATCTCACCGGCAGCAAATTCGGATGCGGGGAGGGCCATTGCGGCGCCTGCACCGTCCTCATCGACGACCAGGCGACGCGGTCGTGCGTCGCGCGCATCGGCGCCGTGGCCGGCAAAGCCATCACGACCATCGAAGCCATCGGCACGGCCGACAAGCTGCATCCCGTCCAGCAGGCGTTTCTCGACGCCGAAGCGTTTCAGTGCGGGTACTGCACGCCCGGCATGGTCATCGCGACCATCGGGCTGCTTCGCACCACGCCCAATCCGTCCGAGGCCGACATCGCGCGGCTGATGGATCGCAACGTGTGCCGATGCGGCGCGTACCCGCGCATCGTGCAGGCGATCAAGAGTGCCGCCGCGCAGATGTCCACGCCAGGCAGAGGCTCCGATCATGAGTGACCGGCCGGCGCTCGAGCCCGAACGCTACGAGCTCAACGAGCCGCAGCCCTATCGCTTCGAGTTGGAGCGGCGAGGATTTCTGCAGGCCCTGGCCGCCATGGGCGGCGGGCTGCTCGTTGTGGCGACGCTGCCGGATCCGCTCGCGCAGGAATCCGGCCAGGGGCGGGGCGGCGGTGCGGTGCCGGGCGATCTTGCCTCGTGGCTGCACATCGACGGCACAGGTCACGTCACTGTCTACACGGGCAAGGTCGAGATCGGCCAGAACATCAGGACGTCGCTGACGCAGACGGTCGCCGACGAGCTGCGCACGCCGCTCGCATCGATCTCGCTCGTCATGGCGGACACGGCGCTGACGCCGTTCGATCAGGGCACGTTCGGGTCGCGCACGACGCCGACGATGGCGCCGCAGCTGGCAAAGGTCGCCGCGGCCGCGCGCCAGATCCTGATCGATCAGGCGGCCGCGCGCTGGCAGACCGATCGGTCGACGCTCGATGCCAAGAACGGCCGCATCGCCGCGCGCGACGGGCGATCGTTCTCGTACGGCGAAATCGCCAACGGCCAGGCGCTCACCGGTCTCATCGATGCGGGGCCGGCCCAGATGGCGCGCGACCAGTGGGTCGAGCGCGGCAAGCCGGTCCACAAGGTCGACGGGCGCGCGTTCGTCACGGGCGCGCACGCGTACACGCCGGACATCGTGCGGCCGAACATGCTGTTTGGCCGTGTCATTCGACCGGTGGCGGTGGCCGCGACGCCGCGGACGGTCGACGACACGAAGGCGAAGGCGATCGCGGGCGTGACCGTCGTGCGCGACGGCAACTTCATCGGTGTCGTCGCCCCGCACGAGCGCGCGGCGAAGGCCGCCGCGGCCGCCATGATCGTCGAGTGGGATCGCGTCGCCGGGCAGCCCTCCTCCGACACCATTTACGACCATCTGAAGAAGACGATGCGCACGGGCGAGGGCGGGAACGGGCGGGTCACCGGCGACGTCGCTCGCGCTCGCGCCGGCGCCGCGCACGTCGTCGAGGCGAGCTATCACATTCCGTACATCGCGCACGTGCCGCTCGAGCCGCGATCGGCCGTCGCCGAGTGGGCGGACGGCAAGGTGACGGTGTGGTGCGGTACGCAGCGGCCGTTCGGCGTCCGCTCGGAAGTCGCGCAGGCCTTTCATCTGAGTGAAGACCAGGTCCGCGTGATCGTCCCGGACATGGGATCGGCGTACGGCGGCAAGCACACAGGCGAGCACGCGATCGAGGCCGCGCGACTGGCCAAGGCCGCGGGCCGAGCGGTCAAGATCGTCTACACGCGCGCCGAAGAGTTCATGTGGGGCTACCTTCGCCCGGTCGGCGTCATCGACGTGCGCGCGAGCGTGGACGCACAAGGCCGGCTCTCGTCGTGGGAATTCCACAACTACAACTCGGGCACGGCCGGGCTGCAGACGCCGTACGTCGTGCCGAATCAGCACGTGCAGTTCTACGCGACGGATTCGCCCTTCCGCCAGGGCTCGTATCGCGGCCTCGCGGCGACGGCCAACAACTACGTGCGCGAGATGCACATGGACGCGCTCGCGCGCGCAGCCGGCGTTGACGCCGTGGCGTTCCGCCTCGCGCACATCGACGACGATCGCCTGCGGGCGGTGCTGACGAAGGCCGCTGAAAAGTCCGGCTGGCCGAAGCCGTCCGCGCCGGGACGCGCGCTCGGCATCGCGTGCGGCGTCGAGAAGGGCAGCTACATCGCGACCGCGGCCGAGCTCTCGAAGATACCCGACGGCTTCCGCGTCGAGCGGCTCACGGTCGTCTACGAGTGCGGCGCGATCGTCAACCCCGACGGTCTGCGCAACCAGACCGAGGGCGCGATCGCTCAGGGCCTCGGCGGCGCGTTGTTCGAAGCGATCGAGTTCGCCGACGGCCAGCTTTCGAACGGCACGATGGCCGAGTACCGCGTCCCTCGCTTCAAAGATGTCCCGCCGATCGAGATCGTGCTGCTCGATCGACGGGACCTGCCGTCCGCGGGAGCGGGGGAGACGCCGATCATCTGCGTCGCGCCCGCAATCGGAAGTGCGGCACGCACGTTCGGGACGGTCGCGCCCAAACTGCCGGTCACGTTGGGTTCCTAGAGGTTCCCGGAGGTTCCCGACGTCCCCTCGCTGACTCGAACCCCAAGGAACCTCCAGGAACCCCAAGGAACCCCAAGGAACCCCTGCAACCCCGGCTAGCGCAGTGTGAACGTCACAGTCACTCTCATCACAATCGCAATCGGCTGCCCGTTCAACCGCGTCGGCGCGTAGCGCCACTTCGACACGGCGTCGATCGCGGCCTTGTCGAGCAGCGGGACGGATTGCCGGACGACAACGTTCTTGACGACGCCCCATTCGTCGATCGTCGCCTCGACCACCACTGTGCCTTCGACGTGCGCGATGCGCGCGATGTCCGGGTAGGCCGGCGGCACGTAGCCAAGCCGCTCCGGTGGGCGGATGTCCCCGCCGACCGGTACAGGTCCGCTCAAATGAGTCGGCGTCTCGGCGACGGCGGGTTTCGCGACCACGGGCGGCGCCGCGAGCGACGACGTGAGGCCGTTCATCCAGTCGGCGGGCACGCCCTGCGACGCGACCACTGAAAGCGCCGGCGTTTCAGGTTCGATCGTTGATGGCGCTCGAGTCGGCACGAAGGTCGGCTCGACGTTGACGGCGGTCTTCACGGGCGCCGGCGTCGCCGCCACTGGCGGCGGCTTCGGCAGGTCGGCCTCGACCGCAAACGCGCGCAGGTGCGAGACGATCGGCGGCCCGCCGAGTCCGGTTGACAGCTGCAGCGCGACGAGCACGCCAAGCGCGATCGCGTGCAACGCGATCGAAATGGAGACGGTGCCGAACGGCCTTTTGTTTTTCTTCGTGCCGGCGAACGTCTGATCGAACAGCGTCGATGGCATGTGACCCTCCCGCGGCGGACCAGCGCGCCGCCGCCTGCGACATGAAACGTGGGGAAGGGCCCTTCCTCTATGGTGCTTAGACACCACCGTGAAAGATTCGGATATCATCCCGGGACCGCTATGAGCACACCCGCACCAACCGCGAGACGCCGGGGTCTGTCCCTCACGCAACAGATTTTCATCGGCCTGGGGATCGGGATTGTGATCGGCTTGTATCTGCACGAATCGCATCCCGAGGCGATCGCGTACTTCAAGCCATTCAGCGCGATTTTCCTGAATCTGATCAAAATGATCATCGCGCCGTTGATCTTCGCGACCCTGGTGGCGGGTATCGCGGGCGCGGGTCACTTCAAGGACGTCGGCCGGATGGGGCTGCGCGCGATCATCTACTTTGAGATCGCGACGACGATTGCGCTCGTCATTGGCTTGCTCGCGGTCAACATCCTCAAGCCTGGTGTCGGTGTCGCGCTTTCGGCCGCGAAGTCCGACGTCTCCGCGACCGCGCAGACGTGGGACCAGATCCTGATTCACGTCTTTCCGACGTCGATCATCGACGCCATGGCCAAAGGCGACGTGCTGCAGATCGTCGTCTTCAGCATCATCTTCGCGATTGCGCTCGGCATGATCGGGCCGAAAGGGCAGCCCGTCATCGCGTGGTGTGAGTCGGTCGCCGAGACGATGTTCCGGTTTACCGGCATCATCATGCACTACGCGCCGATCGGCGTCGCGGCCGCGATCGCCGTGACGGTGGGACAAGGCGGCATGAACACGCTGCTCAGCCTCGGCCGGCTCGTCGGCACGCTGTATCTCGCCCTGGCGGTGTTCTACGTCGGCGTGTTCGTGCCGGTGATGTTGCTCTTCAAGATCCCCTTGCGCAAGTTCTTCAAGGCGGTGCGCGAGCCGGCAGTCATCGCGTTCTCGACGACGTCGAGCGAAGCGGCCCTGCCGCGCGCCATGGAGGCGATGGAGCGCCTCGGCTGCCCCCGGCGCATCGTTTCGTTCGTGCTGCCGCTCGGCTACACGTTCAACCTCGACGGCACGACGCTGTACCTCTCGCTCGCCTCCGTGTTCGTCGCGCAGGCGGCGGGCGTCAATCTCACCATCGGCCAGCAGGTGACGATGATGCTGACGCTGATGCTCACGAGCAAAGGCGTCGCCGGCGTCCCGCGCGCGTCGCTCGTCATTCTCGCCGCCACGCTCGCGAGCTACAACCTGCCGCTCGAGGGCGTGACGACGATCCTCGGCGTCGACGCGATCATGGACATGGCGCGCACGATGACGAACGTGATCGGCAACTGCCTCGCGACCGTCGTCGTCTCGAAGTGGGAAGGCGAATTCCGTGAAGCGTCGGACGCGGACCTCCAGCTTGCGGCCGCGAAAGGCGAGCTCTAGGTCGACGTCACGGAAACCGATGGGTTAGAATCCCGGCCATGCGTGCGGCGTACATCGTTCTGCCGGCCCTGGCGTGCCTGATCCTGGCCTACCGCTACTACAGCGCGTTCCTCGCGGCGAAGGTGATGGCGCTCGACGACCGGCACATCACGCCGGCGCACACGCAAGCGGACGGGCACAACTATCACGTGACGTCGCGGTGGGTGTTGTTCGGCCACCACTTCGCGGCGATCGCGGGTCCGGGTCCGCTCATCGGGCCCGTGCTCGCGGCGCAGTTTGGCTTCATGCCCGGACTGCTCTGGCTCGTCGCGGGCGTCTGCCTCGCCGGGGCCGTGCACGACATGATCTCGTTGTGGGGATCGACGCGGCGGAAGGGCGCGTCGCTGGCTACGATCGCGCGCCAGGAGATCAGCCCGCTCGCCGGGATCATCGCGGGCATCGCGATCCTCTTCATCATTGTCATCGCGCTCGCCGGCGTCGGCGTGCCGTTCGTCAACGCGCTCAACAGCAGTCCGTGGGGTCTCTTCACGATCGCCGCGACGATCCCGCTCGCGCTGTTCATGAGCCTGTACATGTACAAGATCCGGCCCGGCAAGATCGGCGAGGCGACGGTGATCGGCATCATCGGCCTCGCGGTGGCCGTCATCGTCGGCCGGCCGATCGCGGCGTCCTCGTGGGCGCCGATGCTGACGCTCACGAAGCATCAGTTGGTCATCGCGCTCGGCATCTACGGCTTTCTCGCGTCCGTCCTCCCGGTGTGGGTGCTCCTCACGCCACGCGACTACCTCAGCGCGTTCATGAAGATCGGGATGATCCTGTTTCTCGTCGTCGGCGTGATCATCGTCAACCCGGTCGTCCACATGCCGGCGATGACGCAGTACGTGGCCGGCGGTGGCCCGATCGTGCCCGGGCCCCTCTTTCCGTTCGCGTTCATCACGATCGCGTGCGGGGCGATCTCGGGCTTCCACTCGCTCATCGCGACCGGCACCACACCGAAGATGATCGACAGGGACTGCGACATCCGGCCGATCGGCTACGGCGCGATGCTGATGGAAGGGCTCGTCGGGATCATGGCGCTCGTCGCCGTCTGCACGCTCAACCAGGGCGACTACTTCGCGATCAACACGCCGCCCGCCGTCTACGCGACCCTCGACATGCACGTGGTGGATCTGCCCAACCTCGAGGCGCAGGTGCGCGAGACCGTGGCGGGCCGCGCCGACGGCGCCGTCTCGCTCGCCATCGGCATGGCCCAGGTGCTGAGCCGGCTGCCGGGCATGAGCGGGCTGATGGACTACTGGTACCACTTCGCCATCATGTTCGAGGCGCTCTTCATCCTGACGGTCATCGACGCCGGGACACGCGTCGGCCGGTTCCTGATCGGCGAGCTGCTCGGCAAGGCCATTCCGCCGCTCGCCCGGCCGGACTGGATTCCCGGCGCGTGCGTGACGACGACCCTCCTCGTGCTCGCGTGGGGGTACTTCATCTGGACCGGCAGCATCAGCACGATCTGGCCGATGTTCGGCGTCGCCAATCAGCTGCTCGCCTGCGTCGCGCTTTCCGTCGGGACGACGATTCTGGTCAACAAGGGCAAAGTCCAGTACATCTGGGCGACGCTCGTGCCGCTGATGTTCCTCACCACGACGACACTCTCCGCCGGTTTTCTGAGCGTGAAGAATCAGTTCTGGGTGATGGCCACCGGCCCGAACGAGGCGCTGCACGTCACCGGCTACATTCAGACGATCCTGACGTCGACCATGATGGTGCTCGTGGTCGTCATCCTCGCGACGGCCGTGCACAAGTGGCTGGCCGTCGGACGGACCGGCCGCGATACCGAGGCGCTCGCCGAGCTGGCGTGATAGACCGACGGTCGGTCATGTTCAGCGGGGTGGCAAAGCTCGCGGTTGATTGACTGCGATGAAACGTCGTCAGTTTGTTCACACGCTCTTTGGGATACTGCTGCTCTCCGCCTGCTGCGGCGGCGGCAGTCCCTCACAGCCCAGCGGCACCTCCGTCATCGTCGTGCTTGGCGACAGCATCGGGATCACGCCGTTGCCGGGCTCGGCGTACCCCTCGATGCTTCAGTCGCGCATTACGGCGGCGTCGCTGCCGTGGACGATCACGAACCGGAGCGTTTCGGGCGACACGAGTGCGGACGGCCTGGCCCGGCTCGACGCTGTCCTGGCGGAGAATCCGGCCATTCTGATCCTGGAGCTCGGCGGCAACGATGGACTTGACGGCATTGGTATCAACGCGATCCGCAGCAATCTGTCGGAGATCATCACGCGGGCCAAGGCACACGGGGCACGCATCCTGCTGTGCGGGATGGAGACCTTTCCGACGTACGGACCGGCGTACGTGGCCGATTTTCACGACATGTTTCCGGCGCTGGCCGCGCAATTCGGCCTTCCGCTCGTGCCGTTCGTGCTCGCGGGCGTCGCGGGAAATCCGGATCTGACGTCCGATCTGATCCATCCGAATGTGGCAGGCGCGCGGGTCGTCGCCGACAACATCTGGCCCTACCTCGAGCCGATGCTTCGCTGAGGCACTCGGTTGACACTGCGAAGTCGTAGTGCTATTTCTTTGCCCACTCATTCAGCCGCCCTCCCCAGCTTCACGGCTACTCGGGTGATGTCACCTGACGGAGGACAAACATGGGAAGCCATCGTTGGTTCGCGTCATTTTTCTGCGTGCTCGCTGTTGCCATCTGGACCGTTCAATCGCGCTCGATCACCACGCTTGCCGCCGTTGATCCCTCATGGCCCCAGTGGGGGCAAAATCAACAACACACGGGGACGTTGAATATTGTCGGGCAACCCCTCAACCGCATTCTCGCGAACATCGTGTACGACCCGCTGGTGGCGGACGAAGAGGCCGCCAACGGCGGCGATCTGCTGGCTCACTACGAGACTCCTCTGGTGGATGGCAACGACGTCTACATGGAGTCGAAGAGCGGCAGCTACAACGTGAACGCGTACACCACGGAGCGCTGGCACCAGAACAAGTTCACCTGGCAAGCGGGAAACCTGGTCAGGGTCTGGACGTTTGACAGCGATTGGGTTCCACCCGGATCGGCGTTCGATTTCTGGGAGCCGGTGTACCACGCAGCGCTGGCCAACGGGTTCCTCTACGATCCGGGAGCCGGAGGCACGATCTTCAAACTGAAACTGTCAGACGGCAGCGTGGCGTCGCGTATCAACCCCTTCGACGACATCGACGGCAACACCTATACCGCGTCGCCGCTGACCGTGGACGGTCTCGGCAACATCTATTACAACGTCGTTCGTCTGACCGGCCGAGGGCACGATGCCTTCCTGAAGGCCGATGTTCAGGACTCCTGGTTGGTGAAGGTAAGGCCGGATGACTCGGTGCAGAAAGTCTCATACGGCACGCTGCTCGCGCAAGCGACGATCATCGGTGAGAGCGTTCCTGGACCCAAGGATGGCTGCACGGTTCAATTCGCGAACAGCCAGCTTCCCTGGCCGCCCGCTCCCGACGCCGTGCCTCCGACCACGCCGTGCGGCAGCCAGCGTGCCGCGTTGAACGTCGCGCCCGCGGTCGCGCCCGACGGAACGATCTACACGGTCAGCAAGGCTCACTTCGTCACTCGCTACAATTACTTGATTGCCGTCAACGTGGACCTGACAGGTAAGTGGGCTGCCTCATTGCGCGGTCACTTGCACGACGGCTGTCACGCCGCGCCACTTCCTGTTCCAAGCGGCAGCGTGCTCCCCAAGAATGGTGATCCGGGGGGATGCCGCGTGGGCGCGACGGAGGGAGTCGATCCGGGAACCAACGAGCCCGGGCCGGGCCGCGTCTTCGACGATGCGACCTCGTCGCCCACCATCGCGCCTGACGGCAGCATCCTCTTTGGTGCGCTCACGGTCTACAACTACGAGCAGGGGCATCTAATGCGCTTCAATGCGCAGGGTGCCTTCCTCGGCGCCTTCGGATTTGGATGGGACACGACGCCCGCCATCTACACGCACGACGGCACCTACTCGGTGATTACCAAGAACAACCATTACAGCGGAGGTTCGTATTGCGGCGTGGAGGCGTTCTGTCCCAGCGATCGGACGTCGAGCAATCCGTTCAGCCCTGAAGCGTACTTCATCACCCAACTCAGTCCTTCGTTGCAGATCGAGTGGAGCTTCCAGAACACCAACACATTGAGTTGCAAACGGGATGATCAAGGAAATGTCTCCTGCACGTCGGACCACCCGCGCGGTTTCGAGTGGTGCGTCAACGCTGCCGCCGTGGACCGAATCGGCGTGGTCTACGCGAACAGCGAAGACGGAAACCTGTATGCCATCAACCAGGGCGGAGGCCTGAAGCAGCGCATCTTCCAGCAGTCGGCGCTCGGAGCGGCGTACACGCCGGCCTCGCTGGGCAGCGACGGGAAGATCTACTCCCAGAATTCGGGTCGATTGTTCGTCGTGGGCCAGTGAGGTCGTGACTGAGGTCGGGAGGGGGAAGATTTGTTGAAAATCTCCCCCTCCCCGACGCGTCGCCGACAGTCAGGGATTTCCTCAGCGAGCACCTTGAGCGCGCTCGGCGCCGAGCGCGCTCGTCAGTCGTCCAGGCCCGGTGCGCCCGATCCCGCGTTCCGATTCGCCTTCGTCACGAAGCTGATCTGCAAATCAAACTGACTGGGCGTCGTGGTGTGGTAGCTCTGGAACGCGGCGGTGTGAATGTCGCCGCCGCCACCGGTATCGACGCGCGCCGAGAGGCCGCGCTTGTCCAGCTCTGCCTTCACAGCGTCCGCATCCCACGGCTGGATGCCGAAGGAGATGTGATCGATCGTCGCGCGGCGCGGAGGCGGCGGCGCGTTCGGATCGACGGCGCCGCGGCCTCCACCACCGCCGCGGCGGATGATGATGCCGCCCACGTCCCCGATCTCGCATTGGTTCTGGCCGCCGGTGTCCTTGCCGAGCTTCCAGCCGAGGAGCGCATTGTAGAACGCCACCGATTCCTTGTAGTTCGTGCACTGGAAGGAGATGTGATCGAGCCACACCGTCTTCCAGTTCGTGTTGTCGAACGGCGCCGGCGCCGAGATCTTGCCGTTCGCCGCGCCCTTGCGTCGATTCTTCATGTTCCCGTTGCTGATCTGCAGATCGAAGCCATCCGGGTCCTTCACGTGGAAGCTCTGGAAGTCGTTCTTGCTATCGTTGTCCGCAACGGGGTTGAGGCCGCGCTTCTTGAGCTCGGCTTCGACCTTCTTCGCGTCCCACGGCTCGATGCCCCAGCAGAAGTTGTCGAAGACGAGTTGACGCGGCTGCGCCGGTCCGCGTCCGCCGCCGCGACCAGCTCGACCTGCGGCGTTGGGATCACCCGCGGCCCCGGCCGCCGGAGTTGGCGTGGGCGTCGGGGTGGCCGGCGGCGGTGGCGCCGGCGGTGGTTGATACCCGCCGCGAATGATCAGGCCGCCCCAATCACTGATGTCGAGCACCGCCTGCTTGCCGTCGTCGCTCCGGATTTTCCAGTTCATGAGCGCGGCGTAGTACGCGGCTTCCTTCTGGTAGTCGACGGCTTGGCAGGAGAAATGATCGAGCAGCACCGTCTTCCAGCCCGTGGCCTCGAAGGGCAGCGGCGCGGGCGTCGTGTCGGCCGGCTGGCCCTGACGGCCGCCTTGCGCCTGTCCCTGTGCCTGTCCTTGCCCTTGTCCCTGCGCAAGCGCAGCAATCGGCCGGACCGCGACCGCTAGGCCGAGGGCCTGCAGCAGCTGCCGGCGCGAGATGCGGCCACGGTCGTACTCATGGAATAGCCTCGTAAGTCTGTCGCTCATCGATGATTCCTCCAGAAATAAGCACAGGGCGTCGTAATTCGCCGAGTATGCGCTCTAGCGATCGCCGTTGGCAACAGATCGAGCTGAGCCCATGGGAGGGCACTGGCCCACGGCTGGCCCCAGCGATGGACACTCAGGCCCTCGGCCTCTCAACAGCTCATTGCCTGCTGTGCGCTAGCAACTGCGGCCACGTCGGGCCGCACTTTTGCCCCGACGGCGACGAGTAACGCGCGGTTGGACTCGCGCTTACTTCATGAAGTTGAGATAGAGCCAGATCAGCAGGACCGCGCCGATGATCGACAGGACCCAGCCCGCCGGGTGAAACCTTCCGTCCGGCGATTTCCAGATGAGCCCGCTGATGAAGCCGCCGACGAGTGATCCGGCGATGCCGAGACCGGTCGTCATCCAGAATCCCATCGCAACCGCGCCCGGATAGAAAAACCTGGCCAAGCCTCCGACGATGAAGCCGACGACGATCGTGCTGATGATCCCCATGATGCCCATGACATGCCTCCTGGATGGCTAGCCACCTGAGAGTGTTGGCGTGAGGAGCCCGACGGATGCCATCCTAGCATCCGCGCCGGGAACGTCGCGCGTCGAATCCAGCGAGCTGATTGCCGGAATACAGAGACTCGACATCTCCAACGCGCGCCGGGTAGACTTTGCCACCCCCGCATACACGTAACTACCTGAAGGAGGACCGCATGATCTACTCGATCATCGTTGGGCTCATCGCCGGGTGGCTTGCCGGCCAGGTCATGAAGGGCGGCGGCTACGGCATTCTGATGGACATCATCCTGGGTCTTCTTGGAGGCGTCATCGGAGGATGGATCTTTGGCGCACTGGGCATCTGGCCCAACGCCGGGATACTCGGGTCGATTATCGTGTCGTTCGTGGGCGCCGTGGTGCTCGTCGCGATCAGCCGGATGCTGAAACGCGCCTGACGCGCGAGGCGCGAGCTGTTTTGGACAGGCGCGGGCGTGGCCGTGCTACTGCTTTTTCAGCACCAGATCCATGCTCGTCGGCGGTTGGAAGCCGTCACAGGACCCGACGTTGACGGAAAGGGTTCCTGTCAGCGTCCCGTCGTTGACCGCGGCCATTCCGATGCCGGTCAGCGCGCAGCTTCCCGCCAGCACGGTTCCTTGCGTGGCCGTGTACGTCAGCGACAGCTGATTGCCGGTGCGTGTGCCCGCGAGGGGCCCGACAAACACGATTTGATCCGTCGAGAGCGGCCCTTCGTAGAACCTGGCCGTTCCGGACACCGTGTTTCCAGTCTCGTTGGCGTCCCACAGGACCACCAGCGGCGTCCCCTCCGGCGAACCGAGGCCCAGCGTGCCCAGCCAGACTCCGGCCGCATTGACCATCGGCGGCGTCGAAGGCGCGGTGCTGCCATGGCCACACGCCGCCATCGTCATGGCCAACAAGAACATCACCGGGCGCCCGATCCATGTCCGCGTCATTTCTTGCCTCCTCTCGAAACGTGCAGGCAGCATCCCTGGAGATACGCAGGAGCCGGCGACCTCTTTCGGCTGATCGAGCCTCTCAACCGCTCTCCAGTGCACAACGTCTAAGGCGGCGTGACACCCTGCGCCAGGCGACTTGCGGCCACGATAGCGACGGCCGTACTGGTCTCTCCACTCGCGGCCTGCGGCAGCTCTTCGACCTCGACGACGCCCACGGCGGTGCCGATGGCGACGGGACCCTGCGCGGCGATCGGCGCGACGGTCAGCGCATCAACTGCGATCGTCAACGGATCCACGTGTTCGGCCGCGAGCTCTCCCGTGGTCCTCCTGCACCTGGTCAGCGCCTCAGATGCTCCGGTGGATTGCTCGGGCACCATCATCGCGACGCGGGCCGTGCTCACCGCAGGTCACTGCGTGCGTGACTCCGTGGCGGGGCGTGTGGCACTCGGCACCGGCGTCGAGGTCGGTATCACGGCGATGGCTGCCGCGCCGGCCTATGTGGCCGACCCGAACTCGCCCGAGGATGTCGGCGTGATGCTGGTGGGCCAGGATTTGCCGCGTCCGCCGGTGCCGCTGCTCTTCAGCCGCGGCGTGCGTGTCGGCGAGTCAGCCGTCATCGCGGGCTGGGGCGCCGAGGGCAACAACATCAACAGCGGCGTGCTGCGCGCCGCGATGACGACGGTGACCGCGGTGACCGACTTCGTCGAGTCGGACTTCGGCGTCTCGCCGGGCCAGGTGTGCCCAGGCGACTCGGGCGGCGCGCTGCTCGTGAGCGAAGGTGGCGTCTGGACCCTCGGCGGCGTCGTCTCCGGCGGATCGACGTCGGCCTGCAACAAAGGACAGAGCTTCTATTCGATCGTCCGCAATCCGGACGTCATGGCGTTCATCCTGAATCTCGTACCGGGCGCGATTCGGCGCTGACCTCCCATCCATCCTGATCTTGACGATGATGGCGCTCGTCGTCATCATCTTCGGACTCATGGATGTCGCCCTTCACCCCAAGCTCGACAGTGAGATCGTGGCTGCGGAGCCGGTTCCTCTCGCTCCGGTCGAGGTACCGCCCCGATGGCGTCTGTCGACGCGCATCGCGTTCCGATTCTGCGTCGTCTACTTCGGTGTCTACATCCTCACCACGCAGATGCTGCCGGCGATGAATCCGATCGGCGGGCTGCCGGTGCTCTCGACACTCGGCATCGTGTCCGGACCGGTGATGTTTGTGATTCGCCACGTGTTTCACGACACGCGCCAGCTCACGATTCTCGGCGGCAGCGGCGACAAGATGTTCGACTGGGTCTTCTCGCTGTGTCTCCTCGTGTTCGCGGCCGCCATCACGCTGATCTGGTCGGTGCTCGATCGCCGGCGGCCGAACTACGTCAGGATGCACAAGTGGTTCCGCCTCTTCGTGCGGTTTGCCGTGGCGACGACGATGGTCAGCTACGGGATGGCGAAGTTCATTCCGCTCCAGATGCCGGCGCCGCCGCTCACGCGCCTGCTCGAGCCGTACGGCAACTTCTCGCCGATGGGCGTGCTCTGGTATTCGATTGGCGCGTCGTTTCCGTACGAGCGCGTGGTCGGATCGGCCGAGCTCCTGGCGGCCGTGCTGCTGTTCGTGCCGATGACCGCGACGCTCGGCGGCATCGTGGCGCTCGTCGACAGCATCCAGATCTTCGCGCTCAACATGACGTACGACGTGCCGGTGAAGTTGTTTTCGTTTCACCTCATTTTGATGTCGCTGTTCATCCTCGCGCCGGACATCCCGCGGCTGTTCAGGCTCCTCGTGATGAACCGGCCGGCGTCGGCCTCGACGGTGCCCCCGCTCGGCCGGCGGCGCCGGGCGATTCAAGCGGGCATCGCGCTGCAGATCCTGTTTGGCGCGTTCTTCCTCTGGCGCGGCTATAGCGGCAGCGTGCAGAGCTCGGCCACGTTCGGCGCCGGCGCGCCGAAGCCGCCGCTCTACGGCATCTGGGTCATCGATCGCATGACGATCGACGGCATCGAGCGCGCGGCGCTGGTCGGCGACTACGAACGTTGGCGCCGCGTGGTGGTCCAGAACGCGACCACTGTCACCTTCTGGCGGATGGACGACACAACCTACGGCGTGCCCGCACAGGTCGACCTGACGGCGAAGACGATCACACTCACCCTCGGACAGGGCGATCAGCGCAAGACGGTCGGGACGTTCAGCATCGACCAGGCCGCACCGGATCGCCTCGTGCTCGACGGCGCGCTCAACGGCCGGAAGATCAGAATGGAGACGCACCTGTTCCCGCGGGAGAACTTCCTGCTCGTCAACCGCGGCTTCAACTGGATCCAGGAATTGCCATTCAATCGATGACGCAGGCGCCCGACGCCGTCGTCGTGGGATCCGGTCCGAACGGACTGGCTGCGGCGATACGGCTGGCCGAGAAGGGGCTGCGCGTGCGGGTCTACGAGGCCGAGCCCACTTGGGGCGGCGGCCTGCGCTCGGCGGCGCTCACCGCGCCTGGCTTCGTTCACGACGTCTGTGCGTCGGTCTTCGCCGTCACCGCACTTTCGCCGTACTTCCGCACGTTGCCGCTCGACCGGTATGGCGTCGAGTTCGTGCACCCCGAAACGCCGTTTGCCCATCCGCTCGACGACGGCACGGCCGTCGTGGCGGAGCGATCGATCGACGCGACAGCTGAGTCGTTGGACCGCGATGACAGCCGCGCCTATCGCGATCTCTTCACGCCGTACCTCGCGCGGCACGCTCCGCTCTTCGAATGGCTCATGGCCTCGGTCTACGGGCGGTTCAGGCTCGCGCATCCGTGGCTGGTCGCCTCGTTTGGCCTGAAGGCGATGCAGTCCGCGTCAGGTTTTGCGCGGCGAACGTTCCGGGGCGCCAGGGCCCGCGCCTTGTTCGCGGGGGCGGCGGCGCACGCGTTGCTGCCGCTCGAGCAGACCGCCACAGCGGGGTACGGGCTCAGTCTCGCGTTGTCCGCGCACGCGGTCGGGTGGCCCGTTGCGCGCGGGGGCTCGCAACGCGTCGCCGACGCGCTGGTCGCGCACTTGCGAGCGCTTGGCGGTGAGGTGGTGGTGGACGAGCGCGTGACGTCGCTCGATCAGTTGCCGGCCTCGCGCCTCGTGCTGTGTGACGTCACGCCCCGACAGTTCGTGTCGATGGCCGGCGCGCGGCTGCCAGCAGGATATCGGCGTCGGCTGAACGCCTTTCGCTACGGCATGGGAGTCTTCAAAATGGATTGGGCACTGAGCGCGCCCGTGCCCTGGCGCGCCGCGGCATGCGCGCGAGCCGGCACGGTGCACCTCGGCGGGTCCCTCGACGAGATCGCGCGGACGGAGCGTGACACCGCGCAAGGCCGTGTGGCGTCGCAGCCGTTCGTCCTCGTCGTGCAGCCGACGCGTTTCGATCCCACGCGCGCGCCGGCGGGGCAGCACACGTTGTGGGCGTACTGCCATGTGCCGCACGCGTCGTCGGTCGACATGACCGACGCGATCGAGCGTCAGCTCGAACGGTTCGCCCCGGGCTTTCGAGATTGCATCATCGCCCGCCACGCCATGGGTCCTGGCGAGCTCGAGCGCCGCAACGCCAACCTGGTGGGAGGCGACATCGCCGGAGGGTCGCCGACGTTCGCGCAGTTCTTTGCCCGGCCCGTGGCCAGTCTGACGCCGTATCGCACGCCGCTCGCCGGCGTCTATCTCTGCTCATCGTCGACGCCGCCCGGCATCGGCGTGCATGGGATGTGCGGGTATCACGCGGCGGAAGCGGCCACTCGCTGACCAGCGGCGATCCTGCCGATAATCCAAGTGTGAAGTCGTTCTGGCTCGATCTGCGACATGCCGCGCGGGCGCTCCGCGCAGCGCCTTCGCAGTTTGCTGCGCCTGTCCTGGCGCTGAGTCTCGGCGTGGCCGCCGCGGTGACTTTCTACACCGCCTTCAAAGTCGTTGCCGACGACCTGCCGCCGATTCCCGAGCCCGACCGCGTCGCCCGGCTGTACGTCGTCGATCCATCCGCCCCGATGGGCCGGCGGCCCGTTCGTGGCAGCGAGATTGATAAGGTCCTCGATCGCGCGACCGATCACCTCATCGTGACGACGACCGCTCGACAATCGTCGACCGTCGATGTCGACGGGTGCGCGGTCTTGGCCGGGCCGTTGGTGGTGCGACGGGTCTTGCCGACCTTTCGTGACGTCGTGCGCGTCGCGCCGCAGCTCGGCCGCACGTGGGCTGCCACGGATGCCGCCGAATCTGTAGCGCTCTTGAGCGATCGGTTGTGGCGTCGCGCCTGCGCTGCAGATGCGCAGGTCCTGGGGCGGGTCGTTCGCGTCGACGGCAGCGTCCCCCGCGTGATCGGGGTGATGCCTGACGGGTTCTGGTTCGGGGATCGCGATACCGATGTGTGGCTGGTCGAACCGCGTAGCGCGGCACACTCCGGTATCGACGTTGTGGCCAGGCTGACGGGATCAGAGACGTGGCAGCAGGTGAATGCGCGGTTCGCAGGTGGTCAGCCCGCCGACCGTCCCGTCGCCGTGCCGCTGACCGATCCGTCAGTGCGTCGCGGCGCACAGGCGCTGATCGGATTGCTCGGGCCGGCCTTGCTCGTACTCCTCACCGCCTGCGGCAACGCGTCGGCCGTCCTCGTCGCCCGAACACTCGGTCGCGAGCGTGAGCTCGCCATCCGGCTCAGCCTGGGCGCGAGCCCGTGGCGAGTCGCCCGCCAGTCACTTGCGGAATCGTCGCTCGTCGCCGTTGTTTCCGCCGTGGTCGCGTTGGCGCTCGCGGCAGGCGGCGTTCGAATTCTCCAGGCAGCGCTTGCCCCGCTCAGCCCGGGCGCGGCCTCACTGATCGCACTCGACGCGCGAGCGCTCGCTTTTGCCATCGCGGCGGCCGTCGCTTCGGTTGGCGTGACCGGGATCATTCCGGCGATTCGTGCCGCGCGCACGAACATCGTGTCGATCCTGCCGGCTGCTCCCGGCCGACCAATATGGCGCGCGGGTGCCTACGGCGTTACCGACCTACTGGTGCTCGTGCAGATGGCCCTGGCCGTCGTGCTGGTCCTGGTCACGCTGCTGTTTCACTCCGTGCTGGCGGAGATCGTCGGCAGCCAGCTGGAGGGCCCGCTCGAACAGATCGCCGTGATGCGGCTTGCGTCCGCTACCGGCTCGGTCGTCGAGACGAATGCAGCACGCCGCGTGCTTGACGCCGTTCGAGATCTGCCCGGCGTGGGTGTTGCTGCGCTGACGGATACGCGGCCGACTCCGGGCGGGCTGTCTGCAATCCTCCGCACCGATGCCGCCGACGGCAGCGGCTACTGTCGTGCCGTCGTGAGAGTCGTGACTCCTGGCTACTTCGACGCGGTGGGATTGAACCTGAAGGGCGGTCGTCCGTTCGCCGCGGGACAGGATGCCGCCGTTGCCAGCGCGACGCTTGCCCGACGTTGTTGGGGTAGCGGAGGGGCCGTCGGCCGGGAGGTGGTGGTCAAGATTGGATCGTCGATTCGCCGGTTCGATATTTCCGGCGTCGTCTCGGACGCCGGAGGCAGCGCGAAGATCGCGGACCTGCAGCCGGCCGACCTCTATGTGCCCGCCCGCGGGCTCAGCTTCGGCGACAGCGCGTACGTTCTGTTCCGTCGCCAGCCAGGCTCCGCACGAATGGACGTCGACCTTCGTGGCCTCGTCGAACGAACCTCCGCCGGCATGTTGAGTCTCGACGAGAGCGCGACACTGCAGGAGATCGTCAACCGCCAGACCGATGCGCCCGCGGTGCTCATCGGCGTGTTCGGAGCCATGGCGGCGCTCGCGCTCGTCTTGGCCACGATGGGGATCTCTGCGTCAGTGAATCAGTCGGCCGTGCGGCGTCGACGAAGTTTCGCGATCCGGCTCGCGCTCGGCGCGGGCCCGACGTCGCTGGCCGCGTTGGCCGTCGGCCGGGACGCGCTCCTCGCGGCGGTGGGGGCCGGCGCCGGCGCGCTCATCACGGTGGCTGTCACCAAGTCTGTCTGGCCCGACGCGCTGTTCGTCGCCGGAACGGACTGGCGATTCTGGCTGGGCGCGTGCAGTGCGCTCGTCGGTTCAGGAATGCTGGCGTCGTTCGGTCCGGTCTGGCGGACCATCCGTCTGGACCTGATGTCGATCCTCGGTCGAGCGGACACGTAGGACGCCTGATGTCCAGACGCGACCACCGAGATCCCATCGCTGACTACATCGAATGGACGAACAACCGCTACAACCCGGGCTACTACCTGGGCGGCAACGTCTCGCCGTTTCTGCGAGCGTCGAGGCTGAGTCCGCGCAGCCGTCGCCTGATGGGTGGGGGACTCGCGCTGTCGGCGCTGCTTGCGGTCGCGTCGGTCCTGTCCTCGCTGACGATGGGGCCGGACATCGCGCGTTTGACGCTGCTCTACGGGACGACGGTCGTGGTGCTGATCGCGGCGGCGGCCGTCGTGATGTTCCAGCGTGGGCGACACGCACCGGCACCATCACCGGTGCCGATGGCGACGGTCCGGAAAGAGGTGTCTGACCGGCTGATTGCGCTCGGGTTCCACCATCACGGTCGCGCGCACCTCAAGCGGATCGATTCGGATTTTTCCTGGTGTGTGGATACGGGCCCGATCGGTTCGCGGACCGACATCGCACCGTTTGTTGGCATCCGAAGCGACGCCGTGGAACACGCACGCTCTGAGCTGATGGCGCTGCCCGACGATGCGTGGATCGGCACCGTCGGCGGCAACGTCGGCGACGTACTCGGCGGCCCTTACAAATTCTGGGAGAGCGGCGCGCACGCGAAGGATATCGTCGACACGATGACGGCCGGGCTCGAGGCGCTCCGGCCGTACACGACGCTGGCATCGCTCGCCGGCGTCTTCGAGCATGACTGGGCTGCCCGGCACCCGGGTGCGCCCTACACCCGTGTGACCGTGGCGCTGCTGACTGGCGATCGGGCGCGGGTTCTCGCGGAACTGACATGTGCTGAATCGACGCTCTGTGCGCACGCCGACAAGGTATGCGAGCAGTTCCGCGAGTTTGACGCACGCGTCCGGCGGCGCCTGGACTGAAGTGGGTGATTTGCCCGCGTCTACCGTGGTTCTTAATTTGACCTGGTCATCGCGCGGAACGGCCGCAACCGTGAGGCCGTGGTAGAGCGGCCTGCTTCGCATCGAAGAGGGTCAGGCAAGAGGCGCCGAATCGAAAAAGTCATTAAAAAACCATAAAGACGGCCCCTGGCCGCCTGCCGCACGCGTAGGCTCATATCAGAACACGCCTAGCCCGCCCCATCCGCGGCGGAGCCAACCGAGGAGCCATTTGGCCGAAGAAGCGATCGCGTCGCAGCTCAAACGTTTCGTTGTTGGCAAACCCATTCCATCCGCGCTCGCGCACCACGAGCGCCTGTCCCGATTTACCGGACTCGCCGTGCTGTCTTCGGACGCGCTGTCGTCGGTCGCCTACGCGACCGAGGAAATCCTGCGCGTGCTGATCCTGGTCGGGCCGGCGGCCCTTGGCCTGGCCAATCCGATTGCCTTTGTCATCGCGGCGATTCTTGCGATCGTGGCGTTTTCCTATCGTCAGACGATCCATGCCTACCCGAGCGGTGGCGGGGCCTATCTCGTCGCCAAGGACAATCTCGGGGACGGCGCGGCGCTGGTTGCCGCAGCGTCTCTCTTGATCGACTACGTCCTGACCGTGGCCGTCAGCATTGCGGCCGGTGTCGCGGCCATCACGTCCGCGTTTCCTGAATGGCACGTTCGTCCGGTCGAAGCCACGCTGGTGTTCGTGTTGATTCTGATGGTCGGCAATTTGCGGGGAATCAGGGAGTCCGGACGGATCTTCGCGGTGCCCACGTATTTCTTCGTCCTGACCATCCTGATGCTGATTGGCGCGGGGGTCTGGCGGGTCGTCACCGGTACCGCGCCGGCCGTGACGACAGCCGCGCCGGTGCTCTCCACCGGTCATCCGCTGACGCTGTTCCTCTTGCTGACGGCGTTCGCCAACGGGTGCACCGCCATGACGGGCGTCGAAGCGGTGTCGAACGGCGTGCCTGCGTTCAAGCCGCCGGAAGCGAAGAATGCGGCGTCGACGATGTTGATGATGGCCGCGCTGGCGATCACGATGTTCGTCGGCATCACGCTCCTCGCTCAGGCGTTTCACGTGCTGCCGAGCGAACAGGAAACGATCGTGTCGCAGCTGGCGCGCGGCGTCTTTGGCTCGCGCGGACCCGCCTACTACGCGGTTCAGACCGCGACGATGCTGATCCTGGTGCTGGCAGCGAACACAGCCTACGCGGATTTCCCGCGCCTGGCGTCGATTCTCGCGCGCGATCGGTATTTGCCGCGGCAGCTGATGAACCAGGGCGACCGGCTCGCGTTCTCCAATGGCATTGTCGGTCTGAGCGTGTTCGCGGCGATCCTGCTCGCGATTTTCGGCGGCGACACGCACGCGCTGATTCCGCTCTACATGATCGGCGTGTTCGTGTCGTTCACGCTATCGCAGGCCGGCATGGTGGTGCACTGGTGGCGCCTGCGCAGCCCGGGATGGCAAACGAGCGCGATGGTCAACGGCATCGGCGCGATCGTCACGGGCATCGTCCTGGTCGTCGTTGCGGCCACGAAAGCACACGAGGGCGCCTGGATCATCCTCGTGCTGATCCCCATCCACGTGCTGTTCTTCCGCGCGACGCGACAGCACTACGAGCTCGTGCAGTCGCAGCTGTCGCTGAACGGATGGCAGCCTCGGGATCCGAAGCGCAACGTGGTGATTGTCCCGATCAGCGGCATTCACCGCGCGGTCGTTCAGGCGCTCGACTACGCGAAGACGCTGTCCTCGGACGTGCGCGCCGTCTATGTTGGCCTCGATCCGAAAGCCACCGAGCAACTGAGAGCGCAATGGCCGAAGTGGGGGCAGGGCGTGGAGCTGGTCATTCTCGACTCGCCGTATCGATCGCTCATGGAGCCGTTGCTCGACTACATCGAGACGGTGTCAAAAACGGAGCCGCCGACCTATGTCAGCGTCGCGCTCCCGGAGTTCGTGCCGGCGCGCTGGTGGCATCATCTCTTCCACAATCAAAGCGCCCTGCTCATCAAAGGGGCGCTTCTGTTCAAGCGGAATATCGTCGTCACGAGCGTGCCGTTCCACTTGCAGCGGTGACGGCCCGTGACGCGCGCCTGAGCCCGGGACGGCCGGGAAGGCCGGCGTCATCACGGTCGCGGCAGCGACCGTCTGAGGGTATCATCGTGGGCCGCGATACCGAGTGCTTGCATTCATACCGGTCAGACAAGGAGCCCACATGCCGTCAGACGCCGCCATCGCCGCGTTCAAGTCCAGCCTCCGGGGTGAGCTCGTCCAGCCCGCCGACGCGACCTACAACGAGGCGCGCAAGATCTACAACGCGATGCACGACAAGAAGCCCCGTCTCATCGCCATCGTCGCCGACGTGGCCGATGTGATCACGGCGGTGAAGTTTGCGCGCGCCGAGAAGATGCTCGTCGCGATTCAGGGCGGCGGTCACAACGCGGGCGGGCTCGGGTCGGTCGACGACGGTCTGGTGATCAAGCTGTCGCGCATGAACGGCATCCGCGTCGATCTCGACGCGCGCACCGTGCGGGTGGAGGGCGGCTGCACCTGGGGCGAGGTCGATCACGCCACGCATGCGTTCGGCTTTGCCGTGCCGGCTGGCATCATCTCGACGACGGGCGTCGGCGGCCTGACGCTGGGCGGCGGAATCGGCCATCTCACGCGCGGCTGCGGCCTGACGATCGACAACCTGCTCGAAGCGGACATCGTGCTGGCGGACGGGCGGCTCGTGACGGCGAGCGCCAAGAAGAACCCGGATCTGTTCTGGGCGCTGCGCGGCGGCGGCGGCAATTTCGGCGTCGTGACGTCGTTCCTGTTCCGCATGCACCCGGTCCAGACCGACTACGCGGGCCCGACGCTCTACGAGTTGAGCGAGGCCGCCGACGTCATGAAGTGGTACCGCAAGTTCCTTCCGAAAGCGCCGAAGGAGTTGACGGGCTTCTTCATGTTCATGACCGTGCCGCCCGGGCCGCCGTTTCCGGAGCACCTGCACATGAAGAAGATGTGCGGGATCGCGTGGTGCTACTCCGGGCCGCTCAAGAACGGCGAGAAGATGTTCAAGCCGATTCGCGCGTTCAAGAAGCCGGCGCTCGACCTGGTCGGACCGATTCCGCATCCGGTGTGGAACAGCATGTTCGACGCGCTGTATCCGCCAGGACAGAACTGGTACTGGAAGGCGGACTTCGTCAAGGACCTGAGCGACGAAGCGATCGCGCTTCACATCAAGCACGGGTCGGACCTGCCGACGTGGCAGTCCACGATGCACCTGTATCCGATCGACGGCGTCGCGTCGAAGGTGAAGCCGAACGCGACCGCGTGGGGCAACCGCGACGCGCGCTGGGCGGAGGTGATCGTCGGCGTCGATTCGGATCCGAAGAGCAAGGAGAAGATGACCAAGTGGGCGCGCGACTACTGGGCCGCGCTCCACCCGCACAACCTGCCTGGCGCCTACGTGAACTTCATGATGGCCGACGAAGGCGACGATCGCATCAAGGCCACGTACCGCGACAACTACAAGAAGCTCGTCGCCGTGAAGCGGAAGTACGACAAAGACAATCTGTTCAAGGTGAATCAGAACATCAAGCCGTAATCGATGCTGTTGCGCTCCGACGCGTCCACGCCCATCGTCACCGTGATCCCGGAGATCGAGCGACGGACGATGCGGAAGGTCTCGCTCCGCCTTCTGCCGTTGCTCTTTCTCCTCTACATCGCCTCGTATCTCGATCGCACCAACGTCGGGATGGCGGCGCTGCAAATGAACGCGGCGATCGGGCTCAGTCCCGCGGCGTACGGCTTCGGCGCCAGCATCTTCTTCATCGGCTACGCGCTGTTCGAGGTGCCGAGCAACATCATCCTCGCGCGGGTCGGCGCGCGGCGCTGGATCGCGCGCATCGCGATCACGTGGGGGCTCGTCTCCTGCGCGATGATGCTGGCCAGGGGCCAGTGGAGCTTCTACGCGCTGCGGTTCGGCCTGGGGCTGGCGGAAGCCGGCTACTTCCCGGGCATCATCTTCTACCTGAGCCACTGGTATCCGGAGCGGCTCCGGGCGCGCGCGATCTCGCGGTTCATGATTGGCATTCCGATCGCGAGCATCGTCGGCGCGCCGCTCGGCGGGCTGCTCCTGGGACTCAATGGCACCCTCGGGCTGGCGGGCTGGCAGTGGCTGTTTCTCGTCGAAGGATTGCCCGCGGTCGTCTTCGGCGTCGTCGTGCTCCTGACGCTGACGGAGCGGCCGGCGAACGCCACCTGGCTGAACGTTGACGAAAAGGCGTGGCTCGCGAACGAGCTTGCGACCGACGGGGCGCGCGCCGGCACCCACGAGCGCGGCATTCTCGAGACGCTGAGGAATCCGACCGTGTGGTGGCTGGCGATCCCCTACTTCGTCACGCTGCTCTGCGGCCTGGGCATCAACTTCTGGGCGCCGACGATCATGAAGGACCAGATGCATCTCACGAATCAGCAGGTCGGATTGGTGATGGGCCTGATCGGCCTCGTCGCGATGTCCGGCATGCTGACGAACGGATGGCACTCGGATCGCACCGGCGAGCGGCTCGTCCACGTCTCGATTCCGATCTTCATTGCGTCGCTCGGGATGTTCCTCGCCGGTACGACGGGCAATCCGCTCTTCGTCGTCATCGGCATGGGGATGGTGGTGTTCGGGCACAACACGATGCTGCCGGTGTTCTGGTGTCTGCCGTCGTCTTTCCTGCGCGGCGTGGGCGCGGCGGCGGGCATCGCGCTCATCAACTCGCTCGGCAATCTCGGCGGGTTTTTCGGGCCGAATCTCTTCGGCAGCGTGAAGAACGTGACCGGCACCTATGCGCTGGCGTTCTACACGCTGTCAACGCTCGCGCTCGTCGCGTCCATTGTCGCTCTGAGCTTGCGTCGCGCGCGGGCCCTGGCGAGATAACTGACGTATGTGCGGCATCGTCGCCTTCTTCTCCCGGACCCCGTCTCTCACGCCCGACCTCGTCGAGTGCGCGACCAGGCGGCTCTATCACCGCGGACCGGACGGTCAACGCCATTGGCTGTCGGCTGATCGGCGCGTTGCGCTGGGGCACGCGCGGCTCAGCATCATCGACCTGACGACCGGCGATCAGCCGATTGCGAGCGAGGACGAGCGCACGCGGATCATCGTCAACGGCGAGTTCTACGATTTCGAAGCGACGCAGCGCCGGCTCGAACAGTCGGGGCACCGGTTGCGCACGCGATCGGACAGCGAGATCGCGCTGCACCTGTACGAGGACCTTGGCACGCAGTGCCTGCACCAGCTGCGCGGAGAGTTTGCGTTCGTGCTGTGGGACGATCACAACCGCCGGATGTTCGCCGCGCGCGATCGGTTCGGCATCAAACCTTTGTTCTACGCGATGCACGGCGACACGCTGTACTTCGCCTCCGAAGTGAAGGCGCTGTTCGCGGCCGGCGTGCCGGCCCGCTGGGACGCCGAGTCCGTGTATCACGCCGTCGAATTCGGCGGCCACCAGATCCGCACGTTCTACGACGGCGTGTTCCAGGTGCCGCCTGGGCACTACGTCATCGCGACCGACAAGCACGTGCAGCTCCATCGCTACTGGGATTTCGATTACCCCACGGCCGACGTCCACGCGCGCCCGCGGCCGGACGCCGAGTACGTCGCCGAATTCCGGCAGGCGCTGGACGACGCGGTGCGGCTGCGATTGCGGGCCGACGTCCCGGTTGGCTGCTATCTCAGCGGCGGCCTCGATTCGTGCGCTGTGCTGGGCCTGGCGGCACGGCATCATCCTGAGCCCATCCGGGCGTTCACGCTGACATTCGATCGCGGTGACTACAACGAGGAGGCCGAGGCCAAGGAGATGGCGGCGAGGGCCGGCGCCGATTTCCATCCGATCCCCATCCGGCAGGACGACCTCGCGGATCACTTTGCCGACGCGATTGTGCAGTCCGAGACCTTCAGCATCAACGCCCACGGCGTCGCGAAGTACCTCTTGAGCAAAGCCGTCCGCGACGCGGGCTACAAGGTCGTGATCACGGGCGAGGGATCGGACGAGCTGCTCGGCGGATACGCGCACTTCCGGCGCGACATGCTCCTCTACAACCAGGAGGGACAGGATCCGGCGGCCATCGCCAGGCTCCTGCACGATCTGGAACAGGCGAACCCGGTCTCGCGCGGCCTGCTCCTGCCGCATGGCGACGTGCCGCCGCTCGAGCACGTCAAGCGCGTGCTCGGCTTCGTGCCCTCATGGATCGAGACGTTTTCAGCCCGGTCGATGAAGATGCGCCAGCTCATGGCGCCCGCGTTTCTCGCGGACTTTGCGTCGCGCGCGTCGTATCACCCGCTCCTCAGCGATCTCGACGTTCGCCGGCAACTCAGCGGCCGGGATCCGGTGCATCAGTCGCTCTACTTGTGGTCGAAGACACTGCTGCCGACCTACATTCTGACGGTCCTCGGCGACCGCATGGAGATGGCGCACTCGATAGAAGGTCGCGTGCCGTTCCTCGACCACCATCTCGTCGAGGTCATCCGCTCGCAGCCGGTGCGACAGAAGATTCACGGCATGACGGAGAAGTTCGTGCTGCGCGAGGCCGTGCGCGACGTGATTACCGACACCGTCTATCGCCGCCAGAAGCATCCGTTCCTCAGTCCGCCCGCCACGCTCAATCCGAAGGAGAAGCTGTACGGATTCGTGCAAGACACGCTGCGCGGCACAGCGCTCAAGGAGCTGCCGTTCTTCGATCAGCGAGCGGTCGTTGCGCTGCTGGACCGCCTGGCCTCGATGGATGAGAGCGCGCAAGTCGCCTACGACCAGGTGCTGATGACGCTCGTGAGCGCGTGCGTCCTTCAGGCCCGATTCCGGCTGGCGGCCTGAGTCTCCGCTCTCTAGAACGCGCCGCCGAAGTACAAGGCGAGGACCGCGAAGATCACGGTGATGACGATCGTCCGAACCGGGTACGCGATCCTGGACTCGAGCACGGCAGTCGCCGGATGGGCGGGATCGTAGCGGACCGGCAATTCACGACCCACCGGATAGCCGGCCGCTCGGGCCCGTGCCATGGCCTCCTCGCCCTTCACGGCCGCGCCGAATTGCACCTGTTGGCTGCTGTGGTGCTGTCCGCCGACGGAGTACGCGAACTCCACGACAGGCGTGAACACCGCCACCTTCGTCCCGCGCTTCGCGGTGCCCGGGTACATCATTTCCTTGACGACATCGCTGCGCGTGATCCGTCCGACAACGCTCGGCCAGCTCGCCGACGCCCGTGCCTTACGCAGATTCGACCACGAGATCCCTGCCCACAGGGCGAAGGCGAGGCTGAAGAAGGCCGCCGGGATTGGCTGGGCGTTCGAAGGAAGAAATCGGCCGAGGAAGGCCGAGACGGCGTCGGCGTAGACCGTCACCAGTCCGATGGGAATCGCGACCGCTGCGAGGATCGCGATGGCGACGACGGGCCGGTTCGCGGACGGGGTCACCTCGTCTGACCCATCTTCACCTGGCGGTCGTAGTCGGCCTGATCGAATCGCCCTTGTGACTCCACGATGTCGCCGTCGCCATTCAAGCGCCACGTCTCTTTGCCGCTGATCTTCACTGGATAGCCCATGCCGCCCGGCCCGGAGTTGGTGCCGGTGAGCGTCCAGGAGTAGACGAAACGATCGCCGCGGTCCACGAGGTTGTCGAGCGTGAGCTCGAGATCGGGGAAGGCCGTCATGAACTCCTGAGCCGAGGCCGCGATCGCGTCGCGCCCTGTCGCGGGGCGCCCGCCGTTGATCGTCAGCAGCCCCTCCGGTGCGAAGAACGACGCGACCGCGCCGGCATCCCGGCTGCACCACGCCGCGGTGTACTCCTCGGCCATGCTCCGCACGTTGTCGAGACGCGTCAGGGGGTTGCCAATTGAATGAACCGGTAACGTGCCGGAGTGGTAGTACGCCTTGCGGAAGATCCAGGACGTGAGCCACATCGCCAGACAGACGATCACCGCCTCGGCGGCGAGGTATGTCGCGAACGTTCCGGCGCCGGGCAACGCGGGCCGCGCCGCGACCGGGATCAGGTTGGCCTCTTCGCCGAAGTACACCGTCATCGGCGCCGCTGGCGAGTACCACACCGGGACCGTCGCGCCGGGAGAGAAGGCGAGCGACGGCAGCGCCTTCACCAGCTGACGGCCGGCGCGCTCGAGACCGACCAGGTTGTACTGGTCGGTCTCGCTTTCGAAGTGGCCCGCGATGTACGGGGAACCGCCGTTGGGCCGGAACTCGTCCATGACATACGTCACCTGCCGGTACGACGGCCCATACCACCAGTAATTCCAGGAAACCAGCAGCTCGCGCAGCACCGGCAGCGTGATCAGGATCACCAGTGGAAAGACGAGCACGTGGGGCGCGAATCGAAACGACGTCTGGACCGTGACCGCACCAGGCTTCCGACCCGTCGGCATGGGAGGCTATTGTCGTGCCACGCCAAGCGAATTGCCAGACGCACGATGCCCATTCTGGGAAGTTCCTTTCCGCGAGGGCCCGGGATTCGATGGAACGAACCGTGCACACCTCGCGGTTGGATGATTGCGTTCCTGCATCAGCCGCTGAGCTACAGAGAGCTCTTTCGCCGGACGATCCGCGAGACGATTGCCGACGATGCGCCCGGGTTGGCCGCGGAGCTGGCGTACTACTTCTTTCTGGCGCTCTTTCCGGCTCTTCTGGGGTTGCTGGCGCTCGCGAGCTTCTTTCCACTTCACAACCTGACTGGTGAGGTCACGGCGATGCTGGAGCCGGTCGCGCCCGACGCAGTCATCGGCATCATCACGCAGCAGATGACCCGGCTCGCGAATGGCGATCGGTCCGGCCTCTTGAGCCTCGGCGTGGTCGGCGCCCTCTGGAGCAGCTCGAGCGCGGTGACGGCGGTCATCGACGCGATGAACCGGGCCTATGACATCGAAGAGAGCCGGTCCTGGCTTCGCGTCCGCGTCACGTCGATTCTGCTGACCATTGCGCTGGCGCTGCTCGTGCTGATTGCGCTCGTGCTCGTGTTGGCCGGGCCGGAGATGGCCGAGTTCGTCGGCCGTCTCGGTGCGGGCGAGTTGTTCGCGTGGACGTGGAAGATCCTGCAGTGGCCGCTCGTCTTCCTGCTCGTGACCACCGCCATCAGCCTCGTCTACTACTTCGGACCGAACGCCGACCAGGAGTGGGTCTGGGTGACGCCGGGGTCCATTCTGGCGTCGGCGTTGTGGTTGATCGGTTCGCTGGGCTTTCGGGCCTACGTCGCCAACTTCGGCGCGTACGAGACCACGTACGGGACGGTCGGCGGCATCATCGTCCTGCTGACATGGTTCTACGTGCTGGGATTCGTCATTGTCGTGGGCGCGGAGATGAATGCGGAGATCGAGCACGCCTCGCCGTGGGGCCGCGATCGTCCGCGCGCGTCAGCGCGCCGGAAACGATGCAAGGTCGGACTTGCGGCCTGTCGCGAGTACGAAAAGCAAGGCGCGGCGGGTCGTCTTTGAGCGTAGGGCGAATCGAACGTCGATTCGCCCTACGTGAGGAGCGCGCACGTCGCGCGGTCTTACTTCACCGGCTCGACGCTGATGGCGAGCGCCTGCGTGTAGGTCACTTCCACCTTGTCACCGACCTTGTAGCCGGCCAGCTTTTTCGGGTCCGCCACTTTGGTCGATAGCCGACGTCCGTCATCCGTTCGAATCGTGATCGAACCCACTTTTTCATCAATGGCCTCGAGGGTGACGACGACCGTCATCTGTTGGGCGATCGTTCCACCGGGCTTCGCGCCGGGAGTGCGCGTCACGGCGCTGGAGACCGCCGGCTTCGGCGTGGCGCCCGGCCGCTGGATCATCGACACCATCGACTCGTGGTACCGGAAGGTCACCTTGTCGCCGACCTTGAGCGCATCGAACCGCTGCACGTCAGGACCGCAGTAGATGTCCTCTGTCGTGCCGTCGGACTTCTTCAATGTGACCACTCGCGAGCTGTGGTCGATGGCTTCGATCGTGAACGTCGCCGAGGTGACGTCCGCGATGCTGACGGGTTTCTGCGCGGCGGCCGGAACGGCCAGCAGAGCGCCAAGTGCGACGCCCAGGATCGTGTGCTTCACCATGGATCTCCTCTTTCAGGTCGGCTGGGTTGTTCCCAGTCTATACTTGCGTGCTCGTTCCTTCCATCGAATCCGAGGACTTCTCAAGATGACCACGGACGTTCGTCACGCCTTCCGTCTCCTGTGGAAGTCCAAGCGGATCACCGCGACCACGCTCGTGACGCTGGCGTTGTGCATCGGCGCGACGACCGCGATCTTCTCCTCGGTCTACTCGCTGATGTTGAAGCCGCTGCCGTATCAGGAGCCGGAGCGGATTGTGGAGCTGTACGCGTCCGCCGTGAAGGCCGGGCTGAACCACATGCCGGCGAACGTCCCGTTCTACCTCGACTATTCGCAGAACGCGACCTCCTACGAGAGCCTCGCATTGTGGACGTTCTTCTACGGCCTGGTCGGAGAAACGGACTCCGTGGTCCGTGTTCCCGGCGTACGGGCGACCGCCGAGATCTTCAACATCCTGCGGATACAGCCCGTGCTCGGCACTTTTTTTACCAAAGACCAGAACCGGCCGGGCGCCGACAAGGTCATCGTCCTCACGCAGTCCTACTGGCAGACGCAGTACCAGGAGAGTCCAGAGGTCATCGGTAAGGACGTGCGGATCGACGATGAAACGTACAAGGTGATCGGCGTGGCGCCGCGGGTGCTGGAAGCGTTCGACGCGCGGATGAAGTTCGTCGCGCCGCTGAGCTGGCCCGCGGCCGCGGAAAATCCGCAGGGCCGCTACGGTGTCGGCATCCAGTTGTTCGGACGCCTGAAGCCGGGCGTCACGGCCGGCCAGGCGGACGCTGAAGCCAAGATTCTGGAGAAGCGCTACGTCGACGCCGGACCACCACCACTGAAGGATTTCGTGGATCGATCCGGCATGACGATGAACGTCGGCGGCGTGCAGGAGCAGCGCGTGCAGCCGGTGCGATCGACGCTGCTGATGCTTCAGGGTGGCGTCGCGTTCGTCCTGCTCATCGGTTGTGTGAACGTGGCGAATCTTCTGCTCGTGCGGTCCAACGCCCGCCAGTCTGAGCTCGCCATTCGATCCGCACTCGGGGCCAGCCGCGCGACGATTGCGCGGCAGCTCCTGCTCGAAAGCCTGTTGTTGACGTCCCTCGGCGCGGTGTTGGGGCTGGCAGTGGCGTGGGGAGCGCTGCGGATCACGAATTTCTACCTCGCGAAGATGCTGCCCCAGTCGCTGCCGGCATCGCTCGACTTGCGAGTGCTCGGATTCGCCGTCGCGCTCAGCGTCGTGGTCGGCCTGCTCATCGGTCTGATCTCGGTGTTTCACATCCTCCGCACGAATCTGGCGGCGGTGATCCAGAGCAGTTCGCGAGGCGCGTCGTCGGGCCGCGGCGTGCGGGCCTTGAGCGGCGTCCTCGTCGTCGCCCAGGTCGCGGTGGCGTTGATGCTGCTGACTGGCGCCGGGCTGCTCATCCAGAGCTTTGCCGAAGCCTTACGCGTGGATACGGGACTCGATGAGCGGAACGTCGTGACCGCGCGCATTGCGTTGACGCGGCAATATCGTGCCAGCGACGACGCCGCCAACGGGATTCGCGAACGCCTGCTCCAGTCGATGCGTGAGATTCCGGGCGTGACGTCCGTGGCGCTGTCCTTCTCCACGCCGTTCCAGGGAGGACTGCCGATCAATGCGTTCACACTGGAGAACGACACGCTGCCGCCCGGTTCGCCGCAGCCGGGCGCGTATCGGGTGATCGTGACGCCGGGGTACCTCCAGACGCTCGGGCTGAAGCTGGTGGAAGGCCGCTTCTATGAAGACGCGGATCTCGCGCCCGGCCGGCGTCTGTTCGTCGTCGATCAGAGCTTCGCGCGGAAGTTTTTCCCCAAGAGCTCCGCGGTTGGCGGACGGTTCAGCTTCGGCGGCCGGCCGGACAAACCTGAGGACTGGCCGGTGATCGTCGGCGTCGTGAAAGACGTGCCGCACAATGGCGTGGAGGAAAAAAGCGGCAATCCGTTCATCTATCAAATCATGCAGGGAGGCCGACCGGCCGGAATGACACTGTTCCTCCGAGCGACGCGGCCGGCGGCCGAGGTGGTGTCGGCCTTGCGCGCCAAGGTGCGCACCATCGATGCCTCGCTTCCACTGTTTGACGCCGGCGGCCTGGAGGAGGCGGTGGGTTCGTCCTTCGACAACCGTCGTGCCGTGATGCTGCTGCTCGCCGCCTTCGCCGTGCTCGCGCTGTTCCTGTCGGCTCTTGGCATCTACGGCGTGCTGGCGTACGACGTGTCGCAGCGGACGCGTGAGATTGGCATGCGCAGCGCCATCGGTGCGTCGCGGGGGCAGATTGCCAATCTGATCCTGCGACAGGGGTTATGGAAAGGAGGCATTGGCGTCGTGCTGGGTTTGATTGGCGCCGTGCTCCTCAGCAGCTCCATGACGACGCTGCTGTTCAACGTCAAGCCGACCGATCCCGCAGTGTATGCCGCGGTTTCGTTCGTGCTGATCGCCGTGGCGCTCCTCGCCAGCTATCTTCCGGCGCGCCGCGCGTCCCGGATCGATCCGTTGACTGCCTTGCGTGATGAATGAGTGGGCGCTGACGCCCCGGAAGCGCCACCGTTCGTGTCGGCATTTCTCGCGTTTGCCTACGGCGCGGCGGGCGATCACGCCCGCGCGCTGACGGAGCTCGCGAGCCTCAAGAAGCTGTCACCCGATGGCACGGTACTGCCCTTCAACCTGGCGCTCGTCCATCTTGGTCTTGGCGACCGCGCCATCGACAACCTCGAGCAGGCGTTGGCCGCCGATTCTCAGATGATGGCGTGGCTCGGGCAGGATCGGATGTTCGATCCCCTCCGCTCGGAGCCGCGTTTCGTGGCGCTCGTGAAGAAATTGCGTTTGAATCGCTAACGGCGAGCGAAAGTACGCGAGGGGGGAGATTCGTGCAAATCTCCCCCCTCAGACCATTTACCGAATCACGACGTCGGTCGGCAGCGGCGGCGCGCTCGCGGGCGGCACGCGAATATGCGTCGCTTGCTCGAACGCGTACGCGAGGGCGATCAAACGCGGCTCGCTGAATGCGCGTCCAGAGAACGTCACGCCCGCGGGACCCGGCTTGGGGTTGAAACCCGGCGGGAACGCGTTGTTGCTGTTATCGAAGAATCCGCCGGGCACGACGATGCTGGGGAAGCCAGCCTTTGCTGGCGTGCCAGCTCCGCTGTTCCCCGAGAAGAGCAGCGCGTCATAGTCGTCACGCGTGCCCGGAGTCCCATCGGGACCGTTGAGGATCGCCGCGATCGCCCCGCGCGAGCGCGTGATGTCCTCAGCGCGATCCATCTGGTACCGGAGCGTGTCGGCGCTGCCGGCGGACGTGTCGAACATGTCCGAGAAGATCGCGAGGTCCTGACCGTACTTCGTCGCCCCTGGGCCGAACTCGGTGTTGAACAACACGACGTCATGGAGCGACTGGGTCGGGAAATTGCTCCGGACGTGATCCGCGATGTACTTGTTCAGATCGCGCTTGAAGCCGTAATTCAAGACCGTGGAGCAGCGGAGCGCCGGGGGAGGCGGAGTTGTCGGAGGATAGACATTGGACGGACAGCCACCCAACTGGCTCGCCAGCGCGGGAACGAGATCCACGGTCGCCCCCTGGGCCCTCAGCGTCGCGATCGCGGCGTTCATGACGATCGCGCGGTTGTTGGGGAACGGCGGCACGGCAATTCGCGCGCCCTGAAGGGCGTGCGCATCGAGAAACTGCGTGTAGTCGTCGAAGCAGTTACCGGCGGTGAGGCAGGCCGCGGTCGCGGGATCGTTCGGGTCGAAGCCGGCGATCACGCCGAGAACGATCGCGGCGTCGCGTACCGTACGCGCGAGCGGGCCCGCGGTGTCCTGGTCCGCCGTGATGGGGATGATCCCGTCACGGCTGACGAGACCGACCGTCGGCTTGATGCCCACGAGCATGTTCGCGGTGCCCGGGCTCAGAATCGATCCCGACGTCTCCGTGCCGATGCCAACCGTCGCGAGATTCGCCGCCACGGCGATGCCCGGACCGGAGCTCGATCCGCCGGGCGTCAGCACCGGACGACCGTCGCCGATCGGCAACGGGCGTGGATCAGGGCGCGGGTCATACGGGTTGTAGCCGTAGCCGCCGAGCGAGCTGTAGCCGGCGGGCATCCCGTTGGTCAGGAAGTTCGCGAACTCCGTCAGCGTCGCCTTGCCGAGGATGACCGCCCCAGCATCGAGCAGCTTCTGCGTGATGAACGCATCGGAGCGCGGGAACGATCCGGCGAAGGCGACCGATCCGGCGGTCGTCGGCATGAATTTCGTGTCGATGTTGTCCTTGAGGATCATGGGAATGCCGAAGAGCGCCCCGCGATTGGCGAGGAGGCCCTTCCCGTGTCCGTTGGGCAATGTGTGCGCGTCGTGGTTCGCGTCCTGGTTGACGTGTATGTAGGAGTTGAGATGCGTTGCCGTCGACAGAGGGTCGTATGTGGAGATGCGCACCAAGTACATCCACGCGAGCTCTTCGGGCGTCACGGTGCCATTGTCGAACGCAGCATGGATGGAGTCGATAGTAGCCTCGACGAGATCGAAGCGGTTGGCCTCATGCCGGCGTCCGGCGAGGAGGTTCGCGCTGACGAGAAGCAGGGCAATCGTGACAAGTACGCGCGTGATACGAAACATCTTGGTCTTGCGTGAAGACAACTGCAGTGTGAGCCGTGTCATCTCTCCTCCTCCGCGCGCCCGACAATACGGCGGGACGCATCAGCCCGTGGGTGAACTGGTATTAGTTGTCTGAGGGGGGAGCGCCCCGATTGTATAGGTTCGGGGTGCCCTCCTGCTGGCCCTACTTCTTTTCGGGCATTAGCACCACCTGCACGTACGCCGTCGTGTTCAGATACGTCCTGGCGGCCTGCCGAACTGTCGCCGCGTCGAGGTTCCGGTAGTACGTCGGAGCCTCCCAGAGCGTCGATGGGTCCTCCCCGTACTGATACTTGAGCTTGATCTGGTTCAGCAGGAGCGCGTTCTGCTTCGTGGTGTTGTCGAAGTCCTTGAGCAACGCCTCTTTCTCGTCGGCGAGCTGCTTGTCGGTCGGCCCGTCGCTCTTGAGCTTCTCGATTTCTTCGAAGACCCGCTTGATGAGATCGTCGGTCCGCTTCGGGTCGCAGCCGAAGTCGATCCTGATCGTGTATTCGGGCTTGGGGATCTTCGTGTAGCCGTAGCTCGCGTTGATGCTGTAGGTGCCGCCGAGGTCCTCGCGGATGGTTTCGAGCAGACGTGCGCTCAGGATCTCAGACATCGCGCGGATCGCCACGCGCTGTGTCTGGGTGTACTCGATCGGTCCGGTCATCACGATCTCCACCAGGCTCTTGGGCTCGACGCCCTTCTCGACGGTCTTCTGGACGATCGTCGTCGGCGTGTGCACGCCGATGTCCTTCCAGCTCTCGCGCCGGTGGGTCGCAGGCAGCGAGCCGAGATACCGCTCAACGAGCGGCTGCATCGTCGGGAGATCGAAGCTGCCGATAAATATGAACGTGAAATCACTCGCGTCGGCGAACCGGTCCTTGTAAAACGCCATCGACTTGTCGAGGTTCCACTGGTCCACCATCGCCGGCGTCATCGTCTGCCGGCGCGGGTGGTTTTGGTAGAGCGCCGCGTTCAGCGCCTCGCCGAAGACGAAGTTCGGACTGGCGCTCTGGTTGGCCAGGAGCGTCTTGAGCTGCGACTGTTGCACAGCAAACGCGGTGGCGTCGGCGCGCGGCTGCGTGAACCGGAGATAGATGAGCTGGAACATCGTCTCCAGATCCTTCCGCGAGCTGCTGCCGCTCAACCCTTCCTCGACCTCGCCGATGATGGGGTTCACCGAGGCGACTTTGCCGGTCAGGATCTTGCGCAGATCGACGGCCGTGAACTGGCCGAGGCCCCCGGCTGTGACGACGCCCGTGGCGGTGCTGGCGGGAATGTAGTCGGCGTCGCTCGCGAGCGACGTGCCGCCAGGACTGGTCGCGCGGAACAGGATTTCATCCTCGCGGAACGTCGTCGGCTTGAGGACGACCTTGACGCCGTTCGACAACTCCCACTCCGTGATCCCGGCGGCGTCCCTGGTGGTCGTCTTCGCGACGGATCCGGCCTTGGGCGGCGAGTCCAGGAGCACGGCGGAGGCCACGGTGTCCACGTAGGCCGTCACGGTCTTGCCGGCGGCGGTGGTCAGCACGGCCGCCAGCCTGGTCTGATCCGGCACGACGAGCCCGGGCTTGTCCGGGGCGCTGACGATGACCATACGGTTGGCGTCGCCGAACCACTCCCTGGCGATCTTGTTCACCTCCGCGAGCGTGACGGTCGGCAGAAAGCGCTGGTGCAGCGCGTACTCGTCGTCGGCCGTCGGCAGCGTTTCGCCGTCGAGGAAGTTGCGGATGTACTCGGCGGCGCGGCTCGCCGAGACGCGCGTGTTCTTCTGGGCGGCCAACTGTTCGTAGTTGCGCAACACAGCCTGCTTCTGACGATCCAGCTCGGTCTGCGTGAAGCCGAACTCCGCGACGCGCTTGGCTTCGGCGACCAGCGCGTCGAGCCCGCGTTCGATCCCGTCGTCTTTGACGAGCGCCGAGAGCGCCGCCTCGTCTTTGGTGCGGGCAATGAAGCTGCCACGTCCGACCGAGGCCATCATGAACGGCGCGTCCGGCTTCTGCGCGATCTCCGCGAACCGCGCGTTCAGCAGCGTGGAGAACAGGCGGTCCACGGTCTTCTGACGGTAGACCTCGACGGAGCCCTGCTCGCGCGACTTCATCAGGTTGTCGATCTCGATCGACGTGTTCGTCAGCTCCTTGTCCGTGTTGATGGAGTAGATGGTGCCGGCATGGTCGGGAACGTCGTACACCGGACGCGGGCGCGGCGAGGCCGTCGCCGGGATCGATGCGAAGTGCGTCTTGACCAGGTTCTCGACCGAGGCGCCGTCGAAATCGCCGACCGCGACGACGGCCATCAAATCAGGGCGGTACCAGTCCTTGTAGAAGCGCGTCAGCTGATCAGGCTTGAACGACTGGATGATTTCCGTCTTGCCGATCGGGAGCCGATCCGCGTAGCGGGAGCCCTGAAGCAGGACCGGAAACAACTTGTCGGTCAGGCGTGCGCCCGCGCCTCGCCGCAGGCGCCACTCTTCCATGATGACGGGACGCTCTTTGTCGATCTCGACCGGATCGAACGTCACGTTGTGCGCCCAGTCTTCCAGCACCAGCAGCGCGCGGTCGATCGTCTCGGGCTTGTCGGTTGGCACCTGCAGCATGTACACGGTTTCGTCGAAGCTCGTGTAGGCGTTGAGGTCTGCGCCGAAGCGCATCCCGAGCGACTCGATGAACGAGATGATGGCCTGCTTCGGGAAGTGCTGCGTGCCGTTGAACGCCATGTGCTCGACGAAGTGCGCGAGCCCCTGCTGGTCGTCGTCCTCGAGGATCGATCCGGCCCGCACGACGAGCCGCAGCTCCGCGCGCTTGTCGGGCTTGGCGTTGGCGCGAACGTAGTAGCGCAAGCCGTTGGCCAGCTTGGCCGTGGCGATCGCCGGATCGACGGGCATGGGCTGCGCGGCGGCGGTCGCCTGCGCGGCGGCGGCCACGGGCTGGCGGGTTGCCATCAGACCCGCGACGCTGGTGAACACGGCAAGAAGCAACACCTGCACGCGCGTGCGAGTGATCATGGGCATCTCCTTCTGAGACGGAGTAGGCAGATTCTACCGCCAGATGACCCCGGAGCCACCAGCCGGAACAGGCTCACCAGGTTCGGCGTCTAACGCTGCTAGGCCTGTGCTTTTCCAAGATGTTCGATATGCCCTGCGGGGTCTGTGGCACACCAAGGGCTTCGCCGTCATCGCGATGCTCTGTCTCGGGTTCGGCGTCGGGCTGAACACGACGATCTTCAGCATCGTCGACGGCGTCCTGCTGAAGCCGTTTCCGTACCAGGACCCCGACCGCATCGTCAACATCGCCGGCGTCAACCACAAGGTTGGTGCGACGGCGTCCGGATTGTCGCGGCTCGACCTGCAGGATCTGCGGGCGGGCAACAAATCCTTCGTCGCGTTTGGCGCGAGCCAGGGACGCAGCCTCACGCTCTCCGAGCCGGGCGCCGAGCCGGATCGGTTTGCCGGCGCGGCCATCTCCTGGGATCTCTTTCCACTGCTCGGGGTGTCGCCGGCGCTTGGGCACGGCTTCACCGCGGAAGACGATCGGCCCGGCGCTGGCGGCGTCGTCATCATCAGTGACGCCGTGTGGAAGGCGCGATACCACTCCGACCCCGGCGTGCTCGGGAAGACGGTGCTCGTCAACGCGATCCCCGCGGTCATCGTCGGTGTGATGCCGCCGGGATTTCAGTACCCGAACAGCCAGAAGGTCTGGATTCCGCTCGAGCCCGTCTCGGCCACCGAGCCGCGCGCGAGCCGCAACCTGCTGACGATGGCGCGGTTGAAGCCGGGCGTGACGATCGACCTGGCGCGCGAAGACGTGCGCGCGATCGCGGGCCGGCTGGCCGAGCAGTATCCCGTTTCGAACCAGTACTGGGAAATGCAGCTCATGACGCTGCGCGAGCGCTTCATCCCGCCGGACATCACGCTCGTGATCTGGCTGATGATGGCGGGCGTCACGCTGGTGCTGCTCATCGCGTGCTCGAACGTCGCCAACCTGATGCTCGCGCGCGCGTCCGCGCGCCGCCGCGAGATCGCGGTGCGCACCGCCATCGGCGCCGCGCGCGGCCGCATCATTCGGCAACTGCTCACGGAGAGTGTCGTGTTGTCGCTCACGGCCGTGCCGCTGGGCATTCTGCTTGCCGAGGTGGGCACGCGCATGATCGCGGCCTACATGCCGCCCGATCAGGTGCCGTACTACATCCACTGGGAAATCGACTGGCGGTCGCTCGGCTACGCGGTCGCTGTCGCGGTCGCGACCGCGGTCGCCTTCGGGTTGTTCCCCGCGCTGCAGATGACGCGCGGCAATCTGCACGAGAGCTTGAAAGAGGGCACCCGCGGCAACAGCGCGCGGCGCTCGCTTCTGCGAAGCACGCTCGTCGTCGTGCAGGTCGCGCTGGCGCTCGTCGCGCTCGTGGGCGCCCTGCTGTTCGTGCGCACCTTCCAGAATCTCGATGGCTACAACTTCGGCTTCGACGTTCGGCCGCTGATGACGATGCGGTTTGCGATGCCGGGAGCCGAGTACGACGCCGGGGATGCGAAGCTCAGGCGCGTTCAAGACATCGTCGAGAAGGTCGAGGCGCTGGCGGGCGTGCAAGCCGCGTTCGCATCCAACTACGTGCCGCTCTCGGGCGGTGGAGGCGGCGGCCAGGTGCTGATCGAGGGCCGGCCGGAAGAGCACGGATCGCAGGCGCAAATCTCGTTCATCGGCGTCACGCCGCACTATTTGAAGACCCTGAGCGTGCCGCTCATCTCGGGCCGCGACTTTACCGACGCTGAAGGCTTCTCCCACTCGATGGTCGCCGTCATCAACGAGGGGATGGCGAAGAAGTTCTGGCCGGATCGCAACCCCGTCGGCGCGCGGTTCCGCATGGACCTGGCCGGCGAGGCGGGCAGCGATTCGTTCACGGTGATCGGTGTGGCTCGCGACACGAAGCTCTACGGCGTGGATCCAGAAGGGATCGATTCGCCGACCCCTGTGGCGTTCGTGCCGTACGCCTATCAACAGACGCTGACGATGGGGTTGACGATTCGCGTGGCGGGCGATCCCGCGTCGATCACCGGCAATGTCCGCGCCGCGCTGCGCGCCGCCGATCCCAATCTGCCGCTGTATCAGGCCCGCACCATGGACGATCAGCGGCGGCTGAACTACTGGCAGTACGGCTTGTACGGCTGGATCTTCGGCACGATCGGCGTCGTCGGCATGCTGCTCGCGGGCATCGGGCTCTACGGCGTGCTGTCGTATTCCGTCGCGCAACGGACGCAGGAAATCGGCGTGCGCGTCGCGATGGGCGCGGGCCGGCGTGAAGTGCTGCGCCTGATCATCGGTTACGGCGTGCTGCTGTCCGTCATCGGCGTCGCGGCCGGCCTCGTGCTCGCGCCGCTCAGCACGTACCTCTCGAGGAGCCTGCTCTACAACGTCAGCCCCTTCGATCCGGTGACATTCGGCGCGGTGTCGCTGTTCCTGCTGGTCGTCGCGGTGCTGGCGAGCTGGGTCCCGGCCATCAGGGCCACGCGCGTCGATCCGCTCACGGCGCTCAGGGGCGAGTAGGGCATCGCAAATCGCAGATCGGTGATCGCGAATCGAAGATCATCGATCCATCGAGAATCGCCATCGAGGGATCGGCGATCGATGCACGATCGCGCGATGCCTGGCGATGGTCGATGGGACCGATCTCGTTCGTCGATATATCGATGCCTTCGATCGCCATTCACCGATCGCCGATTTGCGATGATCTCAGCAGGGCATCGCAAATCGCAGATCGGTGATCGCGAATCGAAGATCGTCGATCCATCGAGAATCGACGTCGAGGGATCGGCGATCGATGCACGATCACGCGATGCCCGCGATGGTCGATGGACCGATCTCGGTCGTCGATATATCGATGCCTGTCGATCGCCATTCACCGATCGCCGATTTGCGATGATCTCAGCAGGGCATCGCAAATCGCAGATCGGTGATCGCGAATCGAAGATCGTCGATCCATCGAGAATTGACGTCGAGGGATCGGCGATCGATGCACGATCGCCCGATGCCATGCGATGGGTCGATGGACCGATCTCGTTCGTCGATGTATCGATGCCTGTCGATCGCCAAATCACCGATCGCCGATTTGCGATGATCTCAGCTGTCTCTGAGCACCACGATGGGGTCGACGCGTGCCGCGCGCCACGCCGGCACGAGGCACGCCGCCGCGGCAACGCCAGCGATGACGGCGGCGACGACGCCCATTGTCAGCGGATCGGTGGGCGTCACGTTGAAGAGCATCGTGCGCAGGACCCGCGTGAGGCCGGCCGCCGCCGACAGACCGATCGCCAGGCCGATGCCGCTCAGCAGCAAGCCGCGCGTCAGCACGGACCAGAGGATCTCGCGGCGATCCGCCCCGAGCGCCATGCGGATGCCGATCTCCTGGTGCCGCTCGGCGACCAGATACGAGAGGATGCCGTAGGTGCCGATCGCGGCCAGCACGAGCGCGAGGCCGGCGAAGAGGCCGAGCAGCAGCGTCAGGAAGCGCGGCCGCGCGACGCTCGCGTCGATCACGTCCTCCATCGATCGCATCTTGATCAGCGGCAGGGACGGATCGAGCTCGCGCACCGCGCGCCGGTACTCGGCGTTCAGTGAGCTCAGCGGGAGCGTCGACCGCGCGACGATGTTCATCTGGTTGTACGCGTAGCCGACGCTGGCCGGCAGCTGATCGTTCAAGAGATACAGCTCTGTGCCCGCGCGCGCATCGACGCCGCCTTGCTTCACGTCTTTGAGCACACCCACGATCGTGAACCACGGGGACTTCGGCCCGTTGATCTGCAGGCGCTGGCCGATCGGATCGACGTCAGCCAGGAACTTCTGCACGAGCGCTTCGTTGACGAGCACGACTGGCGGCCCCGTCGTGTCGCGGAGCTCGAACGTGCGGCCCTTGACAACGGGGATGCCCATGGTTTCGGGATAGCCGACCGTCGTGCTCATCCAGAAGTCGACGTTCTCGATCGGCAGCGTGCCGATCGGACGGTCGTTCGGAATGTGCTCGAAGTCGGTGTCGTTCGCGTTGACGTCACGCAGCGGCGGGAGCCCGTCCATCGCGGCGACGGATTGCACGCCGGGAATCGCGCGAATCTTGTCGGTGAGCTGATCGAAGAACGCGGCCTGGTGCGCCGGATCGTACGAAGTCCGCGGCAGGACGACGCCGAACGTCGTCAGCTGCGCGCGATTGAAGCCGACGTCCACCTTCATCAGGTTGAAGAAGCTGCGGATGAGAAGACCGGCGCCGACGACGAGCAGCACGGCCAGCGCGACCTCGCCGATGACGAGCGCCGATCGCAGGCCAGACCGCACCGAGCCCGTGCTCGACCGGCTGCCGGACTCCTTGAGCGTGCTGCCGACGCGGTCGCGGCCGAGATGGAGCAGCGGCACGAAGCCGAAGATGAGCGCGGTGACGGCGGAGACGCCGAGCGTGAACGCCATCACGCTCCAGTCGAGCGACACCTCGGTCGATCGCGGGATCGCATCGGGGTTGACGGCGAGCAGCGCCTTCAGTCCGCCCCACGCGAGCGCCCACCCGACGGTCGCGCCCGCGACGGAGAGGACCAGTCCCTCCGTGATCAGCTGCTGGAGCAGCCGCCAGCGCGAGGCGCCGAGCGCGGATCGCATTGCGTACTCACGCATGCGCGAATCGGCCCGCGCGATGAGCAGGTTCGCGAGGTTCGCGCACGCGATCAGCAGGACGAACCCGACCGCGCCTTGCAGCACGAGCAGCGCGAGCCGGACCGATCCGACCATGTCTTCCTTCAGCGGATCGATCCGGAAGCGATGATTGGTCGGATTCGGTGAATGCTTGTTCTCCGCAAGCGTTCGCCACTGCTGGAGCAGTACCTCGAGGTCGGCGCGCGCGTGCGCGACCGTGGCGCCGGGCTTCAGCCGCCCGATCAGGTAGAAGCCGTGGCTGCCGCGGTTGTTCGGAAACGTGCTGGGGTCGATCGTGAGCGGCCGCCAGATCTCGATCTTCTGGTCGTGCACGTCGTAGCCGCGGGGCATGATGCCGACGACGCGCCGCGAGACATTGTTGACCGTAATCTGCTGGCCGACGATCGTGCTGCTGCCGCCAAACGATCGCTGCCAGAGCTCCCACGAGAGAATCACGACCGGCTCGGCGTTGGGGATCGAGTCGGCCGCTTCAAACCACCGGCCGGCGAGCGGCTTCACCCCCAGCACCTCCATGATCTCGTGCGTGACGAGGCTGTCGACGACGCGCGCGGGCGGATCCACGCCGAGGTTGATTTCGTCCGACCGGTACGCCCCAACCGTCGTGAACACGTGGTTGTTGTCGCGGTACTCGACGAACTCGGGCAGCGAGACCCAGAACTGCTCGAAGCCGATGTTCGGGAACTGGCTCGTGATGAGCTCGAGCTGCTCCGGATGCGGATACCCGAGCGGACGCAGGACCACCGCGTTCAGCACGCTGAAGACCGCGGTGTTCGCCCCGATGCCGAGCGCGAGCGTGAGAATCACGATGAGCGTGAACGCCGGCTGGCGGCGGAGCGATCGGACCGCGTACCGAATGTCTTTGCGGAAGTTGTCCATGAGTCCCTCGGTGAATCCCTGCACGGCGACGAGTCGATTCGGATCGGTGCTCGATGGCACGAATGCGGGTCGCGCGCGGCGCCGGAGCGCCACAGCCGACGTCATCGTGTCGGCGAGGATCCGAATCCATGCGGCCGCGGCTCCTGCGGCGCCGAATCGCGCGCGCTCTCGCTCGACGCACGCGACCGCCGCGTCCTCGAGATCGGATCCGGCCGCCCGCCGGAAATCTTCCGGAAGGAGGCGGGCGAGCATACGATAGGCGCGTCGCGAACGGTCCGGCATCTTCACGCCTTCCGGAAGAGCCGGCGCTCGCGCGCGACCTCGACGAGGCCGGCGAGCCGTTCGGCCTCAGCTGCGCAGGCGCGGCGTCCGGCCGCGGTCAGCCGGAAGTACCGCGGGCTGCCCGCTTCTGGCGTCGCCGGCCCCGCCGTTTCGGCGATCAGGCCCTCGCGCTCCAGCCGCTGGAGATTGCGATAGAGCATCGCCGGCCACAACCGGATCGCTCCGCCCGATCGCTCGAGCACGTCGTGCATGATGCCGAGCCCGTGCAGGTCGCGATCGGCCAGCGCGAGGAGGATCTGAAAGAGATGCGGCGGCAAGGGCGAGGGTGGCCGGGTCATGTGTATTGCAGAATATATACCTTCAGAGATAAATACGGAACCTGAGGGCGTTTGGTTAGGCGGAAAAATGATGCCGGGAACAATTTCCGTTTTGCGTAAAATCATTCCCGGCGTCATTTTCTCGCTGGAGCCTCCCATGACACGTCTCCGCCCGTCGCTCGTTCCCCCCGTCGCCGCGCTGATGTTCGTCCTCGCCCTGGCGCCGGCGGGCGCGCAAGACCGGTTGTCAGCGATGCCGGGTTACGACCAGTTTTCGAAGATGAGCCCCCAAATCGCCGGCTCGTGGACCAGCGGGGCAGTGGCAGGCACGTGGGCGGCCGACGGCCGCAGCTTCACCTACACCACGGCGGGCAAGTCGTATCAATTCGACCTCGCGACGCTCAAGGCCAGCGAGACGGGCGATGCGCCCGCCGCGGATGCCGGCCGCGCCGGCGGGCGAGGCGCCGCGGGCCGCGGCGGCCGTCAGGCCGGACCGCCTGCCGGACAAGGGGCGCCGCCTCCGACGGTGGTCGGTCGCGGCGGCGGATTGCAGCAGCAGCAGACTCAGATGACCGAGGGCGCCGTTGCGGGCTGTCCGAATGGCGCCGCGGCGCGTGGGCGGCAGGTTGACTGCGAGGTCTCGCCGGACGGCAAGCTCAAGGCGTTCTACCGCGATCGCAATCTCTGGGTGGCGAACTTCGACGGCACGAATGAGAAGCAGGTCACGACCGAGGGCAGCGAGAAGACGCGCGTGAAGTACGGCACGGGCAGCTGGGTCTACGGCGAAGAGCTGAGCCAGACGACGGCGATTTGGTGGTCGCCCGACAGCACCAAGGTCGGCTATTACCGGTTCGACGAAGGCCCGGTAAAGGACTTCTACCTGCAGATGAACCAGACGGCCATCCAGGACGCGCTCGACGTCGAAGCGTACCCCAAGCCCGGCCAGCCGAATCCGATCGCCGACATCTTCGTGTACAACGTCGCCGCGGGCGCGTCGACGCACGTCGACATCCGCGAAGGCAGGCCCTTCAGCAACGACGTCGTCGGCCATTACGCGTACGCAGTGCGCTGGTCGCCTGACGGCACGGAGCTCTTCGTCAATCGCACGAACCGCCGTCAGAACATCCTGGAGTTCGTCGCGTGCGCGCCCGCGACCGGCAAGTGCCGCGTCGTCGTGCGCGAGGAATGGCCGACGGGCTGGGTGGACAACCGGCCGCAGATGCGCTTCCTCGCCGACAACAAGCGCTTCATCTGGGAGTCGGATCGAAATGGATTCACGAACTACTACCTGTACGATCTGAGCGGGAAACTCCTGAATCCGATCACCGCCAACGCGACGTTCGAGTCTGGCGCCATCGTCAAGCTCGATGAGCCGGCCGGCGTGATGTTCTACATGGCGCGCGACGGCGAGAACTACATGAAAATGCAGCTGCACCGCGTGGGCCTCGATGGCAAGGGCGACGTGCGGCTGACCGATCCTAAGTTCACGCACAGCATTGGCGCGTGCGGGGCGGGCGGCGGCGGACGAGCCGGCGGCGGCGGACGCGGCGGCCCGGGTGGCGCGGGCGCGTGCGGCATCTCGCCGGACAACACGTACTTCATCGACGTGTACCAGGCGCACGATCAGCCGCCGGCCACGCAGGTCGTCGACGCGACCAACGGCAAGGTCGTGGCGCAGCTGGCGAAGAGCGACATGACGAAGTACACGCAGCTCGGCTTCAAGAAGGCCGAGCAGTTCACTTTCAAGGCCGCCGACGGCAAGACGACGCTCTACGGACAGCTGAGCTTCCCGTCGAATTTCGATCCAGCGAAGAAGTACCCAACGCTGCTCTCCGTCTACGGCGGGCCCGCGTCGGGCAGCAACGTGCCGACCGAGAACTTCGCCGGCCCGAGCGCCATCGCCGAATACGGCTTCCTGACGCTCAGCCTCTCATCACGCGCCGCGCCCGGGATGGGGAGGAAAGTGCTGGACTCGATCTACCTCAAGCTCGGGATCACCGAGATGGACGACATGGCCGAGGGCGTCAAGGCGCTCTGGAGCCGGCCGTATTTCGACAAGAACCGCGTCGGCATCTACGGCACGTCGTACGGCGGCTACACGTCCGCGACGATGATCCTGCGCCACCCGGAAGTGATCGCGGCCGCATCGGCCTCGTCGCCGCCGACGTCCTGGTACAACTACGACAGCATCTACACCGAGCGGTACATGTGGATTCCGCAGGAAAACAAGGAAGGGTACGAGGGCGGCAACGACATGAACTTCGCCAAAGACCTCAGGGGCCGCCTGCTGATTTACTACGGCACGGCCGATAACAACGTGCATCCGAGCAACTCGCTGCAGCTGATTCGGGCGCTGCAGCAAGCCGGGAAGAGCTTCGAAGTGCAGGTCGGGCCGGACCAGCCGCACAGCGGCGTGAGCCAGGGGCGCATGATGGAGTTCTTCATCGAGAATCTCGTCATGCATCCGGAACGGTTGATGGCGCCGAGCAAAGCTGGGGGATAATCGAGAAGATGACCACGACAACGCGCGCGACGCTCGTCACTCTCGGGGTGGTGGCTCTGGCGGGCATGCTGAGCACGTCGTGCTCGCCGGCCGCTGGTGCACAACAGGCGGCCGCGGCCCGGTCCGTGCGGAGCGACATCAGCGCGCTGACGCCCGGCAAGGGCGTCAAGATCAAGTTCTCGGACAAGCCCGTCAAACTGCCGAACTTTTCGATTCAGGACATCAACGGCAGGACGATCTCGCCGGCCGACTGGACCGGCAAGGTCGTGCTGATCAATTTCTGGGCGACGTGGTGCGGGCCGTGCCGCTCGGAGATTCCTGAGCTGATCGAATTCCAGAAGCACTATCCGGATCAGCTCGTCATCGTCGGCCTGTCCGTCGATGAGGGTTCGCCGGCCGACGTGAAGAAGTTCGTCGCGGAGAACGGGATGAACTACACGGTGGCGATTGCCGACGCGGCCCTGCAGAAGGCATTTGGCGGCGTGACGGCCGTGCCGATCACGTTCGTTGTCAATCCCGAGGGTGGGATCGTCCAGCGCCACGTGGGTCTGCTGCGGCCGGACGTCACCGAGCACGAGGTCCGCTCGCTCGCGCATCTCGAGACGCCGGCGGAAATCGAGTTCGTGCCGGACACCGGACAAGTCCTCATTGCGAACGCCGCGTACGCGACGGAGATTCCCGGCGTCGACCTCGCGTCGGTGACGACGAAGCAGAAGGAAGTGATCCTCAAACGGCTCAACACCGAGAAGTGCACGTGCGGGTGCGACCGCACGCTCGCGCAGTGCCGCATCGAAGATCCTGCCTGTCAGACGAGCCTGCCGGCCGCCAAGAAAGTTGCGGCCGAGGTCATCGGCGGCAAGTAGACGCGGTCGCGCGCGCGTCGCCTCACTCACCTCGCAACGTGACGATCGGATCCACGCGCATGGCGCGGCGGGCCGGAACAATCGCCGCCACCATCGCGACGAGCAGCAGCACCACGGGCGTGAGCGTGAGCGCTATGACGTCCCGCGGCGCGATGCCGAAGAGCGAATGCGCCATCAGCGGCGCTCCTGCGACGGCCAGCGCCAGGCCGATGCCGATGCCCACCGCGGCCAGCGTGCCCGCCTGACCGAGGACGAGCGTGAGAATCTGTGACGGCTTCGCGCCGAGCGCGAGCCGCACGCCCACTTCCGCCGTCCGCTCGGAGACAACGACCGCCATCACGCCGTAGACACCGACGGCGGCCAGAATCAGCGCGAAGAGGCCAAACACGCCGACGAGCGTCAGCAGGAATCGACGCTCCGACACCGATTCCCGGCGGATCTCGGTCATCGGCCGCATGTCGTAGATCGCCGTCATCGGATCGATCGTCGTGATCGCTCGACGCACACTGTCGGCGATGACCATCGGATCGCCCGCCGTTCGAACGACCACGAACGGCGAGACCGGCGCGCCTTGTTTCGCGGGAATGTACAGCTCCGGCTTCGGCGCCTCTTCCAGGTTGCTGTGGCGGACGTCGCCGATGATGCCGACGACGGTCAACCACGCATCGGGCGCACCGTTGCCGAACCGCACGCGCCGGCCGATCGGATCGTCGTCCGCGAACAGCCGCCGGGCAGCGGTCTGGTTGATCACGCACACGCGCAGCGACGTCGGCCCGTCCTCGGCCGTGAACGTCCTGCCGCGGACGAGCGGGATGTCCATCGCGCGCAGGTAGTCGGCCACGGCGCGCCGGAACTCGATCTCCGGCAGTGCGCCGATGGCCACCTCGCGTCCTTCGACCGCAATCTGCGTGGTCACGTTCGTGCTGCCGAGCGGCAGCCGCGTCGTGCCTCCGGCGGCGATGACCCCCGGGATCGCCGTCAGACGCGAGAACACGTCGTCGTAGTAGGTGAGCCGCGCGGCTGGCGCCACATAGCGCTGCGGAACGGTCATCTGGAATGTCAGGAGCTGCTCGCTTCTGAAGCCCGGATCGACGCCCATCACGGCCACGAAACTGCGAGCGAGCAGGGCCGACGCCGTGGTGAGCAGCACCGCGAGCACGATTTCCGCCGTGACGAGCGTTGACCGCACGCGTCGCGCTGCCGGGCCGGACGTCGAGCCCCGCGCACCGTCCTTGAGCGCCGTGTGGACCGTCCTGGCCATCGAGAGCGCGGTCGGCACGAGTCCGACGATCACACCCGCGATCGCGGTCAAGCCGAGGCACACGAGGAACACGCGCAGATCCGGCCGGATCTCTGCCAGCCGCGGCATGTCGATCGGCGCCATCGCGACGACGAGCGGCACGCCGAGATAGAGCAGCAGACCGCCGACCATCCCGCCGCCGGTCGCGAGCACGATGCTCTCGACGATCGACTGTCTGGCGAGCCGCCACCGCGACGCGCCGAGCGCGGCACGAAGCGCGAGCTCGCGTTCTCGCGAGAGCGCCTGCGCGAGCACGAGATTCGCCACGTTCACGAGCGTCATCAGGAACAGCACCGCGACGCCGGCCAGCAGCAGGACCAGCGCCGGGCGCAGCGATCCGACCGTCTGATCGAGCAGCGGCACGACCGTGGTCGTCCAGCCGTCGTTGGTCGCGGGATAGGCGGTGGCGAGCCTCGAGGCAATGCCGGTCAGATCGGTCCGAGCCGCGTCGACCGAGCGTCCGTCCTTGAGGCGGCCGACCAGGCCCAGCGCGCGCGCGCTGCGCGTCGGCTGTCCGGTCGAATCGACGTAGAAGCTTCCGGTGAACGTCAACGGTACCCACACGTCCGCCGTCACGCTGTTCACGAACCCGCTGGGCCCGAGCATCGATCGGTACGGAAACACGAAATCCGGCGGCATGACGCCGACGACGACGTAGTCGCCCGCGCCGGAGACCGAGACCTGGCGGCCGATGACCGACCGATCGCCGCCGTACCGGCGCTGCCAGAAGGCGTGGCTGAGGACGACCTCGTGAGGCGCCGTGTCGCTGAACGTTCGCCCGAGGATCGGCGCGCGGCCCAGCAAGCGAAACATGCCGGCGCCGACCGTCGATGAGCGGATCTGGTCCGGCGCCGGGCCGTCGATGTATTGATCGGCGGTGAGGAACGAGAGCATCGGCTGGAGATCGACGAAGGACTGCGTGTCGCGCTTGAAGTCGATGACGTCGGCCGGCGCCAGCGGATTGCGATCGCGGCCTTCGTGCGTGTTGTTGCTCCAGACCATGACGAGCTGTCCGGCGTGGTCGTAGGGCAGCGGCCGGAGGAGCACGTGATCGACCGCGGCGAAAATCGCGCCGCTCGCACCGAGGCCGAGCGCGATCGCGAGCACCGAGGCCGCCGTGGTCGACGGCGATCGACGCAGCACGCGCAGCGCGAACTTCACGTCAGCGATCCAGCTTTCGGATGTCATCGCGGGTCTCCTGGGGCAGGGCACGACGCTGTCACGGCCGAGGCGTTCGCGCGTGCCGCTCGCGACCGCGTCGACCAGGCTGAGGGCGCCGATGGCGACGAACGCCACCCGCCCGCGTGCCCGCGCCTCGCGCAGCCGGGCTGCGAACACGCGCGCCATGTCATCCTCGAAGCGCTCGCGAAACCGCCGCGGGTAGAAGCGCAGGCACGACCGATAGAGGCGCGCGATCATCGCTCGTTCGATCCTGACAAGAGCTTGCGCGACCGGGCCGCCGCGACCTGGTCCTCGAGCCGCTTCGCTTCCTCGCGCGCGATGTCACGGCCCTTCGCCGTGAGGCGGTAGTAGCGCCGCCGCTCGTCGTCCGAGGCGGGACCGTCGACGAGGTCGATCAATCCGGCCTCCTCCAGGCGCGCGAGCGCGCGATACAGCGTGCCCGTGCGCAAGGGCAGCAGGCCGGCCGTGCGCAACTCGACCTGCTGGAGGATCGCGTAACCGTGGCGATCGCCTTCGGTCAATGCGAGGAGGATCTCGAACGAGATCGGCGTGAGTGGCAGCGTGGAGTCGGGCGATCGGAATGGCATTGATGTATTCATCATGCACGCATTCATGATGATGTCAAGCGGGCTTGACAGAAATCTTTAACTATCATTTAATCCGGATATAGGGATATATGCCGACCGCGTCACCATCCATCCTCGATTCGCTCTCCGCGCTCGCTGACGCGACGCGCTGCCGCGTGCTGCGGCTGCTCGAGTCTCACGAGCTCACGGTGGGTGAGCTCTGCGGCGTGCTGCAGTTGCCCCAGTCGACGATGAGCCGTCATCTGAAAACGCTCGGAGACGCCGGGTGGGTGACATCGCGCCGGGACGGCACGAGCCGGTTCTACTCGCTCGCGCCCGAGGCGCCGGATGACCCGCAAGCGCAGTTGTGGCAGTTGACGCGCCAGCAGCTCGACGGCCGTCCGGCGATCGATCAGGACGCCCGCCGCCTCGCGCGCGTACTCGCGCACCGTAGCGCGACGTCTCAGCAGTTCTTCGCCTCGTCGGCGGGGCAGTGGGACCACCTGCGTGAAGAGCTCTTCGGACGCGATTTCGGCTGGCAGGCCCTCGTTGGGTTGCTGCCGTCCAACTGGGTCGTGGGCGATCTGGGATGCGGCACCGGCGCGCTGCTGTCGGCGCTCGCGCAGTCCGTGGGACAGGTCATCGGCGTGGACGCGTCGGACGAAATGCTGGCCGCCGCGCGCGCCCGCCTGCGCTCGACAGAGAATGTCGAGCTTCGGCGCGGCTCGCTCGAGGCGCTGCCGCTCGACGACGCCACGCTCGACGCCGCGACGATGATGCTCGTGCTGCATCATTTGCCGGCGCCTGGCGCGGCCATTGCCGAAGCCTCGCGCGTGCTCAAACCCGGCGGCCGCTTGCTGCTCGTGGATATGTCGCCGCACGAGCGCGAGGAATATCGCCAGCAGATGGGCCACGTCTGGCTGGGTTTTTCGGAGGATCAGATTTCCCGCTGGCTTCAGCAGGCGGGGCTGTCGCGCGTGACCGTTCGCGCGCTGCCGCCGAGGACCGAAGCCAAAGGGCCGGGGTTGTTCGTGAGTACTGGAACCAAATGAGTTCCGAGGTTCGTTGTTTTGTCTACAGGAGTGAATGATGTCTACCGCCGTTACGACCGCACACGCGTTTGATTTGGCCCGCAAGGCGGGCCGCCAGCCTTACAAGGTTCGCGACCTCGCACTGGCCGACTGGGGGCGCAAGGAGATCCGCCTCGCCGAGCAGGAGATGCCCGGGTTGATGGCGCTGCGTGAGCGCTACACGGGCAAGAAGCCGCTCGCGGGCGCGAAGGTCATGGGCTCGTTGCACATGACGATTCAAACGGCGGTTCTCATCGAGACGCTCGACGCGCTCGGCGCGGACGTCCGCTGGGTGTCGTGCAACATCTTCTCGACGCAGGATCACGCGGCCTCCGCCGTCGTGGTCGGCCGCCAGGAGACGGGCGGGACGGAAGCCCAGCCCCGCGGCATTCCCGTGTTCGCGTGGAAGGGCGAGACGCTCGAGGACTACTGGTGGTGCACGAAGGAAGCGCTCGTGTGGCCGGACGGTACCGGTCCGACGCTCATTGTCGACGATGGCGGCGACGCGACGCTCTTCGTGCACAAGGCGTACGAGTTCGAGAAGGCTGGCACGGTGCCGGCGTTCGACGAGGCGAACGATCCTGAAGAGTGGGGCGTGATCCTCCAGAACATCCGCGAGGAGCTGAAGGCGCGTCCGGGCCTCTGGAGCAAGGTCGCGACCGGCATCCGCGGCGTCTCGGAAGAGACGACGACGGGCGTGCATCGGCTCTACGAGATGATGAAGACGGGCACGCTGCTCTTCCCGGCGATCAACGTCAACGACTCGGTTACCAAGTCGAAGTTCGACAACATCTACGGCTGCCGGCACTCGCTCCCGGACGGTCTCGCGCGGGCGACCGACGTCATGCTCGGCGGCAAACTGGCCGTCGTGTTCGGCTACGGCGAAGTCGGCAAGGGCTGCGCGCAGGCGCTGCGCGGCCAGGGCTGCCGCGTGGTGATCACGGAGATCGACCCGATCTGCGCGCTGCAGGCGGCGATGGAAGGCTATGAGGTCGTCACGATCGAAGACGTCCTCGAAAAGGCCGACCTCTTCATCACCGCAACGGGCAATTTCAACATCATCACCGTCGAGCACATGGCGCGGATGAAGGACAAGGCGATCGTCGGCAACATCGGCCACTTCGACAACGAGATCGACATGGCCGGGCTGAAGAAGATGCCGGGCGTGAAGAAGGTCAACATCAAGCCGCAGTACGATGAGTTCCAGTTCCCAGACGGACACTCGGTGCTCGTGCTCGCGGAAGGCCGCTTGCTCAACCTCGGCTGCGCGACCGGTCACCCGTCATTCGTCATGTCGGCGTCGTTCACGAACCAGGTGCTGGCGCAGCTCGAGCTTCACGCCAATGCCGAGAAGATCGGCAAGAAGGTGCTGATGTTGCCGAAGCAGCTCGACGAGGAAGTAGCGCGTCTGCACCTCGAGAAGCTCGGCGTGCACCTGACCAGGCTCTCGCCTGAACAGGCGAAGTACATCGGCGTCAGCGTCGACGGACCGTACAAGCCGGAGCACTACCGGTACTAGCGCGGGTCAAGTTCGAAGTTCGAAGTTCGAGTTTCAGAGTGCACGCCGACGGGCGGCGCAGACGATCGCGCCGCCCGTCGACTGTACGCGCAACTGGTTCGCGGTGTCGTTGTTACTTGACAATGACCGCGGGTAACCCGCGCGCGGCCAGCAGGCGGTTCAGCGTCGTCAGGTCTTTGTCGATCATCACTTTCCAGCGCGCCAGCTCCGCATCGAGCGCGGCGCGGTACTCGGTCGCCATCTGCCTGAACTGCGTCGTCGGCGCGCCGTCGCCGTAGTCCACTTCGTCTTCGAGATACGCGATGCGGACGCTCAGGCGCATCGGATAGTTGATCAAATCATTGCCCGACTTCGCCCTCGGCTCGTAGAGCTGGTTCAACACGCTGTCGGCGCCTTCATCGAACTGATCGAGGGCGGTCGTGACATCGGCCATACCCTTGGCCGTGGCTCTCACCTGATCCACTTGCGATCGCACGTTCATGACCTGACGGACTGCCGCGTGGACTTCGCCGAGCATGCCCATCAATCGCGTCGCGACGTCGAATTCGTCGGTCATGGCGGCCACGGTCGCCGTCGAGCGTGGGTCTTTGAGCACGGTCAGCGGCACCGAGTGATCGCGATCGGCCACCGTGAGTTTGACGGTGTACGTGCCGGGCACCGCCAGCACGCCGCGCGGGTCGCGTTCGTTGTAGGCCGAGCCCTTGACGAGATCCGGAAGCGGATACTGCAGATTCCAGTTCACGCGGTGCGCGCCGGGCGTGTTGGCCACCTTCGGCTCCACTTCGGAGGCGCTCGTCGCCCGAAACGCGGTGCGACCGGCCGCATCGATGATCTCGAGCTTCACCGCGGCGTTGCCTGTACTCTGGCCAATCGTGTAGTCGATGATGGCGCCGGTGGGCGGATTGTCGCCGACGCCGTCCACCGGAATAACGTACGTCTCTCGTTCGTGGACGCGCACAGCCGCCGCCGGCTTGAACAAATGCGCCGGCGCCTGCGCAAGGTCGGTCGTGGCCTCGCGCAGCGGCGTGATCGCGTCCAGGATCCAGAACGAACGGCCATGGGTGGCGACAGCGAGATCGTCGCCGTTGAACGCGATATCTCGCACGGACGTCGGCGGCAGATTCAATTGCAGCGATTGCCAGTGATCGCCCTCGTCAAAAGACACGTAAATCCCGGTCTCGGTGCCCGCGTACAACAGGCCCTTGCGCTTGGGGTCCTCGCGTACGGCGTAAACATGCGACGGCGCGCTGATTCCGTTCGTGATCGACGTCCACGTCTTGCCGCGATCGCGTGTCCGGTAGATGTATGGCGCCATGTCGTCGAGTTTGTGCGCGTCGACCGCAACGTACGCAGTGGCCGCATCGAAGCGCGACGCCTCGATCATCGCCACCTTCGCCCACTCCTTCAGTTCCGGTGGCGTCACCTTCGCCCAGTGCGCGCCGGCATCCGTCGTAAGTTGCACGAGGCCGTCGTCGGTGCCGATCCAAATCAAGCCAGATTCGAGCGGCGACGGCGCAATCGAGAAGATGACGTTGTAGTATTCGACCGACGCGTTGTCCTGCGTGATCGGACCGCCCGACGAACCTTGCTTCCTCGGATCGTTCCGCGTCAGGTCCGGACTCACGACCCGCCAACTCTGGCCCAGGTCGCGCGTCTCCATCAGATACTGCGAACCCATATAGAGACGATGAGCGTCGGTCGGCGAAAACACGACAGGCGACGTCCAGGTGAACCGGTACTTGAGATCGGAGACCGGATGCCCGCCGCTGGCATTCGACCATGGCGCGATGTCGCGGATCTGATGGCTGCGCCGATCGAAGAGCGTGAGCGCGCCGTTGTAGCCGCCAGCGACGATGAGGTTGTTGTCGAACGGGACGGGCCACACCCATCCGCACTCCGCATCGTCGCCGCCGACGTCGAACCAGTCTTTGTCGGTGATGCCGCCCCAGCCGCGGCTCGCGATGCCAAGGGCGCCCATGTCCTGCTGGCCACCGAACAACACGTACGGGAATCCCTGGTCAGTCGACACGTGATAGAACTGCCCGACCGGCAGGTTGTCGCGTTTATCCCAGGTTGCGCCGCTGTTCACGGACAGCAACACACCTTGGTCGTTGCCCTCGATCATCCGCGCGGGATTCTTCGGATTGATCCACAAGTCGTGATTATCCGCGCCGGGGACGGTGACCTTGGCGAACGTCTTGCCACCATCGATCGATTTCCACAGCGAGTTACCGACGACCCAGACGATGTCCGGGTTCGCTGGATTGGCGAAGACCTTGGTGAAGTACCACGCGCGCGTGTAGAGCAAATGCTCATCGCTTCCGCGCGTCCACGTCGCGCCGCCATCGTCCGAGCGGAAGAGACCGCCATGGTCGGCTTCGACGAGCGCATAGACGCGACGGCCACCCGTGCCAGCGGCAACCGAGATTCCGATCTTGCCCAGCGCGGTTTCAGGCAGCCCGTGCCCGGTCACCGGCGTCCACGTCACGCCCTCGTCGGTGGACTTGAACAGTCCGCTGCCCGGTCCGCCGCTATCGAGAAACCACGGCCTCCGCTGGACGTGCCACAGCGCGGCAAATATAGTCGACGGATTGTCGGGATCGGCCGCCAGTTCGATGGCGCCGCTCTCACGATCTGCGTACAGCACTTTCTTCCAGCTCGCGCCGCCGTCTGTCGATCGAAAGACGCCCCGCTCATCGTTCGGTCCGTACACGTGGCCCTGCGCAGCGACCAGGACCACGTTCGGATCGCGCGGATCGATGACGATGCGCGCGATGTGCTGGCTGTCGGTCAGGCCGACGTGCGTCCAGGTCTTGCCTGCGTCGATTGATTTCCACATGCCGTCACCGAACGACGCGTCTTCGCGCGGCGCCGATTCACCGGTGCCGACATAGATGACGTTCGGATCCGACGCGGCCACGGCGATGGCGCCGATCGAACCGAGCGGACTGGCGTGATCGAACATCGGCGCCCATCGATTGCCGCCGTCCGTCGTCTTCCAGACGCCGCCAAGAGCGGCGCCAAGGTAATAGGTCTCAGGTTCAGAAGGCACGCCGGTCACGGCGGCCAGACGTCCGCCGCGAAACGGCCCGATCTGGCGCCATGCAAGTCCGGTCAGGAGCGAGTCAGGCATCGGCGCGGGCGCTGAGGCCGCAACGAGCGCGCTAGACGCGCCAAGACACAGCAACAACATGGCCCGCTTCATCAGTGATGACGCTCCCCGGTTTCAACCGCAGTCTTCGCCGCGGCCTCCAGAGAGTAACCGTAAATGCTCGTGCTGATCGCAGGAAACGAGATCGCGCGCACGTGGTCGGCCGGAGCGGCGCCGCATGCACCGCCCGCACGCGCGAATTTCGCGGCTTACCTGTCGCAGTTCTCCCGACGTTGCGTGTCAGCGACCTGCGTGATCTTCCATGTCGCGCCGACCTTCAGCAGCGTGAACGCGTCGGTCCCGCAACTGGTGATGCTGCCGTTGAGGCGGAACGTGTAGAAGCCCCAGACTTGCGCGAGAGGGCCGTCGATTCGAACCTCAGGATCGCGGAGACGCTCGTCCCACACATCGCCAGCCTTGGCCGCGACGACGGAGTCGGCAAAACGATCCATCGGCAACGACGTCACCGCGGGCGTACCGCTTTGATCGCGAACCCGCACCAGCCGAGCGGATTCATCAAAGGCCGAGAGGAGGAGCGCCCGATCGCGAGTGCGCATCCCGTCAAAGAGCTTGTTAACCGTCGCGAGCACGGCGTCCTTCTCTGACGGCTGCGCCTGAACCGATGAGCGCCCGCCGCCCAGCGCGCCCGCGATGGCCGTGCCCACGCGGACGGCGTTCGGCGGGTCCAGATTGCCGAGCGTGATCACGGCCCAGGTGCCGTCTGACTCGAGCGAGGCGTTGGCTCCTTGCGCGCCGCCGGCGATGCCGTACGGATCGAGCGCGCGCGGCCGGGTTTCGTCGGCGGCGTTGTCGAAAAACCACGCCGTGGTCTTCGCGTCGAGCAGCACGTGCGTGCGGATCGCGGTGTCGAAGGCCAGCAGATCACGCACCGTGCCGAACGCGCCGCCGGCGGCGCTCCCGTGGTGGCCGTGCATTCCGATCGCGGACGTCCAGGGCGCGTCAGGCGCGCGCCGTGTGTAGGGCGGCGCGACGTCTGGGTCGCCGTATGCAAGAAAGCCCGCGGAAGTCATACCCGCCAGGGTAAACACGTGGTCCTGGACGTAGCGCTCGTAGGGCACGCCGGACACCTTCGCGATGATCTCGCCGAGCACCACGTAGCAGCCGTTGCAGTACTCGGTCCGCGCGCCCGGCGCGAATGTGAGCGGCCGCGATGCGACGAACAGGTAATAGTCGTGGTTGGATTGGAACCGGGCCTTGTCGGCCGCTGCGAAGGCCTCGCCGAAGAAATCGGCGATGCCGACGCGGAAGTTCAGCAGCTGATCGATGGTCGCCGGTTTCGCATCGGCGTTCGGATAGTCCGGCAGCACTGCTCCGATCGTGTCCGTCAGTTTCAGCTTGCCCGCGCTGATCAGCTGGCCAATGGCGGTCCTGGTGAACGCCTTGCCGATCGAAGCGTAGTTGAACCGCAGCGCCGGCGACATCCGGGAATTCTGCTCGCGATTAGCGATCCCGTACGCCTTCTGGAAGACCGGCTCGCCAACCTTGCTCACAAGAACGACGCCGGCGAACGTGCCTGCGCCGGCGAGGCGGTCGAGGTAACTGTCGAGCGCCGTGGAGAGCTCACTCGCGCTCATCGTCGCGGCAATTGGCGGGGCCGCCAGTGGCGGTTCCGAGGCGCCGCCGCGCCCGCCCGGGCCCGCGGCCGGTCCGCCAGCACGCAGCGAGGCCTGCACGATGCGGTAGGGGGCCTGAGGCTCGAAGTCCATCGCAATCGTGAGGGGCATCGAGTTCGTGGCGCTGTGCATCTCGACGTCCACGTGCGTGGGGCTCGTCGCAGCGGCGCGGGCGATCTGCATGGCGCCGAAGTCGGCATGGACGCGCGCGACCATGGCGGCGTGCTGGCTCGCCGTGCGTGCCAACAAGTCCGGTGTGAAATGCGTCTTCGCCATCGCGTCGAACTGTTCGGGCGAGCCGCTCGACAGCGCCGCCACGTAGGCGTCGATGTGCGCACGGATTTCTGGCGGCTGGCCGGCGAGAGTCACGGTCAGCAACAACGCGATGCAGACGGCAGACAGGATGCGCATGACCCGATTATTCGCCAGTCAGCAGGTCGAGGATGCTAAATGATGTTAAATCTGGGGCGGCGCACACGCGAGCCCACCAATGACCGCCCGGATCAACCCCCGCGCCGGCCAGCCGGCCGACGCATCATCGCTCACGAACATCCCCAGGCTCGTTGCCGCCTACTACTCCGAACGGCCCGATCCATCGATTGCCGAGCAGCGTGTGAAGTTCGGCACCTCGGGGCATCGAGGCTCGTCGTTCCACAACAGCTTCAACGAATGGCACATCCTGGCGATTGCGCAGGCCGTGTGCGACTACCGCGCCAGCCAGGGCATCGACGGGCCGCTCTTCCTCGCGATCGATACGCACGCGCTTTCGGAGCCGGCGTTCCGCAGCACACTTGAAGTGCTTGCCGCAAATAACGTGACGGCGATGATTGCCGTCGACGACGACTACACGCCGACTCCCGCGCTGTCGCATGCGATCTTGACGTACAACGACGGGCGCACCACCGGTCTCGCTGACGGCATCGTGATTACGCCGTCCCACAATCCGCCAGACGATGGCGGCGTGAAGTACAACCCGGTCCACGGCGGGCCCGCGGGTACGGATGTGACCGCGATCATCGAGGCGCGGGCCAACGAGCTGCTCGCCGACCAGATCCGGTCGGTCCGGCGCGTACCGTTCGATCGTGCGCGTCGCGCGTCGACGACGCATCGCCACGACTTCCGCAACACGTACGTCGCCGATCTCGACGCGGTACTCGACTTCGACGTCATGCGGCAGGCGAGCCTCAAGCTCGGGGCTGACCCGCTCGGCGGCGCCGGCGTCCGGTACTGGCCTTCGATCGCGGACCGGTACGGGCTCGCGCTCACGATCGTCAACACCGACGTCGATCCGACGTTCCGCTTCATGGATCTGGACTGGGACGGACGCATCCGGATGGACCCGTCCTCTCCCTACGCGATGCAGTCGTTGATCGCGCTGAAAGACCGATTCGACGTCGCATTTGCCTGCGACACCGATCACGACCGCCATGGGATCGTGACGAAAGGCGCCGGCCTGCTGCCGTCGAATCACTATCTGGCGGTGTGCATCAATTATCTCTTCGCCAATCGTCCCCGGTGGGGCATGACACCCGCAGTGGGCAAGACCGTGGTTTCGAGCAGCCTGATCGACCGCGTCACGCACGCGCTTGGCCGGAAGCTGTACGAAGTTCCAGTGGGCTTCAAGTGGTTCGTCGACGGTCTGCTCGAGGGCGGCCTGGGATTTGCCGGTGAGGAAAGTGCGGGTGCGACCTACCTGCGGCGTGATGGCCGCGTCTGGACTACCGAGAAGGATGGCATCGTCTCGGCGCTGCTCGCGGCGGAGATGACCGCGAGATCGGGCCGAGATCCCGGAGAATGGTATGCCGATCTCACGCGCGATCTTGGCGCACCGGTCTACGAGCGGATCGACGCGCCGGCAACGCGCGAGCAAAAGGCCGCGCTCGCGCGCCTCACGCCGGATGCCGTGAATGGAGATCTCGCGGGAGAACCGATTCGCCACGTGCTGTCAACGGCACCCGGCAACGGCGAGCCGATCGGCGGCATCAAGGTCACGAGCGACGGCGGGTGGTTTGCCGCCAGGCCGTCAGGGACCGAGGAGATCTACAAGATCTACGCCGAGAGCTTTCGCGACGCCGAGCATCTGGCGCGAATCCAGGAAGATGCGCAACAGATCGTGGCGCGCGCGCTCGGCCGTCAAGCGACCCGCAAACCGGGCAAGTTGTTGTAACGTCTTGGCGTGTCGTTGGCCCCGGGCGCGAGTATCGGACCGTATCAGATCGTGAGTCTGCTGGGACAGGGCGGGATGGGCGAGGTGTACCGCGCCCGCGACACACGCCTGAACCGGGACGTCGCGATCAAGACCCTGCCTGCGCACGTCGCGTCGGATCGCGAGCGCACGGAGCGCTTTCAGCGGGAAGCGCAGCTTCTCGCCGCGCTCAGCCATCCGCACATCGCAGGCATTTTCGGGCTGGAGCAAACGGGCGCCGCCACCTGCCTCGTGCTCGAGCTGGTGGACGGCGAGTCGCTCGCCGCGCGCCTCAGCGCGGGCCCGCTGCCAGTGGCCGAAGCGCTCCGCATCGCGCGCCAAATCGCCGATGCACTCCTCGCCGCGCACGACAAGGGCATCGTCCATCGTGATCTGAAGCCGGCGAACGTGATGCTCACGTCCGACGGTCAGGCCAAAGTGCTCGACTTCGGCCTCGGCAAGGTCATCGAACCCGATTCAGCGCGCGACGTCTCCAATTCGCCGACGATGACGCTGGGCGCGACGCAGGTCGGCATGCTGCTCGGCACCGCGGCGTACATGAGCCCCGAGCAAGCGAAGGGCCTCGCGGCAGACAAGCGCAGCGACGTGTGGGCGTTCGGCTGCGTCCTGTTCGAGATGCTCACCGGCGCACGCGCGTTTCACGGCGACGATGTCTCCGAGTCGCTCGCGGCGGTGCTGAAGAGCGAGCCTGGGTGGGCGACATTGCCCGCCGGAACGCCCGCGCCGGTGCGCGCGCTGCTCGAGAGTTGTCTGCAGAAGAGCCGGCGCGCTCGCATCGCCGATCTGTCGGCCGCGATCTTCGTGATCGATCACCAGGAGTCGCTCGCGGCGCAGACCGGAACCGCCGGTGCAGCGAAACGGCCGCTCGCTCGACGTTTGCTGCCGCTCGCCGCGACTGCCGTCCTTGGGGCGGGCGTCGTGAGCCTCGCGTGGTGGGCGCTGCGTCCGGCGGCGGCAGTACGTCCAACGTCGCGGTTCGTGGTCGCGCTGACCGACGAACAGACCTTCAGCAGCAGCACGCGGCCGGTCGTGGCGGTGTCGCCGGATGGCACGCGTATCGTCTTCGTGGGAAACAAGGGCTTGTTCGTCCGGCCGATCGGAGAATTTGCGGCGCACCTGATCCCGGGTACGGAGGGCGCCCTCGAGCCGACCTTTTCGTCCGACGGACGCGAGATCGCGTTTTGGTCCAGCACGAATCGAAACGTGCAACGGATCAACGCTGACGGCGGCGTCCCAGTCACCATCGCACCGGCGACACAGGCGATCACTCTTGCCTGGAGCCGGTACGGACTACTCGCCGGAAACGGGCCGGCCGGCGTGTCGCTCCTGGCCAATGGCGGGGCGGCAACGAACATCGTGTCAGTCGACGCGCGACAGTACGCGTACGGTCCGCAGTTCCTTCCCGGCGGCCGCCACGTGCTGGTGTCGATCGGCAACCAGGCGGCAAGCAGCCAGGAGATACTCGAGCAATGGCGCGTCGTGGCGTACTCGCTCGATACCGGCGCGACGACGCTCGTCCGCGACGGCGCCAGTGCGGCCCGATACTTGCCAACTGGTCACCTCGTTTTCGCGATCGGCGGTACGCTCTACGCCGCACCGTTCGATCCGCGTTCGCTGAAGATCACCGGCCCCGAGGTAGCGGTGGTCGAAGGCGTGCGGCGAGGCTTGACCGGCGCCGCGCACTACGACTTCTCCGACAGCGGCGTGCTGGCCTACGTGCCCGGGCCCGCGTCGACGACGTCAGTCCCGGGAGGGTTGGCGTTCGCCGACCGCAGCGGCGCCGTTGAGCAGCTGCCGGTGCGCACGGGCGCATACGACTATCCGCGGGCGGCGCCCAACGGCAAATCGATCGCGTTCGAGCTGTCGCAGTCCGGCGACGTGAGCGTGTGGGTGTACGACCTCAAGAGCGGCACGTCGATGCGCCGGCTCACACTCGTCGGCAAGCGCAATCGCTACCCGGTCTGGTCGCCCCAGTCCGACCGAATCGCCTTCCAGTCGGATCGAGAAGGCGATCTTGGCATCTTTGCACAGCGTGCTGACGGCACAGGCGCCGTCGTCCGCCTGGCAAAAGCGGAAGCCGGGGTCGAGTACATCCCGGAGTCCTGGTCGCCAACCGGCGATCATTTGCTTTTCACGGCCATGAAAGGCGCTGAGGCGACGCTCTCCGTGCTCTCGCTGCGCGACGGCAGCATCGCGCCCTTCGGCGGCGTCAAGTCCGGACGGCCGGTCACGGCCGTGTTCTCACCCGACGGGAAATGGGTGGCCTACTCGACGGACGCCGACCGGACCGAAGGATTCGTCTACGTGCAGCCGTTTCCAGCCACCGGCGAAATCCGTCAGATCTCCAAAGACGGCGAGAACGGCCATCATCCGATGTGGGCACCTGGGGGCAAAGAGCTCCTCTACGTTCCCCAGGTCGGCCGGCTGGTCGTCGTCTCGATCTCGACGACACCGACGTTCACATTCAGCGATCCGAAACCTGTCCCGCGGCGATTTGCGGTGTCCAACCCCGTTACCGAGCGTCCCTGGGACATCGCACCGGACGGCCGCATCCTGAGCATCTACGACAGCACGCTCTCGATGACGCCGGAGATTCGCGTCGTCCTCGACTGGTTCGACGAGCTTCGCGCTCGAGTGCCGATCAGATGACATGAGCGAAACCATGGGCGAAGAGACGCCGTTGTCCATGACGGTAGAAGGCTGTTCGGCGTCATGCTGGTTGCAGTTTTGTCGCTGAGTCCGTAATTTTCCGCATCGGCGATCAGTTCTGTCATTCTCGCGCTCCGTCGGACCATGGTTGCGGCCCTCGAATCCGCGACGGGCTCTTGTTCTTTGCTCGTCGAGTCCGTACACTAAAGCATTTGCGAAAGGGGATAGCTTTCATGCATCGCGTCATGCTTGGACTGTCAGCTGCCGCGCTCGTCGCCGGCGGCCAGATCGTATTCGGCCAAGGTCAGGGAGTCGGGCACGATCCGTTCTTTGATCGCGCGGACACGGGCGAGATCATTCACGTGCTTCCGACGCCCGCCTCCATTCGCTCGCCGCACGACACGCAACCAACCTTCGCGCTCCCCTCGGGCGACACGGCTGTATTTCCCGCCAGCTACGGATCAGGCGACCTCGTCAACCACGGCGGCCCGCAGATTCCGAACGCCGCGTTCCTGGCGATCTACTGGAACGCGAGTGTGGCCAACTCGACGGAGACGTCCACAATCAACGGCTTTCGCTACAACACCATTCGCGATCAGGTGTCGGCGTGCGTGCGGAATTTCGCCGATGGAGCCAACTGGGACAACTCGGCGACCGACGATTACACGATCGTTCAGCAGTACGGATCGCACGACGACATCGCAAACAATTTGTTTCCGCGCACCGATCTCGTCGACACGAAGGCTACGACCGGAATGATCAAGGACTCCGCGATCCGGAGCTACTTGAAGTCGCTCTTCGACGTCGGCACGGTTGTCGTCGACGAGAATACGCTCTACGGCGTGTACTTCCCGCCGGGGATGAAGGTCTCCCTGCAGGGGACCTCATGCAGTGCGTTCTGCGGATACCACAGCACCTTCACCTACAACGGGATACACATCAAGTACGCGGCGTTCCCGTATCTGGACTGCTCGGCCTGCAAGCTGAACGCGCTCACGGTCGCCGACATGCTCACGATCGTGACGAGCCACGAGGTCCGCGAGGCCGTGACCGACCCGCAGCTCAACGCCTGGTACGACCACAGCGGCTACGAGGCCGACGATAAATGCGCCTGGCACAACCTGTATCAGATGGCCGCCGGCGGCTTCTGGGTTCAGCCTGAGTACTCGAACGGCGGCACCGTGACGGCGTCAGGCTTCACGGCCAGCTACCCTCATGGCTGCGTGGTGCCGAACCAGGGCACGATGAGCCAGCGCCCCCATTAGCGCGCGCGTCAAGTTCGAAGCTCGCAGCAAGAAGCTCGAAGGTTCCGAGTGTCACGCAGACGGGCGGCGCAGACGATCGCGCCGCCCGTTTTCTGTCTCACGGCATTTACGGATCGATGATGATCACGGGATCGGAGTGCGCGCTGGCATCCTTGCCGTCGACCTTGACCTTGTACTGGACGCCGATGATCGTGTCCTTGGCCGTCTGTTCCGTGGATCCGGATCTCTTGTTGATCTTCTCCTTGTCGATCGCGCCGTTTTCGAACACGCCCGCGGGCACGGTCAACTCTGCATCGTGGTCGTCGACCGTGTTGACGAGCTGAAACTTGTCGCCCTTGTTGAGGATCACGACGGGCGGATAGACCTTGTACCCGTCGATGAGCCCCGGCACTTTGTAGACGTACGCTTTGACTTTTGCCATGGCCGTGTGCTCCTGTTCGTCACTTCTTCAAGCGTGCATACCGCTCGTCACTCCGCAGCTCCTTGAGCCACGGCGAGCGCTCGAACTTCTGGATTGAGTAGCCGGCTCGCAGCGCCAGCTCGAGCGTGTCGAGGGCTTTCTGCCGGTCTCCGAGTTCCTCGTACGTCGTGGCCAGGGTCGAGAGCACGCCGGCGTCGCGAGGCTGCTGTTCTTCGACGAGCTCGATGATCTTGCGCGCGCGCTGGCGGGGTGCCTCGGCCGCAGGACCTGGTGTCAGCAGCGCCAACACCGCGTAGCCCGAGGCCAGCTCCGTCAACAACGACGCGTCCTTGGGCGTCGCGGATCGCGCCTCTTCGCCGAGCGCGACGGCCCGTTCGTACGCCTCCTTCGCGCGCCCGCGCATCTCCGGCGCCCAATAGCACGCGGCGCCGAGATTGAACCAGTGGAGGAACGCGGCTCCGGGCAGTGCCACCGCGCCCTCGAAGGAGCGGGCGGCGTCGGCATATTGGCCCTGCTGATACAACGCGGTGCCGAGATTGGAGTAGGCCGTCGGGTTTCTGTCGAGCGACAACGACCGCTCGTACATCTCGATCGCCTTGTCGAAGCGGTCCTGGTTGAAGTACGCCGTCCCGAGGTTGTTGTACGCGCGGGTGTTGTCCGGCGTGAGCGCCTGCATCCGCTCGAACTCGCTGACGGCGTCGTCGAACCGACCGAGACCGAGGTACAGGGCGCCGAGGCTGTTGTGCACCGTCCAGTCGTCGGGTGCGAGGGCCACCGCGGTGCGCAGCTCCTTTTCGGCGTCATCGCGCCGGCCCAGGCGTGCATGCACGCGGCCGAGCTCGCGCCACGCGCGGCCGTTCTTGGCGTCGAGTGAGACGGCCCGCTGCGCTTCGCCGAGCGCGCCGTCGTAGCGGCCCTGACCGTAGTTGATCATGGCCAGGACGACGTGAGCGGGCGCATACGACTGATTGCTCGCGAGCGCGAGGCCCGCCTCTTTGCCGGCGCGATCGGCGAAGGTCGCGTCCTTGGTGGCGTCGAACTTGCGCCAGTACGCTTCGGCCAGCAGGGTGTGTGCCACGAGATCGCGGCGCGCTGCTGAAATCGACGAGAGGAGCACGATCGCTTGATCCACGTTCGCCTCCTTGTCGTACCGATCGAGCAGCGCGCGCGCCTGCGCCAGCGGCTCGTGCGTACGATTCCAGAGCAGCAGCGAGACCGCGACGGCCAGCACGACCGCGCCGGCGGCGGCGACCCAGGCCCATCGACGGCGCGACATCCGGCGGGCCAGCGTCGCGCGCGACGTGCGTGATCCTGGCGACGTGCCGCGGAGATCGCGCAGATCTCGCGCGAGGTCTTGTGTCGATGCGTAGCGATGCGCCGGATCTTTGGCCAGACAACGCTCGACGACCGTCACGAGTCCGTCCGGCGTCTCCGGTGCGAGCGCCGCGATCGGCTCAGGCTCGGCCTCGATGATCGCGGCCATGGTCTGCGCGGCCGAGTCGCGCTTGAAGGCGCGCCGGCCGGTGACCATTTCGTACGCCATGGCGCCCAGCGCGAACTGATCCGTCCGGAAGTCAATCGATCGCCCAGCCGCTTGTTCGGGCGACATGTACCCAGGCGTGCCGGCGGCCCTGAGCGTGTCGGTCGAGCCGGCCTCGACGGTGAGATCGTCATGGCCTGGCACCGGTTGACTCGTCTTGCCGATGCCGAAGTCCACGATTTTCGGGCGGCCGTCCTCGGTCAACATGATGTTGCGCGGCTTCAGATCGCGGTGCACGATGCCCGCTGCGTGGGCAGCCGCCAGGCCGTCGGCCACCTGACCCGCGATGTCGATCACACGGTTCGGCTTGAACCGTCCCTGGAGCAGCGCGGCATGAAGCGACTGCCCCGCAACGAACTCCATGACGATGAACGGCCGGCCATCCAGCTCCCCGACGTCGTGGACCGTGACGATGTTCGGATGGTTGAGCAGGGAAGTGAGTTTGGCCTCGCGCTCGAGACGCTCCGCGGACGTGCGATCCGACGCGAACTCCTCCGAGACGAACTTGATCGCCACGAGCCGGCCGAGGCGAGTGTCGCGCGCTCGGTACACTTCACCCATGCCGCCGGCCCCGAGTGAACCGACGATTTCATACACGCCGACACGTTGGCCTGCCTCGAACGGCATTGGGGGAAGGCGAGGATAACACCGCTAGGACGACTTGGCGTCGAACGTCAGCACCGGATCGCCCAGCACGTCGAACCGCGGCGAGACGCCCAGTCCGGGCGCCGTGGACGCCGACATGCGTCCGTGTACGCGTCGCGGCGCGCCGTCGGCAATGCTCGTGGTGACGTAGCTGTTGAAGTCGGTGGCCGTGAACCGGAACGCTTCCGGCGTACTGTGCGCGAGGTGCGCGATGGCGGCCGTGACGATGTCGCCGCCCCAGGTGTCCTCGATCGTCATCGCGATGCCGAGCGAAACGCACAGATCGCGGACCTGCCGCGTGCGGGTCAGGCCGCCGAGCTTGCCGATCTTCAGGTTGACCACGTCGCACGCACCGTCGTGCGCCGCGCGGACGATCATGTCGATCGAATCGATGTTCTCGTCGAGCACGAAGGGCAGCGGCGTGCGCCGGCGGATCGCGAGGCACTGCTCGTAGCTCGCGCACGGCTGCTCAATGTAGACGTCGAGGTCGCCGACGGCGTTGACCACGCGCGCGGCATCGTGCATGAGCCAGCCCGTGTTGGCGTCGGCGACGAGCACGTCGCCCGGATCGAGCACGGCGCGCACTCGCCGGATACGCTCGATGTCTTCGTCCGCGCGGCCACCGACCTTCAGTTGAAATCGCGTGTAGCCGTCGCGACGGTAGGCCGCCACGTTCTCCGCCATCTCGGCGGGGGGCCGCTGCGAGATCGCGCGATACAGGGTCACGGCGTCGCCGAAGCGCCCGCCGAGCAGCTGACACACGGGCAGGCCCGCGACCTGTCCGACGATGTCCCAGCAGGCGACGTCGATCGCCGACTTCACGTACGCGTGGCCCTTGAGCAGGTAGTCCATCCGCCGGTTCAGCACGTCGAGGCCGGTCGGATCTGCTCCGAGCAGCTGCGGAGCGATCTCCGCCAGACCCGCGCGCACGCCGGCCGCGTACGCGGGCAGATACACGGGCCCGAGCGGGCAGCACTCGCCGTGCCCGGCCAGGCCCGCGTCCGTCTCGACGCGCACGACCGTGCTGTCGAACACCGACACGGCCTTGCCCTCCGACCACTTGTACGCGCCTTCGAACAACGGGAGATCGACCTGGTACACCTTGATCGCGGTGATTCTCATCGGAGGGCTATCGTAATCCCTCTTGACAGCCAAGAGGAAAGACGGGCATAGTGGGTTCATCTTGGTTACCAAGGGGACTGACCTCATTCAAGGCACGCTGGACATGCTCATCCTCAAGAGCCTGAGCCTGCAGCCGATGCACGGCTTCGGGGTGACGCAGCGGATCGAGCAGATCAGCGACGGTGTGTTCAAGGTGAACCCGGGCTCGTTGCTCCTCGCGTTCCAGCGGCTCGAGCGCGCCGGGCTCGTCGAGGGCGAGTGGCGGGCCAGCGAGAACAACCGCCGCGCCCGGTACTACCGGCTCACCCGCACGGGCCGACGGCGCCTGACGCTGGACACCGACGACTGGAAGCGGCGCGTGGACGCCATCACGCGGCTACTCGAGGCGTGATCTGGCCATGCCGCTCTGGCGCGCGCTCGTCTCGGGACTGCGCCGGCTGTTCTTCAGGGACGCCGCCGACCGCGATCTGGACGACGAGCTCGGTCACTACCTCGCGCTCGCGACCGAGGAGGAGATTCGACGGGGACTGACCCCCGACGCGGCGGCGCGAGCCGCCCGCGCGCGGATGGGCAGCCTCGAAGCCGCCAAAACCGAAGTCCGCCTCGGCGGGTGGGAAGCGGTCTTCGGCTCGCTGGGTCAGGATCTGCGCGTCGGGATCCGCGGTCTGCGGCGCGCGCCCGGCTTCACGCTCACGGCCGTGCTGTCGCTCGCGCTCGGCATCGGCGCCAATACGACGCTGTTCAGCATCGCGAACGCCGTGCTCCTCCGGCCGTTGCCGTACCACGACGCCAGCCGCCTCGTGCTCGTGTGGACCGACGACGCCCGCCGCGGCTTGCACCGCGAAGCGACTGCCTCGACCACGATCCTCGACTGGCGTGCCCGGAGCCATGCGCTGACCGACGTGGCCTTCTTCTCCACGGGGCGTACCGCGGCAGTGACCAATGATCCGGGCGGCGCACGCGCGCGCACGCGAAACGCGCTCGTCTCCGGCAACCTGTTCGCGGTGCTCGGCGTCGGGCCATTTCGTGGGCGCGTCATCTCGGAGGAGGACGAACGGGATCGCGCGCAGGTTGCGGTCGTCAGCCACGCCTACTGGCAACGCTGGCTTGGTGGTTCCGACGACGTCATCGGCCGGACGCTCACGGTCGACGACCCGTCGAAGGGCGGGACGGCGCAGTTCACGATCATCGGCGTGCTGCCGCCGGGATTCTTCTTCCCGGACAAGCTCACCGACATCTTCATGCCGGCGACGACGTACTGGCGGTTCGAGCGCGAGAGTCAGGAACGGTTTCCGTCCTGGGCGCGCCGCTGGACAGCCGTGGGACGCCTGAACGCCGGCGCTTCGATCGACGAGGCGCGAGAGGATCTCGCCCGCGTGGGACAACAGCTGGCGACCGCCTTTCCGGGCGGCCCGGCCGATTTTCCCGGATTTGCCACCACCGTGCTGCCAGTGCTCGACACGATCGCGGGCGCGAATCTGCGGGCCGCGCTCTGGCTGCTCGTCGGGGCTGTCGCCGTCGTGCTGGTGATGGTGTGCGCCAACATCGCCAATCTGCAGCTCGCGCGCGGCGCGACACGGCAGCGCGAGTTCGCGATCCGTCGCGCCATCGGGGCGGGGCAATGGCGCATCGTCCGGCAGCTCGCTGTCGAGGCCGGCGTCCTCACGATCGCCGGCGGAGCCGCCGGCATCGCGATCGCCGCGTGGGCCACGCCGTTGCTCGCCAATGCGGTCAGGGCGTACGTGCCTCGTATGGATGAGGTCGCGTTTGATGGACGTGTGTGGCTCTTCGTGGCGCTCGCGTCCGTCGCCTCGGGCATCGTCTTTGGCAGCTTGCCGGCGCTGCGGGCGTCCTCCGAAGATGGCCGCGCCGCGCTCCGCGAGAGCGGGTGGGGCACGGGCACGATGAAGGCCCGGCGCAGCCAGGGCGCGCTCGTGCTGGCGCAGTGCACACTGGCGCTGGTGTTGCTCGCTGGCGCGGGCCTGCTGGTGAAGAGCCTCCGTCACGTCTACGCAGTCGATCCAGGCTTCGATCCGTCGAACGCGCTCACGTTGCGCCTCGAATTCCCGTTCGAGCCGCCGACATCGGCCGTGGAGCGAACGCAGACGTCGGTCGACGCGCAGGCGCGTGCGCGTGGACGGGAACAAGCGATGGAAGATCTGATGGCACGGGTGGCTGCCATCCCGGACGTCTCGGCCGTCGCGGTCACCGACGATCTCTTCATGGCGGGCCAGGGCCACGCGTCGATCACGATCCCTGGCCGTTCGTCAAACGAGGGCGACACCGGTGAGCTCAACGGGGCGCTCGTCACGCCCGGGTTCTTTCCGCTGATGCGCGTGCCGCTTCAGCAGGGTCGGTTCCTCACGCGAGACGATGCGCAGCAGAAGATCCGGGCCTTGTGGTCGCCGGTGGTGACCAGCCAATCGCTGGCAGAAAAGCAGGGTCGCGCCATTCCGGAGCCGGTCGTGGTCAACCGCGCGTTCGTGACGCGGTTCTTTCCGGGCGTCGATCCGATCGGGCAGCAGTTCTGCATCGATCCGACGAATAAGACGTACTGGTACGAGATCGTCGGCGTGGTCGGTGACATGCACCGCAGTGGCCTCGAGCGCGCATCGATTCCGGAGTACTACGGGCCCTACATCCCGTCGTCGTATGGCCGCGCGGACCTGGTCGTTCGCACGTCAGGCGCACCCGAGCGGCTGGCCCTCGTCATCCGCGCGGAGGTCGCGCGCGCGATGCCGTCGGTCACGATCGCCAGCATCTCGACGGCCGAGGCGCAGCTCGGTGGCTTCCTCGCGCAGCGTCGCCTGGAGACGGGGCTGCTCGCCATCATGGCGGCGTTGGCGCTGGGCCTGGCGGCCGGCGGCATCTTCGGGCTCACGCATTACGCGGTCGCCGAGCGGACCCGCGAGGTTGGCGTGCGCGTGGCGCTTGGCGCGACGCCGACCGACATCCTGGGCCTGCTCATCGCCGCCGGAATGAAGATGCCGATCGCGGGCATCGCCATCGGGCTTGCCGTGTCCACGGGGCTGACGCGCGTGCTCGCACATGAGCTGTACGACGTGGCGCCCACCGATCCGGCCACCTTCGTCGCCGTCGCCGGGGTGCTCGGCGCGGTCGCCGCGTCCGCCTGTTATCTGGCGGCACGACGCGCCGCGCGCGCAAATCCGGTCGACGCGCTGCGACAGGGGTAGGGCCGCCAGAAACTGCGACCGGCTACCGGCCGGCGTCGTGCATGAGGGCGTCGCGCATCAACGTGGGCGGCATGCTGCCGATCGCGAGCAGGCGGTCGTGAAAGTCCTTGAGCGTGAAGGCTGAACCGCGCGCGCGGCGGTACTCGTCGCGCATCTTCATGATCTCCGAGTAGCCCATGTAGTAGCCGATGAAGTAGCCGGGCCGCGCGATCGCCGAGTCCACTTCGTCTTCGGCCGCCCACCGGAGGAAGCCGACTCTGTCGATCATGAGCGCGACGGCCTCGTCACGCGTCATGCGGCCCGTCTGCAGGCCGGAGTCGTAGATCACGCGCGCGATGCGCCAGAGCCGCAACTGCAACTGGCGCAGGTGGATCTTTTCGTCAGGGAAGAAGCCAGTTTCCTGGAAGAGCTGTTCGTTGTAGAGGCCCCACCCTTCGCTGAACATCGAGGTGCTCTGCGACTGCCGGAGCCGCCGCGGGTTGTGCATCTGATACATGATCTGGACGTGGTGGCCGCCGTACGTCTCGTGCGGCGCGGTCACGAGAATCACGCCCCAGTCGTGCTCGACGAGGTAGTCGTGCGCTTTCGTCGCGTCCCACGACGGATCGAACGGATTGATCTGCCACTCGCCGCGCAGAGTGCCATCGGGCCCGGGCGGTCGCGCCGTCGCGCCGGAGAACGAGCCGTAGTACGGGTTGTTGCCGGCAGTCGGGACCCGCCGCACGACGGTGCAGGTCTCGGGCCACGGCAGCGTCATCAGATCCTTCGCCACGATGTGCGCGCGCGCCTTGTCCACGACCTGCTGGTGCGCCTCGATCATGCGCAAGGCGTCGGGGTGGTCGGCCTTGACCTCGTTCGCAATCTGCTGCCAGGTCTTCGCGGGATCGATCTGCCGCGCGAGCGACTCGAGCTGCCGGACGGTCGCGTCGAACTCGGCGTGCGCGAACGCCCACAACGACGCCGCGTCGTACGGAAGCAGATCCTGCTCCCGCAGCATCCGTGTGTACGCGGCGTCGCCCATCGGCTGACCGGCCGGCGCGGACACGAGCCGCCCGATCAGGATCGTTTGGAGAAAGCGGCGGTCGACGTTTTCGTCGAACGACAGCGCGGACGCGTCGATCGCCTGCAGGCGCGTGAGGAGCGCCGCGGCCGTCGCGCGCGCGTCGCCCGTGGGCGCGGATCCCCGCGCGGGCCGGACGAGCCCCGCGTCGATCACGGCGTTGAGCTCGACCGACGCCGCCGACGGTTGGCGAGCCGCGACGCCGATCGCGGCGGCGGCCGACATCGCGATGGCCACGGCCCACGGCCTGGCCGCCGACGTTCCAGGCGAGGCTCTCATCGAAGGGGAAAGTCTACAACGCGAGACTCCCCCGGAGAATCGCCAGCTTTGTCATGGTTTCGCCGGATCGACACGAGTACCGTCTAAGGTCGCCCTCCAGCGGCAATCGAAACGGAGGCCTGTGATGCTGCGCATGTTCGTTCTCTCTCTGGCGGTGGCCGGCACCCTGGCGCAGACCGGCCAGGACCGGTTCACGCTGAAGTCTCCGAACGGAATCGCGTTCTCGGAGTTCCGCAGCTACGACACGTGGCAGGACGTCGCGGTCAGTCAGACGGACGACGGGATCAAAGTCATCGTCGCCAATCCCGCGATGATGAAGGCGTACAACGACGGCGTGCCCGAGAACGGCAAGGCCTTTCCGGAAGGCTCGATGATCGCGAAGATCGAGTGGACCAAGGTCCAGAATCCCGTCTCCCCCTATGCCGTGACCGTGCCGGGCACGCTCAAGTCCGTGGCGTTCATCGAGAAGGATTCGAAGCGCTTTGCGGACACCAACGGCTGGGGCTACGCCCAGCTCGTGTATGACGCCACATCCAACACGTTCAAGCCGTATGGAAGCGACGCGGCGTTCGGCAAGACGGTTTGTCACGCGTGCCACACGACGGTCAAGGACCGGGACTACATCTTCACCGCGCACCCGAAGCGGTAGTCTGAGCGGCTCGCTCGGCTATTGCGGCGGCCGGATCCCGTAGCGAGCCATCACGTCGGCCACCGTGGGCATCAGGCGCTTTGCGGCAGCAATGTCGGCCTCACCAGCCTTGGGGTTCCCTTGGGTGGCCTTCGCTACGCCGCGGCCGAAGAGCGACGTGGCCAGCTTTGGATTGAGATCTAGCGCCGCGTTGAAATCCGCGAGGGCTTTGGCGGCGTCGCCCTTCTTCAGGTACGCGCAGCCGCGGCTGTCGTAGAAATCCGCGCGCCGCGGGTCGAGCCGAATCGCGCCGTCCAGGTCGGTGAGGGCCGCGTCGTACTTGCCCCACATCATTAGATACCAGCCGCGATTGTTGACGGTCACCGGGTCCGTCGGCCGAAGCGCGATCGCACGCGAGTAGTCCTGGACGGCCTGGTCGTACTCACCGCGGTCGCCATGGATCCAGCCGCGGTTGGTGAATGCGGCCGCGTTTTTCGGGTCGAGGCCGATCGCCTTGTCGAAGTCCGAAAGCGCCCGCTCGTAGTCGTGCTGGCTCCGGTAGGCGACGCCTCGGTTGTAGTACGCCTGCGTGAACTTCGGATTGAGCTCGATGGCCCGTGTGTAGTCCACAATCGCATGCCCCACGTCACGCATGTTGCCGTAGATCACGCCGCGATCGTGGTAGTGGGACGCGTTGTCCGGCTCGAGCTGGATGGCATGGCTGTATGCCGTGAGCGCGCCGTCGTAGTCGCCGTGCCCGCCCAACACCCATCCGCGGCCGGCGTAGGCCAGCGCGAAGTCCGGATCGAGCGCGATCGCCCGGTCGTAATCCTGCAGTGCCGCATCACCGTAGCCCATCGCCAGGTACGCGCCGCCACGCCAGTAGTACGGCTCCGGTTCTTTGGGTTCCAGGGCGATCCACTTCGTGTAATCGTCGATCGCCTTCTGATGCTCGCCCATGCGTACGAACAAGGACGCCCGGTTGAGGTACGCGATTGGTAAAGTTGCGTCGATCTTGATCGCCGCGTCGAAGTCCGCGAGCGCGAGCTCGTAGTCGCGCCGGCTCTTGTGGATCACACCGCGGTTGATGTGCGCGGCGAACGACGTGGGCTTGATCTCCAGTAAGCGGTCATAGTCTTCGAGCGCGCTCGTCGTGTAGTGGAGCGCCTCATAGGCCTTGGCCCGTTTGTAGAGCGCCTCCACCAGTGTGTCCGGCGCCTCGTGGCCCGACCTGATGATGGTGGTGCACGCGATGAGCGCCTTCGCCGGGTCCTTGTCGCGACAGTCGACCCAGGGATCGGCTGGGGTCTGGGCAGCCGCCGTTCCGGACACGGCGGCGAGCAACACGACACAGCGAAGCAGCAGGTGGCGCACGAGTCTTTCCCAGGCGATTCCTGGCAAGATCCGTGCGAGGTCGGGTGGCCGCCCCGACGCGTCTAGCTCGAGCACATCGGGGGCGGCCTCGTCGCTTTTGCGATCGCCCGCACATTTCCGTCGGTCCGAGCGCCGGGCTGTGACATTAGGTCGCCAGCCGGGCCGCCTCCGCCGCGATCGCCGCGATGGTCTTCGCGTGGAGCGCGTCGGCCTCGGCGTGGGTGTCGGCGATGGCCGTGAGGCCGAACCGTCCGGCCTCGGCGAGGGCGCTCATCATGTGAAAGATCACGCCCGTCTGCCGGGCGTGATCGAAGTGCACGCCTTCGCGCACCGCGACGTCGAAGAGATGATGCGGGGTGAGGGCGCGGTAGGCGGGCGCTTCCTCGTGATCGCTCGCGACCAGGCACTTCGCGTGGCCGGTCGCCGTCGTGAAGACGCCCGTCTCGGGGTCGTAGACGCCGTCGGTCAGAAACTGCAGCGTCAGGAAGGGATGCGTCGTCCCGCCCTTGCGAAGATTAATCTCGATCGCGTACGGCTCCCATCGCCTGTGTGCGTTGCGCACGACGACGAAGTCCAGCGCGAACCGGCCGATCACGCCCTGCGCGGCCAGCCACGCGCCGACTTTCGCCGCTTCCCGTGTGATCTGCGGCGCGTACTCGATGTGCGCGGGAAACGCGCAGCCGAGGTAGCTTTGCCCGCTGGGGCCGCCGAGCACCTGATCGTGCGTTGACAGCAGCTCGACCTTGCCGAGCGGCGTCACTCGCAACTGCACGCTCGGACTTCTGAAGTCGGTGCCAGTGATCCGCTCCTCGACGATGCCGCCGCGCGTCTGGAGGGTCGCGGCGTACTTGTCGTACGTCAGGCCGGGCAGCTCGAAGGTCATCGTCCGCAGACGGTCCAGAATTGCCGGGCGCTCGCCGGCGTCGCCTGCAGGCGGCAGGGCGCCGAGCGTCACGAGCGCGTTGCCTTCGCCCGAGACACCTTCGTTGAGCTTGACCATCACCTGGCCCAACGCGGGCTTGTGCGCGCGCAGGCGGACGATCGCGTCGACCACATCCTCGACGCCCGTGAGATTTTCAGCGCCGAGGGGATGCGGGACGCCGACCTCGGCGAAGATCCGCCGCGCGCCGCTCTTCGTGCCGAACGGCAGGAAGCGCGGATCGGCGCCGTACATCGGGATGCCCAGGGCGAGGGCCAGATCACGTTCGAGGTCCGTCGTATTGAACGGCACGAGGTGCGCGCGCGCGGGATCGATGACGAGCGACCGGATGCGATCGAGGATGTCCGCGCGGTCAAGCAGCTTCTGACTGAGGGGCCGCGCCGATCCGTCGAGCGGCGCCACGAGAAACAAGCGCCGGCGCGCGTGGCTCGCGGGCACGCCGGGCAGCAGGTCGAGGTAGTACTCGATGATCTCTGGCGCGATCGTCTGCGACGTCACGTACACCACCCGGGCCCGCGGCTGCCGCAGGAGGAACAGCAAGAACAGAAACCGTTCTTCGTAAGCCTGCAGTACGGCACCCGTCGCCGCGAAATCGAGCGTGATCGACGGCACGATCACGATGGTCTGCTCGTCCTGGTTGAAGGACTGAATCGAACGCCAAAGCGGGATGAGCTTGCGCTGGAGCGCGTCGAAACGGGACTGGACGAGGTCAGGGACGGCCGCCGCGCACATGGAGCGAAGCATAACAACGAACGCGGGGATACAGCGCGGCTCAGCGCCGTCGGTGCCGCAGCCACGCCTCCAGGAGGTCGATCGCCCAGCAGTTGACGATGCGGTCGGTGGGGACGCCGGCCAGACGCGCGTGCGCGATGGCCACGTCCGCGTGCGCCAGCTCCGCCACGTTGTGCGCGTCGCTGTCGAGCGCGAACACGCAGCCGGCCGCGAGCGCACCCCCGAGCATCGTGTGATCGAGGTCCTGGCGGGCCGGATGGCCGTCGATTTCCACGGCCACGCCGAGCCCGGCGGCTTCCGCGAAAACGCGATCCCAATCCGCGACGACGCCGGCGCGCGTGCCGCTCTGCCGCCCGCGCGGATGCGCGAGGATGTGGACGCCGGGCGTGCGAATCGCCGTCAGCAGTCGCGGCGTCTGGTCCGTCGTCAGTCTGAGCTGCGAGTGCGGTGCCGCCAGCACCATCTCGAATCGCGCGAGCTCGTCCGGTTCGAGGTCGAGCCGGCCGTCCGCCAGGATGTTGGCCTCGACGCCCTTCAGCAGGCGAAACGCCGGCTGCTTCCGATTCATCGCGTCGATCGTCCGGTGCTGTCGCGCGGCCGATCGTCCGGTCAAGCCGTTGGTCACCCTCAGACCGTGCGAGTGATCGGTGACCGCCGAACACGTGTAGCCGCGCGCGCGGCAGCCTTTGACGAGCGCGGCGAGCGTCATCGTGCCGTCGCTCCACACCGAGTGCATCTGAAAATCGCCGCGGTAGTCCTCACGGCTGACGACGCCCTTCGCGGCGGGCGCCGTGAGGATGCGCCGCACTTCGGCGCCGCTCAGAAACGTCTCGCGGGCCGCACGCGCGCGAACGATGTCCGCTGATCGCTTGCTCCCGGAGACCTCGCGGTCCACCCGCTCGGACCCGCCGGTTCGCACCAGGTCGACGATGACTTTCCACGACGCCGGCCCGATCCCAGGCACCTCCGGGACGGTGCCGTCCGGGCGGATCAGCTGATCGATCGGCACGTCGAGCGCGAGCACGGCCGCAGCGGCGCGGCGAAAGACCCGCGCCTTGAATGTGAGCGTCTGCGCCGAGGCGAGCTCGCGAAGGGCGGCGCTAATCGTGGCGTTGAGATCGGGCATCGGTCGCGATGGTGGCGGGGAGCTTGGCAGCGCCTGGACTAGTGTGCCATTCTGAGCGCGCCGCTGCCGCGGACAAGCGATGCGCCCGACTCCGGAGCTCCCAGATCTCCGGCTCGACCCACCCAGACGATCGCTTGCGTCGATCGCCGGCCGGATCCTGCTGCATCTGATCTACCTCGTCATCGCGCTGGGGGCGTTTCTGGCATACCAGCATTACTCGACGATCGGCGCGAAGACCGAATCGATGGTGAGCCTGCTCGTCGCAGGCGGTTTTGCCCTGGCGCCCGTGCGAGCCGTGTTACACGCCTTCTTCGCCGTCGAGCGGCGCATGCTCCACGCGGTGCACGGCCTGGGCGGCCTGGCCGTCGTCGGACTCGGCCTCAGCGGCGCCGTGCAGGGACGGCCGATGCTGACGCACGCCGCGCTGGCGCCCTTCGCGATGATGGGCGCGGCCCAGGCGATGATGCATCCAAACCAGCCGCGTAACGCGGCGCAGGCCGCGGCGCTGCAGCGATTCGTCACCAGCCTGCCGGAGATCGAACAGTTCACGAAAGGCGATCTCACGTCGCCCGCGAACGCGCAGCGCGCGGTCGCGGTCATGAGCGATCTGGTGGCCAAGGCGCAGGCGCTCGGCGAAACGGAGCTCGCGGCGGACCCGAACTTCCAAAGCGCGCTCTCGCGCGCGACGACGCACGTCGGCTTGTCACTCGGACTCGACGCGATCGATCAGGCCCTCAATACGCTCGCGACAAACCCCGCCGCCGCCACCGCCGTCCCGGACCTGAGGCGTCGTCTCGCGCAGGCGCGCCGGACTGCGGGCGTGCAGTAGCGTCCCTGGCGCTCGGTCGCGCTAGAATCGCGCTGACTCCCTATGGCTCTTTCAGCTGGCACACGTCTGGGCTCGTATGAAGTCGTGGCGCTCATCGGCGCGGGCGGCATGGGCGAGGTCTACCGGGCCCGTGATACGAGCCTTGGGCGCGACGTCGCGCTCAAGGTGTTGCCGGATTCGATAGCCGCCGATCCGGATCGCCTCATGCGGTTCGATCGCGAAGCGCGCTTGCTCGCGTCCGTCAGCCACCCGGCAATCGCTCATATCTATGGCGTCGAGCCCTGGCAGTCGTCACGGGCGATCGTCATGGAGCTCGTGCCCGGGCCGACGCTCGCCGATCGCATCGCGGCGGGCGCACTGACACTCGAAGAAGCGCTGCCGCTGGCGCGCCAGATCGCCGAGGCGCTCGCGACCGCGCATGACCAGGGCATCGTCCATCGCGATCTCAAGCCCGCCAACATCAAGGCGAGTGACGCCGGCGTCATCAAGGTCCTTGACTTTGGGCTGGCGAAAACGCTGGTCGAGGATCCGCTGACCGCCGCAGAGGCGTCGACGGTGGTATCGCCGGCTATCACGGCGCGGGGCGTGATTCTTGGCACTGCCGCCTACATGAGTCCCGAGCAGGCGCGGGGGAAGGCCGTCGACAAGCGCACGGACATCTGGGCATTTGGCTGCGTGCTGTTCGAGATGCTCACCGGCGTTCGCGCGTTCGCCGGAGACGACGTGCTCGAGACCGCGACGGCGGTGCTCAAGCAGGACCCGGACTGGTCCCGGCTGTCGGCGCGGACCCCCGCCGTAGTCCGCACGCTGCTGCGTCGCTGCCTGGCTAAGGACAAGACCAAGCGCCTCGCCGATCTCCACGACGCGACGTTGGTCATCGACGACGTCATCGCGGGCGTCGATAGTCCGTCCGAGGCCCTTCCGCCCGCTTCGCGGTGGCCGCTGATCTTGGCCTGGAGCGTGGCCGCGGCAGCGGTCGCCGCCGCAGGCCTGCTGTGGGCGCGAGGGCGCACGCTGGATCCTGTTGAGCTGAGCTTCGATCTCGTGACGCCGCTCGCGACCGACTCGACAATGTTCGCGCTCTCGCCGGACGGCGGGCGCATCGTCTTCATGGCGTACTCGGAGATCGAGCCGTTTCTGTGGCTCAGGGACTTGCACAGCGCCGGGGTGGCGGCACCGATCGCGGGCACGGGCGGCGCGAGCTTTCCCTTCTGGTCGCCGGACGGGGAGTCGATCGGTTTCTTCGCGGGCGGGAGACTCAAGCGCGTCGACCTTCGTAGTGGTGCCGTACGAGATCTGGCGGCCGCGTCGAACCCGCGCGGTGGCACGTGGAGCAAGGACACCCCCGGCACCATCGTGTATGCCCTCGGTCTAGACCAAGGTATCTGGCGCGTCGCAAGTAACGAGAGCAACGCCGCGTCGCAGGTGCTGAAGGTGCAGCCGGGCCAGTTGGAGCTTCGCCATCCCAGATTCCTCGAGGACGGCCGCCGGTTCTTCTATGCGGCACAGAGCGTCAGGGGAAATTTGTCGGGTCCTGGCGCTTCTCCTGGCGGCTTGTTTCTGGCCAACTTGGATGGCGGTAGCGCTCGACTGACAGACGCACTCTCGCAGACGCTGGAGCTTCCGGGAAGCCAGGTGATGTTCCTGCTGCGGAACGAACTCGTTGTCCAATCACTGGATCCGCGCGAACCGAAACTGGTCGGCGAACCACTACTCGCTGCGGCTGACGTGCAGGCGGGCCTCCTGTCCGGCGGTGCATTTTCCTGGCGGCCCGGCATGCTCGCGTACCGGAGGGCCACGCCGCACACGGGCCAGTTGCAATGGTTTGACCGCGCGGGCTCGCCGATGGCAGAGGTCGGTGTGGCAGGCATCAGCGGGGGCTCGGGCGGAGGTATCGAACTGTCTCCCGATGACCGCCGAGTGGCTGTATCGCGAGGCGGCGACGTCGTCACGATCGATCTCCAGACGGGTCGAGAGAATCGGCTGGCGCAGGGTTCGTTCAAGGTCTGGTCCTCGGACGGACGTGCGATTTTCTTTCTTCGGGGGAATATCTGGCGGAAGTCCGTCGACTCGGACGAACCCGAGAGCATCGTGTTGAGTCGAGAGGGCGGGGCGTACCCTCTGGACGCTGACGGACGACAGTTGCTCTTCTGGTTCCTCACCGATCAGGGCGCTCACGATCTATGGATCCACCCGCTTGCCGGCGGAGCAGACACGCCGATCGCGCGCTCGGCGGCCAGGGAGTACCAGGGACAGTTCCGGCCGGACGTCGAGTGGGTCGCTTATACCTCCAACCAGTCCGGGCAGCCAGAGATCTGGATGAAACGGCTCGAAGAAAAGAGCAGTGCGAAGCAAGTGTCCTCCGGCGGAGGCCTGATGCCTCGCTGGTCGGGTGATGGCCGTGAGCTGTTCTTCGTCTCGCTCGATGCCGACCTGAAGTCGGTGCCCGTGACGACGCAGGGGAACAGCGTCGTGTTTGGGGCGCAGAAGACGCTCTTTCGCGCACCGATCGATCTGGAGCTGTTTCAGGGAACTGGCGTCCAGGCGTTCTACGACGTTGCCCGCGACGGTCGCTTCCTGATCAACGTGGACCGCACGCAGCGGCCCCCAATCACCATCGTGACGAACTGGAAGCCTCCGGCCAGACGGTAGGTGCGGTTGGCGCGCGGCTCGACGCGCCCTGGAAGACGAACTGATATTTCCCTGGCCCGCCGTCGTCGGCGTTGACGAGCAGCGTGTACGTGCCATCCTTCTCGATCTTCTTCGCGTTTCCGTCGCGGCAATCCGGCCCGAGGATGTCGTGGCCCGCGGGATCGATGATCGCCGTGAACATCCGGTTCAGCTCGCAGCCCTTGCCCGAGATCTGCACGAGATCGCCGGCCTTCGCCGTGAAGGTGTAGAGATCGTGCGCCGCTCGTTGCTCGATGTTGCCCGAGACGATGTCGCCGTACTTGATTGCTTGCACGCGATCGTGCCGCACGAATCGGATCGGCACGCTGTACGTGCCGATCTGATTCTTGGCCATGTTGCCCTTGAAGATGTACGTGCCCGTCGCCGGCAGCGAGACACGGCCGATGTCGCACCCCGGATGGCCGGGGTCGATCGTCCTGCCGTCCGGCCCGAGAAGCGTGAAATAGATCGTCGAGGTGTCTGATCGATCGACGCAGTCCGGCTGACGCAGGAAGATGACGTCGTTGGCCTGCGCCTCGAACGTGAACTGCGTTGGTTGGCTCTTGTCGGCGATCGTGCCGGCCATCGTCAGCACGCGTTCCTTCGGCGCGGCCACCGCGGTCGCGCTCATGGGCGCGAGCGCCGCCCGCGCTTCGAGCACCTTCTGCTGGTGCGCGTACTGGCTCGCAAACAAGAAGCCGTTCGTGACGCCGAAATCCACGATGCAGTCGTGCAGGAGCTGCGGGTCGGTGATGCCTTCCTCGCGGCACGCTTTGTCGGCGGCTTCGCGATTGGGCACGGTCTGACCAGGATCCGGAAACGTCGCATCGACGAACGTCTGTGACGACTGGCCAGGCTGATAATCGAAGAGCGACGCCGCTTGCGTCACGCGCCACTTCTCGGCCAGCGCCGCAGGCTCTGCCGTGTCGTCGTCGACCGCGCCGTCGTTGTTGCCCAGCAGTCCCTCGAGTGTGCCGCGCCTGGCGCCGGACGGGCGTACGCGGACGTTAATGGTGTATCGGCTGAGCTGTTCGGCCCGCACGACCGTGCCATCCGGCCATTCGATCACGTAGTTCGTGCCGTAACTCGTCAACGTGCGCATCAGCGAACCGCTCTGCATCGCGGGCGGATCGCCGGTGACGACCGTGCCGTCGACGCGAAGCACGGCCGCGCCGTTTTCGAGCGAGATCGTGACGCGCTGGCCCCCGATCTTCGTCGCCATCGCCTGATTGACGCTGACCGCGCGCGACTGCGGCACGGGCACCTGGCGCACCTGCACGGCGAAATCGTCTCTCGTCGATCGCACGAGCGTGTACTCGCCGACCTGCTGGAAGTCGAACCGGAAACCGTCAAACGTCTTCAAGTGCGGATCGCCGGCTGAATCGCCGTTGCCGGGATTCCAGTCCGGATCTTTCTGATCGGGGCCGCCGCCTCCACCGCCACCACCGCCGCCTGGATCGGGCGTCGGCGTGGGCTTTTCTGGTTTCTTTCTGCAGAACTCGTTGAGCGAATGGCCCGACAGGCCGACATTGGCGACGGTGTCTCCACCATCGATGCCAATGGCGATCGGCGCGTTCGCTTTCTTTGTCTCCATCACGTGGCCTTCGCTGTCGTTGTCGCACTTGCAGCCGGCGTCCCGGAGACACAACGCGAGCGGACCAGACGCGTCGAGTGCCGTGTCGATCCCCCATCCCTGGTCGTGAACGCGCCCGTAGCCCGTGAGGAGCGAGATCACCAGAATGTCCGAGCCGCCGCTGACGTTCGTGAGCGTCGCCTGGTACGCGGGCGCAAAGATCGACGTATCCGTGCCCGGGTTGATCGTGGCGTCGTCGGGCGCCGGACCGGAGAACGGCGGCTGGCCAGGGCCCGTAATCTTCCAGCGAAAGTTGGGCTGCTGAAAGTAACTCGCGCCCCAGGTCGAGTAGTACGACGTGCTGATGCCTTCGATGAGCGTCGACAGCGTGGTTGCATCGTTGCCGCCCTCGCTGACGTTCGCCACCGACAGCAGCCGCGACCAGACGAGCGACGGGCTGCTGATGTCGCTCAGGTGCCCGAAGACGCCAAGCGCGTCATACCAGCGATCGGAGTACACCGTCTTCGGCGAGTAGACATAGTCCGGCCAGTACTTGGAGATGACCTGGCCGCTCGGCAGGATTGTCGCCGCGACCCAGTTCGCCTCCCCGTCGGCGACCCACCGCGGCTGCGCCGCGCGATTGGCGTACGTCCCGGCAACCTGATCCTGGTAACAGTGCGTCAGCTCGTGCGCGAGGATCGCGGCGGTGGACTGATCGTCGAGCGGGATGAACTTCTCGTTCCACAGGATCGTGTGGCACTTCCCGTCGGGCCAGCGACGGAGATCGCCCGTGTTCGGGTCGTTCTGCTGCGGCTCGAGCCATGAGGTCGAGTGCGCGTACTCGGTGCCGAACGTACCGGTCAGCTGGACGTCCACGACGTGCGGAACGGGGGACACGCCGCCCAGCGCCTGCGCGATCGCATTGTTCGCGTTGATGGCGAGCGACGCGTAGTCGTGCGCGGGCAGGTCGTCTTCCGGCGCGCGCGTGTAGCTCGCGAGGGCCACGCGCGGCGCCTGCCAGGACCACGCGTCGAGCGACGGGGCGCCCGATCGCCCGCCCCGCACGCGCGTCGGCGGATGAATCAGCGCGGCGGCCGCCGTGCGTTGCTCGGGCGTGAGCGCCGCCCATTCTTTGAGCAGGTAGAGCACGGCTTCCGTGCCGTCAACATCGTTCGGATCTTTCGCGAGCCCGCCGGTTGACACGCCGGGCAGCGGCCCGACGGTCAGACTGAAGAGCTGCGCCGCCCGCTCGGGTGTCAGTCCGTCATGCTGGATGGCGAGCTGAAGGGCCCGCTGACCTGACGCGGTCGGCGCATTCGCCGCGGTCGGTTGGACGGCTGGCGCCTTGGGACGACGAACGAACAGGAACAAGAGCACGGCCGCGATCGCGACCGCCAGGACCAGGAGAAGACTGCGAGGCCGCATGAGCGCCCTCCCGCGGAAAAAAGATCATGGCCGAGTGGCGAAATACCCGGCCATTGTATTTCGGCGCTTCCCAGGTCGCATCGGCCAGTGCACGGGCGCGCGCCGGACCTACTTGCTGCGCGCGTACACGCGTCTGATTGGCTTCACCGGAGGCTTCAGTACAGGCTTCAGCACGTCGATCATGACGAACAACTGCTCGCCGCTCTCGGAAGGCAGGTACGTTTCGGTCATCGCGACCGCGGTCCCGCTGTAAGCGCTCTTCTTTTCCTGGACGAGCGTCGGGCCGACCCATTGCGTGACGATGCGGACCGGTCGCGTAGAGGGCCAACGCGCGCTGTGGTGGACGATCACGTCCAGTTTCTCGGGCTTGCCGCTCGTGGCGTAGGTCCGCGTTTCGAGCAGCTCTCCGCCGATCGTGACCGACGAAGCGCCGACGGCAATCGTCAGCGTCGGTGACGCGTCGAGCAGAGGATGGCCGAACGTCGCCAGCGCGGATTCACCCATGACATTCGGCGGTCCGGCAAACGGTGGTTGGTACGGGCTCCTGCAGTCATATGTGACCGGTTCGCCCGGCCGCGTCAGAGTTGGCAGGCACGGTGCGCCCGGGGACCGTGCCTTCAGGCGATCGTGCCAGTTCTCCGTGCGGAGTGTGGATTGGGCTTCGTCGAGGCGCCAGGTGCCGGCGATGGCGGAGCGATCGTGATCCTGCTCACCGCCTGATGCGCCGATCTCCGTACGGGTGCAGTAAACGGCGGTCGAACACGCGACGATGAACACTGCCGCGCGAATACCCATGGGGCCTGTCGCCCCAGTATAACGATGAAAGGGCGGCGCGATCATCGCGCCGCCCCTCAGTTGTTCAGCTCAGCGTGCAATCCGAAACTTCAAACTTCCGACTTCGAACTTTGAACTTGATCCAGTTCTTCTCTTATTGCGGCGGCACCTGCGGCACGAGCATCTGCGCGCCGGGCCGCGCCACGGCCATCTGCAGACGCTTGGGCGCCGGACCTTCCGGGCGCTCGTAGGTCACGACGTACTGGGCCAGGAGGACCTGGGCAATCTTCTGAAGCTGCGCCTCGAGCGCCGACGAGGTGCCCACCGTGACACGAATGCCGCCGCTCTGGCTCGGGATGTTGGTCAGGATTTGGTCGCGGTTTTGTCCGCCCATGCCCTTCACGCGGGCGGACTCCGCGTTCTTGAACGTGACCGCCCAGAGCGAGGCGTGCGTCCCGAGCACGGCATTGGCAACATTCTGCGGCTGCACGGAGCTCGTCTCGTCGAACCCTTCGAGATTGAGCGTGACAATCGCGCGTCGGGCCGACGGGGCTTGCCCTAGCTTCTTGGCGGCATCCATGAATGCCTCAAGCATGACGGTGCTCTGACTGCTTTGGTCGGCGACGACTTTGCCAATGGCCTTCTCGACGTCGGCGGCCGGCTTCCCGAGATCAACCAGCGTCTGCGCCTGAGTGCCGAAGCCAATGATCGCAATCGAGGCGCTGGGCTGGCCGGTCTGAATCGCATGCGTGAACGTGGTCAGCGCCGTCCGCATTTCCTTCACCGAACTTTGGACCCAGCGCGTCATGTCGACGAGCACGACGACCGTCAGCGGTTCGGTGGCTGGCTTCGCGTCGATGACCTTCCGGTTCTGACCATCCTCGCGCACGCCCCAATCGTCCTTGGTCAGGTCGGTGATCGGGTTGCTCGTGGAGTCGAGGGCGGTGACGAAAGCGCTCTTCGAATCCACACGAATGCCGGGTCGCGCAGCGAGCGTTGGCGCAAGCCACGCGATCGCCAGGACAAGGCCGAGAGACACACCACTCGTACGAATCGTTCGAACACTGGCAGGCATAGGCACTCCTCCGGGAGTGTGGGGGAGTATAGCGACTACAATAGCCGCGATGCTACCCGGCAGCTGGTCCCGCGCAGTTGCGGCGGCGCTGTGTCTGGCGGCGCTCTGGTCGTGCTCGCCGCGCGGCCGGTACGCCGCGGAGCACTTCCGGACCACGCGCACCAATTTCGTGTTCGTGCGCGATCGGGTGACCAAGCAGTGGGTCAACCGCCGCTGCGAGCTGCGCGTCGCGACCGAGCGCAAGATTCCGGACCCGCTCGAGACCAGCGAATCGGGCACGCTGCTGTCCGTACAGCTGATGGGGCCAGGTACCGCGCAGAGCGGCGGCTTGAACTCGACGGCCTTCGAGGTGCGCGACGGCAAGCGCGTCTGGGCGATCGAAGACGTGTTGCACGAACATGACCTCAACGGTCAGACGAGCTACCAGGTGCAAGTCCAGTGGCCGCATCCCGGCGCCGAGACCCAGTACGATCCGGCGGAGATCTTCTACCTTCCGCCGCTCGGCGACCAGCCGCCCAATACCTGGGGACCGTGGGTCAGCGCCAACAAGACCCGCCCGGGCGCCATGGCCTGGTGGGACGAGACGACCGGCCAGCCGCCGGCGCCACCTCAGCCCATCGCGTATCCGTTCGAACTGCGCTGCCAGATCGTGTTCACTGACACTCCCGGCGTCGTGCGCTAGCGCCGTGCCCGATTGCGTGTCGCGCGCCGAAAACGGCTCAGACGCGCGCGGCGCTACAATCGCGCCGTATGACGAGACGCCTTCTCATCATCTTCATCGGCGCCGTGCTCGCGGTCAGCGCGACGCTCGCCTGGCCGGTGCGCTCCCAGCCGTCCGACGCGAGTTTCTTCGACGCACTGCGTTGGCGTCTGATCGGTCCGTACCGCGCCGGACGCGTGTCTGCGGTCGCCGGCGTTCCAGGCGATCCGACGACGTACTACGCGGGGACGCCGGACGGCGGCGTGTGGAAGACGACCGACGGCGGCGTCGTGTGGACGCCGATCTTTGACGCGGCACAAGTCCCGTCAATCGGTGCGATCGCCGTCGCGCCCTCCAACCACGATGTCGTCTACGTCGGAACCGGCCACAATTTGATTGGCAAGGGCGTGTACCGATCGAGTGACGCCGGCCTCACGTGGACGCACGCGGGTCTCGACGACACGAAGTACATCACGGCGCTCCTCGTCGATCCTCGCAACCCGAATGTCGTGTTGGCAGGCGTCGGCTCCGGCGGCAATTTCGGCTCGATGGTGTACTACAACAACAATCCGAGCGCCGCCCGTGGCGTGTACCGCACGACCGATGGCGGCCGTACATGGACCCAGACGCTGACAGACGGCCCGGGCGCGAGCGTGATCGATCTCATATCGGACCCGACCGATCCGGACGTGGTCTTCGTAAGCTTCGGCGGCGCAGGCGGCGGCCGAGCGGCAATCCACCGTTCGGCCGACAACGGCGCGACGTGGACGCGTCTGGGCGGCGAAGGGCTGCCCGCGGCCGTGGCCTCGGCGAATATTGCGGTCGCCCGTGGCACGGCCAGTCGCCGACTTTACGCCCTCGCCGGCGGTCGCGGTGGGGGCGCGTATCGCTCGGACGATGGCGGTGCGCGTTGGGAACTGAGCACGACGCGGCTCGCAAGTGCGTCGGGCCATGTCTACGTCGATCCCGCAAATCCTGACGTCGTGTACACGATGGGCACGTCGATGTACAAGTCCACCGACGGCGGCCGCACGTTTGCGGCCGTCAAGGGCGCGCCTGGCGGCGATGACAACCGATCGGCGTGGATCGACCCGCAGAATCCGCGGCGCATGATCATCGGCGCCGACCAGGGACCGACGATCACCGTCGACGGTGGCATGAGCTGGACGCCATGGTACGTGGTGCCCAACGGCGAGTTGTACTTCGTGAGCACCGACAATCAATTCCCCTATTGGGTGTACGCGGCGCAGCAGGACTCCGGCACGGTCGCGATCAAGAGCCGCAGCGACTTCGGCGCGATTCGCTCGAACGATTGGTATCCCGTCAGCGGCTACGAGCAGGGGCACATCTTCGTCGACCCGTTTGACTGGCGGTACGTGTACTCGCACGGCGGCGGCCACAACGTCCTGAAGTTCGATCGCGAGACTGGGCAGGTCAGCCCCATCTACACTCCGCGTGAAGCGGATCGCTTTGGCCCGCGGCCGGGCATGGCGCTCTCGCCCAAAGATCCGCATCGTCTGTTCCTCGGGGCGCAGTACGTGCTGCAGACCGACGATCGGGGCGGGACGTGGACGCGGATCAGCGACGATCTCACTGGTGGATCGGGCACGATCGTCGCTCTGGCGCCATCGCCACTCGATACGCAGTTGCTCTGGGTGGGGAGTTCGACTGGCCTCATCCACGTGACACGCGACGGCGGCCGGACCTGGAAGAACGTGTCGCCACCGGAGCTGACGTCGACGCAGACGTTGTGGTCGATGGAGGCGTCGCCTCACGATCAGGGCGCCGCCTACGCGGCCGCGATCGATCTGTCCGATCAACATGGGCCGCGGTTGTACCGCACGCTGGACTTCGGCGAGCACTGGCAATCGATTGTTCAGGGTCTTGCGCCCGACGTACCCGCGCGCGTGGTGCGCGAAGATCCGGAGCAACCGAACCTGCTGTATGCGGGCACGCAAACCGGCGCCTGGATCTCGCTCGATCGCGGCCAGCACTGGCAGTCGCTGCAGCTCAACCTCCCGACGGTCGCCGTCAACGACATCGTCGTGCACGGCAACGACCTCGTGATTGCGACCTGGGGCCGCGCGTTGTGGATCCTCGATGATGTGACGCCGCTTCGGCAGCTGGACGCGGCGCGCGCGAGTACGGCGCCTGCGTACCTCTGGCCACCCGCGGGCGCGATCCGGGCGCGCTGGAGCGTCAATCAGGACACGCCCGTGCCGCCTGAAGTGCCCGCTGGTCAGAATCCGCCCGACGGCGCGATCCTCGACTACTACCTTCGTCAGGCCGCGACGGGTCCGGTGACGATTTCGATCGCCGACACCCAGGGGCGTCTCGTGCGCGAGTACTCGAACGCTGCGCCGACGCCCGACACGTCGATGCCGAACGTCCCGATGTACTGGTTTGCACCAGCCGACGCGGAGCGACTGCCGGTGAGTCGAGGCATGCATCGGGTCGTGTGGGACTTGCGCTACCCGACTCCGCCCTCGCTCAACTACGGCGCGGACGGCGAGCCGAGCGAGACGACGTCGTACGGCATCATTGCGCCGGCGATCGTGGGGCAGACGGCTCGTCACCAGCCGCTCGGACCGCTCGCGCTGCCCGGGATCTATCACGTGCGCCTGACGGTCAACGGACAGGCATCGCCGGCCACGCTCACGGTCGCGAATGATCCGCGCTCACCGGTCACGCTCGCGGACCTGGAGGAGTCACTTGGATGGCAACTGAGCCTGGTGTCCGGCATCACGTCCAGTCACGACGCCATCGAGCATCTGCGCTTGTTGCGACGCGCCGCCGCTGAGCGTCAGACCGGGGTCTCGTCGAACGCGGCCGTGGTGGCGGCGATCCAGACGTTCGATCGGGCCGCGCTTGGCGCGATCACCACGCTCGCCGCCGGCCGTGCCCTCGCGCAGCATCTGGCCGTGCTCGAGTACGGCGACATGAGACCTGCGCCGAGCGTCATCGCGACGCTCGGCGAAAGCTGCGCACGCGTCGCCGAGGCGCTCGCGCGGTATCGGCAAGTGGCCGGACCGGACTTCGCACGAGTCAACGCCGCACTTGGAGAGGCCAGGCTGCAGGCGCTGGCAGTGCCGGGCGGCGTCGTCGGCACAGGGTGCGGAAGGTAGCCAGATCGGACCCGGGGGCACGGTCCATGCCGCGCTTCAGAGGCTCGTCGCCAAACGGCGACGAAATCGTAATTTGAACGTGTTCAAAAATTAACTTGACCCGGCTCAGGCCGGGGTGCATGCTGGATTTGAACATGTTCAAACGTGTGGAACATGCTTCAGAGGAGAGGGTCATGCCGGTCACAGACACCTTCGTGCTGCCGACGTATCTCGGGTACCTCACGCTGTCGATTGCGGTGACCGTCTGGGTCGCGCGGACGCTGCACCGCAACGGCCGGGCATTTCTCGTCGACGCGTTCCACGGGCAGGAGTCGCTCGCCGACTCGGTGAACCACTTGCTGGTCGTGGGCTTCTATCTCGTCAATCTGGGCTGGATTGCGATGACGCTCGAGACACGACGCGACGTCAGCACCGCGCGATCCGCGATCGAGCTGCTCAGCGACAAGGTCGGCACCGTGCTCTTCCTGCTCGGCATCATGCACTTCTTCAATCTGTATCTCTTCAGCTACTTCCGCCGCCGGGCGCTCGATCGGCTCCCGACCGCGACGCCGCCGATTCCGCCGACGGGCTTCTTCAAGGCGCCGGAGTCCGCGCGATGACACGGTTGACGCTGCTCTACGACGCGCGGTGCGGATTGTGCTGCGCGATGCGCGACTGGATCGGCCGGCAGCGGCAGCTCATTCCTGTCGACTGCCAGCCGAAGCCGGACGCGCAGGAAGAGCTCGTCGTCCAGGCGGATACCGGCGAGGTGTGGTCCGGCGACAGTGCCTGGCTGATGGTCCTGTGGGCCCTTGCTGATTACCGCCGTTGGTCCTACCGGCTCGCCAGCCCGGCGTTGCTGCCGATGGCGCGGCGAGTGTTCGCCGAGCTCTCGGCCTATCGCGGCGCGATCTCCTGCCAGCTGGGGCTCGCGCCGACGTCACTGCCGTCGAGGTAGCGCCATGCCGACGAAAGCCACGAAGGACAGCAAGGACACGAGCGAGCAGATCCTCGAAGCCGCGCTCGAGCTTTTTCGCGAGCGCGGATTTGCGAGCGCGACGATGCGGGATATCGCGGCGAAGGCGGGCGTCGCGAGCGGGCTCGCGTACTACTACTTCGATTCGAAGGACGCGATCGTCCTGGCGTTCTATCAGCGCGCGCGCGAGGACATGGCGGCGCTGCTCGAGCAAGCGCATCAGGCCCGGACGTTCGCGGGACGCCTCCAGGCGCTCGTCGAGGCGAAGTTCACGTACTTCGGGCCGAACCGCCGCTTCCTCGGCGCCATTCTCGGCCACGCGGCCGATCCGGCCAGCCCGCTGTCGCCCTTCAACGAAGCGTCCCGTCCGATCCGGGAGTTCGAGTTCGCGCAGTTCGATCGCGCGCTCCGGGAGACCCGGACGATGGTGCCGCGCGATCTGGCGCCGCACCTGTCGAAGATGCTGTGGTTCTACCAGATGGGGATGCTGCTGTTCTGGATCCACGACCGGTCGCCAGAGCAGCGGCGCTCGCACGACCTGCTGAAGTCGAGTCTTCGCGCGGTCGTGCTGCTCATCAAGCTGTCCAACATCCCGCTGTTCGCCCCCGCGCGCCGGAGCGCGCTGAACATCGTCGCGCTGCTCGACAGCTGAGGCGCGTACACACCACGGGGCCGGCGCGCCCCTGCCACCAGCGCAATCCGGCCCCGCTTGTTATGCTCGCGTGCCGCGACGCCGCGGCGAAATCCTTGGGACCGCAGTAGTGCAAGACCGGTACCTGCGAGGGATATGTCATTGCGGGCCGCGAACGCCGTGTGTCACTGATGAAATCTGCGCGCCGGAGGACTTCAGTCGCAGGGCGCGCGGCGCGAACCGGTGCATGGGCTAGTATTGCCCCCAATAACGTCATCCGGGAGCCACTCATGATCTACGACCCAGAGGATCCTGGCCTCGTCGCGCTCTTGGCCGACCGCCGGGAGTTCATTCGAAACCTCGCGGCGCTGTTCGCCGCCGCCGGCGCGGCGCTTGGCTCGCGCGCGTCGGCTGACGTGCAGGCCGCTGGCGGTCAAACGACCCGGAACGCGCCGGCCAACAACCTCGTCGGCATCCAGATGGGGCCGCACACGATGCTCGACGAGGGCATCGACGCGTGCCTCGACTTGATCCAGGACACCGCCGCGATCGACACGGTCTTCGTCTATAGCCACGCGTACGGCGGCGACCTGCGCAAGGCGCTCAACGTGCTGGCGACCGATCATGGGAAACCGCCGCGCGACCAGCGGGCGCGCAAGCTGCCGCTCGTGTGGGTGAAGCAACACGATCAGTACTTCAAAGACACCACGCTGCGCCATCAGAAGGTCGACGCGACGTTCGACTACGCGGATCGCGACCTCTTCAAGGAGATGCTGCCGTCCGTCCGCAAGCGTGGGATGAAGCTCTACGCGCGCATACTGGAATCGGGTTCGCGCGAGGTCCAAAACGTCGCAACCGTCGCGACCGTGACCGCGGCAGGCCGGCCGACGCAGACCGGCTGCTGGAATCACCCGCAATACAAAGCGTTCTGGAATGCGACCGTCGAGGATCTGTTCAAGAGCTACGAGCTCGACGGCTTTCAGTGGGGCGCCGAGCGCGCGAGCCCGCTGACCAACATGATTCAGAACGGCAGCGACTCGACCGCGTCCTGCTTCTGCGAGTTCTGCCGGGCGCGCGGCAAGGCCCACGGCATCGACGCCGAGCGGGCGCGTCAGGGCTTCGCGGACATGCTCGCCTACATTCAGGGCCTGCGTGCCGGCACGCTCCAACCGGCCGATGGTGCCGCCGCGGGGTTCCTGCGCATCCTGATGAAATACCCGGAAATCCTCGCCTGGGAGTATCAGTACCGGCAGTCGCGCGAGGAAATCATGGCGGGGATGTTCCAGACGATCAAAGGCATCAAGCCCTCGGCGCAAATCGGGTGGCACGTCGATCACTGGGCGACGTCCATGGACATCATCGCGCGCTCGGTCATGAGCTACGCGGAGATGGCGCCGCACTCCGACTATCTCAAGGTCGTCGTGTATCACGCGGTCACGGGACCGCGCGTCAAGACCTGGGTCGCCAACGTGCAGCGCAGCGTGCTCAGCCAGCTCACCCCGCAGGAGGCGCTCGATTTGCACTACGACCTGTTCGGGTACGACAAGAACCTCTCCGCGAAGGTGAACGAGCCGACGCCGAAGGGGGGATCGGCGGAGTACGTCTACCGCGAGACCAAACGGAGCGTCGCGAGCGCCGAGGGCAAGACGAAAATCTATCCCGGGATCGGCTTCAACGTGCCGGGTGGCGAGCCGGACGATCCCGAGACCATCTACCAGACAGTGACGAAAGCGTTCGAAGCCGGCGCAAGCGGCATCGTCGCGTCGCGCGAGTACGAAGAGATGACGGTGCCGAACCTGCGGGCCGTCGGCCGAGCCGTACGTGAGCTGACGAAGAAAGGGTAAGGACGCGCGCGTCAGCGCTGCCACTGACCGAGCGGACTCGAGATGGTCATCTCCGGCGGCTTGGGCGGTCCAGGCGACTGGTACTTGAGGCGATACAGCACGACTGGTCTCGCGCCGCTCGCGGCGTAAATACGCTCGAGCCGGTCCGCCTGGCTGTGAATCAGCTCCAGCGTTGGGCTCCACAGAGGGTGCTCGCCCTTCGCCAGCGACTCGTCGACGACGACGTACTCAACGTGAAGGTCCTCGAGCTCCTTCATCAACGCCGCGGCAGACTCGAAGCGCAGCCGGAAGTTGTGGCCGCCCCAATTGTCGCTGGCCATGATCTTCGACGCCCGATACACCGTCGCGGCGGGTTCGGGATGAAAAGTCGCGACTTCCGTCACGAATGCGCCTTCGCCGTTTTCGTCGCTCACGACCATCATCCGGTGGCCGGCGAGGCCATCTTGCGCCCCGATGAAGGTGGCGGCGTCACGGAAGCCGAGCGGACGTCGAATCGCCACGATCGGCGCGACCATGACACCGGTGAAGATCATCCCGGCGACGAGCGCCACTCGCGCGGCGGCGCGCCACACCGGGCGCCGCAACGCCCCGAAGATCGTGCCAACCCCCTGAGGCAGCAGGCCAAAAATCGGCGCCACCGCCAGCGTCAGGTAGCGACCCGTGAACACCGTGTGCGGATTGAGCAGATGAAAGACGACGGCCGCGACGAGGAGCGCAGAGAGGCCCTGGACCATCGCCCACGCTTCCCGGTCCCCGCGCCTGTTGCCAGCGGCCAGACTGTTGATGAATCCCAGCCCGGCCACGGCGAGCAGCGGCACGCCGAGCTGCACGCTCAAATACCACGAGTAAAACCTGCCGCGCGCGACCACGTCGGCCCATGTCGTAGCGCTGAAGTCGCCGAGGGTCGCGTCGAAGTAGAAGCTCATCCCGACCAGTGGGGCCGCGACGAGGAGCACGATCGCTGCGGCGATGTAGAGGCCCGACCGGCGCAGCAGATAGAAACGCCGGGTGAAGAGCACCATGATCGGCGGCAACAGCAGGGCGGCCAGGCCGTTGCCCTTGGTCAGGCAACCGCCGGCGGCAACGATGCCGAAGATCGCGGCGTGTCGCCAGTTCTCCGTGCCCACGTAGATCGCAAGCCAGTACGTGGCTTCGAGGGCAAACGCGGCGACGATGATGTCGAGCATCACGGCGCTGCTCAGATTGATGATGACCGGAGTGAGCAGGAAGAGCGCGGCCAGCGCCAGCGCGACGGGGCGTCCCCGGACCAGTGTCAGGATTCGGTACAACCGCCACGCCGTCCAGGCGGTGGCGAACGCGACGAGCAGAAGCGCGACGACTTGTGGAGACCAGCCCGGCAACAAGAGGAGTCCCAGCACCCCGTGGTACAAGGGCGGCCACATGCCGGGCGCGATCTTCGGGTAGTTCAGGTAGTAGTGCCGAGCGTACTGCAGCGGACTTTCGCCGGCGCCCTCTGTCAAGTAGTCGCGGAGGAGCATGCCGTTCATGAAATGCGCGGACTCGTCCGAGAAGTTGCCGCGCTCCGTGGCGTACGCTCCGACCGCGGTCTGCAGGAGGACCGCGCCGACGAAGAGCGCCGCGAAGACGGCGACGTCCAGACGCAGCCCTCGACGAGCGTCCCAACGACGCGTTCGACTGTCGACCAAGTCCCCTGGATCGATGTGACGGGGATCGGCGTGGGCCGGGTGCCAGGGCACCCGTGGCTGGTCCCTCGTCATCGTGTTCGGCTGGTCGAAGTATACGGGCATGGCGCGGCTAACTTCAGCCCAGTCACGCGCTGGGGTTTTCGGGCGATGGCCCGAATGTTAGGGAGGCCGCTGATTTGACCTCTCTGGGCGAATCCATGCCTTTGCAAGGTGGGTACCGCAAATGGTGCCGTCGCCTGTCGGGGGCCGAGCGTTGCCCCCCGGCGGTAGTCACTTCTCACGGAGACGTCTGTCTCTTGTCCTTTGGGTCTTCGTGGGCCGGATCGCGGAACTGAACCGATCTACAATTCTGCACCCTTGACGTATCTCCCACCCCGGTCGGCCGCCCCGCGATTGTGCGCGTTGCTCACGATCATGCTTTGGGCCGCTCCGGCGGCCGCCCAACCCGGCGCGGCGAGTGCGGGCGTCCAATCGGCGGCCGCGCACGACGCGACGCAGCAAGCCGCCGAGCAGCACGACTATCCCAGCCTGCACATCGCCGGGTTTGGCGACATCGATTTCGCGCAAACGAAGCACCCGGAAGGGCCGCGCGGATTCAGCCTCGGCCAGTTCGTGCTGCACATGACGTCGGAGCTCTCGCCGCGCGTGACCTTCTTTGGCGAGATCAGCTTCACGGCGCGGTCTGATGCCGGCACGGGAACGCCCGCGGCCACCGGATTCAACGCGGAAGTCGAGCGGATGATCCTGCGGTTCGACGAGAGCGATCGCCTGAAGGTCTCATTCGGCCGGTACCACACGCCCATCAACTACTGGAACACCGCGTTTCACCACGGCCAGTGGCTGCAGACGACGATCGCGCGGCCGGAGATGATCCAGTTCGGGGGACGGTTTCTGCCGGTCCATTTCGTCGGCGCGCTGGTTGAAGGGGCGGTCCCTGCCGGCGGCTGGAACGTGAACTATCAAGCCGGATTTGGCAACGGCCGTGGCAACGTCATCAGCCGCGCGGGCGACGCCGGCGACAACAACGACTTTCACGCCACGCTCCTGACGCTCTTCTCGAAGCCGGACAGCTTCTACGGCTTCCAGTTCGGCGGCTCGGCCTACTTCGACAAAATCACGCTGCCCGACACGCGGGACTTCGGCGAGCGGATCGTCGCCGGCTACGCTGCGTACCAGAAGGAGACGCCTGAGCTCATCGCGGAAGTGGCGGCTGTCCGCCACCAGCAGGCGGACACCTCCCTGGTCACCTGGAATCACGCGTACTACGTTCAGGCTGCCTACCGATTGCCGCAGCTCAATCACGTCCTCAAGCCGTACTTCCGCTTCGAGCACGTCGGCGTCAATCCGCAGGACCTCGTCTTCCTGGCGCAGCCGGCGCCCAACCTCGAAAGCGGCGTCACGGTGGGCTTGCGGTTCGATGCGTCGCAGTTCGCGGCGATCAAGGGCGAGTACCGCAACTGGAGCCGCGGCGGCAGCCAGCCGCGCAACTACGGCGGCTTCTTTCAGATCTGCTTCACGTTCTGATGCCGACGCGTTCGCTCCTGTTCATCGTGCTGCGCCGGCTGCTCGCCACGGTCGCCGTGTGCCTGCTCGCGCTCGGCCCTGCCAGCGTGCAAGGCGCGCCGCCGGATGATATCGCCGTGGTCGTGCATCCGGACGTGCCGGTGGACAACCTGTCATTCGCAGAGCTGCGCCGCGTGCTCCTCGGCGACCGGGAGTTCTGGTCGTCTGGCGTGCGCGTGACGTTGCTGATCCGCGCGCCGGTCGCGCGCGAGCGCGACATCGCGGTCAAGATCATCTGCGAGATGAGCGAAGCACAATTCCGCCAGCACTGGATCGCCAAGGTCTTCCGCAACGAGACGCCGAGCGGGCCGAAGATCGTCTACTCGAGCGAGATGGCGATCGATCAGGTGACGCGCACGCCCGGGGCGATTACGTTCGTCGAGACCTCGAAGGTCACCAAGGGGATGAAAGTGCTGAAGATCGACGGGCTCACGGCCGGGCAAACCGGCTACAAGCTCAAGTAACATCATCGTCAAGTTAGAAGCTCGAAGTCTGAAGTTCGAAGTGTCGGCAACTTGATCTGTTCCGCTCAGTGCGGCAGCTTCAGCTGCGTCAAGAGTTGATCGAACTTCGGCTCGCCGTGCAACGTGGCATACCAGGGCGCCACCCCGATCTGCACGATCGAAAAATCGTGCTCGTCGTATGCCTTTTGCAGCCAGTCGAGCGCGCGCGGCTTGTCGCCGAGCGCGGCGTAGATCGTCGCGATTGACGACGACGGCACGTAGAGGCGGGTGGCGAGGCTGTCGAGCTCCTTCAACACGCCTTCGGCCTCGGCTTTCCGTCCGGCCCGCGCGTAGGCGGCGCCCAGATGGCCGAGCAGCACCGGGCTGTGCTCCGAGAGGTCGAGCGCGCGCTTGAGCTCGTCGATCGCCTCGTTGGACCGGCCCATCTGACTCAACGTCACGCCCAGGCCGCGATGCGCGGACACCGAGTTCGAATCGAACTCGATCGTCTTGCGGAACTGCGCGACGGCCTCGGCCGTCTGGCCGGCGTAGAAGAGATACCACCCGAGATCGCTGTTGACGATGGGGGAGAGCGGGTCGAGCTCCTGCGCGCGCTTGACCTCGGCGATCGCGTCCGGCACGCGGCCGAGCGTCGCGAGGTACATCGCGTACTGGTTGTGGGCGAGCGCGAGCGCGCCGTTGAGCGCGATACCGCGCTTGAACTCGTTCTCAGCGGCCGGCCAGTCCCAGTCGAGCCAGAGCTTGATGTGGCCGAGGGCGACGTGCGCTTCGGCGAGCTGCGGGTCGAGCTGCAGCGCCTGCAGCGCGGCCGTTTTCGCCTCAGTGAGGGCTTCGACCCAGTACGAGCCGAGCAGCAGGTTCGAGTCGGCCAGCCCGGCATACGCGAGCGCGTATTTCGGGTCCTTTTCGATCGCGTGCTGGAAGTACTCGATCGCCTTCTTGTAGCCGGCAATCGTGCCCTTGTTCCAGTGATAGCGGCCTTGCAGGTACAGCTCGTACGCCTCGGCGTCCTCGGTGTACCGGCGGGTCGCGCGCTTCTTCTCTGCGCCCGTCAGCCGCCCGCCGAGCTTGTCGAGGATCTCGGTCGCGATTTCCTCCTGCACCGTCAGCAGGTCCGCGTGCGGCTGGTTGTACTGCCCGCCCCACAGCTGCGTGCCGTCCGCGACGTTCATGAGCTCCGCTTCAATCACGAGCCGATCGCCGCGCGCCTGCACGCGGCCGGTGACGATCGCCCTCACGTTCAGATCGCGGCCGACCTGCTGCGGGTCCACGTCCTTGCCTTTGTAGCGGAACACGACGCTGCGCGCGCTCACGCGCAGCGCCGGCAGCTGCGCGAGGCCGTTGATCAGGCTTTCGGTGATGCCGTCCGGCAGGTACTCCGCATCGCCCGTTGCGCCGACGCCGATGAACGGCAGCACGGCGACCGAGTCGATCGTCCTGGCTGGCGCCCCGCGCGAGAGCATCCACGCGAGGCCCGCGACGACGACCAGCAACCCGGCCGCCATCGCCGCCCACTGCCACGGCGCGACAGCGGTGCGCCGGGGCACGGGCGGGCGGGCCGTCGTGACCTTCTCCGAGTCCGTCTCGCGCTTGAGGCGTTTCAGATCGGCCCGCAGCTCGGCCGCCGTCTGGTAACGCAGGTCGCGATCTTTCTCGAGCGCCTTCAGGATGATGTGCTCGAGCTCGGCCGGAATCGCCGGGTTGATTGCCGACGGCTTGCGCGGTGGCTGATTCAGGATCGCGTCAAACACCAGCGCCGAGGTCCGGCCGCCGAACGGCTCGCGGCCCGTCGCCATCTCGTAGAGCACGACGCCGAACGAGAACACGTCGCTTCGCCCGTCGAGCTCCTCGCCGCGCGCCTGCTCGGGCGACATGGAGGAGAGCGTGCCGAACGTCTGGCCCGACTCGGTCGCGGGCGGACTGGGCCGCGCGAGCGCCGTGTCGGCGAACGGATAGACCGCGGCGCCGGCCGGGCGGGCGAGCTTCGCCAGGCCGAAATCGACGATCTTCACGTGGCCCGACGCCGTGACGAAGATGTTCGCGGACTTGATGTCCCGGTGCACGATGCCGGCCGCGTGCGCGGCCTCGAGCGCATCGGTCGCCTGGACGGCCAGGTCAAGCAGGAGCGGGATCGGCAGCGGCGCGCCGTTGATCCGGGTGCGCAGCGTCTGCCCGTCGAGCAACTCCATGACGAGGAAGGGCAGATCGCCGTGCCGTCCGATGTCGAAGAGCGCGCAGATGTGCGGGTTGTTCAGCGACGAAGCCGCCCGGGCCTCGCGCTGGAAGCGTTCGAGCGCCGCCGGATCGGCTGAGAGTTTCGCCGACAGGAATTTGACCGCGACCTGACGGCCGAGGCGCGTGTCCTCGGCGCGATAAACGACACCCATCCCGCCCTCCCCGATCTTGTCGAGGATGCGGTAGTGCGTGACGGTCTCGCCGATCATCGTTACTGGAAAGATACTTCGACTGGGAATGAATTGCCTACCCTAGGTAGTCCTTTCCACTCGATCGCGCCCGCGGGGCGCCGCCACGCGCTGATTCGCACGGGAAACGAGGGTACGGAAGTGGCAGCGATCTTGAACGTCTAGACCGTTCGACCACGCGTCAAAAACCCATATGCGGTTCAATCGCCAGTTCATCATCTGGATTCTGGCGGGCGGGTCGGCCGTGCTGCTCGTGCTCACGCCCAGCGAGTGGCGCACGAGCGTCCTTCAGTTCCTCTGGACCGATCCGATCGCGCGCGTGCTGCTCGAGATCGCGCTGATCGCGGCCGTGGCGTCGCTGTTCGTGCGGTGGCGGGTCATGAGCCAGCTCAAGCGCACGGTGGGCTGGCTGCAAGCGCACCGCCTCGGGACCGCCGTCGGGACGCCGCTGGTCGTCGGGCGGTTCTTCAAGCCGCTCTTCCAGGAAGTGTTCCATCTGGTGACGAGCCTCGAGACCGCCCGGGCGACCGCCGAGGAAGAGGCCCGCCTGCGCGACGCGGCTGAATCCCGCTGGACGCCAGAGCGGCTCCGCGCCCACGTGCGTGCCCGGCTCAACGGCCGGCCGCTCATCGTGGTCTCCAACCGCGAGCCGTACATGCACGTGCACAAGGGCAAGGCGACGGAGCTGCTGGTTCCGGCGAGCGGGCTCGTGACCGCGCTCGAGCCGGTGCTCCGGGCCTGTGCCGGGACGTGGATCGCCCACGGATCAGGCGACGCGGATCGCGAAACCGTCGACGCGCGCGACCGGATTCGTGTGCCGCCCGACCAGCCCGAGTACACCCTGCGCCGCGTGTGGCTGACGCAGGAAGAAGAAGAAGGCTACTACTACGGCTTCGCCAACGAGGGCATGTGGCCGCTCTGTCACATCGCCCACACACGTCCGCTGTTCCGCGAGACGGACTGGATGTGCTATCGGGACGCGAACCGCAAGTTTGCGGAGGCGGTGATCGACGAGATCGACGGGAGTCCGGGCGCGATGGTGCTCGTCCAGGACTATCACTTCGCGCTCCTGCCGCGCATGATCAAGCAGGCGCGTCCTGACGCGCACGTCGGCGTCTTCTGGCACATTCCCTGGCCGAATCCCGAGGCGTTTGGCATCTGCCCCTGGCAGACCGACGTCCTGGACGGGCTGCTGGGCGCGGACCTCATCGGCTTCCACACCCAGGCGCACTGCAACAATTTCCTCGAGACGATCGACCGCGCTTTCGAGTCGAAGATCGACTGGGAGCATTTCACCGCGAGCCGACACAACCACGTGACCCATGTGCGGCCGTTCCCGATCAGCGTCGCACCGCCGGCGCCGCAGGACGACGTGCTGAAGGGGCGGTCGACCGCGGAGCTGCGTGCGAAGCTCCTCCAGTCACACGGGGTCAAGGCCGACTGGATGGGGATCGGCGTCGACCGCGTCGACTACACAAAGGGGCTGATCGAGCGGTTGCGGGGCATCGAGCGCTTCTTCGAGAAGTGGAGCCGCTACATCGGCCACTTCACGTTCGTGCAAATCGGCGCGCCCAGCCGCACGCGGATCAAGCGCTACCAGGACCTGCTCGACGAAGTGATCGCCGAGGCGGAGCGCATCAACCAGCGGTTTGCGACGTCCGGCTGGAAGCCGATCGTGCTCCTCACGCGGCACCACGATCACCGGGAGATCGCGCCGTACTACCGGGCGGCCGACCTGTGCCTCGTCACGGCGCTGCACGACGGTATGAACCTCGTCGCGAAGGAGTTCGTGACCGCACGCGACGATGAGGACGGCGTGCTGGTGTTGAGCCAGTTCGCGGGCGCGTCGCGCGAGCTTCGCGACGCGCTGATCGTCAATCCGTACGACATCGAGCAGCTCGCGGACTCGATCCGGCGCGGCCTCGAGATGGATCCCGACGACCGGCGCGCCCGCATGGCGCGCATGCGCCGCAGCGTGCTCGAGCACAACGTCTATCGCTGGGCGGGCACGCTGATTGGCGACCTCGCCGACATCCGTCCGTCGGCCACGGTCACGCCGTTCCGCCTCGAGGAGCGGGTGCCCCTCCGCGCGGTGCCGAATGACGAGCGCCGTCCGGAGAGAGCGTTCGGATAGGCGATCAAGAGCAGATCACCACGTAGGTGGTTGATCGCTCTTGGCGCGATCTCTACTGCTTGCTGACCTCGATGAAGAACTCGTCGGTCACGACCTCGAACTGATCCTTGCTCACGGTCGTCTTCATCGTCTGCCACTGCAGCGTGGCGTCGATCATCCTCGACTGGCCGTTCTGGCGGATCCGCACGGGCATCGCGAAGTTCGGCTCATCGGCCTTCCAGCGGTACATCACCGTGTGATTTGCGTCGTCGAACATCAGCTCGAGCGTCGGCAGCGCGGTGTGGCGGAGGTACTGGTTGAACACCGGCGTCAGGTCACGGCCGAGGCGCTGGTTGAAGAACCTCACGACGTCCTCCGTCATGATGTTCTTGTACTTGAACGTCTGAAAGAAGTCGTGGATCGTCGCGAACCACTTCTTGTCGTCGTTCGTGGCGCTGCGCAGCGTGTTGAGGAAGAGCGCGCCCTTGAAGTACATGTCCTGCGGCGGCTCGCGGTGGACGCCGCGCTGCGTGATGATCGGCCGGTCGTTGCGGACGTGCGACTTGTACCCGTTCGTGTATTTCACGTAGTCGTCGTGTCCGTAGGTGTACTCGACGTAGAGGCACTCGAGATACGTCGTCCAGCCTTCGTGGATCCACATGTCGGACACATCGGCCGCCGAGACGGCGTTGCCGAACCACTCGTGTCCGCTCTCGTGGATGATGATGAAGTCGAACTTCGTGCTGATGCCGACGCCCGTCCAATCGTACGGCGGCCGCCCGTAGCCGTTGTGGAAGCCGTTGCCGTAGGTGACGGCGCTCTGGTGCTCCATTCCGGAGTACGGGACCTGCACGAGCTTGTAGCCGTCCTTGATGAACGGGTACTCGCCGAAGTAGTGCGTGTACGCCTCGATCATGCCCTTGGCCTGCGCGAATTGCGATTTGGCCTTGTCGAGATCCTCGGGCAGCGCGTAGTAATCCATCGTGAGGCCGCCGAGCTTCTCGCTGAAGTGCTCGTACTGGCCGATGTTGAGCGACACGTCGTAGTTGTTGATGGGGTAGTGGATCACCCAGTCCCAGCGTGTGAAGCCGTCGCCGAGGTCGGTCTTCTTCTCGAAGCGGCCGTTCGAGACGTCCACGAGGCCGTTGGGGATCGCGACGCTGATCTCCATGTCCGCGACCTCGTCGCGCCACTGATCCTTGTTCGGCCACCAGATGGCCGCGCCCTGACCCTCACAGGCGGTGTAGATCCACGGCCGTCCGGCCGGATCCTGGCCGAACGTGAAGCCGCCGAAGCGCCCGTTCGACGTCGGCGTGCCCGAGTAGTAAAAGTCGATCGCGATCACCTTGCCGGCTTTCAGCGTGCTCGGGAAGTCGACGAACACCGTGTTCAGCTCGCGCTCGTACTTGAGCGGCGTCGTGCCGTAGAGAATCTTGTCGACGTTCAGGTTGGCGTAGAGATCGAGCTGGACGCGCGTCGCGTCCTTGAGCATGCCGAACGTGATGGTGTTCTTCCCGCTGATGAACTTCTTGTCCGGCTCGACGCGGAGGTCGAGGTGATACGACAGGAGATCGTTGTTCGCGCGGAATTCGCTGTATTCGCCGCGCAGGATGTCCGCGCGGGTCGGCGCCGCTGGCGGGGCCGGAGGCCCGCCGCGCTGAGGCGTTTGGGCGGTCCCGCCGGTCGCCAGCGCGGCAAAGACGACGAGTCCGATCAGCAGGTGAGCGCGAAATGTACGTGCGGACATGGGTTTGAGGCGGAGCGTACCACAGGGCTTCGCGCCCGGGCGGAGGCCCTGTGATACCCTCGTTACCCTTACTGACCATGCGCGGTTACCCCCTCCGCGACGAATGCGCCAGCCGGGTCTCCGGCGGCGAGACTTGCGAGGAGGCATGATGTTCGTCCCCGGACGGCTCTTGCGGAGCCTGCACATCGGCGTGATCGCGGCGGCGGCATGCACGCTGGTCGTGTCCGCCCAACAACAGCCTTCGGCGGCCGCCACCGACTTGTTGCAGGCCGGCGACGTGCTCATGGCCGGCTCGCACTACGGCGACGCGCTGCGCGTGTACCGCCGCGCGCGCGAGACCGAGGACGCGGACGTGCGCGTGCGCGCGGGCGCCGGCATCGTCAAGTCCCTGCTGCGCCTCGGCCTGTTCAAGGACGGCGCGAGCGAGGGCGCCGACGTGGCCGCGCGCGATCCGAAGAATGCCGCCGCGGTGTCCATCCACGCGGATTCGTTGTGGGCGTTCGGTCTGTTCTTCGACGCCGAGGATCGCTACGCGGAAGCGCTCAAGCTCAATCCCCAGGATCCTGGCGCCCTGCACGGCCGGGCGCGCTCGCTCGCGGCGCAGCGCCGGTTCGACGAGGCGATGACGGACGTGACGCACGCGATCGCGCTCAATCCCACCGAGCCGAACTATCAATACACGCTGGCGTCCATCTACGAGCAGACGCACAAGTTCAGCGACGCGTCGAACGCGCTCCTGAAATACGTCGAGCTGCTGCCGAAGCGTGACGATACGGATCTCGTGAAGTGGGCCAGGACGCAGTCGAAGTTCCTCGCGACGTTCAAGAACAAGATCCCGCTCGAGATCGTGAGCAAGGCCGAGAGCTACACGATGCCGTTCCGCGTCTCGGAGGGCCGCGTGCTCGTGACCGGTCGCATCAACGGCGGGCCCGCGATCGAGCTCGCCGTCGACACGGGCGCGGATCAGGCGGTGCTCACGACCGGCATCGCGAGCCGCAATCACGTGCAGGCGTTCGCCGCCCTGCAGAGCGCGGGAGTCGGCGACCTCGGCATCGGCTATCGCAGCCTCCAGATCGCGCGCATGGACGATCTCGAGATCGGCGCGCTGCACGTCCGCAACGTGCCGTGCCTGATCAAGGACCCGCCGGTCAAGAGCTTGCTCGGGCGCGAGGGCGAAGGCTTCTCTCCGCTCGCCTTCGGCCTGTCCGTCAGCCTGGACTACGAACATCACATGTTGACGATGGCGCGCGAGCTGCCGGATGAGCCCGCGGACTTCTCGCTGCCGCTCAGAATCCAGCGGCTGGCGGTCGTGCGCGCGATGGTCAACGGCTCGTCGCCCGCCGGCTTCGTCGTGGACACCGGCGGTGAAGCGATGTCCATCAGCCGCACGGTGGCGGCGCAGCTGCCCGTCGATCCGGAGGTCCGGCGCGTGCCAGTCCGCGTCTACGGCACGTCGGGGTGGGATCGGGCCGCGTTCCTGCTGCCGTTCGTCGACATCGAGTTCGCCAAGGGCGCCCAGTTCCAGCAGGCGTCGGTGGTCGTGCTCAATCTTGATGCTCCCAGCGCTCTTCTCGGCTTCAACATCGGCGGCATTGTCGGGCACCAGTTCCTCGGCCGTTACAAGGTGTCGATCGACTTGCCCCGCCATGAAATGAGGTTGCAGTCACCAAAATGATCGCAGAGGCTGAACCACAGACAACAAGCGACGGGGCGCTGATCGTCCTGACGGCGCCCTTCACCGAGACGATCGACCACGCGGGGTACTTCATTCAGATGAGCATGGCCTCGCTGCCCATGTGGCTCGAAGGCATCCTCAACCGCAAGTATCCGAAGTGGCGTGAAGTCGAGCACAACGCCGACGGCACCGCGCGGTACATGCCCGCGGGCGTCCGCGTGCTCGAGAAGTCGTTGCTGCGCGCCTTCTCGGAAGACGACATCGTCGCATGCTATCCAGACGACCTGCCGAAGTTCATCGGCCCGAAAACGCGCGTCGTCGCGATCTCGACCCACAACCCGCTCGGCGTGACGTTCGCCGCCGGCGTCTACACGTCGATCTTCGGCGAATCGAAGCAGCCCATCAACTCGTTCTACGCGGCCAAGATGTTCGAGATCGTCAAGAACAGTCCCTACCGCAAGAACTTCAAGGTGATCGTGGGCGGATCCGGCGGCTGGCAGATCACGCAGAACAACGCCTGGGACATGCTCAGCGTGGACTGCGTGGTCGAGGGCCGGAGCGAATCGGCCGACACGATGACGCTCTTCGACAAGGCGATCCGCGGCGAGGACCTTCCGCGGCAACTCGAAGTCGGTCACCCGAAGGATCGCGAGAGCATTCTCGTGCCGGACAAACGGACGACGTTCGGCGTGGTCGAGATGACGACGGGCTGCGGCCGGCGGTGCCAGTTCTGCGTGCCGGATCTGAATCCGCAGATCGACGTGCCGAAGCGCCACATCATGGAAGGCGTCCGCGCGAACGTGCGCGACGGCAACAAGCAGATTTCGCTCGCGACCGAGGACATGTTCATCTGGGGACAGGTCCGCACCGAGACGCCCTTCTATTTCCCGAACCGCGAGGCCCTGCTCGATCTCTACGGCGACATCATCAACACGCCGGGCGTCGAGCAGCACGTGCTGAGCCACGCGACGATCGCGCCCTCGGTGGTCGATCCGGTCCTCATCCGCAAGCTCTCGGAGATGTGCCTTGACAAAAGCCCGATTCGGCTGCCGGTGCTGAGCACGCATCCCGAGAAGCGCGCGCTCGTGCCGCTCATCGGCCTCGAAACGGGATCCGTGCGGCTCGGCAAGCAGATCATGCCGAGCAAAGGCGTGCCGTTCTCGATCGACGACTGGCAAAGCGTTGTCGTCAACGGCTTGACGGTGCTCAACCAGAACAACTGGTTCCCGGCGATGACGCTCATCATCGGCAGTCCGGGCGAGACCGACGATGACACGCGGGCCACACTCGACTTGATCTACGAGGTCGAGCGGCGCGGGCTCTTCGCGTTCTTCATTCCGTCAATCTTCACGCCGCTCCATGACACGCGGATGAAGGACGAGAAAGGCGTCACCGAGACGCGCAATCTGACGCCGCTTCAGTGGCAGCTCATGATGAAGTGCTGGAAGATGAACCTCCGGCCCGGTCAGATGAGCTGGTGGGGCCCGATGGCATGGCGCACCGGCGCGATTGGCGTCTGGTTGTGGAGGCTCCGCAAGCTCAACGGCCCGAACTTCACCTGGCCGATGTTCATGTTCGCGAGCGCGTTCCCGGAAACGCTGATGGGGAAGATGGGGAAGATCTACCTGGGCCGCCCGATCAAGATCAAAACTCGCAAGGAGCTCCTCGCGACGATCCGTCCGAGCCAGCGCAAGTTCCTGCGGCCCGACACCGGCGACCTGCCGGAAATGGCGCCAGACCCGCAGCCGGCGCTCGCCTAGGGCGCGACCGTCCGCCAGCGTCCACGGTCCAGAGTCCGTTTGGACTCCGGACCGCGGACTCCGGAGCGCGCGTTACTGCTTTCCAAATCCCGTAACGACGGCTTCCACGTTGTGGCTGATGCGGATGCCGTAGACGCCGTCGAAGCTCTCGAGCTTGTCGGCGCCGACGAGCTCGGCCTTCGTGTAGGTCGCGACGACCGTGCCGTTGATCGTGCAGCTCGCGGAGTCGCCCTTGACGGTCCACGAGATATCCTGCGTCACCGGCTCACCGGCCGCGACCTTTTTCACGGCGGCGTTCGCCGCGGCGCGCATCGGCGTGAAGACGCCGTGGCCGTTGCCCGTGGGCGGGCCGGCCGTCGGATTGAACCCGCGCACGAGCGCGCGCCCATCGCCATACGCCAGGCAGTACACGAGGCTCATCTTGTCGGTGCCCATGTTGTGGCCGCCGATGAAGATGCCGTACGGATGCGGGTGGCTGTTGGCGTCCGACATCTTCGGCTCTTTGAACGTGCCCTTGATCGTGTAGTCACCGCTCGCCGTGTTCGCGGGGTTCCAGTACACGGCGGCGGGGCCGATGATCAGGTGCAGGGCGCTGCCTTCCTGCGAGAACTTCGAGTCGTTGATCGTCCGGCCCTGAGCGACGGATCCCGGATCGATCTTTCCTTGCCAGCCAGCCACGGAAATCCCGCCGTTCGGGACCACGCGGTCCGGGTCACCACCCATCTGGGCGCCTGGCACAGCAGGCATGAGACACGCGAAAGCTACGGCAATTGCGAAGGGACGAACCAAGCGCATGGGAATTCCTCCTGAAGTCGAACGGGAGACTGCGATTTGACTATAACACCGGAGAATAGCGACTTTCCTGCTGTCCGCTATCGCCCAGCGCCTGTTACTGCGGCGTCAGACGCACGTACCACAGCCGAAACGCGACGGGGGCGGACGCCGGCAGATCGGGAAATGATGCCTCGGCCTGGCCGAGCGGCGCAACGCGATCGGCGATGAAGTCGAGTCGCGCGCGCCCGGGCGACACGTCGCTCGCCGAAAGATCCAGCGTGAGCGCGCCGACGCGCTCCTCGTTCCAGGCCAGGTCGAAGACGCCCGCCGGCCGGTTGTCGATGAAGAGCCGGACGCGCTGGGGCGATCCGTTCGCGTCGGGCACCGCGTCCATCCTGAGCACGAGGTGGTAGGCGCGACGCTCTGGAAACGGTACGCGCAGCGTCGCCGGTTGCGCGTTCGCGAATCGTGACGTGACCGTGCCGGAGTGCACGAGGCCCGTCCAGCCCGCGCCGAAGAAGACCCCGTCGTTCTCGCCCGCGGCGACGGACGTGGGCTCGCCGGCGAGCAGGCCTTCGCGGGCCACGAAGTACGGCGCCCAGAAATTCGCCAGGCATCCGATCGCGACGAGAGCCGCCGTGGCCAGCCCCTTGGCGCCCACATGCTGCGCGCGCCACGCGGCCAGCGTCGACTGCCGGCTGGCGATGAGCGAGCGCACGCCCGCGACGAGCCAGGCTACGGCCGCAAATGCCGCGAGCAGATAGAACGGGTACGCGTGCATCGTGAACCGCCATTCGCCCCCCCCACGCAGCGTCCACGTGATCATGTAGGGCGCGAGTGACGTCAAGAGGATCAGCAGCAACAGTCGTCCGCGCGGCTGCCAGATCCAGATCAGCAGTCCGAAGGCCGACAGCCACCGCAGCACCGGACCGAGGCTCGGCAGCCAGCCGTAGAATCCGCGAAACTTCGTGACGAAGGGAAACTCGACGAGCCCGCGCACCGCGGTGTCCGTTTCGCCGATCGGATGCGCGCGGAATTTCGCGGCGGCGTACCCGGCCACCCCCGGAGGGCGATCGGGGAACTGGCCTTCCGCGGCGAGATAGAACTTCGTGCCGTAGTTGATGGCGAAGAACGGATCGCCCGTCTTGACGTAGCAGTTGATCAGATACGGCGCGACGAGGACGGCCGCCACCAACGCGGCGCCACCAGCGTATTTGACGGGGGCACGCCACGCGCTGCGCTCTCGTGGCCACGCGACCCACATCAGGCCGGGGACGACGAAGCTGATCGACGTAATTCGCGTCAGCGTGGCCGCGGCGCACACAACGCCCGTCAGAAGCGCGTTCTGCCACGTCCGGTTGGCTCTGAGGCGCAGGAGTGCCCACGCGGTCAGGATGACGAACGTCGCAAACGTCTCGTCGCGCCAGCCATCCGGAGCCCAAGCGGCAAACTCCTGCTCGATGGCGAGCGCCAGGGCTGCCGCAAGGCCGACTGGCCGCGAAATCGCGACGCTTCCGAGCAGGTACGTACCCAGCACGCACAGCACCGAAAACGTCAGCGACGCAAAGCTGATCGCGACGTCCTGGTTGTCGGTCAGTGTGAAGAAGACACGGATGACCTCCAGAAACATCGGCTCGCGCACGGTCGCTTGGTAAAAGCTCGGCAACTCCCGGGCGAACTTCAGGTAGTTGATGGGATCGCCGCCGACATACGGCGGATCAACCTTCGCCCACACCCACGACGCGGGCGCCAGCACCGGCTTGGGCGCCTCGACGACCCGCGAGAGCGTGACGAGCCAGCGGGGATGATCGAAGGGGCCGTACCGCTCGACGAGAATGACGAGCCGCAGCCATGTGGCATAGCCGACGACCAGCGCGACCGCCAGGCGCCAGGCCCATCGCCGTCTGGCCTCGGGAGTGAGCGACAAAGCCACTGAGGGCGCAATGATACCGGGGAGTGAAATGACGCCGGGAGTAGTTTTACGTTTTGCGTAAAACTACTCCCGGCGTCATTTCACTTCACTCACTCGCCGCGCAACGCCTCGGTCGGAGGTACGTGTGACGCGCGAAGCGCAGGGATCGCGATCGCGCAGACCGCGACGAGCGCCAGCGTCAGCGTCGCCGTCGCGAGCGTCATCGGGTCCAGCGGGCCAATCTCGAACAGCAGGCCGCCGAGCGCGCGGTTGACCATCACGGCGAGCGCCAGACCGAGCGCAACGCCGACGGCCAGCAGCCGGCCGGCGTCAGCGAGGATCAACTGCACGACCTGTCGGGGCGCGGCGCCGAGCGCGAGCCGGACGCCGATCTCGCGCCGCGATTCCGACACGAGCAGCGTGAACAACCCGTAGAGTCCGACTGCCGCGAGCAGGAGCGCACCGCCCGCAAACGTGCCGACCATGCCGGCGTTGAGCCGCGGCGCGTCGACTGCATCGTGCAAGACGTCACCGAGCGGACGGACGCCAAAGACCGCGCGGCCAGGATCGATCGCCCGGACCGTCGCCGCCAGATTCGCCGTGAACGCCGCCAGGTCATTCGTACGGACGACGTAGTTGGGGTCGGGCCAGGAGCCCGCGGCAAGACAGGTATAGGCGTACGGCGCGCGCGCGGCCTGCGGGCCGTCCTCAGCCAAATCCTCGACGACGCCGACGATCGTGTACGGGATCGTGTACTCCGGGAAACTGATCTCGCGTCCGATCAGATTCTGGCCGGGAGCGAATCGCTCGACGAACGTGCGGCTCAGCAACGCGCTCGATCGCTGTTTCATGTCCAGCGAGAGCGGTGGACACCACTGGCCGGCGACGAGCGGCACACCAAGCGCCTGCAAATACCCGGGGCTGATCGTGCGCTGGCCCGTTTGGAGCGTACCGTCGGCATCGGTCCCCGCGAGGCCCTCGACGCGCACGGCGAAACGCAGCGTGGCGCCGCTGGCTGGCAGGAAGTTGGCAAACCCGGCCCCCTGGACGCCTGGCATCCGACCGAACGACTCCAGAAGCGCCGCTTGAAGCTGGCCGACGCGCGTGCGGTCCTCATCCCATCGCGCGCCGACATGGAATGTGACGACGCCCTCGGAGGTGAAGCCTGGATTCACGTGCGCGACGTTGTAATAGCTGCGCAGCAGCAGTGCGGCGGAGGCCGACAGGAGGAGACTGAGCGCGACCTGTGCCGCGACGAGCCCGCGCTGCCACCGGTGCGCGCCTCCGGCGACCACGCGTCCGCCGGTCGCCACGAGCGACTCCGGCCGATGCCGCGTCGCGACCAGGGCCGGAACGAGTCCACAGATGGTCGCGGCCACGATGGCCGTGATCGCGGCAAACGCCGCCGCCCGCCAATCGATCGCGAGCTCCGCCGCGCGCGGCAACGTCGTGAACAGCGCCCGCGCCACGCTGACGAGCCAGATCGACATCGTCGTGCCAATCGCGCTGCCGAGTATCGCGACGATCACCACCTCCTGCACGACGACGCCGACGATGTGTCCGCGCGAGGCGCCGATGGCGAGGCGGATCGCGAGCTCGCGTGCGCGGCGATGCGTCTCGACGAGGACGAGCCCCGCGACATTCATCATCGCGATCAGCCAGAGCAATCCGACTGCGCCGAAGACGAGCCACAGCCCGCGGCTGCGGTCGCCCAGCCGGAAGGCCTTCATGTCCCAGAGCTCGACCGACCATCCGGCGTCCGTCTTGGGGAACTGGACGCCGAGCTCGCGCTGGACGCGATCGAGATCGTCGTGCGCTTGTTCCAGCGTCACGCCGGGCTTCATGCGACCGACGCCCGAGAGAAAGCGGGCCTCTCGCACCGCCAGCATGCCGGGCGCGAATTGCGCCGGCAGCCAGACGTCAGTGTTCGCCGCGAACGCGCCCGGCATGACGCCGACGATCGGATACGCGGTCCCGCCGATCATGAGCGCGCGGCCGATGACGTGCGGGTCGCGCTGGAACCGCCGCGCCCAGAACCCGTCGCTGATGACCGCCGCGGGCGGTCCCCCGAATTGTTCCTCGGCCTCGGTGAACGTCCTGCCGACGAGGGCATCGGCACCGAACACGGTGAAGTAGCGCGGTGCGACCCGCCGGCCGTCGAGCCGCTCCGGATCGACGACGCTGGTGTCGGTCACGGCCTCGCTGAAAAACCCGGACAGCGCGGTGAACGCGCGAGTCAAGCGCTGCCAGTCTTCGAGCCGGACCGGTGCGATCAGACTGACGCGCGTTCGCGCAGCCGGGCTCGCCTCCTGAACCATAACGAGCCGATCGGCGTGTGGATAGGGCAGCGCCTTGATGACGACCGTATCCACGATCGCGAACACCGTCGTCGTGGCGGCCGTGCCGGCGGCAAGCGCGACGAGCGCCGTCGCGGTGAACGCCGGCCGCCGGAACAGCGACCGCGCGGCTTGGCTCAATCGAGCGGTCCGCCAGACGCGCGGTTCTCGAGCGGTGCTGGATGACATGAGCGCCTCCGGCGCGGCGGGTGATCGCCGCGATTGCAAGATGTCGATGGATTCGCGGGCGAGGAGCGAGAGCACCGCCCAGCTGCCGCGACGCGACGCGTCGTCGAGCATCGCGTCGAAGGTCCGGCCCATTTCGGCTCGGTACTCCAAACGCACGCTCGGCGGCGCGAGCCGAAGCAAGCCGCGATGCAGCGGCCGCGCGAGCCCCGCCAGCGCGCGCGCGATCATGACCGGGTCCGCGCCGGCGCCGGCCCGCGCACGCCCTGCCGGTGCGCGTCGCGGACCAGCGCCTCGAGCCGTGCGGTTTCGGCCACCAGCACACGCCGGCCGAGCGGCGTCAGCCGGTAGTAGCGTCGCCTTTCGTCTTCGCGGCCGGTGTCGGCCACCAGATCGAGCGCGACGAGCCGGGCCATGGCCGTATAGAGGGTTCCCGTGCCCATCCGCAGCGCCTGGTCCGTCCGCCGCGCGACCTCGAGAATGATTCCGTAGCCGTGCCGGTCGGCGCTCTCGAGGGCGAGCAGGATATGGAACTGCTGGGGCGAGAGCGGCAGGAAACGGCGGGGGTCAGTGGCAGGCTGTGTCATAAGCCAATACGTCGATAGTAGACGTATTGGCCGGCGAAAAGGTTAGCCGCCCGATCAAGTTCGAAGTTCAAAGTTTGAAGTTCGAAGTTCGGAGGGACACGCGGGGCAGCGTGCTGTCCGAAACTTCGAACTTCTTACTTCGGACTTCGAACTTGATCCGCCGGTGTCAGTAGGTGACGCGCACTTTGTATCGAAGTACCGACGCTCCATCGACCGGCACGGCGACTTTGAACTGCGCCGCCCACGCATCCGTCTTCGTCCACTGGTGCGTGGACTGCAGCATCCGCCACGTGCCGCCGATGGGCTCGTTGACTTCGACGGTCACGGGGATCGTCTTGTGGTTGCGCAGCGTGACCTCGAACTCGACGTCGTAGACGCCTGACGCGATCTTCTGGAAGTCCGTCTGCTTCCGTTCGCACACGACGTCGAACGCGTTGCCGATCTTGATGTTGATCGTCTCGTCCTTCGGCGTGTGGCCGATGTGGTCCTCGCCAACGAACTGGATGCCGCCCCGGGAGTCGGACTGGTAGACGCGCACGTTGCCGGCCGGCATCGGCATGCCGAGGCCAGACGCCTGCTCGTTCTTGAACTGGTAGTAGACCGCGACCAAATCCTTGAGCGGCGCGCCGGGGTGTTGCGCGTTGCGGTAGTAGAACTCCTGGCCATCGACGACGTAGCGCTTGAGGACGGGGAAACTGGTCGCGCCGAGCATGCTCACCTGCTTCGTCTCGGCGTTGTTGATCGTCGTCTTCCGGCCGAGCGTGTAGAGGTGGTAGTCGGAGAACGACTCCTGCGACATCTGCGGCGCGGCCGCCGCTTCGCGCATCATCTTGGCCTCGTCCATCATCCGGCCGATCTGCTGGCGCACGCGGTTGAGATCGCCGGCGACGAGCTGCAGTGACGCGTTCTTGAACGACGTGCCGCTGCCGTTCTTGAGCGTGACCCAGCCGTCGATGTCGGCGGCCTTGTCGTCGCGCGCGACTGTCAGCACGTAGTCAGCATTCCAGGCGAGCTGGCCCGCGAGGTACGACGCTTCGACCTTGTGCTGCGCGCCGCCGGTGTTGGCGAGCGTCCAGATCAGCGTCGGGCGCGAGTAGAGATTGCCCGGCAGCTCGGGGAACTTGATCGAGTCGGCGCGCATGCCCGTGACGATCTCGCCGTCGATCTGCCAGACCGGGGCGTTGTTGTAGCTCAGGAGGTGGGCCTTGACCGCTTCCTCGCGCGTGCGGCCCTGATCCTGAATCGTGCGGATCAGCGTGACGTCCTTGCCGACGTACTTGCGCAACAGTTTCTCGGGCTCGAGCAGGTCGTACTCGTAGTTCTGCTCGAGCACGCTCACACGCGACGGCTCGGTGAGCGACCGGAAGTGCACGGTCGCGGGGTTGACCGTGGCCGCGATGTCCATGAAGTGCAGATCCGACGTGCCGCGCGCGAGCGTGAGCGACCGGACGTCGCGCACCAGCGCGATGTCGGAGTTGTACACGGTGACGGCGAGATCGGTCTGGTCGTCGAGCGTGCTCGTCGCGTTCTGCTCGGCGGCGGTGACCGTCGTCGTGACGGGATCAGCGGGCGCGCGCCGGACTTCACCGACGATTCCAGCGGCCAAGAGCAACGCGACGGGAGCAATCAAGTATCGGGCGGACATGGGACACGTCTCCTCTCAGGAATTGGGTCGCTCGGACCTGGGGCCTGTGGCCTTGGGCCGAAACGACGCGCTATTCCTTGAACGGCGTGCCCCGGTTTTCTTGCAGGTCGCGGCGGGCCCAGGACCGGCCGCCGTCGGTGGTGGTGAAGGTGTGGCCGTCGGCTGACGAAACCGTCGCGGTTTGCGCGTCGGTGGCTTGCACGCCTGACAGATCCGTCAGTTCCGGGAACGGGATGCGCTCGAACGCGCGGCCGTCGGTCGAGCGCGCGATCATGCCGCCGCGGCCGACGATCCAGAAGGCCGTCGTCGTCGGCGCCGCGCCCGCGGTCCACTCGGCGTCGATGCCGGTGGGCACCGCCGTCCACGATTTGCCGCCGTCGATCGACTTCTCGACGGTGCGGCGGCGCAGACGCCAGCGAACCAGCGGATCCGGTGAGCCGATCTCGTCGCGTCTGAGCGGCGGCGCCTGGAGCATCTCGCGCATGCGGCCCTCGTCACGGGCGACAGGCGGGGGCATGGGTGGCGGCGGCGCGGCGGCGGCGACCTCATTGGCCGGCTTGGCCGCGGCGGCCGCTGGCGGCGCGGCCGCACGGGCCTGCGCGTCCTGCTGCCGCTTCTTCGCCTCGAGTTTGGCGGTCTGATCGACGTCTTTCGCGTCGATCTTCGGCGCCTCGGCCTTCCTCTCTTCGACGGGCGGCGTTTCTGCGCGCGCGCTCTTCGTGTCGGCGAGCGTCGATTGATCCGGTGCGGGCGCGGCCGCCGGGATCTTGGCCACCTGCGGCGTTTTGCGCGGCAGCGCCACGGCGATGACGATGACGGCGGCGGCTGCGGCGACTGGAATCATCCACATCCACCGTGACCCGCGGGGCGCGGTTTCCGCGACCGCCGGCTTCGCCGCCAGCGCCGCGGGTTGGGCAAATCCGCCCTCGGCCCTCACGAAGGTGGCCATCAACGCCTGACACCGCGCGCAGTCGGCGACGTGGGTGCGCGCGCGCTCGAGCGCCGGACCGTGGAGCTTACCGTCGAGCCAGGCCGCGGCGGTTTCAGCGTCCACGCAGGCGTCGGCCGTCTCCGGCTCCTGGCCCGGGCTGAGCGTCCGGCGGAGCAGGGCGTCGGTGGACTCGTCGCGTCGAGATGCGTCGGTCATGGCGCCTTCTCCTCCTGAGAACGAACGACCGGCGATTCCTTGCGCGGGGACTCGACGCCGAGGATCGTCTGCACGTTCATCGGGCCGGTGTCCGCGGTAGCCGTGGCCACGCAGCCGGCGATTTGGGCGTCCGTCAGGCCCATGGCTCGCAGCCGGCGCTCCACCTCGTCGCGGATCGTCCGACGGGTCCGCGCGAGATGGCGCGACACGGTCGCCTCGGACTCGCGCGTCAGCCGCCCGGTCTCCGCCAGCGTGAGCCCCTGCGCGTAGTAGCACCGCAGTCGGAGCCGGTCGCGCGTGTCCAATCCTTCGACCGCATGCGCGAGCGCATCCTGGAGCAGATGCAGGTCGCGGTCGCGCTCGGGGTCGTCATGCCGCTCGGGTGCCGCGATCGCCTGCGGGGATTCCTGGTCCGGCAGTTCTTCGTGGCGTCGGGCGGCCCGCACGCGATCGACGAAGCGCTGCGACAAGACCGCGCGCAGCCACGTCGCCAGGCTGCTCCGGCCATGAAAGTAGCGAAACAGGGATTGACGATCGGTCCCGCGATTGGCGACGCCGAACAGATCCCCGTAGAGCGAGTCCACGAGCTCCCGCGCCCCGCCGGTCGGATCCATGGCGTCCGCCGTGCGGTAGAGCGGGGGCCGGAACTCGCGCACGAAGTGCTCCCACGCGTCTTCGTCGCCCGCCGCGCATCCGCAGGCGAGCGCGAGATCCTCGAGATGCAGGGACGTCAGGTACCGCTCGACCTCGTCCTCGTTGGCGGTGCTGGAGGCGAAGGCTCGGCCCGCGCTGGCGGCGAGGGCGGCGCTGAACGGCGCCAAGGGCACGTGCCAACGCTCCGCGTTCGCCTGGCTGTGCAGGCGCCGGAACAGCCCATCGTCAATGGGCAGCACGCGTGCATGATAGATCGGAGTACGATGGCGGCGCATGGCAGGACAGGCTTCATTTGACGTGACATCCACGGTCGACTTGCAGGAGGTCGACAACGCGGTCAACCAGGCGCGGAAAGAGCTCGCCCAGCGCTACGACTTCAAGGGATCGAAGTCGGCGATCGACTTCAAGCGCGCCGAGAACATCATCGAGATCCTCGCTGACGACAACTTCAAGATGGAGGCCGTCTGGGACATCCTGCAGACGCGCATGGTCCGCCGCGGCGTGCCGGTCAAGAACTTGAAGGCTGGCGACGTGCTTCCGGTGGCGGGCGGGCTCGTGTCGCGGACGATCACGCTGCAGCAGGGGATTCCAATCGAAGCGGCGCGCGACATCGTGAAGTACATCAAGGACCAGAAGCTCAAGAAGGTCCAGGCCGCGATCCAGGGCGATCAACTGCGTATCTCGTCGCCTTCGAAAGACGAGCTGCAGGCCGCGATTCGCCTGCTCAAGGCTCAGGATTTCGGTGTCGAGCTGCAATTCGGAAACTACCGGGAATAGGCCCCAGGGCTCAGGCACCAGGCACTGGGCACTAGGCACTAGGCACTGGGCAGTAAGACATGCAGGCGCTAGCGACTGCGACGTTGTCAATGCCAGTGCCCAATGCCTAGTGCCTGGTGCCTGATCTTGCGTAACATGAACACGCCAGCGCCCAAAGGGTCCCTCATGCGTCGCGTTGCGGTCATTCTCGCGTGCTCCTGTTTGGCTGGCGTCGCCCTGCCGCGCGCGCAGACGCCCCAGACCCAGCCGCAGCCCGTGTTCCGCGGTGGCGTTGATCTCGTCACACTCGACGTCACGGTCATCGACAAGGACGGTAAGCCGGTCCGCGGCCTCAAGCCAGAGGACTTCACGGTCACGCTCGAGAAACAAACCCGCCCGGTGCGCGCGCTCGACTTCCTCGAGTTCGGGAGCGCCGCGGGCTCCACCGCCGAGGCGCGTCAGACGACCAACCAGCCAGGTCAGGCGCAGCCCGCACGGCGCGGCGGACGCACCATCGTCCTGCTCTTCGACGATCTCTCGTACAAACCGGGTCCAGGCAAGGCGCTCCTGGTTGCGGCCGAGCGGATGATCGGCACGTTCGACGTGGACGATCTGATCGGGATCACGACGACGAGCGCGTTGGGTCCGACCGTGAATCCCACGCGCGATCGCGCGGCGCTCCTCGCGGCGCTGCACGACAAGAAGATGATCGGGCGCAACGACAACATCACCGCGCCGTTCTACATCGCAGTGGACGAGGCGATCGAGATCGACCGCGACTTTCCGCGCGAGACGCTCGATGCAGTTGCTGGCCGCGAGTGCGGAGAGCTCGGCTTCTCGCTCGATTCATGCAAGTACATGGTGGCAGCGGCCGGGCGCGCCTACGCGCAGCAGATCACGCACAGCACGGCGATGCAGCTTGCCGCATTCCAGCAGCTCATGGGACTGCTGAAGCTGGCCCCGGCGCCGAAGGTCATCATCGCGCTCTCGGCGGGTGTCGCGATCGGTACGGAGCCGGATCTGCAGCGCCAGCTGGCGCCGCTAGGGCGCGCGGCGGCGGAAGACGGCGTGCAGTTCTACGCCTTGAGTGAGCTTCCGGATCGGATCGACATGTCCGATCGGACGCAGGCACGTGCGGCCGCGCGGGTCCAGGAAGGCAACTTCCTGAATTCCGGCGCGCAGACCGTAGCCGAGAATGCCGGCGGCACGGCATTCCTTGTCGTTGGCCAGGCGGATCGGTTCTTCAAGCGCATCGAAGCCGAGACGTCAGGGTTCTATCGACTCGGCGTCGAGGCGCCGATCGTGACCGACAAGCGGCGGTACCTCGCGACGAAGGTGTCCGTGAAGATGCCGGGCACTACGGTCCGCGTGAATCATCAGGCGCTCCTCGAATCGGTCGCGCCCGAAAATGTGCCGATTTCAGAGCAGCTCAAGACGACGCTCGCGCAGGGCGGCGTCGCGTTTGGCGTGCCGATCGCGCTCGGCACGGCACAGCGACACGATCCCAACAGCAACACACTCCAGCTCGGCGTCAACGTCCAGGTGCCGTCGAGCGTGCAGGGACCGCTGGTCGCGATGTACGGCCTCGTCAACGAGGCGGGCCAGATCACGCAGGCGGGCCGTCGTGACGTGCCGGTGCCGAGCCCGGGCGAGGACTACCAGCTCGCATTTCCGGTGCCGATCGAGACTGGGAAGTACCGCTTGCGGTTCGTCGTCGCCGACGCGAAGAACAACATCGGCAGCGTCGAGCACGGCGTCACAGCTGGACTCGCGCACTTCGGGTCCTTCTCGGTGAGCGATTTGTTCACGATGTGGGCGGGCGCGGACCATCAGCCCAGGTTCCTCGCGCTCGAGCGCCTGCCCGAGGGCGCCACGACGCTCGGTGCCTCGCTCGAGCTCTATCCCGATGGCACGAACGCGCCCGACGTCGTCGTGCGCTTCACGCTCACCGCGCCGGCCAGCGAAACCGCGCTCATCGAGCGGGAGATCACGCCCGCGCTCGTCGGCACGACGCGTCAGGCGATCGCCGAGCTGCCCGTGGACGACCTGCAGCCGGGTCTGTACACGATTCACGCGACGGTGGTGGAAGCTGGGAGCGTGACTGGTACGGTGACCGCGACGATTAGGAAAGGGCAATGACATCGACAATCGACAAGCTGGGATCGGCAATCGCACAACCTTCGGCTCATCGATGCGGGATATCGACATATCGATGATCGAGGACCCTATGCCCTGCGACCGGCTAGATCATCCAGCGCTTGAGCTCGGGTGCGCGGGTCCGGCTCACCAGCACGTTCGTCCCGTCGCTGAGACGAACACGGTACCGGCTGCCACCCTCGGCGGCGACCTCCCGGATGTGCGATGCCTGCACGAGCGCCGATCGATGCAGGCGCACGAAGCGATCCGGGTCCAGCCGGCCTTCGAGGTCCTTCAGCGTCCGGCTGATGAGGTAGCTGCGCGCGCTCGTGTGGATGCGCGCGTAGTCGTCTTCCGCCTTGATCCAGATGATGTCGTCGATCGCGATCGCGACCATCTTGCGGCCGTCGGGCACCAGCAGGCGATCCGGACGCGGGCCGAGGTCGCGGATGACGCGCGCGAGTCCATCCGCGGCGCGTTCGGATCCCTGACGCGATCGCGCGCGACGCAACCCTTCGGCGAACCGATCGGCCGTGTACGGCTTGACGAGGTAGTCGACCGCGTTCAGATCGAACGCGCGGACTGCATAGCTGTCGTACGCCGTCGCGAAGATGACGGCCGGCAGTCGGTCTGACCGCGCGGCCTCACGTTCGAGCACGGTGAAGACGTCCGCGCCCGGCATCCGGATGTCGAGCAGAGCGACGTCCGGCCGGATCTCGGGGAGCGCGCGCGCCAGCTCGTCGCCGGACGCGCACTCCGACACCACTTCGAGATCAGGTTGCGCAGCCGCGTATCGCCGCGCGAGGTCCCGCGCCAGCGGCTCGTCGTCCGCGATGAGCAAACGCAGGACCTCACGCGACATGGAGCGCCGCGTCGGTCGGCATCGAGATGCGCACTGAGGTTCCGTTCGCTTGCCGGTCGAACGTCAGCTCGTACGTGTCGTGATACACCGTTTCGAGACGACGACGGGTGAGCGCGAGGCCGCGGCCGGAGCCGGGCGGCGAGGCGGCGCCCGTGCCGGAGTCACGCACTTCGAGATCCAGACGTCCGTTGTGCACTTTCGCGCTCACGCGGACAACGCCTGGCGCCGCGTTTGGCGCGATCCCGTGCTTGACGGCGTTCTCAACGATGGGCTGCAGCAGGAACGGCGGGACGAGCACGCCGCGGGCCGCGTCTTCGATCTCGAACGCGGCGCTGAGGCGCGCGCCGAAGCGGATGCGCTCGACGTCGAGGTACGCCTTGACGAGGTCGAGCTCGCGCTCGAGCGGCACGGCGGGCACGTCCATGCGATCGAAGACGGACTTCATGACGTCGGCGAGCCGGACGACCATCGTGCGCGCCAGCGCCGGGTCCTTGTCGATGAGCGCCAGCAGCGAGTTGAGCGCGTTGAGCACGAAGTGCGGCTGGAACTGCGCGCGAATGGCGCCGAGCTCCGCCTCGCGCGCGACGAGCATGAGCTCCGCCTCGCGGCGATCGCGATCGCGCTCGCGCCGCCAGGCCTGCGCCGTCAGCGAAAGGCCGACGACCGTGCCGTAGACGGTGACCGCAAACAGCAACTGGAAGATCCAGTTGCCGGCGTACACGTACTCCCAATACCCCGGGCCAATCGTGAACCGGTTGTAGAGCATGTTGGCCCAGAACCAGAGGCCGACGGTCGCGAGGCCGGCCAGGATGTACAGCGTGAGCTGCCACGGCGTCGGCCGGCCCAACGACAGCGATCGCTTCATCCAGAGCCGCACCGGGATCGACAGGATCGCGAGCGAGTAGAGATAGATCGCGCTGCCCGGCAGCGAAATCGAGGCGGGCAGGCCGACCTGGACCGTCAACACCAGCGCGTAGAGCAGCACGGCGCCGGTCCAGAGGAGCGGCGCCCGCCACCACAGGCGCGCCGGTGCGCGATCGGACAAATCGATCGTCGGCGTCCGCTCCGGTCGTTCGAGACTCACCACTCGGGTCCTTTTACCTGCGGCAAAAGCGAGTACTTCACCCACGCGGAGTCCGGCGCGATCGCGAGCGCCTTCTCGTATTCCGCGCGCGCGCCGGCGTTGTCATGGCGTGACGCGAGCGCCTGGCCCAGCCAGGCGTGCGCGTCGAAGCGGCCCCAGTTCGGCCACGGCTTCGTCGTGGGCTCCTGCTCGAAGGCCTGCAGCGCGCGCCGCAGGGTTGCCTCCGCGTCCTTGATGCTGCCGCCAAACTCGGGCGGCGTATTGAACTGCGCCTGGCCGCGGAAGACGAGCAGGCGCGGGTTGTTCGCATCGAGACCAAGCGCCCGGCCCAGTATCGCACTGGATTCCGGGCCCAGCGTCATGCCGAGCTCGGGCGCGTGCGCGATTTTCGCGCCGTCGACGGCGCCGAGCAGGCCCATCGCCTCCGCGAATCGCCCGTCAGCCTTGATCGCCGCCTCGAGTTGCACGGCGGCATCGTCGAGCAGCGACATTTGCTCCTTGGCGCTGACCCCCGGCGAAAACGCGACCCGCCACGCGGCGTACGCGACCGTGTAGCGAATGAGAGGCACGCGATCGGGGACGGGCGACCCGGAGAGCAGCCGCAGGCACGCCAGCCGCGCGGAGAGAATATCGGGCACGTGGCCCGCCACCGCCGCAGGTTCGAGCCCCTGCACGATCGCCGCGAGATCGTCGGCCGCGGGCCGGGCCGACGACGCGAGCACCGGCGCGACTGCCAGCGCGAAGACAGCGAGCAGGTGGAGACGTCGTGACATGGTGAGGTCCTTCCTGGTCATCGAGTGATCGAACAGCCGACGTAGTAACCGCGAGGCATCGCGCCCGCGACCGGATGCCGTGCACTGTAGTCCGCCGAGTACGCGTAGTCGAAGAAGTTGAAGTGGTTGGTCGCGTTGTCGATGCTCGCGAAGAACACGCCGCTCGTCCGTGCGCCGAGCTTGCGCAGGTAGCTGACCGACAGATCCAGCCGCTCGTAGCGCGGCAGCCGCTCGGAGTTGATCGGCCCCCAGATCGGTTCGTAACCATCCGGCGTCGCGATCGATCCGATGGCCGGTGTGGTCGGGCGGCCCGCCGCCGTGCGCCACGCGGCGCCGAGCCAGACCGTCGGCCACACGGGCGCGTTCACGACGACCTGCCAGGTGTACGGAATCGAGAAGTCCGGCGTCCACGTGCCCGACGGCAGCGGGAATCGATCGCGCTGTACCGGTGAGGTCCAGCGCCGCTCTGTGCCGATGAAGCTCGCGCTCGCGCGCAGATCGATGTAGTGCCACACGCGGCGGCCAAAGAGATCGATCCCTCGCGCATGGCCGTAGCCCGTGTCGACGTAGCCGACCTGGTCGTCCTGGACCGGCAGATCACGGTAGGTCTTGTAGTACGCCTCGGCGCGAAAGAACGCCGCGCCATCCATGCGGCCGTTCTCATAGCCGGCGATGTAGTGGACCGCCGTCATCGGCTTGAGCGTCATCGCGCCGCGGACGTCGTCGAAGTACGACGGCGAGGGCGCCTGATGGTAGATCCCCCACGCAGTGCGCAGCCGTCCTGCGGCGCCCAGATCGATCGCGACGCTGATGCGAGGATCGACGCGCGCGGCGTGCGCCTCGGAGAAGTAGTCTGACCGGATGCCGAGGGTCGGCGTCACGCGGCCGAACGCGCGCGTGATTTCCCCGTACCCGCCGCCACGAGCGTCCCGGTGCGCGACGTCGTAGGCGGTCGTGCCGCTCACGCCGCCGAAATCGCCGCCGCGCTTCGGAACGATGCCGTGCGCGTCGGTGAACGCCCAGCCGGCATCCGCGCCAAACTGCACGACCCAGCTCGCGACCGGCCCGCTGAAGTCCACTCGTGCCGCCCGGGAATCGTCGTTGGCCGAGATCTGCGCCACGCCGACATCGGTCGAGTCAACGTGATGGTCGATGGTGCCGGCAGCTCTGACGTTCCAGCCGCTCGCGAACGGCCGCTGCCAGTTCGCCACGAGCGCCCGGTAGTTCGTCGCCGAGTGCAGAAATCCCGCGAACGCGTCCTGCTCGAGCTCGACGCCGACGTGATCCTGCTGGCCGAGCACGAACACCCTGAGCGAGCCGCGCGTCCCGCCGTTCACGTACGCGCTGGCGCTCGCGTCCCATCCGCCCGGCAGCTGATCGAACTCGCGCGGGCTCGGGTTGACGGCGAACAGTACCGACGGGGTCGCGCGATTGAGCGCCACGCGCACGCCCGCCGATGAGCCGAGCGGCTCGCCGGCCGCAAACGAAACGCCCGCGAACCCGGCCGTTGCGTTGAAGCGCCGCACCGCCGGCCGATCGAGACTGCGCATGTCGACCACGCCGCTGAGGCTGTTGCCGTACGCCGCGGAGAATCCACCCGTCGAAAACGACACGCCCTGCGTCAGAAACGGATCGACGGCGCCGCGGAAACCGCCCGTCGGCGTTTCGTAGCGATACGGATGATTCAGTGGCGACTCGTCGAGCAAGACAGCCGTCTCGCTGACGTCCCCCCCGCGAACGAACAGGCCCGCGCCTTCGTCGACTTGCGCCACGCCTGGCAAGAGCGCGAGCGCCCGCATCACGTCGGCCTGCGTGCCCGCCGTGCGAACGATGTCGAGCGGTCGAAGGGCGATGCGCGCGTCGGGCGGCGTTACGGTCACGGGCGCGCGGACGACCACCTCGCTCGCCATCGGCGCCAGCGTCATGACGATGTGCATCGGCGGCGCCGCCGGGGTGACGACGGTCGTCCGCGTCGAGAATCCGGAGAGCGCGAAGATGACTTGCGCGTCGCCCGACCCCACGGGAATCGTGAATCGTCCGTGTTCGTCGGTGACGGCCACCGCAGTGGTCCCTCGGACCGTCACGACGACCCCGGGCAACGGCAGACCCGCGGGGTCCACGACGTCACCGGCGAGTGAACTTGATTGGGGGGCCAGTACGGCCGCAGCGATCAACGCGAGAAAGCGCATTCGTCCTCCCACTGTTGATACGCGATTGCGGCCGGCCGATGTTCGTCGATTCGGTGAAGGGTCGAGGATCGCCGGTGAGCAGCGGCCAGCGCACTCCGAAACCTCGAACCTCGGAACCCCGGAATCGCACGGATTCACTATGATTGGTGGCGCGTGGACAGCTCCCCGACCTCAGCGCCGATCAAAGGCCGCGTCCGCCGCGTCCGGAAAAACCTCCGGCTCGGCATGGCGCTCGCCTGGTCGGCGTCGCCGCGGCTGTTGATTCGGTACACCCTGCTCGGGATCCTGAGCGCGTCGCTGGCGCCCGTAACCGTCAAACTGGGCTCGATCCTCGTCAACCGCATCGCCGATGCGCGCTTGCATCCGGCCGGATTCATGTCCATCCTGCCGCTCGTGCTCGGGCTGTGGATCGCGGTCGGCGTCCAGCGCGCCGTGGGCGCGTACACGGGGTACGGGCGCAATCTCTACGTGCGTCGCGTGCAGCTCGAAGCGGAGCGCCGCCTGCTCACGCAAGCCTCGAAGGTCGATCTCGGACATTTCGACAACTCCGACTGGCACGATCGCCTGGCGCGCGCCAAGCGCGACGTGTCGTGGCGGCCCGGCGACCTGACCTGGTCGGTCCTCGGTCTCTCTGGCAACATCGTGACGATCGCGGGGATGGCCTGGCTGCTGGGCAGCCTGCACTGGGTGCTCGTGGTGCTGGCGCTCGCGGCCGCGTTGTTGTCGCTGGCGCTCGAGCGGCGCGTGACCTCGAAGCTCTACGAGTACTTCTACAAGGAGACGCCCGAGGAACGCGAGCGCGAGTATCTTGGCGACCTGCTCGTGCAGCCGCGCACGACGAAGGAAGTCCGCGCGTACGTACTGTCCGACTACCTGCTGGGGCGCCATCAGAAGCTGTCCGAGGATCTGTTCCGGCAGCGCGAGCAGATGTACGAGTCAGGCACGCGGATCTCCCTGCTCACCGGCCTCGTGACCGGCACCACCCTCGCGCTGGCCTACGGATTCGTCGCCATGCGCGGCATGGCCGGCTCGATCGATCCGGGCGGCGTCGTCCTCGTGATCGGCGCCTTCACGTCGGTCGCGGGTACGCTCGGGCAGATCTCGAGCACGTTCGTTGCCGTCGATCAGCACACGACGTTTCTCGACGACTACTTTTCGTTTCTCTCGATCGCGCCGCTCCTGCCCGTGCCGAAGAAGCCGCGCGTCATTCCGGCGGGCCCGATCGACGGAATCGAGTTCGACGACGTGACATTTGCGTACCCGGGCGGCACGGAGCCTGCCGTCGCGGGGTTGACGCTCAACATCCGGCACGGCGAGCTCGTCGCCCTGGTCGGCGAAAACGGCGCTGGCAAGAGTACGCTCGTCAAGCTGCTGCTGCGGTTTTACGACCCGGACCTCGGATCGGTGCGCGTCGGCGGCGTCAACCTGAAGGACACGGATCCCGAGGCGCTGCGCGGCCGGATCGGCGTGCTGTTTCAGGACTACGCGATGTACGAGCTGTCCGTGCGCGAGAACGTCGTCATGGGCCGGCCCGACGCGCCGGTCGACGACGCGCACGTGATGGAGGCGCTGCGGGATGCGCGCAGCGATTGGCTCGTCAGGAAGATGCCCAACGGCCTCGACTCGAAAGTCGGACGACTGTTCGAGGGCGGCCACGACCTGTCGGGCGGCGAGTGGCAGCGCCTGGCGCTCGCGCGCATCATGTACCGCGACGCCGACATCTGGATTCTCGACGAGCCCACGTCGTCGCTCGACCCGGAAGCCGAGTCGGCAATCTTTGCCGAGCTCAAGCAGAATCTCAAAGGCCGCATCGGCATCGTGATCTCGCATCGATTCTCGACCGTGCGCATCGCCGACCGGATCGCCGTCATCGCCGACGGCCGGGTGAAGGAGATCGGGACTCACAGCGAGCTGCTGCGCGCCGGCGGCCGGTATGCGGAGCTGTTCGAGCTGCAGGCGGCGGGGTATCGGTGAAGGGGATCAAGTTTGAAGTTTGAAGTGCGAAGTATGAAGTTCGGAAGATCACGCGTGCTCTAACTTCGAACTTCAAACTTCGAACTTCGAACTTGATCTCGAGGTCGAGTGTGCGCCCTGTACTCCGCCGGGTCCACCATGGCGTCGATGACGATCGGCCGGTCGACGGCCGCGCTATCGACCAGCGCGGCATCGAGCTCGTCCATCGTCTCGACTCGGCGCGACCAGGCGCCGAAGGCGGCTGCGGCGGCGGCAAAGTCCACGCGGCCGTGGCGCACGCCCGTGGTCGGATAGCCGCGCCGCTCCTGGGCGACATCGATGAGGCTGAGACTGCTGTCGTTGTAGACGACGGTGACGAAGTGCAGGCGCGCGCGGACGCACGTTTCGAGCTCGGCGATGGTCATGCCGAAGCCGCCGTCGCCGATCGTGCAGAGGATCGGCCGCGTGGGGAACTGCAGACGCGCGGCCATCGCGCCGGGAAGGCCGTAGCTCATCGCCGACAGCCCATTGGACTCGAAAAACGTCAGCGGCTCGTAGGCCGTCCAGGCTTGCGAGGTGACCATTTTCACAGAGCCGACGTCGGTCACGCAGATCGTGTCGCGCGCAAATCGCTCGCGGAGCCGGCGCGTCAGCTCGAAGCCTGACAGCCCCCGCGGGCGCGAGGCCGGACGCAGCACGGTTTCGAGCTCCGTGCGGAAGCGATCGCGATCGCCCGGCGTCCACGCGAATGTCCTGCCGCGAAGGCGCGTCGTCAACGTGGCCAGAGACGAGGGCAGATCGCCGACAGCCTCGGCCACCGGCTGAAAATGACTCGTCGCGATCGACATCGGGCCGATCGACACGAGCGGCATGGTGTGATGCCAGACTTTGTCGGACTCGACCGGGTCGAACCCCACGCCGACGAGCACATCGGCGCGGCCCAGCCACTCGCAGACGACCGCGTCGCCCGACACGCCTGCGCACACACCAAAGAAGAGCGGATGGTCCTCTGGGAAGGTGCCTTTGGCCTTCGGCGTGACGAAGACCGGCGCGCCCAGGGCTTCAGCGAACGCGCGCACGGCGGGTGTGTCGACCAGCGGATTGACGTCGATCCCGATCACGATCGCTGCGCGGGCGGCCGCCGTGATCCGATCGGCGACGCGATCGAGGGCTTCGGGCGACGCCGCGGCCGGGGCGCTCGAGCGCGCGGCCCGCTCGGATTCCGGACGGTCCTCGGTCTTCGCGATATCGCTCGGCACCGTGAGGTGCACGGGGCCCATCCGCGGCGTCATGCTGACCTCGAGCGCCCGCCGGACTTTGCCGGCCGTGTCGTGTCCGTCGATCGTGAGGGTGAGCTTGGTGATCGGCCGGTAGAGCGCGTTCAGATCGAGATCCTGATGCGTCGCGATGCCGGCGTTTCGATGCGCGAGCGTGGCCGTGATGGCGAGGAGCGGTGATCGATCGAGGAACGCGTTGGCGACGCCCAGCGTCATGTTGACGGCGCCCGGTCCGAGTGTCGCCACGCACACGCCGGGGCGGCGCTGGATCTGCCCGGTGACGTCGGCCATGAAGGACGCGGCGGCTTCGTGACGCGTGAGCAGGAACTCGATCCCCTCGCGGCGCCCGGCCTCGATGAGATCGAGGACTTCGCCGCCCGGCAGGCCGAACATCCGCGTGATGCCGGCCTCGCGCAGCGTGCGCGCGAGCACCTCGGCACAGGTCGGCGCGCTCATTCGTGGCTGCGAATGAACACGTTGTCCGCGCCCTGGGCCTTGACCAGCGCGTCGATGATCTGCTGCATCTTGTCGCGGCGCTGGATCAACGTCTTCGCGCCGCCGCGGACGAGCCACTTGCCGAGCGTGGATTGAATCGTCGGCTCGTCGAGCGCGCGCATGCGCGCCCAGAGATCGGGATCGATGTGGGTCATCTGGTGGATCATCGTCGTACCGCCCGTGAACGCGCGCGTGTGATCGATGAGGATCAGATTCCACGACGGATCGACGAGCCAGTTCCCGAGATTCGGATCGAGATTGTTGATGAGGTTGTCGAACATCTTCGCCTGCGCGATCTGCTTCGCCCACGCGGCGGCGTAGATCGGCGGTGCGTCCGGCGCGCCTTTGCCGCCGAACTCCTTGAAGCTCCTCGTCGGCGACGCCCACATGACGGCCGCGCCCTTGTCGTTCTTGTACTCGCGCTCGACCGTCGGCGGCACCATGTTGAGCTGCAGCAGCTTGTCGAGCTCGTACGCGGCGATCTCCGACAGGTAGCTCTCCCAGTAGCCCGAATACCGCGCCGGCGGGATCGCTTTCCATGCGAGGTACTGCACGGGGCCGCCGGGCGGAAGCGTGGCCTTCTTCGGGTGGGTCACGCCAACGGACAGATCCTCCATCTTGACGATCGGCGTCGTGCGGATGAACTGTTCGATTTCCGCGGCGCGGCCGACCCAGATCTTCGCGTTCGCGGGGGGGGCGGCGGATTGCTGGGCCTGGAGCGCGAGTCCGAGCGCCCAGGCGACGGCCAAGCCTGCAGGCAGAGGACGGAGGAGCCGCGGACGGTCGCCCATGGCGCCCTACGGTATCACTGCCGTTTCTTGTTGCGGCGATCATCGTGGGACCGCCGCCGCATCATGGCCCGGACGGTGCCGGCGGGGTCGCGGGCCATGCCGCGCCCCACGCGGCCGAGCAGCTGCGCCGCCTGCGCCGCGTTGCGCGCAGCGCGAAGCGCAGGTGAAGCGTCAGGCGCTCGAGCGCGAGACGGCGGTGGCGAACCTGCAGAACGACGTCGTGCGATCGGAGCAGATGGTTCGCATCGCGCAGCAGAACGCGATGGCCGTTTCCGAGTCCGCCAAGGGCGAGGCGAATGCGACGCGTACGCGCGCCGAAGCGCAGGGTGCAGCGGTGCGGCTCACTGGCGAGGGTGAGGCGGCGTCGATTCGTGCGGTCGGGTCGGCGAAGGCCGAGGCGTACCGCCAGGGCATCGAGGCGGTCGGCGCGAACGGCTGCACGGCGATGCAGCTCGCGTCGATCCTCGGCGAGAACCACGTGAAGCTGGTGTCCGATGTGGCGGTCAGCGGCGACGGTGCCGGCGGCATCGCGACGGCGATGGTTGCGCGGATTCTCGCGTCGGAGAAGCCGCAGGACTCCGGCAGGCAGTAAGCGCGCTCGAGGCGCGCCCGCCGGAGCGGAGCGGGGCTCGCGGGGCCCCGCGAGCGACGGCGTAAGGGGGGTGCGGCGGGGACGAAGTCCCCCCGCCACTACGAAGACGCTCTGACGGGCCGCCGCTGTTCATCGAGGCCGATGACGAGGCGGCGGTCGGCGGGCACGTTAGCGGGCACGCCGCCCGCGTAGCGGGCATAGGCCGGCAGAAACCGGCGCACGTAGTCTTCAATCGCGGCGCGATCGAGGCCGGGTTTGCCCTTGGCCTTCGCGGCCTCCTCGGCTTCGACGCGCCACTTCAACACGAAGTTCGGGTCCGCGGCGCGCAGCGCCACGAAGGCATCGAGAAACCGATACCAGGTCTCGTACCGGTCCAGCACCCGATTGGGTTCCTTGAAGTACACGTCGCCGATCGACGAGTCGGCGACAGGCGAGAAGCCGAACATCCAGCCTTCGACGAAGACCAGATCGAGCGGGCTGGCGACGTTGCGCCACTCCGCGTCTGGCGCGCGATCGCCGCGGCCGCCGTGCGCGGACTTGTCGTACACGGGCACGCGCGCGACGCGCTCGCTCTCGCCCGGTCCGAGTCCCGCCAGGGCCGTGAGCGTGGAGACGCCCAGGTCGATGTCGTGGGTGCCCGGGTAGCCGCGGTGCTCGAGGTAGGGATTCCCCGGGTGCGCCTCGGCCAGCGCCAGCTGCTCCTGCCGCGTCAGATAGAAGTCGTCGATCGACACGCCCGTGCCGCGGAGCCCGGCCTCGGACAGCAGTCCCAGCACGTGCGACACGAGCGTCGTCTTGCCCCCGCCCTGCGGCGCCTGGATGCCGACGAAGACGGGACGCTTGGCTGATGCCCGCGCTTGAGCCACCGCAAACAGCAACACCGGCACGTACAGGTGATGGATGCGTCGGGGCAGATCGGCGGCGCCGGCCAGGTCCTGTCCAAGCCGATCGGCAGCGGTGCGCCACAAATCCCAGTCGATGGGCCCGATTTCTTCGATCGCGCGAAACGCGGGTCCGGAGGCAGCGAAGGTCTTGAAGTCGAGGTCCGTCACGTCACTGATACTTGAACACACGCGTGCCGATCCAGCCAAGCACCAGCGCGCCCGCCGTGAGCGCGACGACGTGAGGAATCGCGACCGCGGGCGGATCGCCGAAGTTCACCAGCTTGTGGAGCGCGTCCATCGTCCAGCCGGTCGGCACCGCCAGCGCCAGCTTCTGCATCCACGGCGGCGTGATCTCGATCGGCCACCAGCACCCGCCGAGCGCGGCGAGCAATTGGGTGGCGAGCACGCCGAGGCCCGCGGTCTGCGCCGCGGTGTGCGTGACGCTCGCGATCACCACGGCCAGCCCCGCGGAGAACGCGGCCCAGCCGGTCATGACGACGAGGACCATCGGCAGCGCCGATCCCCAATGCATCTTGAAGAGCACGGTACCGGCGATCATGGCAAACACGATCTGCACGAGGCCAAGCGCCAGGCGCGCGCCCCATTTGCCGAGGACGACCGACCCGCGCGAAATGGGCGCCGAGGCCAGGCGTTTGAGCAGCCCCTGGTCGCGCTCGACGACGAGCGTGACGGCGCCGCTCGTGAGCAGCACGAGCATCGTGAACATCACCATCGTGCCGGGCACGGCTTGTTCGAAGCCGAGCGGCGGCACGAGGCGCTTGCCCGCCGACGTCACCGAGAGCGTCAGTGCGCGCGGCATCGCGGCGAGCGTGGCGAACGACGACGGATCCGCGGTCTGGCCGTTCATCCGGACCACCGCCAGGTCCGCGACGACTTCGTACACCGCGCGCGCGATGCGCACCTGGTCGTAGTCACCGCCCAACGGATCGCCGCTGTGCTCGAACGTCAAGATCTGCTGCTGGCCCGCCAGCGCGGCCGCCGTGAACGTCACGTGCGGCGCCGGCGGATCGGGGATCGTGAGGCGGCGCGTCACCTTCTCGAACGCCTCATCGGTGTCGGGCCGGACGACGTCGTACTGCTGCGCGCCGAGGCGACGCATGAGCTCGTCGATGAGAAACCCGCCGTTCGTGCCGCCGCGTACCGCGAGCGGCGTGCGCCGATCGGCCGTCGAGCCGAATCCGCCGGTGATCGTGCCGATGAAGTAGAAAAAGACGATCGGCATCACGAACGTCCAGAGGATCGTCTCGCGGCGTCGCAGCAGGTACGCGACGTCCTTCGAGGCAACGAACCAGGCGCCCTGGAGCAGTTTCATCAGCTCACCGCAAACTGGCCGCGCAGACGGCGCGCGGCAATCCAGAGCGCCAGCGTGGCCGGCACGCCGATCGCCACCGCGGCGACCGCGAGCCTTGCCGGATCGGGATGCCCCGACAGGATCTCTTTGAGCTGGACGACGCCGAGGCCGTTCGGCGTCCATCGCCCGATGCGCGCCATCCACGGCGGCATGACCTCGAGCGGAAAGAACGAGCCGCCGATCATCATGAGCGGAAACACGATCATCGACGAGAGGAACTGTCCGCCGCGCGTGCTCGACGCGAGGACCTGGATCAGCACGAGGTACGAGAAGAGCGCGCCGCCCGCGTACGCAGCCCAAACGAGCGCCGCCGGCGTGCGGCTGATGGGCACGCCGAACATCGTCACGCCGAGCACGAGCGCGACGATCACGGCGAGCGCCATGATCGCCACGCTCGCGGCGAGCTTGCCCAGCAGGAACGCCGCCACGCGCTGCGGCGTCGACAGCACGCGCCGCAGGGTGCCGCCGGTCTTCTCGATCCAGATGTCGATGCTCATGCCCTGCGCGGTGAACATCACCGACATGAACAGCAGGCCTGGGAGGAAGAGCGCCCAGAAGTTCGGCTCGTCTTCTGGCGGCGGCTTCTTCGCCTCGACCGTCAACACCGGCGGGAGAAGCGTTGCCTGCACGGTGCGAAGCCGATCGTTGAACGCGCGGCCGACCGCGGCGACACCCTCGCTCGAGGGGGCGGTCCCGCTGCCCATGGAGTCGGCGATCTCGCGCAGCTGTTGGCCGAAGATCCGCTGCACGTAGAAGACTGCTTCGACGAGCATCTTGAGGCCTTCCTCGATGATGACGGGCAGAATCCGTTCGGCGGGATTCTTCACGAGCGCGAGCGTGGCCGGCTGCTCGCGCAGGACGCTGTCCTGAAATCCCTTCGGGATCGTGAGGAGCGCGGTCCCGTCGGCCTTGTCAATCCTCGCGCGGCCAACGTCCGCGGTGACGACTTCCACGTTCAGGAACTCGGCGAGCCGGCCCTGCCGGCTGCCGCCGATCATCATCCGGCTCACGAACGACTGGTCCTCGTCGACGACCAGGAGATCCGCCTTGGGCGTCGGGCCGTTGCCGCCGTTGATGAGGCTCAACAACCCGCCGATGACGATCGGCAGGCCCATCCACATGAGCAGCGCCGCGGGATCCGCCAGGCGCCGCCGCAGGTCCTTGATCGCGGACGTGAGCACGAATCGCACGGCTACTCCCGCAGCTCCCGGCCGGTGAGCTTGATGAACAGGCTCTCGAGGCTGGGCTGGCTGAGTGACGTTTCCTGCAGCTCGCCGCCGGCGGTTTCGATCGCGGTGAAGATTGCAGCCAGCCGTCGCGTGGCGCCTTCCACGGCGAGTCGCAGCGTGCGCTCGTCGGCCGACACGACGTCGATGGCGCCGATCTGCTCGAGCGCGCGCCGTGTTGCTTGCGCGTCGAAGCGTCCCGTCAGGCGCAGCACGTCCTTCTCGCCGATGAGCTTGCGCAGCTCGTCGAGCGTCCCCATCGACAGCAGCTTGCCGTGGTCGATGATCGGGATGCGGTTGCAGAGGTCCTGCGCCTCTTCCATGTAGTGCGTCGTGTACAGGACGCACGTGCCCGCCGCGACCTCCTCGCGCACGAGCTCGAGCAGCCGGACGCGGCTTTGCGGATCGACGCCGACCGTCGGCTCGTCAAGGAGCAGCACCTTCGGTTTGTGCACCACGCCGCAGCCGAAGTTCAGCCGGCGCTTCATGCCGCCGCTGAATCGCTTGACGGGCTCCCGCGCGCGATCGCCGAGGCCAATGCGCTCGAGCACTTCGAGCACCCGTTTCTTCAGCCCGTCGCCGGTCAAGCCGTACGCGGCGCCCCAGTACGCCAGGTTCTCGCGTGCGCTCAGGTCCTCGTAGAGCGCCAGGTCCTGCGGGACGATGCCCAACTCCTGACGCGCCGCGCGGCTGTCGGTGACGACGTCGTGCCCGAGCACGGTGATCCGGCCCGACGTGGGCGTCAGCAATCCGGAGATGCAGCCGATCGTCGTCGACTTGCCCGCGCCGTTCGGCCCGAGCAGCCCGAAGACTTCGCCGGCCTTCGCCGTGAGGCTCACGTCGTTGACCGCGACGAGATCGCCGTATCGCTTGCCGAGCTGGGCAACCGCAATCATCGGAACCGCGGCCGCTATTCTGGCACGGCCGCTGCGGCGACTGCGTTACTCTCACTCCATGACTCGACGGGAGTTCGCCGGGGGACTGGCAGGCGTCGTCGGCGCGGCATGGGCGCACCGGCACCTGGGCGTGCTGGCCGCGCAGGCACGCGCGAGCGTCGACGGCGATCGCGTGAACCGCCATCTCGCCGAGCTGTCGGCGTTCGGCAAGAACCCGCACGGCGGCGTGACGCGGCTGGCCTACAGCGCAGCGGATCGGCTGGGCCGCGAGTACGTCACCGGCCTGATGCGAGCCGCGGGTCTCGAGGTGCGGGTCGATCCGGCGGGGAACATCCTCGGACGACGTGCCGGCTCGGACTCATCCCGCAAGCCGCTGCTCTTCGGATCGCACATCGACTCGGTACCCGACGGCGGGAACTACGACGGCGACGTCGGATCGCTTTCGGCGATCGAGGTCGCGCAGACGCTCGGTGAGCGCAACGTCACCCTGCGCCACCCGATCGAGGTCGTCGTGTTTCAGAACGAGGAAGGCGGCACCGTCGGCAGCCGCGCGATGGCGGGCCAGCTCGAGCCGGCGGCGCTCACGCTGACCGCGCGCAGCGGCAAAGTCACGCGCGACGGCATCGCGTTCATCGGCGGCGATCCCGATCGCCTGGAGTCCGCGGTGCGCAAGCGGGGCGACATCGCGGCCTACGTCGAGCTGCACATCGAGCAGGGCGGGACGCTCGAGGAAAAGAAGATCGACATCGGCGTCGTCCAGGGCATCGTCGGCATCGGGTGGTGGGACGTCACGGTCGACGGTTTCGCGAACCACGCCGGCACGACGCCGATGGACAAGCGGCAGGACGCGCTCCTCGCGGCCGCGCGCTTCATCGAGATGGTCAACCGCGTCGTCACGAGCGAGGCCGGGCGGCAGGTTGGAACGGTCGGGCGCATTCAGGCGCTGCCGGGGGCGCCCAACGTGATTCCGGGCACGGTCACGTGCAGCCTGGAGCTGCGGGATCTCGATCCGCTGAAGATCGAGCGGCTCTACCAGCGGGTGCACGAGGAAGCGCAGCGCATCGCGACCGCCAGCCGGACGACCTTCACGTTTGCCGAGACGCACCGCAGCGTGCCAGCGTTGACCGACCCACGGCTGCAGGCGCTCATCGAGAACGTCGCGCTCGATCGCGGGCTCACGGCCACGCGGCTGCCGAGCGGCGCGGGGCATGACGCGCAGTACGTCGCGCAGATCGCTCCGGCGGGGATGATCTTCGTGCCGAGCGTCGGCGGGATCAGTCACTCGCCGAAGGAATTCACGAAGCCCCAGGATGTCGTCAACGGGGCCAATGTGCTGCTCGATACGATCCTGCGCCTCGACAGCACAGACTGGACCTGATTCCACAGCCGCCGATACGATGGCTGAGGGAATGATCGGGCGACCTGTTCTGCGCAGTCTTTTGCTGACGGCGTTCGTGGCCGCGATCGCGTGCGGATCGACGCCGTCCACGGCGCCGTCGCCGACTCCCACGCCCGTAACCTCGTTCGTGGCGACCGGCCGCGCGGTCGACGCGCTCACGCAAGCGGGTTACGGCGGCCTCACGATTTCCGGCGACGGTCTGCAGACGTCGTCGTCGGACGTGACCGGCGCGTTCACGATCGCCGCCGGTACCCCGGCCAGCGATCCGCGTCTCGTCCTCTTTGCCGGCCCGGGCGTCGTCGAACGGCGCACGAACGTGCGCGTGCCGGGCGCGCCGATTTCCGTGTCGCTGATCTCGTCGGGCTTCGATCTCAACGCGTTCAACCAGATGCTCCGCGCCTCATCGCAGCTCCAGCGATGGACGACGGCGCCACCGCTGCTGATCGAGACGCGTGCGCTCCAGTTCACGACGGTCGGCGCGGCCGATCAAGTGGCGTTGAGCGATCAGATGACTGACGCGGAGGTCGCCGCGCTCGCCGACGATCTCACCTGGGCGCTGCCGCAGATGACGGGCGGCGCGTTCCCTGCGTTCGCCGGCGTCAGCCGCCAGACGTCGGCCGAGGGCACGTCGGTGCACATCCTGAATCCGGGCGTCATTACCGTCACACGCGTCGTCGGTCTAAATGCCACGGCGGGATTCTGGGGTTACAGCCGCTGGCTGTTTCAGCCGGACGGCACGGTCACGGGCGGGATGATCACGCTCGATCGCGACTTCGAGCGCAGCGGCAGTCCGTTCCGACGGTCGCTCCGATCACACGAGCTCGGCCACGCGCTCGGCTACAACCACGTCACGTCGCGGCCCTCGGTGATGAACTCGGCCGCGGTCATCGAGCCCAACGCGTTCGATCTCGACGCCTGCCGCATCGCGTTCGCGAGGGCGCCGGGCAACCGGCCGCCGGACGCGGATCCGAGCAATGCGTCGTTGAATAGTCGCGCGCTCGGGGGGACTGCGCGATGGAGCGAGCCGGTACGGTAAACGCCGATCAAGTTGGAAGTTCGAAGTTGGAAGTCTGAAGTTCAGATCGCCCGCGTGTCCCTCTTAACTTCGAACTTCATACCTCGAACTTCGAACTTGATCAGGTGGCTCCCTACTGCCACACCGCCTTAACCGGGGCAGTCAGGAGCGACTTGATCGTGGGCGGTTCGACTTTCTTGTTGAGCGTCACCTGCTGGATCGTCCACACGGCCGTGCTCGAGTCGAGCTCGCCGAGCACCGCATCGGCCTCGCCGGGGAAGACCCACTTGCAGCTGTAGATCTCGGGCACGCCGTCGACCTCGCGGCGGTTGTCGAGGAGCGGGCGGCACAGTGTGCCGTCGGTGAGCTCGAAGAGCCACGCGCGGTTGCGCGCACCGTTGGAATCCGGTGGCCGTGTTGACGGGACCGCCGCCAGCACGAGCGTGCCGCCCGACGGCTTACGCGGATCGACGTCACAGAGCAGGTGGCCTGTCTTGGCGGTCGCGAAGCACGGGTCATAGCTCGCGTTGTCGGCGGTGCAGCGGAATGCGTCATTGCGGTATGCGGCCGCCAGCGACGCCTGGCACTCGCCGGGCTTGCCGTGTTCGGGTAGAGCGGCGGGAACGAAGCGAACCACCCGGGTTGCCGCAGGCGCCTGAGCGAGCAGGTGAACGCCGAGCACCGCGACGCAGCCGGCAACGAACTTGATCACCGCCGGATCACCTCGATCTTCGACGCCGGTCCGGCGACGCTGAGCTCCGCGCGCCACGGATAGTCCCAGTCGCCCGTCTGCACGAGCGGGACGATCTTGCCGTCCTGTCGGAGCTCGTATTGCGAGTTCAGCGGGAACGACAGCCGGACGCCCGTCGTGTGCGCGTTGTTCGTGCGGTTTTCGATCGTCGCGCTGATCTTCGCGAGCGCCTTGTCCATGACGATCGATTGATTGGTCGCGAAGCCGTCACGTTCGAGCTCGAGCTTGAGCCGGCTGACGTCCTCGCGGAAGGGCAGTCGCGTGTCGGGAACGACGACCGCGAGGCGGCGCCGGAGGCCGTCGCGCGGGTTGATGGCCAGCTCGTTCGCTGCCTCGGTCATCATCGCGCCGTAGGCGAACCACCCGAACGTCGGGTCCTTCGTCACGACTGTGGCGGCCATGCGGAGCGCGCCGCCGTAGCCGAGATCGATCTCGCCGTCGTAGTGCCACGGCCCGCGCGGCTCGCTGACGCCGCCCGGGAAGCTCGATCCCATCCACGCGCTGCCGGTCTTCGTCGACGTGAACTGCCAGCCGGACGCGCCGTCGTTCTCCGGCCCCGGGAACCAGAAGCCGTAGTTGTTCTCGGCCGGCCCGGTGTTCATCAACGCCCACGAGCTCAGATACGACGCGTAGCCGAGCTGCAGCCAGCCGAACGGATCGGGCGCGAAGTTTTCGGCGTAGTCGAGCACGCCCCAGCCGCCCATCGCCGCCATGTAGCTCATGCCGGCGTCGCTCCCGAGGGTGTAGTAGGCGGGATTGAGCCAGCCGCGCACGACGAGGCCCGATGCGAGCTGCCGATCCATGAACGCGCGCGAGTCTTCGCGTTTCACTGACGGATGCGAGTACCACTTCTTGAGCTTGAGGTCGAACCAGAGGTTCTGGTCGGGCGCCATGTCGTGCGTCGCGCCGTACTTCGCGAACGCGTACGTCGACTCGAACGCCGTGCGATCGAACGCGTACTCCGACCGGAACGGGTACTGGTCGTCGTAGACGAAGTATTTCGTCTTGATCTCCCACTGATTCCGCAGCCACCTGGCCTGGTCAGGGAAGCCTTCGCGCTCGAGGGCCGCGATGACGTCGAGCACGACGAGCTCGTTGTAGAGGCCCCACTTGTACGTCTCGTAGTACGACGGATAGATTTCGTACGGATACGTGTAGAACGCGCGCGCGGTCTCCCAGGCGCGATTGAGGTAGCCGGGCGCGTCGAGATACGTCGAGAGCTCGGGATACAGCTTCGCGATCTGGTACATGTGGAAGTACAGCATGATCACGTGCGGGTAGTCGTACGACCGCCACACGTGCTCTTTGTCCAGGTCTCGGAGCGCGGTCGCGCCGCTCGCGAGGCGCTCGGCGTAGTCCTTCCGTCGCCCGGGATCGCGATTCACGAACCAGTTCGGCGTGCCGTACACGCCATACGGATACGGCCGTTCATCGTCTTTGCGCTGCAATCCGCCCCAGACGAAGTTCTTGAGGTAGTACTCGAGCGACGCGATCTCCGTCTTGTCCGGGAACGTGACGTTCTTCTCCGCGATGTACGGCGCCTTGGACAGCCCCGGGTCGTCGCACGTGAGCGCGTAGACCATGCGATCGAGAAAGATGTCCGGATCGTCGATCGTGCGGGTGACCTTCGCGCGCATGTCGTAGATGCCGTAGACCCCGTTCCACCACTTCGACGGATCCTTGATCTGCTGCTTGTTGACGATGAAGGCCGAGCGCTTCTTGATGAGCGTCTCCATCGGCTCGGTGACAAAGAACTCGAGGTACGTCTTGCGGCCGCCGTCGTGCGTAATCGTCAGCATGTTCTCGCCGAGCTTCTTGAATGTGACCTCGTAGACGCGCGTGTCGGCCTGCGTCGGCACCTGCGGCGCCGCCAGCGGCGCGATCGTCGTCTGCGCGGGGAACTCGGCGGTCACCGTATCGATGCGCGCCTTCGTGTGCAGCGAGAAGCGCGCGCTGAGGTTCGACGGCACGGTCATGCCGGGAACGACTCGCACCTCGAAGAGTCCTGCTTGATAGATCAGATCGCGCAGCGCCTCGTAGCTCGACGCCCACTGCATCCGGAATCCGTACGACGTCTTCTTGCCCGGCGCGAGATCGAGCGTCGTGTTCGGCTGCCGCCACGTGCCACGCGGCTCCGCGCCCGCGACCTTCGCGGAATGCACGTACATCGTGCCGCCGCCACGGCCGCCGCCGCCGGTGTACTCGAGCTTCGTGCCGGGCCGCATCGTGACGAGCAGAAACGGCGGCGCGCCCGACGCTCGCACGTAGTAGAAGAACGACCCGGCGCCCGAGACGAACTGATGCTTGAGGAACCCGCGCTCGAAGATGTCGGCGGGTGTGGCGCCCGTCGGGCCTTGCACGGGGATGGAGATGCCGAGATCGCCCACGTGGACCGCCTGCCCAGTGGCCTCGAGATCGACGGTCCAGTCGAGCACGTGCCCATCGGTCGAGTACGTCTCGACGACCCTGAGCGGGCCGGTCGTCGACGCATAGCTCACGGCGCTCGCGTCCGCGCCCACCGGCGTGCGGGCCCCGCGCGTGTAGGTCGTCCAGTCGTCGCGTTCGCCGACGCGATAGCTCAAGGTCAGCCCAAGCGCCGCGGCCGGCGTGCCCTGGCCGCCGCGCCCGCCTCGTCCGCCCGTCGTCGCGGGCATCGTCAGCGTCGCGCCAAACGGATCCCGCGCGTGGGCCAGACTGGAGACGCCGCGGTCGTCGTAGGCGAATGTGAAATCGCCCTTCGTGATCGTGCCGCCGAGCGCCGGCGCGGGCGTTTGCGGACGCGCGGGCGGCGTGCCTTGCCGACCGGCCACGCCCGGGGCAATCACGAAGATGGCGAGAGCCACCGACGCGCAGACCACGAGCAGGCGAGCAGTCACGCGTGTGGCACCGTTTCCAATCGTGTGCCGAGCACGCCGATCAGAATCACGATCGAAAATCCGAGAGCCAGGAGGAGGAGCCAGATGGATGGCCATTTGATTAAGAGTCCGGCGGACCCGTCCGCTTCGTGCTGATACGGTTCGCTCATCGGGTCCAGACACGCGCGCGTTGGGCACATCATACGAAAATACCGGGTGCGAGTGAGGGGTGAGGGTGCTAGACTCTCGCGCGCATCCCCAGTTCAATAGCGTCGCGGCACACGCCGGCATCGAGTGAGACGCAGGTCCCCCTCGTCGGCTCGATGCAACCGCGAAGTTCCCCAGCCGTCGTCAGGCACGCTGAAGGCTCCTCGCCAGCGTTCGGAGGCACCGAATGAAGGCACCCACTACGCTCCTCGTGTATCTATCCGGATCCTGTCTCGCCCTCGCCGTTGCGACGACCCAAGGCCAGCAGCAATTCCACAGCAACGGTCCCACTGAAGCCCTCGCGGGATTCGACAACCTGACCAACGGATTCGTGACTCAGGCCCAGTTCGACCTCGCGCGAGCAGCGTTCGAAGAACGGGAGAGCATTGCCGCAGGGTTGGGCCCGATGTACAACGCCCAATCCTGTGCCGAGTGTCATCAGAATCCCGTCACCGGCGCGACCAGCCAGATCACGGAGTTGCGCGCCGGGCACTATGACGCTCGGTCGGACGCGTTCACCGATCATCCTGGAGGATCTCTGATTCACAGCCGGGCGACCGATGCGTCGCTCATGGAGCAACTGATGCCAGGCAACGAAACGCGGAGCTTCCGGACATCGCTCAACACGCTCGGCGATGGCTACGTGGAAGCCATCGACGACGCGACGCTCCGCGCCATCGCGCAAGACCAGCCACTCGGAATGCAGGGCGATATCCTGCTCGTCCCCGTGCTCGAGTCGAACGGCCGGAGCCGCGTCGGGCGATTCGGATGGAAGGACCAACAGGCCAGCCTGCTCTCATTCGCCGCGGACGCGTACCTGAACGAAATGGGCGTGACGAGTCCGCTGGCGCCGACCGAGAACACGTCGAACGGGCGATCGATCGCCGCGTTCGATCCGGCGCCCGATCCCGAAGACAGCGGGGAGGACCTCGCTCTGTTCGCGCAGTTCATGCGCGCAAGCAAGGCGCCGCCGCGAGATGCCGTGCTCGCGGCGTCCCACGACGCGCAGGACGGCGAGGACGTGTTCGACGCGATCGGCTGCGCGACCTGTCACGTCAAGTCGATCACGACGGCGCCGACGGGCACGTCGTTCGCCGGCGGGGCATTCGTCGTCACGGCTGCGCTCGGCAACAGGGTGATCCATCCGTTCGGGGACTTCCTGATGCACGACGTCGGCACAGGTGACGGGATCGTGCAAAACGGCGGCCCCGAATCGCGCAACAAGGTGCGCACGGCGCCGCTGTGGGGGCTCCGCACCCACAACCGGTTCATGCATGACGGCGAATCACTGACCGTGAACGCCGCGATTCTGCGGCACGCGGGCGAAGCCGCGAACGTGATCCGGCACTACCGCGATCTGCCGGACATCAGGAAACTACAGTTGCTCACGTTCCTGGCGTCGCTGTGAATGTGAAATGACGCCGGGAGTAGTTTTACGCAAAACGTAAAACTACTCCCGGCGTGATGTGTTGAAGTCTGCGGGCCAGGACTAGCGGGGGTAGTTTTACGCTTTGCGTAAAACTACCCCCGGCGTCATTTCTACGGCACGTACGCGATGCAGTCGATCTCGACGCGCAGGCCCGCGCCGGGGAGCGCGGCCGCCTGGATCGTCGTCCGCGCGGGGCGATGGTCGCCGAACATGCGGGAGTACACGCCGTTCATCTTCTCGAACTCGCCGATGTCGATCAGGAACACGCCGCAGCGCAACACGTGCTGCAAATCGGATCCCGCCGCGACCAGAATCGCGCGAACGTTCTTGAGCACCTGCTCGGTCTGCGTCTCGATGTCGGGGCCGGCAAGCTGACCGGTCGCCGGATCCGTCGCGCCTTGCCCTGAGACAAACACCAGCCGCTCGAAGCCCATACCGGGCGAGTACGGACCGGCGGGCCGGGGGAGAGTGGAAGCGTGTACGGGTCGATGCGTCGCCATGTGGCGCATTGTAACTGGCGGCCGCGCCGGTCCGGCGTCAGGAGGCCTGCGCCACGGGCGCGGCCGACACCGGCCAGCCGCCGGCCGCACGCGGGATCGGCGTGCCCGTAGACCGGACCAGCCGATCGTAGGCGCTCACCACCCGCGCGGTGATCGGCCCGGGCGCGCCCGTGCCGATCACGCGACCATCGACGGAGGCGATCGGCACAATCTCGGCGCCGGTGCCGCACATGAAGGCCTCGCGCGCGGTCCACACGTCATACAGCGTGAAGCGCTGCTCGACGGCCGGGACGCCCAGGTCCGACGCGATCTCGAGCACGGTCTCGCGGGTGATTCCGCGCAGGTTGGTCGCTGTCGGCGGCGTCACGAGCCCACGCTCGGTACCGAGGAAAACGTTGTCCGCTGTCGCCTCGGCGACGTACCCGTCGCGATCGAGCATCAGCGCCTCGTCGGCGCCCCGGTCGTTCGCTTCGATTCGCGCCAGCACGTTGTTGAGGTAGTTGAGCGACTTGATGGACGGGCTGAGCGCATCCGGCGGGATGCGCCGCAGTGAGGACGTGACGAGCTTCACGCCCGTGCCGGGCTCGTGGGCGTACATCGTCATCTTCGGCTGCGCGATGACGACGACGTTCGCGCGCGCGCAGGATCGGGGATCGATGCCGAGCGCGCCGGCGCCGCGCGTGACGACGAGCCGGATGTAGCCGTCGAGGATCTCGTTCACGCGACAGGCCTCGAGCACCAGGGCGATCATCGCAGCGGGCGAGAGGGGAATATCGAGGCGGATCGCGTGCGCGGAGTCGAACAGGCGCTCGATGTGCCGGCTGAGCTTGAACACGCGGCCGTTGTAGGCGCGGATGCCTTCGAACACGCCGTCGCCGTAGAGCAGGCCATGATCGAAGACGCTCACCGCGGCCTGGTCCGCCGGAACGAACCGACCGCCGACGTACACCGTGCCGCTCGCTGCCATGACCTGCTCCTCTCGAGGCGGACGCGCCGCCCCCGCCACCGATGATCGAGCGCGGCCGGCGAAGTGAAAACATCCAATCGTCGAATGGACTGGAGGCTTCGCGCACGGCGAAACCCGCCCGGTTCGGGCCCGAGCCCGTATCTATTGAATAATTCTCATGCTTGGCATCAGCAAAGATCCAGATTGGCTAGAATGGACTGGTTTCCGAGGAGGCCGCTATGACTGCAGGCGCGCGCGTTCGGCACGACGTGGCGTCGGTCAACGAGCTCTTTGGCGCGTTGCGGGTCGATCCCACGCGCATGCCACGGACCCGACCGTTCTATCAACGGCTGGTGGATCTCGTGGAGAAGGGGCTCACGCAGGGCCGGCTCGACGACGGATTCCAGCTGCCGCCTGAGCGGGACCTCGCGCGCGCGCTTCGGATCAGCCGCACCACCGTCGTGAGCGCCTACCGCGAGCTCGAGGCCCGCGGTCTCGTCCGCGGCTACGTCGGACGCGGCACGTTCGTCTGCGCGCGACCTGATCCCGGCAGCGCGCCGTTCGCGTGGCGGGGCAAGGTCTCCGCCGCGGCGCTCCAGTCCAGCCGCACGACCGTGCGCGACCTCGTGCGCGACGCCGCGAACCCGAGCCTCCTCTCGTTCGCGGCGGGCCAGCCCGCGCTCGAGCTGTTTCCGACGAAGGACTTTCGCGACGCGACCGAGTCGATCCTTTCGCGCGACGGCACCGCGCCATGGCGTCTCGGCGCCACCGAAGGCGAGCCGCTCTTCCGCGAGGCCATCAGCGAGCGTTTTGGCGGCGCTCCGGACAATGTGCTGGTCGTCGCGGGCGCGCAACAGGGCCTCGATCTGCTTGCACGATGTCTCGTCGATCCCGGTGACGCGGTCATTGTCGATCGTCCCGGCTACCTCGGCGCGATCGACAGCTTCCGCAGCGCGGGCGCGCGGCTCGTTGGTTGGGACCTCCTTCGAGCCGACGCGGGCGAGCTCGAGGAGCTGCTGCTGCGCTACCGTCCCAAGCTCCTCTATCTCAACCCGACGCATCAAAATCCGACGGGCGTGACGCTGCCGCTCCGGGTCCGGCGCGATGTGCTCGAGCTGGCCGCGCGGTACCGCGTGCCGATCGTCGAAGACGACACGTATCGTGAGCTGTCGCTGGCCTCGCCGCCGCCGCCCTCGCTCTACACGCTCGATCAGGCGCACAACATCGTCATTCACCTGAACAGCTTCTCGAAGATGCTCGCACCGGGGCTGCGCCTGGGCTGGATCTCGGCGGTGCCGTCGATCGTCGAGCAGCTGGCGATGATCAAACAGCGCGTCGATCCGCACACGCACAACCTGTCGCAGCTCGTCGTGGCCGAGCTGCTCAGGAACGGCGTGTTCGATCGACACGTGACGCGGTTGCGCGCGGAGCACCGGCTGCGACGCGATGCACTCGTCCGCGCGCTGCGCCAGCACGTGCCGGGCGGCCAGCTACGGTTCGCGGTGCCAGAGGGCGGGTTGTATTTGTGGTGCCAGCTGGCGCCGGCCGTGAGGGCGGAGGCCGTGCGCGAGGCGGCGATGCGCGAATCCGTCGTCTTCCTCACGGGCGAGCCGTTCTACGTGGATCGCGGCGGCGCGCACGAATTGCGGCTGTGCTACACGGCGCAGCCGGCCGATCGCGCGGAAGACGGCGCCAGGGCGCTCGCCCGCGCGATTGCCGCGGCCGCGCGCGAACCCGCGTCGCTCGCGACCGGCGCGTAGCGCGTCAGGCCGCACCAATCATCGCGATCGGCTCACCAATCGTCATCGGCGGCGTGCGCACGACGTAGAGGACTTCACCCGCGAACGGCGCGACGATCTCTTCGACGATGCGCCCGTGGAAATCCGTGATGTGGCCGATGGCCGCCTCGGCCCCGACGATCTCGCCCGAGGACACAGCCGGGTAGAAGAGCCCGGTCTCATGTGCGCGCAGCACTACGTTCTTCGTGATCCACACGGGCGCCGCGAGCGGCGGCGGCCCGTCGCTGCGCATCCCCAGATGTTGCAGCACGCCGGCGATGCCGCGCTCGACGAGCGCGATCGCCGTCTCCTCCGTCTGGCCCAGGCCGCCGGCCTCGGTCGTGATCGCCGGTTTGCCGCGCGTGATCGCGGTGTTCGACAAGTACATCGAGACCGCCGGATCCGTCGGCCGCTCGTCGTCGACGAAGATGCGCTCGAGGCCGAAGGCGAGGGCGAGCTCGCGGCTCGCGTCGGCCACCGCCGGATCGCCGCTTGTGATCCAGTACGCGTACGGACGCAGCTGCTCGTTGCCGTCGCCGCCGTGCAGATCGAGTACGTGGGTCGCACGCGCGATCACCTCGCGCGTGAGCACGTGCGCGATGCGCTCGGAGAGCGTGCCCTCCGCCTTACCGGGAAACACGCGATTGAGATTCTGGCCGTCGATCGGCGAGTAGTAGATCGTCCGGCCGAGGAGCGACGGCATGTTGGCGGCGTGGATCATGATGACGGTGCCGCGCAGCGTCGCCGGATCAATCGTGCGGCGCAGCCGCTGCAGCGCGAGGATTGGCACGTACTCCATCCCGTGCACGCCCGCGACCAGCGCCAGCACCGGGCCCGGTGACGTGCCGTGAATCACCGAGAACGGCACGAACGACGCCGGGCTGGTGCCGTGCATCGGGACGTCGAGCTGGCCCGACATGATCGATCCGGGCGGAATGGTCACCGATCCGAACGCGAATGAGACGGAAGGCGTCATGGCTGCCGAGCATACTCCTTGGCGACCAGGTTGGAACGGCACTACGATGTGGCGCGCATGTTTGCCGGTCATCTCGCCGTGGCCCTCGGCGCCAAGAAGATCGAGCCGAAGCTTCCGTTGCCGGTGCTGGTCGCATCGGCGTATGCGGCCGATCTGCTCTGGCCGGTGCTTCTGCTCGTGGGCCTGGAGACCGTGCGCATCGAGCCGGGCAACACGGCGTTTACGCCGCTGAACTTCGTGAACTACCCGTGGAGTCACAGCCTGGCGATGAATTTCGTCTGGGCGGCGATCGCGGGGCACTTCGCTCGCAAGGCCTTCCGCAGTCTGCGCGCCGGCCTCGTCGTGAGCGCGCTCGTCGTCAGTCACTGGGTCCTCGACTACTTCATGCACCGTCCCGACTTGCCGCTGTGGCCGTTCGGTCCGCGCGTCGGGCTCGGGCTGTGGGAGTCGGTCTCCGGCACGATTGAGGTGGAAGGACTCCTGTTCGCCGCGGGCATCGCGATCTACCACCACACGACCAAGGCGACGGACGCGCAGGGAAAGTGGGGATTCGTCGCGCTCGTCCTCGCCGTCGGCGCTGCCTGGCTCAGCGGCCCGTTCTCGCCCCCGCCGCCGAGCGTTGGCGCGCTGACGATCGTCGCGCTGATCCTCGCCGTCATCCTGCCGCTGTGGGCGGCGTGGATCGAGCGGCATCGCACCGTGAAACCGTTCTAGGCCCCAGGCCCCCAGGCCCCAGGCCCCAGGGCACAAGACACGAGACGGAACTTTCCCGCCGGTATTGCGTCTTACACAGTAGCCGGGCTACTGTGCAGAACACATTACTGGAGATGCCATGACGAAGCGCTCGATTGCGGTGGTTGGACTTGTCCTGTGGGGGGCCGCCATTGTCGCGGCGGCGGTGGCGGGGAAGCCCGCGCCGGCTCCCGCGCCCAGCACGAACGCGCTCTCGACCAGCGTGCCCGCGGCTGGGCTCTTGCGCGTCGAGATCTCCGCGGGTCAGGGACAAGTGGACATCGGTGTGACGCCGGGCGATCAGATCGAGATCGCAGTCGCGCTGGAGAGCGGCGGCACCGGCGTCCGGTTGCTCGGCATGCCCCCAGGTGATGCCGCTCGCACGACGCTCGACGCGGCGGTGCAGGGCCAGACGCTGCGCGCTCGCGTGAGCGGCGCAGTCGGCGACGGACTGATCGAGCGCTGGGCCGTTCGCGTGCCCGCGCGGCTCGCGGCCGAGGTGACGCTTCGTCGCGGCGCGATCACGGTGACTGGCGTCGAGGGCGGCGTTCGCGCGAGCGCGGACAGCGGCGTCGGCCAGGCGGCCGGCGCGATTGCGGTCGACGTGCCTCGCGGCCCGCTCATGCTCACGATGGGCGTCGGCACGATTCGCGCGCACACCGGCGAGACGCCGCCGGGTGACATCGACGTGCGATCACAGGTCGGCCACGCGCGCCTTTCACTCGAGGGCCACGCCATCGTCACGACCGATCAGTACGGTGCGGGCGAGCGCGTGCGACTCGAGGGCGACGGCACCGACGGGGTCGTCGCCCGCGTGAGCGTCGGCGACGCGCACGTGCGGGTGCGGTAGGGGAGCGCCGTGACTCTTCCTGCAATCGCCGACTGGACCTCGCAGCTCCGCCGCGGCGTCCTCGAGCTCTGCATCCTGCAGCTGCTCCGGCGCGATCCGAGCTACGGGTACGAAATCGTGACGCGCCTCGAAGCGCTCGGGCCGCTGGCCGCGGGCGAGAACACGGTCTACCCGCTGCTTCGCCGGCTGAAGACGGAACGCCTGCTCGACACGTTCATGCAGGAGTCGCCCGCCGGCCCGCCGCGGCAGTACTACCGGCTCACCGCTGACGGCAAGCGCCGTCTGACGACGCTCGAGAAGGAATGGGACGCGATGGTGAACGCGGTCGCGCGCGCGACGCGCATCGGAGTGGAATCATGACGGACGCACATCCCCTCGTCGCACGCTATCTCGCGAGGCTCGATGCCGGACTGCAAGCGCTGCCGGCGCCCGATCGCGCGGAAGTTGTCGGTGAGATTCGCAACCACATCGCCGAGGCGACGTCTTCCGGCCAGCCCGTCGACAAGGTCCTCGCGTCGCTTGGATCCGCGGAAGATCTCGCGCGCGGGTACGCCGTCGAGCTGCTGCTCAATCGCCCGCCGGCGGTGAGCCCGGGCATGAGCCGCGTCCGCCGCTTTCTTGCGCTGACGGGCCTCATCGCGATCGGTAGCATTCCGACGTTTGTGGTCATCGTGGTACTCGGAGCGATCGGCGTCAGCTTCATCGCCGCCGGCCTCGCCGTGTTCGTCGCAGGCATCGCGGCGTCCGCAGAGTGGCTGCCGGGCTACGTCACCATGGACGTCGAACCGTGGGTCGCGATCCTCATCGGGCCGATCATGGGCATGCTCGGAGGTGCGGCCCTGGTCGGACTGGTTGCTTACGTGAGATTCATGGCTCGGCTGGTGAGGCGTGTGGTTCCGAAGTTCCGGGGTTCTGAGGTTCCAGGGTTTACGGCACCGTGAACTGAACCGCGAAACCCCGCAACTCCGGAACCATCCCCACACTTCACTACTTCTCACGCTTTCTTCACCGCCGCTTCACGACTTCGCCCCGCGCTTCCACCTAACCTCCCAGCATGGTGGGCTGGGGCGTGGTGGTGGCACGTGGCGCGACGGCGGCGACGATCCTGCTGGCGTCGATGGCCCTCGACGCCGGACCATCGGCGGCGCTACGCGCGCGCGGGTTGGAGCTCGGCTACAACCTCGACTATCCAGAAGCCCTCGCTGCGTTCCGGCTCGCCATTGCGGATGCCCCTCACGACTCGCGTGCGTACTCGCTTGCGGCGGCGACCGAATGGACCGCGCTGCTCTTCGAACAGGGCGCCGTCACGGTGGACGACTACCTCGGTCAGGCGCGCGCGGACGTTCCGCGCGGGGTCGCGCAGCCGGACCTCGACCGGGCGTTCCACGACGACCTCGATCGCGCGCAGGCGATCGCCGAGGCACAGCTTCGCGCGCACCCCGACGACGCCGCTGCGCATTTTGATGTGGGATCCGTGTTCGGCTTTCGCGCGTCGTACATCGCGACGGTCGAAGGGCGCGTCGCCGGCAGCCTCGGGCCGGGCCGGCGCGCCTATCGCGAGCACCAGCGTGTGCTCGAGCTCGATCCTTCACGCAAAGACGCCGGCCTGATTGTCGGCCTGTACCGGTACACCGTCGCGTCGCTCCCGGCGCCGCTGCGGCTCATGGCAAAGATCGTCGGCTTCGACGGCGACCGCGCGCGGGGGATCGCGCTCGTCGAGGCCGCCGCGCACTATCCGAGCGACAGCCAGCCGAACGCGCTCTTCACGCTGCTCGTGATGTACAACCGCGAATCGCGCTGGGACGACGCGCTCGCGGTCGTCGCGGACCTTCAGCGCCGATTTCCACGAAACCGATTGCTATGGCTCGAGGCCGGCAGCACCGCGCTTCGAGCCGGCCGGCCGACGACTGCGCGCGCGGCGTTCGAGAGGGGCCTGGCGATGCTCGCCGCCGATTCGCGTCCACGCGCCGCCGGAGAGGAGTCGCGGTGGCGCTACGGCTACGGCGCAACGCTCGTCGCGCTCAAGGACGTCGCGCCGGCCGAGCGGGAGCTGCGCGCCGCGCTGCCCGTCGCCGTGCGTGACTGGGTCCGCGGGCGCATCCATAGGGAGCTCGGCAAGCTGGCCGATCTCGCCGGCGATCGCTCACGTGCGCGCGACGAGTACCGCCTCGCCGATCGCCTGTGCCAGCAGGATCACGACAACGACTGCGCCGAGGACGCCCGGGCGCTGATGAAGACCGCGTATCGATAGAGGTGTGCGAATGACCGGGACTCGATCTCACGCTGCCCGTGCTGCCATCGCCCTCGTCACCGCCGTGTGTGCCGCGAGCTGGTGGACGCGAGCGTCGACCGCGCCGCCGCTCACGCGCGATGCGCTCGCGACGTCTTTCGACGCCGACATGCGGCACGTCGTCTACGCGTGGGATCCGGCGGACCCGCGGCCGGAGTCCGTGCGCAAGCAGGCGTTGTTCGATTTCATCTACGAGACGTACGACGCGTCCGCGTGGATTCCGCAATCGCTCTTCGACAGCAACGTCGTCACGCAAGCGGTGGTGGGCGACGTCGATACGATCGTGCGCGACAAGGTCGGGCTCGTCCTCTGGCGCGACAACGCGCGAGTCAAGGCCTTCGGCATGGCGCCGAACACCAGCGGCCGCGAATCACTCCGCTGGACGGTCAATTGCCTCGTCTGTCACACGGCCGACATCGACGGCGTCACGTACTTTGGCGCTGGGACGAAGACGTTTGACGAGCTCTGGCTGGGCGAAGCACTGAAGAAGCTGACCAGCGATCCGTGGCGGCGGCTGGTGTCGAGCGGATCGGCGGATTCGGCCCTGATCGCGGATGCCAATCGCATCCTCAACACCCATCATCACGACAAGATCGACTCGCTCACGCGCGCGCGATCGACGGCGTTCGCGGCGTCGCACGTTGAGCTCTACATGAGACCGCACGACGGCCGCCTGCCCGCGGTCGAGGACGTCGGCCGCGGCGACGTCAAGACGCCGCCGCTCTGGCATACGGCCGCGAAGATGCCGGTCGGACGCTGGTACACCGATGGCAGCTTCCACGGCCCGTTCCCGCTGATGGCTTCGTCGATGGAGCTCGAGAAGGACCGTCCGTTTGATGCGCTCGTCACTGTGGTCGTGCCCAAGATCAAGGACGAGTTCGAGTCGGTCGTGCAGTATCTGCGGCCGCCGCCGTATCCGTACGAGATCGATCACGCGCTCGCCGAGCGCGGACGCCAGTTGTTCTATTCAAAGGAGGTCGGTTGTTTCGCGTGCCACGGCGTGTACGACGGCCGCGGCCAGGTGGACTGGCCGGGCGTGCACACCGATGTCGGCACGGATCGCGGCCGGCTCGACGTCGTCTCGGCCGGCTTCATCGACGCGTTCGTCCACAGCCCGCTCGCGGCGGAAGGGCGGCTGCGCACGAGCGAGGGCTACGCCGCAACGCCACTCACCGGCGTGTGGGCGGACTTCCCGTATCTCCACAACGGCAGTGTGCCGACGTTGTACCACTTGCTCGGCCCCGCGTCCGAGCGGCCGCCGATCTTTCAAGTGATGGCGGCGCGCTCATTCGATCGCGCACAGGTGGGCCAGCGGCTCACGATCGATCCAGCGGACGCGGCGCTGGCGCCGGACGAGCTCATGCGCCGCTACAGCGCAAATCGCGACTGGTTCAACACCCAGCGCCCGGGATCGTCGAACGCCGGGCATGATCTCTGGGCACGGATCCGAACGAACGCAAACAGACTCGCGGTGATCGAGTACCTGAAGACGCTGTAGCGCGATTGAGGCTCCAGGGTTCCTCTTGGTTCCCCGAGGTTCCCCGCGGTTCAGAACCCCAGGGAACCGCCGGGAACCCCTTTGGATCTATTTCGTCCGCGTCGCTGCGTCAGTCACGGTGTACTTCGACACCATCCCCGCCCGCAGATGCGGGCCCGTGTGGCAGTGGAACAGCCACGTGCCGACGTTGTCCGGCTCCATGTCGGCGACGACCATGTCCATCGGGAGCAGCGGCGCGACGTCGGTCCGCATGTGACGCGCGACGACGGTGTTGCCGTGCCAGTGCGGCGCGTGGATCTCGAAGTTCGTCGACGCCATGAGATACCAGCGAACCTTCTGGCCCTTCTGCATCGTGAAGCCCGGCGTGTTGCCGTAGACGAAGCCGTTGATCGTCTCCTTGAGATTCGCCACGTAGAGCGGGTCGGCGAAGTTGTCCGTCTTCTTGATGTGCGAGCCTTTGGCCGCGTAGGTCTTGATGTTGTCGTCGATGTGCCAGCTCAGGTTTTCGTCCACCTCGAGGAAGCCGGCGACGATCTCGCGATCGACGTCCTTGGGTGAGCCATCCGGATTGGCCTGGCCCTTCGCGGTGACGATCATCGGCCCGATCAACCCGGAGTTGACGTCCTTCTCTTCTTCGATGTGCGAGTGATACATCCAGATGATCGAGCTGCCTTCGCCGTGCGCCGGTCCCGCGCGCTCGGGCACGGGCCACTCGTAGGTGTGCGTGGCGCCCGGCTCGACGCCGAGCTTCTTGCCCGTGCCGTCGTCGTACTCGGCGCCCTCCGAGTCCTTCGCGTAGAAGACGCCGTGCGGATGGAGGCTGTACCGATGCTGGCCGTTGTTCTTGAAGACGATCTTGATCGTGTCGCCGACTTCCGCCCGCAAGAGCGGGCCCTGCATCCCCAGGTGCTCCCACGCTGCAGGACGCGGCTTGAGCGTCTTGAACGTCGCGTCGGTGTACTCGCGGAAGAGCGATTTCCTGTAGACGTGACCGAGGGACATCGGTCCGGGCATCGCGAAGAACGACGCGTCTTCGTTGAACGGCTGGCCCGTCGCCTGATTCTTGCCGCTCGGCGCGAAATCCCACACCACATCATCGGCGGCGATGAAGTAGGCCCGGGTCTGGCCGGCCGATGCCGACGAGGACGCCGATGCTGAGGTCGTAGACGCGGGGCCTTGCGAGCATGCGCACATCAGTCCGATCGCGACGGCGCACACCACGAGTCGTGGTGCCATTGGGAGCCTCCTGGAGTCGGCGGATGATACTCCACCTGCGCGACCTGGGGCGTATACTCCGCGCCATGAGGCTGTCTCTTGGACGTCGCATCGCGCTCCTGGGGGGCTTGATCGCGGCCGGCGCGGGCCTGCTCCTCGCGCAGGGGCCCAACGCCGATGCCGCGAGACTGGCCTCCGTCGTCGACGAGTACATGGCCCACGCGGCAGCCGCGGGCGGCAGCCTCGCGCGGGGTTTGTCGCCCGATCGCGTCGCCGGCTTGTCTGTGCAGCGCGCCCACGAGGAGTCCGCATGGGCGGCGGAGATGGTCAAGAAGCTCGCCGACGTACATCCGGCGGAGCTCACGCACGACCAGTGGATCACTTACAGCGACCTGCTGTTCGACGTGACCGGCACCGCCGATGCGGATCGCTACTTCTGGTTCGTCACGCCGGTCACGCCGTACTCGTCGCCGCTGCGAGTGCTGACGACCCCGTTCGAGAGTTTTCAATTCAAGACCGCGACGGACGCCGAGACCTACCTGGACGCGCTGAATCAGGTTCCGATCGTGATCGGCGGCTACGAGGCGAAGCTGCGCGGGCAAATGCAACGCGGCATCGTGCTGCCCGCCGATGAGATTCAGCTCGTCCTGCCGTTCGTGCGCACACTCGTCGTCGATCCGCCGCGAAGCGCGTTCAGCGTCGCGGCGTCGAGGGTGACCGCGCTGCCGAGTGACGCGGCCACCCGCTTCCAGCGCAACGTGGACGACACGATCCGCCAGGCCGTCAACCCGTCGATCCAACGGCTCGTGACATTCATCGACACGACGTACCGCGCGCATGCGCCGGCCGGAGTCGGTGTGAGCCAGTATGCCGGCGGCGCCGACTACTACCGGTATCTCATTCATCAGCACACCGGGCTCGATCTCACGCCGCAGCAGATTCAGGACATCGGCGTCGCCGAAGTTGCTCGGCTCGAAGGCGAGCTCGACAAGGTTCGCGCGGCCGCGGGTTTCAGCGGCTCGTTCGCCGAGTTCCGCACGTTCCTCAAGACCGACCGGCGGTTTTTCCCGAAGAGCTCGGAGGATATTGGCGTCACGATGATGGCGGCCATTCGCCGCATCGAGCCGAAGATCGACACCTACTTCACGCTGATGCCGAAGGCGCCGTACGGGGTGAAACGGCTCGACGAGTCGCTCGAGCAGTCGATGACGTACGGCTACTACCAGCTGCCGTCGGCCGCCGATCCGATAGGCCTCTATCGCTTCAACGGATCGCAGCCGGAGTCGCGCTCGGTGCTGATGGCGCCGGCGACGATCTACCACGAGTTGATTCCCGGCCATCACTTTCAGCTCGCGCTGCGGCGCGAGAGCACGACCCTCTCGCCGTTCCGACGCAACCTGATGCACACCGCATTTACCGAAGGCTGGGCCGAGTATGCGTCGGACCTCGCGGGGGAGATGGGGATGTACGACGCCGATCCCTACGCGCGTGCTGGGCGGCTCGCGATGGATCTGTTCCTCTCCAGCCGCCTCGTCGTGGACACCGGCATGAACGCGCTGGGCTGGCCGCGCGATCGCGCGATGACGTACATGCGCGATCACACGCTCGAGTCCGACGTGCAGATCAACACCGAGACGCTGCGGTATTCGAGCGACATGCCGGGCCAGGCGCTCGCCTACAAACTCGGCTCACGCGAGATCCACCAGCTCCGCGACAAGGTGAAGCAGGCGCAGGGCTCGGCGTTCGACATCCGCAAGTTCCACGCGTACCTGCTCGAGTACGGCTCCATGCCGCTCGGCACGCTCGACGAGCACGTCGCGTGCTACCTCAGCGAGCACCACAAAGCTGCCTCGAACCAGGGCCGTTAGCCTCGAAACGCCGCGAGTTGGTATGATTCGCGCAACCCGGTTTGGCCAGGAGGCATGAGATGCGCGCACGTCTTGTCGCCGTCGCGGTTGGAGTCGGCATTCTCGGCGCGGTCGTCGCCGCGCAACAATCGGCGCCGCATCTGAACCCCATGGTCGATGTGCTGGCCGCGAAGAAGCCGATCTTCGGGGTCACGAATCCCAGCAACGGCCGCGGCGGTGGAGGCCGCGGCGGCAATCGCGGTGGCGGAGGAGCCGCAGGCGCCGCTGGCGCGACCGCCACGCCGACGCCGACGCCCGAGACACCGCCCCCGCCACCTCCGCCGCAGAAGACGCCGGTCGAGCTCGCGAAGGATGCGCTCGCCCATCCGGAAGCCGACTACCTCTTCAACGGCAACATGGAAGGCGGCGTCGATCGCGCCCTCGAGGCGTTCACGACGTTCGCCGACGCGCTCGTCGAAGCGGGCGGCATCGCGACCACGCCGTATCCGCATCTCAAGGCGCCGTTCGCCGTGAAGACGCCGATCGTGAAAACCGATCCGGCGAAGGCCATCGAGAACATCGGCCGCCAGCTCAACGCCGGGGTCACGACGATCATCATGACGGGCGTCGAGACCGTCGATGAGGTCAACACCGCGATCTCCGCGATGCGCTTCAAGTCCAAGGGCGGCGTCAGGTCCGAGGACATCGGCCAGGCCGCGAAGTACTGGGGCCTCACCGACGCGCAGTACCGCGCGAAGGCCGATCTCTGGCCGCTCAATCCGGACGGTAATCTCCTGCTCTGGGTGATCGTCGAGAGCAAGCCCGGCCTCGCGAACGTCCGCCAGATCGCCGCGACGAAGGGCATCAGCGTGATGTTCACCGGCGCGGGCACGCTCGGCGGCGTGTTCTCGACCGTCGGTCCCGACGGCCGCCGCGTGCGCGATGACGCCGCGTGGGAAGCGGCGAACCAGCAGATCCTCTCGGCCTGCAAGGAAGCGAAGCTGCCGTGCGGCTATCCCGCCAACCAGAACGACATCGAGTCGCGGATGAAAGAAGGCTTCAGCGCGTTCATCATCCAGTCGTTCAGCGACGCGGGATTCAAGGCAGTAGAACTTGGACGCGCGGCGGGGGGACGGGACAAACGCTAAGTTCGAAGTTAGAAGTTCGAAGTGTGAAGTTCAGAGTACACGCGGTCACTCCGAAACTCCGAAACTCCGAAACTCCGAAACTCCGAAACTCCGAAACTCCGAAATTTCGAACTTCGAACTTCGAACTTTGAACTTCGAACTTGATCCTATCTCTTGATGAACGTCCCGTTCCTGAGATCCGCAAACGCTCTGCGCAATTCCTCGTCCGTGTTCATCACGATCGGCCCGTACCACGCGACGGGCTCTTCGAGCGGCTTGCCGGACACGAGCAGGAACCGGATGCCGTTGTCGCCGGCCTGAACGCTCACCTCGTCGCCGCGATCGAAGAGCACGAGCGATCGATCGCCGGTCGTGTCGAGCACGGGCCGCTCGTCGAGCTCTCCGGTCGTGTCCGTCATCACGCCTTGCGGCGTGGACGCGTCCCGGAAGGTGCCGTCACCCGCAAACACGTACGCGAACGCGTGACGCGTCGTCTCGACCGGCAGCGCGCGCCGCTTGCCCGGCGGCACCGAGATGTCGAGATAGATCGGATCGGCGGCGATGCCGTCGACCGGGCCCGTCTTGCCCCAGAAACTCCCGCACACGACCCGAACTTTCGTCCCGTCGTCGTCGGTCACCTCAGGGATGTCCTTGCCCTTCACGTCCTGGTACCGCGGCTCTGTCATCTTGAGCGCGGCCGGGAGATTCGCCCACAGCTGAAATCCGTGCATGTGGCCGGCCGAGTCGCCCTTCGGCATCTCCTGATGAATGATGCCGCTGCCCGCGGTCATCCATTGGATATCGCCCGAGCCGAGCGTGCCCTTGTTGCCGAGGCTGTCGCCGTGATCAACGGTGCCTGACAGCACGTAGGTGATCGTCTCGATGCCGCGATGCGGATGCCACGGGAATCCCGCGAGGTAGTCCTCCGGGTGGTCATTGCGAAAGTCATCGAGGAGCAGAAACGGATCGTAGTCTTTCGTGTCGCCGAATCCGAACGCGCGGCGGAGCTTGACGCCTGCGCCTTCCATCGTCGGACGGGATTGAATGACGCGTCTTACTGCACGGATGGACATGGGAGCTCACTTCCGGGAAGTGATCCCAGTCTACCGCGATGTTCTGGTTCCGTGACGATAGAGCGAGTACCGGCCCTTGGATCTGACAAGGTGCAACTCAGGATGAGAGACGGGCTCGGCCGTGATGAGGTAGTCGCCCGGCTGACTTTCCTGCAGGAAACTTTGCGTGTCCGGCGCGTAGCGCGACTCGGCATGCGCGAGGCCGGTGACGAACGTACCGGCCCGATCCGCGCGCTCCCGATACAAGCGATGCCCCGCCAGTTCCTCCATCTCCGTCAGCACGAGGCTCTGATCGGTCAGCGCGAGATCGCGGTAGACGAACGAGTACCAGACGAGCTTGGACTCGGCGACGGCAAACGCGACGAGAAATGCGCCGGCCAGCGCGCGACGCCGCCATTGCGGCGTGGTGCCGGCGCCCGACAGCGCGTGCACGACGAGCCACGCGATGCCGATCGCAAACGCCGGGTAGAAGGTGTTGAGGTACCAGGGCAGCTTGGTCCGCATCAGCGTCGGCTCGATCAGCGTGACGCCCGCCCAGGCGATCATCAGCACCGCGAAGCCGTGCTCGCGCCAGCGCGAGGATGAGCGTCGCAACGTGGCCCACGACAGCGGCGCGAGGAGGAGCGCGACGAGGCCGAGGAAGAGCCAGTCGAACTGATGCTTCTGGAGGATGTTGAGGTAATAGAAAAGGCCACCGGGATGGTCCTCGATGACGTTCGTCGTGCGCGCGACGAAATCATAGAAGAAGAGCCGGTCGAGGAACTGCCACTGATCGACGCGGTAGCGCGCGATCATCCACGCGCCCACCGGGACGACGCACAGGATGGCGGCGACGAGCGTCGGCGCCAAGGCGCGATCGAGCTTCGGCCGCCGGAGCGTCCAGACGACGGCGACGATCCCGAGCGGCATGAGCACGGCCATGCCGCGCAGCAGAAACGCGGCGGCGAGCAGCGGGCCGAGCCAGACGCGCGCCCATCGCGAGCGTGGCTCGGCCCACAACGTCACGACGGTCAACAGCACGATCAGGGTGAAGAGCGCGTCAGTGTTGGCGCTTCGCCCGGCGTGAATGTGAATGAACCCAAACGACGTCGCGAGCACGAGGCCGGCGACCAGGGCGACCACGGGTCCGCGACTGCGGCGCCCCCAAACGAGCAGCACGAACACCGTGAGCCATGCCGCGACGACGGAGATCAGTCGCAGGGCGATGAGGCTCTTGCCGAAGACCTTGAACGTGAGCGCGATGAGCCAGACGTTCAGCGGAGGCTTGGTGTTGTAGTAATCGAGCTCGCCCTCCATCGTCGTGCCGATCCAATGACCGGCGTCGACCGCTTCGGACGCCGCGGTCGCGTAGAGGGACTCATCCCACTCGGTGAGAAACTCCGAGCCGAGGCGGAACGTGAGGTTGAACGCCGCGAGGGCGAGGACGAGACAGGCGAATGCCGTGAAGTGCCGCGCGCACAGAGTAGCTACGCCGCCAGGCCTGGCGACGCGATGCGGCTCCGGAGCGACGCTGGGGGTGTCGTCGCGCATGTGACCCGGGTGCGGGCGCCCGGCCCCTTCATACCCTGGGTCACCATAGTATAAGTTGATTTTTCGGTCATACAATGCGTGCGCGTGAGCGCGAATAGGGACGCCGGGAATAATTCGGCGAGGGCAGAAAGATTATTCGCGGCGTCCCTCTTTGTCCTGCTCACCGTGGTGATGTCGTACCCCTACAGCGTGCACCCTGCGTCGGGTGTGCTCACGATCGGGACGGACACCGACTACTGCATCTGGGCGCTCGGCTGGGACGTGCACGCGTTCCTGCATCAGCCGTTTTCGATCTTCGACGCCAACATCTTTTTCCCGTTCAAGCACACGCTGGCGTGGTCGGAGAACCTGGTCGGGAGCGCCATCCTGGCGGCGCCGATCATCTGGATCACGAACAACCCGATGCTGGCGCTCAACCTCCTGGCGCTCGCGTCGATTCCGCTGAGCGCGTACGGCGCGTACTTCCTGGCGCGCCGGCTGGGGCTGTCGCAGACGGCCGCGATCCTCTGCGGGTTGATCTTCGGCTTCTCGCCGCCCCGATTTCTGCGGCTCGATCAGTTTCACCTGACGACGATCCAGTGGGTGCCGTACGCGCTGGCCTACCTGCACGGCTACTTTCACACCGGCGCGAAGCGTGAGCTGCGCCTGGCCGTGGCGTTCTTCTCGCTCCAGGCGCTCACGAGCGGCCATGGCGGCGCGATGCTGCTGCTCGGCGTGCTGCTCGTCGTCGGCGAGCGGCTGGTGCGCGGCGAGCCGATCGCGCTGGCGCGCCGCGCGCGCGATCTGGGCGTCATCGGCGCGTTGATGCTCGTGCCGCCCGTCCTCATCTATCTTCCGTATCGAGCGGCGCGCGTCGAGGTCGGGCTCACGCGCGTGCTCGACGACTGGAGCGTCTCGACGTCGAGCTTCTTCTCGTCGGGGTCGCATTTTCAGACGTGGCTCATGTCGCGGCTGCCCGAGTGGCCGTGGCTCAAACACGAGCCGGACGCATTGCTCTTTCCCGGGATCCTGCCCATCGCGCTCGCGGCTGCGGCGTTTCTCGTGCGCTCACGGCCGCCATCCGGCACTCGCAGCGCCGATTATCGCTGGCTCTACCTGGCCGTCGTCCTCCTCACGCTCTGGTTCGCCATCGCCCCGCCCTACGGCGTGTGGCGGTGGGTGTACTGGCTTCCGGGACTGAACTTCGTGCGCGTGCCGTCGCGGTTCATGCTGCTTGGCGTGCTCGGGCTGGGCGTGCTGGCGGGCCTCGGCTTCGACCGGCTCATGGCCGCGCGCTCGACGGTCGTTAAGACACGCGCTGCGATAGTGATTGGCCTCCTGATGCTCGGCGAATTCGCCGTCCTCCCGCTCGACGTGCAGCCGTACCGCGTCGATCCGCCCTCCGTCGACACGTGGCTCGCCACGCAGCCGAAGCCGTTCGCCGTCGTCGAGGTGCCGCTGCCGGATTCCTACAGCGTCATCACGCAGGAGCGCCGCAACACGCTCTACATGTTGTACTCGCTCGGGCACTATCAGCCGATCGTCCAGGGCTTCAGCGGCATCCAGCCGCCCAGGTACATGGACCTGCACTGGAAGTTGGTGAAATTCCCCGACGAAGTCAGCCTGCGCGCGCTCCTCGATCTCGGCGTGAAGTACGCCGTCGAGCACATCGATCTGATCCCGCCGACCGAGCGCGACGAGGTGGCCGCACGCTACGAGAAGTTCAAAGACTGGCTCACGCTGGAGCACGTCGACGGACAGGGAAGAGTGTACCTGCTCCATTACCCAAGGCAATAGATCGCAGAAGTACAGGTTCGTTAGGTTCGTTGGGTTCAAGCCACTTGCACCGACGCTGCGTGCGCCCATGAACCTAACGAACCCAACGCACCAATGCTAGTATGGCGATTCTTTCTGCTCCCTGGAGGTTCGGTTGTCTGAATTCGAAGACGGCGGGTTCGAGGATACGAGTAAGGACGACGCGGCGGCGGGTGAGAGTCACACGCGAGAAGGACTGCCACCGGGATTTCGGATGCGCGCGGACGCGCACTATGTTGATCAACTGACGTCGCGCCGGTCGGAGCCGTCGCGCGAGAATCCGCGAGGCGGACAGCGGTCGAAACCCGCCGGTGGCTGGGACCAAGAGCTCGGCATCGATTTTCCCGCGGAGGCGTGCGAGATTCAGCGCAGCATTCCGCTCTCACACCTCGTCGAAGATCTCACGACCATTCAAGGCGCGGCCGCGTTGCTCGCGAACGACACGTCGCCGCTCGTGCGACGCGTGAGCCTCGACCTCATCAACATGCACGCCTCGCGCGCCGCGTGGCGCCTTCGGGCGGAAGCCGTGCTCTCGGGCGGCCATCGCGTCGAGCGTCGCGGACGCCGCCTTGGCGCGCTCCTCACGCAGGTGCGCGAAGCCCTCGCGCCGGCCTGCCGCCTCAGCGGCGCCGGGTTGGATGTGCATGCCACGAACTGGGACGCCGGCGTCGACGTCGACGCCGACGTGCTCGAGGTTGGACTGATTGGCGCCGTGCTCGCGACGCTCGGTCTCGTCCGCTCGGACGAGTGGGCGGCCGTCCGGATTCACGCCGTCGAGCAGGACGGCGAGCTTCGAACGATCGACATCGCGCAGGAGGAAGTCCGGTTGCCGGAAGGCCTCGGCCGACGCTTCTTCGATCCCGCGTTCCTCGAACGCCCTGGCGGCTGGGTCGCATGCCTCGGCGCCGCCACCGCGAAGGCTGCCGCGAAGCTCCACGGCGGCGACGCGACGGTCATCACGCACGAACGGCGTGGAAGCACGATCAGACTGACGCTTTAGGTTCGACAAGTTCGACAAGTTCGGCTGGTTCGGCGCTGCTCCTGAACCTGCCGAACCCGGGCGAACCTGTCGAACCCGCCGAACCTGTCAAACCCCTCTATTGAACTTTGACGAGCTGTCCGCGCATCACGCCGCCCGGATTCGCGGTCGTGTGCACGTTGAAGTAGTAGCCCGACGGGTTGTTGATGATCTGATTCGCGACGTTCAGATCCTGGATGTTGATGTTCAACCTCTGAAACCCGCCCGAGCCGTTCGTGAGCGTCACATCGCCGTTCGCGATGGTGGTGCTGACCACTATCGCGCCATTGACGTTCGACGTCCCGGTGTGGATGTGGGCGAGCGTGATGTTCGTCGTGCTGGGGAACCCCGTACACGTCACGTCGAACGTTGCATTGGCCGTCGTCAGGTTGCCCGACGCGTCTTGCGTCGTATTTATCGTGACGGTGACGGTCCCGCTGCCGGTCGTCTCACCGCCCTGAATGTTGCCGAGCTCATTCGCCGGCAGAAGCTGCGCGGTGAATACGTGAGGCGCCGGCGACGGATTCGTCGACGACGAGCTGCTGCCGCACGCCGCGGCGCCCACCAACAAACCGAAACTGCCCAAAACTGCTGCTACACGTGTCATGGCCCGATCTCCTCCGTGAAAACTGCCTGCTGTCTCAGCGGCTCCGGGGGACGAGAGACGCGTATCAGTGTGCCGTGCGGGCTCGCGGCGCGCGCCGCAGCCGTTAGAAGAACTTTCGCGACAGGTTGAATCCGAGATAGAGCGTGTCGGGGAATCCTCCGTGTGAAAGCTGGCCGAACGTCGTCGCTTGAGAGCTGTTGAAGTTCAGTTGAAAGACATGGCCGCCGACGCGGGTCTCGATGCCGAACCCATACGCGGCGTCGTTCGGCGTGTACCCGCCGAGCCGAGGCGTAACCTCCGCGACAACGAACAGGCGGGGCTTGAGGCGCGCGCGGCCGCCGATCCCGAGCGCAAACGTGTTTCGGTACTCGCCGGTGCCGGCGGCCGAGTTCATCACGATCCAGGGCACCGCGTAGACTTCGACGCGGTCATGCATGTTGCGCGAAACCGTCGCGCCGACAGACGTCAGGTAACGCTCGCGGAAGTTGATCGCGCCTTCCACGGCGACGAATGGCGAAACCGACAGCGGCAGCGATCCCGCCTTCTGCCGCCACCCGTCGTACTTCCCGGTGAATTGGATGGCCTGATCGATGTTGGTGCGAAACACGACGGCTTCGAGGTTCTTCATCACGCCGTATCGATACTCGAGGCCGATGCTCGCGCCGTTGTCCATGCCAAAGAGCGTGCTGAGCTGATCGAGGAACGAGCCCTCCGTCAGGTCGCCGTTGAACCGGTGGGTGAGCGTGAAATTTCCGCCATGCCGAGGCAGACGGAGGGTCGTCGGCAGGTTGATGACCCGATAGTCCGGCTCCACCGGCTGCGGCTTCGCATCGTCCTCGTCGGTGGTCGCCTGGGTGACTGCCGCCGGAGGGGTGGTCGTGTTCGAGGTCGTGCCTTGAGCAAACGCGTGCCCGGCCCAGCCACAAAGCAGGCCGAGCGTCCAGATCCCGAGGTAAAAGGGGTGCCGTTTCCGCATGATTGGGTCTCCTTGTGCAAGCGCGGGGCCAGCTCAATAAACGCGATCCAGCAGGCCTGGACCGCGCGGGCTTACGCCCCGCGTAAGCCCGTGACGAGATTCGTCGAAAAACGGTCGGCAGCGATTGGTTCTAGTGCCGGTCGGCGCTTCGGAGCGCCGCGAGGACCGCGTCGAGGCTCTTCTTGGCATCGCCGAAGAGCATGCGCGTGTTGTCCTTGAAGAACAGGGGATTCTCAACGCCCGCATAGCCGGTTGCCATGCTGCGCTTGAGGACGATCGTGGTCTTGCCCTTCCAGACCTGGAGGACCGGCATGCCCGCAATCGGGCTGTTCGGCTCGTCCTCGGCCGAGGGATTCACGATGTCGTTGGCGCCAATGATGACCGAGACGTCCACGTCGGGGAAATCCTGATTGATCTCGTCCATCTCGAAGACGATGTCGTAGGGGACCTTCGCCTCTGCGAGCAGGACGTTCATGTGTCCGGGCATGCGGCCCGCGACTGGATGAATCGCAAACCGCACGTTGATGCCACGCTCGCGCAGGAGCTTCGTGATCTCGAAGACCACATGCTGCGCCTGGGCCACGGCCATTCCGTAGCCGGGGACGATGACGACGTCCTTGGCTTCGGCGAGAAGCGCCGCGGTTTCAGCCGCGTCGATCGACGTGACCTCGCCTTGCGGTACCGCGCCGCTGGCGGGGGCGGGCGCGCCGCCGTCGCTGCCGAAGCCGCCGGCGATGACCGACAGGAACTTGCGGTTCATGGCGCGGCACATGATGTAGCTGAGGATCGCGCCGCTGCTGCCGACGAGCGCGCCGGTCACGATCAACAGGTCGTTGTCGAGCATGAATCCGGTGGCCGACGCCGCCCAGCCCGAGTAGCTGTTGAGCATCGAAACGACGACCGGCATGTCGGCGCCGCCAATCGCCATGACCAGATGCACGCCGAACAGCAGCGCGACGGTGGTCATGACGAGCAGCGGTATCAGGCCGTGTCCGGGCTCCTGCGTCACGAATTGCCAGCCGAAGAAGAGCACGGCGATGAGCAGGCCGAGATTGAGCCAGTGACGCGCCGGCAGCGTCAGCGGCTTGCCGCCGATCGATCCGCTCAGCTTGCCGAATGCGATGACCGAGCCTGACAGCGTGACCGCGCCGATCAGAATGCCGAGGTACGTCTCGACGTTGTGGATCGACTGCTCGGCGCCCTCCAGATGGACCGCCGGATCGAGAAAGTTCGCGTAGCCGACGAGCACCGCGGCCAGTCCCACGAGACTGTGCAGGATCGCGACGAGCTCGGGCATCTGCGTCATCTGGACACGCCGCGCGGCGACGAGCCCGATCGCGGCGCCGATGACGAACGCGCCAATCAGCACCGCGTAGTTGGCCGTGACGACGCCAAGGATCGTCGCGACGAGCGCGATCGCCATGCCGGCGATTCCGAACAGGTTGCCGCGGCGCGCGGTCTCCTGATTGCTCAGGCCGCCGAGCGCGAGGATGAACAGGATGGTCGCGCCGATGTAGGAGACGATCACGAGGCCAGCGGTCACGCGCGCTCCCTACTTCCGGAACATCTCGAGCATGCGACGCGTGACCGCGAAGCCGCCCGTGATGTTGATGCTGGTGATCAGGATCGAGACGCCCGCGATCCCAATCACGGCCGGTTGACTGGCGCTGACCTGCAGCAGCGCGCCGATGATGATGATGCTGCTGATCGCGTTGGTGACGCTCATGAGCGGCGTGTGCAGCGCCGGCGTCACGTTCCACACGACCATGTAGCCGACGAAGCACGCGAGCACGAACACCGTGAAGTGCGCCATGAACGACGGCGGCGCGACCATCCCCAGGCCCGCGAGCGCCACCGCGCCGACGAGGAGCGCCACGACCGTGTCCGTCTGGCTCTCCGGCTTCTTGACGTCGACCTTCTTCGGTTCGGGCTTCTTCGGCGCCGGCCCGGGCGCGGCCGTGAGCTTGGGCGCCGGGGGCGGCCACGTGATCGCGCCCGCATTGACGACGGTCGCCCCGCGCACGACCTCGTCGTTCATGTCCACGACGAGCACACCGTCTTTCTTCGGGCACATGTCGGTGAGCAGGTGCCGCAGATTCGTCGCGTACAGCTGGCTGGACTGCGTCGCCAGCCGGCTGGGCAGATCCGTATAGCCGATGATCGTGACGCCGTGGACCTCGGCGACCAGGCCAGGCTGCGTGAGCTCGCAGTTGCCGCCCTGCTCGGACGCCATGTCGACGATGACACTGCCGGTCTTCATCGATCGGACCATGTCGGCCGTGATGAGCTTCGGCGCGGGCTTGCCGGGAATGAGCGCCGTCGTGATGATGATGTCGACGTCGGTCGCCTGCTTGGCGAAGAGCGCCATCTCGGCCTTGATGAATTCCGGGCTCATGACCTTCGCGTAGCCGCCCTGGCCCGCGCCTTCTTCCTTGAAGTCGAGATCGAGGAACTCGCCGTCGAGGCTCTCGACCTGCTCTTTGACTTCCGGGCGCGTGTCGAAGGCGCGCACGATGGCGCCGAGCGATCGCGCGGTGCCGATTGCCGCCAGCCCGGCGACGCCCGCGCCGATGACGAGCACTTTCGCCGGGGGAATCCGGCCGGCGGCCGTGATCTGTCCGGTGAAGAACCGTCCGAAGTGTTCCGCCGCCTCGATGACCGCGCGATAGCCGCCGATGTTGGCCATCGAGCTGAGTGCGTCGACTTTCTGCGCGCGTGAGATGCGCGGGATGCTGTCCATCGCGAGCGCGGTCACGCCCTTGGCCGCGAGTTGCTTGAGCAGTTCCGGATTCTGCGCGGGCCACAGGAACGCGACGATCGTCTGGCCCTGGTGGAGCAGATCGACTTCACTGACGCCGAGCCCCGGATGACGCTCGGGCGCGCGGACTTTAAGGATGATGTCGCTCGACGACCAGAGCGCGCGCGTGTCGGTCTCGACCGTCACGCCGGCCGCGCGATATGCGTCGTCCGTGAATGCGGCGCGCTCGCCCGCGCCCGCTTCGATCGCCACGGTAAAGCCGAGTTTCTGCAGCTGCCCGGCGACCTCGGGCGTCGTCGCGACGCGGCGGTCGCCTTCGTGGATTTCCTTTGGAACGCCGATGCGCATCGTGTGTGTGGGAAGCGAGAACCGCCCGACGGTCCGACGGACGTAAGTATAGTCGGGGACGCCGCTGGCGGCCTACTTCGCCACGCGCGGGGCCGGTGCCTTCGGCAGGCTCAGCAGATTTGCCATCAGCTGATACGCGCCCACAGTACCGGCAGGCAGCTGACGCCAGAGCCCGAGGCCGAGGTAAATCCAGCGGCCCTTGCCGTATTTGGCTTCGACGAGCCCGCCGAGCTGCTCGCCGGGATTGTCCGGGAACGAGTCGGTCATCGACACGAGGTCCACGTATTTCGGATCCTTGCGGCCCAGGAAGTACTGGCCGCGCTCCTGCGTCCAGTTGTCCCACACCGAGGGGCCGATCTTGTTCGGGTAATTGAAGACCGCGTCTTCCGCGTCGAGGATCTTGACCGGGACCGTCTCGTCGTTGACGCGCCCGCTGATCCCCTGGAGGCCGCCGATCTGCGCCGGATACGGCCCGTACTGCGCCTGATTGAACTCGGTCTTGTTGTAGTTGACGATCATCGTGCCGCCGGCGTTGACGTAGTCGAGCAGGCGCCGGTTGTACGCGCGGAGATCATCGCGCCGCTCGTACGCGCGCACGCCCGTGAAGATGACGTCGTACTTCGACAGGTCGCCCCACGCGAGCTCGTTGGTATCGATGAGCGTCACCTTCGCGCCGAGCTGCTCGATCGCCGGCGGCACCAGGTCGCCGACGCCCATCACGTAGCCGACCTTGAGGTTGGGCGCGATCTTGACGTCGATCACTTTCACTGACGTCTCCGCCGGCTTGATGACCTGACGCCGCTGGATGTGCGGGTACTCGATCTCCTGATAGCCGTTTGAGAACTGATCGGCGCCGGTGGCGGCCGAGGTCACGACGGCCTTGAGGGCGTACTCGCCGATCTTGGCCCCGACCGGCGCGGTGACGAGGAAGCGCGCGGAGATCGCTTCGTCTTCCTTCTCGAACGCGATGGGCGCGCTGGCCGGCGTGACCTTCCAGCCGGCGGGCGCGGTGAGCGCGACCGTCGCCTGCGCGGCGGCCTTCGTGCCGTTGGTGACGGAGATGAAAATCTCGCGCTCGACGGGCTTCGCGGTGGGCGCGCTCGCAAGCGGCACGATGGCGAGCGCTGGCGTCACGCGCACCGAAAACGCCGGTACGACGTTGAGCTCCATCCGTTTGTCGCCAAAGTAGAGATCCTTCACGTAGCGGTATTCGACCGGCACGTCTCTCGTCACCTCGACGGCGCCCGCCTTGATCTTGAAGATCGCGCGGAACGGCGTCGGCGCGAACGGCACGCCGAACGGCACGCTCGGATCGAACGTGTAGCGGGCCGGGCCCGACGGGTTCTTCCAGTACGTGTCCGTGAAGTACGGGTCGGTGATCTTCGCGCTCTTCGGCACCGTCGCGGTGGAGGTGCACGAGAAGACGCCATCCTTCTTGATCGTGCCAGGCGTGCACGCGGCGGCGCCGTCAAAGCCCACGATCGAGGCGTCAATCGTGAGATCCGTCGCGCCGCGATTCACGGCGCCGAGCGACACGCTGATCGGCTGTCCGCCAATCACCAGCCCGTCGTTCGCGATCACGTTGAACGTCAGGCCGTGCGCCGCGATGACCGCGCTCTCGTAATCCTGCTCCTTGTTCTTGAGCCGGAAGTCGATTTCGTAGCGGGCCGCGTCGCTGAGCCCCATCGATGCGAGGTTGGCGCGCAGCGCGCGCAGCGCGGTGAGGCCCGCTTCGATCGGCGCGGCCGTGCCCGCGTCGTTGCCCGAGTCGAACAGCTGCTTCGCCTGCTGCGCCGCCGCCGAGATCGCCGCCAGCCCGCTCGTGAGCGCCGCCGGGGGAGTTGTGCCGGCGTACTTCGCGAGGCCCCCCAGGGTGATGTCGATGCCGTCGAAGAGCGTTGATTCCGGCTTTTCCATCGCCCCGGAAATCGCCGTGTCGACCAGCGTGTATGGCGATCCGGCGGCCGCCGGACCGCCCGCGCCGGCGCCCGCCGGTCCGCCGGGCCCGCCGCGTCCGCCACCCGGGCCGCCGCCCGGTCCGCCCCGTCCGCCCGCCGCGATGCCCGGCAGCGGCGGCAGGCTGCTCGTGCCCTGGCACTTGTGATTGCTGCGCGCGTCGGCGGAAATCTCCTGGCATGTCCGGCCCAGCAGCGGGTCGTACATCGACAAGTCCACGCGATCGACGTGCACGCCCGGCGCCGCGGCCGCCGGCGCGCCGCCGCCCGGCCCGCCACGTCCGCCGCCGCGTCCGATCCCCTGGCCCGCGAAGTACAGCTTGTACGGTTTCCACGGCCGCAGTCCTTCGCGCAGCTGCTCCGGGTATTTCGCCGGATCGCCCGAGGCCGCGTACGCCTCGCGCACCAGCACCGTCGTCGCCTCATGCGCGCGATCGCCGCCGCCGCCCTGGATGTTCATCGTGACGACGATGTCCGGACGGAGAGAGCGGAAGAAGCGCACGTAGTCGCCGATGATTTCTTCGCGGCCCCACTTCTGAATGACCTCGTCCGGCGAGAAGGAGTAGCCGTAGTCGATCGCGCGCGTGAAGTACTGCTCGGCGCCGTCGATCTGGTGCGCCGCGAGGAGCTCGGCGGTGCGCAACACACCGATGTCGCGGAACAGCTCCGGCCCGATCTCGTTCTGGCCGCCGTCGCCGCGGTTGTTCTGCACATCAATCACGCGCAGGCCCATGACGTAGCCGAACGTCGCGAACAGTGCGTTGGTCTCGTCGTCGGGATGCGCGGGCGCCTGCATGAAGGTGCCAGCGACGCTGAGCTTGCGAATCGCCAGCCCGAGCGCGACGTGGCCGCCGTCGTCGCTCACGATCGAGAAGTTCTTGCGATTCTGCGCCTCGAGGCCCACGGCCGGCGACATCGTCAGGCCTGCAAGGGCCATCAGCAAAAGCACACGCTTGTTGAAGGTCATAGGGGCTCCGCGAGACAGGACGATCGGACTTTATGAGCGTCGGGTGTGGCTGTCAACGGGAGGGCGTACAATGCCAGCCTCTCAGGACAAACATGCCCCTGGCTCCCGGGACTCGACTTGGCCCGTACGAGATCGTCGCGGCGATTGGCGCCGGCGGCATGGGCGAGGTGTACTCGGCTCGGGACCGCCGGCTCGACCGCTCCGTCGCGGTCAAGACGCTCTCCGCCAGCATCGCCGACTCGCCGGACGGACGCCAACGCTTCGAGCGGGAGGCGAAGGCGATCTCGCGGCTCTCGCATCCGCACATCTGCGCGCTCTACGACGTCGGCCACGAAGGCGAGGTCGAATATCTCGTCATGGAGCTGCTCGAGGGCGAGACGCTGGCGCGTCGTCTCACGAGGGGGCCGCTTCCGATCGCACAGGTGTTGCGGTACGGACGTGAGATCGCCGATGCGCTCGCCGCCGCGCATCGACAGGGCATCGTGCACCGCGATCTGAAGCCCGGCAACGTGATGCTCACCTCGTCCGGCGTGAAGCTCCTCGATTTCGGGTTGGCGAAGACGATGAGCGCCGGCGGTCTCGTCGATGGAGCGGAGGCGTCGACCGCCGCGCTACCGGCGTCGCTGACTGCCGATGGCACGCTCCTCGGCACCGCGCCGTACATGGCACCGGAGCAGATTCAAGGCCAGCCGGCCGACGCGAGGAGCGACATCTTCGCGCTCGGCGCGGTGTTGTACGAAATGACGACGGGCCGTCGGGCGTTTGGCGGCGCGACGGCGATGGCGATTGCCGGGTCGATCCTGCACGAAGATCCGCCGTCGCTCTCGGGCTTGAACATGCAGGTGCCGTCGGCGTTCGAACGGCTCGTGCGCACGTGCCTGGCGAAGGATCCAGCATCGCGCTGGCAAACCGCTCAGGACGTCGCGCTCCAACTGACCGGCATCGAAGAGGATGCGCGGCCGTCGACACGCGTGGTGGCCGTGTCGGTGCCACGCGCCCGTGCGTCCTGGTTGCCGTGGGCCGTGGCCGCCGCGGCTGTGGCCGTGGCCGCCGTGGTGTGGGTTCGACACGATCGAGCCGGTATCGCGCCGGTGGCGCCGGTCGAACTGCAGCTCGTCCCGCCCGCCGGCAACACCTATTTCTTCCACGTCGAGATGACGACGTTCGCGTTGTCGCCCGACGGCACCCGGCTCGCCTTTGTCGCAAGGGATCAAGCAGGCGAGACCCGCATCTGGATGCGGTCGCTCTCGGCCATTGACGCGAAGCCGATCGCGGGCACGGAGCGAGCCAACTCCGTGTTCTGGTCGCCGGACGGTCAGTCCATTGCGTGGTTCGCTGCAGGTACGCTCAAGCGTCAGGAGCTGTCATCGGGCATCGCCGTCCCTCTGTGCCAGGTAAACAGTAGGGTCGGTTACCAGGGCACGTGGAGCACGAACGGTCAAATCCTTTTCGCGTCGACCGAGGGGGAAGCAATTCATGCGGTGCCGAGCGCGGGCGGTACCGTATCCGACATCATCAAGCCCGACGCCTCGAAGAATGAAAGGTCGGTCAAGTTCCCGTGGTTCCTGCCAGACGGCCGCCGCTTTCTTTATTCACTGAGGCTGCGGGACGACACGCGCCGGCTCATGCTCGGCGAGGCCGGCAAGCCGCCGCGGGTCCTCGTGTCGGTCGATTCGAATGCGCAATTCGTCGAGCCGGGTTACGTGGTCTTCGCGAAGGACGGCACGCTGGTCGCCCAACGTTTCGATCTCGCCGCCGATGAAGTCACGGGCCCGCTCCTGCCGATCGCCGACTCGGTCGGCTTCTTCCTCTCGACGGGCACCGCGTCGTTTGCCACGTCGTCGAGCACTCTGGTCTACCAGCCCCAGCGCCATCGCGATCGGATCGCGTGGGTGGACCGGTCCGGCAAGGAACTCGGCATCGTCGGCGTGCCAGGCCTCTACCTCGCCGTTCGGCTTGCGTCCGGAGGGCGCCTTGCGCTGCTGACTCGCGCGCTTCCGGCCACCGGCACCTACGACATCTGGTCGCTCGATCTGGAGCGCGGATCAGAAACGAGGCTGACGTTCGACGACCGTGCCACTGAAATCGACCCGGTGTGGCTTCGCAGTGGGCATACCATGATCTTTTCTGCGACCACGGCCGGCGGCCCGCCGCAACTGTTCCGGAAGAACCTCGACACCGGCGAGGACGAGGCGGTCTTGCCGCCGGCGCCCCAATTTCGAGATGCGTATGACGTGACTCCTGATGACCGGCTGCTCGCGTACGGTGAGCGCGCCGACTCTGGCGATCGCCTGTGGATAGTGCCCCTTGACGCGCAGCGACCGCCGACACCGCTGCAAGCCTCTCCCTTCAACGCGGGAGACGTCCGGTTCTCGCCCGACGGCCGCTACTACACCTTCACGTCGCTCGAATCGGGACATCCGGAGGTGTACGTCGCGCCCGTCGCAGGCGGCGGGAAGAAGGCGGTATCAGCTGGCGGCGCCCGGTTTGCTCGGTGGAGCCTTGACGGCCGCGAAATTCTGTACCTTTCGAGCGACGGGCGCGTCGTCTCCGTGCCGGTGCGTCTCACGTCCACGCCCGAACTCGGCAAGCCGGAGACGCTGTTCACGCTGAAGGGCAAGCCCTGGGTCGACTTTGATGTCGCCCCCGACAAGCGTCTGCTGGTGATCATCCGCGAGGTCGTGGCCGAGGAGCAGCCCTTGACGGCAAGACTGCACTGGAGCCCGGAGATCAAGAAGTAGCCGCCGTTCCGCTCCACGGACGCGGTGGCCGACTGGCAATATCGTTGCTGTACAAAGTAATATGGGTGCATGGCTGCTGCTGATTCTCCGGCGGCGCCAACACTGCGTACACGTCCCCATAGCGCCGACGGCCTCCGCCATCTCGGCGACTTCACGACGACTGCACGAGTCCTGCCGATCTCGGGTCTCTCGATCGTCATTGGTGTGGTGGCGTCCTATGTAGCGCTGGCGCTTCTCAAGCTCATCGGACTGTTCACGAATCTTTTCTTCTTCCAACGCGCCGGCACCGCGCTCGTGTCGCCGGCCGGTCATCATCTCGGTCTCTTCGTCATTCTCGTTCCTGTCATCGGCGGGCTGGCCATCGGCGCGATGGCGCGTTATGGGTCGGAGCGTATTCGGGGGCACGGCATTCCGGAAGCCATCGAGGCGATTCTCATCAACGGCAGCCGCGTCGAGCCCAAGGTCGCGCTGCTCAAGCCGCTGTCGGCGGCGATCTCGATTGGATCGGGCGGCCCGTTCGGCGCCGAGGGGCCGATCATCCTGACCGGCGGCGCGTTCGGATCGCTCGTCGCGCAGTTCTTTCATCTCACCAGCGCCGAGCGGAAGACGCTGCTCGTCGCCGGCGCGGCGGCGGGCATGTCGGCGACGTTCGCGGCGCCCGTGGCGTCCGTGATGCTCGCCGTCGAGCTCCTGCTCTTCGAGCTCAAGCCGCGCAGCGTGATTCCTGTTGCGCTCGCGAGCGTCACGGCCGCGGCGCTGCGACGGCACTTGCTCGGGCTCGGGCCGATTTTTCCCGTGCCGGCGCATCCGCTCGTCATCGGCGCGACCGGCCTGGCGGCGTGCGCGCTCGTCGGCTTGCTCGCCGGCGGGTTGTCGATCCTGCTCACGGGCGCGGTGTACGCGTCGGAAGACGCGTTTGCGCACCTGCCCATTCACTGGATGTGGTGGCCGGCCGTCGGCGGTCTTGCGATCGGCATTGGCGGCTACTTCTTTCCGCAGGCGCTCGGCGTCGGCTACGACGTGATCGGCGGGCTGCTCACGGGCGACATGCCGCTCAAGATCATCGCCGGCGTGCTGATCGTGAAATCGCTGATCTGGGCGTGCTCGCTCGGTTCCGGCACCTCCGGCGGCGTGCTGGCGCCCCTGCTCATGATGGGCGCCGCGCTCGGTGCGCTCGAGTCGCACTTCCTGCCGTGGGAGGGCGTCGGCTTCTGGCCGCTCATCAGCATGGGCGCGATCCTCGGCGGCGCGATGCGCGTGCCGATCACCGGCATTCTCTTCGCGTTCGAGCTCACGCACGACGTGAACATCCTGGCGCCGCTCCTGCTCGCCGTGACGATCGCGCACGGGACGACGGTGCTCGTGCTGCGGCGGTCGATTCTCACCGAAAAGGTGTCACGCCGCGGCTTCCATTTGAGCCGCGAGTACTCGGTCGATCCGCTCGAGATCGTCTTCGCGCGCGAGGTCGCCCGCCGATCGGTCGTCGCGCTGCCGGCCGATTCCACGCGCGAGCACGTCGAGACGGCGCTGGGCGATCGGCTGGGCGCTGGTCGCAACGAGCAGCGGCTGTTTCCCGTCGTCGACGCCGATCGGCGCCTCGTCGGCGCGATCACGCGCCGCGAATTGCGCGGGTGGATCGACTCGGCGCGGCAAGGACGGTCGCGGCCGCTCGGCCAGGCGATCTCGCGCCGGCCCATCGTCGCCTTCGAAGACGAGCCGCTTCGAATGGTCGTCTACCGAATGGCCGAGACGGGGCTCACGCGGCTGCCGGTCGTCAGTCGCGAGGACGGACGATTGGCCGGGCTGATCGCATTAACCGACCTCCTTTCGGCGCGATCGAGGACCCTCGAAGCCGAACAGCGGCGGGAGCGGGTGTTCAACGTGCGCGTCAGACTGCCAGCGATATTTGGCCGGCTGTGATCGCCGCAGGGCTCCATGCCGCGTAGAATCCTGAACGCGGAGGCATTCTCATGAGCTTCATGGACAAGCTGAAGAGCGGGCTGGACAAAGCCCAGCACGAAATCAACGACTTCACGGAGACGACGACGCTGAAGATGGCCGTGAGCAAGCTCCAGAGTCGCAAGAAGGAGCTGTTCACGGAGATCGGCCAGCAGGTCTACGAGCTGCACGCGAAAGGACAGGCCACGCCGAGCGAGGCCACGTGCAAGGAGGTTGACGCCGTCGAGCACGAGATCGCGGAGAAGAACGAGCAGATCGCGAAGATCGCGAAGATCGGCGCGCCGCCTGCGCCGCCAGACCCGACCAAGCCGGCGTGACCAGGAAGTCCGAAGTGTGAAGTTCGAAGTTTGAAGTTCAGACGGACACGCGTGATCCTCTCCACTTCGAACTTCGAACTTTGAACTTCTAACTTGATCCGACTAAATCTTCGGCAGTCCCGGCACGAGCCGGACCGCGTTCTGGTAGTACAGCTTCTTCAGCACATCATCCGGCAGGTCCAGTCCGTACAGCTTCCAGAACGCGTGGTAGTCGCGGTAGTAGTCGAAGTACTCGTCCTTCGTCTCGAAGACGCGCCAGTAGTACGGGTACTCGTTCGGTTCGAACGCGTCCTTGCCGAAGAGCACGCGGTCCTGGTACTTCACGAGGAAGTCGTGCGCGGCGCGCGGCTGGCGGCCCAGGTCGTAGAGCACGGCGCCCACTTCGGTGGACGCGTTCGGATTGTCGTCGAGCCACTTCGACAACCGCTGCAGGTCGTTGCCCAGCCAGTTCAGGTGCGCGATCACGAAGCGCGTCTTCGGATGCTTCTTGATCATCCGGTCGCGTTCGGCAAGCAGCTCTTCGAAGCGCGGCGCCCGCTCGGGCGGATAGCGGCGGTCCGCGAAGAGCGAGAGCTCGAGCCAGCGCTCGTTGTGCATGTCGATCGGCTCGAAGAACTCCTGCGGGTCGGCGGTGTGGATGAACACCGTCAGGTTGAGCCGCGCGCACGCGTCCCAGATCGGGTCGAGATCCGGATCGTCGATGTGCAGCCGCGTGCCGTCGCCGCGGCGCGCGCCGATGCCGAGGCTCTTCGAGATCTCGCCGACGCCGACGGCGCCCGCCTTCACGTCGGCTTCGAGCTGGGCAATCGCCTTCTCCGCCCAGCCAGGTCCGACGGCGTTGAACCCGATGCCCGCGAAGATGGCGACGCGATTCGCGTACGGCGACGCCTTGACCGTCGTCATCGCCTGCTCCAGCCGCGTGCCGGACAGATTGTCCGCGCTGATCATCACGCGCACGTTGAGCGCGTCGAGCGCGGCCACCATCGTCGCCAGGCTGTCAGCCGAGTTGAGCCGGCCCTGCGGGTGGCCGTGAAAATCGACGACGGGGAACTTCGCTTTCGGCACGGGATGCGCGGCGGTGACGAGCGTCGAGTGCGGCCGGTAGTCGACGATCGACGGCGGCGGAAACTCGGGCGCCTGACACGTGCCGGGCCGCGTCTCCGTCGTGCCCGCCGGGCATTCCTGGCCGGGCTGGATCGATGTGCCGCCGCGGCCACCGCGCCCTTGGGCGCTGGTGCCGTCGGCCAGGGATTGGACGAGGAAGACCGCGGTCAGGATGACGCTCACGGCCAGCAGCTGGAGAAGGCGACGAGCCGGCATGGCCCGAGCCTATCACCGCCGGGTGACCCACGGCCGGTCGCGGCTCCGCGGCGCGAACCTGTCCCGGCAGGGCGGTTCGCTCCGAGGACCGCGTAGTTTCTATCGGATCCATCGGGCCGAATTGGCGCGCGCCCCCGCAAATATCGGCGCCCCGGCTGGCAGCGGCCTTGCAACCATTCAATCAGTTTGGGAACCAAGTGATCTCGTCGTAACTCTTCTGCGGAGAGACGTATGGCCGACCCATCCAAGCCCGCCCCCGAATCCGCCGACGCGTGGGACGCCACGCAGTGGTACGAAGTGAAGAAAGGCGACACGCTGTCGAAGATCGCCAAGGAGTTCTACGGCGATCCGTCGCTGTACACGAAGATCTTCGAAGCCAACCAGGATCGCTTGAAGAACCCCGACCTCATCCAGGTGGGGCAGAAGCTTCGGATCCCATAGGCCGCCCGCTGGGCACGACCGGTATCTGACCGATCTCAAGGAGGACGTATGCGAAGACTGTTGTCGCTCAGTGCGTTGGCGCTCATCGTCGCGGTCGCGGCGTGTGCGAGTCAAAAGGAGCCGGCGGACGCCGCGATCAAGAGCGCGCAGAGCGCGTTCAGCGCCGTGAGCGCCGAGGCGCAGAAGTACGTGCCCGATCAGGCGAAGGCCGTGCAGGATGGACTCACGGCGGCGCAGACGGCGTTCACCAACGGCGATTACGCCAGTGCGCTGACGCAGGCGCAGGCGCTGCCGGCGCGCATCACGGCGCTCGGCGCGGCGATCTCGGCGAAGAAGGCCGAGCTCACGACGCAATGGAACACGATGTCAGCGGGCATTCCGAAGCTCGTCGAGGCGCTCTCGAGCCGCGTGGACATGCTGACCAAGAGCAAGGGCTTGCCGAAGGGCATCACCAAGGAAACGGTGACCGCCGCCCAATCGGGCGTCGCGACCGCGAAGCAGGACTGGCAGGCGGCGACGTCGGCGGCGTCGAGCGGCGATCTCGCGACCGCCATGCGTCAGGCGAACGACGTGAAGACGCGCGTGGTCGGCTTGATGAGGTCGCTCAACATGACGGTGCCGCCGGGCGTGGGCGGCGACTGAGCACAATTGGGCTATTGGGTTGTTGGGTTATTGGGTCATTGGGCTATTGGAGGCGACCGATTCAGCGTCGACCTGCCGGCCCCGCGAGCGGCGCGCGCGTTCAATGGCCCAATAGCCCAATAACCGGTCAGCTCTCCGCCCTCAGCGCGATCGTCGGGCTCAGGTTCGCCGCGCGCCGTGCCGGAATGTAGCTGGCGGCCAGGGTCACGAGCACCAACGCGAGCGCGGTCCCACCAAACGCGATCGGATCGAACGGCGAGACGCCGAAGAGCAAGTCCGAGATGAGCCTCGCCATGCCGACGGCGAGCAACAAGCCCACGCCGCCGCCGATGGCGGTGAGCTTGAGCGCTTGTCCGACGACGAGCAGCTTGACGCGGCGGGGGTTGGCGCCAAGCGCGACGCGCAATCCGATCTCGCGCGTCCGCCGCGCCACGGTGAACGCCGTGACGCCGTAGAGGCCGATGGCCGCCAGGAGCAGCGCCACCGATCCGAGCGATCCCGCCACGGATGCCGCCAGCCGTTGCGGCAGCAGGCCGAAGTCCGCCACCTCGCGCAGCGACGTCACACGAACGAGCGGCAGGTTCGGATCGACGGTCTTGAGCACGGCCCGCACGGCGGCGGCAAGGCTCGCGCTCGACGCCGCGCGCGAATTGCGGCGAATGAAGACCTGCGGCGTGCGCCACGGCTGCTGCGCCAGCGGCACGTAGAGAAAGCTGCGCGGCATGTCGCCGAGCCACCGATACTTGGTGTCCTTCGCGATGCCGACGATCGTGTACGTGCGATCGACGCGCTCCGCGCGGCCCGGGCGGAAGATACCGTTTTCGAGCCGCTTGCCGATGGGATCCGTGTCGGGCCACAGCCGCCGCGCCATCGTCTCGTTGACGATGGCCACGTCCGGCGCGCCGGCGCGATCGGCGGCCGTGAACGTGCGGCCGCGCACGATCGGCAGCGCGAGCGTGTCGAAGAACTCCGGCGAGACCACATTCCAGTCGGTTTTGGCCGTGTCGGGTTGCGTCGCACCCGCGACGCGCAGTGCGCCCAGTCCGAGCCCGTCGCCGCCGAGCGGCACCACGGCGCCGACCGCAACGTTCTCGACGCCCGGAAGCGCCGCGAGCCCGTCCCGAATCTGTCCGGTGATGTTCAGCACCTGCTCGTCGGTGTACGGGCGCAGCCCGAGATCGAGCGAGGCGATATCGATCGGATCGATATCGAACCCCGGCTTCACGTCGATCGCCGCCTGGAAGGCGCGCAGAAACAGCGCGGCCGACACCAGCAGCACGAGACACAAGCACATTTGCGCGGAGAGAAATCCGTGGCGCAGCCGGTGGCGTCCGGCGCCCGCCGATTCGTTCTTCAAGTCGGTGCCGATGCCCACGCGCGTGCTCTGGAGTGCGGGCACGAGGCCCGTGAGCACGCCGGTGGCCAGGGCGAGCGCGGCGGAGAACAGCAGGACCCGCGTATCCAGCGCGAAGTCCACGGCTATCGGGACCGGCAGGGCGGGGAGAAACGACGTGAAGACGCCGGTCATCACACGGGAGACGAGGATGGCGGCGGCGCCGCCGATGGCGAAGACGATCAGGCTCTCGGTCAGAAACTGGGCGACCAGCTCCCGACGTGATGCGCCCAGGGCCAGCCGCACGGCGACTTCGCGCGCGCGTCCGGCCGCGCGCGCCAGCATGATGCCCGCGAGATTCGTGCACGCGATGAGCAGCACCAGACCGACGACGATCGAGAGGACGCCGATGAACGGCACCACGAAGTCGCCGCCCATGCCGGGCAGCCGGCTCGCGGCGGCAACGGCGATGCCCTTGCCTTGGTAGGCATCGGGATACTGCCGGACGAGGCCGGCCATCAGCGCGGTCATCTCCGTGCGCGCTTGCGCGATCGTCACGCCAGGCTTGAGCCGGCCGCCCATGACGAGCCAGGCGTTTTCGCGCCCGCGGAGCAGGCTGTCGCTGGGCATCGCCTGCGCGTAGGACGTGAGCGGCACCCAGAGATCGGCGGTGACGATCGTGTTGCCGGTGAAAATCTGCGGCGCGATGCCGACGACGGTGAAGTGATCGCCGTTGAGCACGAGATCGCGGCCGACGACGCTCGGATCGCCGGCGAATCGGTGCTGCCAGAACGCGTAGCTCATCACGGTCTGGCGGAGCGGCACGCCAAGACGCTCGTCCGCGTTCTGGAAGAATCGACCCGCGGCGGGCTGGATGCCGAGCACCTCGAAGTAGCTGGCGCTCACTTGCTGCGAGTACGCGCGATCGGCGCCGTCCGCGCCGCCCAGGCTGACCGGCTTGGGCTCGAAGCGCATCGCGTACATGCCGGAGAAGACCGTGTTCTGATCGCGCAGGTCCGCGTAGGTTGGGTACGACACCGTGTCGAAGCCCTGGCCGTTGTCGGTGCGGCCGATGTCCACGAGCGCCTGCATGTCGCGCACGCCGTGCGTCGGCACGAGCAGCAGCGCGTTCGCGATCGTGAAGATCGTCGTGTTGGCGCCGAGGCCAATGGCCAGCGACAACGTCGCGGTCGCGGCATAGAGCGGCGATCGCGCGAGTACGCGGATGGCGTAGCGGAACTGACGGGCCAACCGATCGAGCATGGATCCTCCTGCGGGTGATACTACGATTGGGCGTGTCTGATGGTTAACAACGGAGTGAGCACGGAAGGCCGGGCGGTCGATCCTGTCTGCGGGATGACGGTCGATCCCGCAAAGGCGAAAGGATCCGTGGTCCACGACGGCACGACGTACTTCTTCTGCAGTCCCGGCTGCCGCGAGAAGTTCGCCGGCGATCCTGCCGGCTGGCTCGCGCGCGGCCCGGGCGGCATGGGCACGAGCACCGTGCAGCTCATGCGCAAGCCCGCACCTGCATCCAGCACCCCGCACAGCACCAAGCACTCTGCACCAAGCACCTCGCACTCTTCGTGGACCTGTCCGATGCACCCGGAAATCGTCCGGGACGGACCCGGTGCGTGTCCGATCTGCGGGATGGCGCTCGAGCCGCGGGCGATGACGAAGGACGAGCCGGAGAATCCCGAGCTGCGCGACATGACGCGCCGGCTGTGGATTGCCGCTGCGCTCTCGGCGCCGTTGCTCGTGCTGGCGATGAGCGGGATGTTCAGTGGCCTGCCGTGGTCGATGCGGACGCAGACGCTGGTCGAGCTCGCGCTCGCTACGCCTGTGTGCCTCTGGTGCGCCTGGCCGTTCTACGAGCGCTTCGCCGCCTCGGTGCGGACCGGCCATCTGAACATGTTCACGCTCATCGGCTTGGGCGTGGCGGTGTCGTACGGCTACAGCGTGGTCGCGGCGGTCGTGCCCGACGCCTTTCCCGCGTCACTGCACGATGCCATGGGCGGCGTGCCCGTCTACTTCGAAGCCTCCGCCGCCATCGTCACGCTCATTCTCGTCGGGCAGGTGCTGGAGCTTCGTGCGCGCGGACGGACGAGCGCCGCGCTGCGTGCGCTGCTCGGGCTCGCGCCCAAGACGGCGCGGCGGATCCGTCCGGACGGTCAGGAAGACGATCTGCCGCTCGAGCACGTGCAGGTGGGCGATCGCTTGCGCGTTCGGCCCGGCGAGCGCGTGCCCGTCGACGGCGTCGTGCTCGAGGGCGCGTCGGCGGTCGACGAGTCGATGGTGAGCGGTGAGGCGATTCCAGTGCGCAAGCAGGCGGGCGATGCCGTGATCGGCAGCACCGTCAACGGGACGGGGAGTCTCGTGATGCGCGCCGAGCGCGTCGGTTCGGACACCTTGCTCGCGCGCATCGTGGCGCTCGTCGCCGAAGCGCAGCGAAGCCGCGCGCCGATTCAGCAGCTCGCCGACCGGGTGTCGGGCTACTTCGTGCCGACGGTCGTGGCGATCGCGGTGATCGCGTTCGCCGTCTGGGCCTGGATCGGACCGGAGCCGCGGCTCGCGCACGGCCTCGTCAACGCCGTGGCCGTGCTCATCATCGCGTGTCCGTGCGCGCTCGGCCTCGCGACGCCGATCTCGATCATGGTGGCGACAGGGCGCGGCGCCACGATCGGCGTGCTGTTTCGCAACGCCGAGGCCATCGAGCGGCTCCGCAGCGTCGATACGCTGGTCCTCGACAAGACCGGCACGCTGACGCTCGGCCGGCCCGAACTGACATCGGTGACCTGGGCGGATGGCGTGAAGGAAGCGGACGTCCTCCGCGCGGCGGCCGCACTCGAGCGTGCGAGCGAACATCCGCTGGCGGCGGCGATCGTGCGGGGCGCCGAGGCGCGACACCTCACGATCGATCCCGTCGAAGACTTCGCCTCGCGCACGGGCGAGGGCGTGACCGGCCGCGTCGCTGGCCGCCGCATCGCCGCCGGCAATCTCGCGCTGATGGCGCACGTCGGGATCGACGGCGGCGCGCTCACGACGCGCGCCGACGCGCTGCGTCAGGACGGCCAGACCGTCATCTTCGTCGCGATCGACGGCAAGCCCGCGGGCCTGCTCGGCGTGAGCGATCCGCTCAAGGTCAGCACGGCCGACGCCATTCGCGCGCTGCGGGCAGAAGGTCTGCGCATCGTCATGCTGACCGGCGACCATCTGGTGACCGCGCGCGCCGTCGCGCGCAAGCTCGCGATCGACGACGTCATTGCGGACGTGCTGCCGGATCAGAAAGCCGCAGTCATCAAGCGGCTGCAGAGCGAGGGCCGGTCGGTCGCGATGGCGGGCGACGGCATCAACGACGCGCCGGCGCTCGCGCAGGCTGACGTCGGCATTGCGATGGGGACCGGCACCGACATCGCGATGGAGAGCGCGCCCGTGACGCTCGTCAAGGGCGACCTCGGCGCGATCGTCAGGGCGCGCCGTCTGTCGCGTCAGACGATGATGAACATCCGGCAGAATCTGTTCTTCGCGTTCGTCTACAACTCGGCCGGCGTCCCGATCGCGGCCGGTGCGCTGTATCCGCTCTTCGGGCTCCTGCTGAGCCCGGTCATTGCCGCGGCGGCGATGAGCCTCAGCTCGGTCTCGGTAATCGGGAACGCGCTGCGGCTCAGGAACGTCAAGCTCTAGGCGTGAAGGGACGTGAAGGAAATGAAGGGCACGAAGAAGATCGTCGGAGAGCTGTGTCGGGCTGGGCACGGCGCGAGCCGTCGATCTGACGGCCGCCTTCGGCGGACCAGCCGAGCCCGGCGGAGCCGGCCGGTCAGATCGACGGCATCCGGCCGCGCCGGGCCTTTCTTCATGCCCTTCAGTCCTTCATGATCTTCATGCTTATCTTGGCTCTTTGCTGTAGACCCGGAGCTCGCGATCGGCTCGCGTACTGGGGTGAAGCAACAGCCGGGTCGATATTGTCGTAACGTTCCGGCAACGACATGGCACAAAAGGAGAGCGCGGGCCTGATGCTGTTCCGCCGACGCGCGGGCCGCATTGAGGTGTTGCTTGCGCACCCGGGCGGGCCCTACTGGACCGGCCGGCACGAGGGCGCGTGGACCATTCCGAAAGGCGGCATCCACGCCGGCGAGGAGCCGCTCGAAACCGCGGTCCGCGAGTTCCGCGAAGAGACCGGCTTCGAACCGTCCGGTCCCTACCTGCCGCTCGGGACGATCACGCAGCGCAGTGGCAAGCTCGTCCACGCCTGGGCGTTCGAAGGGGACTGCGATCCCGCGCGCGTCTCGAGCGTGATGACGACCACCGAGTGGCCGCCGCGAACGGGGCGCCGCATCGAAATTCCTGAAATCGATCGGGTGGAGTTCTTTTCGATGGACGGCGCACGCGAGGTCATCAACGTCGCGCAGGCGGAGCTGCTCGATCGCCTTGCCGCCGCGCTTCGCGCGCGCGCGTAGCCGCCAGCCTTCTGCCTCACCCGACGTGAATGCGCGGCCGCTTTTCCGGATCGGGTTCCGCTTGCCGCAGCACCTCGCGGCACACGGGTGCCGTATCGCCTTCGCCGAACGCGAGGAACTTCAGCAGGTACACAATCGGGTTGCCTTCGGTCCAGCCGAAGTAGGCGTGCGGCAGGCAGCTCGTGCGGTCGCGCAAGTCGAGCAACAGCCCCGCGATCGCGTTGGGGATGGCGGGACTGCTGCACCGGAGCACGCAGAACTCGCCGACACGGGCGCCGGTGACGTGGAGCACGTTCGAGAACTCGGACGAGTCGCCGGGTTTGACCTCGAGAAACAGTACGAGATCGTTGGCAGGCAGGTGATGCGATCGCCGCGCGTCCTCGAGCTTGCGCTCGTACTCTTCGCGCTGGCCGGTGTCCGGGCGGTTGGCGATGATGCGCAGCGAGCGCTTGCTCGCCGCGTCGCGCACGAACCGCGTCGCCGCATCGTCGTAGTCCACGCCCTCGAGCCGGATCTCGGTCGATCGCATCACGCGTGAGATCAGGGACGACGCGACGATCGTGACGATGAACCACGTGGCGATCTTGATGCCTTCCGGCCGCTCGATGATGTTGGCGATCGTCGTGTAGACGAAGATCAGTGTGATCGGCAAGAAGCGCCGACGGCTGTACGGCAGCGCGATCGTCACGGCGACGGCGGCCGACGTGATCAGCATCAACACGCCGGTCGCGTACGCGCCGCCCTGCTTGTTCACATCCGCGTCGAAGATGACCGTGACGATGAACCCGATGATGATGATGAGCAGGACGAGCGGCCGCGTCGCGCGCGCCCAGTCGGGCGCCATGCCGTAGCGCGGCAGGTAGCGCGGCACCAGGTTCAGCAGCCCGGCCAGCGCGGACGCGCCGGCGAACCACAGGATCGCGATCGTGATCAGATCGTAGACGCTTCCGAACAGCTCGCCGAGATCGCGATGCGCGAGGAAGGCGATCGCGCGGCCGTTGGCGGCGCCCCCCGCGGCGAGCGCGTCGGGCGGAATCAGCGTCGCCGTCACGAGCGAGCTGCCGATGAGCAGCACGCTCATCGCCACCGCCGCCGTGCGCAGCAGCCTGCGGGTGTTGGCGATCCGCGATCGCAACCGCGTCGCGTCGTCCTCGCCCTGGCCCGCCACGAGCGGCATCACGGCCACGCCGGTCTCGAATCCCGAGAGGCCGAGCGCGAGTCTGGGAAACAGCAGCGCCGCGACCGCGATCATCATCAGCGGATTCGACTGCTGCGTGAGCAGATGCGTCTTCCAGTCGGCGATCGCCGTCGGATGCTGCCACAACCGCACGAGCTCGTAGCCGACGATGACCGCGTTCAGCGCGAGATAGGAGTAGACGAGCACGACCGCGAGCCAGATCGCCTCGCGAAAGCCTCTGAGGAAGATCGCTCCGAGCGCCGCCAGCAGCACCAGCGTGACGATCAGCTGGTGGTGCATCCAGGCCGGCGTGTTCGGATTGCCGAGGATGTGCTCGGTCGCGTCCGCCGCCGAGAGCGTGATCGTGATGACGAAGTCGGTCGCGGCAAATCCGAGCAGGACGAGGACGACGGCCTTGCCGCGCCATCGCGGCAGCCGTTCTTCGAGGACCGAGAGGCTGCCCTGGCCGTTCGGGCTCAAGCCGGCGATGCGGTTGTAGACCGGCAGCGCGCCGAAGAGCGTCACGAGCACGAGCACGAGCGTCGCGAGCGGCGACAGGTAGCCCGCGGCCAGAAACGCGATGCTGGGCTGATATCCGAGCGTGGAGAAGTAGTCGACCCCGGTCAGGCACATCACCTGCCACCACGGGGCGGTGTGCGCGTGGCGAGGATCGCCGAGATCCTTGAGAAACCAGCGGGCGAGGCGCGGTTCGGTGGTCTTCCCTAAGGAGGACACAAACGCTCAGCCTAACATCGATGGCGGCCGGCCGCCATCACCAGCCCGGCGCATGCCTGGGGATCGTCCAGAGATAGATCGTGAAGTTGTTCACGCGTTGCGTGCGCTGCGGCGGCCAGTCATCACCCATGCTGAAGCTGTTGGACACGACCCGGCTGCCCGGCGCGAGCTCGCGCAGGAGCCGGGGGCGCAGCTGTTTGTTGAGGCGCTCCAGGAGGAAGAGGGTGACGACGGTCGCGTCGCGGATCGGCACGGCTTCGTCGAAGATGTCGCCGAGAACGAACGTCACGCGGTCCGACACGCCCGCGGCGGCCGCGTTGGCGCTGGCTTCGCGGATGCGCTCCGGATCGATGTCGATGCCGACCCCGCGCGCGCCGTACTTCTTCGCGGCCGCGATCACGATCTTGCCGTCGCCGCAGCCGAGATCGTAGACGACGTCGCCCCTGTGCACGTTCGCCAGCTTCAGCATCCCGTCGACGACGGCGTCGTCGCTCGGAAGAAAGATGACGTCGGGCGATCGCGTTGGCGACGGCTGCGTGGCGGGCGGCAGCTGAGGCGGCGTGGAGCGCTGTGCGCCGGCCGGCAGCGCGATGGTGCTCAACAAGCAGACCGCGACGATCGTTCGTGCCACGGGAAACGCTCCCGCAGCCAGTATAGCGTGGGGCGTCAGGCGCGAAGGACCGACGTCGGCTCGATGCGCGCCGCGCGACGCGCCGGCCACCACGCGGCGAGGAGCGCCGCGCCGGCAAGCCCCGCGGCCACCGCCGCGTAGATGCCCGGATCGGTGGCGCTCACGCCGAAGAGCTGCTGCTGCAGGAGGCGTGAGGCGAGCCACGCGCCGCCGAGTCCGGCGGCGAGCCCGGCGCCGACCGAGATCATCGCGCGCGTGAGCACGAGTCGCACGACGGACGCCGCCGTCGCGCCGAGCGCGAGCCGGATGCCGATCTCGGTCCGGCGCTCGGCGACGGTCTCGTGCTCGAGCCCGACGATGCCGACGACGGCGAGGATGAACGCCACGCTCGCGAAGCCGCCGAGCAGCAACAGGTTGAATCGGCGCGGCGACGTCGTCTGATCGACGATCGCGCTGAGCGTGCGAAGCCGCGCGACCGGCTGATCCGGATCGAGGCGGCGCACGGCCGCGCGCACGGCGGCGAACAGCGACTCGGGCGGCACGCTCGACCGCACGAGCATGCTGGTCGGGCGATAGCTCTCTTCGCGCGCGGCCTCATACACCTGGGGCAACGATCGGCGGTCGAGTGACCGCTGCAACGAATCGTTGACGACGCCGACCACTTCGATCACCGCGCCATCGGGCACGCCGAAGCGCAGTTTGCGTCCGATCGGGTTCTGGCCGGGCCACGCCGACGCTGCCAGCGATTCGCTCACGACCGCGACGCGCGTGGGCTCGTGCGCCGAAAGCAGCCGTCCCTGCAACAACTGCAGCTTGAGCACGGAGAAGCAATCGCCCTCGATCGTCCGGGGAAACGCCGGCAGCAGACGCGTCTCGCCGTCCGGCACGTACGTCATGGTGGGTGCGTCGGGGTCGAACGGGATGCCGTACATCGCGCACGCGCCCGTGACGCCCGGCAGCGCGCGCACGGTCTCGGCGACTTGATCCATGAACGCGAAGCGCTTGGGCTCGGAGTCGAATCGCGACGAGAAGAGGCTCAAGTCGAATGCGAGCGTCCCTGACGGATCGAAGCCGGGACTGACGTTGAGCACGCGGCCCAGGCTCGTGATGAGCAGCGACGCGCCCACGAGGAGCACGACCGCCAACGCGATCTGGCCGCCGACGAGAATCGATCGAGCGAACGTCGCGCGCTTGTCGCTGGAGCTCATGCGCTGGCGCAGCCAGGCCATCGCGCGCGTCGAGCTGCGCCACGCGGGCGCCAGCGCGAAGAGCAGTGCCGCGACCAGCGCCAGCCCGAGCGCGTAGAGCACGACCACGGTGTCCACCCCCGACTCCGCCGCGATCCGGATGCTCGCTGGTGCCACGCTCGCGAGCACGCGCAGCAGCAATGAGCTCATCAGCAACCCGACGCCGGTGCCGATCGTCGCGAGGACGAGGCTCTCGACGAGGACCTGACGGACGAGGCGCCACCGCGATGCGCCGATCGCGGCGCGGATCCCGAACTCGCGGCTGCGCGTGACGCCGCGCGCCAGCTGGAGGCTCGCCAGGTTGGCGCAGGCGATGAGCAATACGAAGGCCGCGGCGCCGATGAGGTTGAACACGCCCTCGCGAAGCGCGCCACCGCGTTGCGCGTCGACCGTGCGCACGCGGCCGGACAGCCGCTTGTCGATGATGGGGAACTGCGGGACCAGTCGCTCGGTGATCGCGGCCACCCGGCGTCCGGCCTCGTCGATCGTGACGCCTGGCTTCAGTCGCCCCACGACGCCGAGGTAGTGCGCGAGGCCGGTCTCGACTTGCTCGGGCGTGAAGCTCAAGCCGCTCCACAGATCGACGCGACCCGCCGCGGCTTCGAACCGGGCCGGCATCACGCCGACGACGACGCGGGGCTCGTCGAACAGACGAATCTCGCGTCCGATGATGTTCGGGTCCGCGCCAAAGCGACGGCGCCACAGTCCTTCCGAGAGGACGACGTTGCGGCTGCCAGGCGCGGCGTCCTGGTCGCCCAGCACGCGGCCGACGAGCGGCGTCATGTCGAACACGCGGAAGTACGCACCCGTGACGGTGCGCATGACGAGCTGCTCGGGCTCGCCGCCGCCGGTCAGGCTCGCGCTCGACTGGAAGTAGCTGTACGCGGCCAGCGCGTCAAAGGCGTCCGCGTCGCGCAGCCACCGGTGATAGAAGATTGGCGCGACCGGGTTGATGTTCGCGGGGTTCGTCTTGTCGTACGTTTCCCAGACTTCGACCAGGCGGTCGGCATGGGGATAGGGCAGCGGCTTCAGCATCAGCTGCCACGCCACCGTGAAGATCGCGGTGTTCGCGCCAAGACCGAGCGCGAGCGTCAGAATGGCCGCCAGCGCAAATCCCGGCTGCCGCCAGATGACCCGCAGTCCGTGCCGAACGTCGCGCAACATGTGTCCTCCGCCCCCGACTTGGACGGTGAGCAGGTGTCAGAAGTTTGTTAACGGCGCTATCGATTGTTTCGGCAATCCACCATGAAGACATGAAGACTCATGGAGGTTCCATGAAGGCCGCCGTCGATCTGACTGCCGGCTTGGCCGGGCTCGGTTGGTCGCGACGATCGAAATCAAGAGCGTCCAGCGATCAAGGGCGTTCTTGTTTTCGATCGTCTCGACCAACCGCCAGGCCGCCGAAGGCGGCCGTCAGATCGACGGCGGCTCAGTCGCCCTTCATCCGGGCTTCATGAGCCCTCATGACTTCATGGTGAGACAAGGCCGTTCACGGCAGATCGCGCTACTCGATCGCGACGACGATGAGCGTGGCGTCGTCCTGGGCGGAGCCGCCGGTCCACGCCGCCTGCGTGTCGGCGAGGATCGTCGCCAGCGCGTCGGCGGAGGCGGTGCGGTTGGCGCGAATCACCTCGACGAGCCGGTCGTCGCCAAACTCATCGCCGTCGGGTGACAAGGCCTCGGTGATGCCATCGGTGAAGCAGACGAGCCGGTCGCCCGGCCCAGCCGCGATCTGGCCGCATGAGTACGTCCAGTCGGGTGAGACGCCCAGGACGAGACCGGTCGTCGCGAGCCGTTCGACCTCACCGTTGCGGTGCACGAGCACCGGAGGAAAGTGCCCGGCATTCGCGTACGAGATGACGTGCCGCACGGTGTCGACGACCGCGTAGCAGAACGTGACGAACTTGCCGGACGCGATGTTGCGGCATAGCAAGCGATTGACGCTGGCGCAGAGATCGTGCGGCTCGACCTGCGCTGTCGCGAAGGCCCGCACGGCGGCTTGAAGGTTCGACATCAGGAGCGCGGCCGGCAGGCCTTTGCCGACGACGTCCGCGATCGACACGCCGACGCGCGTGTCGGCGAAGCGCAGCACGTCGTAGCAGTCGCCGCCGATGCCCGACGCGGGCGTCCAGCGTGCGGCGATCGTGCAGCCCTTCATCTCCGGCATCGTCGATGGCAGCAGGGTGCGCTGGATGAGGCGCGCCTCTTCCTGTTCGCGCGCCTGCCGGGCATCGCGGCGTCGCGACGCCATGCCTTCTTCGACTTCGCGCTTGACGACTTCGACGAGCGTCGTGTCGTCCCACGGCTTCTGCACGAAGCTGCGCGCGCCGCGGCGCATCGCTTCGACGGCGGTGTCGATGCTGCCCCAGCCGGTCATCACGACGATCGGCACGACGCCGTCCTTCGCGCGCACCCGATCGAGCAGGTCGAGGCCTTCACGGCCGGACGTCGTGTCGCGCGTGTAGTTGAGATCCATCAGCACGAGGTCGTACGGCTGTCGATGCATGAGATCGAGCACGCCGTCGACGGAGCTCACGAGATCGGTTTCAAATCCGGCGTCGGTCAGGAGCAGCCGCAGCGCCTGAAGAATGTCGGTTTGATCGTCGGCAACGAGGATGCGGGGCGTGGACATGCGCGTCGAGTCTCAGGCGCGGGCTGGGGCGCGCGAGGTGGAAAGCTACAAGCCGCGTGCCAACGCGAACGTTGGCACGGGTTTTCCTTCTCTCACCGTTATCCCCTGCGCGCGCGCTCGGGAACCGGACATAATCCCAGTTCCGGGACGCGCAAGTCGCAGGCCCGGTACCGACGTTTATGACAGCTTCCCACGGCCGAGTCATCCTCGCTGACGACCAGGTCAACATTCTGGACGCGCTCAAGCTCCTGCTGGGCGGCGAAGGGTACGCCGTCGCGACCGCCACGTCGCCCTCCGAGATGGTCGCGGAGCTCGAGCGGTCGGATTTCGACGTCGCGCTCGTCGATCTCAACTACACGCGCGACACGACGTCCGGGCACGAGGGCTTCGAGCTGCTCGATCGCATCAAGACCATCGATCCGACGCTGCCCGTGCTCGTGATGACGGGGTGGAGCAGCGTGGCGGGTGCGGTCGAGGCGATGCGGCGCGGCGCGCGCGACTACATCGAGAAGCCGTGGGACGACGAGAAGCTGCTGGCGGCGGTGCAGACACAGCTCGAGCTGCGGCGCGCGCTCCGGCGCAGCCGGCGCCTGCAGGAAGAAAACACGCGACTGCAGCGGCGCGATCTGCCGACCTTCATCGCGGAGGCGCCGCCCATGAAGGCCGTGCGCGAGACGATCGAGCGCGTGGCGGCCTCCGATGCGTCGGTGTTGATCACCGGCGAGCACGGCACTGGCAAGGAAGTCGTCGCGAGCCTGCTGCATCGCCTGTCGACGCGATCGTCGAAGCCGCTCGTCACGATGAACGCCGGCGGTTTGTCGGAGGGCGTCGCCGAGTCGGAACTGTTCGGCCACGTGAAGGGCGCGTTCACCGACGCGCGCACTGATCGCATCGGCTGCTTCGAGCTGGCCGACGAAGGCACGCTCTTTCTCGACGAGATCGCGAACATGCCCGTGAAGCTGCAGCCGAAGCTGTTGCGCGTGCTGCAGACTGGCGAGGTGCAGAAAGTCGGATCGTCGCGCGTGACCTACGTCAACGTGCGCGTGTTGTCGGCGACCAACGCGGATCTCGCCGCGGAAATCGGCGGCGGCCGGTTCCGCGAGGATCTGCTGTACCGGCTGAACACCGTGGTGATCCACCTGCCGCCGCTGCGCGAGCGGCGCGAGGACATCTGGCCGCTGGCCGAGCACTACCTGGCACGGTACAGCGAGCGGTACCGGCGGAGCTTCGAGGGTTTCGATCGATCGGCGCGGCAGGCGCTCGACACGCATCTGTGGCCCGGCAACGTGCGCGAGCTCGGCCACGCGATCGAGCGCGCGGTGCTGATGGCGCCGAGCCATTCGATCACGGCGACCGATTTGGGGCTGCAGGCCCCGGCCGGCCCGGCGGCCTCGCCCGAGGAGCTGACGCTCGAACAGGCGGAAAAGATCTTCATTCAGAAAGTGCTCGCCCGTCACAGCGGCGACGTGCGCAAGGCGGCGGAGCAGCTCGGGATGAGCCGCAGCGCGTTGTACCGGCGGCTGCAGCAATTTGGGTTGTAAGACGTGGCCGATCAACTTTCGCAACGCCGTGGCGCGCCGCGCGCGCGCAACCTCGAACTGGCGCTGACGCTGCTCGTGCTCGGCGGCGGCCTGCCGGCGGTCATCCTGGCGGGGATCTACCTCATCACGCAGCCGCATCCGTCAGAGGTGCGGTGGACGCTGATTGTGATCGTCATCGGCGTGTGGATCGTGGCGGCGTCGGCGGCGCGCCAGCTGGCGATGCGCTCGCTCAACCTGATCGCGAACCTGCTCGGCGCGCTGCGCGAAGGCGACTACTCGATTCGCGGCCTCTCGGCCAAGAGCGGCAGCTCGATGTCGATGGTCATGCGCGAGGTCAACGACCTCGGGTCGACGCTCCAGCGCCAGCGCACCGAAGCCGTCGAGTCCACCGCGCTCCTCACGCACGTCATGGAGGAGATCGCGGTGGCGGTGTTCGCGTTCGCCCCGAACAAGGAACTGCTGCTCGTCAACAAGGCCGCCGAGCAGCTGATCGGCAAGCCGGGCGAGGAGATTGTCGGCCAGCCCGCCACCGAGCTCGGCTTCGACGAGTACCTCAGCGGCGAATCCCGCCGCCTGATCGATCGGTCGTTCGGCGGACGCCGCGGCCGGTACGAAGTCCGGCGCGCGACGTTCTATCGCGACGGCAGGCCGCATCACCTCGTCGTCATGACCGACTTGAGCCAGGCGCTGCGTGAAGAAGAGCAGGCGGCGTGGCAGCGCATCGTGCGCGTGCTGTCGCACGAGATCAACAACTCGCTCACGCCGATCAAGTCGATCGCGCACTCGCTGCGGCGCATCGTCGACCGTGCGACCGGGTTTCAGCGGAGCGAGGAAGTGCAGCAGGGGCTGTCGCTGATCGAGGAGCGGTCGGGGGCGCTTGGCCGGTTCCTGCGCGCCTACGCGCAGCTCGCGCGCCTGCCCAAGCCGCGGCCGCGCCAGCTCCTCGTGCCGGAGATGGTCAACCGCATCGTCGAGCTCGAGAAGCGCCTGCCGGTGTCGGTGCAGCCGTCGCCCGAGGTCCGGCTCGTCGTCGACTCGGATCAGCTCGAGCAATTGCTCATCAACGTTGTCCGCAACGCCGTCGACGCATCGCTCGAAACCGGCGGCCACGTCACGCTGGGCTGGAAGACGACCGCGAGCTGGTTCGAGCTGATCGTCGAGGACGAAGGCAAAGGGCTGTCGGACACGTCCAACCTGTTCGTGCCGTTCTTCACGACCAAGCCGAACGGATCGGGGATCGGCCTCGCGCTCAGCCGTCAGATCGCCGAAGCGCACGGCGGCACCATCTCGCTCGAGAACCGGACGAGCCGCACGGGTTGCCGCGCGACGCTCCGGCTGCCGCTGGCCGCGCCCGCGGCGAGCACGGACGACGCTGTCGGCGTCCATTCGGTGAGGCCAAACGCGTGAAGGGCCTGCTCATCGCCGCGGCGGCGAGCGTCACGCTCGTCGCGCAAGTCGATACGCAGGCGCTCCCGCGCATGGTCGCGACCGAACGCGCGTTTGCGGCGGCTACCGAGCAGATCGGCGTGCGCGACGGATTCCTCACGTTCTTTGGCGACGACGCGGTGTCGCTGGATCCCGGAGCGACCGGAGCCGCCGCGAAGGTCAGCCGCGCCAAGGACGGGCTCGTCACGCTCGCGCCCGCGAAATTACCCGTGCTGGCACGATTGATGTGGGAACCGTTCACGGGCCAGATGTCCGACGACGGCACGCTCGGCTGGCTCACCGGCCCGTACGTGGTGCTGAATCAGCTCTCGAAGGAAATTGATCGCAAGGGCGCGTACTTCAGTGTGTGGAAACGGCAGGCCGACGGCACGTATCGCGTCTGGCTCGATGAGGGCATCACCCTGCCGAACGTGTGGACCGGCGCGAGCGAGTTTCGCGCAGCGCCCGCGCCGGACGCCGGCACAGCCGGAGCGCAGGGGGAAGCCCTCGACGACGCCGAGCGTGCCGTAGCGGCCGGCGGAGAGGCGTGGGTTGCGCGGCTGGCGGCCTCGATACGCCTCCACCGCGACGGCGTGATGCCGATGGAAGGGCGCGACCTCGTGCGCGACTGGGCCTCGGCGGCCTGGACCAGCATGAAGTACACGCCGCTGCGTTTCGAACGTGCCGCGTCGGGCGACCTCGGCGTCACGCTCGGCGGCTACGACGGCACATCAACGCGCGGCCCGCAGCACGGCACCTGGGTGCGCGTCTGGCACCGCGACGTCACGAACCGGTGGCGCATCGTGTTCGAGACGAGCAAGCAGACGAAATAGGTCAGGCCTCAGGCCCTAGGCCTCAGGCCCCAGACCCCAGGCCTTGGGCCTATCGCCTGGGGCCTTTACTGCCTGTGCCATGCTAGTGCCCGGTGTCGACCATTCTCGACGTCCGCCATCTGACAGTCCGCTTCGGCGAGACGACGGTCCTTCGCGATCTGTCGTTCTCGGTGGAAGCGGGGACGTCACTGGCGATCGTCGGGCCGAACGGCGCGGGCAAGACGGTGCTGTTTCGTGCGCTCATCGGCGCGATTCCGTTCGACGGCGCGATCCAGTGGGCGCCGACGGCGAAGTTCGGCTACGTGCCGCAGAAGCTCGACGTCGAGCGCGACGTGCCGCTGAGCGGCTACGACTTTCTGCGGGCGCGCGCGGCCATTGGCCACATGCCGGCGTCGGGCATCGAGCGCGCGATCTCGCTCGTCGGCTTGAGCGACCGCACGTGCCGCCAGTCCGTCGGCGCGCTCTCCGGCGGCGAGTTCCAGCGCCTGCTCGTGGCATTCGCGCTCATCGGCCGGCCGAACGTGCTGCTGCTCGACGAGCCGACGGCAGGTGTCGACGAGGCGGGCCAGGAGCGCCTGAACGATCTAGCGCAGCGGCTGCAGCGCGAGTACGGCCTGACAGTGCTGCTGATCTCGCACGAGCTTTCGGTCGTGTTTCAGTACGCGACACGCGTGTTGTGCCTGGGACGCGGCGAGGCCCACATCGGATCGCCCGAGACCATCCTCACGCCCGAGCGGCTGCAGGAGGTCTACGGGACCTCCGTCGCCTTTCACGTGCATGACCACTGATTTGTGGCTTTCGGGCGCGATGGCGATCGCCGCGGGCCTGGTCGGCTGCTTTGCCGTCATGCGGCGCATGACGCTCGCGGCCGACGCGCTGTCGCACGTCGCGCTGCCGGGCATCGGCATCGCGCTCGCGCTCCACATTCACCCGATCTTCGGCGCGGCCGCGATGCTCGCGTTCGGCGCGCTCACGGTGTGGGCGCTCGAGAATCAGACGCGCCTGTCGACCGAGACGATCATTGGCGTCGTCTTTTCAGTGGCGCTCGCGGCCGGCAGCCTGATGACGTCGGGCGACGAGCTGGTCGAGTCGCTGTTCGGGCGCAAAGGATCGCTCGGTTGGACGGAGGCGCTCCTGGGCATGGCGGGCGCCGTCGCGGTGTCCGCGTTCATCGTCAGTCAGAAGCACCGGCTGGTGGTCGCGCTCATCTCGCCGGACATCGCGCGCACCGCGGGCGTCGATCCGCGACGATTGAATCTCTTCTACCTGCAGGCGTTCGCGCTGACGGTTGCGCTCGGACTGCGTTATCTCGGCGTGCTGTTGATGGGGTCGCTCATCATCATTCCGGCGGCGACCGCAAAGCGTCTGTCGCGCAACCTGACCGAGATGCTCGTGATTTCGGCGGTCGTCGCGTTGGTGGTCACCGAGCTCGGATCGCTCGCCGCGGCATGGCTGCATCGCGAGACCGGACCGGTCATCGTGATCCTCGCCGGTCTCGTCTTCATCCTCTCTCTTGCGCGATCGAGGTAGCGCGGGGTGCCGGCGCGCCGCGCCTCGCCCGTTCCTCGCACATGAGGAACCGGCCGGTGCCCAGCAGCACGCCCGTCACGAACAGCGCGACGGGGAAGGTCTCGGGCGTGCGCGATTCGAGGACCGCCCGCCACTCCCCGAGAAACGATCCGACGATGACGACGGCCGAGCCGGCGAGCACCGTGATGTCGAGCCCGGTGTACTCTCGCTGACGCTCGGCGGTGTAGTACAGATACGTGCCGATCGCGACGAACTCCGCGGCGACGATCGCCGGCGCCCAGATCGGCCCGGTCCACGGCAGCGGAATCAGGAACAGGATGTCCCACGTGTTCAGATCCATGCCCACCGGCCAGTCGAGCACGAGCTTGAGGACGACGTAGTACACGAGGTCCCAGATGCCGAAGAGCAGAAGGAACGCGCCCCAGCGTTCCGCCTTCCGCTGGCCGGCGAGCCATCCGATCGCGGTGAGGAGCACGAGGCTGCAGGCTTCGCGCGCGACCTCGACGCCCAGTAAACGCGTCGGCATCACGGCCAGGGGGAAGGTGAAGCCATTCGGATAGAGCAGCGCACGCAGGTCGACGACGATCGCCGCCTCGAACCAGCCGATCGTGAGGCCGACGATCCAGAGCGCGATGTAGTTGCGATGGCGCATCACTTTTCGATCTGCACGAGCATGCCGTCCACGAGCTGGCCGGTCGCGTTGGTCACCACGCGATCGTTGAAGGCGATGCCGGAGACGACTTGCGCGAGGTCGCGCGTCGTGAGCCCGAGCTTCACCTCGCGCCGGTGCACGCGGTTCTCGGCGTCGACCGCCATGACGTACGTCATGTCCTCGTCCTTCTGCACCGCGGCGCGCGGCACGACGATCGCGTTCTCACGCACGTCAAGGACGATTTCGGCTTCCACATTCGTGTCCGGCGGGATCGTCGTCGGCTGCACGAAGTTCAGCCGGATCTCGACGGACGTCTCCGAGCCGTTGGCCGGCCTGGGCACCAGCGCCACCGTGGCCGGCTCACCTGGACTGCCGGGAAGGCCGACGGTCGCGGGTTGACCGGCGCTGATGCGCTGGAGCTCAGCGATCGAGAGGCGAACCGCGACCTGCAGCCGCGTCTGGTCCACGAGCCGCAGGATCGGATCGGATTCGGCCGCCGACACGAAGTCGCCCTCGTGATGCATGACCTTCACGATCGTGCCCGCGAAGCGCGCGGTGACCTTGGCACGTGCGACGGCTGCGTTCGCGCGATCGAACGCGCCCTGGGCCGTGGTGAGCGCCGACTGCGCGTCCACGACCGCCGCCTTCTTGGCGTCGAGATCATTGCGCGCGATGAGTCCCTGCGCCGAGAGCGCCGTGATCTTGTCGAGCTCTTTCTTCGCGGCGTCGAGCTGCGCCGTGGCCGCGGTCAGGTCGCTCTGTTTGGCGGCCACCTCGGCCGTGAGGGCCGAGATCTCGTACCGCACCAGCAGATCGCCTTCCTTGACGGTCTCGCCCTCTGCGTGCGGCAGCTCCGCGATCCGCGCGCTTTCTGGCGCCACGATCGTCAAGTCGGCCGCGGTCGATGGCACCACGACGCCACTGGCGGTCAGCGTGTCGCGCAAGGTTTCGCGACGGGCGGTCGCGGTGACCACGGCGACCGTCCCCGTGCCCGGCTCGGGCGCCGGCGCGCGCCGGCAGGCGCCGGCCGCTACGATCGCCAGGACCGCGATCGCCAGGCCCGCGCTGCCGCAGGCGTGATGCCGTGCCCGACTCTGCACGAATCGATTGTACTCAGGACGCCGCGGTGAGGGCGCGCCGCCGCGCAAACGCGCGGTACGCCGCCGGGACGAGGTAGAGCGTGACGATGGTCGAGAGGCTGAGGCCGCCGATGACCGCGAGCGCCAGCGGCTTCTGCAACTCCGCGCCCGCCCCTAGACCCAGTGCGAGCGGAAGCAGCCCGAACAGCGTGCACAACGTCGTCATCAGAATCGGCCGGACCCGGATCCGCGCAGCCGCGAGCACGGCCTCGTCGAGCGGCAGGCCCTCGGCGCGCCGCATCTCGACGAAGTCGAGCAGCACGATGCCGTTCTTGACGACGAGACCGACGAGCAGAATCAGGCCCATCGCCGACGAGACGTTCAGGTCGGTGTTGGTCCAGATCAGCATCGCCAGCGCGCCGCCGAGCGATAGCGGAGCCGCGAGCAGGATGAGCAGTGACGAAGTAAACGATCGGAACTGAATGACCAGAATCAGAAAGACGAGCGCGGTGGCGACGCCCGAGACGAGCAATAACTCTCGGAACGCCTGTCGCTGCGACTCGTAGAGTCCGCCCACCTCCACCGAGTACCCGACGGGCAGCTTCACGCCGGCGAGTACGCTCTTCACCTCGGCAACGGCGCTGCCGAGATCGCGCCCCTCGAGACGTGCGCTGATCACGGCCATCTGGCGCAGATTCTCGCGCATCAGCTCCGCTTGACTGCCGCGCGGCACGATGTGCACGAGCGCCGACGCCGGTGAGAGTTTGCCGCTCGCGCCGCGGATCGTCGTCTGTGCCAGCCGCCCGCCGTCGAACCGCACGGCGTCCGGGTAGCGGACACGGACCGGGATGGAACGATCGTACAGCCGCAGATCCGTCGCGATGTCGCCCAACCACGCGTCAGCGAGCTGCGTCGACACCTGCTCGACCGTGAGACCGAGCCGTCCCGCCGCGATCGGATCGACTTGCCACGTGTCCTCGAGGCTTCCGCGCTCGAGGCCGACGACGTCGACGACGCCACGGATCTGCTCGATCTTCGGCTCAAGCTCCTCCGAGAGTCGTTCGAGCGTGGGCTGATCGTCGCCGAAGATCTTGACCTCGATGGGATTCGGGTTGCCTTCGAGATCGCCGAGCATATCCTGCAGCAGCTGCACGAACTCGGTTTCGGTGTCCGGGACGGCCTCGCCGAACTGGTCTCGGAGCGCCTCGATGATCTCTTCCGCCGAGCGCTTCCGCTCCGAGCGCGGCTTCAGCCGAACGAGGAGGTCTCCGCTGTTCATCTGCGTGGCGAACAATCCCATTTCCGATCCCGTCCGACGGACGAAGCTCGCGACCTCCGGCGTGTCACTCAGAATCGCCTCGATCTTGCGCATCCGCTGGTCGGTATCCTCGAGCGCCATGCCCGCGGGCGTCAGGTAGTCGATGACGAAGCCGCCCTCGTCGGCCGCCGGAAGGAATCCCGTGCCGACTTGAAGGAAGGTGACGATTCCGACGCCGCTGAGGACCAGCAGGGCGATGACGACCAGGATTGGGTTGCGCAGGAACAGCGGCAGCGTCCGGAGGTAGCCGCGCTGCAGCGCCGTGTCTCGCGATGACTCGACGGAGGGACTCTCCGATCCAGCCGGGACCATGAAGCGGGCCAGGAGGGGAATGAGAAAGAGCGCGAGGACGAGCGAGATCAGCACGGCGACGGACAGCGTCAGCGACAGCGCCTTGAAGAACTGGCCGACCACACCCGACAGCAGTCCAAGCGGGGCGAACACGACGACAGTCGTGAGCGTCGAGCCGACGACCGGCGCGACGAGCTCCTTCGTGGCGTCCTCAATCGACTCGCGAGATCCTCCCGCTTTGACCCGCCGGTGAATGTTCTCGACGACGACCACCGCGTCGTCGATGACGAGGCCGATGGCGACGGCGAGCCCGCCCATGGACATCAGGTTGATGGACTCGCCGAACAACCACATGAAGAAGAACGTGCCCACGACAGTGAGCGGGAGCGTGCTGGCGGCGACGAAGGTCAGCCGCCAGTCCCGCAGGAAGACGAGCAGGACGAGAATCGCCAGCACGCCCCCCACGATGATCGCGTCGCGTACGTTGTCGATCGCGGTCGCCACGAACTCGGCGAGGTCGTAGGTCTTGATCAGGCGCAGGCCCTTGGGCAGCGACGTCTTCAGCTGCTGCAACACGTCCTCGATGCCCGTTCGGATGGTCAGGATGTTTGCGCCGACTTGCTGAGAGATGGCGACCAGCGTGGCGTTGCCGCCCTGGCCGACGACCAACCGCGTCCGATCGGGGGCGCCAGGCGCGACCGTCGCGATGTCCGCCACGCGAAGCGTGGCACCTTCCTTCACGACGATTGGCGTCCGGCTGATGTCCGCAACCGAGTCCCAGAGGCCCGACGAGAGCACGAGGTGCTGCAAGCCATTGTCCGCGTAGCGGCCGACCGGCGTCAGTTGATTGGCACTCTTCAGCGCTCCTGCGACGTCGTCGACGGTCAGATTGGCGGCGCGCATCTTGCCCGGATCGACGATGACCTCGATCTCGCGGGTGTCGCTCGAGAGCACCTCGACGTTGCCGACGCCCGGCACGCGCGAGATGGCCGGCCGGATGTCATAGAACGCGATGTCGTTCAATTCGGCAGCCGAGAGCCCCCCGACGAGGTTGAAGCTGTACATCGGAAAGGCGGCCGGCGTCAGGCGGTCGACCGTGAGATCGGTTTCGGCGGGCAGCGTGCTCCGGATCTCGGCGATGCGGCTCTGCACCTGCTGCAGCGCGACGATCATGTCGGTGGCCGGATCGAATTGCGCGGAGATCTCGGACGCGCCGCGGAATGTGCGCGATCGCACGCGGCGGATGCCGGGGACCTCCATGATGGCCTGCTCGATCGGCCGCGCGACTGTCAGCGTCATCGAATTGGCGGGCAGGGTCCCGGCGTGCGCGATGACGACGACGCGCGGGAATTGCAGCGGCGGATAGATGCTGCTCGGCAGCGCGACGCTCGCGATCGCTCCGGCGATCGTCAGAAACAACGTGAGCAGGATGACGGCCCGCGAGTTTTGCGAGGCCACGCGTGCGGGGTTCATTTGATGACCGTAATGCCCGCCTCGTCGGGCAGGCCTTCCTGTCCGCGGACGATCACGAGGTTGCCGGCCTTGACGCCGGTCTTCACCACCGTCATGCCGTTGGCCGACGCGCCCAACGTCACCGGCGTCTTGTGCGCCTTGTCGTCGTCTTCACCGGCGACCATGACGAAGACCTCGTCGCCGTCGCGGATGATCGCGACGGTGGGAATGACGATCACGTTCGTCAGCCGATCGGCGACGATCGTCACGCTGACGGGCTGGCCGGCCGCCAGGTGCGTGGGCGCGGTGAACTTGATGCGCACGTCCGCGGTCGCACTCGCGGGATCCACGGCGGCGGGCGCGCTGATCACCGTACCTTTTTCCGGCTCGGCGTCGGCGGCGCTCTCGATCCGCGCGGCCCGGCCGAGGCTCACGTGTCCGAGATCGCCGACGGTGACCGCCGCGACGACCTCGAGGCGGGCCGGATCGATCACGCGCACGACGGTGCCGCCGGTCTCGACGAGATCGCCCGCGCCGTGCCAGCGCTTCGCGATGATCCCCGGGAAGCGCGCCTTCACGACGGCGCGGTCCTGGAGGACGTACGCGGCATCGACCGCGGCGTGCGCCTGCTTGAGCGCCGCTTCGGCCTGCGCCAGCTCGAGCGCCGCGGCTTCCTGATCTTTCTTGGCGCCGATCCCGCGCTCGACGAGGCCCGTCGTGCGCGCGAGCGCGGCCTTGGCCGTGTCCACTTTCGCGCTGGCTTGCGCGACATCCGCCTCCTTCGTGGTGACGTCGGCGGCAAGCGTCGGGATCTCGAAGCGCACGAGCAGGTCGCCCGCCTTGACGCGCTCGCCTTCGCTGCGAGGCAGCTCGGCGATGCGGGCCGACTCGGGCGCGGTCACGGTCCAGTCGAACCCCGACTCGGCGGCGATCACGCCCGTCGCGCTGACCGTCGTTTCAAAGGTGGGCACGAGGGTCGCCGGCTTGACGGACACCGGCACGTCCTCTTCGGTCGCCACGCTCTCGACCGGCTTGTGACTGCAGGCCGAGAGGAGCGCGGCGAGGCCCGCGAGGGCGAGCGTGCGTTGGAGCGGAGGACGCGGCATGATCATCGAACTGGTCCCCTGATGGCGCGCTCGAGATCGGCGAGCGCGAGATAGTAGTCGAGCAGTGACTGCAAACCGGCCATGCGCCGATCCCGCGAGCGCTGGAGCGCGAGGATGAGGACATCGATCCCGGTTTGCCCGGACTGATACGCGTCCTGCGCGAACGCTTCGTCCTGCCTGGTCAGCGGCAGGATGTCGCGGTTGTACGCGGTCACTTGTGAGAGGGCCGCATCGGCGCGGGCCAGCGCCGCGGCCACCGCACCACCGATGTCGGCGCGCACGGCGTCCCGCTCCGCGTGCAGCCGCTGCAACTCCGCGCTTTCGAGCAGCACGCCGGCTTTGTGCGTCGTGAAGATCGGCAGCGTGATGCCGAAGTTCGCGCGCCAGCCGACGCCGAACTCCGGCTCGGCATCGAACGTGACGCCGCCGCCGATCCCGGCGTCCGGTTTCTGCAGCGCCTTCGCCAGGTTCACGCGCGCGTTCTGCTCGTCGATCCGGCGATCGAGCACTTTGAGGTCCGCGTTGACCTGATCGGCCTGCGCCATCGCCGCGTCGAGCGCCGGCAGCGCCGCCGGTTCTGGCGGGACCGCGAGCGTCAGCGGCGCCTGCGGCGGTTGGCCGAGCAGCACGTTCAACGAGGCCCGCGTCGCGTCGACCTCACCGTGTGCGGCCAGCAGCTCGCTCTGCGCGCTGAGCAAGTCCACTTGCGCGGCCACGTCATCACGCTGCGGCACTTCACCCGCCTGAAACCTTGCGTGTGCGGCGTCGCGCGCGCGTGTGAGGAGCCCGACCAGTTCCTCGGCGATGGCGACACGTCGCGTGGCACCGCCGAGCGAGATGTACGTCCGCCGAACATCGTCGAGCACGGTCGCGATGACCTGGTCGATCTCGGCGTCGCCCGTGGCAACCGCCGCTTCCGCCGCCGACGTGCGGGCACCGCGCTTGCCGCCGAGCTCGAGGGGAAACGTGACGCCGACGGCCTGCTTCGGCGTCTCACGGCTCGCTTCGTACGAAATGTCTGGGTTGGGCCGCTCACGCGCGACGTCGACGCCCGCCAGGCCGACCGGGCGGCGCAGCTTCGCTGCGGCGATCGTCTTGTTGCCCGCGAGCGCCATCGTCACGGCGTCGTCGAGCTTCAGCCCCGTACCGCCAGCCGGCTGAACCTGTGCCGACAGCGCGGCGCAGGCAGCTAGCGCCGCCGCAAGTCCCCCGATCGCAGCCCGCATCAGCGAAATCTACTATTTACTTGCCGCTCATGGCGAACACCAGCGCCCGGAACGTGTCAGGCACCGGCGTTGGACGACGGCCCGTCGCTCCAGGCTGCGTGTCGTAGCCGGCCACGTAGATGTTGTGCGTCTTGAGATCGACCGCCATCGTCTGGCCGCCGGCGATGGTCGTGAGCGTCTGCACGACGCTCAACTTCGTCGGCGAATCCTCGTGGCCAATCGTCATCGTCCCGCTGCAGGACGTGAAGACGTACTTGGTCGCGGGATCGAACGCGGTCGCGTCGGTATCCGCGCAGATCTCCATCTGACCGACCACCTTGCCGGTCTTCGCGTCGATCATCACGGTGTACTTGCCACCGCCGCCGCCCGAGAAGAGCAGGTGACTGGCCGTGTCGATCGCGAGGCCGGTTCCGCCGACCGCCGGCGCGATCGGCCAGGTGGCCACGACCTGATGTGTCGCGACGTCAATTGCGTCGATCGTGCTGTTGGCTTCGATGTTGACGAAGACGCGTCCGAGCGCGGGGTCCGCGACGCCCGTCTCGACGCTCGTCCCGGAGAGCTTGATCGTCGCCACCATCGCACCCGTGTCGGCCTTGACGACCGTCGCCGTGCCGGCCGAGTGGTTGAACGCGTAGATCTCGTTGTTCTTCGGCTCGTACATGATCGCGTCCGGGCCTGGGCCGATGTCGACTTTGCCCGACACGGCCAGCGTCTTGAGGTCGACGATGCTGGCTTTGTTCTCGCCGCCGTTGCTCGTAAAGCCCTTGCCGGCAGGCGTAAACGCGATGCCGTGCACGCGCGGGGTGTCGGCGATCGTGCCGACGACCGCGTTCTTGTCGATGTCGATCACGACCATCTGCGGGCTGTTCGAGATGAACAGGCGGCGTGTCCCGGGATCGACGGCCAGATAGTCGTGGCCGCCCTGGCCGCCGATCTTGATCTCGGCGACTTTCGCGTAGGGTCCGCTCTGCGCGGAGAGCAGCGCGCTCGAGAGCAGCGCCGCGCCCGTGAGTGTCGTCAGTGTCGTGAGTGCTCTGCGTGTCATGTCTGGTCTCCGCGCGGTGAAGGTGACTAGCTCTTGGCCTTGGGCGAGATCCACTTGCCGTCGGGCGTCAGGACGACCTCGCCGGGTCCGCCCTTGAGCTGGATCTCGTAGGTGACCGTCGCGCCCTTCGTGAGTTTCTCACGCTTGGCGACGCTCGCTTTCGGATAGCGCGTCTTGATCGCCGCCGCGACGCTGGCGGGCAGGTCCGTCTCGGCGACTTCCTCTTCCATGTCGACGACCGTGCCGTCGGCCTTGTAGTTGAGGTCGCGGTGCAGGCCGCGATCGACGCTCTCGACTTCGTAGATCTCCTGGCCGCCCTCTTTTTCCTTCGAGACGTTGTTGATCGTCGCCGAGGGATACGCGGCTTTGAAGGCGGCCTCGACCGCCGGCGGCAGCGTGACCTTCGGTTTCGCTGCGGCTGGCTTGGGCGGCGTCGCGGGCTTGGCGGCCGTCTGGGCTAGTGCCGCGGCGGGCACGAGCGCGACGGCCACCAGGGCGGTGAGAATTCGATGCGTCATCGGGCCTCCATCTTTCGGCCATCATTGCATCACGGTGCCATGAAGATCATCTGAAGAGGCGCCGGCCCCTGGCTGGATCGGGCACAATGCCATCGTGCGGCTCCTGCTTGTCGAAGACGACCCCCGCATGCGCGCCCTGGTGCGGCGCGGGCTCACCGAGCACGGGCACGTGGTGGAGGTGGCGTCGACGGGGCCGGAAGCCGTGGAGCTCGCGGCCGCCGCCGACTTCGACGTCGCGGTCCTCGACGTGATGCTGCCGGGCTTCGACGGGGTGGAGGTCGTGCAGCGCCTTCGCGCGCGCGCGAATCGCACGCCGGTGTTGATGCTCACCGCCCGCGACGCCGCGTCGGATATCGTCCGGGCCCTCGACGCGGGCGCCGACGACTACCTCGCCAAGCCCTTTTCGTTCGCCGTGCTCGTCGCGCGGCTGCGCGCGCTCGGCCGTCGTGGCCCCGCGCCGCACGACGCGCAGCTGCAGGTCGCGGATTTGCGGCTCGATCCGGCGGCGCGCAGCGTCACACGCGGTGGCGTCCTCATCGCGCTCACACGCACGGAACACAACCTGCTCGAGTGCCTCATGCGCGACGCCGGACGCGTCGTCACGCGGCGCGCGCTGACCGACCGCCTGTGGGGGAACGATCGCGCTGTCGAGAGCAACACGCTCGACGCCTTCGTCAAATCGCTGCGCCACAAGATCGAAGCCGGCGGCCGGCCCCGGCTGGTCCACACGGTGCGCGGCGTCGGGTACTGCCTGCGTCACGAGCCCGAGCCATGACCGGCTGGTCGATTCGCACGCGGCTCACGGTCTGGTACCTCGCGGTGATCGTGCCGGCGACGATCGCGCTCGCGATTGGCAGCTGGTGGCTCGCGCGTCGCAGCCTCAACGACGAAGTCGATCGCACGCTCACGGCGCGGCTCGATGGCACGAGAGAGTTTCTCGAGTCCATGGCCCGCGAAGGGCTCCACGGCGGCGAGATGAAAGAGGAATTTGGCGAGTACGTCGAGCTGTCGCGCGGCGCGGTGCTGCTCGAGGTGACCGATGCCGCGGGCACCGTGCTGAGCCGGCCGACCTTTCCCGGGTGGGCGGCGCTCGCCGACGAAGCCTCGCTCGCCGCCATACCCTCGACCGCGCCGGTCGATCGTGTGGAGTCGGGCGAGCCGTTCCGTGTGGCGCGAGCGGCGTTTCACGCCGGCGCCGCCGAGTACCGCGCGGTCGTCGCGACGTCCACGCGCCCCAGTCACGACGCGCTCCGGCGATTCGCGTGGCTGCTCGGCGGACTCGCGCCGGCCGTGCTCCTCATCGCCGGCTTCGGCGGCTACTGGATCGCCGGGCGCGCGCTTGCGCCCGTCGATCGCATGACCCGCACGGTCCAGGAGACGACGCTTCGCAGCCTCGAGCGGCGGCTCGAGGTGCCGGCCGCGGACGATGAGCTCAGGCGGCTGGCGGTGACGTTCAACGAGATGCTCGCGCGCATGCAGGTCGGCGTGGCCGACCTGACCCGGCTGACCGCCGAGGCGTCGCACGAGCTTCGGACCCCGGTCTCGCTCGTGCGGACCACCGCCGAGATCGCGCTTTCGCGCCCGCGACCGGCCGACGAGTATCGTCAGGCGCTCAAGGACGTGCTGGCCCACGCCGAGCACATGTCGGCCCTCGTGGGTGATCTGCTGCTGCTCGCGCGCGCGGACGCGGGCGTTGAGGTGGGCGAGTCGGGTCCTGTCGATCTGTCCGAGGTCGCGCGTGACGTCGGCGAGGAGTTTCACCTGGCCGCCGCCCGCCGCTCGCTGGGGTTCGTCGTCTCGGCCGACGCCGCGATCGACGTGCGGGGCGACGCCGGATCGTTCCGGCGCCTCCTCGTCATCCTGCTCGAGAATGCGGTCGCGTACACGCCGCCGGGCGGAAACATCGATTTGCGAGTGAGCCGATCGGATGTGGCCGGCACCCGGACCGCGGTCGTCGAGGTGATCGACACGGGCATCGGCATCGAGCCGGACGAGCGGGCGCGCGTGTTCGATCGCTTCTACCGCGGTGCGGCGGCGCGGGCGCAGACCGCCGACGGCAGCGGACTCGGCCTGTCGATCGCGCGCACGATCGTCGAGCGGGCCCGCGGCACGATCGACATTGACGCAGGGCCTGGCGGACGCGGGTGTCACGTGCGCGTCCGGCTGCCGGCCGATGGCGAGGGACGGGAGGTGGAGCATGCGAGCGGGCGCACACATCGCGTGGATTTCGATCGCGTCGGTGCTGGGGTTGGCGGCCCAGACGCGCCAGGCCATTGATCCCGGCTGGACCAGCGACTTCAAGGTCGAGGCGAACGACTGGACCAACACCGGACGCAATCCGTACTTCGTCCTCGAGCCGGGCTACGCGCTCACGCTCGAGCACGGCGACGAGCGGCTCGTCGTGACGGTGCTCACCGACACGAAGACGGTCGACGGCGTCACCACGCGCGTCGTCGAGGAACGCGAGACGAAGGGCGCGGACCTCGTCGAGGTGTCGCGCAACTACTTCGCGATGAGCGTGCGCACCAACGCCGTCTTCTACTTCGGCGAGGACGTCGACATGTACAAAGGCGGCAAGGTCGTCAGCCACGAGGGCAGCTGGCTCGCCGGCGCTGACGGGGCCAGGTTCGGACTGATGATGCCGGGCTTGCCGCTCATCAAAGCGCGGTACTACCAGGAAATCGCGCCGAAGGCGGCGATGGATCGCGCGGAAATCGTGAGCGTCAGCGAACGGCTGCAGACGCCGGCCGGCACGTTCGCCAACGTCCTCAAGACGATCGAGACGTCACAACTCGAGCCGGGACCGGGCGAGGCGAAGTTCTACGCCGCGGGCGTGGGCCTGCTGCAGGATGGAGAGTTCAAGCTCGTGAAGTACGGGAAAGACAAGGGGTTCCCAGGGGTTCCCAATGGTTCCTCGGGGTTCCTGAGGGTTCCGGTTCACGCGCCACAGTCACGCTGAGCCCGACGGCGAGGTCGAGGAACCCCCGGGAACCCCCGGGAACCCCCGGGAACCCCCTTCTATCTATTCGTCAGACACCGCCGCGGCCTTCTGCCGCACGCACGACTCGCCGTTCGGAACGATGGCCTTCGGTCGCTCGTCCGGCGCGCGCTTGGTCGCGGTCTGGTCGGTCGCGACGCGTGCGCCGCTCACGTTCGCCGTCTTCTGGTAGTAGTCGTGCCACCACAACGCGGACTGCCAGATCGCTTCCGGACACGTCGAGCCCGACGACAATCCCGGCGTCATCTCGATCCCGGCCATGCCGAACGCGGTCTGCACGAGCGCGGCTGACGGCATGGCGCCGCCCTCGACGAGCGGGTTGCGCTTGTTCCCGGCGCCCCACATGAACGCCAGCCACGGCAGCATCAAGGACGGGAGGTCGAGCGCGCTGCGCTGTTTCATCAGCCGGCGGACGTTCTCGACGATGGGCGCCGACGGCTCGGCGAAATTGACGACCGCGACGTTCGGATAGCGCGTGGCGTCGTCGATCTCGCTGAAGCGCACGGACTCGATGCCGTTGGTCTCCGGCACGCGCGACGCGTCGCGAACCGTGATGGGCACCGTCAGAAACGACGTGGACGTTGCGGCGACGCCGGCGAGCGACCAGAAGCTCGGCAGCAAATCGTTCCGCAGGTGGCTCTGCGCGACGCGCAGCCGAAAGTGCTCGAGCGAGGCGCCGCCGACGAGCACGACTGCACCCGGCCGCACACGCGCGCCCAGCCACTTCGCGTTGCCCTGGCCCCGCTTGGGTGTTGTCTTCTTGATCGCCTGGTTGGCCGATGTTGCCGACGATCGTCTGATGTCCATCACGCGCTCCTCTGGACGATGTGTTCGTAGACCGGGTCATGGGGCGTGGTCGCGTCCGGGCTGGTCTCCCAGGTGCGCACGCGCAGGCAGAGGCGTCCGCCGTTCTGCCAGAACTCGATGGTGAGGAAGTGGTTCTTCGCGCGCTCCCACGTGGTGAGCGGCGTGATCGGCACCTGCGCGCAGCCCGGCACGGCTTGGGCCGGAAAGAGCGCCGGCGGCGCGTGCCACTGCGGTGTGCCGCCGGCCGTGACGAGGCTGGTGGGCGACGCGATGATCTCGAGGATCTCGTGGCCCGACGGCGTGGTCGCGCTGGCGACGCGTCCGAAATGCACGTCGCCCGTCAGCACGATGACCGATTGCGGCGCGTCCAACAGCGCGCGCACGAGCGTCGCGTACTGCGCGAAGTCCGGGAGATTCCAGTCGGCGATGTTGCCGCTGATGCCCGTGGGGCCCTGGAACAGCGGCTGGCCGACGCACAACACTCCGGGCGCCTTGAGATTTGCTATCCACGAGACGACCTGGTTCATGTCCTCCGGCCGGAGGAACGTCGTGCGCTCCGCGGCGCGTGTGATTCGCGTGTCGGCGACGAGAATGTCGAGATCGCCCACCGTGAACGGCCGGACGACGCCGGCGGTGTCGGGGGTCTGAAAGGTGCCGTACAGGCCCTTGGCGAGATTCCACCACTCGTTGCGGCCGCCGGGCGTGAGCGTGTTGACGCTGAACGACGGGAACGGCGCGTTGTTCCAGAACTCGTGGTCGTCGGACGTGAACAGATTCGATCCGCCCGCGAGCAGATGCTGGTAGCCCTGACGATCGCCGGTCTGCCCCCACGTCGCTGCGTAGTTGGCGAGGAAGATCTCCGCGAGCCCCTGTTTCGTGTGCGGGATCAGAAACCTGAAGAACGGCGAGTCGAGATAAACCTGGTCGCCGCAGAGCAGCGTGAGATCAGGCGTGAGGCCGTCGGGGATCGCGAGGAACGTGCGGCCCGCGCTGCCGCCCTTGTCCTCGGCCGCGCAGAAGCACGAGCCGAGCATGACGGTGAACGGCTTGTCATCGAGCCCGGGCAGTTCATCGGGCAGCGTCGAGGCCGTCGCCGACGCGACGACTTGCCCGTCCGCGTGAAAGTCGATCTTTGTGCGGCTGCGCGGCGCGAGACCAGTGAGCGTCACGCGCGCGAACATCACGCCCTGGCTGCCGTCGGGCACGAGCCAGGACTGCCAGCCGCCCAGCGTCCAGCGCGTCCCGCTCTGCGCGTCTTCGATCCACGCGCTTGCCGGCGCCGCCGGCGGCTGATTCAGCGAGACGACCGCCGCCCACGCGCTCGCGCGCGTCGAGTCCATGGCGGTCGGGACCAGAAGGAAGGTGGACAAACGTCCTCACCGACTACGATCTGCTGGGGGCAGCGCGCTACGCTAGCACAGGCCGAGGCCCGAGGAGGAACGATTCGTGCGAATTGAGTCCTGGATCGCGCCCGCACCAGGTGAGCCCATGGTGCTGGCGACCCGCGACGAAGAGCCGGCGCGCGGCGAAGTCATCGTGGAGGTCGCCGCATGTGGCGTCTGTCATACCGATCTGAGCTTTTACTACGACGGCGTGCCGACTCGGCGCCCGTTTCCGCTGACGCTCGGTCACGAGATCAGCGGACGAGTCGTCGCCGCGGGACCGGAAGCGGAGTCATGGCTCGGCCGTCACGTGATCGTGCCGTCCGTCATTCCGTGCGGCACGTGCGCGGCGTGTGCGGCGGGGCGCGGACAGGTGTGTCCGGTGCAAGTGTTTCCCGGCAGCAGCGTGCACGGCGGCTTCGGCACGCACATCGTCGTGCCCGCGCGCGGGCTGTGCGACGTGCCGGACCTTTCCGATCGATCGCGAAACGCGGCGGGACTCGATCTCGTCTCGCTTTCTGTCGTCGCTGACGCCGTGTCCACGCCCTATCAAGCGATCGTGCGGAGCGGTGTTGGGCCCGGCGACCTGGCGGTCTGGGTCGGCGTCGGCGGCCTCGGCGGTTTTGGCGTGCAAATCTCTGCCGCGTTTGGTGCCGTCGCGGTGGCGGTGGACGTCGACGTTGAACGGCTGGCGGCGATGGAGAAGCGCGGCGTCGCGCTCGCGCTCGATGCCACGAACGCGGACGGACGCGCGCTGCGCGCGGAGATCAGAAAGTTGGCCGAGGCACGCGGCATTCCGACGTGGCGCACGAAGATCTTCGAGACGTCCGGTCAGCCGGCCGGACAGGCGCTGGCCTACGCGTTGATCGGTCACGGGAGCACGTTGTCGGTCGTCGGCTACACGCCGCGCGCGGTCGAGCTGCGCTTGTCGAATTTGATGGCGTTCGATGCCGTCGCGCAGGGCAACTGGGGCTGTCTGCCCGAGCACTATCCCGCGGTCGTCTCGCTGGCGCTCTCGCAGCGCATCGACATCGAGTCGTTCATCGAACGGCGGCCAATGTCACGGATCAACGAGGCCTTTGCTGACCTGCATCGCGGCGGGATTCGCAAACGGATTGTGCTCATTCCGGGAAGATAAAAGTCACCCATCGAGGAGCCTTCCGCCGTCCGCCCAACGGTCCCTTCCGAAATCTGCGTGCCCGTACTGGCGCGCGGTTCGCATCTAATTTTCTTTAACGATCATGGCGACTCCACAGCCGGCTCCCCAGCCGTGGTCTTCCGATCCGCGTCCGCCGGCCGCGCCGGGTGCTCCGCGGTCGGAGAAGTCATCCTCAGACGCGTTGTTAGCCTTCCGATCGGAAGCCAAGGACGCCAGGATCGCACCCGCATCACGCCCTGCCCGCGCGGGGGCGGGCGGACGTCCCCGGTGGACGCGGCCGCTCTCAATTGCCCTTGGTGTGCTGGCGGTTGGTGGGCTCGCCACGGCTGGTCTTTACTCTGCGGAGTTTGCTCAGGCTCGGCGGCTGCCGGTGCCCGCGGCCCAGACGGCCACGCTCGCCAAGCCTGAAGGCATGCTCACAGTGGATTCGCGACCCGAGGGTGCGCAGGTCAACGTCGACAGCATTCCGCGCGGCGTCACGCCGCTCAAGCTCACGCTGCCGGTGGGCAATCACACGCTCGAGCTGCAGAACGGTTCGGCGACGCGATCGATTCCGCTCGCGATTCAGGCCGGCGTTGTCGTCTCGCAGTACGTCGATCTCGCGCCGGCCGCGACGCCCGCCGCCGTCGGCCGCCTGGAAGTCACGTCGGATCCGCCGGGAGCTCGCGTCACGGTCGATGGGATCGCTCGCGGCGTGACGCCTGTCGCCCTGTCGAACGTCGTGCCGGGCAATCACTCGGTAGCGATTGTTGGTGAGGACTCCACGGTCAAGCGCGCGGTGACCGTCTCGGCCGGATCGACGGCCGCGGTGATGGTGTCGCTCACTCCGGCGGGCGCCTCCGCCGGCTGGATCGCGTTCAAAGTCCCGTTCGAGATGCAGCTCTCGGAGGGCGGCAAGCTCGTCGGGACGACCGGCACGGATCGATTGATGCTTCCAGCTGGCCGACACGATCTCGTGCTGTCCAATCCGGCGTTTGAGTTCGAAGCGACGTTGAGCGTGCAGGTCGCGGCCGGGAAGACGGCCACGCCGACCGTCACGATTCCGACGGGCTCGCTCTCGATCAACGCGACGCCGTGGGCGGACGTCCAGCTCGACGGCCAGGCCGTCGGCACGACGCCGCTCGCGAATCTCTCCGTGCCCGTCGGTACTCACGAGATCGTTTTTCGTCATCCCCAGCTCGGCGAGCGGCGCCAGACGGTGATCGTCAAGGCGCGCACGCCCGTGCGCGTCGGCATCTCGTTCAGATGATCGCGGCGCTCTTCGTGTTTGGCCTCGGGCTGGTCGCGAGCCAGACGCGCCCTGCCGATGCGGCGGTGAGCGATCTCGCGGCGGCGAAAGTGCTCTACGCGGCGGCGTCGTACGAAGAGGCGCTGTCGCGGCTGTCCACGGTTCGCGGCCCGGAAGAGCTCGATCAGATCGAGGAATACCGCGCGCTCTGTTTGCTCGCGCTCGGCCGCGCGACCGACGCCGAGCACGCGCTCGAGCGGCTCGTCTCGCGCAAGCCGCTCTACATGTCGAGCGAGGACGTGTCACCACGCCTGTTGGAGATGCTCCACGGCGTGCGCAAGCGCCTGCTGCCGGCGGCCGCGCGCGGGGTGTATGCCAAGGCCAAGGTCGACTTCGAAGAGAAGAACTACGCGGCGGCCGTCGACGGATTCACGGAGCTCCTCGCGATCGTCTCCGATCCCGACGCGGCCGACGCGCGACCCAGTTTGTCGGACCTGAAGCAACTTGGCGACGGGTTCTTGAAGCTCGCGACGACCGAAGCCGCCGCGGCGACGAAGGCCGCCTCGCCGCCCGCGACAGCGCCCGCGACGCCTGCGTCGCCGAGGGAGCCGGCCATCTACTCGGCGGACGACTTCGAGGTCACGCCGCCGGTGGAAATCCAGCGAGCCATGCCCGCATGGACGCCGAGTGTGCAGACATTTGCCCGGCTCGAATTCCGCGGCACGCTCGAGGTCGTGGTCGACGAGAAGGGGAACGTGACGTCGGCGGCGATTCGGAAGCCGACGACTCCCGGCTACGACGCGGTACTGCTCGAGGCCGCGAAGACCTGGCGCTATCGGCCGGCGACGCGAAACGGCGCACCGGTGCGGTACCGCACGTTCATCGACGTCCTGCTCAAACCCGGCAATCCGGCCTCACGCTGACAGACAAGACGTCGCGCCGTGCAACCAGCACGTCTCTGTCTGGTCGTGCGCGTCTCGGCGCAGCCGCGTGACGGCCTGCCACTTCTGCGGGCCGCCCATCATTGCCTTGCCGAGCCGCTCGCTCATCTGCTCGTCGCGCACCCCGAGCGCGGAGTAGATCGCGACAAACGTGAAGACGCGCGCGGCGAGCTCGCCGTCCGCGTGTTTCGTGACGAGGAACACCAGACCCTTGCCGATCGTCGAGCCCATCGCCGGCATCGCGCCCGTGATCGGCAGCATCAGCTTGCCATCCGCAGCCAGCGCGTCCAGCCAGGAGCCGAGCGGGTGAGTGACACCGGCGTTGACGAGGATCGCCTCGAAGCTCCCGTCGATCGGCCCCGAGGCGTCGCCGTGCCGCAGGTCGACCCAGGGGTACTGCGAGAGGTTGGTGCGCGCCGCGCTCGCCAGCGCATCATCGACTTCGTAAGCGACGATGCGTCCTGTCGGGCCGACTGCGTGAGCCATCACCGCGGTGTAGTAACCGAGTCCCGCGCCGATGTGCAGCACGCGCTTGCCGGGCGACATCCCGAGCGCGTCGATCCAGGCGGCGAGCGTGCTCGGCTGGCCGTTGAACAGCTGCCGCGCGGGCTCGATGGCGATGCCGATGTTGTGGTACACGCGGCGCGGATCGGCGTCCGGTGTCGTGACGTGCTTCGCCGGGCTGCCGCTGATGCCGCCGGCGACAATGTCGACGTCCCCGAGCGTGGTCCACGGCCCCGCCGGCAAGTAGCGCTCGCGCGGAACCGCCGCGAGCGCGGCGACGAGCGCGGGCGTTTTGAGCCGCGCGACGGCTTCGATTTCTTCGGCAAAGAACTGACGTTGCAGATCGAGCGAGGCGCGAGTCTCCATGGATCGACCTACTTGGGTTTACGGCGCGTCGAGGTCGGCCGGCCCTCCGGCCCCTGTAGCCCCGACTCGCGGATGTACTGCGCGACGTCGGCGCCAAACGCCATGGTCACTGGCGGGTTGTTCCAGAGATACGCGGACTTGCCCGGCCCGCGCGCGAGCAGGCGGATCTCGCCGGCTTCGTTCAGCCGCTTGAGCACCGTGTGAATGGCGGCGAGATCGCTCGAGTACTTCGAGAGGTCCATCCCGATCGTCGCAAGCCGGTCGCGAACGTCGACCGGCGTCATCGGCACCCCCGATCGCAGCACCAGCCGGCAGCCATCGGTGAGGCCCAGCGGCACCGTCGGCGCGATACCGAGCAGGCGCGAGAGCGTACCGATCGTCTGCGCGACGTCGGCCAGCCGCTTGTCGAGCGCGCGCCGCTGCTCGCCCAGCGCTTCATATTCGGTGATCGCGGCATCAAGCGCGCCGCGGTATTGGTCGGTGGTCATCGGTGGCTCCAGCGTTACGCTTCGTTTTATACATTATGTATAACACCGTGTCAACGCTCTCACCATGAAGTCATGAAGCTCACGAAGGCTCATGAAGGCCGGCGTCGATCTGTCGGCCGCCTTCGGCGGCCTGTCGTGGGTCTCGAAAAGTGAGAAAACAAGAGCGCCCGCATTCGACGCGCTTTTGTTTTCTCACTCTTCGTGACCCACGAGCCCGGCGGAGCCGGGCGTCTGATCGACGCCGGTTCGGTCACGCTTCATCCGAGCTTCGTGCCCTTCATGTCTTCATGGTGGATTGCCTCGAGAGATGCGGTGTGACGCGGTCGCCAGCGTCAGGTAGAGTGTGCGAGTGACCGGTCGCCGCGCATTTGGGTTGGCGCTCGTCGCCATCGCGCTGTGCGCGTGGCATCCGGGCGCGCAAGTGGCGAGGACGACGACGCCGTTTGCGGCGCTCGTCGATCGGCTGTCCGAGCCTGGCGGGGAGTTCGGCGGCGACAATCTCATCTCCAACGAGCAGTCGTACCTTCACGTCATGCCGGCGCTCGAGGGGCGCGGCGTCACCGGGGGCGCGTATCTCGGCGTCGGTCCGGATCAGAATTTTTCGTACATCGCGCAGATCAAACCGGCCGTCGTGTTCATCATCGACATCCGCCGCGACAACTTGCTGCTGCACCTGCTCTTCAAGGCGCTCTTCGCGATCGCGCCGACGCGCGCGGAATACCTCAGCCTGCTGACGGGGCGTCCGCCGCCCGAGCGGCTCGAGACCTGGAAGGGCGCGACGATCGAGAAGCTCGTCGGCTACGTCGACGGCACGCGCCCGTCCGCGGAGCCCGCGCTCCTGGCGCTCCGGGGTCGGGTCGACGCCGAAATCCGCCGCACCGGCGTGACGCTCTCGCCGGTGGACCTCTCGACGATCGCGGCGTTTCACCGCGCGTTCATCGATCGCGGCTTGTCGCTCGTGTTTCAAGTGCGCGGCCAGCCCGTGCGCGACTACTACCCGTCGCTCCGCGACCTGCTGCTTGAAACGGACTCGCGCGGACGTCAGCTCAGCTACCTCGCGTCGGACGCGGCTTTCGACGTCGTGCGATCGCTCGAGACCCGCGATCTCGTCGTGCCGGTCGTCGGCGACGTCAGCGGCCCCAAGGCGCTGCGCGCAATCGGCGCGTCCATGCGCGAGCGTGGACAGATGCTCTCGGCGTTCTACATCTCGAACGTCGAGTTCTACCTCTACCGCGACGGCCGGTTTCCGGCGTTCGTGGAGAACCTGAAGACGCTGCCGCGCGACGCGCGCAGCACGATGATTCGATCCGTGTTTCCCGGCGGATTCCCCGGCCGCCCGCCGCAGAACGTGCACGGCTACTACAGCACGTCGCTCGTGCAGCCGGTCGGCACGATGTTGTCGGACCTCGCCGCCGGCAAGTATCTGGGCTACGCGGATCTCGTCTACGCCAGCTCCCGCTGACGCCGTCGGCAACCTGAACGTCTTCTGAATGGCGGCACGTGCCGCCGCCGTGTGATCATCGTGCCCGATGTCGCTGATGTCACTCTGGATCGCGGTGCGGGCGCTTTCGCGAAACCGCCTGCGGACCGCGCTCACCGTCCTCGGCATCATGGTCGGCATCGCGGCGGTGATTTGCACCGTCGCGCTCGGCGAGGGCAGCGCCGCGCTGATCCATCAGCAGATGTTGAACCTGGGCGACAACTTCGTCTGGATCGAAAATGGCAGTGCGAATGTCGGCGGCGTGCGAACCGGAGCGAGGACCGTGCCCAAGCTGACCGCGGACGACAGTGCCGCGATGGCCGCCGAGATTACGGAGCTCGCGCGCTGCTCGCCCAATGTCGACTCGCGGATCCAGCTCGTCCGCGGCAATCAGAACTGGAACACGACGTATCGGGGCGTGGCGCCCGACTACATGGTCATCAAGGCCTGGCCCGTCGCCGAGGGCGCGGCGTTTTCCGACGCCGACGTCCAGACCCGCGCGCACGTCGCCGTGCTCGGCCGCACCGTCGCGACGATGCTCTTCGGCGACGAGGACCCGATTGGCCAGACGTTCCGGGTCGGCCCGCTGCTCTTCACCGCGGTCGGCATCCTCAAGACCCGGGGCGCCAGCACCAGCGGCCAGGATCAGGACGACACCATTTTTCTGCCGTACACGACCGCGATGGCGCAGCTCAAAGGCAACCTCGTCACCGTCGACGACATCATGTGCTCCGCGACATCGGCCGAGGCGATTCGGCCGGCCCAGGACAAGATCACCGACTTGCTCCGCCTTCGGCACCGCCTGCGCGAGGACCAGCCCGATGACTTCAGCATCCGCGCCCCCGACGACGCGATTCGGCTGCAGGAGGACAGCGCGCGCACGATGGAGATCATGCTCTCGGCGATTGCGTCGGTCTCGCTGCTCGTCGGCGGGATTGGCGTAATGAACATCATGCTGGTCTCGGTGGCCGAGCGCACCCGCGAGATCGGGCTGCGCATGGCGATCGGCGCGCGCGAGCATGACGTGCAGTTTCAATTCCTGGCCGAGGCGCTGATTCTCGGCCTGGTCGGCGGCGCGGCCGGAGTCCTGCTCGGCGCCGGCGCCGCGCAGGTGTTTGCCAACGCGTATGGCTGGCCCATGGTGATTTCGCCGAAGACGATCGCGGTCGCCGTCGCGTTTGCCAGTGGCGTCGGCCTGATCTTCGGCTACTACCCCGCGCGCCACGCCGCTAGCCTTGATCCAATCGAGGCACTTAGGATCGAATAGCTGGATGCGATTGGCGCGATGGATATTTCGGGTGGCTGGCGTGTACGGCCTCCTCAGCGTTGGCCCGCTGTACTTCCTGGAGTCGAGGATCGGCCGCGATCAGCCGCCCCCGATCACGCATCCCGAGTATTTTTACGTGTTCATCGGCGTCACGCTCGCCTGGCAGATCCTCTTTCTGCTGATCAGCACCGACCCGGTGCGCTATCGACCGGCGATGCCGGTCGCCGTGCTCGAGAAGGCCGCGTTCGCAGTGGCCGCGCCGATCCTGTTCGCCATGCAGCGTGTCGGCGTCCAGACCCTGGCGTTTTCGATGATTGACGGGCTGCTCGGCGTGCTCTTCGTGATGGCCTACGTTCGGACACCGACGCGCTAGTCGCGATATAGTCCTTCGTCGGCCGTGCCGGACATCCTCATACTCAAATCGCTCGTCATGGGCGTCGTCGAAGGGCTGACGGAATTCCTGCCGGTGTCGTCGACCGGCCACTTGATCCTCGCGGGCGACTTGCTGTCGTTCAACACCGAGAAGGGCAAAGTGTTCGAGATCGTGATCCAGACGGGCGCGCTCCTCGCCATCGTCTGGGAGTACCGCGCGAAGCTCTTCGGCGTTGTCGCCGATCTTCCGAAAGACGCGCGGGCGCGCCGGTTCGTCATGAACCTCTTCGTCGCGTTTCTTCCCGCCGCGGTCCTCGGCCTGCTGTTCGCCAAGTCCATCAAGGCGCACCTGTTCCAGCCGGTACCGGTCGCGCTCGCGTTCATCGGCGGCGCCTTCGTGATCCTCTGGGCGGAGCGACGCGCGCACACGGTGCGCGTCGCGTCGGTGGACGCGATGAGCCTCGTGGACGCCTTCAAGGTCGGCTGCGTGCAGTGTCTGGCGCTGATTCCTGGCACGTCGCGCTCGGGCGCGACGATCATCGGCGGGTTGCTGTTCGGCTTGTCCCGCCAGGCGGCGACAGAGTTCTCGTTCTTCCTGGCGCTGCCGACGCTCACCGCGGCCGGGGCGTATCAGCTGTACTCCGCGCGCCACCTGCTCTCGGCGTCCGACGCCGGGTGGTTCGCCGCGGGATTCGTGGCGGCATTTCTCTCGGCGCTGCTGTGCGTGCGCTGGCTCCTGGGCTACATCAGCCGGCACAGCTTCGCGGCGTTTGCGTGGTACCGCATCGCGTTCGGCCTCGTCATTCTCGCGACCGCCTGGTTCGGCTGGATCAGCTGGACGGAGGGCTGACGCGCTGGGTAGGGCTGCGGTATACCTTCCGTGGGGGGTGCGCAATGGATAAGATCTGCCCGAATTGCGGCGAGCGCTACAAGTGGTACGAGGCGGAATGCCCCAACTGCCACGTCGCGCTCGTCGACGCCCCGGATGCACAAGAGCACTTGCGCGATCTCGAGCTGACCGTCGTGTTTCGCACGATGGAGGCGGGTCTCCTGCCGCTCATCGAGTCAGCGCTCGAGGATCAGAACATCGAGTTCATGCGGCGGGTGTCGGGCAGCGATGCGCTGACGGCTGGCGGCCCGGCGTACCGCGGCACGGCAGTCGGCGGCACGCCTTTCGAGCTCCTCGTCCGCAGCGAGGATGAGTCGGCGGCTCGGGAGCTCCTGCGTGGCTTCGAAGAGCAGGCCAAGGCAGGCGCCCCCGCCCCAGCACCACCGGCGCCGCCGGTGGTGCCGACGACGACCTCGGCATCTATGGGCAACGTCGAGCTCGTCGATCTCTCCTCGAAGAGCGTCGTCGGCCGCATCACTGAGGATGAGCTCACCTGGCTGAACACGCAGCTCGAGAAGGAATCCGCAGACGATCGGGATTACTACTTCGACCGGCCGACGCTCGACATGCTCGACGGCAAGGGCGCCAGCCCTCAGCTGATGGCAGTGCTGCGCGGGGCGCTCGGCTCGCGCGACGACATGGATTTGCAATGGTCACGGCGATGAAGGAGGCCTCGATGTGGACCCGACGGTCGTTTCTGCGGACAACCGGCGTCGTCGGCACGAGCGCGCTCGCGTGGCGGCGCGTGCCTGGGCTGGAGGCCATCGTCGAGGCGTCGGCGGCCGTCGCCGCCCAGTCGCCGGCCGACGCGGCGCGCGACGAGATCTACTGGGGCCAGATTCAGCAGGCGTTCGCCGTCGATCGCACGATGATCAACCTCAACACCGGGCATCACTGCTCGCAGCCGACCGTCGTGCTCGACGCGGTGAAGCGCTATCTCGACATGGAGAATCTGGCGCCGGTGTATTACGCGGGCCTGATCAACCGAAACGGCGAGACGGTCCGGCGGGAGCTGGCGGGGGAGTTCGGGTGCGATCCCGAGGAGATGGCGATCACCCGCAACGCGAGCGAGTCGCTGCAGATTCTTCAGAACGGCCTCGACCTCGCCGCGGGCGACGAAGTCATCACGACCGAGCAGGACTATCCGCGCATGCTGACGACGTGGGACCAGCGCATGCGGCGCGACAAGATCAAGGTCACGCGGCTGCAGTTCCCCGTACCGACGACCGGGCAGGTGTTGTACGACCTGTTCGAGAAAGCGATCACGCCGAAGACGAAGGTCCTGCACTTCTGCCACATCACCAATCTCACCGGCCAGCTGTTTCCGGTGCAGCGCATCTGCCGCATGGCGCGCGCTCGAGGCATCACGACGATCGTCGATGGCGCGCACGCCGGCGCGCAGTTCCCGTTCAAGCTGCGCGACCTCGAGTGCGACGCCTACGGCGTCAGCCTGCACAAGTGGCTGCTCGCACCGTTCGGGACCGGCATCCTGTTCGTCCGGCGCGATCAGATTCCGAAGTTCTGGCCGCTCCAGGCCGCACCCGCGCGCAGCGACAACGACATCCGCAAGTTCGAGGAGATCGGCACGGCGCCGGCGGCAACACGCGCCGCAATCGCCGACGCGCTCGCGTTCCATCAAGCCATCGGCGCGGAGCGTAAAGCGGCGCGCTTGTACTACCTCACGACGCGCTGGGCGAATCGCCTGAAGCCCGTGCCGAAGATTCACATGTACTCGAGCCTGCAGCCGGGAGAGACCTGGGGCCTCGCGACCGTCGGGATCGACGGCATGGAGGCGTCGAAGATCTCGTCGTTCCTTTGGGACAAGTACCGGATCATCGTCGCGGCATTGGCCAAGGGTGACATGCCCGCCCAGCAATTCGACTACCAGGGCGTGCGAGTGACGCCGAACGTCTACACAACACTCGGCGAGGTCGACACGTTCGCGCGCGCGATGGAGGAGCTCGCCAAGAGCACCGCGTGACCTCGTCGGCTGCTCCCGCGTCTGTCGTCACGCCGAGTGTCCGCCGGGCGCTCGCGCTGGTCGTTGTTCTCGGTGCGCTCGTTCACTTCATCGGCCTGACGTACCCACGCCAGGTCGTGTTTGACGAAGTGCACTGGGGCAAGTCAGCATCAGCCTACTGCTGCACCGGCCAGCGCGTGTTCGATATCCATCCCCCGCACGGCAAGCTGCTCCTCGCGCTGGGCGCGAAGCTCGGCGGCTACGACGGGCACTTTTCCTTCGAGCAGATCGGCCAGCCGTACACGAACCAGCCGGTCTTTTTTCTCCGGCTGATGCCCGCGATCGCAGGCATCGCGATCCCCGCGCTGTTCTTGATTCTTCTCCGGCAGCTGGGGGCATCGCTGCCGGCGGCGTTGCTCGGGGCGCTCGCGCTGGTCTTCGACAACGCGATGCTGCTGGAGACGCGCCTCATCCTCTTCGACGGCATCCTCGTCGCGGCGATTCTCGGATCGCTCGTGTGCTTGCTGGCCGTCGATCGCTCGGCCTCGCCGCTCCGACAGCGGTGGCTGTGCGCCGGCGCCGGTGCGTTCGCCGGCCTGGCGGTGGGCACGAAGTTCACCGGGCTCGTCGCCCCCGCGCTGATCGTGCTGATTCTGTTGAAAGGATCCACCGGCGGCGGCCGGACGATACCTCGTCTCTACCGGTTCGTCATCATCGTTGCGGCCGCGCTCGCCGTGTACCTGGGAGGCTGGGCGATCCACTTTGCGCTCACGCCGAATCCCGGGCCGGCCGACGCGTTTCATCCCACGACCGGCCATTTCTTCCAGGACCTGTGGGTGATTCACAAGACGATGCTGTCGACGAATTTTTCGCTCGCGCAGACGCACCCGGACGCGAGCCGGCCGCTCACCTGGCCGCTGATGAAAGTCGCGCCGTACTTCTGGGCGGGTGACGGTGCGTCGATCTATCTGGTCGGCAATCCCGTCGTCTGGTGGGGCGCCAGCCTGCTGTTCGTCGTCTTCACGGTGAACTCGCTGCTGATGATGGTGACGCGGCTGCGCGTGGAGGCGCCGGGGCCGGCGCGGGCGGGCGTGTGGCTGCCGTTCGTCGGATATCTCATCGCGTTCCTGCCGTTCTTCGGCATCACGCGCGTCATCTTCCTCTATCACTACCTCACGCCGCTCGTGTTCTCGATCGCGTTCGTGGTGCTGTGGCTCGACGCCGCCGGGTGGATACAGTCGGGCACGTGGCGCGGACAGAAGAAGAGCTACTACGCGATCATCGCGGCGATCGTCGTCGCGTTCCTGCTCGTCAGCCCGCTGACGTACGGATTCTCGGCGGGCACCTACGACGAGTGGCTCGCGGCCGTCATCCGCTCATGGAGGTAGCCCACAGCCGCCGAACGACCCACAGCAGGACGAGGCCGCTCGCGACCACGACGCCGCCGAGTCCAAGCGCCGCGTTGGTACGGCCGTAGAGAATACTGCCGATCGTGAAGAGCGACGACCAGATCGTCGCGCAGCCGGCCACCCAACCCACGAGCGCCAGGGGAATCTGTCCGGCCTCGGCGGCATCGCGCGCCGGGAGCCCGAGTTCGCGCCGCACGCTCGCCCAGCCCGGCCCGAACGGCCGGACCTTCTGATAGAACGCCGCGAGCACCCGGCGGTCCGTCGCCGGCGCCAGATACGCCGCCGCGAGCCAGCACACCGTCGTCACGGCGACCGTCGTCAAAAGCGCTGCGTGCGTACTGAACTCGACGCCGTTCTTCTTGAGGACGAGCAGCGAGATGGACACCGCGAGCGAGCTCGTCATCGCGACGATCTCGCACCACGCGTTGACGCGCCACCAGAACCAGCGCACGAGGTAGAGCAGTCCCGTGCCCGCGCCGATCTGCAGGATGATGTCGAATGTGTCTTTCGCCGTGTCGATCAGATACACCGCGCCGGCGGAGCAGAGAAACAGCCCCACGGTCACGAACCGGCCGACTCGCACGTAGTGCGCTTCGGTCGCGTCGGTCTTGAGAAACCGTCGGTAGAAATCGTGCACGAGATACGACGCGCCCCAGTTGAGGTGGGTGAGGATCGTGGATGAGTTCGCCGCGATCAGCCCGCCGACCATCAACCCGATGAATCCCACGGGCAGGAACTTGAGCATCGCCGGATAGGCGATGTCGTGTCCGATGAGCTTGGGGTCGAGGTGCGGAAATGCCAGCTGGATGTCCGAGAGATTCGGATACACGATGAGCGACGCGAGCGCGACGAGGATCCAGGGCCACGGCCGCAGGACGTAGTGCGCGAGGTTGAAGAACAGCACGGCGCCGAGCGAATCGCGCTCGGACCGCGACGCCAGCATGCGCTGGGCGATGTAGCTGCCGCCGCCGGGCTCGGATCCGGGATACCAGACGGCCCACCATTGGACCGCGATGGGCATGATGAACACCGCAACGGCCAGATCCCAGTTGCTGCGGAAGTCGGGCAGCACGCTGAGGTAGTCGAACCCGCCGGGTCCGCGCATCGTCGAGAGCTTCTGCATCAAGCCATGGAGCCCGCCGACTTCCGGTGCGTTCACCGCGAAGTACGCCGCCGCGATGACCGCCGACATCTTGATGAAGAACTGAATCATGTCGATGACGAGAACGCCCCACAAACCGGTCTGGGCCGCGAAGACGACGTTCAGTCCGCCGACGAGCGCGAGTGTCTGCCAGCGCTCGAGCCCGAACAGCACCGCGGCGATCTTGCACGCGGCCAGATTCACGGCGGCCATGATCATGCAATTGAAGAGCAGGCCCAGATAGATCGATCGGAAGCCGCGCACGATCGACGCGGCCTGGCCCGAGTAGCGGATTTCGTAGAACTCGAGATCGGTCAGCACGCCGGACCGTCGCCACAGCCGCGCGTAGAAGAACACCGTCGACACGCCGGTCAGCACGAACGCCCACCAGACCCAGTTGCCGGCCACTCCGTTGCGCCTGACGATATCGGTGACCAGGTTGGGCGTGTCACTGCTGAACGTCGTCGCGACCATCGAGAGACCGCCGAGCCACCAGGGCACCGCGCGCCCGGAGGCGAAGAATTCCGAGGTGTTCCGTCCGGCCCGCTTGCCGAAGAACAGCGCGGGCACGAAGCACACCGCCAACGAGATGGCGACGATGAGCCAGTCAACGGCCTGCAGATGCATGGACGGTGCAGAGTGTAGTCGAAGGACAGTATTTCCGCGCGGCGGCCCCGGGCGTAGAATTTGGTCATGACTCGCTCCTACCGCTGCGTCTTCGTCGCGTCGCTGTTGCTCATCGTGGCGGTGGCCGGGTCGACACCGCGGGTTGCGACGCGCGGGCTCGCCGATCTGCCCGAGAAGCTGAGCGATCAGGAGTTCTGGCAGCTCTCCGCGGATCTGTCGGAGCCGAACGGCCAGTTCCAGTCCGACAACCTCCTGTCGAATGAGATGGTCTTTCCGCGCATCGTTCCCGACTTGATCGCGAAGACGAAGCCGGGCGGCGTCTACCTAGGCGTCGGGCCCGAGCAGAACTTCACCTACATCGCGGCAATGAAGCCGCGCATGGTGTTCATCACCGACATCCGCCGCGGCAACCTCGAGCTGCAGTTGATGTACAAGGCGCTCTTCGAGATGTCGGCTGACCGTGCGGAGTTCGTCTCGCGGCTCTTCACGAAACCCCGGCCGGCCGGGCTGACGACGGAGTCGACGGCGCGCGATTTGATGAACGTGTACTGGGACATCCCCAGGAGCGACGAGGCGACCTATAACGCCAACCTGCAGGCGATCTTCACCCACTTGACGAAGACGCACAGCCTGCCGCTCTCGCAGGACGACAAGGACGGCCTCGCCGCCGTCTACAAAGCCTTCTACTGGTATGGTCCGTCGATGAACTACTCGGCGAATGTGGGCCTGAGCCTGGCGCCGAACAACCGCGGGGTGACCTACGCGGATCTGATGAGCCAGGAAGCCGGGGGTGTCGGCTTCAGCTACCTCGCGTCCGAAGAGAAGTTCCGGTTCCTCAAGGACCTCGAGCGCAGGAACATGCTCGTGCCCGTCGTCGGCAACTTCTCGGGACCGAAGGCGCTGCGCGCCGTTGGCGCGTATCTGAAGGAAAAAGGCGCCGTCGTCAGCGCGTTCTACCTCTCGAACGTCGAGATGTACCTGCGCCGCGCGGGTACGTGGGGCGACTTCTGCGCGAACGTCGCGACGATGCCGCTCGACGAGAACAGCGTGTTCATCCGCCCGAACGGCAGCGGGTTCAGCAGCGGCACCATCGTCTTCCGCCCCAACGGCGGGACCGGAGGCGCTGCTGGCGCGACGAGCGGATCGCTGACAACGTTCAGCAGCGCCGCCGGCCCGTCGGGCTCCGGGCTCATTCCGATGTTGCCGGAGACGAAGAACTGCAGCGGCGCCGCTCGGCGCTAGCCCCTTCGACTGCGTTCAGGCCGGGGCTATTTCACCGGCACCTTCACGTCCAAATCCCGATCGAGCGTGATCGTGATCAGGGCGCCGCTCGAGAGCGTCACTTCCTTGCCCGAGGTCGCGAGCACGACGCCCGTGCCCGCGCCGCCCCCGGCGGCCGCGCCAATCGCGGCGCCCTTGCCGCCGCCGACGATCGCGCCGATCACGGCGCCGGCGCCCGCGCCGATGCCAATTTTCTTGGCGTCCTCGGTTTTGGTCGGCTGCGCCTGACGGCTCCATTGCGCGGCGATCTGGTAATGGTCGCCCGGGCCCGAGGCCGTCAGTGAAGTGAACCTCAGCAGCAGACTCGCGAGGCCCTTCACTTTGCCTGACGGCTGCACCGCGGCGACCTGGCCGCGGATGGCACTGCCAGCCGGCACGACGACCGCGCCGTCGACTTTCACGGATTCCGCGAGCTCGCCCTCGACCACGTCTTCGACGTGGCTCGTCTCCGAGCTGACGGCGGTCGTGAGTTTTACGGCGAGCGGCGTGCCTTCCTGCACGGTGTACTCGCGGAACTTCGCCGCGGCCGGCAGCGTGACGGGCGTCTTCGCGTCGACGATCTGCACGTCCGAGATCTTCGCGCGCGGGATATCGCGGACCGCGTGGGACGTGCTGATCTTGACGGTCGTCGCGTCCTTGGCCGCCAGCTTGCCGACGACGACGCCGCCGTCATCTTTGGTGACCTGAACTTGCTGACCGACGGCGACGCTGTCCACGTTGGGCTTGCTCGAACACGCCACGCCTGCGAGCAGACACACCAATCCGACGATCGATGACGTTGTCGCCATTTTCGACATGCAGACTCTCCTCGTTGGGGGGGGTACCTCCATCAATACCGCGCCGGCGCGGGCGGAGTCAACGCAGCTGGCCGAGAGGCGTCTCACTGGATTTCCGCGAGCGACACGGCGAGAAGCAGGATCTGCTTGGTGCCGGGGCGCGCCGAGTCGATGTCGGCCCACTCCGAGAGCGAGTGCTGGTTGCCGCCGCGCCCGCGCCCGATCGCGATCGACGGCACGCCGCGCGTGACGCCGACGTTCGCGTCGGTCGATCCGGTGGGCGCCGGCGCGCCGTTAGGCCGGATCGGGATGCCCAGGTAGTTGAGCACATCGACCGCCGTTTGCACGACGGGATGCCGCAGGCGACCGGCGAGCTGTTCCGGCCGTCCGCCGGCTTCGGACTTCTGGATGTACTCGCGGGCGAACGTGACCTTCTGCATCCTCGCGGCCGCCTCACACTTGCCGACGATCTCCGCGTCGAGCTTCGTGAGGAGCGCCGGGTCGATCGTGCGCAGGTCGACGGTGAACCACACCTCAGGCGCGACGGCGTTGACGACCGTGCCGCCGCCGATCATGCCGACGTTGTAGATGGCCGTGACCGGCGCGTCGGCCGGCGGCAGCGCGACCGTGTAGATATCCGAGATGCACTGCGCCGCCGCCCGCGCGGGGTGCGGGGCGCCGCGCGAGTTGAGCGTGTGCGCTCCCGGCGCCGAGAACTTCATCTTCGACCAGTAGATGCCCAGAGCGCCGTAGTCGACCGCGCCCAATTCTGCGTCGACCGCGACGATCATGTCGGCCGCCTTCGGGTTGTGATCGTGCCAGTAGTACATCCCCTTGAGCCCCAGCTCTTCCTGCACGCTGAAGATGAGGATCAGATCGCCCTTCGTCCGGATCTTCGCGGCGTCGAGCGCGCGCAGCATCTGCAACAGCGCGACGTCGGACGAGGTGTCGTCCAGCACGCCAGGCGCGTGAAGCGTGCCGTCTGGCAGCCGCTTCACGGTGACGTCGGTGCCCAGGGGATGCACTGTGTCCATGTGCGCGACGAAGGCGATGGACGGGCCGCCGCCGGTGCCCGCGCGGCGCGCCACGACGTTGCCGATCCCGTCAATCGCCGGCTTGAGGCCTATCGCCTCGAGCTGGCCGCGGATATACGCCGCCCGCTTCTCCTCGTGCGTCGACGGCGCCGGGATCTCCGTGAGCGCGATCCACTCCTTGACCTGGGCGTCGAAGTGCTCGTCGATGTACGAGAGCGCCTGCCTGACGTCCGGCCGCTCGGCCAGCGCGGCGGAGAACTTTGACGTGCCCGGCTGCGCGGCCATCAGCACGGCCGTGACGCCGGCGAGGAGAAACGCCGTGGACGAGGTGCGCGTCATCGGAACGGCACTAGGATACTTCGGGTCCGCGACGCTCGGTGGAGCGGAGTCGCTCGACTAACCGTTCGAAGTGCGTCCGGGCGTGGACGTGATCGACGGGACGGTGACGTTCACCGACCCGCCGACGGAGATCCCTACGAGATGGATTCGAGAGCCTTTCTTGACCCGCTCGCCGCCCTACCGTCTCCGCAGCGTCACTGACACCTGCGGGTTCGTTGCGAGCTTGCGATCGGTCAGGCGCTTCGCGACGGCCTCGGCAATCTGTCGCGTCGTCAGGCCCTTCACCTCGATCGATCCGATGAACGGCAGTCGAATCGTGCCGTCAGGCTCGACGGAGAATTCTGGCAGCTCGGCTTCGCCTGAGACGATCACGTCAACGGTGTCGCCCGCGCGCGCAGTAGCACTGGGATCGGTGACCGCCTCGGGCCGCACCTCGGCGTCCACGACATCGAGCTTCAGGTCACCGGTGGCCCGGATCTTCTCGCGCGGATAACCCTGAAGCTTCGCGTACTGCTCCAGCAGCTGATCGTAATCGCGCTTCTGCTGTGCCTGCGCGCGGTCGAGCATCAAGCGCGAAAGCTCAAAGTTGCGGTTGGCCTCGACGGTTTGCATCTCACGCTGAACCTGTTCGATCGCCTGCTGGAACATTCTGACCCCATCCTCGGATGCGAGGCCGGCGTCGGCCATCCGCTTGGCGCGCTCGTACTCTGACTGGAGCCCCTTGAGCTTCGCCCTCAGCTCGTCGATCTGAGCCTTCGACTGCGTCTCGTTGGCCGCGATGGCCAGCTCGAACTGCTTGGTCATCGTCTCGCGCTGCTGCTCGGCGAGACGCTTGAGGTCCTCCTCGACTCGCTGAACCTCCGCCGCGGCTTCGGCGGACTGAGCCGTCTGCGGCCTCGCGGCGCTCGCGGTCGTTTGCGGCGTTTCGGTGATGGCAACTGCGACCGGGGCCGCCTGCGCTGGCTCCGCCTGGGCCACAGCAACCGCGACAGGTGTCGACTGCTGGGGAGGAACAGGAGGAGCCTGGGCGATCTGCACCGGCGTCACCGATCGGGCCGCGGATTGGAGCGTCGCGGGCAGCGCCGGCGCGACGACGGCCAGGATCAGGAACACCGGCAGCCAGCCGGCGCCGGTCCCAGACTCTGCGGTCGGCCGGCCGAGGATGCGGCGCACCCGATCGACGAGCGATCCGTTCGACGCCGCCATAGCGAGCGCCGGCGTCGTCAGCGCCGCAAGATCCGAGAGCGCTCGCGCGTAGACGAGCCGATCGCACATCGTCACCGCGACGTCGTCGCAGCAATGCTCGCGCTCGGCGCGAATCCGGCCGGAGACCCACCACACGGCCGGCTGGTAGAAGAGGACCGTTTCGACCGCAGCCTGCAACAGGTTGACGAGGTAGTCGTTGCGGCGAATGTGCGCGAGCTCGTGCACGATCAGAGCCTCGACCTGATCCGGTGTGAAGCCGGAAATCACGGCGGTCGGCAGCACGATCACCGGCTTGAGCCAGCCAACCATGATCGGCACGGCCACGCCTGCGGATTCCACGACGTCAACGATGCGCCGGAGCGCGAGCCGCTCGGCGAGTCGCGCGGCCATCGCCTGAATCTCCGGCGTGGCGGGGCGCCGCTGGCGTTGGGCCACCCGGTGAGCCGTCAGCCATCCGCCGAGCAGACGAATCGAGAGCGCGAGGACGCCGACCATCCAGATCGCGAGCACGACGTTCGTGAGCGGCGGTGTCGTGGGGTTGGCGGCGGCGTTCGCTGTGGCGGCGGGCACCAACCCGAGCGGCGCCGGCGCAGTCGCTTCCGGCCGGACCAGGCTCATGCTCGAATCCGTGGCGGCGACAGCCGTGGAACGCGAGGCGATCCAGATCGTCGTCGTCACCGGCGCGGCCAGCATCGCCGCGAGCGTCGCGACGCCGATGCCGTAGCGCACGCTCGACGATTGCTTGAAAATGCGGAAGCACACCATCGCGGCAAGGCCGAGCAACGCGCCTTGCCAGAGGAAGTGGAGCAGCGCCCACGCAAGCGCCTGGGCGTAGGGATGATCGGCGAGCGCAATCACCGCGTTCATTTTCGTGACTCCTCTTCTTCTTTGATCAATTGACGGATTTCTTCGAGCTGTTCCGGCGTGACGGGCCGCGCGCTCAAGGCCTGCATGACGAGCGCGGCGGCCGATCCGCCAAACGCGCGATCGACGAGGTCGGCGACCAGGAGGCGCTGCGTCTGATCCTGCGGCACTGCCGCCGCGTACACATGCGTGCGCGACGACGCGTCGCGCGTGAGCAGGCCCTTTTCCATCATGAGCTGCATCAGCTTCAGCGTCGTCGTGTACCCGGTCTCAAAGTCGCGGGACTCGGAGAGCTCTTCGTGGACGCGGCGCACCGTCGACGGTCCGTGCGTCCACAGGACGCGGAGGATCGCCACTTCGGTGTCGGTCGGGCGCGGCAGAGGTCGTCGCATGACCCGATTATACGAATAAATTCGTATATGTCAACGCCGAGAAATGGGTCGGCGACTTCCTAGCCTTTTCGCGTTCTCGTGCTGTTCGTGGTGGCGGAACATTGGGTGAGCGGCGGATCGCGCGGCCCGAGCCGCGGAGACAGGTCTAGCGCGATAGCGTGAAGGCCTGGCCTCGGAACCGGGAGCCCGGGAGCCCGGGGGAACCGGGATCCGAGAGACCTCGGAACCCCGGAACCCCGCAGCCATCGGGTACTTAGCAGTAGATGCCGGTGCAGCGCGGCGGCGCGCCGTCGCTCGCCGATACCGCGCCGATCATGTCGGGATGGATCACGCAGTGATAGTTCGTGCCGTCCGACGCCAGCGAGACGGTCTTGGTCGCACCCGGGGCGATGTCGCCCGAATCGAACGACCCGTCGTTGGCGACGATGCGGTGAATCTGCGAGTCGTTGTTCTTGAACGCCAGGTCCGAGGCGCCGCTTGGCGCCGGATTCGGCGTGAACGACGCGCCGCCACGATCGCCAAGAATGCTGATCGTCGTCGCGTTCACGTTGGTGCCGCCGCTCGGCACACCTGAGGGCTGCGTCTGCGGAGCCCCGCCACCACTACTGCCACCACACGCCACGGCGACGGCCAGTACGAGGGCCGTGCAGCTTCCAATAAGAATCGACTTCATCTGTATCTCTACTCCTTGAGCACAATCTGGTGCCGCTTAGCGATTGTGCAAGGCACGGGCCACCCCAAAAGCGCCCAGAAACGGCCCAACATTGCGCCGTGTTTACCTGTGGCGTAAACCGCTTTACGGGGCGCGTTGATTGCCACTCCTTGGCAACCGCCTGCCAATTCGGCCGCGGTTCTGCGCAAAAGCCGCCTCCTCGGGGCCAGAGGCGGCTGGCACTCCGATTGCTCTCAATCGACGACAGCGGAGTGAAGGGAGGACCTGATGCGCGAGTGGTCAGTCGCCGTGGGCATCGTTGAGAGAGTCCAGAAAGAGCTCGAGCGGCTCGGCGGATTGACGGCCGACGCTGTATACGTCCGGCTCGGCCGGCTCGCAGGCATCGTGCCCGACACGCTGCGGCGGTCGTTTGTGCTGGCCACCGAGCACACTGAACTCGCCCGGACGCAACTTGTGATTGAGAGCGTCGCCGGCCGGGACCTGGTCGTCACCGCGCTCGAGCTGCATTCGTGAGCGCCCGGCGGCTAGCCATCGTCGGCCGCAACGACCTGCCGCTTGGGGAGCTTGCTGCGCGCAACCTGCGGGCCAGATTTCGACAGGCTGGCGTGTTCGTGGCGAGCGTCGCCTCGAGTCCGGGCGCGGGCAAGACCGCACTCTTCGAGCGGACGCTCGAGGCGCTCGTCTCCGTCTACCAGATTGCGGCAATCGCCGCCGATCCGGCGACGGATCGGGACGCGGCTCGGCTGGCTCGGCGCCGGGTCCCGGTTCGCCAGATCACCACCGGCGCGGCCGCTCAGCTCGAAGCGGGGATGGTCGCGCGCGTTCTCGCCGGATGGGACCTCACCGATCTGGACTTCCTGCTCATCGAGAACGTCGGGAATCTCGTGTGTTCATCGTCGTGCGACTTGGGCGAGGATCTGCGCGTCGTGCTCGTCTCGGTGACCGAGAGCGAGGACACCCCGCTCAAGTACCCGACGATCTTTGAGCATGCGGACGCCGCGGTCATCACCAAGATGGATCTCGCGGATGCCGCCGGGTTCAACGGCGATGCCCTGCACACGAACATCCAAGCCGTGCGCCCCGGGATTCCCGTATTCGAGCTGTCGGCGAAGACCGGTGCGGGTCTCCACGACTTTCTGATGTTCCTCGAGACATGCCGGCTCGAACACACGCTCACCGAACTCGAGGGACGCTAAGCCAGCGCCTGGCGGACTTGTCGGCGACGATCAGCCGATGGGCCGGCAGCGGCGTGGCCTTTGGCTGCGCGCTCGGCGTCATCCTTGTCTGGGCCCTCATCGGCCCGCTCGTGCACTTCTCCGACACCTGGCAGCTCGTCATCAACACCGGGACGACGATCGTGACGTTCCTGATGGTGTTTCTCCTCCAGCGCGCGCAAAACAAAGACGCGCTGGCGATTCAGCTCAAGCTCGACGAGCTCGTCGCGGCGCTGACCGGCGCGAGCAACCGGCTGATCGACGTCGAGAGCCTGAGTGAGGAGGAACTGGAGACGCTGCACCGGTTCTACGGAGAGCTGGCAACGCTGGCCAAGCGCGATATCAAGCTCTCGCAGTCGCACTCGATCGAGGAAGCGCGCCTGAGGCACGCCAAGAAGCGCTGAGCTATCCGGCCTTGCGGGTTTTTCGGTGCGCCGTCGACGGATGCGGCAGGACGCGCGCCTTCTGCCGGGCGGTCGCGCGGGCCGGCCTTTTCTTCTCGGCGCCAATCGACGCGAGGCTCTGACGCAGCGCCTGCATGAGATCGACGACCTTGGATGGCGTCTCGCCCTCGGCGGTGACCATCGCTCCGGCGCTCTTGCGCGCGATCATCTCCCGCAGCGCGTCTTCGTAGTGGTCAGTGAAGGCCGTGAGGTCGCGGGTCGTCTTCAGGCTGCCGAGCACCTGTCGCGCGAGCTTGATCTCTTCCGGCTTCGTCTTCCCGTCAAGGAAGTTGAGGTCCGGCAGGGACGACAGTTCACGCACTTCACCGGCCGTGCGGAGCGTGTGGAGCACGAGCGCTTGCTCGCGCGGCATGACCGCCACCAGGTATTCCCGCCCATGGAGCGCGAGCCGGCCGATCGCAGCCTGGCCCTCGAGCGCGTCGCGAATCACGGCGAACGCGGCACCGGCAACCTTGGTGTCGGGTGTCACGTAGTAGCTGCGCTCAATGTAGATGGGGTCGATCCCTTTCGCGTCGATGGTGTGCGAGAGATCGACGACGCGTGTCGACTCAGGGCGCAGCTTGGCGATCTCTTCGTCTTCCACGAGCACGAAGTGGCCTTTGGACGACTCGTACCCCCGGACGATGTCCTCGTTCGAGACCTCCTCTTCGCAGTGCGGACACCATTTTTTCAACTGGATGGGCGTGTGGCACTTGCGGTGGAGCTGCCGAAACGCGACGTCCGACGAGGTTGATGTCGCCGGAAACACGCGGATCGGGATCGCGATCAGACTGAGTCTGAGCGATCCCTTCCACGTGGCTCGAGCCGGCGCCATGAACGATCTCTCAGCTGGCGATCCGTCGCAGGTTCGGACGCGGCAGGCCGCGATTGGCCATGGCCGCGAGCACGCGGTGCGGCTCTCCGAGATCCGTCCACCCGGCCTCGAGCGGGCCGACGACGGCGAGCCGCTCGGTGCTCGCGGCGAGCACGTCGCGTGAGAAATCTGACGGGCCGATCGAGTCGTACACCGATCGGAGCAGCCGGCAATCGCGCGCGAGACGCGTGCCGCCCGCCTCGGCGATGGGATTCCAGATTTCGGGCACTGTTTCTTTCAGAATGTCCATGAACGCCTGGATGTGGCCGACCACGACGAACGTGTTCCACCACGCGCTTTCCAGGAACAGCGCTTCCGCGACGTCCGACGTGGGCTTTTCGACGAAACCGCGCACGCGGTGGATGGGCAGCCGCCTCGGTCCCCGCAACCGGTCCTTGACGAGGACCTCGCCCGGCTGAATCCAGCCGTAGTCGGTGTCGGGCCCGGTGGCCCGGGCGCCGACCAGCACCAGGCGATCGGGACTGGCGGTCGCCATCGAGTACGCCTGCTCGAGCGCCATCCGCAGCGGTCGGGCGTCTTCATAGGAGTGGTCCGCCGGGAAGAACCCGACGATCGGCTCGGGACACGCGAGGTGGTCGATGCGCATCAGGGCCAGCGCGACTGCGGCCGTCGTTCCGCGGCTCGTCGGCTGCGCGACGATGTGCGAGGCCCGCACGTCGGCGAGATCCTTGCGATAGAAGGGCTCGTGATCGCGCGATACCACGAAGACGGTTGAGGCCGGCTGCACGGTGTACGCCACACGGTTAATCGTCTCGCCGAGCAGCGTCGACTGACTCAGAATCCGGCAGAACTGCTTCGGCCGATCGTCGCCGGCGAGGCGCTTCGTAAACGGTCGCAGGCGCGTTCCGTCGCCGCCAGCCAGTACTGCTGCCCATCTCGCGTATCCGGACATGACTCCTCCACTCGTGGCGTGATTCGATTCGTGGCGTTATTGACTGGCGCGACGGCGGCGTGACTTCGGGGCTCGCGGCACCTTGCCCCCAGCCCGGCGTGCCTCCGACAGACCGATCGCGATGGCTTGCTTGCGGCTGGTGACCTTCTTGCCCGATCCGCCGCTCTTGAGCGTGCCGTGCTTGCGTTCGTGCATGGCGCGCTCGACTTTTTGTTGGGCCTTCTTTCCGTATCTGGCCATTGTGGAACTCCTCTTGGACAACCTTGGCACCCGGATGCCTTGCACGACGGGGTCCAGCGAGTAACAAAGCAAGCGCGGTACCAGCGGGCATCGTCCCGCTTGCGATGGCCGGCGTACATTGGCGTTCCCGCGGGGAAGTAGTACCCTTGGCTCGTGATGGTCCGCCGCCTATCGTCGGCCGTCGTGCTGCTCAGCTTCCTGGTTGCCGGGACACCATGTGCCGGCTGGGCCCTGGGTGCCGACGCTCGTCGCGAGTGCTGCATGCGCGACCAATGTCCCGATCAGATGGACGGGAAGCGCCACGCGGCGCCCGTGTCGCAAGCCGCTGCCAATCGGTGCTGCGCCACCAGCGAACAGCGTCAGCAGGACAGCCGATCGCAGTCGCCGGTCCGCATCGCGGCTAGCGTGGCCGTTCCCGTCATCGACGCCGTTCCCGCCTTCGTCGCGCCAGAGGTGGCGCCGCCGGCTGACAAGCCGGTCGCCCCCGTCCTTCGCTCCGCTCCGCTGCACCTCCTGCTCTCTGTCTTTCTCATCTAGCTCGTCTCTGCCGTCGTCGTTGGCGACGTGTGGCTGAACGTGCCGGCATCCCGCCGGTGCTTCGACTTGGCAGGGACTGATGATTCAGTGGCTGATTGATTTTTCGTTGCGACATCGTGGTGTGGTCCTGGGTGTCTACCTGGCGGCAGGCGCGTGGGGCTATTGGGCGCTACGCACCGCCAACGTCGACGCCATTCCCGACCTCTCCGACCAGCAGGTCATTGTCTTTACGGACTGGGCCGGTCACAGCGCGCAGGAAGTGGAGGACCAGGTCACCTATCCGTTGACCACGAACCTTCAGGGGCTCGCAGGCGTTCGCGTCGTGCGATCGCAGTCGGCGTTCGGCTTCTCGATGATCTACGTCGTCTTTCGCGACGACGTCGAGTTGTACTTCGCGCGATCGCGCGTGCTCGAGCGCCTCGCTCTCGCGGGGAAGGGGCTCCCGGCCGGCGTCGTGCCGACCCTTGGGCCGGACGCCACCGGCGTCGGCCACGTGTTTTGGTACACCGTCGAGAGCCCGTCCATGTCGCTGCGTGACCTCCGCAGTCTTCAGGACTGGTTCATCCGGTACCAGCTCAACACCGTTCCTGGCGTGGCCGAAGTCGCCTCGGTCGGCGGGCAGGTCCAGCAGTACCAGGTGGACATCGACGCCAATCGCCTGCGTGGCTATGGACTCACGCTGAGCGAGGTCATTGCGGCCGTGGCCGGCAGCAACAGCAATGTCGGCGGAAACGTCGTCGAATCGAGCGGCTCGTGGTCGATTGTGCGTGGCGTCGGCCTCCTTCGGAACACGGATGACCTTGCGAGCGTGGCGATCCGGGCGAGCGGCGGCGTGCCCGTGTTTGTGCGGGACGTGGCGACGGTGAAGATCGGGGACGCCTTTCGCGTGGCCTCGCTCGTCAACGGGACGAAGGAGGCGGTCGGCGGCGTCATCGTCGCCCGCTCGGGCGCCAACGCGCGGCAAGTCATCGACGGCGTCAAGGCCAAGCTCGACGAGATCCGTCCCGGACTGCCCGCCGGCGTGCGCATCGTACCGTTCTACGACCGATCCGAGTTGATCGATCGCGTGCTCGGGACGCTGCGCAAGACGCTCCTCTCGGAGATTCTGCTCGTCACGCTCGCGCACGTCGTTTTTCTCCTGCATTTCCGATCGATCCTGATCGTCACGCTGCCGCTGCCGTTGGCGGTGCTGCTGTCGATTCTCGCCATGCAGTTCGCCGGCGTGACGTCGAATCTCATGAGTCTGGCCGGCATCGCGATTGCCATCGGCGTGCTGGTCGATGCCGGCATCGTCGTCACCGAAAACGCGTTCCGCGAGGTGCAGAGGCTGGGTATCGATCCCGCCGATCGTCGCCGCGTCAGCGACGCGGTGCGCGATTCGCTGCGTCTCGTTGGCCGGCCCGTGTTCTTCTCGATGAGCATCATCCTGCTCGCCTTCATCCCCGTGTTCGCGCTGACAGGACAGGAAGGGAAGCTCTTTCACCCGCTGGCGTTCACGAAGACATCGGCGGTTCTCGCGGCGACGATCATGGCGCTGTCGCTCGTGCCCGTGCTCTGCACGCTTCTGCTGCGCGGTCGCCTCCATGGCGAGGAGCGAAATCCCGTGATGCGGGCGATGCACCGGCTGTATCGGCCGGCGCTCGAAGCGGCGCTGCGACATCCGATCTGGGTGCTGACCGCAGCGGTGATGCTCTTCGCCGGATCCATCGTCGTCGCCTCGCGAATGGGATCGGAGTTCATGCCGCCGTTGAACGAAGGCGACCTGATGTTCATGCCGATTGCGGACCCGAGCGCGTCGCTCGCCGAGACCACCCGGATCGCCGCTCGTCAGAACAGCGCGCTGCTGGCGTTCCCCGAAGTGGCGTCGGTCGTGGCGAAGGTCGGACGCGCCGAGACGTCAACGGATCCCTCTCCGCTCAACATGACCGAGACGCTCGTCCACCTGAAGCCGCCCGCCGAGTGGCGTGCGGGGATGACGCTGGATCGGCTGCGAGCCGCCATGGGTCAGGCCGCGCAGCTTCCCGGCGTGACGAATATCTGGACGATGCCGATCATCAATCGCATCGACATGCTGACGACGGGCGTCCGGTCTGAGGTCGGCGTGAAGATTCTTGGAGCCGATCTGACCGTGCTCGATCGCCTCGCGCATCAATTGGCGGAGATCATCCGCGCGGTGCCTGGCGCGGCCAATGTCTATCCCGAGCCCCTGACCAGCGGACAGTACCTCAACATCACGATCGACCGGCAATCCGCCGCGCGCTATGGCATCTCGGTGGCCGCCATCCAGGAAACCATCGAGTACGCGATCGGAGAGACACCGGTGGGCATCGTGATTGATGGACGCCGGCGATTTCCGGTCCGCGTGCGGTTCGCCGAGCGCTTTCGTGCCACTCCTGACGCGATCGGCGACACGCCCGTGATGTCGCCGGCCGGCCAGCAGATTCCGCTGAGGTCGGTTGCGAGGATCGAGTCCGCTCGCGGGCCCGCCATGATCACTTCAGAGAACGGCCTGTTGGTCAGCCAGGTCCTGCTCAACGTCCAGGAGCGCGACGTTGGCAGCTTCGTGAGCGAGGCCAAACGCGTGCTCGCCGATCGCCTCACGCTCCCGGCGGGCTACTACCTCGCTTGGAGCGGCCGGTACGAGAGCCAGGAACACGCACGGGCGAGGTTACTCGCCGTGATTCCCGCCGCGGTGCTCGTCGTCTTTTGCGTGTTGTGGATCACGTATCGATCGGCGGCCGAAGCGGCGCACGTCCTGCTGGCGGTGCCGTTCGCATTGACCGGCGGGTTCTATCTCATTGCCTGGCTGGGCTTCAACTTCTCGGTCGCCGTCTGGGTCGGTTTCATCGCGCTCTTTGGCACCGCCGTCCAGACCGCCGTCGTGATGGTCATCTACCTGGACGACGCGGTCGCGCGTAGGACGGCGCGGGACGGGACGCTCACGCGATCGGCCCTCGCCGACGCCGTGATCGAAGGCGCCGTGCTGCGGCTCCGCCCCAAGCTCATGACGGTCTCCACGGTCGTGGCCGGTCTGCTGCCGATCATGTGGACGACGGACACGGGCGCCGAGGTGATGAAGCCGCTGGCCGCACCCGTGCTCGGCGGCATGATTTCGTCGCTCGCGCACGTCCTGATCGTGACGCCCGTCATCTTCTTCTGGCTTCGCAGCCGCGCGTTGCCAGACCGGCCGACGATCCGGCGGCGCGCGATCGCGGGCGCGGTGGTTGCGCTCGTCGTCGTTGCGATCGCCAGCGTGTGGTCGATTGGAAGGCGGGTCGGACGAGACGACGTGAGCGGCACCGTGATCCACACCGCACACGTCGGCGACGTCACCGTGCAGCTGATTTCGTCGCAGCTGCTTCACGTCGGCCGCAACAACGCCGTACTTGAATTCCGGGCGGCGTCCTCCGGGGATCTGGTCGACGTCGGCGACGTTCATGTGTCTGCCGCGATGAACATGCCCGGCATGGCCGTGCCTGGCACGGTCACGATCGGCGCCGCAACACGACCCGGGCGCTATCCCGTCGCGGCGGAGTTCGGCATGGCGGGTGCCTGGCGCTTCTCGATCAGCTGGACCGTGCCGGCCGGCCCCGGCTCACTCACATTTGATGGAGACGTTCGATGATCGATAGCAGACGAACGGCACAACTGGGCCTCGTCATGGCCGCCCTGATGGCCGGCGGAGCCCACGCTCTCGGTCAGGCGGTGCAGACGCCTTACCTCGACGCTGAACATGGGATCACGATCGAGGAACTTGTGACGCTGGCGCTTCAGCACTCGCCGGACGTGGCCGCCGCGGTGGCGCGCGTCGACATCGCGCGCGGAAACGTCGCGCAAGCCGCACTTCGCGCCAATCCATCGATCAAGGTGGGCGGCGCGACCGAGATCGGCGGGCCGGACGGGCAGATCGTCGCCGGTGTGTCGTGGCCGCTCGAGTTGTTTCGCCGGGATGCGCGCACGGACGCCGCCCGGCGCGAGGCCGACGTGGCCGTGTTCGATGTGCGCCAACGCGAATGGGACCTCGCCGCGGCGGTGAGGCGGCAGGCGGGCATCACGTTGGCCGCGATCGCGCGAGTGGGCCAGCTTCGACAGCAGAACGCGGCCGCGCGCGATCTGCGCGATCTCATTGCCGCCAGTGTTCAGACCGGCGGCAAACCTCGCCTGGATCAGGACCTCGCCGACCTCGATGCGCGCGGGTTGGAAGCGGCCGTGTTGCGGCAGGACGGCGAGGTCAGATCGGCGCTCATCACGCTGAAGGGCCTCATCGGCCTCGACCCGGCGGCGGACCTGACGCTCCGGCGGTCGCTCGAAGAAGAGCTCGCCGCCGTCACTCCACTCACGGCCGCGCGGCTGGAGGATCAGGCGGCGCTTGCCTCAGCCGTGGCCGAGCGGCCAGACGTCGCGCGCGCGGCCGCCCGCATCTCGCTCGCCGCGGCCGAGCGTCATCGCGCCCAGCAGAACGGCCGCTTCGACATCGATCTCACGGCGGACTACACGCGGACGGACACGAGTTTTCCGCAGCGGGGGTTCCAGTCGGACGGCACGCTTGCTCCGGTGTCGAACCGGTTTCACATGCTGTCGTTTGGCGCGAGCCTCGCGCTGCCGCTGCTCGACCGCAACCAGGGCGCAATCGGGGCGGCCACGGCCAGCGAACGAGCGGCCGGCCGGGATCGCGCGGCGGTCGATCTGGTCGCGCGCACCGGTCTGGCGGCGGCCGTGGCACGCTGGTCCGCGGCCCGGCAGGCCGTCGCGATCTACACGGGCGGGTTGCGCGATCTCGGCGCGCGCACACTCACCGTCGTGCAGGAGACCTATCGGCTGGGACGAGGCTCGCTCGGTGACGTGCTCGCCGAACGGCGGCGCCTCGTGGAAATTGATGCCAGCTACACGGATTTGCTACGCGATCTCTACGAGGCTGACGTCGACGTCCGGTATGCGTTGGGGGTGATCCGATGACGCTTCAAGAACGATCGACTCGCGGATGGGCGCTGGCGCTGGTTGGCGCCGCGGGAATCGTACTCGGCATCGGCGCGACCCTGTGGTGGACGTCGCGCCGGACCACTTCGCCGGCACGAGTGCCACAAGCCGCGCAAGCCTCAACCACCCTCGCGGGCCCGGTGACAATCTCCCTCGCGCTCGACGTTCTTGCCCGCGCCGGTATCAGCACGGAGGTCGTGCAGACGCGGTCGATGGCGATGCACGTACACATGCCGGGGCGCGTCGAGCCCAACGCGTACGGGCAGACGACCATTCAGGCGGTGACGCCCGGCCGCATCAGCGCCTGGTCCGCGCAACTAGGCACGAGTGTCACGGCGGGGCAAGTCCTCGGGCAGCTCTATGCCCCCGAAGTTGCCGAGCAGGAGCGTGTCTTGTTGGCGATGCGAGCCGAGCTGGACGCGGCGCACGCGAAATTGCTCCGCACCGAAGAGCTCGTCGGACTTGGATCGGTCAGCCAGCAGGAGCTGGAGACCGTGCGCGCCGAGCATGTCCGTCATGAGACCGACATCGAGGGCGCGCGCGCCAGGCTGCGTCTCCTGGGCCTCTCGGCGAACCAGATCGCGCAGCTCACCCAGCCGTCGGAAATCTCCGCGTTCATCGACATCGTGTCTCCGCAATCCGGCGTCGTGACCCGGCGGCCGCTGAACGTCGGCCAGTCCGTCGAAACCGGGACAGAGCTCATCACCGTGGCGGATCTGTCCACCGTCTGGATCGTCGCCGACGCGTTTGAGCGCGACAGTCCGTTGATCCACGTCGGTGATCTCCTGCGCGTGGCGAGTGCGGCGTTCGACGGTGAGCGTCAGACACGCGTGAGCTACGTTGATCCTCAAGTGACGCCCGAGACCCGGACGGTCAGAGTTCGCGCCGATCTGCCGAATCCCGACGGCCGCCTGCGCCTCGGGATGTACGTGGACGTCGACTTGACGACCGCACAGTCAACCTCCGGCCCCGTCGTGCCCAAAGCCGCCATTCAAGCTATCGGCGACCGGCAGGTCGTCTACGTCGCCGTCAGCTCTGCGGCCGGAAAATTCGTAGAGCGCGAGGTTCGCCCAGGCGCGGCGACGGGCGATGTCGTCCAGATTCTCGACGGTCTCGCGGCCGGCGAGTCTGTCGTCGTCGAGGGCGCGTTCTTTCTCCGCGCGGAACGGGATCGATTGGGATTGGGGCGGTGACGGCTAGCGCCGCCAGCCGGCGCGCTGCTTCGCGCGTTCGGTTCGCTCGGCGCGCTCCGCTCTTTCCTCTGCCAGATCGCCTTCGAGGTCTTCGATCTCGAGGCGCTCCTCGCGGATGTCGAGCCGCAGCCGCCCGAACACGCTCATGTAGAAGTTCGCGACCCACACCAACGAGAAGCCCGCGACGACGTAGCCGCGCCAGTCCGGGTAGATGAGCTTGTAACGCGTCATCACGAGCGCGAGCATCGTGATCCAGTGGCTGAAGCAGTACTCACAGGTGAAGAGATAGAAGAACTTCCGCTGCCACAGGCTCCTGCAGATCTTGCTGTAGCGGACGCAGAGCTCGCGCGGCTCGCGAAAAACCTCCTCGTGGGTGACCGTCCAGGCCACGCACGCGATCGGCAGCGCGAGGAGGAAGAGCAGCGCGGTCTGTGTGGCGAGCGGCTCCATCTGGGGTGACTCTAGCGCAAGAGAGAATGACGCCGGGAGTAGTTTTACGCAAAACGTAAAACTACTCCCGGCGTCATTTCCTCCTACGAAACGCCGCCCCGGTCCTTGACCTTCGCGGGCTCGTCGTCGTACCCGGCTTCCGGCCCGGTGCGGTCGCCGACACGATCCTCCGTCGCCCCTTCGTGGCTGGTGCGGTCGGACTTGCGGGTCACCGTCCTGGGCTTGGGGGCCGGATGGTGCAGTGCCTCATGTTGGTCGCGGACGCGCGAATTCGTGGAACGGTGCGCCATGATCTGCTCCCTTCCTATAGAGAGAGCAAGTTCGGTGCCCTCAGCGCCAGTCCCCCGGCAGGCTCACGTACGAGCCGTCCAACCCGGCGACCGACGCGCACCCGAGCAGTTTGAGCGTCCGCGTGAGGTCCGCCCGAAGGATCGCGATCGCGCGCGCCACGCCGTCGCCGCCCGCGGCGCCCAGGCCGTACGCATAAGCCCGGCCCGCCAACACCGCGCGCGCGCCAAGACAGAGCGCCTTGGCGATGTCGCCGCCCCGTCGAATGCCCCCGTCGATCAGCACCTCGACCCGCGATCCCGCCGCCTCGACGACTTCCGGCAGCACTCGCAGCGTCGGCGCGACGCCATCGAGCTGCCGGCCGCCGTGGTTGGACACGACGATCGCGCGCGCGCCGGCGTCCACGGCCTGGCGCGCATCGTCGGCCGTGTGCACCCCCTTGATGACAATGGGGCCCTTCCACGCGTCGCGAATCCAGCGCAGATCGGCCCAGCTCACGACGGATTGCTCGAGCGCGGCCCCGACGTCCGCGTACGGCATCGCCCCCTGTCCCGGGACGACGACGTTGGGGAAGTTCATGAGGCCGCCGTCGCCCAGCATGCCGGCCAGCCAGCCGGGTCGGGCCAGCATCTGCGGCAGGTGCGGCAGCATCGCGAAGAGCTTTCGCGAGGCGAGCTCCTTGACGCCGTTGCGTACGTCGCGCTCGCGGAGGCCCGCGACGGGCGTGTCGATCGTCACGACCAGCGCCGAGAACTTCGCGGCACGGGCCCGCTCGATCGACGCCATCGCGGCGTCGCGTCCCCCGAGCAAATACAGCTGGTACCAGACCGCGCCACCGGACGCCGCGGCGACATCCTCGAGCCGGCAGCCCGACAGCGTGGAGAGCGTGTAGATCGTCCCAACGGATCCGGCGACGCGCGCGGCCACTTCCTCGCCGCGCGGATAGAACAGCCGGCTGCTGCCGACGGGCGCGAAGATGAGCGGCAGCGCGATTGGCGTGCCGAGAACGGTGGTACGCAGATCGACTTGAGGGATCGCGACAGCCGAGCGCGGCCGGAACGCGACGGTGTCGAAGACGCGGCAGTTGCCGCGCAGCGTGACCTCGCCGTCGGCGCCCCCATCGATATAGTCGAAGACCGCGCGGGGCAGGCGCCGCCGGGCCGCGCGCCGCAAGTCTTCGATGTTGACGGCGCGAGCCGCGCGTCCGGCCAGAGACACGCCGCCATCATAATATGTCCCTCCAACGCGCCAACTTCTGCTACAAACGCGGTGTATTTCCCAGCGAGGTGCTGCATGAGGGTCGTCGCGCGCGTGGTTGCCGTCGGGATCGTGTTCGCCCTCGGCGGGGTGGTTCGGGCCGGGCAGGAAACCATCGCCGACTATCAGGGGCCGGCCGCCGAAGCGTTCCTGACCAATGCCAAAGTGACGGCTAGCCATGAGGTGGGCGAGGGCATCACGCGCCCGCTCAAGCTGACCATGGAGCTCAACGGCAAGACCCACTTCGCAATCTACAAGAACATCGACGAGCGAAAATTCGGTGTGCAGACGATGGCCGACGGCAGCTCGGAGGTCAACTATCAGGACAGCTACATGACGGAAATCGCCGCCTACCGGCTCGATCTCATGCTCGGCCTCGGCATGGTGCCGGCGACGGTCGAACGCAAGGTCAACGGCTCGACTGGATCCGTGCAGTGGTTCGTCGAGTCGATGATGCCGGAGTCCGAGCGCATCGCGAAGAACGTGCCGCCGCCGGACGTCGAAGCCTGGAATCGTCAGAGCCTCAAGGCGCGGCTGTTCGATGAGCTCATCGCCAACGTCGATCGACACATGAACAACCTGCTGATTACCAAGGACTGGGAGATCCGCCTCATCGACCACTCGCGCGCGTTCCGCACCCGGCAGTCCCTTGACCATCCCGAGAAGCTCACGCGCTTCTCGCGCTCGCTCCTGGACGCGCTCCGGAAGCTGGACCCCAAGGACGTGAAGCAGAGGATGGGTCGCTACCTCGACGGTACGCAGATGGATCGTCTCTTCAAGCGGCGCGATCTCATCGTCAAGCTCGCGGACAAGATGGTCAAAGAGAAGGGCGAAGCGGCGGTGCTGTACTAACAGGGTTCCCGAAGGTTCCCAGAGGTTCCATGGGGTTCCAGCCGCCGAATGCGAGGAACCGCCAGGAACCCTGAGGGACCAATTGGAACGCCATTGCACTAAGATGGTCGCCGCTCCCCGAGAACCTGGACGGCTGTCTTATGCCAAGCCTGACGAATTACGACGGGAGCATCACGACCACTCCGCAACAAATCGCCCGGCCCGCGAACGTCGCTGAACTGCAAGCCATCCTCAAACAATCGGATAAGTACCCGTCGCCGGTTCGCGCGATGGGCAGCAACCATTCGCTCACGCCATGCGCGGCGACGCCTGGCACCGTCATCGACATGCGGGGCATGAAGAAGATCCTCAAGATCGATCCACAGGCGATGACGATGACCGCCGAAGCGGGCATCCAGATGATCGAGGCGAACAAGGCGCTGCGCGACCAGCAGTTGCAGCTCATGCTCAACATCGAGATCGGGAATCTCACGCTGGGATCCGCGGCGTGCTGTCACACGAAGGACAGCCTCGACGCCGTCGAGTTCGGGCAGGTGAGCTCGTACATCACGTCGATCAAGTGGGTCACGCCGTCGGGCGATCTCGAGGAAGCCTCGGCGACGAAGAATCCGCAGCTGTTGCCGCTCATCAAATCGAGCTACGGGCTCGCCGGTGTGGTCTATGAGGTGACGATCCGCATCAAGCCGCTCGAGATCGTCCGCTTCAACTACGACATCCGCCCGACCGCCGAGCTCACGCAGCAGATCATGGACGACAAGATCGCCACCAACCAGTGCCTCGTGTGCTGGACGGTCGGCAGGACCACGGTGATTCAAACGCGCAATTCAGCGACGACGCTCGAGAACGACTGGCTCGCCGGATCGCGGCAGTTCGGGTGGAATTTTCTCGGCGCGTTTCTGGCGCGCGCGGTGGGACAAATCGCGCCCGACGATACCGACCCCGCCGCGGGGGCTGGCGTCGAGCTGGGCTTCTATCGGCTCATCCAGGCGCTCGGCGGCTTCACGCTGCACGATTCCGACAAGATGATCGACTACTCGCGCACGCCGCCCAACGCGCGTTACGCGTTCACGTTCTGGGCGTTTCCGCGCAACGACTGGGTGAAGAATGTGCAAGGGTATCTCGACTTCGCCGACGCGCACTTTGCGCAGACGGGCTTCCGCTGCAACATGCCGCTCGGCGCGTACTTCGTGCGCAAGGACACGAACTCGCTGCTGTCGTACTCGGCCGACGGCGACGTCTTCTCGCTGGATCCGATCCACGCGCCCGGCACGCGCCATCCCGATGCCTGGCCGAAATTCCTCGACGCGTTCAACGCATGGGCCGCGCCGCGCAAGGGCATCCCGCTCCTCAATCAGAGCCCGCAAGTGACCAAGGCTCAGGTGGCCGGCGCCTTCGGCGCGCGCTGGACGACGTTCAGTCAATGGGTGCGATCGGTCGATCCGCAGGGACGGATGCTGAATCCGTGGTTCGCGGATCTGCTGGCGTAAACACGCCATCGGCCTGCCCGATCTAGGTCGGGCGATGCTCAACTGGAGGCATGACCCGAGCAGTCTGGACGAAGGGCCGCGACTCTGAGGCGGCACCGTGATTGCAGATGGTTTGCTCAGGCGGGACTGCCCCCCGAGCCCTGCTCGAACGGAGGCTTCAGTGACCTGCCAGGAGGTTGCCTATATGCGGGGGACCTGCCGTATCGAAATCGAGAAAGCCCCGCTTGGACCGGGACTCCCGTCGTTCGTCGCGCACCTGTGGATGATCGACCGCGACGGCCGGCCCCGACCGCTCGTCCTGCGCGATGGATCGCCGGCGGAGATCCGAGGGGAAACGGAGTCGCTCGCGCTCAGCAGCGCGCTCGTCTACCTCGAGAGCCGCTTCGGCGCTCTCAGCGAATACGCGCACGCGTGCGGGGCGATTGAGCCCCGCGACTCGGGGCCCCCGGTCGCGATCGATCGCGTCTGAACCGGTGTAGCTCCTCACTATTCATGTCTTGAATCCGTAAAGCGCCGCCGGATTCTCCACGAGGATCCGATGGCGCATTCCGGCGTCCGGCGCCCACTCGCTCAGCAGATCAAACAGCACGGCATCGTCGGGCTTCTGACCCTGTTCGGTCGGATGCGGCCAGTCGCTGCCCCAGACCAGCCGCTCCGGCGCGGCTTTGACGTAGGCCCGTGCCACGACCGTCGCATCCGCGTAGCCCGGCGGGCCCACCTTCGTGTCGATGTATGCGCCCGAGAGCTTCACCCACGTGCGGCCCTTGTCGAGCAGCGCCCGGATCCGGGCGAAGAGCGGATGCGCGATGCCGTCGGGCTGCGGGATGTGGGCGAGATGATCGAACACTATCGGCGAGGGCACGCGCTCGAGAATCGGCAGGATCTCGACGATCTTGTCGGCGGGCGCGTTGATCTGAATGTGCCAGCCGAGCGGCGTCACGCGCCTGGCCAATGGCTCGATCATCTCCGGCGTGGTCGCGCCCGCCTGCGCGAGGTTGAACCGAATCCCGCGCACGCCCAGCCCGTCCAGACGCTTCAGCTCGGCATCCGTCACCGTGTCATCGACGACGGCGACCATGCGGGCCGACGCGCCGAGCGCAGCCAGGGCCGCGAGCCCGCAGCGATTGTCCGTCCCGTACGTCGACGGCTGGATGATTACGCTGCGCGTCGTGCCGATCCGCCGTTGCAGGGCGCGATAGTCCTCGACCAGCGCGTCCGGCGGGTGGAGCACCGCTTTCGGATCCGCGGGAAAACGCCCATCGTAGATGTGGTGGTGGCAGTCCGCGGCGTTTGGCGGCGCCTTGAGCGTGGGCGAGGCCGTGCCCGACGACCACTTCACCTGCAGCTCTCGTGAATCAACGCGTACACTCAGGACGGTGCCGACGATCGCCGGGGGCAGCGTTCGGAGAAGGTCTCTTCGATTCATCAGCGTTTATGCGGTTCCGGGGTTGGAACCCCGGAACCCCGGAACCACTACGCAGTCTTTCGTCCACTCATCACCACAAGCGCCGTGCCGGCGATCAGGCTGATCGCGCCGGCGATCGGCGGGAGTGGGACGGAGTGCGTCTTCTCCTTCGAGACTTCCACGGGCCCGAGATCGACGACCTTGTCCTTCGTCGTCCAGGTGAACCCGCCGTAGAGCACGCCGACGACGCCGAGCACGATCAACACGATGCCGAGCAGCTTCATGGACCTCTCCCTTTGTGCGGCGGGGGCCTGGCACGTAGCTTACGACATTCGGCCTGTCAAACTCTTCGCGCAGGCATTACGCGAACGCGACAGAAACGACGTACGCGGCCGATAGGCTCGACCGTCTCCCCAGCGATGGAGGCGCGAATGAAAGACCTGCGAAGGAAGCCAATCGCTGTTACGGCTCTGTGTTCGTTTCTCAGCGTTCAGCTCGGAACCGTCGGGTCGTCAGCCCAGCAGCTCGCGGCGGATCATCAGAACAACGGCGCGAGACGCGATCGACACGACACCGAAACACCCATCAAACACGTCATCGTCATCATCGGAGAGAACCGCACGTTCGACAACATCTACGGCACCTACGTGCCGAAGCACGGCGAGACCGTCTCGAATCTGTTGTCGAAGGGGATCGTCAATGCCGACGGATCGCCGGGCTGGAATCGCGGCGCCGCGGAGCAGTCCAGGCTCACGACCATCAATCCGGTTTCATATTTCATCGACACGAACACGCTGAACAATTCCGGCAAGACGCCCTACTCGCCGTTCCTCCCCACACCCGAGGCCGGTTCCGCGCCGCCGCGCGCCGTGACGCACGCCCAGTTCCTGCACAACCCGGCGTCGACGGCGCCGCCGTTCGACGCGCAGACCTTCTCGCAGGCGGATCTGCAGAAGATCTCGCCGGTGCTCGACAAACACGCTCTTCCGTTGCTCACCACCGGCTTCACCGGCCTCGCGAACTGCACGCCGGACCCGGCCGATCCGCCGTCGCCATGCCCCGTGCCCGACACGCGCGTGGCGAACTTCAACCAACTGCCCAACACCGTGTTTCAGATCACCGGAGGCCGTGTGCCGTACGACACGTACACCGGCGACATGGTGCACCGGTTCTTTCACATGTGGCAGCAATCGGATTGCTCCGCGCTGAACGCGACGTTCTCGGATCCGGCCGGCTGCCGGAACGACTTGTATCCGTTCGTCGGCATCGCGCGCGGCGACGACTCGGGCGGCAACGCCATGGGGTTCTACAACATGCAGCAGGGGGACGCGCCGCTCTTCAAGCGCCTGGCCGATGAGTACACGATGAGCGACAACTACCATCAGCCGGTGATGGGCGGCACCGCCGTACAGCACACGATGTTGATGACCGGCGACCAGCTTCCGTGGGAGGGCGGCGGCCCGTTCCCGGTCCAGCCGCCGGTCAACCGGATCGCGGATCCGACGCCAAAGAGCGCGACCGACGTCGGCTTCGCGCGTGACGAGCGCTGGACGAAGTGCGATCAGAGCCAGCCGGGGATCAAGCCGATCTTCGACTACCTCAAGTCGCTCTTCTGGCACCCGGACCAGACGGCATCAAACTGCGAGCCGGGCAAGTTCTACATGATCAATAACCTGCGGCCTGGCTTCCTCTCGAACGGCCAGATCAACACGGCCGCGATCAACGCGGGCACGGCCGCGCCGCCGTCCACGCTTCGGACGATCGGCGACGAGCTCAACGAGCATCAGGTCTCGTGGGCCTACTACGGCGGCGGGTTCAACGCCGCGAAGCGCTTCGACAACGGCTCCACGGATCCGACGGACGTGCTCATCGGTACCGGCGGCGACTGGTACTGCGACATCTGCAACTCGTTCCAGTACGCGAAGTCGATCATGGGCGACCCGGCGCAGCGCGCGGCGCACATCAAGGACGCCACCGACTTCTTCACCGACGTCGAACAAGGCACGCTGCCGGCCGTGTCCTACGTCAAGCCGGACAGTTTCGACGACGGCCACCCGGCGAGCTCGAAGCTGAACATCCTCGAAGCCTTGATCGATCGCGTCATCGATAGCGTGAAGAAGCAGGATGATTTGTTCAAGGAGACGGCGATCTTCGTCACGTTCGACGAGGGCGGCGGATACTGGGACTCTGGGTTCTTCCAGCCGATCGATTTCTTCGGCGATGGCCCGCGCATTCCGATGATCGTCGTGTCGCCGTACTCGCGCGGCGGACACGTCTCGCACACCTACGCCGATCACGCGTCGGTGCTGAAGTTCATCGAGCGCAACTGGCGCCTGCAGCCGGTGACCGGCCGCAGCCGCGACAATCTGCCCAACCCGATTCACGTGAAGGGCAACCCGTACGTGCCCGTGAACATGCCGGCGATTGGCGACCTGTTCGACATGTTCGACTTCAGTCCGGGAAAGAGCGACCACCAGCAATAGGCCGGCGGTAGGCAAGACGAGGCGTGTCTCGATTGGATACGATGGGGTCGGAGCTTATCCATGAAGAGACACGCCCTTTTGTTCATCCTTCTGCTTGTCATCGGCGCGTCACTTGTCGCGGCGCCGCAAACGCCAGGCGCCCTCGACACCGCCGCGATCGACAAGGCTTTCGGCATGACCGGTCAGCTGCAAGGCGACGTCTATCGCATCAGTATGCCGCGCACCGATCTGGCCGTCACGGTCCACGGCATCGCCATCAAGCCCGGCCTCGCGCTCGGCAGCTGGGCCGCGTTTCGGAAGGCCGGCGCCGACGCGGTCGTCCACGGCGACCTCGTGCTCACGGAAACCGAAATCAACCCGCTGATCTCTAAGCTTCAGGCCGGCGGGTTTCAAATCACCGCGCTCCACAATCACCTGCTGGAGGAGACGCCGCACGTGATGTACCTGCATTACTGGGGACGAGGCGCCGAGGCCTCGCTCGCGGCGACGCTTCGGGGGGCGCTGCAAGGGACGAAGACGCCGCTCACGAGCGCACCCGCGCCGGCGGCCGGCGCGCCGCAGCCCGATCCGGGATTTGACGCGGCCGCGATGTCGGCGGCGCTCGGCAAGACCGGGACGGTGCGCGGTGGCGTGATGTCGGTGTCCATTCCGCGGCCGGAGAAGATCATGATGATGGACGTGGAACTGCCGCCCTCGATGGGCATGGCGACGGCGATCAACGTCCAGTCGGCCGGCGGAGGCAAGGTCGCGGCGACCGGCGATTTCGTGATGATCGACTCGGAGGTCAATCCCATCGCGAAGGCGCTGCGATCGCACGGCATCGCGATCACCGCGCTCCACAGCCACATGATCCACGGCACGCCGACGCTCCAGTTCATGCACTTCTGGGCCGAGGACACGCCGGCGAACGTGGCGGCCGGGCTGAAGGCGGCGATCGACCTGCTGGCCAGGTGAACCGCGGGCCAAGCCCGGCTCGGGAATAGAATCGTGGCGGCGGGACATCGATTAGGCAGGGGGCAGCGATGACCAGACGACGTTTCCTCGCGTCCGGCGCGGCGGCCGTGGCTGGCGCCTTCACGGTGTCGATGCGGACGCTGTCCGGGCAATCCTTCGAGGTCAGCTACACCGATGCCGAGTGGAAGGGACGGCTGACGCCCGATCAATACGCGGTCCTGCGGCACGAGGCGACGGAGCCGCCGTTCAGCAGCCCGCTCGACCACGAAACGCGGCGCGGCACGTATGCCTGCGCCGGCTGCGCGCTCGATGTGTTCTCGTCGACGACCAAGTTCGACAGCGGCACCGGCTGGCCCAGCTTCTGGGCGCCGCTGAATAAAGCCGTGCTCACGAAGAGAGACACGTCGCTCGGCATGATCCGCGATGCCGTCTTCTGCCGCCGGTGCGGCGGGCACCTCGGACACGTGTTCGACGACGGCCCGAAGCCGACGGGCCTTCGCTACTGCATCAACGGCGTGGCGTTGACGTTCAAGCGGGCGGCGGACCCCTCGGGTTGGTCACTGTAGGAGTTGTCTATGTCAAAGTTCTCGCGAATCCTTGTTCCTGGCCTCATCGGTGTCGCCGTGCTCGCGGTCACGCTCAACGGCAAGATCGCCGCACGCGACAGCGCGAAGGCCGTCCCCGCGCCGCTCGTCGACGAGCCGGCGGGGAGCCAGACGTCGGAGATCGCGGTTCTCGCCGGCGGGTGCTTCTGGGGCGTGCAGGGCGTCTATCAGCACGTGAAGGGCGTGACGAACGCGCTGTCGGGTTACGCCGGCGGCGCGCAGAACACCGCGGAGTACGAGCGCGTGAGCGGCGGCAGCACCGGCCACGCGGAGTCCGTGCAAGTCACGTTCGATCCGCGCGTGATCACCTACGGCAAGGTGCTGCAGATCTTTTTCTCGGTCGTCCACGATCCCACGCAGCTGAATCGCCAGGGCCCTGACGTCGGCACGCAATATCGATCGGCGATCTTTCCGGCCAATGCGGACCAGGCCAACGTCGCGCAGGCGTACATCGCGCAGCTCAATCAGGCGCGCGTGTTCAACACCGCGATCGCAACGAAGATCGAGCCGGGCCGCGCGTTCTATCCGGCCGAGGGCTACCACCAGGATTACCTCGACCACAACCCGACCAGTCCGTACATCGCCTACAACGATCTGCCGAAGATCGACGATCTGAAACACGTGTTTCCGGATCTGTACCGCGCGAAGCCGGTGCTCGTGGGACGCTGATCGCGATGCGTCCAGCGATGCTGGCGATTGCGGTCGTCGGCGTCACGGCGTTCGTCGCCGCGTCGGGCACGGGTTTGCTCGCGCAGCAGCCCGCGCTCGATCCCCAAGGGTCCGTCGCAGTGGTCGTGACGTACGCCGACGGCCGGCGTACCCCGATGACGGTCGGTCCAAACAGCGGCGGCGCGTGGACGAACGTGTTCCCTCGCGTGGCAGGCTGGGCGCCTCCGGGAAATGACGTTCCGGTTGGCGCGATCAACTACGTCTGCGCGCGCACGGCCGAAGGCGTGCGAGTCGCGATCAGCGTCTATCGGGGGTCGCAGCGGACCAGCGCGGATCCGATCACGACCGTGACGGTGACGCCCGATCGTCCCGTGGTCGTCGACAAGGAACTGCGCGCCGTGGGCGTCGAGGCGGTGACGCTGACGCTGACGGCGTTGACGATGCCGGACGCACCGTTGCCCGTGGTGACCGCGGTATCGCCTGACATCGAAGTCGTGAACCTCAGCATGGTCGAGAAGCCCGTGCCGAGGTACATCCTGCGTCTGACCAACCATTCCGCCAAGGCCGTGCGTTCGCTCGAGGTTGAGTTGACTCGCGGGGGCCGCCCCGCCAGGTCGATAAAAGCCGCTGATGATGAGGGCCAGGTCCTGATGGCTCCGGGCGGGAACGTGGGGCTTCAACTCCAGATACCGACGGGCCGCGCGGGCGCGGGCAGTGCGGTCGCGCTGGCGCCGGCCGACGGCATCGTCATCTCGTCGGTGCTGTGGGCCGACGGTTCGTTTTCCGGTGATGCGTCGTGGGCTCGCGATGAGGCAGTCCTCTATTTCGGCCAACGCTTCCAGCTAGCGCGCGTGATCGCGGAGCTGGAGCGGGCGCGCGCCGCCGGGCCGGGCGCGACGGTCGCGGGACTCCGGACCGCGCTCGGCAACCTGCCGGTCGAGGCCACCGACGGGATAGTCGACGAGGCGCGTCAGAATCTTGCTCCGGGCCTCGCGATGTCACCAGCCGACGCGCTGCACCTGCTGAACCTGTCGCTATCGCGAATGCGGAAGCTGGCGTTGGACGATCTCACGGACTTCGAATCCGGGCCGCCGCTCGCCGGCGCCTTGCAGGCGTGGCTCAAGACCGAGGTTGAACGCTACCAGCGCTGGCACGACCGGCTGGCCGCGCGCTGAATTCGTCACCGACTCATCGTCCCCGCGTCAGCAGAAAATACAGCACGATCGACGCGACGAAGAAGAACAGGAAGGTCGCGACCGCCGTGCCGAGCGCCATGCGCCGCGGATGCTGATCCATCCGCAGCATCCGCTGGCGGTACTCGTTGAGGCTGATGACGTACGCGCAGGCGGCCGCAAGACCGCCGAACATCACGCCGATGAAGACGAAAAAGGCCAGGCCGTCATGGTAACGCACCAGGGTTGATTCCTCGGCGCGCCGCGGGCTACAGTGACCTCACACACTTTTGCCCAGGAGAATCACCATGGCCCGTCGCCATCTGCTCTGGAGTTCCGCGCTCATCGTCGCTGCGGTTGCGGTTGGATTCGCTCAGGCCCCGCAAAAGGCCACGGCCACGCTGAAGAACGCGCAAGGCGTGGAAATCGGCACGGCGACGATCGCGCCCACGACCCGGGGGACGGCGGTGACGATCAACGCGTCGTTCACCAAGCTGCCGCCCGGTACGCACGCCATCCACATCCACACGGTGGGGAAGTGCGAGGGGCCCGACTTCGCGAGCGCGGGTGGGCACCTCAACCCTGCGTCGAAGCAGCACGGCAAGGACAACCCGAACGGCTCGCACGCCGGCGATCTGCCGAACTTCGAGGTGGCCGCCGATGGCACGGCCACGATCTCCTACGCTGTACCTGACGTCACCTTTTCGGACGCGTCGTTGTTCCATGCCGGCGGGACCGCGCTCGTCATTCACGCGGCCGCCGACGATTACAAGACCGATCCATCGGGCAACGCCGGCGCGCGCATCGCCTGCGGAGTGATTCAAAAGTAGCGAGGGTTTAGACCGCTTGCCGGATCGTCGTGGCGTGGGCGTCGCCCGCGGCCGGCTCGGCCATGCGCGAATCGACGCGCCGCAGGTCCTGGTCGCCGAGCACCGTGCGCACCGCGTCGAGTTGATCCGGACCGGGCCGGCCGAGGCGCTGTTCGAGGGCGGCGAGCGGTGACATCGCGCCCGAGAGAATGTCGAACGCCCACGACCGATCGATTTGCGCCTGCAGACGTCGCGCGCTGTCGCCGTGCCGCGCGAGCACGAGGAGCCAGCGGCCTGGCCGCTCGTGCAGCTCGAGCACCTGACCACGCCGGTGCAGGTCGAGCGCGGCCGTGTCGAATCGATGGATGACGAACGGCTCGCCCGTGACCTCCGGCTGGTCCATGCGCGGCGACTCCAGCCGCGTCATCAACGCCTCGACGTCGCGCCGACGGCCTTCCCACGTGTCCCGCTCATCGCCAGCGGCGTTCGCGTCGGCGAGCAGGCGAGACTCACACTCCGTCCAAATGCCGTGGAAGGCCGCGGTCGCGGCGTCTCGCGGCGCGAACGCCGCGAGCGGCATGCGGCGTAGCGACATCTGTTCGACGACGCTCGCATACGGAACGAGACTGGCGAGGAAGACGTCGGGGTAGTCGCGCGACCAATCAACCGCCTGCCGGTGCAGGGTCTTGCGACGATCGACCATGCTGAAGAACGCCGCCAGACTCGCCTTCGACTCCGAACGGTCCGCCCACTTCATCAGGCGGGCCAGGGTGCGAAGCGAGAGCACCGTCGGGACGGTCGGCACGAGCACGGCATCGGCGGCCGCGAAGATGCCCTCCGTGAGCAGCGTGAAGCCGGCCGGGCAATCGAGAAAGACGAGGTCGTAGTCGCGGCCGAGCGTGTCGATGAGTGTCCGCACAACGCGCTTCGGCTTGCCGGCCTCGTCGAGCAGGCGATCGAGTTTCCGGTACGCGAAGTCGGCCGGCAGCAGATGCAAATTGGCGTAGTCGGTTTCCTTGATGGCCTCGAGGAACGTCTCGGCGCTCGGGAAATGTTTGCCGCCGAATCCGTCGACGCGAGGCCGTATGCGAAAGGCAAAGCTCGCCGCCGCCTGGGGATCGAGATCCCACACCAACACGCGCCGGCCGGCCGCGGCCGCCAGATATGACAGGTTCACCGCGGCCGTGGTCTTTCCCACGCCGCCCTTCATGTTGTAGACGGCGACGACTTTCATCGGACCCGCTCCTCGTCGATCACTCGTCTGAACGCGCGCCGGCAAGCGGCTGCGGTGGCACACGCTCGGAACTCACCCAACTGGTCGACGGCTTCCGTGCGGAGCCGATCGCGGCGTTGACGGCTGCGCTCAGCGAGTTGACCGAGCGCCACCATGGCGTTCGCCGGCCCGCCTCCAGTTCCAAGCGAGCGGGCCAGGTCCAGCAGACGGATCTCCTGGACCTGCGCGTCGTTGAAGTCGCCGAGCACGCGCTGCACTTTTTTCAACGCCGACAGCACGTGGTCGCGCGCGTCCGCGACGTAGAACGACGAGGTGACGTCGACCAGATAGCGCAGCTTCTTGGCGAGGATGCGCACTTCGTGCAGGTGCGCGGGATCGGTATGCTCGTCGATCGCCTCGCCGCTCCGGATCAACCGCTTGCTCAGCCGCCACGCGCGGTGTGCGACCACGTCGGCGAGGGGGCGTCTGGCGTCTGGCGCCGGGGACGTGAGCGCGACGGGCCGCGACAGGAACTGCTGCCAGTCGGCGAGTAGTGTCCGGTAGCGCGCGCTGTCGAGCGCCTCGAGCACCGTTCGCCGCGCGCGTGTCTGTTCCTGGCCCAGAAACTCGATGACCGCGTTCATGTCCGCGTCCGGCACGTTGCCGGCTTGACCGCGCAGCGTCAGCACGAGCACGTCCAGATCGCGCAGTAGGCCCGTCTGCTGGCCCAGCCACGCAAACTCCGCGGAGAAGTGCTCGACCACCTCCGCGGGAAACACGTGCTTGAGCTGGCGGACGAGCGATCGCGTCCGACGGAGCGCGACGCGGAAGTCGTGGAGGAACTCGGTGTCGAGGTTGGCGCGCAGGCCCGGCTCGTTGACGAGCAGGATGCCGACGAGCGCGCGGTGGATCGCGCGGGCGCCCGCTTCGGCGCGGACGTCCGGCGCGAGGTCGATCTCGAGCGTCGGTACGTCCAGGGCGACGCCGGCGTGCTGGAGGATCACGGTCTCGCCGCCGTCCGGACACGACGTGATGCCTGGGCGGCTCTCGATCACCGGTTTCAGCCGCTCGTAGACGTCTTCGTAGCCGCGGAGCCCGGTCAGCGTCACGAGGGTCGGCAGCGGCTTCCACGGGCTTCGCGGCGCCGGCCGGCGGACGTGGCCGGATTCGATCCGCAGGCGCGCGACGGTCTTGTCCCGGTCGTCGAGGATGTCGAAGAGCGATTCGTGTTCCTCTGCGTCAGCTTGCGGCAGCAGCCGCCGCACGCCGATCACGGGCGCCACTGCCTGTTGGAGCGGGCCCGCCGGCAAGTCCCACGCGAAGTGCGCGGGCTGCGTCAGGCGCACGGTCAGCGCCGCACGTCCGTCGCGCGGCTGCCACGCCACGATTGCGGCCTCGTCGACGCCCGTCCGCCTGAGGCGCGCGCCCGCTCTCCGGACGCGGCCATCGAACGTGTCGAGCACGGTGAATCGATGGCGCCCGATGGCGTGCTGACGCGTGCGGAGCAGCGCGCACAGGCTGTCAGTCATCGCCGCCCGCGACATGTCGCCGCTGACGAGGTAGACAGACTCGCGTGCGGCAAGTTCCTGGCCCCCGTCGGTCGCCACGTTCAGCGTTCCAGTCGAACGGTGCGGACGGATCGAGTGAGGCCGTGAATGAAGCCTTGCAGCTCTTCCTGGAGGTGGTCGGCGGCGTCGGTCACGCGCATCCAGCGCCGGCGTCGCAGTTTGTCTTCCATCCACTCGTCCATGACGGTCGTCACGCGCATCAGGTAAACATCAACGAGGCATGGGCCGTGGCCGTTCTTGTGTCGGTACCGCCCGAGTCGTCTCCTGGCCACGACTCCCCGCAGGCCGGCTTCTTCTTCCGCCTCGCGGATGGCGGCATCGCGAGCGCGCTCGCCCTGGTCGATGCAGCCCTTCGGCACGATCCAGCCCTTGCCTTTGGAAGTGGTGACGAGCGCCACTTCGAGGCGCGCTTTGCGGATTCGGTAGGGAATCACCGCGGCCTGCCGGCGTACACGCGCCATCGCTGCCTCCTGTCGGGAGTCGTGCGACAGGAACGTACCAAAGGCGCGTCAGAAGTACAAGGAGGAGCGACGCCCGTCAGCGATCTCGAGGTCTCACGTGAGCCGTCGCGCTGCCACGTTGCGCCACGTAGGGTAGGAGGAAGGCATGTCTGGAATGATCACTCGGCCCCGTCCATCATGGCTCGTCACGACCGGCTGGAGCACGGCGCCTGCGGTTGCCGTCCTGGCGCCTCTCGAGCAGCAACGCCTCGGTGGCGACCGTGCCGGCCTCAATCACGGCGTCGATGAGGAAAGGGTCGCCGATCGCTGGAAACACATTCCCGGTCACAACCGTTGCCGGCGCTGCGGGCTGCGCCACCATCTCGGCCCAGGTGGGCACGAGCGCGCCGCTCTCCACTCTGCTCCTGGTCCAGCCGGCGACATCGTCAGGTGACGTCGTGCAGCTCCGTCTGGCCGCGAGCTCGGTGGCCGAGGGCCAGTCGACCACGCCTCGCTCTTCGTCACGCAGCCGGTGACCTCGCTACAGGTCGGCAGCAGTAGTCCCTCGGCGACGGTTCCCGCGAGCGTCACGCTGAACCCGAACGAGATGGGCGTGGCCGTTGGCAATTTCACGGTCAACACATTGCGTGTCACGACGACAGGCTGCGCGGTGATCACGGCGACGCTCGGCAGCTCGAAGGGTCGCGCGCTGCTGAAGATCACGCCGCTGTTTGTGGGCTGATTGCCGCCGCCCGGTGGTGTTGAGCTCCGCGATTTCGTTGGTCTGCGGATCGACGAGACCGCGGAGCTTCCGTGCAAGGGCTCAGTACACGATCGACCCGTCACCCGTGAGCTGCCCGGTCCCTGTCACAAGAGAAGCCGTTCCTACGTCGGTCATGCTTCCCGACGCGCCATCGAGTCGGCCCGTGCCGCCGGAGAACGTCTCCGTTCCAGAGAACGTCACGCCGCCCGACTGGTCGATCGTTCCCGTTCCGACAAAGCTCGAGTGGAGCTCGTCGCCGTTGGCCGCGGTATAGACCGCCGTGTTCATGATGTTTACAGTCGTCGGGCCAGTCGGAATGACGATCTGCTCAGCGACCACTGTCGTCAACCCGAGATGGAGGAACTGGCACGTCCCCTCGATGTGCAGGGGGCCCGGGCCCGTGAAGACGAATGTCGTGTCGCAGGTCCCACCCATCGGCCGATCGGCATCGGCGGCACGACCGGCCGCAGCCGACGGCAATACCGCGCACACACCCAGGATCAACGCGAGCGACGACGAAGTTCTGGTGAACGCCGACATAATGCCTCCCTCAGTTGGATGAACTCAGGACCGCTAGCTAGCACATACTTCGCCGGAAGTCAGGCGTGGAAACGAACTCGCCCCTCCCGTTGCAAATTCGCTGCAGGCAAGAGGCGCGAAAAGTGGTCGGGGCGGCGAGATTCGAACTCGCGACCCCCTGCGCCCAAGGCAGGTGCGCTACCAGGCTGCGCTACACCCCGAAGATCCCTAATCTTACTGCGGTTTGTCGGCGCTCGTCGGGTCGCGCGATCAGGATCCGTGCCGCCGCGTACGGGACGTGATGACGGGCATGACATTTGAAGCCTACCGCGGCTCGTTCACTACGCCCGGCGGCTGGCTGTCAAGATTGCTGACTTCCGCCTGGCAAGAAGGAGCGACAACACTCCGGATGTCACCAGGACACTGCTGGCCGGTTCGGGTGCTGTGGTTGGTTCCGACGACCGTGGTGTGAGGGTCCAGTCGCCGAGACTGTTGAAGTCCTGACTGAAGCGTGGATCAAGGACGTTTATCGGCCGATCGCCTTCAAGGCTGCGTGGGCCGCAGAGTCCAACGCAAAAATCGAACTCGAAAAACACGTGTGTACTGAAACCCGAGTGAAGACCGAACCACCTGGTGGTGAGCGGTTGGAAGTCCGGGACAGGGCACTCCTTGAACATGATCTGGATTCCGAGCAACGTGCCGGCGGGGACCCCGCACAGCATGTCGACACTCGGAAAGACGACGTTGGCACGACCGGTGAAGTCGTATGTAAAGCCCTCCCAGGTGACAGTGAAGGCGCTAATCGAATTCAGCGCGCTGTCGTAGGTAAACGATCCGGAGGAAGGCAGGAGAGAGCCGGTTTGAAGTGTGAACCCGATGTCGTAGGTGATGGGCGCCGCGAAGGCTGGCGGTGGTCCGACCAGGACGCCGACGAGAGCGCAGGGGGTTAGGACTGCCAGGGCCGCTCTCCTCATGAGTATCCTCCTCCGACGACACTGTCTTCGTCAGTTCGTCGGCGACTATGGCAGGTTGGCGCACCGCAATTGTCAGAGCGGTGCAAGATCTTAGTGAGATTGTGGTTACGTTTGTGCCGCTCCGAGAACTTCCGCTGACTCGATCGCCTGACTAAACCCTCGCCGGCCCGCGCACAAGGCACGGGCCTGCGAGCGTGACTCACTTCGTCCGCGTCGAGAACACGCCAGTCCGCAGGTACGGCAGCTGATCCAGGTTGGACCATCCGTGCGTTCACCTGGCCATGACAGGTCTGGCCGGTCGGACGAGCTTGACCTGGATGGTCAGCGGGCTGCCCGGCGCCACCGTGCCTCCCAGCGGGAACGTGAACGAGTGTCGTGCGACAGGAACGTACCAAAGCCGCGTCGGAAGTACAAGACGGGGCCGCCACGGCGTGCGGGGTGTTCGGGCTCGGGGCGCTGGCCGAATCCGTCAGAAGTGGCTTACTTTTATCGTGTACGTGAGCGGCTCGGTGACCGTTGGCGCGGCCGGGTTATCGAAGACCAGCACGCAATACGCGCCGGCGAGAAATGGCGACGTGGTCGTCGCCAGCTCCGCGCCGACGGCCGCCGCGGGAATGGTGAGTGCCGCCGTGCAGACACCCTGGTTCAGCGACCCGAAACCTACACCGATCGTGATGTTCTGCGGCGTCTGGTTCGCGACCGTCGCCAGGGCGGTGACCGTAATGCTCGCGTTGCTCGTGCCCCGGCATAGGCGACCGTGAAGGTATGACTGTCCGTCCCGAGCGGGTTAATGGTCCCTGTGAACGTATCGCTGACGACGGTCGGGTCGACCACGGGAGCCGTCGGGCTGGAGCTGCCACAGCCAGCCGCGGCCGCGATAAGGAAAGGAAAGAAGGCACCGAGGAACCCGCGTCGCACCATGGCCTGCCTCTGATGCCAAACCCGAGCCAACGTCGAAGCTGCGCCGAATTGGCTGATTCTCGCGCGTGCGCCGTCCTGGCGCAAGGAGTGCCGCCTGGCAGGGACAATCAATCGAACACCGGTCGGGGCGGAGAGATTCGAACTCGCGACAGGGGCGAGTCGAAGTCCTCCGAGGATGCCGCCGCCGATCTCATCGATATCGTGCGGTCGTACTTGAAGTGACCGCACGTGAGGCCACGCGGGCGCCTCCGGGTCGCAGACCGTTGACAGCCCCGCGTGGACTCGCTAGCCTCCTACGAGTGGGATTCCGGGTCGCGTGCATCGGGATGGCTCTCCACGTGGCCACGCTCGGCGCGACGCCGTTGTGGTCGTCGGCCGGCGCGGAGAGCAGCGCGGCAGCGGCGTGCTGTCGGCGCGGGGCGGAGGCGAGCTGCCCAATGCGGCACCACACGGACCATGCCGCGCCGATGACGCACACTCGGGACGGGGGCGGCCCTGACTGCCGGATCTGCAGTCGCGGGCCGACAGGACTCGAGCTGCTCCCGGCCGGTCTGGTGAGTCTCGTCGTGCCGCGGCTCGTCTTCGCGCCGCGGTTCCTCGAGACAGCGAGTCCCACCGATCCCCGTTCCACTCCGCTCGACACGCCACACGCACCGCCCGGCCCTCCGCCCAGGACGTCGACCAGCAGCCTCTAGCGTCAGCAGAGTCTGGCTCAGTGTCGGGCTGCGCCTCGGCGCACGGCCGACGCGCGAACTCCACGTCGTCTTGGTCACGAAAGGGCCCGCAACATGCGCACGCGTACAGTCACGTTCACTCTCGCGATCCTTGTTTTGGCAGCCACGGCCGCTGCCGCCGCGGTTGGCAGCCTCCACGGGGTTGTTCACGACCCACAACATCGACCGGTGCCGGGGGCAACCGTCACGCTCTCGGCGCGCCATTCTGACTGGCGACAGACGACGGTCACCGACGCCGCCGGCGAGTTCTTGTTCAAGGAAGTGCCGATCGGCGACTACTCGCTCACGGTCACGCTCTCAGGTTTCAGAACGGCCGCGTCCGACGTGACGATCGTCTCGGGGGCGTCACCAGTCGTTCACGTCCCGCTCGACCTGGGCGGCGTCAACCAGTCGGTGGATGTCTCGGCGAGCCCGGACGCCAGTGCGGGCCGCACGGTTACGCCGACCACGCTCGTTGGAAAACGCGACGTCGAACGGACGCCCGGCGCCGACCAGACGAACAGCCTGAAGGCCATCACCGCGTTCGTCCCCGGCGCGTACATGGTGCACGATCAGCTGCACGTCCAGGGCGGACACCAGGTGAGCTGGCTCATCGACGGCATCACCGTTCCGAACACGAGCATCGCGTCGAACGTCGGCCCGCAGATCGACCCGAAAGACATGGACTATCTCGAGGTGCAGCGCGGCGGGTACGACGCGAGTTATGGCGACCGGACCTACGGTGTGTTCAATGTGTCGCCCCGCACGGGATTCGAGGGCAATCGGCAGGCCGACCTCCTCGCGACCGCCGGGAACTTCAGCCAGGCGACCGGTCACTTCAGCATGGGCAGTCATACCGAGCGGGTCGCGTACTACGGCAGCGTCAGCGGCAACGGCACCGATCTCGGGCTCGACCCGCCCACCGCTGACGTGCTTCATGCCCGAGCGACGGGGGGCGCGGGCTTCGGATCAGTCATCTTCAACGCCAACACCGCCAATCAACTCCGCTTCGTCGCCTCCGCCCGTCGGGATACCTACGAGATCCCGAACACCCCGGACGATCACGCGGCAGGGGTGGACGACACCGATCGCGAGCACGACGCGTTCGTGAACATCTCGTGGGTGCGATCGATCAACACACACACGGTCCTCACGGTGGCGCCCTTCTATCATCAGAACAGCGCGGATGTACTGGGCGGTCCGCTCGACGAGCCATCGAGCGCTTCGGTACGGAGACGATCGGACTACCTCGGCGCGCAGGTCTCGATGTCGGTGACCCGGGGTGCGCACGATCTGCTAGCCGGTTTCTACGGGTATCACCAGCACGACCGGCAGTCGATTGACGTCACGGTCGCCGACGAAGCCCTGCCGCCCGTGTCAGTGATGGGCACGCCCTCGGGCCACACCGAAGCGATCTTCGTTCAGGATCGATTTGCGGTCACGCCATGGTTCACGATCAATGCCGGCCTGCGGGGCACGTTCTACTCGGGCGGGGTGTCCGAGTCGGTGGCGAGCCCGCGCATCGGCGCCTGGGTGCAGCTGCCGATCGGGTGGATCGTCCGGGGGTCGTACGGTCATTACTATCAGGAGCCGCCGCTGCAGACGGCCTCCGGACCGTTTCTGGATTTCGTCACCAGCGAGAACCTGGGATTCATCCCGCTGCGCGGCGAACGCGACGATCAGTTCCAGGCTGGGTTGACGGTGCCGGTTCGGGGCTGGTCGGTCGATGCCGGCGCGTTCCACACGCATGCGAAGAACTTCTTCGATCACAACAGCGTCGGCGAATCCAATGTGTTCTTTCCGCTGACGATCGAGAACGCCTACATCCGTGGAGCCGATCTCTCGGTGCGATCGCCGCGCATCTGGCGGACCGGCCAGGTCCATCTCGCCTATGCGTATCAGATCGCTGAGGGACAAGGCGGCATCAGCGGTGGGCTGACCGACTTCTCGCCGCCTGAAGATGGCCGTTTCCCGCTCGACCACGATCAACGGCACACGCTCAGCGTCGGCTTTGATGCGGACGTTCCGGGTCGCGTGACGCTCGGTGCGAACCTGTATTACGGATCAGGATTCGTGAACGGCGAGGGCCCGGACCATCTTCCGGGCCACACACAGCTCGATGTCACCGTGGGGCAACGGCTGAGGTCGAACATGACGGTCTCGTTCACGGCGCTCAACGTCTTCAACGAGAGCGTGCTCATCGATAACAGCGAGACGTTCGGCGGTACACACTGGAGCCGGCCGCGCGAGATGTATGTCGCGCTGCGCTTCCGGTTTCACTACTAACAGCGCGAGAACCCGTTCGCTGAGTAAATGGGCGGCTGGTCCGAGGGACGAAGTCCGTCGGAGCACGGCGCGAGCGAGCGGTGCGAGCGAGCCACGCGAGCGGAGCGGGGCGTCGGGGCCCCGCGAGTGAGCGTGTCAGGGAGTCCGAGGGACGAAGTCCCTCGGAGCAATATTTGGTCGGGGCGGCGAGATTCGAACTCGCGACCCCCTGCGCCCAAGGCAGGTGCGCTACCAGGCTGCGCTACACCCCGACCCTAGAACATTAGGATTTTACTGCGATCGTTCTCCAATATCCGCCCAACTGTCGCAAAACTGTCCCAAAATCTCGTACTGTCCCAAAACTCCGACAGTGCCTGATTGGCGAATTTACTTAGCAACTCGCGCGATCAGTCCCACACCAATGAATCGGATACTGGCGAGGAAATTGAGCAAAAGGCAGGTGCCTGCCTGCTGCGGCCCTGCGCCGGTACTCGAGGACGCCAGTCAAAGAGACATCGTCTTGTTTGCCATCCGGACCATGGCGCGCCCGACGGCAGGGGTTTGATCTCCTGGCGGGGATTTCCGTGTCAGGCATGGCGCGTGATCGTTGCGAGCGGTTGTGCTGTTGGCTCTGATGCCCTCGCTGGCGCCACTTTTTCTTCTGTTGTCATGGACTTCCAGTACGTGCCGTAGTAGTGTCTGAAATCGCCCTCCAGAAAATCGAATTCAGCTCAGCTTCGTCCCCGCGCGAAGACCCTGACGCCCCCTGCGCCAGAGGAGGCATGACATGGCGACCGAGCAGGTCGGGAAGCCGAAGTGGCCCACGCTCGTCGAGCAGCTCAAAGAGTCGAACGTCAAGAAGGGCAGTGCGCTCGAAAAGCTGGTCAAGAACAATCAGGACTTCGCGATGCTCTGGCCGCAGGAGGCCACTGACAAGCTGCGCATTCCGCTGTGGCTGCGCGTCCACTTCCGCAAGAACCATCCCGAGCTCGAATTCGATCCGAAAGATGCAACCGGCGGCTACCCACTGGCCCTTCGGGATCTCTATCTCTGGATGATCCAGAACCAGGACTTGAAGCCCCAGGGAAAGAAGAAGGCCTGAAGACGCGTCCAGGAGGCAAGCATGGCGACCAACGTTCGCATCTCGGGCGCCAACCCCGGGGATCCGCGCGAAGAATCCGACATTCGTTTCAATTACGGCAACATCAGCCAGATCATCTGCGCGTCCACGAAGCTCAGCGCCAATCAGCCGATGTCGTTCTCGACCGACGGCGGCGCGACGTGGTCGCAGGCGAGCCTGCCGACCGTCTCCACCGACGTGCGACAGGGCGATCCGACGATCGACTGGACGTCGGACGGCACGGCCTGGACGGTGACGATCGGCATCACGGCGATGAACGCGACGCTCATTATGCGCACGTTCAAGTCGGTCGATCAGGGCGCGACGTGGACGTTCGACTCGGACGTCGGCGGCGGCCAGACGGCGATGGACAAGCAGGCGCTGTGGGTCGATCACAGCCCGACGTCGCCGAACAAAGACAACATGTATTTGATCTGGCACAACGGCAAGCCGACGTTTGTGTCCAGGCGTGTCGGGCCGGGTGGCACGTGGGGCGCGCCGGTGCAGGTGACGGGCTCGGAGACGACGGGCACAGGCACGGGCAGCGACATCAAGACGAACCAGAGCGGCGACGTGTTCGCGTTCTGGCACGACACCGGCGGCCGCGGCAATTTCGTGGCGAAGTCCACCGACGGCGGCCAGACCTTCGGAAAGCCCGTCAAGATCTCGACGACGAGCGCCTCGCATCAGCCCGGCGTGCCTGCACAGAACGGCCGGCAGGTGCTGATTTATCCGTCAGGCGCCGCGTGGAAGACCGCGACCGAGGACGTGGTCGTCATGTGCTGGATGGATCTGGCCGGCGGCGATGACTGCGATTCGGACGGCGAGGCGCCCGGCAGCGACGTCAACTCCAACTGCAAGACCAGAATCTTCTTCGCGCGCTCGACCGACGGCGGCGCCACGTGGGGATCGCCGTTCAAGCTCAACGATCAGAACGCGAAGAACGATCAGATCTTTCCGCGCCTGGCGCTCGACGAAGCGACCGGCGCGATCATGGTCGTCTACTACGACACGATTCTCGATCCCGGCCGCCTCAAGACGAACCTGTGGATGCAGCAGTCCTTCGACCGCGGCGCGTCGTGGACGGCGGCGATCCGGATAACGACGCAGGAGACGGACGAGACGTCGGCGGGCGCCGAGAGCGACTTCCAGTACGGCGACTACATCGGCCTCACGGGATTTGCCGGCAACTTCTTTCCCTGCTGGACGGATCGGCGGAGCGGCGGCGCCGAAGAAATCTGGGGCGCGCCCCTCACCACCAACGCCATCAACTTCATCATCGAAAAGAGCACGTTCGGCAAGGACGAGGTCACGATCGGCGCCCAGTACGCGCCGGCGTACTGGCTGCAGGTGTCGGGGTTCTCGAACGCGCAGCTGGGCCTCACGAGCGCCGGAGCGCTCAACCAGGCGCCAAATCCCGCGCCCGTCATCACGGTGACGGTCGATCCGTCGCTCAACCCTGGACTCACCGCGGCGCAGCTCGCGACGATCGGCGCCAACCTGCCGACGATCAATCAGTTCGGCCCAGTGCCCATCATCCCCATCGATCCGACGCTCGCGCAGGACCCGCAAACCTTTCTCTATCCCTACACGGTCGTGTTCACGTCGGTGGCGGCGTTCAACGCGCTGCAGCCGGACGAGTTCGTGGTGCTAACGCTCAACGCGTCGCTCACGGTCGGACAGATCACACGCACGGCTTCAGCGGACATCGAGCTAGTCGCCGGCGAGAACCCGTACTACGAGAACGTCAATCCCGCGGATCCGGCGAAATTCCCGCACTGGCTGAGCTTCGACTTGCGGCTCTTCAAGATGACCGTGCCGCCGAATCAGACGAAAGATCGCTTCAACGCGACGATGACCACCAATCCGGCGGACGCGCCAGGATTTATCGCGAGCGTCATCTCGAACCTGACGTCCGGGAGCGGCGTCGTCGGCAGCGACAGCTTCGAGTCCGGCCTCTCGCAGGACGAACAAGGTTCGGCGCTCGAGTTCCTTCAGAAAGACGACGACGGCAACTTCGTGTTCAATTTTGCGGTCGCGCGGGTGCGCCTCAAGGGCAACACGGCGGGCGCGCAGGCGGTCAAAGTGCGCGTGTTCTTCCGCATGTTCAATGCGGCGTCGACGCACACCGACTTCAACCCGAACACGACGTACAGGTTTCACTCGGACGGCGCGCTGAACGGCGTGAAGGTGCCGCTGCTCGGCGTGCAGAACGATCAGAACGGCACGCCGGAATATGTGACGATCCCGTGTTTCGCCGTGCCCAGAGTCAATCTCGCGGGCCCGGCGGACATGAACGATCAACCCGAGGACACGCCGAACGCGTACACGATCGACGTCAATCCCGGCGTGGAAGTGGATTCGTTCTTCGGTTGCTGGCTGGACATCAACCAGCCGCAGCAGACGTTCCTCGTCCAGACCGTGCCGGCCAACGTCGATGGTCCGTTCTCCGGGACCCTGTCGTCGTTCAACGAAGTCATCACGAAGGCGCCGCATCAATGCCTGGTCGCCGAGATCAGGGTCGACGATACGCCAATCCCGCTCGGCGCGAACTCGGCGACCTCGGACAAGATCGCGCAACGCAACATCGCGTGGATCGATGGACCGAACCCCGGCGTGTTCGAGTCGCGACGCATGCCCCATCCGTTCGAGATCAAACCATCGTCTCCGCAGGCGTCGGCGCTGGACGAGCTGATGGTGCTGTGGGGCAATACACCGAATGGCAGTCAGGCACAGTTCTACCTGCCGGCCCTCGACGCGAAGGAGATCGTGGGCCTCGCGCAGGCGGTGCACGGCTCGACGCGGCTCAAGGTCCTCGATCCGCACACGCTCCAGGTGCCGGTAGGCGGCGTCACGTTCATTCCGATCCCGCGCGGCGCCGCCCGAAACGCCGGTTTGCTCACGGTCGATCTGCCGGACGGCGTCAAGCGCGGCGACATCTACGAGATCGCCGTGCGCCAGATCACGGAGGACACCGCAACGAGCGGCGGGATCATCCTGCTCGCCAAGCAGCGCGCCGCACGCGCAAAAACACGTGCTCAGACATGGGCGCAGAATCCTGAGCGGTCGTTCAGCTGGCTGCGTCAACTTGGCGCGTTTCAGGTCACGATCCCGATCAGCACGAAGCAGCATCTGCTCTTCCGCGAGGAGCGGCTGTATGCGTGGCTGCTGTTCATCTACAACGCTATCCCGCAGAAGAACCGCTGGCATCTCGTCGTCCGACGGTATCTCGATCAGATCGCGGGCCGCGTTCGCGGATTCGGCGGCGACCCGGGCACGATCGAGCCGTCAGCGACCGGCGACGTGCCACACAAGCGCCACGACCACGACCGGCATCATCTGACCGGCAAGATCGTGGGCGTCATCTACGATCGGTTCGGCGACTTCGAGGGGTTCCATCTCCTGTCGGAAGACGGGCGCGAGCACACGTTCTACGCGCGCGAGCACGCGATCGAAGCGATCGTGCGGCAGGCGTGGCTCGAGCGCATGGTCGTCGCCGTGTACTTCGAGGACCGGCACGTGAAGACGCCCGTGTTGATCGAGCTTCTGCGGGCGCCGAAGCCGTACAAGCCTTAAGAATTGAGCTGACGGCTCACGCGAGGCGCGGCACGGTTGCGGCTGCGAGAAGTCCCAAGCCCCAGACGACTATGCCGGTGACGACGAGCTCGACGGATGAAAGGTAGAGCAGCAGCCCCCACGACCACGCGTGCGAGTACGTCGTCTTTGCCCCAGCCGGCAGCCGCGCCAGGAGCCCCAAGATGCCCTATGGGCTTGGTGCGACGGGGCGAAACATCTGGAATGTCACCTTAGATCGTGGACTTGAGAGCGAGGCTTTGGCCGGATCGGAACTGGTCTGTCGCAAAACTGTCGTAAAACGCATCTTGTTGACGCCATGGAGAATCGCGACTGAGCGAAAGCAGATTCCCCAAGTTGTTGAAAACAAACAGACTCGATCGAACGGTATGGAACCGTTGGAAATAGTCGGTGTTCGCCCAAGGCAGGTGCGCTACCAGGTTGCGCTACGCCCCGACTTCTTAACTCATTGATTTTACGACATGTTCCGACCATGCTCTCCGACTGTCGCAGAACGGTCGCAAAACCCGATCCTGTCGCAAAACTTCCTTAGCCTCGAGCCTACGATTTCCCTTCACTGACCGGCAGGCGCGCGTCGCCGCAGTTCATCGAAAAAGTTGATGCGGACGCGGATGGTCGACGCCGAGGCCGCCTCCTCCTCGCCCTGCAGAATCATCACAAACCGCTGCCCGTCAGGCGTGATGTCGTACCCATGGCCGCCTGGAGAAACCAGCAGGTACGGGCCTTCGAAGACGAGCCGCGGCGCTCCCACGGTGAGCGTTGGGCTCGTCATGACGGGGACGGCCATCAATTGCGGACCGTTCCGATAAAACAACTCACGTCCGTTGCGCGCCCACACGACTTCCACGCCCCCGTCGGTCGACACCTGGCGACGCCCGCCCGATTCCGGAAACGCCTGGACATAGACCTCCCAGCGTCCGCTCTCGTTCGAGATGTAGGCCAGCGCGTGCTCGTCGGGTGAAAGTCGTCCGCCCCACTCGGTAAAGCGCGTCGCGACGATCGGGGCGGCGGCTTTTCGATCGCCCGTGAGATCGACCAGGTTGATGTCGCCGCCCGTCGAGGGGCTGCCGGCCTCCATGATGATCAGGCGGCGTTGATCGCCGGTGATCGACCCTACCCAGAGGGGATGGTCAGAGGAAAATAGGATTTCGGGGCGTCGGCTTCCGTCGACCAACTGTCGACTGATCGTGTGGACTGGCGCGTTCGTGCTGTACAGAACCGCCTTGCCGTCCGGCGACCATTCGGGAAAGTCATTGAGATCCGCCGAGGTCAGAAGGGTAGAGGCACCTGTCGACAACTGATACAGACCGACGTCACGTCGCGCCGCACGGTTCTCGCCGACAATCAGCTGCGATCCGTCTGGCGACAGGCTGAGGTGCCAGAAGGCCTTCGCGCTCGCGGGAATCGGCGTCGCCGCGCCTTGTCGCGTGACCCACACGAGCGTGCGTCGATCGGACGCCGCGGCCTTGACGAACGCGAGCGTCCCGTCGAGCGCAGCGTCGAAGCGGGCGCTACCCAGCCCGGGCGTCGTGGCAACGTTGTCGAGAACAGCAACCGCATGGCCCGTGACCGTAAGGAGTGTTGGATCGAATGGCGCGGCCATGAGCGTGTTGCCCTGCACGTACACCAAATGACCGGACGGCACATAACGTCCGAAGGCGCCCGCCTCCACGATGACCCGCGCCGTGTTGGTTTTCAGGGACGCGACTGCGACCCGATACGCCTCCGGCGTCGACGTGACGACGGTGTACAGCACGCTCGTGCCATCTGGCAGCGATTGAGGCCAGGCATGCCTGAGCTCGTTCTTCGTCGCATCCGGTTTCGTGATCGTCTCGATGGGGCCGCCGTCAGCGGGAATGCGTGAAAGCCCTCCCGCGGCCGTGTCGAAAACGATGGTGTCGTCGGCCATCCAGGCGGCCCCGGACGATGCGCACGACGTGCACAGCGTTTTGACCGGGCCACCGTCAACCGGCACTTTCTTGATGGCGCTGCCGCCACTGAAGCCCAGCCACTGCCCGTCGGGCGAGAAGAACAAACTGTTCGCCTCGAGCGTCCCTTCCAGACGCCGGGCGATGGGATTGTCGAATGGGCGAACATAGATCTGGCCGGCCTCGAACGCGCCGGCGATGTACGCGAGCTTGGCTCCATCCGGCGACAGCACGAAGGTGCGGGCCCCGTTCTTCAGCGTGGGCGTTGACACGTCGAACTGCTTGACCAGCGCCGGTGCCGACGGCGCTCGACGCTGACCCGCGTACCACCCGGCCGTCGCGGCCCCCGCGACCAGCACGATGGCGAGTGCCCCCGTGACGAGGAGCGAGCGCCGCGGACGAACCGGGGACGATGGAGGAGTCGTCCCAGTCGGCTCCTCGAGATCGCTCAGCGCGTCGCCGATGTCGCGGAGTCGCCGACGGGGATCCTTCTCGAGGCATCTCCGCAGCAAACGTCGGATGCTGTCGGGCGTCGAGGCGGGGAGCGCGGCCCACGCGGGATCCTGGGTGAGAATCGCCGCGATCGTGTCGGAAACCGTGTCGGCGTCGAAGAGACGCCGGCCGGTGAGCATCTCGTAGAGGACACAACCGAACGCCCAGATGTCCGCGCGCTTATCGACGGCCCGGCCGCGCGCCTGTTCCGGCGCCATGTAGGCGGCCGTGCCGAGGATCGTGCCGTGCCGCGTCAGGGCCGGCGAAGTCACCGTCGTCGACTCACTCGGCTCGCCGATATCTGACGGGTCGAGCGCCTTCGCGAGACCGAAGTCCAGTACCTTGACGCCGGCGTTCTCGTTGACCTTGATGTTGGCCGGCTTCAGATCGCGATGGACGATGCCTTGCTGATGCGCCGTGTCCAGGGCCCGCGCAATCTGCACTGCAATGGCGAGCGACTGTTCGAGCGTGAGCCCCCGCTCCGGGGAGCCGAGGCGCTCGGCCAGCGTGGGGCCCTCGACAAGCTCGAGGACGAGCACTGGCGCGTCGTCCACCTCTTCTAGGCCGAAAATCTGCGCGACGTTTGGATGATTCAGCGCCGCGAGCACCTGCGCTTCCCGGCGCATCCTTGCGAGGCGATCCGGATCAGTGGCAAATGCCGCGGGCACGATCTTCAGCGCGACGTCCCGATGGAGCCTCAAATCTCGGGCGCGATAGACCTCGCCCATCCCGCCGGCCCCCAGTACGCCGGCCACCTCATAGGGCCCGATCCGCGTCCCATTGGTGAGGGCCACGCAGGGATTCTAAGGGAGCTTGGCCTCAGACACGGCTTGCCACCTTATGCCCAGCGCGGCATCGTCGGCAGGGTGCTGGAGTCCGGACGAATGGCAATTCGTCTGTCGTAAAACTGTCGCAAAATCGTCGGGATCGCCCTACTTGGGAGATAGCCTCTGAGCGAAAAGCAGATTCCCCAAGTTGTTGAAAACAGTGAAAGTCACTGCAATGAAGTGGAGCCGTTCGAATGGGCTTGCGTTCGCCCAAGGCAGGTGCGCTACCAGGCTGCGCTACGCCCCGACCGTCCCCATCTTACCAATAGCCCAATAGCCCAATAGCCCAATAGCCCAATAGCCCAATGACTCAACTGCCACCTAGCTCCCGCACTTCGTCGCGACGCTTTGCTTGAGCTCGCCCTGCCGCGCCGTGACGCGCTCGATCTCGGTCAGCGGCAGCCCCTTCGCGGCGACGAGATCGGACACGATGCCAAGCGCGCGGCGGTAGCTGTCGCAGGCAACCGCGGCGTGCTTGGCCTGCCACTCCGCCGTGGCCAGCGCGAACAACTGCTCGCCGAATTGCTCCCGATGCAACGGGTCGAGGTCGGCCAGCGACTCGCTCATGCGGACGCCCTCCCGGTTGTGGTCGAGGGCTTTCTGCAACTGATCCAGCTCTTGGTACACGTTGCCAAGCTGCATGTGCGCATACGCGACGCGACTGCGCGCCAGCACGTCGCTGGGATCCGACTCGGCCAGGCGCTTGCGGCAGCGTGCGTGCAGAAGCGCAGGGCGCTCGGCCGGCGGGAGCTCGAGCGCCGCGGCGAAGATCGCCTCGATGTCCGTCCAGTCGGCAGCATCCACAGCGATCTCTCCTCGCTCAGGCGACGTTGAGCTCGCGATGCAGCCAGGCGCGCGCAAACGCCCAGTGGCGTTTCACCGTCGCCGGCGCGATGTCCAGGACGGCCGCGGTTTCTTCCACGGTGAGACCGCCGAAAGACCGGAGCTCAACGACGCGGGCTGGACGCTCGGCGATGGTCGTGAGTTGCTTGAGCGCGTCGTCGAGCGAAACGAGATCGAGCCGTGTGTCGATCCCGACGGTCAGGGCCACGTCCAACTGCACCGTCACGTCGCCCTTGCCGCGCCTCGGCGCCGGGCGTGATCGACGAGGATGCGTCGCACGATGTGCGCGGCCGCGCCGTAGAAGTGCGCGCGATTCTGGAAGTTGGCCTTGCGCAGTCCCGTGAGGCGCACGAACGCTTCGTGCACGAGCACGGTGGGCTGCAACGTGTGGTCCGGCCGCTCCCGGCGCATGCACGGCGCCGCGAGTTGATGCAGTTCGTCGTAGACGAGCGGCGTCAGCGCCTCGAGCGCGAGCGGGTCGCCGTCCCGCCAGCGCTGCAGCAGACCCGTGATGTCGCCCATGGGACACGGCATTCTAGACCGGCCGGGCGACCGGCCTGCGCTGACAAACCGCGGCGGACGACGACGGCTTTGGCATCGGCCGAGGCGGAAATCTCACGAAACGCCTAGGAAAACCGCGGGCACGGCTCTTGCTCGGTTTGGAAGGTCATGTCCGGGAAAGCCAAAGCAGGGACCCGCCGCGCAACCCCCAAAAGTGCGGCGTCGTCCAAGAAAGCGACGACCAAGCGGAGCCCTGGCGTAGAGCGCCGGCAGGCCAAACGCCTGGACGTGCTCTGGCAACTCAACGTGGAGATCCTGTCGCACCCAATGCCCGTGAGCGTGAGCGACATCAGTGCGACCGGTTTTTCGGTCGAGACGACCACGCCCTTTCAGGAGGGCGAGATCCACGAGTTCCGCTTCTCGCTCGACGGCGGATCGTCCGCCATCCTGAGCGCACAGGCCGCCCACGGCGTGGCCAACGATCGCGTCGGCGAGCTGCAGCTCTATCTCACGGGCTTCAGGTTCGTCGATCTCGATGCTGCTCAGAAGCTGGCGCTCAAGACGTTGCTTGGGCAGATCCAGCAGTACCTCGCGCTCGCATAGCACCCAACCCACGATCGGTGTTCCGGGGCGCTATCATCGGCTGTGCCCAAGCTCAGGAACGTGCACGTGCTCGTCGCCGGCGCGGGGCTGGCTGGACTCGCGGCGGCCAGGACGCTCGAGGCCGACGGCGCGTCGGTCACCGTGATTGAGGCCCGCGATCGCGTCGGCGGGCGCGTGTGGACGATCCGCGACGGATTTACTGCGGGGCAGTACGGCGAAGGCGGCGCGGACTTCATCGAGTCGACGCAGACCGCGCTCATGACGCTTGCACGCGAGCTGCGGCTGCGGCTGGTGCCGACGAATCGGCGCGGTTTCGGATACTACGGCGTCAACGCGCGCGGCCGGCTGGCCGTGCAGTCGATGTCCGCCGGATTCCCTCCGATCGCCGCCGCGCTCGCGCCGCTCGTCCGCGCGTACACGCTCGCCGAGCGCCGCTGGACGAGCGCCATCGCGCAATCGCTCGCGCGCCAATCCGTGGCGTCGTGGCTCACCGCGATCCACGCCCCAGCCTGGCTCGGCCGGCGGATGCGCGGATTCCGCGGGCTGTTTCTGGCGGATCCGGAAGATCTCTCGCTGCTCGCGCTTGTGGACTTCTTCGCGGACATCGACGAGTCGGGCTGGGGCCACGCGTTTCGCATCGTCGGCGGCAACGATCAAGTTGCCACGGGGATCGCGAAACGTCTGAAGACCCGCGTCAGGCTTGGCAGTGCGCTTCGACGGATCCGGCAGACGGACACGGGGATTGTCGCGACCGTCGAAGAGCGATCGACGAACGCGGAGATCACGGCGGACTACGCGATCGTCGCGCTGCCCGCGACGACGGCGCGCGACGTCGTCTTCGAGCCCGGGCTCCCTGAGATCCAGCACGAGGCGCTGACGCATTTGCGGTACGGATCCGCCACGCGATTGCTTCTCCAATTCTCGCGCCGCTTCTGGAACAAACCGGGCCGCCCGACCGCGTTTGGATCGGACCAGCCAATGGGCGCGCTCTGGGACGCCAACGAGCACCAGAAAGGGCCGGCGGCGATTCTGAGTTTTCTGGCCGGCGGCGGCGCGTCGGGCGAGCTTCAAGGCATCCTGCGCGCCGAAGGCACGCACGGCGTCGTCACACGCCTGCGCTGGCTGGGGCGGCCCTCGTCCGTCGTCGCGTCGCGCGCGATCACCTGGGAAGACGATCCGTGGGCGCGCGGCGGCTACGCGTTCTTCGATCCCGCGTTCGATCCGGCGTGGCGCGACGCGCTCGCGCGGCCTCATCGGCGCGTGATGTTTGCGGGCGAGCACACGAGCCTCCGCTGGCAGGGCTACATGAACGGCGGCATCGAGAGCGGCCAGCGGGCGGCTGCGGAGGTCAGCGCGGTCCGCCAGAAATGACAACGCCGGGAGTGAGCGGCGTGGTCGCGCCTCTCAATCCCGGCGATGCCCTGACATGAGCAGCTGTGCTGTCTGGAGATAATGCAGCATGCGTTCCATGGGGCAGACTTTGGCCATCTCATTTATTTGCAATGAGTTACTGAAACGTAGTCTGCCCGTTGGATGACTTTGGTCTGCTGGTCCGCCGCCGTTTGATTTTCCCCCGCGACTGGACGAGGATAACGGCGCCTCATGCCGTCTGCGTCGCTGCTCGCGTGGCTTTTCACACGTTCCCTGCTGCTTCCGCACGAGCCCGCGACGATGTCCCTGGCGCCGCCCGGGGAGTTCGGCGCAAGCGCCAGCGTGGCCGGGCTCGTGGAGACCACGATCGCCGCCGTCACCAGCGATCGGTTCGACGCGAGCGGCACAGGCACCGCGATCGCGCCGAAGATTGGCGCGTACGACGCGTCATGGACGTACACGACGTACCGGCTCGGCGATCTCGACATCACCAATCCGCTCAAGCCCGGCACGCCGCTCGTGTTGCCGGACACTGCGGGCCTCGACAGCTTTTCGATCACGACCGCGCCCAGCCTGGCCGAGATGAGCGCGACGGGCACCCGGCTCGATCTTGCGCCGCTGCGGCCCGGCAGTGCGCCGTCGTTCACCTTTCAAGGGATCTTCAGTCCGCAGGCGTGGTCCGCGTCGCCCTCGACGCCGCCGTCGATCGCGACGCTGCGATCGCTCGAGGACGCGAGCTTCGTGTTCAGCGGGCCCATCGCGGGCGATCGCGCCGGCGCGGCGATTGCGGCGCGGCTGACGCACACGACGCGGCTCGAGCGCGGCCAGGCGCCCGAACAGGAAGCGACGTTGGGGTCGTTCACCGCACACTTCGTGATCACGCCGCGGCCGCACGACGAAGTGCGCCTCCTCGGCGTCTATCAATCGGCCCAACACCCCAATGACGCCTGGATTCCGCTCGACGCCGCCACGCGCGCGCATGACGTGCTCACGCTCTTTCAGGGCGCCTGGGAGCGTACCGATCCTGACCACCTCGCGTGGCGCGTGGCCGGTGGCGTCCAGCACGCGTTTCTCGATCCATGGGCGACCACCGTCCAGCCCGTGACGATCGATTCAGTGAACGACGGCGCGGTGCTGCCGATCGTGTTGCAGCCCGCGGGGAGCACGACGGCCTTCCGACTGGCGGCCGATCTCAAGCGCCGCCCGTCGTCGACGTCCGCGCACGACTGGCGCGTGGGCGTCACGTTCGAGCACGACAGCATGCATCCCGAGTTGGTTGCCGCCCGAAGCGCGCTCGAGTTCGTGAACGGCGAGGCCGCGCGCATCTGGCAATTCGATCCCAACCTCAGCGGCACGCCAGTGTGGCATGAGACGACGAGCGCGATTTTCGGCGCCGATCGGATCAAGCTCGGCGACCGCTCGTCGGTCGAAGGCAGCCTGCGGCTCGAGACCGTGTCGGCGTCGAACGGCGGCGCGACATCTGTTTCCTGGACGGACCTCTACCCGCGGGTCGTCTTCAAAGCCACGATCTCGAAGGACGCGGGCCTCGGCATCTTCGTCGACGCGTCGCGTGCGGGCATGCCGCTGCCACCGCTCGCGCTCGCGTTTGGCGATCCCGCCTCGCCGACGGGCCTGATGTACCAGTGGACGGACGCCAATCACGACGGCCTCGCGCAGCTCGGCGAGCGCGGTCCGCTGATCGCGCGTCTCGGCCCGGGCGCGGGGACGGGCACGCCGCTCTCGGAGATCGATCCCGATCTCGCGCGCCCCGCCGTGATCCAGACGGTGGCTGGCGTGTCGGTCGATCGACCGCGATGGTCCGCGACGCTGTCCGCGATCATCCGGCGCTCGTCGAAGCTCATCCAGGTCGAGGATCCGGGCGCGGCGTACACGCTCATTCAGATGCCCGACGAGGGCTTGAACGAGGGCGGACCGAAGACCGAGCTGCTCGACACGTACAGCCGCACGCCCGCGAGCTTCGGGCTCGATCACTACGTGCTCACGAATCCGTCCGGTCTGACCTCGACCTACGAAGGACTCGACGCCAGCGTCCAGCTCCGCTCCGAAAACGTCGTCGTCGCGTTCACGGCGACGGCCGCGCGCGCGCACTCGACGAGCGCGGTCCGCGGATTCCGCGCGGACGAAAACGATCCGGGCGTCCTCGACGTGTCGGCGAATCCCAACGCCCTCGTCAACGGCCTCGGCCGGCCGTTCTACGATCGCGGCTACACCGGGAAGGTCGCGCTGGGCGTTCGCTTTCCGCACGACATCCGGCTCGGGACGATCGTTCGCTATCAGGACGGTCAGCCGTTCGCGCGCCTCGCGTCCGCCGAGGGACTCACGCAGGGGCCGGAGCCCATCCGCGCTTATCCGAACGGCCGCACGCGGTTCAGCTTCGTCGGGACCGTCGACGTTCGCATCCAGAAAGACTTTGCGGTCGGCCGCGGCCGGCTCGGCCTGTTCGCCGACTTCTTCAACCTCTTCAACACCGATCGCGAGGTCGAAGAGTTCGCGAGAACGGGCCCGGATTTCCGTGGGGTTTCGGCGGTCGAGCCGCCGTTTTCGCTGCGGCTGGGACTGCGGGTCAGGTTCTAGGCCGTAGGCTTCAGGCCCCAGGCCCCAGGCGATAGGCCCCAGGCCGCAGGCGATAGGCCCCCAGGCTCCAGGCGATAGGCCCCAGGAACCCGAGATCTCTTATATTTACCTCGACCTTTTCCCTGAGGACCCCTATGAGGACCTTTGTCCGCCTTTTGTGCGTCGTCGCTTTCACGGTCACCGCTCAACCGCTTGCCGCGCCGCGATCGGCCGCTGATGTTCCGACGGCGCGCGAGCTGCCGAAGCCCAACTACGACCTGGCGTCGCGCTGGACGTCGGCCAAGGTCGGCAAGTACGTGTTCTCGACGGCGGTGACGCCGCACTGGCTCGAGTTCAGCGATCGCTTCTGGTACAGCTACGAGACGCCAGCCGGGATGAAGTGGTGGATGGTCGATCCGGTCAAGAAGACGAAGGCGCCGCTGTGGGACAACGCGAAGATCGCCGCGCAGCTGACGCGCATCCTGCGCACGCCGTACGACGCGCAACATCTGCCGATCGGCACGATCCGGTTCATCGAGAACGACACGAAGATTCGCTTCAGCGTGAGCCTGCCCAAGGATTCCAAAGTCGAGAATGCGGCGGGGCAGGAGATCACCGGCGACACGCAGACGCAGGAGAACCAGGTGCAGGGCGGCGGCGGACGCGGCGGGCGTGGCGGGGGACGCGGCGGCCAGCAGGACCAGGGCGGGCGCGGCGGCGCGGCCGGCCAGGGCGCGAACCAGACGAAGCAGTGGTGGCTCGTCTACGAGCTCTCGACCGGTACGGTCGTCCTCGATGAGAAGTACGAAGCAGAGAAACCGAACCCGGCGTGGGCGAGCGTCTCACCCGACAAGCAGACCGTGATCTTCGCGCGCGGACACAACCTCTTCATGATGGACGCGAAGAACTTCGAGGCGGCCAAGAAGAAGGCGGACGATCCCGCGATCCAGGAGACGCAGCTCTCGACCGACGGCGAGAAGTACTACAGCTACGCGCGCAACGGCGCGGGCGGCCAGCAGCAGGACGATCAGCAACAACAGCAGGACCAGGGCGGCCAGACGACCCAGGGTGGCGGCGAGGGCGCCAACGCGCGGCAGCAGACCGAACAGGACAAGAAGTTCGGCCCGCGCACCGCGGCGATCGGCATCACGTGGTCGCAGGACATCAAGAAGTTCGCGGTAATGCGTCAGGATCAGCGCAAAGTCGAGGACCTGTGGGTCATCAACGCGCTCGCCAATCCGCGCCCGCGTCTCGAGACGTACAAGTACGGAATGCCCGGCGAAGAGAACCAGCCGCAGACCGAGCTCGTCGTCTTTGACCTGGCCGCGAAGAAGGGCACGAAGGTGCCGACCGACCTCTTCAAGGATCAGCAGCTCGGTCTGGTCACCGCGCCGACGACCAACTTGCAGCGCGAGAAGCAGGACACCGCGCCGCGCTGGGTCTCGATGACGGGCGATCAGATCTACTTCACCCGCACGAGCCGTGACCTCAAGCGCATCGATATCGTGAACCTGGACGTCGTGACGGGCGAGCCGCGCGTCGCCGTGCAGGAGCGGTCGAACACCTACATCGAGATCCAGCCGCTGCGCCTGCTCGGCGGCGGCAAGGAACTGATCGAGTGGTCGGAGCGCGACGGCTGGGGCCACTATTACCTGTACGGCGCGGACGGCAAGTTGAAGCGGCAGATCACGTCGGGCGAATATGTCGGCACCGGCATCGAGTCGGTGGACGAGAAAACGCGCACGCTCTACTTCAACGCCGCGGGGCGCGAGGCCGGCGAGGATCCGTACTTCACGCACCTCTACCGCGTGAACATCGACTCAGGCGACGTCAAGCTGCTCAATCCGGGCAACGCGTCGCACGCCGCCCAGATGAACGACAAGAACACGTTCTTCGTCGACAACTCGTCGCGCATCAACTCCGCGCCAGAGTCGGTCCTCTACGACGCGATGGGCGCCAAGATCATGGACCTCGAGAAGACCGACACCTCCGCCCTGATGGAGGCCGGCTTCAAATATCCCGAGGCGTTCACGGTCAAGGCCGACGACGGCATCACCGATCTCTACGGGACGATGTACAAGCCGTTCGACTTCGATGCGGCGAAGAAGTACCCGGTGATCCTCTACGTCTACCCGGGGCCGCAGACCGAGTCGGTGACCAAGACGTTCTCGCCGCGCAACGCGAACGTCGCGCTCGCCAACGTCGGGTTCATCGTCATCGAGGTCGGTAACCGCGGCGGCAACCCGACGCGCTCGAAGTGGTACCACAACTACGGCTACGGCAACCTCCGCGACTACGGCGTGCCGGACAAGAAGGCCGCGGTCGAGCAGCTCGCGAAGAAGTACGCGTGGATCGATCTCGAGCGCGTCGGCATCTACGGCCACTCGGGCGGCGGCTTCATGACGGCCGCGGCGATGTTCGGGTTCCCCGACTTCTTCAAGGTCGGCATCTCCGAGTCGGGCAACCACGACAACAGCATCTACAACCGCTGGTGGAGCGAGAAGCACGACGGCGTGAAGGAAACTGTCAAGGACGACAAGGTCACGTTCGAGTACGACATCGACAAGAACCAGGACATCGCGAAGAATTTGAAGGGCCACCTGCTCCTGATGACCGGCGACATCGACAACAACGTCCACCCGTCGAACACGTACCGCGTGATCGACGCGCTCATCAAGGCGAACAAGCGCTTCGACTTCGTCCTGCTGCCCGGCCAGCGCCACGGCTACGGCCCGGATCAGGACTACGTCTTCTGGCGCCGCATCGACTACTTCTCGAAGTGGCTGCTGGGGGTCGAGGCGACCGACACGGACATGATCGAGCTGGACCGGGAGCGGCAAATAAAGAAGTAGGCGGATCAAGTTAGAAGTTCGAAGTTCGAAGTTGCGGAGGATCTAGCGTACCCTCTGCACTTCGAACTTCAAACTTCCAACTTCGAACTTGATTTCCCGCGGCCTAGAATTTTGTGGCCGCGGTTTTCTTGACCAGATCCGTGACCGCCGCTTGCAACGCTTTGCCGAGCGGCGAATCGAGAAACACGGACGAGTGTCCGTCCCACGATCCGAGGTTGGTGTAGACGGCGCCGCCGAACTTGTTGTCGGAATGGCTGCCTGGTACGCGCAGGCTCGCGATCTTGCTCCCGTCCGCTACTCGATAGAGATCGCCCTGCAGCGTGACGTTCCCTTTGACTGAGCGGACCTGCACGCTCGCCGATTGACCGGCGATCGACGGGAGCCATCCGCCCTTCGTCGACTCCGACGACTTGGCCTCGAGCACCGTGCCGAGCAGCACGACGTCCACCTTGCCGGCCTTTCCGATCTCGACCGCTTTCTCGCCATCGAGATCCTCGAGCTTGGCGGACGCCTCGAGCGTGAGCACCTTCGCCGAGAGCGAAGGCGCGGAATGGCTCACCTCGGCTTGCACGAGCCGGCTCACGGCGGCCGCGGTGTCGCCGCGCATGGCGCCGCTCGCGTCGAGGAAGGGCAGGATGCCGATCTTGACGGGCTGTGCCTGAGCCGATACGAGGACCGGGATCGCCAATGCGACCGCGAGAAGCCGGAGCGTTCGGTGCATGTCCGGGATAGTAACGCAGAAATGAGTTGGGGTCGGGTCTTGCCCGGCGAATGCCAGACCCGACCCCCTTCGCTCGTTCGAAGCGAAAGGCTCGAACAAGTGACTCGAGTTACCTCTGCACTCGCCCGGAGGCATCACCGCCCGCGAGGTGATCGACCTCCGCGACACTTACCCGGTTGAAGTCCCCGGGAATCGTCTGCTTGAGCGCGCTGGCGGCGATGCCGAAGCGGAGCGCGGCGTTTGGCGATCGGCCCGAGATCAACGCGTAGATCAATCCGGCGGCAAAGCTGTCGCCGCCGCCGATGCGATCGACCAGCCGCACGCCGTAGCGCTGGCTCTGATGGAACGTCCCGGTCGCCGCATCCCACAGCACGCCGCTCCAGCCGTTGTCACTGGCCGAGAGGCTTTCGCGCAGCGTGATGGCGACCGTCGAGACGCGGAAGTCGCGCGCGACCTGTTCGGCCGCCGCCTGATAGCCGCCGAGATCGAGTCGCCCGCCGGTGATTTCGGCGTGCTCGACCGGAATGCCGAGCACCGCCTGCAGGTCCTCTTCGTTCGCGATGACGACGTCCACGCCGTCCGCGATCGGCCGCATGACGTCCTGCGCCTGCTTCTCCGACCAGAGTTTCTTGCGGAAGTTGAGATCGATGCTGACGCTGGCCCTGGCCGCGCGCGCTGCTGCAATCGCCGCGCGCGTGGCCGCGGCGGCCCGTGATCCGAGGGCGGGCGTGATGCCGGTGACGTGGAGCCACACCGCGCCGGCGAGCACGCGCGGCCAGTCGATCTCGCCTGGCTCCATCTCCGCGATCGCCGAGTGCGCGCGGTCGTAAATGACGGTCGACGCGCGCTGGCTCGCGCCGGCCTCCGCGAAGTAGATGCCGAGACGATCGCCGCCGCGAACGATCGCGTCCGTGCGCACGCCTTCCGCGCGCAGGGCGCGCACCGCGGCGTCGCCAATCGCGTGCGTCGGCAGCTTCGTCACGAACCAGCTCTCGCAGCCGAAGTGCGCGAGGCTCACCGCGACGTTCGCTTCGCCGCCGCCGAACGTCGCCTGGAGCACCGGCGACTGCAACAACCGTTCGAAGCCAGGCGGGCTCAGCCGCAGCATGATCTCGCCGAACGTGACGACCCTGGGCATCAGCGATCCCTTCGCGCCGCCTGCACGTTGGCGACGATGCGCGTGGCGTTGGCGGTGATGACGGAGAACTTGCCGGCCGCAATCGCCTCGGCGTCGAGGAGTGCGCCGCCGACGCCGACCGCGACCGCGCCAGCGCGAATCCAGTCGCCGGCGTTCTCGATCGAGACGCCGCCCGTCGGCATCAGCTTGACGGCGGGCAGCGGACCGCGCACGTCCTTGAAGTAACTTGGCCCCAGCGCAGTCGCGGGAAACACCTTGACGATGTCGGCGCCCGCTTCCCATGCGGTGAGGATCTCCGTGGGAGAAAAACATCCAGGCAGCGCAGGGACGCCGTGCTCGTGGCACGCCGCGATGACATCCGTTCTGAGCACCGGGCTCACGACGAACGCGGCGCCCGCATCGATCACCTCGCGCGCCGTTGCGGGATCCGTGACGGTGCCGGCACCGAGCAGAAAGCCCGGCGGCAACGTGGGTCCCAGCGCACGGATGAGCTCGACGGCGCCCGGCACGGTCATCGTGATCTCGAGCATGTGCACCCCGCCCGCCACGAGTGCGTCGACGACGCCGGCGAGCACCGCCGGATCCTTCAGCCGGATCACGGCGACGACTCCGGTACGCTCGATCGCCGCGACCACGTTCTTGCGATCTCGCTGCGCGATCGTCATCGGCCCATCCATCCGCCGTCAACGACCAGCACGTGGCCGTTGACGTAGTTGGCCGCCGGCGACGCGAGAAAGACGACCGCGCCGGCAAGATCCCCGGGTTCGCCCCAGCGGCCGGCGGGAATGCGCTCGAGGATTTGCCGCGACCGTGTCGGATCCTCCTGCAGCGCGCGTGTGTTGTCCGTGCGGAAGTACCCGGGGGCGATCGCGTTGACCTGGACGCCGCGCCCGGCCCACTCGTTCGCGAGCGCTTTCGTCAGCTGCGCGAGCCCGCCTTTTGCGGCCGCGTAGGCAGGTACCGTGATGCCGCCCTGAAACGCGAGCAGCGACGACACATTGATGACCTTGCCGTAGCCCTGCGCCAGCATGACCGTGCCGGCCGCGCGGCACAGGCGAAACGCGCTGGTCAGATCGACTTCGATCACCGCGTCCCAGTCGGCGTCGGTGAACTCGGCTGCCGGCGCCCGCCGGATGATCCCGGCGTTGTTGACGAGGATGTCGAGGCGCCCGAACGCCTCAATCGCCGCGGGTACCAGGCGATCCGCCGCGCGTCGATCGCTCAGATCCGCGACGACGGTCTTCGTGCGCGTGTGGCCCTCTTCCGCAATCGCGCGCTCGGTCGCCGAGGCCGCCTCGCGGCTCGCGTGCAGGACGACGCTCGCGCCAGCGCCAGCGAGCGCGCTGGCCATCGCCGCGCCGAGCCCGCGCGAGGCGCCCGTGACGAGCGCGACGCGGCCGTCCAGACGAAAAGGATCGCCAGCCACTACCGGGGCGTCGCGCGGCCGGGATCGAGCCCCGACCCGCCCTGGGCAAAATCAGGATGCACGTTGACGACGCCGAACTGCCGATCCTCGCGCTCGCGGTGCGCCGCCATCATCCAGAGAAAGTTAATCGAGCCGCCGGGCGCCGCCACGTTGGGATGATAGCCCTGCGGCATGAGCACCACGTCGCCTTCGCGCACGATCGTCGCGAGCTCCGGCTCGCCCGCATTCGAGTAGACCAGCTGCACGCCGAACGCCGGCGCCGGCATGTCGATGTAGAGATACGCCTCTTCCAGCATCACCCCGTGCTCGTGCGGCGGCCACGACGTCCAGTTGCCGGGTGCGCTGAACGTCACGCCGGCGAGAATGCGTCCCGCCTCGACGTTCTTGCCGATCAGGATATTCAGTGTCCGCTCCGACGCGGCGCCGCCGGCACGGAAATGCAGCCCGGGATTGTTCTGGACGTCGGCGAACCGCACGAATTGCAGGGGGTAGTGGTGCGCGACTTTGGCGGCGAGCTCGGAGAGATCGCAGCCGGGCGCCCCGGCCGTGACCTCGAACGTCACGTCGCGCGGAACGTAGAGCGTGTCGTACGGCGTGACGGCGAACGTCTGGCCGCCCGCCGCAATCGTGGCCGCGCCCTTGAGGCAGATAAGGCCGGTCTCGAACTCGCCTGGCTCGACCGTCAGCCGTTCACCGCCGTCGAGAATGATGCGCCCATAGTTGAGCTCGCGCATCGCCGTCGTGCCGGGCGCGACCGTACGCGTGCGGCCGTGCCGCGCGGCGGTGTTGCGCACGATGCAAGTGTCCAGGCGAATATCGGAGAGCGGCATGGTGAGCCTTCAGGGGAGGTCGTGAATCCAGCGGTGCGCCGGATCCTCGAAGAGCGCGAGCTTGCGCTCCGCGCCGGCCATCGCCCAGAGGTAGTAGAGATCGTAGCCCGGCGGCGACGACACCGGATGATAACCGTACGGCAGCAGCACCACGTCGCCATCACGCACCGTGTGCGTCACGGATTCGCCGTCGGCCGCGTACAGCATCTGGTGGCCGAAGCCCTGCGGCGGGTTGATGCGGAAGTAGTAGATCTCCTCGAGCGTCGCCTCCCCGTCGCGGCCGTCGTGCTTGTGCGGCGGAAAGCTGCTCCAGTGACCGGGCGGGTTGAACGTTTCGCCGACCATCAGCCGGCGCACGAACGCGTCGCGCACGAAGACGTCGTGCACCTGGCGCGAGTACGTTCCGCGGCCGCGGGCGTTGACGACGACGTCGTCGGGTGAGGCCAGCGCGGGCGTTCCGCCGCGTGGCGCCGGCGTGGAGATCAGGATCGCTTCGAGGTCCGTCTCGGCGGTCGCCTCGAAGGACTCGCCGGGCGGCACGTAGCAGGCGGTCGCGCGCTCTTCGAAGACATCGCGGCGGGTGACCGGCCAGCGCAGCGCGCCGGCGGCGAACGATCCGCGTCCCGACTGCAACACCACCACGGTTTCTTCGTCGTCGAGCCTGTGGCTCGCGCGCTCGCCGGGCGCGAGCCGCAGCCGCCAGCTGGAGAGCTCACGGGCGCCGCTCCGGCCGCGCGATTGCAGCAGGTGGAGTCCCGGGGTCCGGGGCGCACGGATGAGGGTATCGCTCAGCATCATGCCGATCGGGCAGGCGCGGGAAGCGGGCTCAGATTACAATTGGCCGGACCACTTGGCAAGCGACGGGCCGGATTTGCGGGAGTTGTCCGTGTCGGATCTGGTCGCAAGGGCGATGTGGTCAATCCACTTGGCGCGGGCCATGGTGGTTCCGGGGTTCCTGGGTTCCGGGGTGCTTTGATGCCTGATGTCTCCCGTCGAGCATTCTGCGTCACCACTGGTCTTGCCGCGGGCGGGCTGGTGGTCGGTCGGCATCGCTTGCTCCGGGCGGCTCTGCTCGAGCAGCCGACTGGATGGGCGACTGTGCCGGGCATCCTCGCTCGCATCGTCCCGCCTACCTTCCCTGATCGCGACGTCGACATCACGAAGTTCGGCGCCAAGGGCGACGGCGTCACTGACTGCACCATGGCTCTGCGGGACGCGATTGCGGCGTGCGCGAACGCTGGCGGTGGACGGGTCGTCGTGCCGGGCGGGCAGTTCGTGACGGGCGCCATCCGGCTGCAGAGCCGCGTCAACCTGCACCTGGCAGACGACGCGGTGCTGCGCTTCAGCCAGACGCCGCGCGATTTCCTGCCGATGGTCTTGACGCGTTTCGAGGGCGTCGAGCTCTTCAACTACTCGCCGTTCATCTATGCCCTGGACGCGCGCGACGTGGCGATCACCGGCCGCGGGACGCTTGACGGCCGCGCGGATGCGGACCATTGGTGGCAGTGGAAAACAGAGACCGGCGATCGTACCCGCTTGTTGCAGCTGGCCGAGCAAGGCGTCCCCGTGACCGAGCGCCGCTTCGGCGATGGCCACTTTCTCCGGCCGAACTTCATTCAACCGTATCGCTGCACGAACGTGCTCATCGAGGGCGTCACGATCGTCAATTCGCCGATGTGGGAGATCCATCCGGTGCTTTCGACGAACGTCACGATTCGCGGCGTGACGATCGTCAGCCACGGGCCCAACAATGACGGGTGCGATCCCGAGTCGTGCCGCGACGTCCTGATCGAGGGGTGCACGTTCGACACCGGCGACGACTGCATCGCGATCAAGTCGGGCCGCAACGCCGACGGACGCCGCGTGAACGTCCCGGTCGAGAACGTGATCGTCCGCGACTGCGTCATGAAAGACGGACACGGCGGCGTCACCATCGGCAGCGAAATCACGGGCGGTGCGCGCAACATCTTCGCCGAGCGCTGCCGGATGGACAGCCCGAGGCTCGACCGCGTCCTGCGCTTCAAGAACAACGCGATGCGCGGCGGCACGATCGAGCACGTCTACATGCGGGACGTGACGGTGGGCGAGGTCGCCGAGTCGGTCGTCAGCGCCGACTTCTACTACGAGGAAGGCGAGGCCGGAGGCTTCACGCCGGTCCTGCGGGACGTCGAGGTCCGATCGGTGACGAGCCGGAAGAGCAAGTACGCGCTCTATCTGCGCGGGTTTGCGCGGGCTCCGATCGTCGACGTGCGGATCGCCGACTGCACGTTCGACGGGGTCGCCCAGCCGGAGATCGTCGAATCCGTGCGGGATCTCGCCCTCTCGAACGTCCGAATCAACGGTCGGCTCAGGAACGAGCGAATCAGCCGCTAGCGTCCGGAAACGGACAAGTGGTCTAGCCACTTGGTCCGCCGGCCCGGAACGCGGCTTGGATTTGAGCGCCGCCACAGGCGGCTTCCCGCGGTTTTTCGTCCGGGAATGGAATTGCCACTTGACAGAAGAATTTTACAGGTGGTAATACCTCATGCGTTTCCGGCCGGGTCCATCCGGCCGGGCGTTGGACAGACGGCAACAGACGACCAGAGAGGACCCATGATGCGGTTTCTGCTTCGTCGGCTCGCTATGGCAGCGGTCATGGTGAGCGCGCTCGCCACGCCGGTGGCCGCCCAGGACTTTCGCGGTTCGATCGTCGGCACCGTTACGGACGCCACCGGCGGCGTGTTGCCTGGCGTGACGATGACGATCACCAACAGTGAGACCGGAATCGCCCAGACCGTCGTCACCGACGCCAAGGGCTTGTATACGGTGCTCTATCTCAACGCCGGCACGTACTCGGTGACGGCGCAGCTCTCCGGATTCAAGAAGGTCGTGCGGTCGGGGATGGACGTGAAGGTCGGGGAGCCGACGCGCGTCGACCTCAAGCTCGAGACCGGCGTGATGAGCGAAACGGTGCAGGTCACGGCCGAGACGCCGCTCCTCAACACGACGACGGGCATCAGCGGCACGACGGTCAACGCGAAGCAGATCGCGCAGCTGCCGCTCGGCGACGGCACGGCCTACATGCTGACGCGCCTCGCGCCCGGCATCGTCGATGCGTCGGACCTGCACTTCGCGCGTCCGATGGACAACGGTAACCTCGGCGGCATCGTCACGAACGGCGTGCAGGGCGGCAACGAGTTCTCGATCGACGGCGCGCCGAATCTCTCGAACGCGCGCGGCGTCGGGTTCTCGCCGCCGTCGGATGCGATCTCGCAGTTCAAGGTGCAGACCAACGCCTACGACGCACAAGTCGGCCATACGGCGGGCGCGACGGTCAACCTCGCGCTCAAGAGCGGCACGAACGCGTTCCACTTTCAGACCGGCTACTTCAATCGCGATGCCAGCCGCACCGAAACGCCGCTCTTGACCGAGCGGGCGGGAGGCACCAAGCCGACCCGCACGTACAACCGCTTCACGGGCACGGTCGGCGGGCCGGTGATCAGGAACCGCACGTTTTTCATGGCGTCCTACGAGCACCTGCGCGACGTACAGCCCGAGCCGTCGACCTACACGGTGCCGACGGAGAAGATGCGCGCGGGCGACTTCAGCGAGTTCTCGACGCTGATCTACGACCCGGCGACCGCCACGGCCGCGGGCGCGCGGACCGCCTTCGCCAACAACAAGATCGATCCGAGCCGGATCAATCCGGTGGCGGCGGCCTACGCGGCGTTGTATCCGCTGCCGAACCGCCCGGGCACGAACGGCAACTACTTCACGAACGGGCTGCGGCCGTACGACTACAACTCGTTCCTCGGCCGCATCGATCACAACTTCACGTCCGCCAACCGGATGTTCGTCAGCGCGTACTACAACAAGCGCCAGGAAGACCGCTACAACTGGGCGCAGGACGCGTCGAACGCGACGAACAACGGACAGATCGGCGGCATTCCGGTGACGCAGGGCTTCGACTACCGGTCGAACACCGGCGTGTCGGGCGGCTACACGTCGACCTGGTCGGACACGACACTGCTCGACCTGCGGGTGAGCAGCACGCGCTTCGGCGAGTGGCGCGACCCGGCGCAGACCGTCGATCCGGCGACGCTGGGCTTCTCGTCGACGGCGGTCGGGCTGATGAACGGCTATCAGTACCTGCCGTTCTTCACGTTCGGCAGCTTCAGCTCGACGAACTCGGGCTCGACGATCGCGTCGCTCGGATCGATGCGGTCCGACTGGAACGACGGGTTCGCGCGACCGATGAACACGGTCTCGATCTCGCCGACGGTCACCAAAGTCTGGGGCGAGCACACGTCGCGGCTCGGCTATGAGTACCGCTATCAGCGTTGGAACATCACGAACGACGGGTTCCCGGCTGGGCGGTATCTCTTCAACGGCGCGTACACGCGCGCGAACAACTCGGCCTCGTTCAACGATCGCGCGCAGTCCTGGGCGCAGTTCCTGCTGGGGTTGCCGACGACGCAGACCGGCACGGTGGCCACGCCATCAATTTCCGGCGTGACCTCCAACGGCGCGAGCCAGTTCGAGATCGCGTCGCCCGGATCGTTCCGCCAGGCACAGAACGGGTTCTTCCTGCAGGACGACTGGCGCGTAAGCGGCAAGCTGACCGTCAACCTCGGCGCCCGCCTCGAGATCAACGCGGGCATGTCCGAGGTCGACAACCGCAACCTCGCGGGTTTCGACACGACCACCCCGAATCCGATCGAGGCGCAGGCGCGGGCCAATTACGCCAAGGCCCCGATTCCCGAGATTCCCGTGGCCGACTTTCACGTGCTGGGCGGATTGCTCTTCGCCGACGGTCCGGTGAACGAGACGAAGTGGAAGTTCCTCCCGCGCGGCGCGGCCGAGTACGCGATCAACGAGAAGATGGTGGTGCGCGGCGGCGTGGGGCTGTTCTCGTACGACTACTTCTTCGAGAACATCAACCAGGCGGGCTTCTCACAGCCGACCGCGATCATCACGAGCCTGGACAACGGCGTCACGTTCACCGGTGCGAACCTCACCAATCCCATTCCGAACGGGCAGCTCACGCCGCCGGTGGGATCGGCGCTGGGCCTGCAGAGCCAGCTCGGCCAGAACCTGGGGACGATTTACCAGCCGGATCGCCAGACGCCGTACTACACGCGCTGGGAGATGAGCGTGCAGCGCGATCTCGGTCTGGGCTTCGTCGCCGCCGCGACCTACCTGGGTTCGCGCGGAAGCAGCCTGCCGGTCGTCCAATCGGTGAACAACATCCCGATTCAGTACTTGTCGACGTCGCGGACGCGCGACAACGCGGTGGAGACGGCGCTGACCCAGGCGGTGGCGAACCCGTTCATCGGCCTGGCGCCGGGGAGCGCGACCAATACCGCGACGACCGTGCAGAAGATGCAGCTCCTGCGACCGTATCCGGAGTTCGGGACGTTCGCGATCGAGAAGTACGTGGGCTCCGATCGCTACAGCGCCCTGACCCTCCAGCTCGACAAGCGGTTCCGCAGCGGCAACTCGTTCACGATGCAGTACACGCACTCGTCGCTGCGCGACAAGCTCAACTACCTCAACCCGGCGGACGGCCAGCTCGAGGATCGCGTGTCGCCGAATGACCGCCCGAACCGCTTCTCGGTCGGCGGGAGCGTGCGGTTGCCCTTCGGGCGCGAGGAGAAGTGGGGACGCGAGTGGAACGGCGCGACGGACGCGCTGGCCGGCGGCTGGCAGGTGAGCGGGACGTATCAATATCAGTCCGGCTTCCCGCTGACGTTCACCAACAACATCTACTGGGACGCGAGCTGCGGCGATCCGAGCTCGCTCGTGTCGAACATCGGCGAGAAGGTGAGTGGCGGCATCGCCGGCCTCGACGTGCCGGGCTGGGACACAAAGTGCTTCTACTTTCACGACGCGGCGGTCCAGACCAACGGCGTGGACGACCCCGCGAAGCAGCGCACCGACCCGCGCATCAATCTGAACAACAACGTGCGCTACTTCCCGTCGACCTTGCCGGACGTCCGGAGCGACAATCTGCACCTGCTCGACATGGGCCTCTACAAGAACTTCTCGCTGCCGCGCGAGATGAAGCTGCAGGTGCGGTTCGAGTGGATCAACGCGTTGAACTACACGGTCCTGTGGAGCCCGGGCGTCGATCCGAAGGCCACGAACGGGCTGTTCGGCATCGTCAACACCGATCGCAACAACCCGCGCGACCTTCAGATCGGCCTGCGCCTGACGTTCTAGGCCGGTGATTCAGACGAGCCGCGGCCACCTGGCGCTCCTCGTGGTCGCGGCTCTCGTGTGTACGGGCGCCGGTCAAGTCGAGCGGCCGGACGCCGTGGTCGCCGCCGACGGGAGCGGGCAGTACCGCACGATCCAGGAAGCCATCAATGCGGCGCCGCAATCGACCGGTGCCGATCGCCGCTGGATCATCTTCGTCAAAGCCGGCACGTATCACGAGCTCGTGTACGTCCAGCGCGAGAAGCGATTCGTCGCGCTCGTCGGCGAAGACCCGGCGCGCACGATCGTCAACTACGGGCTGAAGGCATCCGACGTCGGGCTGGACGGCCAGCCGATCGGCACGTTTCGGACGCCGACGATGTACGTCGACGCCGACGATTTTTCTGCCGAGAACCTGACGATTCAGAACGACGCCGGGCCGGTGGGGCAGGCGCTGGCAATCCGCGTCGACGGCGACCGCGTCGTGTTCCGCAACTGCCGCTTCGTGGGCTGGCAGGACACCATGCTCCTCGATCGCGGGCGGCAGTACATCGAAGACTCATTCATCGCCGGGCACGTCGACTTCATCTTTGGCGGCGCGACGGCGTTCTTCGAGCGCGCGCACGTGCACGCGTGGCGCGACGGCTACCTCACGGCGGCCTCGACGCCCGCCGAGCAGCCGTTCGGCTTGGTGTTTGCAAACGGCCAGATCACGGCCGACTCACCGAACGTCAAGACGTACCTCGGACGGCCGTGGCGCGATTTCGCGCAGGTGACGTTCCTCAACACGCGCATGACCGACGTGATTCGGCCGGTCGGCTGGCACAACTGGGATCGGCCGGAGCGCGAGCGCACCGCGCGATTCAGCGAATTCGGCAGCACGGGGCCTGGCGCGAGCCCGACGGAACGTGTCACGTGGGCGAAACCGCTCTCAGCCGCGGAGGCGCAAGCGATCACCGCCGCGCGCGTGCTCGGCGGATCGGACGGCTGGGATCCTGCGCGCGTCCCCGCACATCCGTCGGCGGGCAAGGCCAACGCCGCGCCGCTGCCGCGTCCGCCGGGTAGCGCATCGGCCACACCGGCGATCGCGTGGGCCGACGTCCTACGCCAGCCCGCCGCCTGGTACGGCAGCGACGAGTCGGTCCGCATCGCTGGCAACGTGGTGCTGTACCAGCGTCACACGGGCGGCTGGCCAAAGAACCTCGACAAAGCGCGAGTGCTCGCGGATGACGAGCGCGCGACGCTCGCGCGTGAACGGGCGCTCGACGACTCGACCATCGACAACGGCGCCACGGTCACCGAGATGCGGTACCTGGCAAGCGTGTACGCGGCGACGCGCGACGATCGATTCCGGTCGTCGTTTCTCGCGGGCGTCGACTTTCTGCTCGCGGCGCAGTACGCGAACGGCGGCTGGCCGCAGTACTTTCCGCTGCGCGCCGACTACTCGCGCCGCATCACCCTCAACGACGAGGCGATGACCGGCGTGCTGCAGATCCTCGACGACGTGGCGCGGGCGCGACCGCCGGTCGCGTTCGTCGATGCCTCGCGCCGTGGGCGCACGGCCGACGCGGTCGCGCGCGGGGTCCGCGTGATGCTCGCCGCGCAGATTCGCGAGGGCCAGACGCTCACCGGCTGGTGCCAGCAGCACGACGAGACGACGCTCGCCCCGGCGGCCGGGCGCGCCTACGAACACCCGTCGATCGCGAGTCGTGAGACGGTGAGCGTCGTGCGCTTCCTGATGCAAATCGAGCAGCCCGATGCCGCGGTGATGGCATCGATCGACGCGGCGGTGGCGTGGCTGCAGCGGGTCCAGCTCCGCGGGATTCGCGTCGACCGGCGTCCCGATCCGTCCGCCGCGGGCGGGTACGACGTCGTCGTTGCCGACGATCCTGCCGGGCCGCCCATCTGGGCGCGCTTCTACGAGATCGGCACCAATCGCCCGATCTTCTCGGGCCGCGACGGCATCGTTCGCTACCGGCTCGCCGAGATCGAGCTCGAGCGGCGCACGGGCTACGCTTGGTACGGCACCTACGCGACGGCACTGCTCGCCGTTGAGTATCCGGCGTGGGTCAAGCGCGTGCGGTAGACATCGATCGAATAAAGGTCCGAACCGCTCACGCTTCATCCGGCCTTCATGAGCCTCATGACTTCATGGTGAGACAGGTCGAGAAACGGCCGCGGACGCGCTAGGATCCTGGCGCCGTGCCGCTGTACCTCGGTCTCGACGCCAGCACACAGCATCTGACGCTGCAGGCGCTTGATGTCGACTCGGACGCGCCGCGCCTGGTGTTCGAGCACACGACGAATTTCGATCGCGACCTTCCGGCGTACGGCACGCGCCATGGCATCCTGCCGTCCGACGATCCGCGTGTCGCCGTCGCGCCGCCGCTAATGTGGGCGGAGGCACTCGATCGCGCGATGGCGGCATGCGCGCGGTCCGGGCTCGAGCTGTCCCGGGTCGCTGCCGTGTCGGGATCCGCGCAACAGCACGGCAGCGTCTACGTGAACGCGACGGCTGCCGCGACGCTCGCCTCGCTCAATCCGTCGCAGCCGCTGGTCGATCAGATCGGCGGCATCTTCGCGCGTCCGACGTCGCCGGTGTGGCTCGATACCAGCACGTCGGACGAGTGCCGCGAGATCACGGAGGCGATGGGGGGCGAGGCCGAGGTCGCGCGTCTCACCGGGTCGCGCGCGTTCGAGCGCTTCACAGGCGCACAGATTCGCCGGTTCTGGAAGACCGCCCCCGAGGCCTACCGTCGCACGGCCCGCGTTCATCTCGTGAGCTCGTTTCTCGCGTCGCTGCTCGCGGGCAGCGAGGCCCCGCTCGAGCCCGGGGATGCCTCCGGTATGAACCTGATGGAGATCGCGCGCGCGGCTTGGGCGCCGGCCGCGCTCGCGGTCACTGCGCCCGATCTTTCGCAGAAGCTCCCGGCGATTGTGCCGTCGTCAACCGTGATCGGCACACTGGCGCCGTACTGGCGGACGCGATACAGCCTGCCGCCCGCGAACGTCGTGGTCTGGTCGGGCGACAACCCGTGCAGCCTGATCGGGACTGGACTGGTCGATGAGGGACGGGTCGGCATCTCGCTTGGCACCAGCGACACGCTCTTCGGCTTGATGCGAGCCGCACGCATCGACTCGACCGGCACGGGCCACGTCTTCGGCGCGCCCACCGGTGACTTCATGGGGCTGACCGTCTTCAGCAACGGATCGTTGACGCGCGAGCGCGTGCGCGATGCGTACGGGTTAGACTGGTCGGGATTCTCCGCGGCGCTCGCGGCCTCGCCGCCCGGCAATCGCGGCGCGCTGATCCTGCCCTGGTTCGTGCCGGAGATCACGCCGCACGTGCCGGTGGCGGCTGTGCGGCGGCGCCATCTCGAGCCCGGCAACGTCCCCTCGAACGTACGCGCCGTCGTCGAGGCACAGATGATGGCAATGGCCAACCACTCATCATGGATGGGCGTCGCGGTGCACACGATCCACGCGACCGGGGGCGCGTCCGCGAATCGCGACGTGCTGCAGGTGATGGCCGACGTGTTTGGCGCCGACGTGTTTCAGTTTCCCGTCGGAAACTCCGCATGTCTTGGCGCCGCGCTGCGCGCGTGGCACGCGGATGCGCGGACGCGCGGGCGGGAGGTCCCGTGGACGACGATCGTGCGGCATCTCGCCGAGCCTATTCCCGGATCGCGCGTCACGCCCGTGCCCGAGCGGGTGACGATGTACGCGGACTTGCGGGCGCAGTACGCCGAGTTCGAGCGCGACGAGCTCGCGCTACTCGCGCGCGCCGAGTAGAAGATCGATCACGAGCTGGTCCAGACGCTCGTAGGGCAGCCACTTGGCCGCCATCGCCTGCCGATCGAACTCGCGCCGTTTGAGCAGCATCGCCGCGTCGCGCGAGTACAACGTGGGCGGGCCGTTGCGGCCATCGCCCCGGATCTCGGCGAGCAGCGCCTGGATCTCGCGGTCCTGACGGAACTGCCGCACCTTGTCTTTCAGCAGGAGGTACGTGCGCATGCACCCGCGCGCGAAGTCCCAGACACCGTCGGGGTTTTCGGTGCGGTACGGATGCGCGTCGAAATGCCGCGGGCCGTCGTAGCCGGACTCTTCGAGCAGTTTGACGACGAAGAACAGCGTCTTGAGCGACTCGGACCCGAATCGCAGGTCCTGGTCGAAGCGCGCGAACTTCTGGTCGTTCAGATCGATGTGAAAGAGCTTGCCGGCTTCGAGGGCCTGCGCGACGACGTGGTAGACGTTGAGCCCGGCCATGTGCTCGTGGGCGACCTCTGGGTTGACGCCGACCATGTCCGGGTGATCGAGCGTGGCGATGAAGGCGAGATACGACGCCGTGGTGGGGAAGTAGAGGTCGCCGCGCGGCTCGTTGGGCTTGGCTTCGAGCGCGAACCGGAGCCGGTAGCCGTGATCGATCGCGTGCGCGCACAGGAAGTTGATCGCCTCGCGGAATCGCTTGATGGCCTCGATGGGATCCTTGGCCGCGTCCACTTCGGCGCCTTCGCGGCCGCCCCAGAACACGTAGATCCGCGCGCCGAGCTCCACGCCGAGCTCCATCGCGCGCATCGTCTTCTGCAGCGCGTAGGCGCGCACGGCCGGGTCGTGCGAGGTGAACGCGCCGTCCCGAAAGACGGGGTCGGTGAAGAGATTGGTCGTGGCCATCGGCACGACCATGCCCGTCTCGCTGAGCGCGCGCTGGAAGGTGCGAACGATCCGATCGCGATCGGCCGGCGACGCGTCGAGAGGCACGAGATCGTTGTCGTGCAGATTGACGCCGTACGCGCCGGCGGCCCGCAGCTGCTGCAGCGTGGCCAGCGGGTCGAGCGGCGGCCGCACCGAGTCGCCAAAGGGATCCCGGCCGCGATTTCCGACGGTCCAGAGTCCAAACGTGAACTTGTCGGCAGGCGTGGGCGTCAGCGCGGCCATGGGCATGCGCATTATGAAGGGGGTCGGATCTAGATCCGACCCCCTAAAGTGGCTATACCATTCACGTTTCTCGAGGGTGAGGGGACGGACGCGGGAAACTGCTGAAACGCCTGATACCGCATGGAATTTGTTGATTCCGGGCTCGAAAGTGGTTATACCAGTACCTCCATGACCCGGCACCGGGCAGCGTGGCAGGGCCTTCTCGTTGTCGGCGTGGCCATGGGTGCGGCGGCCTGCAACCGGGAGGCGCCGGCTCCAGTGGCGAGCGACTGGCGCGCGACGGGCCGGAGCGATCCCGCATTTCAGGCGCCATCGCTCGCTGCCGGCGTCGACTACACCGTGCCCGCCGAAGCCGACATCGTCCAGGCGCTCGGCCGCGTCCGCGATCACTTCGTTCGCTCGACGCCGTACCGCCTCGTCGACACGGCCACGGGCCAGACGGTGACCGACCCGAAGGAGGTCTCCAAGACCGTCGGCATCGACCTCCGCCCCGGTGAGTTCAACGACTGGACGTACTCGATGGGGGTCGTGTTGGCAGGCATGCTGCTCGCGAGCGACGTCACCGGCGATCAATCGTTCCAGCAGTACACGCTCAAGAACTTCGATTTCATCTTCGACCATCTCGACTACTTCCGCGCGCAGGCGAAGGCCTTCGGTCCGCAGCCCTACGGCTACCGCCGTCTGCTCGACATGCGCGAGCTCGACGACTGCGGCGCGATCGGCGCGGCGCTCGTCAAGGCGTGGCACAAGAAAGCCGATCCCCGCTACCGCGAGGCGATCGATGTCGTCGCCGATTTCATCGCGCACAAGATGACGCGGCTGCCCGACGGCACGCTCGCGCGCAAGCGCCCGCAATGGCCGACCGTCTGGTCGGACGACGCCTACATGAGCATTCCGTTCCTCGCGCAGATGGGGGACCTGACGGGCGATCGCGCGTACTTCGATGACGCCGCGCACCAGGTGCTGAAGTTCAGTGAGCACCTGATGGATCCGGCGACCGGGTTGTTCGATCACGCGTGGTTCGTCAACGCCGGCGAGGCCGATCCCGCCTTCCATTGGGCGCGCGGCGACGCGTGGGTCGTGATGGCGATGGTCGAGCTGCTGGGCGTGTTGCCGGAGACGCATCCGGATCGGCCGAAAGTGCTCGAGCTCTTCCGCCGCTCCGTGCGCGGTCACGTGCCGTTCCAGAGTGCGACGGGCTTCTGGCATCAGCTGATCGACCGGTCCGACAGCTACCTCGAGACGTCGGCGACGGCGATGTACACGTTTGCGATCGCGCGCGGCGTCAATCGAGGATGGCTGCCGCCGACGTACGGGCCGATCGCCCAGGCGGGCTGGCAGGCCGTCGCACAGCGGATCCATGCCGACGGCCAGGTCGAGGGTATCTGCTACGCGACGACGGCCGCGTACGACGCGCTGTACTACTACAACCGGCCGACGCGGCTCGACGCGATGCAGGGCTACGGCCCCGTGCTGATGGCCGGTGCGGAGATGCTGACGCTGCTGCGCTCGTTCGACATCGATCACACGCTCAACACGTTCCACTACCGTCCGAAGAATGCGCCCAAGACGCCCGGAGGCCAGCCGTGACCCGCACGATCACCCGCGCCCTCGCCCTTGCCGTGCCGTTCGCGCTCGCCGCCGCGGCCGCCGGCGTGTCGGCGCGCGACCAGCAGACGGCGTCCGCGAAAGGCGCCGTTGTCACCGTCAAGAATCCGCTCGCGATCGCGCGCCCGGCCGAGACGATCGAGATGGCCGTCGCCGATCTGCAGCGCGCGCTGACCTTCGACGACGTGCGCAAAGTGCACGTGCGCGACGACGCGTCGGGCAAGGACCTGCTGACGCAGGCCGTCGATCTCAACGACGACGGAACATTCGAGCAGGTGATCTTCCAGGCGGACCTGGCCGCCAACGCGACACGTACCTTCACGCTCAGCGTCGCCGATCGTCACATTCCGGCGCGCGACGAGTTCAAGGCGTACGGCCGGTTCATCCGCGAGCGGCGCGATGACTACGCGTGGGAAAACGACCTCGTCGCCCATCGCATGTACGGCGCGGCTCTCGAGACGTGGGCGCAGGAGCCGCTCACGAGCAGCGCCGTTGACGTCTGGGTCAAGCGCACGCACCGGCTCATCATCAACGACTGGTACATGATCGACGACTACCACCGGGACAGCGGAGAAGGCGCCGACCTGTACTCCTCCGGCAGCTCGCGCGGCTGCGGGGGCAACGGGATCTGGCAGGACGGCAAGCTGTACCCGTCGGTCAATTTCCGCGACACGCGCTCCCTCGCCAACGGCCCGATTCGCGTGATGTTCGAGCTGACCTACGACGGCTGGACCGCGGCCGGTCAGCGCGTCGCGGAAGTCAAGCGCGTGACGCTCGACGCCGGTCATCATCTCAATCGCTTCGAAAGCTTCTATCGCGTGCCGTCGCCGCGCCCGCTGCAGCAGGCGGCCGGCATTCGCAACAACGCGGGCTCGCAGGTGTCCGAGCGGCGTGACGCCGGCGTGTTGCGTACGTGGGAAGCGTTCAAGGGCGAAGACGGGAACCTGGGGTGCGGGATCATCGTCGATCCGCGCGATCTCGTCGACATGCCGCATGTGGACAACAACTACCTCGTCGTGACGCGCGTGCCTGGCGGCACCCCGGCGGTGTACTGGGCCGGCACGACGTGGGACAAAGCCGGCGAGATCACCACGATCGCGGCATGGGACACATACCTCAACGATTGGTCGGCCCGGCTGCGAGCGCCGGTGACCGTGCAGATTTCGAACAAGTAGGCGGCCCGGCAGGACCGGAAGGGCGGAGTCATGCGGGAAGGCAGCACGGAACAAGTCGTCGCGCACGTGCGGGGGCTCATCGAGCGCGGATCGCTCCGTCCCGGCGATCGTCTGCCGGCCGAGCGCGACCTCGCGCTCCAGATTGGCGTGAGCCGCCCGACCGTGCGCGCCGGCCTGCGCGCGCTCGCGGCGATGGGTGTCGTCCAGTCGCGCCACGGTTCGGGGACCTACATTCCCGAAGGTCCGCCCATGCTCGGATCCGAACCGCTCAGCTTTCTTGCGGCGCTTCACGGGTTCACGCGCGAAGAGATGTACGAGGCGCGGCGCATTCTCGAAGTCGGCGCCGCGGGGCTGGCGGCCGAGCGCGCGACGCCAGAGCAGCTCGCGTCGCTCGCCGAAGAAGTCGCCAGTCTGTTCGCGACGATGGGCGATCCGCAGCGCTTTCTCGTGCACGACATCAACTTTCATCGCACGTTGGCGGCCGCGTCCGGCAATCCGATCGTCGCGTCGATCGTCGAAATGGTCTCGGCCCTCTACTACGAACGGCGGCGTCAAACGGCCGTGCGCGCGTCGGATCGCGATCTGCGCGACGCCGCCGAAATGCACCGGCGCATTTACCAGGCGGTGCGATCCCGCGACGCGGAAGCGGCACGCCGCGCGATGCAGGAGCACCTGCAGAAGGCGAGCTCATATCAGGCGCAGGAGCCGACCGACCCTCCGGTCGCGACGCGGCGTCAGGCCGACGCGGCCGCCAGCCGGTCCACCGCACGCCGGACGACGACGCGGAAGGGCCGGAACGCGCACTGATGGGGGGATCGCTCTTCGATCTGTCGGGCCGGACGGCGGTCGTCGTGGGCGGCACGAGCGGCATCGGCCGGGCGCTCGCGATCGGTCTGGCCGACGCCGGCGCGGACGTGGTCGCCACGGGCCGGCGTGAGGCCCTGGTGGGCGAGGTCGCGGACGCGATCGAAGCGCGCGGCCGGCGATCGCTGCGCCTGGCCTGTGACACGGCCGACTCGGCGTCGCTCGCGCGCGTGCGCGACGCGTGCCTGCGCGATTTCGGCGCGGTCGACATCGTCGTCGCGGCGGCCGGCACGACGAAGCGCGTGGCGACGGCGACCATGACCGACGCCGAGTGGGATCAGATCCTGTCGACGAACCTGACGGGCACGCTGCACACCTGCCAGGTGTTTGGCGCGCCGATGATCGCGCGCGGCCGCGGGCGCGTGATCACGATCGCCTCGCTGGCGTCGTTCGTGGGCCTGCTCGAAGTCGCGGCGTATACGGCCAGCAAGGCGGGCGTCGCCGGCCTCACGCGTGCGCTCGCGGTCGAGTGGGCGCCGCGCGGCGTCACGGTCAACGGCATCGCGCCCGGCGTCTTTCGCACGGACCTCAATCGCGCGCTGCTCGACTCGCCGCGCGGCCAGGAGTTTCTGCAGCGGACGCCGATGCGCCGGTTCGGACAGGTCGAGGAACTCGTCGGCGCCGCGGTGTTTCTGGCGTCCGACGCGGCGAGCTTCGTCACCGGTCAGTTGATCGTCGTCGACGGCGGGTTTCTCGCGAGTGGAGTGAATCAATGAAGCCCGCGCTCGTCATCAGCGACCGGGACAACGTCGCGACGGCGCTCGAACCGCTCGAGGCGGGGCGGAGCATTGACGCAGGCGGACGGTTGGTGGTGGCGCGTGAGCTGATTCCGTCCGGGCACAAAATCGCGCTCGTCGACATCCAGGCCGGCGGCGCGGTCGTGAAGTACGGCAGCGCCATCGGCACGGCGACGTCGGCCATTCAGGCGGGCGCGCATGTGCACACGCACAACCTCTCGAGCTCGCGCGGACGCGGGGACCTCGCCGCGCAACGCGTGGCGCCCGAGCCTGGCGTGCGGCTCGCCGAGCCGGCGGACGAGCGAAACGGGTTCGATGGGTCGGAGGCAGCGGATGACTGAACGGCCGGGATTCTGGGGATATCGGCGTCCGGATGGGCGCGTCGGCGTGCGCAATCACGTGCTCGTGGTACCGACGGTCATCTGCGCTTCGGTCGTCTGCGAGCGCATTGCGAGCGCGCTGCCGGGCGTGGCCGTGCCGCTGCCGCACCTGGCCGGCTGCGGCCAGCTCGGGCCGGACATGCACACGACGCACGAGACGCTCGCGGCGTACTGTCAGCATCCGAACGTCGGCGCGGTGCTCGTTGTCGCGCTCGGGTGCGAGCAGGTCATCGCGCAGACGCTCGCCGAGTCGGCGAAGCGCGCCGGCAAGCCGGCGCAGATCGTCTCGATTCAGGGTGAGGGCGGTACGCTGCGCGCGATCGGCAAGGGACGGCAGATGGCCGAGCAGCTTGCCGCGGGGATCGTGTCGGCGTCGCGTGAGTGGTGCGACGCCACCTCGCTGATCCTCTCGCTCAAGTGCGGCGGATCGGATTACACCTCGGGGCTGGCGTCGAATCCGGCGCTCGGTCGCGTCGCCGATCGGCTCGTGGCGCTCGGCGGATACGCCGTGCTCGGCGAGATCGCCGAGATCATGGGCGCCGAGCACGTGCTGGCCGCACGCGCGACGCGGCCCGACGTTGGACGCCAGCTGCTGCGCGTGATCGATCGCGTCGAAGCGGAAGCGATGGCGCTCGGCCTCGACATCCGCGGAACGCAGCCCTCACCGGGCAACATCCGCGGCGGCCTCACGACGATCGAAGAGAAATCGCTCGGCGCGACCGAGAAGGGCGGCGAGCGCTCGCCGCTCGTCGACGTCGTGCCGTACGCCGGGCGGATCACGCGGCCCGGCCTGACCGTCATGGACACGCCCGGCCTCGACGTCGAGTCGGTGACCGGCATGGTCGCGGGCGGCGCGCAAGTCGTCGTGTTCACGACCGGGCTCGGCACGCCGACCGGCAATCCCGTCGCGCCCGTCGTGAAGATCACCGGCAACGCGCGTACCGCGCAGCAGATGTCCGACAACATCGACCTCGACGTGAGCGGCGTGATCGCCGACACCGAGTCGCTCGACGACGCCGCCGGGCGGCTGTTCGAGGAAGTGCTCGCGGTCGCGTCCGGCAAGCTCACGACCGCCGAGAGCCTGGGGCATCGCGAGTTCGCGATTCACCGCCGCAATCCCACGATCTGACGGGCGTCCCTCGAGGGTCCATGGCCGCACCCGCATCGCGATCCGGCTACGTGCGCTGGCTGATCTGCGCGCTCCTGTTTCTCGCGGCGACGATCAACTACGTCGACCGCCAGGTCATCGGCATCCTCAAGACGACGCTGCAGCACGACTTCGGCTGGTCGGAGGTCGACTACGCCGACATCATCTTCGCGTTCCAGCTCGCGTACGCCATTGGTTTCGTCGTCGCGGGCCGCGTGATCGATCGCATCGGGACGCGCCTGGGATTCGCCGCGGCGATCGTGGTGTGGAGCCTCGCCGCGATCGGGCACGCCGAGGCGCCGCGCTTCGGTCCGGCGGCCGCGCAGTTCCTGTCGTTCTTCGGCCTCGGGTACTCGACGTCGGTCGCCGGCTTCATGCTGATGCGCGGGTTGCTTGGCCTGGGCGAATCGGGCAACTTCCCGTCGGCGATCAAAACGGTCGCGGAGTGGTTTCCGAAGAAGGAACGCGCGCTCGCGACGGGCATTTTCAATTCCGGCACCAATGTCGGCGCGCTCGTGACGCCGCTGGTCGTCCCGTGGCTCACCCTGCAGTACGGCTGGGCCTGGTCGTTCATCGCGACCGGCGCGCTGGGCTTCATCTGGCTGGTCGCGTGGCTCGCGCTGTATCACCGGCCCGAGACGCACCCGCGGCTCAGCCCGGCCGAGCTCGCGTACATCCGCAGCGATCCGGCGGAGCCGGTGGTGACGGTGCCCTGGCGTCAGATCCTGCCGCACCGGCAGACCTGGGCGTTCGCGATCGGCAAGTTCCTGACCGATCCGATCTGGTGGCTGTATCTGTTCTGGATCCCGGATTTTCTCAACCGGAACTACGGGCTCAACCTGACCTCCATTGGCCTGCCGCTCGTCGTGATCTATCTGGCCGCAGACGTCGGCAGCATCGGCGGCGGCTGGCTGTCCTCGTCGCTGATCGCCCGCGGCTGGACCGTGAACCGCGCGCGGAAGACGGCGATGCTCGTGTGCGCGCTGGCCGTCGTGCCGATCGTGTTCGCGTCGAACGCGGGCAGCCTCTGGCTCGCGGTGTCGCTCGTCGGCCTGGCGGCGGCCGCGCACCAGGGCTGGTCGGCGAATCTCTTCACGCTCGCGTCCGACACGTTCCCGCGGCACGCGATCGGCTCGGTCGTCGGATTCGGCGGCATGACCGGCGCGATTGGCGGCATGCTCATCGCGAAGGTCACGGGCTACGTGCTGCAGGCCACCGGCACGTACGTGCCCGTCTTCATCGTCGCCGGATGCGCCTATCTCGTGGCGCTCGGCGTGATTCACGTGCTCGCCCCGCGGCTGGAGCCAGTTCGGTTAGGCGCCTGACAGAGTTGTAAGATTGCACCGCTGGTCGTCTGCGGACGATACACGGCCAGAGGAGCAGACTTGGCAAGCACCCGGCAGCAGCGCCGCGAGGCCGATCGCGAACGCCAGAAACGCCGCACGAATCGCTCGACCCACAGCTGGAGTCTTCTACTCGGCGCCGCCGCGGTGATCGTCGCCTCGGTCGGTTGGTTCGCCTGGGATCGGATCAGCCACACGCCCCCCGTGCGCGAGGGGGCGCCGGCCTGGTCGGCCGACGGCAAGCGCATCGTGTTCTACTCCGAGCGCGGCGAAGGCAACGGCGAGATCCTCATGATGAACGCCGATGGATCCGGGCTGACGCCTCTCGTGCAGAATCCCGCGGACGACGGCTCGCCGGCCGTGTCGCCGGACGGACGGCGGCTGGCGTTCGACACTGACCGCGACGGCAATTTCGAGATTTATGCGGTCAATCTCGACAAGACGCAGCTGCGGCGTCTCACGAAGAATCCGGCGCGCGACGTATCGCCCGCGTGGTCGCCCGACAGCAAGACGATCGCGTTCATGTCCGATCGCGCGACGCCGGGCAAGGGCTTCGACGTGTACACGATGGCGGCGGCCGACGGCTCGAACGTCGAGCGCGTGACGACGATGGGCTCGGCATGGTTCCCGCAGTTCTCGCCGGATGGCAAGAAGCTCGCGTTTCACGTCGGGCGCGACGTCAACGTGCTCGATCTGACGACGAAAGTGATGACGCCGCTGACGCAGGATCCGGCCAACGGCATGTATCCGTCTTGGTCGCCGGACGGTCAGCTGATCGCGTTCATGAGCTGGCGTAATGGACGCACGCAGATCTTCACGATGACCGCGGACGGAAAGGATCAGAAGCCGCTGGTCACCCTCGCCTCGGGCAGCGCGATCGATCCGCGCTGGTCGCCCGACGGCCATCACATCGTCTTCGTGCAGGTCCCGGAAGCGACGCCCGAGTCGCCGCAGGACAGCAAGCTGCCGCGCGCGATCTATACGGTGGAGCTGTCCTCGGGGAAAGTCACGAGACTGAGCAGGTAGATCCGCATCATTGGGCTATTGGGCTATTGGGCAATTGAGCTATTGGGTTATTGGCGCGCACGCCGATCAATAGCCCAATGACCCAATAGCCCAATAACCCAATACGTGCGCCTACCGTCCGCCTCCGCGCCCAGTGGCCGCGGGCCACAGTTTCGGCTTGTCCATCTTCGGATCGAGCTCTTCCGCGTCGATCGCGAGCGTGGCGCCGCCGCTGTCGCCGTCCTTGAGCAGCGGATCCTGCCGCACGGTGATCGTGCTCGTGTAGGTCTTGCCGCCGGCGGTCATCGTGACCTTGTAGGTGCCGGGCGCCACGCGGCCGCCGCCGCCCCCGCCACCGAATCCGCCACCACCGCCGCCACCACCACGACCGCCGCCGGCTTGCGCGCCCGGCGCCGGGGCCGCCGTCATGCACGCCGCTGCGCCGCCGCCAAATCCACCGCGACCCTGCGCGCCCGGTCCGCCAGCGCCCGCGCCTGCGGCGGGCGGGTTCGCCCCTTGCGCGCCGGCCGCTCCCGCGGCACCGGCGGCGGCGCCGCCGCCTCCGCCACCGCCGCGGCCACCACCGCGTCCGCCGCCACCGCCGCCGCCACGCCCGCCGCCACCACCGCCGCCACCGGTACCGGGCGGCACGGTGGACCAGCGCATCGCCCAGTACATCCGGCTGATGCCGGCTTGCGCGGGCACGGTGACCGAGCACGAGCTCGTGCCGGCCGCGTCGGTGACCTCGAACTTGACGTCACCGGTCACGCGATCGCTCAGGTAGTAGTTGATGACCGCGTCGCGCGTCGGGTTGGCGCCGACGAAGGCGAGCTGGCCGCCCGAGTGCTGCGGCTGCACGCTCAGCCACTGCGTCGCGACGCGATTCTCGAAGAGCTTCGCGTCTTCCTTCATCGCGTCTGACGTCATCTGCTGAAGCGGCGTGATGTCGTCCACCGCCCAGAGGCCGCGACCCATCGTCGCGATGAGCAGGTCGTTGTCGCGCGGATGGACCATCATGTCCAGCACGGCGACCGTGGGGAAGTTCGTGTTGAGCCGGCTCCAGTGCGCCCCGCCATCGAGCGAGTAGTACGCGGCGAACTCGCTCCCCGCGAAGAGCAGATTCGGGTTCTTCAGATCCTCTTTGACGACGTAGATCGACCCGTCCGGCAGGTTGTTGGTGATGCTCGTCCAGGTCTTGCCGTAGTCGGTCGTCTTGAAGATGTACGGCTTCGAGTTCGCATAGCGGTGTCCGTCGAGCGACGCGTAGGCCGTGCCGCGCGCGTGGTGCGACGGCTCCACGCGGCTGACCCACACGTCGTTGCGGCCGACGCCGGGGAAACCGGCGGTGCCGACCTTCGCCCACGATCCGCCGTAGTTGCGCGTCACCTGCACGTTGCCATCGTCGGTGCCGACCCAGATGTTGCCGGGCTCGATCGTCGATTCGGCGAGCGTGATGATCGTGCAGTGGTACTCGGCGCCGCCGCCGGGGTTTTCATCCGGCGTCAGGCCTCCGGATTTCCGCACGGTCTTCAGCGGATCGTTGCTCGTCAGATCGGGGCTGATGATGCGGTACGTCTGACCGCGGTCCGTGGTCATCAGCAGATGATTCGCGCCGATGAAGAGCGTCTGCGGGTTGTGTGGCGAGATGTAGTACGGCGTCGACCAGTTGAAGCGCAGCGGCCCGGCGTTCTGCGGCTGCGTGCCCCAGTTGCGGTCGGCCGCCGTCTTCTCCATCTCGGGCGTGATGTATTCGTCCCAGTTCGTGATGTTGTTCTTGTTGGGCCGGATCGACTGGCGCTGGCCGGTCTCGAGATTGAACCGGCCGATGTTGCCGCCCTGTTGATCGGGTTGCGACTCGCTGTAGACAATCCGCGGGTCGCTCGGATCCATGGCCGTATGGAAACCGTCACCGCCTCCCGTGTTGATCCAGTCGCTGGTGTACACGCCGCTCGCGCGCGTCTGCGACGGGCCGCACGAGCTGCCCGCGTCCTGGAGGCCGCCGCAGACCCAGTACGGATCGGCGTTGTTCGCGGTGATGTCGTAGTACTGCGTCACGTTGATGTTCGTGAAGCGCAGCGACGTCTGGCCGTCGTCGTGCGTCAGGGCGAGACCGCCGTCGCTCGCGATGTAGTAGCGGTTCTTGTTGTGCGGGTCGAACCACATCGCGTGCCAGCAGTGCATGCCCTGGCCGCCGCCCCCGCCGATCCACGTCTTGCCGCCGTCGTGTGAGCGCCGGTAGTTGATCGTGTAGCTGAACACTTCCTGATCGTTCAGCGGGCTCATCTGCACCTGCATGTAGTAGAACGGCCGGCTGATGTAGCGATCGAGCAGCTTCCAGGTCAGGCCGCCATCCTCCGAGCGGTACATGCCCGCACCGAGCTTCGTCATGTCCGTGCAATCGGCGTTCCCTGGCGTCGCGGGGGCTGCCGGTGCCGGCGCGGCGCCGGCCTCACGCGCTGCGCCACCGCCTGCGGCACCCGCCGCACCGCCACCTGCCGCTTGCGCGCCGCCTCGACCCCGTCCGCCGCCGCCACCCCCGCCACCGCCGCGCCCGCCGCCGCACTCCGGCTGGAAGTCCGCTTCGACGTGCGCCATAAGGACCTTGGGATTCATCTTCGAGATCGCCAGCCCGATGCGGCCGACGACCGAAGGCAGACCGACCGTGAGCTTCTTCCAGGACTTGCCGCCGTCCACGCTCTTGTAGATGCCGCCGTTCTTGCTGCCGTCGACAATCTTCTGCGGATCGGGCACCTCCTGCGTGTTGCCTCCGCTGATGAGGCCCCACGGGTAGCGGATGCGATCCCAGAACGACACGTACAGGATTTCCGGATTGGTCGGATCCATCACGAGCCCGTCCGCGCCGGTCATCGGGCTGTTCGGCAGGCCGTTCGTGAGCTTGTTCCACGTCTTGCCGCCGTCGATCGTCTTGAACATGCCGCGGCTGCCGATCGGCGCCCAGATGTTGCCGAGCGCCGCGACGTACGCGATGTCCTTGTTGGTCGGATGCAGGCGGATGCGGCCGATGTTGAACGTGTCCTTCAAGCCGACGTTCTCGAACGTGTCGCCGCCGTTCGTCGACTTGTAGATGCCGTCTCCCCACGCGGCCGTGTTGCGCTGGTGACCTTCGCCCGTGCCGACCCAGATGAGGTTCTTGTCCTTCTGGAAGATCTTGACGTCGCCGATCGACGCCGCGCCGTAGGTGTCGAAGATCGGCTCCCACGACGTCCCGCCGTTTTCGGATTTCAGGACGCCGCCGGCGGCCGATCCGACGATGACATACGTCCAGTCGTCGTCGAGCGCATCGACGGCAGAGATGCGGCCGATCAGATTGGCGTTGCCGAGATTGCGCCAGGCCATGTTCCGGAGCATCGGGTCCGGTTTGGCTGGCGTCTGGGTGCCGGATTGCGCCGCGAGCGAGGCTCCGAACAGACCGAGAGCCAGGACGCTCGAAAGGCGCAGCCAAGGCAGAGCAGGGGCACGCATGTCAGTCCTCCAGTGGATCCACATTGCACGACGTGTCGGGTGAACCGGCGTAATCGTGCCAAAGTCCGGAGCGACTGTCTACTAGCGTCGGCGTCCGGCGAAAGTCGTGGACCGGACCCGATTCATACTCCGCCCCAGTCTCAATCGAGCGCGTTCAGCCAGTCGCGAAACTGACGGAAGGCCTGGCCGCGATGTGAGACGACGAGCTTCTCGGCATCCGTCGCCTCGCCAAGCGTCTTGCCGTACGGCGGGTAGAAGAAGATCGGGTCGTAGCCGAAGCCGTTCGCGCCGCGAGGCGCGGCGATCACTTCGCCTTCGACGACGCCTTCGCACTCAAAGGCCACAGGCTTCAGGCCCCAGGCCTCAGATGATTGCCGAGACGCGTCGATTCCTGCGGGGACCTTGGGCCTTTTCCCCGGGGCCTGATCGACAAACGCGAGCGCGCACACGAATCGCGCGGTCCACGGCGGTGGGTGCCCCGAGAGCTCGTGATAGAGATTCGCGAACTTGTCCGCGTAGCTCGCGCCCGGGTAGCGCGCGCTTTGCACACCGGGCCGGCCGCCGATCGCGTCGATCGAAAGACCGGAGTCTTCGGCGACCGTTGGCAGCCGGGACGCTTCCGCATAGTACCGGGCTTTCAGCCGCGCGTTCTCCGCGAACGTCGTGCCGTTCTCCTCGGGCTCGGCGATCGGCGGCAGGTCGGACAATGTCACGAGCTCGACGGAGAGCCCGTCGAGCACTCGCCGGATCTCGCGCACCTTGCCGGCGTTGGTGGTCGCGACCAGCAGTCGGGTCTTCACGCGCTAGTATTTCAAGATTTTCCCGACGAGCTCGCGCTGCTTTTCGATGAGCGCCGCGATGCCGCGGTCCGCCAGCGCAAGCAGCTCGTCGAGCGCGGCGCGCTCGTAGGGCGCGCCTTCGGCCGTGCCCTGGACCTCGATGAACCGTCCGTCAGACGTCTTGACGACGTTCATGTCGACGTCGGCGCGCGAGTCTTCGTCGTAGGCAAGATCGAGCATGGGCGTACCGGAGACGACGCCGACGCTCGTCGCGGCGACGTAGTTGGTGATGGGCACGCGGGGGATCACGGTCTGCTGACGCAGCCGCTCGAGCGCGAGCACCAGCGCGACGAACCCGCCCGTGATCGACGCCGTGCGCGTGCCGCCGTCGGCCTGAATGACGTCGCAGTCCACCCAGATCGTCCGCTCGCCGAGCTCGCTTAGCGCAGTGATCGCGCGGAGCGATCGTCCGATCAACCGCTGGATCTCCTGGGTGCGGCCGCCGACTTTGCCCGCCGCCGCCTCACGCGTGGTCCGCGTCGACGTGGCGCGCGGCAGCATGCCGTATTCGGCGGTCACCCAGCCCTTGCCCTGGCCGCGCAGGAACGGCGGCACGCGGTCCTCCACCGAGGCCGCGCAAATCACGCGCGTGCGGCCGACCTCGATCAGCACCGAGCCTTCGGCGTGCACCAGAAAGTCGGGCGTGATCTTGGTCGGACGAATGGCATCGGCCAGTCGGCCGTCGAGTCGCGTCATGTGCAGTTACTGTCCTTTCCGAACCCATTTGAGTGAACGTGTGAGGGGAATGCGCAGGTCGACGTGGCCCGCGAGCGTGTCCACTTCCTTGCCGCCGACGAGAATCTGCACCGACGTGATGTCCGCCAGGTTCACGGTGAGCGCGTCGACGATGGCGTACACGGCGAGGATCTCGTCGAGCGATCCGCCGCGATGATTCGACGCGATCTCCGGGCTGAAGTCGACATACGCCTGGCCGCTCGGCGTGAGATAGATCGTGCGCAGGATCGTGCCCGTCGGGATCGCGGACAGCAGGCCCTCGGGCGCCGCCTGGAGCTGCGCCTGCACGATCGCGCGCGCCTGCTCGCCCGGCGTGCTGCCGTACGGGACTTCGTGGCTGACCGGCACGAGCTCGTCGCCGGTCACCGCGACGTAGAAGAGCGTCGCATGAATCTTGCGCGCCTCGCCGGGTGCACCGGGCGCGCCCGGCGCCGGCTTCGGCGTGGCCGCAGCGGCCGGCGGGGTGTCTCCCGTCGACGTCAGCAGTCGCGGCAGCGTCGCGACGACGAGCCAGACCCCGAGCCCGAGCAGCGCGACGCCGACGCCGACCATGGTCCACAGGCCGCGGCGCGAGCCCGGCGTGTCCGGCGTGGGGGCGGATCGCTCGTCGCTCATTTGACGACCGGGGCGGGCGATGGGGCCGGCGCCGGGAAACCGCTGCGAAGGTCGTTCACGGTCGCAATGATGGCTTCGACGATCGCGCCGGACGCCGCGCCGTTCAACGCGCGCTCGTCATCGGCGTTGGTCAGAAACCCCATTTCGATGAGCGCGGCGGGCATGTTGGCGCCGACGAGCAGCCGCAGCGGCGCCTGCACCGCGGGCTGTGCGTTCATCGGCACGCTCCGCGACGCGAAGTTGCGCACGAGAATCGCCCCGAACGTCGCGGACCGATCCGCGAAGGACAATTGCGCCAGCTCCCACGGCACGACATCGATCGAGCGGCTGCCGCCCCCGACGATCGGCACCGGCGTGCCCCGCGAGATCGCCTGGCTGCGGCCTTTGTACTCGTCAAGGCTCAGCGTGTAGATCTGCGCGCCGCGGACGGTCGGGGCGAGCGCGGCATTCGCGTGGAGACTGACGAAGAGATCGGCCTTGTTGTTGTTCGCGAACGCCGATCGCTTGTCGAGCGGCACGTTTTCGTCGGCGTCTCGCGTGAGCAGCACGCGCAGTCCCATCCGGCCTTCGATGGCTGCGCGCAGTCGGCGTGCGACTTGAAGCGTCAGGTCTTTTTCCTTCAAGCCGCCGGGGCCCAGCGCACCCGCATCGTCGCCGCCATGACCCGGATCGATGACGATCGTGCGGATGCCGGTGAGGTGCGAGAGATCCGGCAGGGGCGCCGGCTCCTGCGGCGCGCCGCCGGGCCGTCCTGGAGCCGGGGCGCCCGCGGTTGGCGGGGGAGGTGGAGGTGGCGGCGGAGGCGGCGGGAGCAAATCGACGAGCAGGTGCGTCTGATCCCGGTCGTCCTCGTTCGTGAAGCTCTGCGCCTGCGGTCCCAGATCGATGAACACCGTCGTCGCCTGCACGCGCACGGCGGTCACGAAGTCCGCGGCCTGACCGGTCGTCGGCCCCATGTCGAGCGAAACGGCGTCGAAGCGGACCGTGACACTCTTGCCGTCACGCGTGACCTTGTGCGGCGCCATCGGCACGATCTCGAGCGACACGCGCGCGCCGGTCGGCTGTTTGTCAATCTTGATCGTCACGTGCGGGACGGCGATGTCGCCGACGATGATCAACCGCGAGGCCTTGCGCACCTCGATGCGCGTGTTCAGCGCACGCGACAGCGCGACCGAGACAAAGTCGATCGGGACCTGGTACGTTCCGCTGCGGTCGCGCGCGACCGGCGCCGAGAGTGAGACGACGCCGCCGTTGACCTGCGCGAAGTTCTGCCCGGGGACGAGCAGAACCTTCTGACCCTTCGCGTTGATCGTCAGGCCGCCGACCACCGAGTCTTCAATGGCGGTCAGATCGAAAACCGGCGCCAGCTGGTCGAGCGCGACGAAATCCGTGTTGCCCTGCGTCCGCACGGCGAGCGGCCGCCGGTTCTGCGCGGTGATGACGGTGTACGTCGTGGCCTGACCGTGGAGCCGCACGGCCGGCACGACGCACAGCAGGGCGATCAGCCCGCACGCGAAGGCCGCCCACATCCGCACGCCCGAAGAAACCAGCGAGGAACGCAACGGCTCATCATAACTTGCGATCAATAATGCTGCCGATCCCGGGTCGCTCGATGCCGCTCGCAGGCTACTCCGGCACGCCCCTTGTCAAGAAGCTCGGCATCAAGCCGGGGATGACCGTCGTCGTCATCGGTCCGCCCAAGGGATTTCGCGACGAGCTCGTCGGGCTGCCCGGCGACGTGCGGTTGACGATGGCGACGTCGAAGCCGGCGGATCTGGTGATCTGGTTCGTGCCCGACCGCAAAACGCTTCACGCAGGGCTCGCGCTCGCGCTCCGGACGATGACGACGGGTCTTTGGATTGCGTGGCGGAAGAGAACGTCGAAGCTCAAGTCGGACGTGTCCGAGAACGACGTGCGCGACACGGGCCTGGCGAACGGGATTGTGGATTACAAGGTGTGCGCGATCAACGAGACGTGGTCGGGGTTGAAGTTTGCGAAGAAGAAAGCAGGCCCCGGGCGATAGGCCCCAGGCCTCGGGGCACCCGAACTGCTGGGGCCTCGGGCCTGCAACCTTGGGCCTGATCCGGAGGGAGATGTGCACATGAGGCTGTCCCTGATCGTCGCTCTCGTTCTCGTCGGCGGCTCGCTCGGCGCGCAAGCTCCGTCTGACTACCCGATCCAGCCCGTCCCGATGTCACAGGTGAAGGTGACCGGCGGGTTCTGGCAGGCGAAGCTTGAGACGAATCGCACCGTCACGATTCCGCACATCCTGGAACAGAACGAGAAGACCGGGCGCGTCGACAACCTGCGCAAGGGCGCGGGGCTGATGCCGGGCGATTACGTCGGCCGGCGATTCAATGACACCGACATCTACAAGATCGTCGAGGCGGCGTCGTACTCGCTGATCTCGCATCCCGATCCGGCGCTGGCCAAACAGCTCGACGCGCTCGTCGCGATCATCGCGAAGGCGCAGCAGCCGGACGGCTATCTGTTTCCGGCGCGGACGATCAATCCGGCGAAGCCGGCACCGGGAGTCGGTACCGAAAGATGGCAGTACGAGAACACCGGGAGCCACGAGCTCTACAACTCCGGCCACATGTACGAAGCGGCGGTCGCGCACTATCAGGCCACGGGCGACCGTGCGTTTCTCGATATTGCAATCAAGAACGCGAATCTCGTGGCGACGACGTTCGGGCCGGACGCCAGAAAAGACGCCCCGGGACATGAAGAGGTCGAGCTCGCGCTGGTGAAGCTCTACCGCGCGACGAAGGACCAGCGCTATCTCAATCTCGCGAAGTTCTTTCTCGACGAGCGCGGCGTGCACGGCAACGTCTCAGAGAACTACACAGAGCAGAGCTGGCAGCTCTACAACGATCGGCCGTACCGCCAGGACGATCTCCCGCTCGTCTACCAACCGCGCGCGCAGGGCCACGCCGTGCGCGGCACGTACGTCTACAACGCGATGACGGACATCGCGGCGATGCTCAAGGATCCGAAGTACAACCTCGCCGTCGATCGGCTCTGGCAGGACGTCGTCTCGAAGCGCGTGTATCTGACGGGCGGCCTGGGCTCGGTCGGCGGCACCGAGGCCTTCGGCGACGACTACGCGCTGCCGAATCGCACGGCCTACACCGAGACGTGCGCGTCGGTGGGCGGCCTCCTCTGGTATCACCGGATGTTCCTGAAGTCGGGCGACGCGAAGTACCTCGACGCGTTCGAGCAGACGCTCTACAACGGCCTGCTTTCGGGCGTGTCGGTGAAGGGCGACACGTTCTTCTATCAGAACCCGCTCGAGTCGGCCGGACGCAATGAGCGCAGTGCCTACTTCGACGTCGCGTGCTGTCCGGCGAATCTCGCGCGGCTCATCGCGCAGCTGCCGGGGTTGATCTACGCGACCGACGGGAATCAAGTCTTCGTCAATCTCTACGTCAGCAGCGAGGCCGACGTCGTCGTCAAGGGCGCGAAGGTGCACATCAGCCAGACGACGAACTACCCGTGGGATGGGAACGTGCGGTTCTCGATCACCGCCGATCGCGCGGTCCGATTTCCACTCAAGGTACGAGTGCCGGGCTGGCTCGGCGGATCGGTCTTCGGGACAGACCTGTATACGTTCGCGACTCCGAACGTGGAACCAGCGAGGGTTGGCGTGCTCGACTTTGGCCTGCGGACTGATCGTCCCGGATGGTACAGCCCAGAAGACATCCCGATCGGGCCCGACCATAGCCCAGTCCGCGCGTTCGTCACCTTGCCGATGCCTATCCGGCGCATCGTGGCCAACCCCGGCGTCAAAGACGACGTGGGGAAGGCGGCGATTCAGCGCGGCCCGATCGTCTACGCGCTCGAAGCGGTGGACAATGGCGGCAAGATCCTCGACGTGCCCGTGCCGATGACTACGACGTTCACACCGGCGTTTAAATCGGATGTGCTCGGCGGCGTCACGGTGCTCACCGCGACGCTCCCGGCCACGGGCGAGGCGCCCGCGCGAACAATCACCGCCGTCCCGTACTTCGCGTGGGCGAACCGCGGGCGGGGAGAGATGGTGGTGTGGATCAGGCAATAGGCCCCAGGCCCCGGGCCCCAGCGTCGCCGTACGATCGTTCTGGGGCCTGAGGCCAGGGGCCGGTGGCCCAACCAACCGAACGCCTAGTCCGTCTACTCGTATACGTGTAGAGTGACTAGGCATGGCCGCTGACTCGTCCGATCTCGATCTGCTCCAGGGCACCCTGGACATGCTCATCCTGAAAGTGCTGGCGACGGAGCCGCTCCATGGCTACGCCATCGCACAGCGCATCGGTCAGATTTCACGCGCGCTGCTGCAGGTGCCGCAGGGATCGCTCTACCCGGCGCTGCATCGGCTCGAGAATCGGGGATTGCTGGCGGCGACATGGTCGGAAACGGACACGGGCCGGGCTGCGAAAGTCTACCGGCTCACCCGGCCGGGCCGCACGCGGCTCGACCGCGAAGTCGCGGACTGGCGCCGGCTGTCGGAAGCGATTCAGCTCATTCTTCAAACGGAGTAGCGCATGGGTTGGCTCTCTCGCCTTCTTGGCCGCGAGCGTCTCGAGCGCGAGCTCGATGCGGAGCTCGCGCATCACGTCAGCGAAGAAGCACGGCGCCTCGAGCTCGAAGGTGTGGCGCCCGAGGACGCGCGGCGGCAGGCGCTCGCGCGGTTCGGCGGCATTGAACCGATCAAGGAGCAAGCGCGCGATGCGCGTGGCACGCGGTGGGTCGAAGATCTGTCGCGCGACGTGCGCTACGCGTTTCGCATGATGCGGCGGAGCCCGGTCTTCACCGCGGCCGCCGTCATCTCGCTCGCGGTCGGCATCGGCGCGAACGCCGCGATCTTCAGCCTCTCGGACGCGCTGCTGCTGCGGCCGCTCGACGTCACGCGCCCCAACGAGCTCTGGTTCCTCAACCGCGCGGGCTTCGCGCAGCCGAACTACCGGTTTTCGTATCCCGGGCTCACGCATCTGCAGCAAGCCGTGCCGGACGTGCAGTTCGCCGCGAGCGCCTCCACCAGTCGCATCCAGATCGATCGCGAGGGCGCGGCCGAACTGGCCCTCGGTCAGCTCGTGACCGGCAATTGGTTCGACGTGCTCGGCGTGGGCGCGGCGGCCGGCCGCGTGCTCACCGCGAATGACGCAGCGTCGCCGGGGGCGTCGCCGGTCGCGGTGCTGAGCTACGACTTCTGGACGCGCCAGTACGGCGCCGATCCGCGAGCCGTAGGATCGACGATTCGGGTGAATGGCCTGCCACTCACGATCGTCGGCGTCGCCGCGGAGAGCTTCGCGGGCGTCATCGTCGGCACGCGCATCGATCTGTGGGCCCCGGTGACGATGCAGCACGAGCTGCGGTCGCGAGGCAACGCGAGCGTCGACAACGCCGACGGGTCCAAGCCGTGGGTCACGCAGGATGGCGTGCAGTGGCTCACGGTGGTCGCGCGCGTGCCCGCGTCCGTCAATCGCGCGGAGGCCACCACGCGCATGGCGGCCTACTGGAAGACGGAGGTCGAAGAGCGGGCGGATATGACGAGGGACGCCGCGCAGCGCAGCTTCCGGCTGCGCGAGCACATCGAGCTCGTCCCGGGAGAGCGCGGCCAGTCGAACTTGCGCGACAGTTTCTCCCAGCCGCTGGTCGTGCTCATGATCACGGTCGCGGCCGTGCTGCTCATCGCGTGCGCCAATCTCGCGAGCCTGCTCCTCGCACGCAGCACCGCGCGCGGGCGCGAGTTCGCGCTCCGCCTCTCGCTCGGCGCCGGCCGCGGGCGCATCGTCCGTCAGCTGCTGACCGAGAGCCTCACGCTCGCGATCATCGGCGGCCTGGTCGGGCTCGGCGTCGCGCAGATCGGCGGCCACGGGCTGCTGGTCATGGCGTCGACGGGCTCGCGCGCCATCCCGCTCGATCTGCCGCTGGACTGGCGGCTGCTCGCGTTCACGGCGGCCGTCACGATCCTCACTGGCGTCCTGTTTGGTCTGGGGCCGGCGCTCCGCAGCGCGCGCCCGAACCTGGTCGATCCGTTGAAGGGCGGCACGCGCATCGTGGGCGCCGAACGCAGGACCGGGCGCCTGCCGTTCGGCAAGGTCTTGATCGCGCTGCAGGTCGCGCTCTCGTTCGCGCTGCTCGTCGGCGCGCTGCTGTTCCTGCGCACGTTCCAGAATCTGCTCAACGTCGACACCGGCTTCGATCGATCTGAAGTCGTCGTCGCGGGGATCGATCCGATGCTTTCGGGTGTCACTGAGGGGCAGCTGCCAGACCTCTACGCGCGCCTGATCGAGCGAGGACGCGCGATTCCAGGCGGCACCGCTGCGGCACTCGCGCTATCCGGGCCGGTCTCCGGATCGGCGCGGACGAGCAGCATCTCGATTGACGCCGAGGCGATGCGCGTGGGCAAGGACGCCGACGTTCGCGAAGAGTACGTCACACCGGAATACTTCCGCACGGTGGGCATGCACCTGCTGCGCGGGCGTGCCTTTGCCCCTGACGATCGCGAGGGTCGCCCCAAGGTGTGCGTCGTCAACGAGTCGATGGCCAGGCACTTCTTTGGGACAGTTGATCCGATCGGCCACCACATCGGCTACGGCAATCCGACGGACGTTGAGGTCATCGGGCTCATACACGATGCGCGCGTCGACGGGCCGAAGAGCGACGTGCCGTGGATGGTGTTCTATCCGATCGCGCAGAGCCAGGGAGAATTCGCGCGCAGTCTGTATGTGCGCGTGACCGGTCCGGTCGAAGCGGCAAAGGCCTCGCTGCGGTCGAGCATTCTCTCGGTGAATCCGAACCTCGCGGTCCGCGAGGTCACGACGCTGGGTGTGATGAACGAGCGGACGGTCAGCACCGATCGGCTCGTGTCGCGCCTCACTGGAATGTTCGGGCTGCTCGCGGTCGGTGTCGCGTGTCTCGGCCTCTACGGGACCGTCGCGTACTCGGTCGTGCGGCGCACCAACGAGATTGGCGTCCGCATGGCGCTGGGCGCATCACGCGGCGGCGTCGGCTGGCTCGTGCTGCGGGAAACGCTCGTGCTCGTCGCCGCCGGCGGCCTGCTCGGGTTCGTGGTGGTCTGGCCGCTGCTCAAGTTCCTGACGTCGTTGCTGTACGGAATCTCGCCGTACGATCCGGTGGCGCTTGCGAGCGCCGCCGCGGGTCTGCTCGTTGCCGGCGCGCTCGCCGGCGCGATTCCTGCGTGGCGCGCCTCGCGCGTCGATCCGCTCACGGCACTCAGGGCTGAGTAAGGCGTCTCGGACGCGCTAACTCGTGGTCTTCGCGTCAATCCACGCGCGCAACTGCGCCCGGGGCGTGGTCCCGGCCTGCCACAGCGTCTGGCCCTCGAGCCGTGCGACTTCGCGCCAGCATCGATAGATCTCGTCGGCATCCTTCCACGGCACTCCGGCTTTGACGAGGCTCTCCACCTCGCGCCACTCCGCTGCCTCAACCGCTGCCTGCCGCCGCTTCTCGATCTCCTGGAGGAGCCGATCTTGCTCGTCTTGACAATTCATGCCCGTTTACGCGCTACGCGCCGCTGCGGATTGCCCCGCGGTCTTGATGGCCTCAATGAGTCTGAACACGAACCGTGAGCTCAACACGCCTTGGGTGACGCCTTGCGCGAGCAGCTCGATGAACTCGTCTTCCGGCACCTTCATCGGGCGGTTGGCCATTTGCCCCTCTGGCCACGACGAGAGCCGAATCTCTTCCTGGCCCGAGGACGGGATTAACAGGCGCTCGATCCTGTTCTCGCCTTTCCGGGTGGTTCGCAACGCACGCGCCTCGGACGCATTGTGCAAGTTGTTCTTCTCGAGGTTCGCCCCGCGGTCCGCGCACGTGTCGTGACACGTGGGATGACCGTTGCTGTCGACGCGGTGGTGCGTCACGACGCCACGGCTCTTGAGCTCCAACTCCCACGCATCCTGCGCCCGCGTGGCGCCTACCAAATACGTCGCCGGCCACACGCCCCGGACAATCTCTTCCAACTCACGTCTCGTCACCGTCACAGTGACTTCTCCGTCCTGAAGTCCGGACTGCCGACGTTCCTGAAAGCCTGCACTTCCCGCGTCCGTACGGGCATCGGCTCCATCCGATAGAGGGCCCGTGTGTTGCTCACGGCGGAAACGACGAGGGTGAAGACCAGCCCGCCGATCGCAAAGACGCCGCCGACGTCGAAGAGCGCGACCTGATTGCCGAAGAAGTTGACGACCGGCCGGACGTACAGCATCAACGTGCCGATCGCGAGGATGATGCGCAGCTCGGTCGGGCCGACCTTGAAGTAGCTCATCTTGAACGTGCCCAGGCTGTAGGTCGCGAGGTAGACCTCGGCTGACAGCATGAAGTACGCGACGAGCAGGCCGAGCGCGACGAGCGGGCTCATGTAGCCGGAAAGTGCCAGGCCGCCGATGAGGAACGCGGTGCCGAAGGCGTCGACGACGTGATCGACGTAGAAACCGTAGCGCGGCCGTTGCTGGTCCCGCACGCGCGCGACCGTGCCGTCGAGGCTGTCGCCGAACCAGTTGAGGGCCAGGCAAATGACGACGAGCAGGAGACCTACTGAATGGCTCTTCGCCATCCAGTAGGAGAGTCCGGCGCCCAACATGGCCACCAGTGCGAGCGTGGTCAAGTGATCGGAGTTGACCCACCGCGGCATGCGGTGGGCGAGGAAGATCAGGACGCGCTTTTCTAACGGCGCAAGGATGCTCGTGAGCACCCGGGTGGCATTAGCTGTCGGTGTGACTGTGGCGGCCATTGGGGCGACAGAACTCATGTCGATCTCCTACCCGCTAATGCGAAACACGGCGGTTTTGGGGCTCAAATCGCCCCGTGAGCCTGTTTTCACGCGGATTGCGCATTCCTGGGTATGAGGGGAGTCCGTCCGACGATCGTCCTGGCCCTGTGCGCGATGACGACGGTGACCGTGGTCGCCGCGCGCCTGAAGCCCGAGGCTGAAACCGGATGGACGAAGTACGTCGCGGCGACCGAGCGGCGGATGGCAAGTGAGTTGGGCGGACACGACCGGTTCCTGGGCCTCGACTTCACCTCGTCGGCAGCCGCCGATCACCGCGCCCTGCTCGCCGGCCAGGTCGTTGTGCATGACATCGAAAGTCTGGATGCGTCCGGCGAAGGCATCGACATCCCATCGGCGCTCGTTCATCACTGGCGAGGCGCGGTGTTCGTGCCTCACGCCACGGTGGACGGGATTCTGACCAAGCTCCAAAGCGGCGAGCTCCTGACCCAGCAGGAGGACGTCCTGAAGTCGTCGATCCTCGAGCGCGCTCCCGGCAGACTCAAGGTCTACTTGAAGCTGCAGCGCTCGAAGATCGTGACCGTTGTCTTCAACACCGAGCACGTCGTCACGTTTGTGCGTGTGTCACCGACGCGCGCCACGAGCCAGAGCATGGCCACGAAGATCGCGGAGCTCGAGGATCCGAACACGCCGCGCGAACGCGAGCTGCCGGTGGGCGACGACCGCGGGTTTCTCTGGAAGCTCAACGCCTACTGGCGGTACGAGCAAGTCAACGGCGGCGTGATCATCGAGTGCGAGTCGGTCAGCTTGAGCCGCACGGTGCCGGCGGTCGTGCGGTACGTCGTGGGGCCGTTGATCGATAGCACGGCGAAAGAGTCGATGACCCGAACGCTTGACGCCGTGCGGTTGGTACTAGCGCAGTAAGCTCCGAGGTTCCGCCCTTCGACAAGCTCAGGGCGCCCCGAGCCTGTCGAGGGGCGCCGGTCTGCCGAACGCCGCCCGTGCCGTGGCCGGCTCGACGATTGCAAATGCGATCAGCACGCCGACGGCGGCGGTGAGAAAGAGCACGGCCATTTCGACGTGGCCCTGGAACGCGAAGGCGCTCGAGACGGCGAGGACGATGACGAAGACCACGTCCGCGAGTCGAATCCACCGTCCCGCCTGGACCCGTTGCGCACCTGACTCCTCGGGAAGCTCGCGCACGGCAAACCACAGGTGGAGACGAAGCGTGGTCGCGATGAGCGCCGCCGCGAGCCCAACCAGAAAGAGCACCGCGTCGGGCACTCCCGGCGTCCAGCTGCGCGCCAGCCAGAGCGGCAGGAGCATCGCGAGATAACCGACGCTCGCCGCCGCCTGGTGAAACTGCCACCACCCGAGCGCCCGCCTTCGCAGCGGCCTTTTGGCCGCTGCTTCGGCGAGGTCTCGCGCCTTTGGCGCTCCACCCGCCTCTGCAAATTCGAGCGCCGTCACCAGATCGTGCGTCGACTGATATCGCGCGTCCGGGTGTTTCTCGAGACACCTGGCGATGATGCGATCGAGATCGCCGAGTCCCACGGCAGTCGAGAGCATGGCCGGCACGCGGTCGGTGATGTGCGGGGGCTGGATCTCGAGAATTCGCGCGATCGTCGAGGCGGCATTCGATCCGACAAATGGATGCGCGCCGGTGGCCAGCTCGTAGAGCATGATCCCGAGCGCGAAGAGATCCGTACGGAAGTCCACGGCGTCGCCGCGGATCTGTTCCGGCGACATGTAGGCCGGCGTGCCGAGGAGCGCGCCCTCGGCGGTGATTTCCGCCCCCGGCTGGGGGAGGTCGCGCATCCGCGCCAGGCCGAAGTCGAGAATTTTCACGTCGCCGGCCGGCGTCCGGATGACGTTCTCCGGCTTGAGATCGCGATGCACGACGCCGCGGTCGTGCGCCGCCTCGAGCGCGCGCGCGAGTGCCACCGCCGTGTCGATCACCCGTGACGCCGGCAGCGGTCCGCGACCCAGCTCGTCGCGCAGCGTCTCCCCAGGCACAAATTCGCCGGCAATGTAGACGTGATCGTCGAATTCCTCGAGCGCGTAGACGGTCGCGATGCCCGGATGGGCCAGGGCCGCCGCCGCGCGCGCCTCGCGCCGAAGGCGCTCTCGCCGCTGCGGGTCCTTGGTGAAGCGCGCCGCGAGCGCTTTGAGCGCGACCGGACGGCCGAGCCGCGTGTCGTCGGCGAGAAAGACGATGCCCATACCGCCGACGCCGAGAACGCGCACGATCCGGTAGTGACCGATCATCCGCCCGACGAGGTCCGCGCTGACGCCTGCTTCTGCGAGATCGGCGGGCCTCGTCGCGGGCTGCTCGATGAAGTCGTTCGCCTCGTCGTGCGCGTCGAGCAGCGACGTGAGCTCCAGCCGGAGCGGCTCGTCGCCGCCGCACGCCTGCGCGAGAAACGCGCCGCGCTCGTCGCGCGGCAATTCCAGGGCTTGATGGAATAGCTCGTTGACTCGCGTCCAGTCGGCGTTCGTCACCGCGAGTTCGTCCGCTGCAGCTCGCGCAGCAGCCAGGCCTTGGCGATCGTCCAGTGGCGTTTGACGGTGGCCGGCGAGATCGCGAGCGCCTCGGCCGTTTCCTCGACCGACAGTCCACCGAAGAATCTGAGCTCGACGATGCGCGCCTGGTCGGCGTCGAGCTGAGCGAGCGACGACAACGCGCGATCGAGCGCGACGAGATCGAGGGACGAGTCGTCGTCGGGCGCCTGGCCCACGAGCAGCGCGTCGTCGAGCGTCACCTGCACCTGATGGCCGCCGCGCTTTTGGGCGCCGCGCGCGCGGGCGCGCTCGACCAGGAGCCGCCGCATCGAAATTGCCGCGATCGCGAGAAAGTGCGTGCGGTTCTGCCAGCGCGGCGACTTGTCCTTGAGCAGGCGCAGATACGCCTCGTGGACGAGCTCGGTCGCTTGCACGCTCTTCGCCTGCTCGCGGCGGACGTAGCGATCCGCCATGCGCCGCAGCTCGGCGTAGACGTCTTCGACCATCTGCCCGACGCCGTCGGGCTTCAGGGATCCGGACGCCGGTGGGCGGGGGCGCGCCACGAAGTGAGATTATCGCCTTGGCCGGTACGTCTTGGCCACATCTGCGATGAGCGCGGCTTTCCATACGTAGCCGAGTTGCAGATTGATCTCCGTGGTCTGTGTTTCGGCGAGCCCGTTGACCTCAGCCGGCTTCTTCTCGCGCACGACGGGCATCGCCGAAAAGATTCCGAGCAGCTTCAACACGCGACCGGATCGCATGGTGCCGTCTTCCGACTCGTAGATCCCGTTGGCCACCGCGAGCACGGGCGATCCGGACATGCCGGGAAAGGCCGAGACGTCGACGAGAAACGTCGGCAGGTCGTTGAAGTCCACCGACGGCTCGCTCGCGACATGTCCGGTCTTCCATACGGGCAGGAAGTGCGACTCGTCGTAGAACCCGTACGGATAGCCGAGCAACGTCGCGCCAGAGGACGGACGAATGCGAATATCGCCGCGCGTGTGCGCTTCGGTGAAGACGAGCAGCGAGATGTCGCGGTACGCCTCGGGCGGCACCGGCACGAGCACGACGTCGGCCTTCGGCACGGCTTCGCTCACAACCCAAAGCGGATCGCCGCGTGGGTCGTAGAGCGGCAGCTCGATCTGGCGGACGCGCGTCAGCTCGGCCGGATTCTCGTGCAGGATGAAGCGGATGCGATCGCCCGCGCGCGGCCCCGGCGTCAGCGGCGGCCGGCCGGTCACGACGTGGTAGTTGGTGACGAGAAAGACGGTGTCCGGCTTGCCGTCGAGGGTCGTGCTGGCGAAGAAGAAGCCGGTGCCCTGCGACACCGCCCGCGTCCCGTTCATCAGCAGGACCGGCGTGGTCATGAGCGACGCCGGCTCGAGATCGGCAGGGAGGCCCTGCGACGACGCCGTCACGAGTGCGGTCAGCAGCCAGGGCAGCCAGGCAGTCATGGTGGTTAGACGTATGAAATCACGCCGGGAGTAGTTTTGTTTGAGTCATCAAAATTATCGCTGGTATTCTTTTTGCGCGAAACTACTCCCGGCGTAGTTTTCTGGAGGCTGGATATGGCAGGAATTGGTGCAAAACTCGGTGTTGGGCTGGCCGTCTTGGCTGTCCCGCTGGTTCTCATGGCCGCGCAACTTCCCGCGCCCGACAAGCTCCCTGCAACTGGGGGCGACATCACGATCGCGCCTATCAACCACGCGACACTGCAGTTGACGTTTGCGGGCAAGGTCGTCGACGTCGATCCCGTGGCGGCCGCGGGGACGTTCGCGGGCTTCGCCGCGCCGGACATCGTCCTCATCACGGACATCCATGGCGATCATCTCGATCCCGCGACGGTCAACAAACTCAAGAAGGCGACGACCACGATCGTCGCACCGCAGGCCGCGGTGGCGCAGCTCACCGCCGCGCAGATCGCCAACCCGGTCGTGATGGCCAACGGCGACAAGAAGACAGTCGGAGGCATCGAGATCGAAGCGATCCCGATGTACAACCTCACGCGCGGACCGTCAGCGGGCCAGCTCTACCACGACAAGGGCCGCGGCAACGGCTACGTGCTGACGATGGGCGGGAAGCGCATCTACATCGCGGGCGACACGGAAGGCGTGCCCGAGATGCGCGCGCTCAAGAACATCGACGTCGCGTTCATCCCGATGAACCTGCCGTACACGATGACGGAAGCCGAAGCGGCGGACGCGGTGAAGGCGTTCAAGCCGAAGGTCGTCTACCCATATCACTACCGCGGATCGGATCCGAAGAAGTTCGAGGACGCGTTGAAGGGGAGTAGCGTCGAGGTCAGGATTCGCGATTGGTACGCGAAGTAAGAACTCTTGGGGTTCCCGGGGGTTCCTGGGGGTTCCTCGGGGGTTCCTGGGGGTTCCTCGGGGTTCCCGGGGGTTCCCAGGGGTTCCCGGGGGTTCCTTGTGGTTCCTGGGGGTTCCTGGGCTTAGTACTTCGTCGCAATCGCCCGCGCGATGTCCGCCATCAGCTTCGCGAGGTCCTTGTCAGACGCCTTGGACTCGGTGATGAACACCGCGATGCTGATGGTCTCGCCCTTGGGGCCGGTCAGGATCCCAACGTCGTTGAACGCGGCCGTCACGCCGCGCCACGATCCACTCGTGCCCGTCTTGTGACCGATCGTCCAACCGTCGGGCACGCCCGCCTTCAAGCGATCGGGGAAGGTCGTCGTCTGCTTCAGCGTGTCGAGTAGGAATTGCGTGGACGACGCGGACAGCAGCCGCCCTGCCGCGAGTTTGTCGAGCAGGATGGTCATGCCACGCGGAGTCGACGTGTCGCGACGATCGTGCAGGTATGCCTGAAAGGCCGCGTCCCGCTGGGCTTCCGGCACGGCGTTGATCGCTCGATCGAGGGTGGGCGGATCGAGATACTCGTCGCGCCAGTCGAGGCCGTTGATTTCCGTCTGCAGGTGCTTTTCGTCGCGGTCGACGCGCACGGCCGTGGTCGCCTTGCGGTTGAGCGTGAGCTGCACAGCGCCTGTTCCGCCAAGCTTCGCGATCAGAATGTCGGTGGCGGCGCTGTCGCTGTCGACGATCGTGCGGCGCACCAGGTCGCCGATCGTTGTCTTGAAGCCGTTCGGTCCGACGAGCTTCGCCATCGGTTGCACGAAGACGCTCAGATCCTGTTTGTGCACGACGATCTCGTCGTCGAGACTCCACTTGCCATCGTCAACCTTCTCGAGGGCGCTCACCGCGACCGGCAGCTTCATCACGCTCTGCATGGGGAAGAGCTGGTTGTCTCTGACGCAGGCTTCAAGCAGACCATCGCCTGCACAGACGCCGACACGCCCGTCGAAGCCTTTCGTCAACACGTCGAGCTCGTGCTGCCAGCGCGCGCGACGCGTCATGGATGCCGAGACCGCCTGACGTAGCCCTGGCGTCAAGCCACTGGAGATTCCGGCCGACCTCACCGCGGCAACGCTGCCGACGACGAACAGCGCGCAGAGAACGTAGGCTGCCAGCGCGACTCCCTGCGGGAGTACGCGACGCGCGCCCCGCTCGGCGGATCGATGGTTGACCAGAGCAAAGCGCAGGACGACGAATGCTAGGCCCACGGTGAACGCATCCATCAGCCAGCCCGTCACAGCGCCAAGGAGTTGATAGGTGCTGTACGAGTAGCCGTTCGGCAGCATGCCGCGGATCAACGGCTCGAGGCGTAGCTGCAGGAAGGAAGCGCCCAGTCGTGCGAGCGGTTGCCCAACGACCGCAAGCAGAGCCAGCACAGCTAGCGACAGGATCGCTGCGCGAATGCCGTTCGGTGAGACGGAGGACACGTAGAGCGCCGTCAACGTCAATGCGATGACAGCAGACACCGCCTGACCAACGAGCGGAGGCCTTTGGACCGTAACGACGGCTGACGCCGGATCAGCGACCGAAAGCAAAACGAGCGGGCCGACGGCGAGCAGCAAACCGAGGCCAATCGCGACCCCGACCTTCAACGCCCATTGCTGCCATGTGGCCATCGGTTGCAGCACCTGCCACTCGAGCGTGCCCAGACGGCGTTCTTCCGCGCTCGCAAGCGCACCGGCCAGGATCGGTACAAGCCCGAGATGCAGGACGCTGAGCGGAAAGACCAGGTCGATCGCGGAGTCGGGTGGAAGATTGCGCAACCAGCGCGCGACCAACACAGTTGCGAACGACAGCCCGGCGACGACGAACGTGAGTTGCTGCAGGCGCAACTCCTTGGTGAGGAGGGCCCACAGCGGATGAGAAACCGAAGGCATCCGGGACGCCGACCGTACGCCGAGGAATGTGGGCAGGTTGACGTGCCGGTGCGTGTCGATCGCCTCGAGCCGCATGAACGTTCGCCACCCGAGCACGGCACCGGTAACGGCGAATAACGCCAAGGCTGTTTCAAGCGGTGCCCGCTTCCAGAGTTGGAGCGCATGGAGCATGGCGAACGCCAAACCGAATACCGTTGGGACGGCCAGCGTGAACACCAGGCCGCCCAGCGGTCCGCGGGCGACCATTGTCAGCCAGGGCGCCACGAACAGCGCGTATACCAGGGGCCAACCGACCACCGGCCATACGTCTGTTCCCAGGACGAGAATCCAGGATGTCTGAGGAAATGCGACCGCCAGGAAGACAACCAGCGCCGCAAGAGAGAAGAGGAGCGGCGCCAGTGCCGTGAGCTTCGCCAGCAGGAGCCATTGCCGACTAACCGGCAGCGCGAGCCACGGTGAAAGCGTGCCGTGGAGGTACTCGTGCCCGATTGAGACGGCGCCCAGCGCCGCCGCGCCAATGATGTAGATGCCCCAGATGACGAGGCCAAGGTGAGCGAATTGAGACGCGATCGCCGCTGCGCACACCGCCATCCACGCCGGAAACAGCGCGCGAAGCTCCTTCCCGATCGCGACGCGCCAGGGCATCGCGCTCGTCACGACGCGGCGCCCTCCTGCGCGAGCGACGTGACGAAGATCTCCTCGAGCGTCAGCGCCTCGGTCTCGATCGTCTCGGGCGATCCCGCGCGCAGGCGCTCGACGACGTCCGCGGCGTTGCCGTTGACGAGGACTTCGAGCTCGCGGTTCTGCTGACGCAGCACGCGCGCGCCGCCAAGATCGAGCCGCGGGGCCGGCCCGGCGAACCGCGCGTACACCTTCTGATACCGCTCGCGCGCGACGTCCGCGTCGAGCGTGAGCACGTCCCGGCCGCGATCGATGATCGTGAACTGATCGATCAGCCCCTCGAACTCCGCGATGAGATGCGTCGAGACGAAGACCGTGCGCTTGCCCGGCGCGCTTTCCTGATACGCGCCGATGACCGTCTGGATGAACTCGCGCCGGACGATCGGGTCGAGCCCCGACGTCGGCTCGTCGAGGACGAGCAGCTCGGGCTCGGGGCAGATCGCCGTGATGAGCGCCACCTGCGTGCGCTGGCCCTTTGAGAGGTGACTGGTCTTCTGATTGAGGTCGAGCCGGAAGCGATCGAGGAGCGCCCGCTCGGTCTCGCGATTCCAGCCCGGACGAAACGCCGCGGCGTAGTCGAGCGCCTGCCGCACGGTCATCCACGGGTAGAACGCGACTTGATCCGGCACGTAGGCGAGCCGTGATTTCACCTCGACCTCGTGGTTGCCGGGATCCATGCCGAACAACTTCACCGTGCCGCTCGTTGGCCTGAGCAAGTTCAAGAGGCACTTGATCGTCGTCGTCTTGCCGGCGCCGTTGCGGCCGAAGAAGCCGTAGCAGCGGCCCGGCGCGACGCGCAGGCTCAAACCGTCGACCGCATCCGTGCGGCCATACGTCCGGACCAGCTGGTCGATTTCGATGACGGGGGAGTCGGCAGCCATAGGCCTCACGAGTGCGCCCGCGCGCGCTTGGTGTGAAACACGTCGAACCGCTCCTCCGCGAGCCGGAGAAATTCGGTCTTCTCGACTTGTAAGTGATGCGCCTGGACGACGGCGTCGTCGATCTTCTCGGCGACGAGCTTCTGCCGGACTTCTTTCCTGTACGGCGAATGGTTCGCGCGGACGAAGCAGCCCTTCCCGGCGATGGTTTCGATGACGCCCTGGCTCTCGAGCTCGGCGTAGGCCTTGGCGACAGTATTGCGATTGACGCGCAGCTCCTCGGCGAGCGGCCGAATCGACGGCAGCGGGTCGCCCGGCTGCACGGCGCCCGATGCCGCGGCCGCCTTCACCTGGTCGACGACCTGCAGGTAGACGGGCTTGCCGGATTTGAAGTTCAGGAGCAGGCGCATGGAACTGTCATATGACAGTAGGACAGTTGCAGGGCGATGTCAAGAGCGGGGAAGTCCGGGAGTGAAGTGCGTGTGAATGGTGAGGCCCTTGAGGTCCGTGGTGAGAAGTGCGCCTGAGGTCAGGGGCATGGAGTGCGGACTTCGCGGGCTTTTCAGGCCCGGACCTCAGGGGGCTTGTAACCCCGGACCTCACGTGCACTTCACTCCCGGACTTCAAAAAAAAGAGCCGCAGGTTTCCCTGCGGCTCTCGGGTATTCGGCTCCGCTGCCCTAGCTCTGCTTCGCGATGATGAGCGCCTTGATCTTGTTGTACGTCGCGGTCGGCAGGATCTTCTTGCTCGTGAGCTCGGTCTTGGCCTTGTACGGCCGGCCGGCGATGATCTTCGCGGCGTAGGCGTCGCCGACGCCCGGCAGGGTCATCAGCTGTTCCTTGGTCGCCGAGTTGATGTCCATCAGGGTGGCCGCGGGCGTCGTCTGCGGGTGCGTCGCCGTCGTGGTCGCCGGTTTCTTGGGCGGCGGGGTGGTCTGCGCCGCCTGGGCATGGGCGACGCCAATCGCCACGCTCAGGATGAGCGCGGCGCCGAGCAGACTCTGCGTGAATCGTTTCATGAAGACCTCCAAAAAGTAGCGCCGGACGAAAAAGTCCGCGCGAAATCAATTTTAGGCCATCTGGCGAATTCGTACTACACTGGCCTCCGGCATGCCAAGCCCCGGCCGGATTCTGGTCTGCGCCGCGCTGATCTCCGCCGCGTGCGCGTCGCCCGCCAACAACACCTCTTCCGACCAGGGCGCCAAGCCCTCGGCCAGCGCGACCGTGGCGCCCGCCCAGAGCCCGCCGGTCCTGACCGCGCCGCCCGCCGTCATCGAGAAGCGGACGTCGGACCTCGACGAGATGGTCAAGAAGCGCGTCATTCGCGCTGGCGTCGTCTACAGCCGGACCCACTACTTCATTGACAAGGGCGTGCAGCGAGGCGCGGCCTACGATTCGCTGAAGCTCTTCGAAGACGAGATTAACGCCCAGTACAAGACCGGCACGCTCAAGGCCAACGTCGTCTTCGTGCCGCTCTCGCGCGATCAGTTGTTGCCCGCGCTCGTCGACGGCCGGGTGGATCTGGTGGCCGCGATGCTCACCGTGACGCCCGAGCGTCAGCAGATCGTCGACTTCTCGGATCCGACGCGGACGGGTGTCAACGAGATTGTCGTGACCGGGCCCGGCGCTCCGGCGCTCAAGACCGTGGACGACTTGTCAGGGCGCGACGTGTTCGTCCGGCCCTCGAGCTCGTACTTCCAGAGCCTGACTGCGCTGAACGATCGACTGAAGGCCGCCGGGAAGCAGCCGGTCGTGCTCAAACCCGCGCCCGAGACCTTCGAAGACGAGGACGTGCTCGAAATGGTCAATGCGGGCCTCGTCAAGATCGCGGTCGTCGACGACTACCTGGCGGCGTTCTGGAAGAAGGTGTTCCCGGGCCTCACGCTGCACAACGACCTCACGCTCCGCACCGGCGGGAGTATCGCCGTGGCGATGCGGAAGAACAGCCCGCAGCTCAAGGCCGCGGCGAATGCGTGGATCAAGCGCAACGGCCCGAAGACGATGTTCGGCAACACGATGCTCAACAAATACCTGGTCAGCACGAAGTTCGTGAAGAACGCGACAGCCGATGCCGACTTCGCGCGCTTCAAGGGTATGGTCGAGCTGTTCAAGAAGTACGGCAACAAATACGGCGTCGACTGGTTGCTCGCGGTCGCGCAGGGCTACCAGGAGTCCCAGTTGAATCAAGGCGCGAAGAGCCAGGTCGGCGCGGTCGGCGTCATGCAGGTGCTGCCAAGCACCGGCAAGGACATGAAGGTCGGCGACGTGCATGAGCTAGAGCCGAACATCCACGCCGGCGTGAAGTACATCCGGTTCATGATCGACCAGTACTACAAGGACGAGCCGATGGACGACCTCAACAAGGGGCTGTTCGCGTTTGCGTCCTACAACGCCGGCCCCGGGCGCATCCGGCAGCTGCGGAAGGAGACCGCGGATCGCGGCCTCAATCCCAACGTGTGGTTCAACAACGTCGAGCAGATCGTCTCGGAGCGCATCGGACGGGAAACGGTCACGTACGTGAGCAACATCTACAAGTACTACATCGCGTACAAGCTCTCGATGGAGTTGGCGGAACGCAAGAAGACTGAGCATCACTGACCTCAGGCTCGTCCTCACGCGGTGACGTGACCAGCCGCGCGAGCGGGCCTGACCAGCGCCAGACGGGCGCGGCCGCTGGCACTGTGATTGCAACGGCGCCTTAGCAGCCGCGTCTGCGGGAGTACACTCCCGTGTCTACTTTTTCTTCTCGTCTCCTCGTTGCGCTGAGCACCGTCATCGCGCTGGCCGCCGGGCCTCGGCCCGCCCAGGCGCAATGGGGCCACGTGCACGTTGGGATCAGCGTCGGATTTGGTTACGGCGGGTATCCATTCTACGGCCCCTGGTATCCGTACTGGGGCCCCTGGGGCGGCTACGGATGGGGCCCGTACGGCTTCGGCGTGGGTTTCTACGGCTACCCCTTCGTCTACCCGTACTACTCGTACGGGTATCCGATTGACACCTCAGGCTCGGTGCGGCTCGAGGTCAAACCGCGCGACGCCGAGGTCTACGTCGACGGCTACCTCGCGGGCAAAGTCGACAACTTCGACGGCGTGTTCCAGCGGCTCCGCGTCGAGCCTGGCGGCCACGAGCTCGTCGTCTACAAAGATGGCTTCCACTCGGTTCAGCAGCACCTCTATCTCGCGCCGACGTCCGATCAGCACGTGAAGTTCGTCATGCAACCGCTCGGCCCGGGCGATCCGCCCGATCCGCGACCGGTGCCGATTCCGCGCGAGGAGCTGCCGCAACAGGATCAGCCCGAGCGTCCGCGCTACGGTCGAGGCGCGCCGCCGCCGGCCCGGGGCGACGAGCCGCAGCAAATGCCGCCGCCGGGACGAGGCGCGCCCCCGCCCGACACGCAGCCCGAGGCTCGTGTCGAGATGACGAATCCGCGGAGCTTCGGGTCGGTGGCGCTCGTGATCCAGCCGGTCGATGCGGAGATCTTCATCGACGGGCAGAAGTGGTCCGTGCCCGCCGGCCAATCACGCGTCGTGATTCAACTGCCCGAGGGCAAGCACCACATCGAGATTCAGAAGGACGGCTACGCGAAGTACACCGAGGACATCGGGATCATGCGAGGGCGGACGATGTCGCTGAACGTCAGTCTGGTGAAATAGAGAGCGTTTCATTGGGCTATTGGGCTATTGGGTCATTGGGCTATTGGAAACCGTCACGGCCTGCGACCCGTCGATAGCCCAATAGCCCAATAGCCCAATAGCCCAATAGCCCAATAGCCCAATAACCCAATACATTGCTCTTCTTCTATCTACACCCCGCCACCCTGAACGCCCCGATCTTCGTCGAGTAAGTGGCCGCGTCCTTCTTGATGTAGTCGCCGACGTACCAGAACGTGCAGTCGTCGGACGGGTCCATCGCGAGTGACGTGTAGTCCTCCCAGCGCACGGTGGTCGTCTGCACGCCTTCGCCCTCGACGAGCACCGTCTCCTTGAGCGTCAGCTGGCCCTTCGGATCGTTGGCCAGGCGCGCGGCGAAGCGCTGTCCCGGGAAAATTTGCGGCCCGCCGTACGAGTAGCCGATCCCGATGTTGCCTTCCTTGTCCATGCTGGCGCTCGCCATCCAGCGGTAGTTGCCTTCGGGCGCGTAGGTGCCCTGCTGGTAGAGCGTGACGTTGCGCTTGCTGTCGATCCGGAATTCGTACCAGCGCACGCCGCCGCCCGCGGCTTCCGTGTTGACCGAATGCACGGCGACGATGGACTCGCGATTGCCGATGCGACGGTAGACGAGCCGCTGCATGATCTTGTCGCCCTGCGCGTCGAGTCGCCGATCGGTGCCCGGTTGCGGCACGCAGTTCGTGAGCTGGCCGTTGCAGAGGTAGTGATACGGCGCGACGGGAATCTTCACCGCCTCGCTGACTTTCGTGTTTTCCGGATGCGCCCAATCGACGTGGAAATTCCAAGCCATGACGACGCTGTCCTGGTAGATGTCGTCGAGCTGACGGCCGCCGCCGGCGATCATCACGTTGGGCGCGCCAGCGGGCGGCAGCGCTTTGCCGTCGATGTCCGAGTTGTTGAGGAAGTTGACGTTCTCGATGATCACGCACTGCTCGCTGGCCGGTTCGCCCTTGAGCATCTTCGCGCGATCGGCAACGCACGCGTGCTTCTGCGTGGCGACGGTCTCGGAGATGCGGTTGTCGCCCGTGCTCGTCGGCGTGTAGTAGCCGTCCGGCCAGATCGCGGGCCGCGGGTAGTCGGGGAAGAGCGGGCGCAGGAATTCGTAGCGGTAGTACGAGCCCATCGGATCGGATGACGTGCTGACGGCGTAGCACATCGAGTACTGACCCTGCGGCCCTTCGGGCTGTCCGCGGCGGCCTTGCCCTGCTGGAGGGGCGCCGGCTCCGCGCGCGGGCGGCTGCCCGGGCGCACCGGGCGCGGCGGGCGGCGTCGGCGGGGGTGGCGGCGGCACGAAGAGCGGCATCGCCGCGCCCGGCTGGTTCGGCCGCCCAATCACCATGACCTGTGCGGGATCGCCGACACGACTCGTCTCGATTTGATCGGGCCGCACCGGTCCGCGCGAGAACAACGGCAACACGAAGAGCCAGCGATCCGCGAGCTGGTCGTACCGCACGACGGCGTCGCCGCTCTGACGCTCCTCACAATTGCCGCCGAAGCCTTTGAACACCGTGTTGGTCGCGACCGGCCCGTAGAGCACGCTGCCCGTTGTGTCGAACTTCGATCCCTTCTTCGAGAAGATGGCCATGCGCGAGTTGACGATCTGCACGACGTGATCGGGACCGACGGCGAGGCTGTTGTCGGAGGGGTTGCGCACCGTGGCCGTGCCCTGCGGGCCTTCGAATCCGACGCCGAGGCCGTCGAAGCTGGCGAGGAGCGCCGCCGCCGGCTTCGTGCCCATCGTCGCTTGCTCGACCTTGGCGCCCTCGGCGTTCTTCGGTGCTTCGGATGGCGCGCCGCCCCCGCGAGCCTGTTCTTCGGCCCCTTCGGCGGCGTTGTCATCTTCGTCGGACGGAGCCAATCGCGCTGACGTGTCGTGCGTCAGCGCTGCTTCTGTCGTCACCTTGCCGACAGCCACCGGGCGTTTCGCGGAGGTCAAAAGGTAGCCGGCGGCGAGCGCGACCAGACTCAGCGCAACCAACAGAGCGTATCGACGAGTCACGGGATCTCCTCTCGGATGACGGCGGGATCGTATCCGAACTTCGAACATCTGGCTTCTACTTCTAACTTTCCGTTAGGTGTAACATCCCCGCGGAATCCTTGGAGGTGCGGGTCATGGCTCGGAGAGCTCTGGTCGGCAGTTCGCTCGCGGCGGTTCTCGTCCTCGGCTTCGGCACGGTCGATCGCGCGGCGGCGCCGACCGGTCCGATCAAGCTGGCCCGCTATCCGGACTACCATGCGGGCAAGATCGCGTTCAGCTACCTCGGCGACATCTGGACGGCGAACGAGGACGGATCCGGCGTCGTGCGGATCACCGACAACCTCGCGCGCGAGACGTATCCGCGCTTCTCGCCTGACGGACGCTGGCTCGCGTTCTCGTCGAATCGCTATGGCAACTACGACGTGTTCGTGGTGCCGGCGACTGGCGGCGCGCCCAGGCGGCTGACGTACTACACGGGCAGCGACGAAGTCGTCGGCTGGACGCGGGATTCGTCGAAGGTCGTGATTCGCACGTCGCACGGCGACGGCGCGTTCCCCGGCGTCGCGACGCTCTACACGATTCCGGTGGGCGGCGGACCGGAGACGCCGCTGCCCGTCGACTGGGGCTACTGGGGCACGTTCTCGCCGAACGGCCAGCAGCTGGTCTTCAACCGCCATCCGGCGGTGTGGACGCGTCAGCACTATCGCGGCAGCTACGCGGCGGACCTGTGGATTGCGAATCTCGCCGACAAGTCCTACAAGAAGCTCCTGCCCGACGACAAATACAACCGCTATTGGCCGATGTGGGGCACCGACGATCAGATCTACTTCGTCGGGGATCCGTTGCCGTCCGAGAAGGACGCGGTGCCGGGCAGCCTCGCGGTGCGCAAGAGCGTCAACAACATCTACAAGGTCCCGGCTGGCGGCGGGCCGCCCGTGCAGGTGACGCGCCACACGGACGGGAGCCTGTTCTTTCCGTCGATGTCGAGCGACGGCAAGGTGATCGTCTACGAAGAAAACTTCGGGATCTGGAAGCTCGACGTGGCGTCGGGCAAAACATCGGAGATCAAGATCGAGATCGCGACCGACGACAAGGAGAACGAGATCGAGACGCAGACGGTGCAGAACGAGGTCGATTCGTTCGACGTCTCGCCGTCGGGCCGACGCGCCGTGATTTCCGCGCGCGGGCAGCTGTTCACGATCGCGACCGACCGCGGTGACATCACGCGCATCGCGGCGGACGACATGGCGTCACGGAGCCAGAATCCGAAGTGGTCGGCCGACGGCAAGAACGTCGCGTTCGTCTCGGACCGCTCCGGGCGCGACGAGATCTGGCTCACCGATGGCGACGGCAAGAACCTGAAGAAGGTCACCGACCTCGACAACGAGAAGGGCGCGCTGGTCTGGACGCCCGATTCGAAGTCGCTGCTCTACACGGCGGCGGACAAGAAGCTCTACAACTACAGCGTCGCTGACGGCAAGACGTCGGTCGTGACGTCCGATACGATCGGACGCATCCAATCGGTGTCCGTGTCGCCCGACAGCAAGTGGGTGGCCTTCGCCAAGCAGGATCGCACGCTGCGATCGCACGTCTACATCGCGCCGATCACCGGCGGCGATGAACGGCACGTGTCGGACGACAGCCTGCTGTATTCCGAGAACAACCCGGTGTGGACGGCCGACGGCCGCTACCTCGTCTTCACGTCATCGGAAGGTGCGGGCAGCGGCATCGCGTCGACCGGCGGAGTGTCCGCGACGATGGAGATGTGGGCCCTGTCGCTGCGCGATCAGGATCGCGACCCGACCAATCGAGACATCGACAACGAAGCTCAGGCGATCGCGGCCGACGCCGCGGCCCGGCAAGGAGGCGCCGGACGCGGCGCGGGTGCAGCCGGCGGCGCGGCGGCGCCGGCGGACGTGCGCATCGACTGGAACGGTATCGCGCGGCGCGCGCGGCACGTGAGCGTACCTGGCGACACGATCGGCGGGCTCGTGCCGGCGCCCGACGGCCATTCCGTGGCGTTCAATTTGTCTGGCGGCGGGGCCGCCGGTGGACGTGGCGGCGCGGCCGCGGCGGCGACTGCGGGTCTCTACGTCGTCAATGTCGAGTCCGGACAACTGTCGCGCGTGCCGCCCGCGGCGGAAGGCGGCGGACGAGGCGGCGGGCGCGGCGGGGGTGGAGGAGGGGGCGGCGGTGGCGGCGGTGCGGGCACCGTGTTTTCACGGGACGGGCGCACGATCTACTTCCGATCAGGGACCGGTCTCTTCGCGGCGGCGGTGCCGGCCGGCGGTGGTGGCGGCGGCGGAGCGGCAGGGGCGGGTGCCGGCGGCCGCGCGGGCGGACGAGGCGCCGGCGCCGCGACGGCGACGCCGGAGCCTGCGACCGGCACGGCGACCGCGCGTCAGATCACGTACACCGCGAACATCCAGGTCGATCATCGCGCGCTGCGCTCGCAGGTCTTCGGCGAGGGCTGGCGCATCATGAAGAACCGCTTCTACGACGCCGAGATGCACGGCGCTGACTGGAACGCGGCGAAGTCGACGTACGAGTCGTTGCTCAACTACCTCGTCGACGAGGAAGAGCTGCACACGGTCATGATGATGATGATCGGCCAGCTCAACGCGTCGCACACCGGCGTCAGCGGCGGGCCGTCCGACACGACCTCCTCGCCGGCGCAGACGCGCCATCCCGGCTTCACGCTCGTGCCCGATCCGTCCGGCTTCTACAAGGTCAGCGACATCTACAAGACGGGACCGGCGGATCACGACTACATGAAGATCAAGCCCGGGGACTTCGTGATCTCGATCGACGATCATGATCTCAAGACGTCGGACAACTACTGGCAGTACTTCACGCTTGCGTCGGGCAGCAAATTCCACTTCCTGCTGAACGACAAGCCGGTGAAGGAAGGTGCGTGGGAGCTGACGATTGAGCCGATCTCCGGCGGCGCGTTCGGTGACCTGCAGTATCAGAAGTGGGTCAGCGATCGCCGCGACATGGTCACGAAGCTCAGCAACGGCGAGATCGGCTATCTGCACATCCGCGCGATGGATGCGCCGTCGCTGCGGCAGTTCCAGCTCGACCTGGCGGCGAACCGCACGAAGAAGGCACTCATCATCGACCAGCGCTTCAACGGCGGCGGTGGGATCGATCAGGAGCTGCTCGGGATCCTCGCGGGCCGCGAGTATCAATACACCGTTGGCCGCGATGCCGGTGTGCGCCAGTCGCGCCCGCAGAATTTCTACGGGCCGATGGTTGTGATGCAGAACGAACGATCGGCGTCGGACGCCGAGATGTTCCCGGCCGGGTTCAAGGCGCTCGGCCTCGGGAAGGTCGTCGGCGTGCCGACGATGGCGGCGGTGATCGGGACCGGATCGTACACGCTGCTCGACGGCTCGGCGATTCGGACGCCGGGATCGGGTGTGTGGACGAGCACGGGGCAGAACATGGAGAACTACGGCGTGCCGCCCGACGTGCTCATCGACAACACGCCGGCGGATCATCTCAAGGGACGCGACGCGCAGGTGGAGAAGGCAGTCGAGGTGCTGAAAGCACAGCTTGCGAGCAAGAAGTGATCAGGCCCGAGGCCTCAAGCCCCAGGCGATAGCCGGAGGATTTACATGAGACTGTTGACCACGACTCTTGCCGTCTGTTTGACCGCGGCCGCCTCCGCGCAGGCGCCCCAGACCGCGGCGCGCGAGATTCCGTTCGACTCCGTCATGGATGTGCTCAAGCTGCCGCCGGACATGAACCTCGGCGAGGTGGCGGGCGTCGCGCTCAACTCGAAGGGCCACCTCTTCATCTACCACCGCGGCCGCCAGACGCAGCTCTTCGAGTTCGACAAGGACGGCAAATTCCTGCGCGAGATCGGCAAGGATCTCTACGGCTTCGAGTTCGCGCACGTCGTCCGCATCGACAGGGACGACAACATCTGGTGCGTGGACGAAGGGTCGAACATGGTGATCAAGTTCAACCCGGAGGGCCGCGTCACGATGTTGCTCGGACGCAAGTGGGAAGTGCCCGAGGGCCGGCCGGAGCAGCCACCGGCCGGATCGCCGCCCCCGCGCGCGACGGTCAACAACTTCAATCGGCCGACGGACGTGACATGGGACCCGGCGGGGAACATCTTCGTCGCCGACGGTTACAACAACTCGCGCGTCGCCAAGTTCGACAAGAACGGCAACTGGGTCAAGGCGTGGGGGGAGCGGGGCAACGGCCAGGGCCAGTTCAACATCCCGCACACGATCGCGTCCGACGCGAAAGGTAACATCTACGTGGGCGACCGGACGAACCGGCGGATTCAGGTGTTCGACGGCGAGGGGACGTTCCTGAAGCAGTTCGACAACGTGCTTCAGCCCTGGGCGATCTGCATCACGCCGGGGGCCAACCAGGTCCTCTACAGTTCTGACGCAAATTCTGGCAAGATCTTCAAGCTGGACCTGAACGGCACCCTGCTCGGCACGTTCGGGTCGATCGGCAAGCAGCCCAAGCAGTTCGGGTGGATACACGAGATCGCGTGTCCGTCCGAGAATGAGTTGTACGTGGGCGAGCTGCTGAATTGGCGCATGCAAAAGCTCTTGCTGCACCCGCCCAAGTAGCCGACTGGACAAACGATTGGCTTTGCGATACAAAGTATGAGCGTGCCGCCCCTCGAGTTCGGCCTCGAGATTCGACCCCGAGCCCGTCTGGACGTCATCGACGTACGCGGGCTTGCCGCCCAAACCCACGGCAATGCGATGGCGGCCTACCCCCGGTGCCTGTATGCGTCGCGCCACACGACGGCGGGATTCCTCCCGCAGGGTCTGGCGGCGCGCCTGAATGCGACACCCGACGGCATCGGGCGCTACCTGGAGCTCTTCCGGACGGTGTTTCCGGAGTCGGCGGGCTACCTCCACGACCAGCTCGAGCTGCGGCATGAGCTGGCGCCGGACCAGAAGCTCGTCGAGCCGGTCAACGCGCACTCGCATCTGGCCTTCATCGGCGGCGGGCTGCGGCCGTGCGTGTCCTACAACACGAGCAAACCCGGTCCGGTGTACCTGATCGATCTCGACGGGACGCACGAGGGCGTGCCGCGCACGCGGCAGACGACGATCGTGGGGTATCACCGCGAGACGATCGTCGCGCGGACGTCGCTACGCGTGCCGGTCTCGCCGCACCCGATCGACGCCGTGAATCTGAAAGAGGCGAAGTTCGGGCTGTACGAGCAGGTCGCCGAGCTCATCAAGGCGCACGACGTCACGAAGGGACGCGTCCGGCTCGAGCTCGGGCACGGCGAGCAGTTCGCCAGTTTGACGGTGAACGAGTACGAGACCCTGTTGATGCAGCACGACCTCGCGGAGGTGCTGCGCAACCCGCTGCGATTCGCCGCGGAGCGCGCGCGCCACGCGTGGGACGATCCGCGCGCGGTGCCGGCGAAAGCGCTCGGCTACGCGAAGTACGACCTGGTGCGCGCGCTCAATCAGTTCATGGACGCGCTCGGGCTCGGCGCGACGCGGATCGAGCGTCTCGTCGCACGCACGCTCGAGGTGCCCGCGTCACGCTTCCTGCGCATGCGCCGCTCGGTGGACTTGCTGGTGTCTGACGCCGGCCGGTCCGGCCGCGGCGCCATCGCGGAAGGCACGTATCAGGCGCCGATTCTGGTCCAATGGCGCCCGGCCGCCGGCGCGACGCGCGAAGTCAGCGTGGCGCTGACGCGCTTCGCGTAGGGGGTCAGATCTGTTTTCCACAGATCGCGCGGTTTGGGGGACAGGTCTCCTTGGTCGAATGACCTCGGAGACCTGTCCCCCAACGGGCGCGATCTGTGGAAAACAGATCTGACCCCCTACAACTCACTGAAATACTTGACGACCATCTCGCGGCCGTCGGGCCGCGTGTAGACGTCCGCGCGGCGGGACTCGATGGCGCCGGCGATCGCTTCGGCCACGTCCTCCGCCGACTGCGCGCCCGGGATGCTCCGCGAGTCCACGCCGCCATAGACGGCGTTGTTGCCGAAGTCAGTCGCGACCACGCCTGGTGAGACCAGCGTGATCTGAATCCCCTTGTGCGTCTCCTGCACTTCGGCGCGGAAGTTTGCCGTGAGCGCGTTGAGAAAGTGCTTCGACGCGCTGTAGGCCGACCGGACCGGCACCATCGGCACCCGGCCGAGCATCGACGAGACGTTGATGATCTGTCCCTCGCCGCGCGACTTGAAGTGCGGGAGCACTTCCTGCATGCCGTAGAGGGCCGACTTGACGTTGACGAGCATCATCAAATCGACGTCTTCGTCTTTGAGCTCGGTCGGCAGTTTCGAGATCCCGCGTCCGACGTTGTTGATCCAGACGTCGATGCGCCCGTGGCGCGCGATCGTTTCGTCGACCACGCGCTTGACGTCCTCGCGGTCGGTCATGTCGGCGACCAGCCCGACCGACCCGGCGCCGCAGCGCGAGACGAGGTCGCTCAGCGGCCCCTTCCGCCGCGCCACCAGCACCAGCTTGGCGCCCCGGCGGGCGAGCGTGTCCGCCAGCGCCGCGCCGATCCCCGCGCTCGACCCCGCGATCACGATGACCTTGTCGTTCATCGGGGAGCATCATACACAGACCGACGCCCGATGTCCGCGTCAGCGCCTGACGGGCCCGAGGTATCGGTCGAGCCAGTCGAGCATTTCCTTGATTGGCTCCTGACGCTTAGCGGGGATGTGGCCACCCTCGAAGACCGCGTGTTTCTTGTCGGCGGGCGGCGTGCCGAGCATCTTGAACATCGGCACCTGCGCCGTCGCGTACGGCAGATCGAAGTCCTCGCGGCCGTTGACCATCAGCACGGGCACCGTGACGTGCGGCGTGTAGTTGACGGGATCGATCTCGGGCAGCAGATCCCAGGTCTCGAATCCGCCCGACATGAAGACGCCGGTCCTGAACCTCGGCTCGATCGCGATCCACTCCGGGCCGAGCTGCGCGCCGAGGCTCAAGCCGTAGAACGCAATCTTCGATCGGTCGATGTCCGGACGTGACTCCAGGTAGTCGACTGCCCGGCGCAAGTCCTTGCCGCGCTGAATGGTCAGGTCGCGCAGGAATGTCGGACTCCGCTCGCGACTGACGCGCCGCTCATACGTGCCTTGATACACCGGGTAGATGAGCACGCGCCCACTGCGGACGAGGAAGTCGGCCCAGACCATATCGAGCTCGCTGCTCGAGCTGCTCATCACCGCGTTTGATCCCGGGAAGAACACGACGGCCTGGTAGGGAGGCGTGCTCGACGTCGGAACGAACACGTAGAGCGGCAGGCGCTCGCTGCCGTACGCGGCGGCGACGGAAACTTTCTCGCGGCGCCAGCCGGGCATCTGTTGCGTGGCCTCGACCGTCGTCGCGAGGGGCTTCTGATCGTAGTCGAATTGTCGGACGTACACTTGATAGACGGCGTCGGAGACCGGCTTGATCGACGCCGGATTGCGTTCGACCGTCGCGATCGGATTCGTGAGCCGCGCTTCGAGCGGCGCGGCCTGCTCAATCAGGCGCAGCCCGAATCCCGCCCGCCGCTCGAATGGCAGCTGCGCGTCCTCGTCGCGGAACTGGTAGTCGGCGTCGTTGAACGCGCCGCCCAGCACGAATCGTCGTCCGGCATTCGTGCTGTTCCAGCACCATTCCTTGACGTTGCCCGCCATGTCGTAGGTGCCGAACGGACCGACACCACCGTACTGACCGACGCGCGTGGTTCCCTTTCCGGAGAAGTTGCTCACGGACAGAATGTCGGAGAATACCGAAAAGGCCCCCGACGCCCGGTACCAGTGATAGACGGTCGGCAGCTGCTTGTGCGCGAACGCCGCGTAGGCTGCGGCCTCGTACCAACTCACGCCGCTGACGGGAAAGTCATCCTGGCCGTCGGGGTACGCGCCGATCTCCCAGGTCGATGGGCCGGGCCGGCCCGTTTGATCGTGAAACTCGGCGATGGCGTGTTCCCAGTCGAGCGGCCGCCCGTCTTTGACGAAGGGCTCACGCCAGAAGTCGCGCGTGCGATAGCCACCGGCGTCGATGAACTGCTTGAACTGGCGATTCGTGACTTCGTACTTGTCGATCCAGTACTCGGGCAGGGCGACGGAGCCGGTGTCGAGGTCGACGTTTCCCGCCGCCACGACCACCATCTGACGCGACCCCTGGCCCGCTGGCGCAAGCTGGAACGTCGACACCTCATGGCCCGCGCCTGACGCTTCCAGCGGCAAGTAGCCGGACTTCGTGATCCGCCAGCGAAGCGATCCGAACGGCACTTTGACGGACCGCAGCGGCGCCGCGCCGAGTGGAATCCACTCGGCCGTCGACAGGTAGCCTTTCACCGCGATGTCCGCGCCGGGAGGATCGCTTTTGGGTGACGCATCCTCGGCGACGTTCGCCCAGAGCTGCTTCAGCTGCGGATCGTCAGGAATGACCTCGGCAGCCTGACGGGCCAGGCGATACGCGGTGTCGTAGTCGCCGCTGTCGGCATCTCGTGTGATTTCCGGAATCGCGACGGTACGGGCCCATTGAACGCGAGCAGACTTCCGCCAGAGGATGACCGCGGCGCTGACGGCGCCAATGGCCACGATCAGCGCGGCTGCGATCGCCACCCACCGCCGCGGCGATGACTTCGTCGCGATGGCGGCCGGCGTGCGCAACACCTGCAGATCGTTCGCCAACTCCCGCGCGGACACGTAGCGATTCTCGGGCTTGCGCGCAAGAGCGCGTGCGACGATGCGTGCGAGCGCGGGGGGCGTGTCGGGCCGAAGCCGGCTGACGTCTGGCGCCGTCGTCGTGACTGTCGCCTGCAGGGTTGTCCACGCCGTTTCGCCCACAAACGGCCGCCGGCCAGTCAGCAGCTCGAAGATGATGACGCCGAGCGCAAAGACGTCGCTCCGTGCGTCCGCGGGCTGGCCCTCGATTTGTTCCGGCGCCATGTAGCCGACGGTGCCGGCGATGCCGTGCCGCGTCACGAACTCCGTCGTCGCGGGCGTCGTCTCGGCGCCGGCGTCGACCGGCAGGTGACGCGCGAGGCCGAAATCGAGGACCTTCACGCGTCCGCTCGGCGTCACCATGACGTTGCCTGGCTTCATGTCGCGGTGCACGAGCCCCGCTTCATGCGCGGCCGCGAGCGCATCGGCGATCTGCCCCGCGTAGTCGATGACGCGATCGATCGGCAGGCCGCCGGACGGAATCTCCGTCGCGAGCGATCGGCCCTCGAGGTATTCCATGACGAGAAACTCGGTCTCGCCACTCCGGCCGAGCTCGTGGACCGTCACGATGTTCGGGTGGTTGAGCCGCGACGCGGCCTTCGCTTCACGCAGGATGCGCGGGCCGAGCTCGGCGTCGTTCGCCGCCTCTGCTGACAGGACTTTGATCGCGACGACGCGGCCGAGCACGGTATCGCGGGCGCGATACACCGTGCCCATGCCACCTTGTCCCAGTTTGTCGTCGATCGCGTAGTGGGTGAGCGTCCTGCCGATCATGGGTGCCGACCGAGCGCAGTATACTCGCGCCATCTCATTGGGCTATTGGGCTATTGGGCTATTGGGTTAACCGGTTATCGCGGCACCGTGCGAGCTCTCTTCCAATAGCCCAATAGCCCAACGCTACGTCTTCCTCGGCACCACGCTGATCGATCCGTTATTTTCGAGAACGGCCGTGCGGACGTCCTCGACACACTCGCATCCACCCTGCCGCAGGGCCGAGTTGAGCTCGTGCCGCGTCAGCTTGGCGTCCCGCATCACCTGCTCGTAGAGCCGGCCGTTGTGAATCAGGATCTGCGGCCGGCCTTCGACGAGCGCTTCGAGCCGTTTGCTTCGATAGGTCGCAATGGAGATCGCGCTGTTGACGAGCACGAGCGTCAACGCCGAGATCAACCCGCCCGTGAGCGAGTTGTCCCCGCCGTTCATCGAGTTCTGAATCGCGTTCGATAGCACCAGGAGCAGCACCAGATCGAACGGGGACAACTGGCCGACCTGCCGCTTGCCGGTCAGTCGAATGAGCACGAGGAGGAACGAGTAGACCACGATGGAGCGAAGAATGAGTTCCCAGACATGAATAGAGGGGATCCACATGCCGCCACGATACACCTCAGTAGCGCGCTACCCACAGTGGGGCAGGACCTGCTAATCGACGGTGGTCACCTCGCGGATCTCTCCCGCAGCCGGCGCTTTCTCTGGCCTTTGTCTTGCACCTCCTCAACGTGAGTGGAGGTATGCCATGAACACCAACACCGCCGATCGCACCACCGCGAAAACCAGCGCGGCCCGGCTGCGCAACTCCATGGAAGATCTCGTGAATCAGTTGCGCTCCGAGGTGAACCGCGTCACCGATCCGAGGGCGCAAGCGCTCTTCGAGACGACGGCCGAAGCCCTGGGGGGACTGATCACCGCCTTTGAGCACTACGACGAGGGCCGGGAGACCGCGTTCAGTGCCTGACGTGCGTGTCGTGGCGCGCGCGCTCGTGATGGCGTGCGTCTTGTGTGCCGCGCGCCCGGCGTCGGCGCAGGTGCAGCTGCAGGGCCTCGGCGGAAGGACGGACGCGGCCGAGCACGCGCCGTTCTTCGCCGGCGTCCTGGGCATCAAGATCACCTTCCTCGAGATCGATATCGAGGGCGGGCGGCTCCAGAACGTGCTGCCGAGCGGGATCCTCGACCAGATCCATCGCCTCGAGCAGGACCACGGGCTGCCGCTGCAGGCGATCGTCCGCGTGCCAGCGACCTACGGCGCCGGAAGCGTCCGGTTCATCGTCCCGGCCGGTGTGTTCCAACCGTTCGTGAGCGGCGGACTCGGCGTGGCCCGTTTGCAACCGAAGTTCGACGCCGCGATTAGCGGCATCAACATCAGCGATATCCTCGGCGGGCGAATCATCGAGCCGCAGAACGCCACGATTGCGATCATCGGGGCGGGCGTCCGCCTCGACTTCCATGCCGTCAACATCGAAGGCGGCTACCGCTACTACGCGATCTTCAGTCACTTCGTGCGCACCCTCGACTTCAGCCGCGACCAGGTCGTGAGCTCGGTTCAGGCGATCTACGGGGCGCTCGCGTTCAGGTTCTAGGCCAAAGGCCACAGCCGTCGACATCGTTGGGGTGGCCGAGCCCTATATCGTCGGACACCGACTCTGTGCCTTGTCTCCCGGCCCGTCGGCTCGTACAGTTCGAAGCCTATGCCTTATCGCGCCCTCTTGATGCTGCTGTGCGTTGCGCAGGCTGGCGCCAGCCGGCCGGCGGAGCGGTTCGCGTACACCATTCTCATGAACCATGCGGTCGCCGGCACGGAAGTCGATACGTACGGCGATAGCGGGGTCATCGACAGCACATTTGAGTTCACCGACCGCGGGCGCGGGCCGAAGATCGCCGCCCACTACCTCCTGGCCCCGACCGGCGTGCCCGTCGCGACCGACCTGACGGGCAATGACTACCTGAAAGCGCCGGTCGACGAGCACTTCAAGGTCGTCGCGGAACGAGGCCAGTGGCGCAGCACGTCGGAGCAAGGCGAGGGCGTCGCGTCGAGCTTCTACGTCAGCAACAATGGACCACTCGTCGAGACGGCGGTGCTGGTCGCGGCCCTGCTGAAAGCGAACAACCACACGTTGCCGCTGCTGCCTGCCGGCGAAGCGCACCTGGAGCGTCTGACTGACGTCATCGTCACACGCCCTGGCGACTCACGGCACGTGACCGAGTACGCGATCACCGGGCTGTCCTACGAGCCGCTGACTGTGTGGCTGAGCGACGACCAGAAGTTGTTCGCTTCGCCCGGCAACTGGTTCGCCGTGATTCTGGCGGGCTGGGAGCACGTCAATCAACAGCTCTACGACCTCGACGTCAAGGCGCGCGACGCGCGCTACGCCCAACTCGCACAGCAGCTGGCGCGGCATCCGTCCGGGCCGGTGGCCATCGAGCATGTGCGCCTCTTCGACTCGGAGACGGCGACCGCGCGCGACGATCAGACGGTCGTCGTCCAGGGTGACCGCATCGTCAGCGTCGGCCCATCGGCCTCCGCGTCGGTGCCGAGCGGCGCCGAACACATCGACGGGCGGGGCCGGACGCTGCTGCCGGGACTCTTCGACATGCACGTGCACTCGTTCGCCGTTGACGGACTGCTCAACATCGCGAGTGGCGTGACAAGCGTTCGGGATCTCGGCAGCGACATCGAAGATCTCCGCCGACTCCAGATGCAGTGGAACAGCGGCACGGCGATTGGTCCGCGGGTGTCGAAGGCCGGCTTCGTCGACGGTCCCGGTCCGTTTCAAGCGCCGACTGGCATTTACGTGAGTACCGCCGAAGAGGCTCGAGCCGCCGTCAATCGGTACGCGGATCTGGGCTACATCCAGATCAAGATCTACAGCTCCCTCAAACCCGAACTGGTGCCCGTGATCGTCGCGGCCGCGCACGAGCGAGGCCTGCGCGTGAGCGGGCACATTCCCAACGGGATGATCGCGAGCCAGTTCGTCGAGGCTGGCGCTGACGAGCTGCAGCACATCAACTTCATCTTCCTGAACTTCCTCGCGGGCAAGGTCAGGGACACACGCACGCCCGAGCGATTCACGGCAGTCGGCGAGTATGCGGGCACGCTCGATTTGAACTCACCGGAGGTCAACGCCTTTGTCGATCTGTTGCTGCGGCATCACACCACGGTCGACGTCACACTCGACGCCTTTGAGAGCATGTTCACGGCGCGACCAGGTCAGGTCGCGCCGTCGGTGGCTCCAGTGCTGAGCCGGCTCCCGGCACAAGTCCAACGCACGGCCTACACCGGCGGCTTGCCCGCCACCGGCCCGACGGATGCGCGGTATCGCGACTCGTATGCGGCGATGCTGCGCATGACCAAGCGGCTGTATGACGCCGGCGTACCGATTCTTGCCGGGACCGACGACACGGCGGGACTCATGCTGCACCACGAGCTCGAGCTGGAGGTGCGAGCCGGGATTCCTGCGGCGAACGCGCTGCAGATCGCGACGCTCAACGCCGCGAAGGTCCTCAAGCAGGACAGGGACCTCGGGTCGATCGCTCCCGGCAAGCTCGCCGACCTTGTGCTCGTCGAGGGCAATCCCATCGCAGACATCACGGACATCCGCCGCGGTCGCCTGGTGATGAAGGGCGGCGTGATGTACTCCAGCGCGGACGTCTACGCCGCGGCCGGGATTCAGGCCGCGCGGTAGAGTCGTCAGCGCGCCGAGGCGGATCTTGACGTCGCCGGGCCATCCTCCTGCGGCTCCGCAAGGGCCCTCGAGCGGTGGTGAAGCTCGCGCGCGACTCTCCCGTCACCGGCCCGTCATCTCGCAACACCTCCGTGTGCTCTCGAGCGGCACGGCGCGGGCGGCGATCAGATCCGCACGGTAGTCGAAGGGCCTGGTGGCTGGGCGGTCTGCTCGATCTCTTCAAAGCTAGGGTCGAGGAGAAATAGCGTCGTGCGAGGTCCTGGGTCCGAGGTCCGCAGTCTTGCCGGACCCCGGACCCCGGACACAGGACGTTACATCCCCGGGTTGTAGTACAGCCAGCGCCAGGGGGCCTGGTCGTCCCACGCGCACCAGCCCGGCGTGCTCAGCCAGTCCTGACCGAGATCGCCGATCGGTGCCCCCGGCGGCGCGGGTTCCATCGGGACGATGCCGACGGATTCCTGGGAGCGCTCCAGGAATCGCTTGATGTCGGCCGCGAGCAACGCGCGGTGGCCGATCTCCGCGTCGTCGACGCCTGGCGCGGTCGCTATGCGTTTGGCGAGCCTCGTGAGTCTGAGCGAGGCGATCGCGCGAACGTCCGTGTTGGGCGAGCCCTGCGCGAGCCACATCACGCGGCTGACGAGCACGCGCTGCTCGGCGCGCTTGACGGCCGCTTCGTAGGGCGAGGTCGTCGCGGCGTCGAACGTCGCCGCGGTCAGCTTGTCGATGACCTCTTCGAGGCCCGGCAGCGTGGGGTCGACCGCGTGCTGCGCGACCATGCGCGCCGAGCGATCGAGCTGCAGCACGAAGCCGATCGTCACGTCTGCGGCGATGGCGCCGGGAGTAATCGGATCGAACGCCTCGCCGGTCGTCCGCGGGAAGAGCTCACGATGCAAGCCGAAGCCGGGCGGGCGCGGCGGAATCGCGTCGAGGATCCGGCGCGGCACGGTCAGCTCGGACGGCTTGAGCGTCGCCGCGAGCGAGTCGAGCGCTTTGCGCTGGTTCGCGGCCGTCTCCCACTTCACCGGCGTGCGGCCATCGCCGCGCATCGCGTAGACGAAGTCCTGCCCGCCGATCATCGACGCGGTGCCCTCGACCGCGTAGCGGTGATACATCCAGATCGGCACGAGCGGCTCTTCGATCGTCGTCATCGGCGCGCCCAGACGGATCGTGCGCTCGCCGATGCGGGTGAGCGCCGCGTGACGGACTTTCATGATCCGCGTGAGCTCGTCGGCCTGGTTCACGCCGTTCGACCACTGCTCGACGCGCGGGTGGATGTCGGCGTCCTGGTTGGTGAAGTACCGGATGTCCTGCGCCCACGCGTCGTCGATGATCTTGGTCAGCGCTTTCGGTTCGTCGGTCCCGGCCGCGAACTGCCGGTAGCCGAAGTTGATCGCGACCTTGTCCCAGTCGCCGATGCGCGCCTGATAGGCGTTCTGGATGTTGATCGATCCGTCTTCTTCGAGCGACTCGAGTGGATGCGGGTAGTCCATCACCGAGATCCAACCCTTGGTGCTGTCGTAGTAGTTGTGCCCGAGGCCGAGCGTGTGGCCCACCTCGTGCGCGGCGAGCTGCCGGATGCGCGCGAGCGCCGTCTTGTACAGGATGTCCGGGCGCTCGTTACCGGTCGCGTACGGCGAGAGCAATCCCTCGAAGATCATGTAGTCCTGGCGGTCGCGCAGCGATCCGAGCGTGACCGTGCCGCGGAGGATCTCGCCGGTGCGCGGGTCGGAGACGGATCCGCCGGAGCTCCAGCCGCGCGTCGATCGGTGGACCCAGTTGATCATGCTGTACCGGATGTCCATCGCGTCGGCGCCGTCGGGCAGCACGTCCACCTTGAAGCCGTTGCGGAAGCCGGCCGCTTCAAACGCCTGGCTCCACCAGCGCGCGCCTTCGAGCAGCGCCTGTTTCACGTCTTCCGGGGCGCCCGAGTCCACGTAGTACTGAATCGGTTTCACGACGTCGCTGACGTCGGCGTTCGGGTTCGTCTTCTCGAGGCGATGGCGCCGCAGGTAGCGCACGACCATCGGATCGCCGATGGGCACGCTGTAGTCGACGTAGCTCAGGCCGCCGTAGCCCGCGCGCGGATCGTCGACGCGCGGTTTGTAGTTGCCGTCCGGCAGTTCGACGAACGACGCGTGCTCGCGCAGCGTGACCGCGTCGGCCGCCGGCGAGACGCTCGCGACCGTGCCCGAGAACAGCCCGCCGCCGCGACCGCCACCACCGCCCGCGCCTACCGCCGCCGCGGCGTTGCCCGTGCCAATGCCTTGCGGGCCTTGCGCGGGTCCGCCGCCGCCTCCGCCGCCACCGCGCCCGCCGGAGGGATCGGTGACGAACGTCAGCGTCATGTCGAGCTCGGTGTTCTTCGGAAAGTTGCGCGTGTTGGGCATGTAGAACGCGCTGCGCGTCAGGTCGACGCGATACGCGCCCGGCCGCAGCGATCCCGCCGCACCCGTTACGTCGCGCAGGAAGAACGGCGTGGCGTCGACCAGCACGCGGTTGCCCGATTCGGCCGCGACCGTCGTGCCCCAGAGGATCGACTTCGCAAACGAATCTTCAACGGACTTGCGCTCGAGCGCATTGGGACTGCTCGATCGGAAGGATTGATTCGGCTGGACGAGCATGATCTTCTGCCCGACGCGCTGAAACAGCACGAGACGCCCGCCGCCTTCCGATCCGCGATCGAGACCGATGTCATTGGAACCCAGACCGGCGGAGAGCCCGGTCGTGTACAGAAACGGCGTGTCGAACCGCGCGATCTCGAGCCACATCTGGCCGGCGCGCTCATCCCAGTAGAGCGGGAAGTAGCCATCGAGCTTCCGCATCCCGCTGGTCCGATCCTCGACCGTTGGTGTGGGCCCGCCGCCCGCTCCACCGCGGCCCTGGCCGCCGCCCGCCTGCAGTGCGTCCGCGCCGACGGCCGGCTGGCGCGCGCTCGGCGTGACGGCGAATCCAATGAGCCCGACGAGAGCCAAGGCGAACACGAAGCGTCTCTGGAACATGATGGGTCCTCCGGCGAGGGCATTCTATGCTGGCGGAGGTCGGGATCGCCGCGCGAGAATTGGCGCCAGCGCTTTCGAGTTGCGTGTCGTACTTCGGCTCCGCCCTCCGGCTCGACGAGCCGGAAAAACGGCGCTCCAGGGCGCTCGTCCTGGCGGGCTCAGGTTGGGTCACCCAACCTTCGGTCGCCCCCTTGCGCGCCGTTTTTCAGACTCTCGCCCTCGGCTCGCTTGCAGTCGGGCGAATCCGACGCCCTACACGCAACTCGAAACCGCGTTAGCGTTCCGTGCGATCAGCGCTTGTTTCCTCTCCCTGGTCCACTGCTTGAGCTCATGTTCGCGCCTCAACGCGTCGCCACGTGACTCGCACGCTTCACTGTAGACGAGCGTCACCGGCCGTCGTCCGGACGTGTACCGCGCGCCGCGGCCGGCGTTGTGCGCCTCGACGCGCTCGACCGGATCCTTCGCGCAGCCCGTGTAGAGCGTGCCGTCGGCGCAGCGGACGATGTAGACGAAGTAGGAGGACGACACGCCCGCTTGGCGCTCAGTGCGGCTTCTGTTGCGTGACGCTGAACCAGTTGCCGACGCCGTCACGCATGATGGCTTCGGTGCCGTAGAAGCGCTCTTCGGGCGCGCCGGCAAACTGCACGCCCTTGGCTTTCAGCGTCTCGTAGGTCTTCTTGCAGTCGGGTGTCTCGAAGGCCCCGGCGCCGAGCACGCCCTTCTTGAGCAGGAGCCGGACGGCCGCGGCCGATTCGGTGTCGAGCATCGGGCCTTCCTTGGGTTCAAGCAGGACGATCTCGAGATCCGGTTGGTCGGGGGCCACAACGGTCAACCAGCGGAAACCGTTGTCCATCGTGTGGTCAGTGCGGGCCGTGAATCCGAGTTTGTTGACGTAGAAGTCCTTGGCCGCATCCTGGCTGGTCACGAACAGCGTCACGTGCGAAAGCTTGGTGATCATCGCGCCTCCTTCAGGCTGCCAAGAGCGTAAGTGGGCGGAAAACCGAGCGCTTCTCCGAAATTGCAGCGTGAAATGACGCCTGGAGTTTCCGGTGAGGCTGGAAACGACCCCCGAGGTCATTTCACCGATCGGCACGGTACATCCGCACAAAACAGCCAGGCACGTAGACCGGCTGGCGCGTCCGGCGCCGATAGGCGAGAGGGGATTCGCCCGTGACGACCCGGAACACCCGGCTGAACGTGCCGAGGCTGCGATACCCGACGCGCCGGCACACCTCCGTGATCGGCATCGGCGTGGTCGTCAACAATTCCTGGGCGCGGCCGATCCGGCGCGCGCGCAAATGCTGGCCCGGCGTGACGCCGTACTCGCGTCGAAACGCGCGGATGAACTGAAAGGGCGACCGCGCCGTCTGCTTCGCGAGCCGCGTCATGTTCAGTGGGCGAGCGAAGTCGCGATTGATGAGATCTCGCGCGGCCTCGAGCGTCATCGCGTCCGATCATCCCGTCCCGGCCGTCGCAGGTCAACTCACATCAGCGCGACGCTACCGGCCGGGGATCGACACCGCGATGCGCTTGTGGGCCACCGGCGGCAGGCAGCCTTTGGGACCGCACGCCATGTAGGACACATCAACGAGCGCGTTGATTGATGGTACGCCGCGGGGCAGCGACACCGGCACGCGCAGAGTGACCGGACCTGCGGGATAGATCGGCAGCGCGGCGCCGAGCGCGTCGATGCGATCCAGCTCGACCGGCCGATCGGCAATCGCCTCGCCGAGCAGCGTGAGTCCCGGCGAGTCGACGATGACGAGCCGGGTCGGGCGGCCGATGCCATCGATGCCGCTGTCGGGCAGCGCGCTGGCGTACACGTGCGTGTCCGCGAGCGTCGGCGCAAATCGGGCGGCGAGCCACACGAGACCAGCGCTGTCGCGTTCCAGGGCGATCGACACGTTCACGCCCCGTTCAGTCGACGATGCCAGGTCGAGCCACCGTTGTTTCGGCGCCCACTGCTGCAGGCGCGCGAGGAGCTCCGTTGGCGTCGTCCGGCGCGTCACCCGTACCTCGTCGGTCGTCCGCGCGACGACCGTGCCGTCGGCTGCGAGCACGACGATTGCGGGAATCCAGTCTCCAGATGAAGCGCCGTATTTCGCGACGATGTCCCCGTTCTTGTCCCGACGGCCGACGTCCACGTGGACGACGTGAAAATTGGCGGCGAGGAATGGCGCGACCGTCGGATCCTCGAAGAGTGTTCCCAGTACGCGGCAGTCGGGGCACCAGTCCGCGCCGAAGTCGATCAACACGACGTGCTGGTCGGCGCGCGCTTGTTGCAGCGCGGCAGCGATCTCCTTCGCCGGATCGGAGGGCGGGTAGAGCAGGTTCTGCGATCCAAGCAGGATCGCTGTGGTTATCGTCAGCGTGAGCGGAACAGACATCAGCGGTACTCCTAAAAAGCAAACGGCCCGGAAAGCGGGACGCTTCCGGGCCGATGCGAGAACGATGAAAGTGTGAAGAGTGCTAGATCAGATTACCCACACAGATCGCCGCGGCGCCGGAGGTTGAGCTCCGGACAACAACACGCGCAGGTGCGGGCCACGAACACGATACCGCCGTTATCGCATGCAAGCGGGAGGAGTGTCAAACGGCGTAGACTGAAGTTCCCCCGGCAATCAGAAAGGCAGGCGGCCATGAAGACGCTCGGTCTAGGCGTGGTACTGGCGTTTGCCGCGACGCTCTCTGGCGGCGCGGATTCGAAGTCCATCAAGCTCGTCGGGTGTCTCGAGCACGACACCCCCGCTTCTTCCGCGCTGGCCACCAGCGCGTCGCAAGTCACTGCGTTCAAGCTCAGCGCGATCGACCCGAATGAGTTCAAATCCGCGACGGGGTCTGCCGGCATCGACACGGCGGGACCGGCGGAGCTCCGGCTGCGGTCCGACGACGACTTCAACCTTCTCGACCACGTTGGCCGCCGCGTCGAGGTCAAAGGCCGGTTCGAGGACGACCCGAGCACGGCGAGACCGGCCGGCGGTCTGGCGGTCTCGGCGCAAGGTGTCGTACCGTGGCTCCCGCTGCTGCGCGTGAGCTCAATCAACACCATCAATTCGGCGTGTCGGTAGGGACGACCAACGTCATCGTCGTGCGACGAGTAGGGAAGCGGATCTCATGCGCCACGTCCGGCTCGTCGTCTTCGATGTCGCGGGCACGATCATCGAAGACCACGGCGAGGTCATCGACGCCTTCCGCGACGCGCTGTCGGCAAACGCCCTGACGACCACGGAAGACGAGTTGAAAGAGTTGAAGGGGTCGTCGAAGCAGCACGTCATCAGGACATTCGTGGAGCGTCAATGGGGCGCGGGTGACGCTGGCAACGGCGAGCGCATTCGCCGGGCCTATGACGACTTCAAACACGCGCTCGAGAGCAAGTTTGCGAATGGCGGCACGAAAACCATCAGGGGCGCCGACGAGGCATTCGCCTGGCTCAAGGCCCGGCAGATCCTTTGCGCGACGACAACCGGATTCTATCGAGCGGTGACCGACGCCATTCTGCGCGCCGTGGGCTGGCAGGATACCTTCGTGGCGAACATCTGCAGCGATGACGTGCCGGAAGGCCGGCCGGCGCCGTACATGATTTTCCGCGCCATGGAGGCCGCGCGCATCGGTGACGTGCGAGCCGTACTCAACGTCGGCGACACGCCGCTCGATCTTCAGGCGGGCGCCAGAGCCGGTGTCCTTGGAGTCATCGGCGTACTGTCAGGGATTCACGACGCCGATCGTCTGCGCCGTGAATCCCCGAATCACCTGATTGCCAGCGTGGCGGACCTGCCCTCGCTGATCGAAACGCACTATTCCTGAACGGCTCGCCGCCGTGTCACTGCTTGATCACGATGAACCACGCCGCGACGATCGGTCCCTGCGGACCTCGGCCGCGTCCCGGCGTGGGCGGCGGTGCACCCGCGGCCGGCGGCGGCGCTGGTCCGCGCTCCGGCTGGAAGAGATACACGTTGTGCGTTGTCGGATCGACGCAGATCGTCTTCGCGCCGGCGAACGTCGCGACCGTGGCCACGACGCTGTACGTGTCAGCCGAATCCTGATGGACGACCGTCACGTTGCCCTCGCCGCCGTTGGGGATGAAGATCAACTTCTTCGCCGCATCCCATCCGAGGGCGTCGACGCGTGTGCCATTGGCGATCGAGGCCACGACCTTGCCCGAGCTCGCATCGACGACGACGGAGGTCTTGCTGCATCCGGAGAAGATGCGGTTCGTCGCCTTGTCGTACGCGATCCCGGTCGGCCCTTCGCACGGCGCGAGCGGCCATGAGGCGGTCGCCTTCCATGTCTTGACGTCGATCACCTGGATCGTGTTCTTGCCTTCGTTGTTGACGAAGATATGTCCCTTGCCGTCGGCCGCGGCGCCCTCGGGCGCGGTGTCCTCGAGCTCGGCGGTGCCGACGATGTCACCGGTCTGTGGATCGAGGGCCATGAGGGTCCCGATCGGCCGGCTGTGATTGGTCAGGATGATCTTGTCGTCCGCCTCGTCGTACATGATGCCGTCGAGGCCACCCTGATCGACCTTGATCTGCTTGATCACCGCCAGCGTCTTCAGATCGAACATCGTGACGGTGGAGTCGCCGCCGTTGGTCGTGAAGCCGTGACCGGCCTTGGTGGCGATGCCTGCGCCGTGCACGCCAGGCGTGTTCGGAATGTCTCCGAGGACCTTGCCCGTGGCGCCCTCGACCACCATCACGTGAGTGCCACGCGAGACGAACACGCGGCCCGTGGCGGCCTCGACGGACACGTAGTCCGTGCCGCCTTCGCCCTTGATGTCGAACTTCTCCATCTTGAACGTCTGCGCGCGCCCGACGATGGGCGCGGCGAGAATCGCTGCGACGAGCACGACAACTGCGCTGAATGAGTGTCTGGTCATACGATGCCTCGTGGGGGATGTCGACTTCTACGATAGCCAGTGCTTCTGAAGACTGCGTGAAGATCCGGCCGAGGCTGTTGGTCTAAGATAGAAGGTGCGCCGTACGTTCCGACCTTGTGGGGGCGACTTGGCTTCGACGGGGGCAAGGGACCGCGGGATGCATGCCGAGCTTGTTCATCTCGCTCGTTAAACCGGTGGACAAACCACGTAACTGCGAACACGCAGCTTGCGCTCGCAGCCTAATTAGGCTGTGACGTTCGCCCCGGTCAGTCTGCGGGCCGGGGACGAACGCCATTTAGCAGACTGGCTCCGCCCTGCGTCCGGCACCGGCGGAGCGAGACTCAATCGGACTAGCGTCGGGCGCTTTCGCCGTGCTTTGATGCCTGATGCGAAACTCGAAGTGCGGCTACGCATGTAGAGTTCTGCGGCGACAGGCCTTTCGGACGCGGGTTCGACTCCCGCCGCCTCCACCACTTTTCTTAGGAATTTGACGAAAAGAGGGTCAAATTCCCGCCGCCTCCAATATCCCTCCACGAACTTGCGCGCCTGAAGGGGCATCGAGCAACCGAATCGCCGCATCGAGCGCCGCGGGACTGAGGTGCATGTACCGTTGCGTCGTGCCGAGATCCTGATGCCCCGCGAGCTCCTGGATCGCCCGCGCGGGCGCCCCTCGCATCGCCAGGTGTGAGCAGAACGTGTGTCGCAGGATATGCACGCCCGGCTTGACGTGCGCGCGACACGCGACGCGACGCATCAGCCCCTGCACACGCTTCTGCGTCAACGACTGCCCATCCGCCTCGCACACCACCCGCGGGCCTCGCATGTGCCGCGCATTCTTCAGCGCCGCCGCCAGACGCACGGTCAGCGGTACGTACCGCAGCCGTCCGCCCTTCGGCACCGTCACGTGTCCCTTCCATTCCGAGCGCGCGACGCACAGTTGCCGTTTCTGCAGATCCACGTCCGACCACTCCAAGGCCATGATCTCGCCGCATCGCAGTCCCGCTTCGCCGCCGAGCACGGTGACGAGATACGCCAACGGATCCGTCTGAGCTTCCTTCACGAGGCGTTCGAACTCCTCGAAGTCGTAGAAGCTCGCCGTGCCTTTGGGCGTCGCCAGGATCTTGATGACGCACGGGACGCGCTCGATGACGCCCCATTCAACCGCGGTCTTCAGCGCCACGCTAAGTACCGTCAACACGTTGTTGACGGTCTTTGGTGCGCGGCCCTTGAGCGCCACCTTGAGCCGCTGGACGTCTTCCGTTGTGATCGCGTCGAGCGACTTCTCTCCGAACGCCGGCACGAGATGGATCCGCAGGATGGTCTCCTTGGTGGCGATGCCGCTCGGCTTCTCACGATTGGCGCGCGCGTAGCCATCGAGAAACCGCTCGGCGAACTCCCTCAGTGTGCAAGTCCTCGGACGCGCCTCCTTCTGTGGCAGCGGCTTCATCTGTGGTTTGCCTTCGGCCAAGAGCACGCGCGCTCTGGCGTCCGCCCACCGCATCGCTGCCGACTTCGCCGAGAGGGGACATTTGGTTCGTTCGCGGACCAACGTGCCGTCCGGCTGACGGAACCGGATGTCCACTTCCCAGCCGCCTGTGACGTAGGGTCGTATCGTTACGCTCATCGCTTTACCCTTTCAGCGACGAGGCGCAGTTGTGGTCGAGCCAGTGTAATAGATCGGCGCGTCGAATGAGGACGCGGCGGCCGATGCGGCGAAGACCGGGAAGTTGCCCGCGTTCGATCATCGCGTAGATCGCTTTCCGACTCGTGCGAAGTACGTCGGCGACTTCGCTGACGGTCAGCAGCACGGACTCTGGGTCGACAGTCATGGCGTGCGGCTCCTGCGTGATTACCTTCCTCGACGAGCACTCCCACAGACGCACCGGCGGACGCGCACCGTGCCTCACCGGGCCATCACGCAATGGCCCAGCTCGTGGCGGCGCCGAGGCATCCGTCAAGGCCGAAGCCCCTGGGCGGGCCGAGCGTGGCGAGGAGCCTTGACGGATCCGAGCGCCGCCCGACAATCGGACACGTGATGGCCCGCACGTTGAACACACGCCGCTGGCGCCGGCGATCACTCCCCGGACTCGCGAGCCCGGGCTCGACCCCTGCGCGCCCTTCAAGCGCCGCGCGTTCGGCAGCTAGGGTGGCTGGTTGTAACGAGAAGTCCGGCGCTCTGAAGAAGCTAGCGGGGCGGTCAGTGATGTGACTGGTGTCGAGACGTGGCAAAGTTGATAGCCCGCGGCATAGCCGAGTAGGTAGCCAGCAGCACTCCGGGATTTCCGGGTTCCAAGTCGAGCGTTTCCGGCCCGCCAGGGCAATGGCAATCCGATGGAAGGGCTCGCTTCCGTCAACGACCGCGGCATGTCCAAGCTCTCGCGACATGGCGTATCTCGCCAGCCTAATTGAGCACGTCGCGACAAACTGTCGGGAGGCCGACACTGTCGGCGACCGGACAAAGCCAAGCAGGCCTCCGCACGCCCGCGCCTGACGGCCGATTTCTGGATCAATCGCTCACGATCCCGAGCCAGCTTCCGAAAACGAGTGTGCCGTCGACCGGGGAGGCCGCTAATACGGATGATCGGCGAGGGCGCCATTGCGGCGTCATCGATCCGGGCCGCCACAGTCCCGATCGGAGTCACATGATGCGCCCGCTACTGCCGTGATTGTTCGTCCTTCACGCCGTGTCGGTTTGCTAAGACGCGCCTTCAGCTTCTCGGCTTTTACGTTTTTCGGCGTAAATACTTGAAATCACGAGACCTTACAGACGTCAGCGCGTTGGCTGGCGCTGGCTGGAGTTGGTCTGGCTCGGCCGGCGCAGGGACAGTTTCGGGGACAGGCGCGGGGCTGAAAAAACCGTTGACGTCACCCAGGACTACTAGACAACGACATTGAGCGCGCTGCGCGCGCGGCGGCGCCTCATTTCAAACGCTTCCCGCGTCGGAGTCAAAGACGCTCTGCTAGTTCGCGAACTTCGAGCTCTGGATCGTCGCCTGACGCGGCTTCGATCGTCGAACGCGAAGACAAGTTCGCATGAGTGCCCGGATTCGCGATCGCTCTGTGGCCCAATCGCCGACCGCGCCGCGCGATGAATTTCGCGCACGCGACGGCGGTGATTCGAATTCTTGATGTTCATACCGCCACCCGCTCGCCTCCCGCTCGGTGTGATCTGATCGCGTTCGCGCGCGACGTCACCACTCAACGCCGCTGTTCTCCGTTCCGTGTTGGTCTGCACTCCAAAGCGAAACGATTGCGAAAAGTTTAGGACTTTAGTGATCATTTGCAACGCGCGATCATGATCGTTGTGAGAATTTCTCTCTGGTGATGTGAATCGCGCTTGACAGCGCGATGATCGTCGGCGACCCTTTCTGCGCTGTGAGCTCCCCAGGCTGCAGGAGAGTTCCGATGATCATGCGGTGGTGTACCGCGCTCGTCGGGATCTGCATCTGCGCGGCGCTGTGCGTGTCGTCTTCGCTCAAAGCGAACACCGCCGGCGCCGGAAGTCGTCACACCGTCGTAGTCACGCCGAATGGCACCGTCTGGGCGTGGGGCGGCAACAGCAACGGCCAACTCGGGGACGGGACGACGACGGACCGCTTGGTGCCGACGGCCGTCCCGAGTTTTACGAACGTCACCGCCGTCGCCGCGGGCTCGCTGCATACACTCGCGCTGAAGTCTGACGGCTCCGTCTGGGCGTGGGGTTTCAACGGGTCCGGCCAGTTGGGGGACGGGACGACGTCGTCGCGCTCGTCCCCCGTGGTCGTCAGCACGATCTCAAGCGCCATCGCGATCGCCGCCGGCGACAGCTTCAGCGTCGCGCTCACGAGCGACGGGCACGTCTGGACGTGGGGCGCGAACGGGAACGGCCAGCTTGGCGACGGGACGACGACGGGGACGACCAGTCCGCACGTCGTCTCGACCATCAGCTCGGTGTCAGCTATTGGCGCCGGCTCCACGCATACGCTCGCCGTGAAGACCGACGGCACGGCCTGGGCCTGGGGCGCGAATGGCAGCGGCCAACTCGGCGATTCCTCGACGACGCAGCGCACCTTGCCCGTGCAGATGAGCGGCATTACGGGCGCGAGCGCTGTGGCCGGCGGCAGCTCGCATTCCCTCGTGCTCAAGTCCGACGGCACAATGAAGGCGACGGGTAACAACGCGAGCGGTCAGTTGGGCGACGGCACCACGACGCAGCGGACGTCGCCCGTGAGCGTGAGCACACTCACGAGCGTCGGTGTGATTGCGGCGGGCCAGACGAGTTCGTATGCCCTCAAGACGACCGGCACGGTCTGGGGCTGGGGATCGAACGGCAGCGGCCGCCTCGGTGACGGCACGACCACGAATCATTCCTCGCCGACGCAGGCGAGCAGCCTGTCGAGCATCACGATTCTGACGGCGGGTCTGCAGCACGCCCTGGCGGTGAGTTCGACGGGGGTGGTCTGGACGTGGGGCAACAACTTCTACGGACAGTTGGGCGACGGCACAACGCTCGATCGCGCCACGCCGGTGGCGATCAGCGACGTCAACTACGCCTGGAAAGTCGCCACGCCGGTCTTGAGCGTCGCGAGCGGCACGTACTCGACGGAAAAGACCGTGACTGTGAGCTGCGCGACCGCTGGCGCGACGATCCACTACACACTGGACGGCACGACGCCGACCGAAAACGATCAAGTCATCGCGTCCGGGAGTACGGTCCAGGTTGATCACTCGCTCACGCTGACGGCACGCGCGTGGAAGACGAGTACGCCGACCTCCGACGTGGTCTCCGCCGCCTACACGTTGCAGGTCGCGACTGTGGCGTTCTCGCCGTCGCCCACGACGTACACGAGCCCGCAGTCGGTGACGCTCTCCACCACGTCTCCGAGCGCGACCATCCGCTACACCACCGACGGATCGACGCCGACCGAGTCGTCGTCGGCGTACAGCACCGCCCTCTCGATCGCCACGTCCACCACGATCAAGGCCATCGGCTTCCGCAGCGGCTGGACGTCGAGCACCGTCGCGACGGGCCCCTTCACGATGAACTTCGGCACGCTGGCGGCGCCGACGCTCACGCCCGCCACTGGCACATCGACGACCGAGGCGGACGTCACGATGAGCGCCTTCGCGGGCGCCGCCATCCACTACACGACCGATGGCACGATCGTGCAAAGCACGTCTCCGCTCTATACCGGTCCCGTCGGGATCACGACGACGACGACCATCAACGCCAAGGCCTTTCATCCCGACTACACAACGAGCCCACAGACGAGCGCGACGTACACGATTGTCGTCGCGACGCCCACGTTCTCTCTGACGGCGGGGACCTACGCGGCCGGCCAGATCATCACTGTGAGCACTGCTACACCGGGGGCCACGCTGCACTACACGCTCACCGGTCAGAACCCGACCTCGTCCGATCCGATCGTGCCGGCGAACGGCATCGTCATCGGTGACTTCACGTTGAAGGTCGCCGCCTGGAAAACCAGCTGTACCACCAGCGGGATTGCCACGGCGTCGTATCAAGTGACGGGCGACCTGACGACGCCCGCCATCACCGGCGGCGACGGGCACTCGGTCGCGGTGCGGAACGACGGGGTCTACTGGACCTGGGGACTCAACGGATCGGGGCAGCTCGGCGACGGCACGACGACGCAACGTACGCTTCCCGTGATCGTCGGCGCCGTGACGGGCGCAGTCGCCCCCGCGGCCGGGAGCTTTCATTCGCTGGCCGTGCGGAGCGACGGCTCGCTCCTCGCCTGGGGCGGGAACAGCAGCGGGCAACTCGGCGATGGCACCACCACGGGGAAGACGTCGCCGCTTACTGTGCCGGGTCTGTCCTCGGTCGTGGCGGCGTCGGGTGGCGCCAACCACAGCCTGGCCCTGCTGAGCGACGGCACGGTCCGCGCGTTTGGTCTCAACAACAACGGTCAGTTGGGCGATGGCACGACGACGCAACGGACGTCGCCTGTGCAGGCCAGCGCGTTGTCGAACATCACCGGCGTGAGCGCCGGCGCCACGCACTCGCTCGCCGTCAAGAGCGATGGTACGGCGTGGAGTTGGGGCACGAACGGCAACGGACAACTCGGGACCGGCAATACGACGAGCCGCTCGACACCGGGACAGGTGAGCGGTCTGACGACGGCGGTCGCGGTGGCGGCGGGGAATTCCTTCAGCCTCGCGCGGCTCAGCGACGGCACCGTCAAGGCGTGGGGGTTCAACAGCAACGGCCAACTGGGCGATGGGTCCACGATACAACGGACGTCACCGGTGGCGACCAGCGGCCTCACGAACATCACGGCGATCGCCGTGGGCAATTCCCATGCGCTCGCGCTCAAGAATGACGGCACGGTGTGGGCGTGGGGCCTGAATGGCAACGGTCAGGTAGGCGATGGGACGACGACCAATCGGACGGCGCCGGTTGCCATCTCGGGACTACCCGCCATTGTTGCGATCGGTGCCGGGCAATATCACTCGCTCGCGATCGCCAGCGACGGATCCGTGTGGGCCTGGGGCAAGAACACGAACGGACAGCTCGGTGATGGGACGACGACGCAACGGACGTCCCCCGTGGAAATCGCCGACGCGAGCATGGCGTGGAAGGTCGCCGCGCCCGTGTTCAACTTGGCGGCTGGCCTCTACACCGCGGATCAGAACGTGACGGTGACCGAAGCGGATCCGGACGCCATCGTCCACTACACGACGAATGGCGCGAATCCGACCGAGGCCGACGACGTGGTGGCCTCGGGCAATACCGTAGCGGTCGGCGTCAGTCTCACGTTGAAAGCCCGTGCGTGGAAACCCGGCGCCGTCTCGAGCGAGGTGACGAGCGCCACGTACGAGCTCAAAGCCCTGGCGCCGACGTTCACACCAGGCACTGGTGATTACACCGTCGCCCAGAATGTGACCATTTCGACGGCCACATCGGGTGCCACGCTCACGTACACGACGGATGGGACCGAGCCCATGACTGGCTCGACGCCGTACGGCGGTCCCGTGTCCATCTCGGACACGCGCACGCTGAAGGCACGCGCGTTTAAGACCGGGTGGACGTCGAGCGACAGCGCGGCCGCGAGCTACTGGATTCCGCTCGGCACCGTCGCGACGCCGACTATCGCCCCAACTGGCGGACCGCACACGATCATGTTCCTCGTCACGTTAACGGACACGACCGCCGGCGCGACGGTTCGGTACACCGTGGACGGGACCGATCCCACGGCGTCGTCGACGCAGTACCAGTTCCCGTTCCTCGTTGACCGGTCGACGACGGTCAAAGCAAAGGCCTTTTTGACTGGGTACAATCCGAGCCCCGTCGGCTCCGCGAGCTACTCGATGGACGCGGCGGGCGCGACACCGTTGCCGTCGATCGTGCCCGCAGGTGGTCGGTTCGCCACCAAACAGACGGTCACGATTAGCGGTCCGTCTGGGGCCGTCGTGCGGTACACGACGAATGGCGCGGATCCGGTAGAGACCGATCCGGTGGTGCCGGGCGGCGGCACGATCACGGTCGACCGCGCGCAGATCGTCAAAGCGCGCGCCTGGCTCGCAGGTTCGACGCCGAGCGCCGTCGAACGCGTGGATTTCCTCATCACGGGTGCCCTTGCCGCGGGACATGACCACACGGTCGGCCTCGCCTCTGACGGCACCGTGTGGGCGTGGGGGCGCGGCACTGAGGGTCAGCTCGGCAATGGCGGCGGCGCGACCAGCATCACGCCCGTCGTGGCCATGTCGAATGCGATTGCGATCTCTGGCGGTCTCTACCACTCGCTCGCGGTGCGCGACGACGGGACCGCATGGGCGTGGGGGCGCAACGAGTCGAGTCAGTTGGGCGACGGCACGACCAGCTCGCATTTCATGCCGGTCCAGGTGGCCGGCCTGACGAATGTCGTTGCAGTGGCTGCCGGCTATGATCATTCGCTCGCGCTCAAGAATGACGGGACGGTGTGGGCCTGGGGGTACAACGGCAACGGCCAGCTCGGTGACGGCACGACCACATCACGGACGACGCCCGTGCAGGTGTTGGGACTCGCCGGTGTCACAGCGATCGCCGCGGGCGACGGGTACTCGCTCGCGATCGAGCGCGACGGCGGCGCGGCGGGCGGGTTGGTGTGGGCGTGGGGGAAGAACGCGAGCGGCCAGGTTGGCGACGGCTCGACAACCGCACGCTCGGTTCCCGTTCACGTGCTCGGCATCACGAACGCGCAGAGGGTCGTCGCGGGCCGAGCGTTTGGCGTCGCGCTGCTCGCGGACGGCACCGTTCAGGCATGGGGCGCGAATGACACGGGACAGCTCGGCAACCTCAGCGGGACCAACGTCTCGACGCCGACGGCCATGCCCGGATTGACGAGCATTCTGACCATCAGCGCCGGTGTCGCGCACGCCCTCGCAACGGATGACGAAGGTCGCGTCTGGGGCTGGGGCACAAACACGAGTTCGCAGTTCGGTCTGCTGGATGATGGCGGCGGCGGCCTTGGCGCGCCGCGACTGCTGATGGGCTTCGACGGAGCCTATGGCGTGGCCTCCGGCTCGCAAGACACGCTGGTTCTCCGCGCGGACGGGACGGTCTGGGCGATCGGCACGCAGTCGGGGACCGGCTTGGGCACGGGCACGTACCTCGACCCGTCGCCAATCCCTGATTTCAGCTTGGGACCAAACGACTGGTTGCTCGACGACGCGGACGCGGACGGTCTGCCGTCATGGCGCGAGTATCTGGCGGGTACGGATCCGTTGCTCTTCGACTCCAACGGTAACGGGCTGAGCGACCTGATTGACGTGCTGCGGCACAGTCAGACAGCCAACCCTGACGACGACGGCGATGGCGTGCCGAATGCTCTCGAGCTCGCGCAAGGGACCGATCCGTTCATGGCCGACACGGACGGCGACGGCGTGTCGGACTTGCTCGATGCGTTTCCTCTCGATCCGACGCGACACGATCCACCGACGGTTGATCCGAATGACCACACGCCGCCGGTGATCACGTTGACGAAGCCCGTCGGCGCCAGACCTGTCGGAGGCGGGGGCAGCCAATGATGCCTAGGCGAACGAGGTTCTCGATGTTGCGGATCCATAGAGGCTCGCTGAGCTGGCGTCTCACGGCGCTGATCGTCATCTTGGCGCAATCGCTTCTCGGCGTACCGGTTGTGCAACTCCGCGCATCAGTCGATCCCGATTTTGAGCCTGCGACACCGCCGCCTCCGGCACCAAAGGTCACGGTCAATCGACGAGTACCTCGCGTAGCTCCGGCGCCACTCGAGCCGCGCTTCTCGCCGACGCCCAGCGCGACGGAGATCGAGCGCGCGCGCGTGTTTGACGAGCCATTGTTGCCCGTCGGCGGTTCTCCAACCACAGAAGAGAACCGGGCACTCAGCGTCGCACTGCTTTCATTCCATCGCAGCAGCGGCCAGGCTTGGGCTCCTACCCTCGGCCAGTTCCTGGTTGACCATCCGCACTCCGTGTGGGAGGCATCGCTTCGAGCAAATCTCGGCACTATTCGTTCACACGCACACGCTTACGCTGCCGCGCTCGAAGAGTTTGACCGAGCGTGGACTTTGACGAAAGACGCGAAGGATCAAGCGGGTCGCGCCGTCGCAGATTCGGCGATCGCGGAATGGCTCACCATCGCGGCGTCGTTCGGGCAGGTAGATCTCGTTGACCAGCGACTGAAGACGTTCGCTGGACGGCCGCTCAGGGGCGCAGCTGGCGTGAAGATCGCGCGCGCACGCGAAGCCGTGTCGTTCATCAGGCAGTATCCCGAAGCGACAAAGCTGTGCGGGCCAGAGGCCTTGCAGGCTCTGATAGAGGCCCAAGGTAACAACAGCCCGAAGCAAGTGAAAGCGCTCGCAGGATACCGCGCTGCACCACAGGGCATGTCACTCCTTGAACTGCAAGCTCTGGCGAAACGGTCGGGCGTCGCATTGGCAATCGTCGAACGCGCGACTGCTGAGACCGTGCCGGTCCCGGCGATCGTCCATTGGAGAATAGGTCACTACTCGACAGTCGTCGAACATCAAGGTGATCGGTATCGCGTCGTCGATCGTGCGAGGCGAGAGACCTACTGGATCAATCAGGCAACATTGTTCGAGGAAAGTTCGGGATTTTTTCTGGTCGAGCAAAAACTCGAGCAGAGCGCCGCGGGCTGGCGGACCGTTCCGAAGCAAATAGCCAGCCGTGTCGTAGGCGCGGGACCCGAATGCCCTGACGGGGCGGCGCCCCCGGCGCCTCCGCCGGACAACGATCCTCCGGATGACATATCTGGCGACGATTCGCCAGCCGGACCAGATGCACCAGACGATCCTGATGCGTCCGATTCCGACGGATCCGATCCCGATACCGGCCCTTCTACCGACTCTTCTACAACGTTCTCTGATGACCAGTCCCAGCAAGACGAAGCATCACCCAACGCGTCGGGATGTCCGATGTGTGGATACAGGCTTCAGCAGGTCACCGCCAGCCTGCTGCTGGCGGACACGCCAGTTCGCTACACGCCGCCTCGGGGGCCAAGGGTCGCGTTCACCGTCGCCTACCACCAGCGCGACATCACTCAACCGCAAACCTTCGGCTTTGCCAATCTGGGTCCGAAGTGGTCGCTCGCCTATGTCCGATTTGTCAAAGAGGAGCCGACGGACGGTTTGGGTGTCACCCCCCCGCATGTTTGGGTCAGCCTACCGCCAGGCGGGCGCGAGGAGTTTGTCAATCCGGATGCGCAGGGTGTGTACGCAGCTCATTGGAACAGCCGCGCTGTGTTGGTGCACGTGAGTGACAATCCCGTTCGGTATGAACGTCGCTTGCCTCACGGTACGGTAGAGGTCTATACGCAAAGCGACGGCGCGCCGGCAGGCTCGCGGCGGATTTTCCTGACACAGGTCATCGACGCGGCTGGTCAGTCTGTTCAACTGACATGGGACGCTCAACTCCGACTGGTGGCGGTCACTGACGCCATCGGGCAGGTAAGCACTGTTCAGTACGGACAAGCAGGAGATCCGCTCAAGGTAACGGCCGTCACCGATCCATTCGGGCGTCAAGCCTCGTTCACCTACAACGCGGCCGGGGAGCTCGAGACGATCACCGACGTGATTGGCATCGCCTCTCGCTTTTCCTATGGGGACAATGACTTTGTCACGAAGCTGACGACGCCGTACGGCGAGACCACGTTCCGATCCGAAACGCCCGCCCTGAATAGCAGTTACACAATGCGGTTTATTGAGGGCACGGACGCCCTTGGCGGCACGCGACACGTCGAGTTTCAGTACCAGACAACGGGACTCGACGCAACCGCCCCTGCCGCGGAAGTTCCGACTGGGTTTAGCGCGTGGAACACGGGGCTCGACCACTTCAACACACTTTACTGGAGCAAACGCGCGTGGGCGTCCGGTCCAGACGATGTGAGCAAAGCAACGATCATCCATTGGCTAGAGGCGCCAGAATTCGATGGCTGGCAAACCTACTCGCAGCCAATACGCCACTCAGTGAAACGCCCGCTCGAAAATCGCACGTGGTACGCCTATCCCGGTCAAACGCCGCAGTCAGCCAGTGCTGACAGACTCGGTTGGTGGAAGCGCCCGATGACCGTTGGTCGCGTACTTGACGATGGATCGTCGGAGATCCGGCAGGCGACCTACAACGAACAAGGCCGTGTATTAACAGAGGTCGATCCTCTCGGACGGCAAACGGTATTCACATACGACACAAACGGAATGGATCTGCTGAGCGTTCAGCAAGCAACGAACGGCACCCCGGACACAGTTGCAGCGTACAGCAACTACACCAGTAGCCACCGGCCACAATCGGTCACTGATGCAGCCGGCCAAACGACGACGATCACGTACAACGCCGCCGGCCAGGTGCTGACGATTACCAATCCTCGACAGGAGACAAGGACATTTGCTTACGACAGCAACGGGTACTTGATCAGCGTAACCGGCGCCGTGTCCGGTTCCGTGTCCACGTTTACATATGATGGCTATAGTCGCGTTCGCACCGCGACGGGCCCAGATGGATACGCCTTAACACTCGACTACGACGCCATCGATCGGCTCGTTCGAACCACGCGACCTGATGGAACTTACGACGCGACGACGTACGAGCTGCTGGACGCGACGTTCTCTCGTGATCGAAGTGGTCGAATCACTCGGTACTACCATGACGCTCTTCGCCGCTTGATTGGCATCCGCGATCGGCTCGGACACACAATCAACCTGCTCTGGTCGTCGTCGGGCTCGCTCGATGCCGTCATCGATGCACAGGGGCATCGCACCTCGTGGCAACGGGATCTTGAGGGACGAGTAACGGCTGAAGTCCGCCAGGATGGTAGCTCAGAGCACTATGTATACGGGACTACGAACAGTCGCTTGCTGCAGCGAACGGACGCAAAATCGCAGGTAACGACGTACTCGTATGCGCGAGACGGTGCTCTAACCGGCATTAGTTACGGCAACGCTACGAGTCCGACAGACGCTGTCGCCTTCAGCTATGACACCGCATATCCGCGAGTGACGAGCCGCACTGACGGGACTGGAACTACGACCTACACCTACCGCGCCTTCGGCACGCTCGGTGGCGGGCATGTGGCGACGGTTGACGGACCACTGGCGAACGACACAATCACGTATGGGTACGACGAACTCGGGCGCGCAGCGAGCCTTACGCTGGGCAGTGTCACCGAGACTGTGACGCGCGACGGTCTCGGGCGACTGTCAACGTTGGTCGATACCCTCGGCACGTTTGGGTGGACGTACGATGGCGCGACCGCACGCGTCAGTCGGGTCACCTACCCGAACGGCCAAACCTCAAATTACAGCTACTTTGGCAACAGCAGCGATCATCGCTTGCAGACCATTGACCACCGCACGAGCGGCGGCGTAACGCTTTCAAAGTTCGACTACGCTTACGATGCTGGCGGGAACGTCACGACTTGGACGCAGCGGTATCAGGCCACGACGCGTGCCTACGATTTCACCTACGACGCCAGCGATCAATTGACCAGTGCCACGTACCGGACCACCGATCCAACACCGACGATCCTGACCCGGTATCTGTATGGTTATGACGCGGCGGGCAACCGGACGAGTGTCCAGACCGACGACGCGCCACTCGTGTGGACGTTCGACACGATGAATCGGATGACGTCGCAGGGCGGCGCGGCCCTGCTGCAATTCGAGGGAACCGTCGACAAGCCGAGCGCCGTCACCATCGCTGGCAAGCCGGCCGTCGTTGATGGTACGGGCAAATTCACCGGCTCAGCACGTGTGACGAACGGCACAAACACTGTCGCGATCAGCGCTCGCGATGCGAACGGCAATACAACGACCCAGTCTTATGATGTGGATGTCACAGACGTCACAGCGTCCTTCGCCTACGACGCGAACGGAAATCTCACAACCCACGGGACACGAACTTATGAGTGGGATGCGGAGAACCGCCTGGTTCGCGTCCTAGACAGCGGCGTCGAGATGGCAAGGTTCACCTACGACGGTGCAGCCCGACGCGCTTCGAAGACAGCGGGCGGTGTGACCCATCGCTATGTGTACGACGGCAGTGCCATTATCGAGGACCGCGTCGATGGAGGCAGCACATCGCGAAACGTTCATGGCCAAGGCATCGACAATGTGCTCGCCACGGTTGATGGCAATGGCACTGCTGGGTACTATCTCGCAGATCACCTTGGCAGCATCGTTCAGACAACAGATGCGTCGCAGCAAGTTACGCTGACGCGCCAGTATGACCCGTGGGGCACACTGACCGCTGGAAGCTCAACCAGTGGTTACGCGTTTACTGGCCGCGAGTGGGATACGGAAACGGGTCTGTACAACTACCGGGCTCGTTACTACGATCCGGCAATCGGCCGATTTCTCAGCAGGGATCCCCTCGGACCGAACGGAGGATCGACAGGCCTCTATGAATACGTTCGAAACTCGCCAGTTGGCTGGCGTGATCCAACTGGCATGCGGCAGGACCCGGTTGTTGCCGGTGCAGTTGGAGTTGGCACTGGCGTCATCACCCTGCCCGCGTGGGTGGTGCCCGCGTTAATTATCACCGCAGCTGCAGGAGCTGCGTTCCTGACGTATGAATACGTTGTCAAACCGATACTCGCCAAGCCGACTGGCCCCTTGAAGCCGCCGGACGTCACCTATCCAGGTGACGATCCAACCGTAGCGCCCGAAGGCTACGAGTGGAAAGGCAAGGGCCCACAGGGCTCTAAGGACGGCAACTACGCTCGACCTGATCCAAAGACGAGTTGGCACCCGGACTTGAACCATGATCCGCCGATCGGACCGCATTGGGACTTCAAGGACCCGAGCGGTCAGTGGTGGAGGATTTTCAAGGACGGAACAAAGGTACCATGCAAATGATGGACAACGGTGTTGTCGAGGTTGACGTTGGAAAAGAGGGTTTCGACTTTGTCGCCCAGCGACTGTCGTCGGGCCGAGGGTTTTCCCAGGCGCTCCAACGACCACCGGCTGGGCGGCTGACGGCGGTTGTTGGTCGAGGAACACCAATTGAGCATTTGACTAGGTTTTGGACCGGGGGTATCTACGACCAAACTTCGATCCCTGCAACTGCTCACGCTGTCCCAATTCCCAATTTTGACGCTGAGCTGGTCAAGACCGTAGCTGATCGCTTCAACTCAGATCCAGGCGCGGTCTTTATCGTGGAGGACGCGTCATCATCCGCTACGGATCCCGGGTTCGACCGTGTTCCGTTGCCCAGCCGCGTCTACTTTTGCGGAGACGACGTTTTTCATTTGACGTTCGCCGGCGCGACCTCGGAGGAGATTTTGCAAATACTCAAGACTGGGCGGACGAGCCTGTACTTTGTCGCTGGTCTAACCTGGGCGGATCCCGCCTTACTAGATTCCCTCCATCGATCGCGCGTGCTGGTACCTTCAGACCTTGAAAGACTTGCAGAATCGACTACGGAGGTGTTCGTCGGAGCCTATGATGGCGAGAGCTTCCTCGTTTGGCGTCGCTAGTCTTAGAGTCAAACCGCTCATTCTCACGCTCGAATTTGCCCATACGGGCTGTCGACAACAGGAAGCGCGAATTCCGCTATGGTGCCGCGTCGGTTGTCTCCTCTGCGGTTGCTAGAGACGCGGATCTACTGGTTCGCTTTCGAGCGCTAGAACTCCGAAAACACACTCGTGAACACGTCTGAGCGGCTCCTTTTGAACGAACCGTTCGAGCCCTTCTATGCCCAGCGCGAACTCTCGGAGGGCCAGCGATCGCTTGCCAGAGAGGCCTCGTTCGCGAAGGCGTTCGAGATGCTCGGTCAATGTGTACTCGGGACCGTAGATGATGCGCAAATATTCGCGGCCCCGGCACTTCACTGCCGGCTGCAAAAGACCGCGCGAGTTGGTCCCGACGAATAGCATCGGCTTGACGACCGCGCCCTCGCCACCACTCTCAGTCAGGGTCTCCCACCAGGCCGTCACCGCCGCCTCACTGCCGGAGTCCGCAAGATCGACGACGTGATAAGGCGTGCGGATGAGCAAAGTGTCGTACTCCGATATAAACGCCGCAATCGAGTTCATGTGCCAGACGTGATCCTTGTCCACGTGGACAGCGCCTTCAGTCGCCATAATGTGAAACGGCGCGACCCGAATGTCCCGAAGCGATTCGACGGGCCAACAATAGTGCCGATACGCCCGAGCGAACCGCTCGGCGAGAGCAAGGCGGACCTTATGACGATCGAGGAGCGCGCCGACATCAATGCCGCGAGCCGTAGCTTGTTCCAGTACATGAACGGTCTCGCTCAAGCCGACGCGCGCCGCCGTTCCGACTGACGCGTACTGCTGGCGAACGAGTTCGAGCGCCTTCGCCGACCACGGCATCAACTCGCAATCGAGGCACACCCAATCCGTGTTGAAGCGCTGCCAGAACCCGCTTCGGTCGAGCGCACTCCGAACCGACGCGAGCAACTCGCGTTCGAGCGCGACGTTCTCGAAGAAGCGACGTCCCGTACGCGTGTAGCAGATGCCATCCTCCGCTTCTAGGATGCCGAACCGCTGACGGGCCGTGTCTCCGTTGCGGCAGACGATGATGATCGCGCGGGAGCCCATGTGCTTCTGCTCGACCACGACCTGACTGACGCCATTGGTCCGGTAGTACGAGAACGCCTCAGCCGGATGCTCAAGAAGACCTTCACGCCTGCTCGTTTCGCTCGGCGACATCGTCGGCGGCAGGTAGATCAGCCACTTCGGATTTGCTGCGAACCGGCTCATCACCTCGACCGCGGCCGCTGCGTTCTCCTCGCGAATTGTCACGTTGCGGTGCAGTCGTGTCGTGACCAGCCGCTTGCCGCGCACGTCCTCGATGTCCAGGAGATCGTCGTTCGCCTGCTGCGCGTTGAGTGAAGGAGCCACGACGGGCATGAACGGGCGCACCGGGTCCGCGTACGTGTCCCTCGCTGCTACAGACACCAGCTCCTTCTCGGGCCATCGCAGGGCTGTGAGCTTGCCGCCGAAGACACAGCCGGTGTCGATGTTGATCGTTCTATTCAGCCATTCCGGCTCAGGGACGGGCGTGTGTCCGTAGACCACGCTGGCGCGTCCGCGGTACTCGGCGGCCCAGTTATATCGAACCGGAAGTCCGAACTCGTCGGTCTCGCCGGTGGTCTCGCCGAAGAGTGCGAAGTCCCGCACCTTGGCCGACCCGCGGCCTTGCATCTCCGCCTTCATGCCGGCGTGCGCGACCACGAGCCGACCGTCGTCGAAGACGTAGTGACTGACGAGACCGTCCAGAAACTTCTGCACCTGGCCGCGGAACTCTGACGTCTCCTGCTCGAGTTCCTCCAGGCTGCGATCAAGCCCGTGGGAGACGGTGACGTCGCGACCTTCGAGCTTCCGCTTCAGTTTGATGTCGTGGTTGCCTGGAACACTGAGCGCCGTTCCGGCTTGAGACATCGCCATCACCGTCTTCAGCGTGTCGACGATACGCGGACCGCGGTCCACGAGGTCGCCGACGAAGATCGCCTTTCGGCCTGCCGGGTGCACCCACGGGCCGCCGTCGTTCCGCTCGTAGCCGAGCAGCTGCAGGAGCTGTTCGAGCTCGTCGCAGCAGCCGTGAAGGTCGCCAATGATGTCGAAAGGGCCCGTCTCCGCTTTGCGATTGTTCCAGAGCGGCTGCCGCTCGATGACGGCCGCATCGACTTCTTCCTGCGATTTGAGCACGTGGATGTGCCGGAAGCCCTCACGTCCGAGGCCACGCAACGACCGATGCAGTTGGCTCTTTTGATTGCGGATGACGTGCGGACCGAAGGCCCGCTCCGGTCGCAATCGATTCCGATCCTGGCAAACGCGCTCGGGCAGATCCAGGACGATCGCAACGGGGAGGACGTGGTACTCCCGCGCCAACGCCACGAGCGGTTTCCGTGCCTCCGGTTGGACGTTGGTCGCGTCGACAACGGTGAACTTCGCACGCGCCAGGCGTCGTGCGGCCACGAAATGCAGCGCTGCAAAGGCGTCGTCGGTCGACGATTGGTCGTTCTCGTCATCCGACACGAGCGCGCGGAAGCCGTCCGACGACATCACTTCCGTCGGCTTGAAATGCTTGCTGGCGAACGTCGACTTGCCACACCCCGACGGTCCAATCAGGACGACCAGCGAGAGCTCCGGGATTGTGAACGTCATCGGACGAAGACCGCCATCTGCGTGGGAGCGCCAACCGTGCTGTCCTCATCGCCCACCGGACGATAGGTGACGGTGTAGCCGAAGCGAGACGCGACGTCATCCGCCCAGCCCTGGAACTCTGCGCGCGTCCATTCGAAACGGTGATCCTGGTGCCGGAACTGGCCCGCCGGCAGGGACGTCCACTTCACGTTGTACTCGGCGTTCGGCGTGGTGAGGACGATGGTGGCCGGCTGCGCCGCTTCAAAGAGCACCCGCTCGAATGCGCGGAGCCGCGGCGGGTCCAGGTGTTCCACGACTTCCACGACCGCCGCTGCGTCGAACCCGGTCAGGCGGCTGTCGCGATACATGAGCGACCCGTGCAGCAGGCGGATCCGTTCCCGTTGCTTTGGTGCAAGGCGATCGAGTTTCAGCCTCGACTCCGCGAGATCGAGCGTCCGACTCGCGACGTCCATTCCGGCGATCTCCGTGAACTGGTGGTCCGACAGCAGCTTCCTGAGCAGCTTGCCCTCACCGCATCCGAGGTCGAGGACGCGCGAAGCACTGGACGTCTTCAGCGCCTCGAAGACCGCTTCCAGTCGACGCTCGTTGAGACTGACGGTGCGTTCGATCTTCGCTTCCTGCTCGTCCTTCTGGGCCGCGACCGTCTCCTCCTCGGGCTCCTCTTCGGCGGTCAGTCGCGCGATCGCATCGCGAACAAGTCCGCGCTGGTGCACCAGGTACCGCGACACGATGACGTCGCGCGACGGGTGCGTGTCGAGCCAGCCTTGGCCATGCCGAAGAAGCTTCTCGACCTCGTCGTCTCCGACCCAGTAGTGCTTGTGGTCGTCCAACACTGGAACCAGCACGTAGAGATGCCTTAAGAGCTCGCTCAGAGGCCGTGTCGCTCGAATCGAGACAGTGAACAACCGGCTCGGCCCCAAAACAGGCATGCTGTCGTCCAGTTCATGCCGCGTGGCCGCGACCTCGTAGCCGAGCGGCTCAAACAGGGCGCGAAGGAATCCTTCGCCGCTACGACAGGGGACGGCTGCCAGCCGGGCCTCCAAGGGCAGTGCCGTCGCAGCTAATTCGGGCTTGCGCTCGCAGCGGCCAGCCAGGGCCGAGTTGAACCAGCGCGAGAGGACGACCGAGAGCAGGGACGACGCGACGTACGGACGATCGTTGACGTACTGGCCTTGGCCACCGGCTTTGCCGCCACGGCCTCGAACCATCCCGACAGGATCGACGTCGACTAGGATCGCCGCCGCGCACGCTTCCTCGGTAGCCTCGGGGTAGAAGACGCTCGAATTCCCGAACGGGAACTCGCGCCTGTGGACGCGATCTGGGTGCTTATGTAGCAGAAACCCGAGGTCGGTTGCCGGCCTGTAAGTCGTTCGGATCGTCAGCAGCATTCGGGTACATTGTCCAATATCGGCAGAGCACCGATCATAAGCCACATGACCTAGGAACCGACCGCGACCAATGCGCAAATGACCGAGCCCGGCGGGATCCGAGCTGTCGCTCTCTTCTCGGCAATGATGCTGGTCGTCCCGTGAACAAGCGCGGATTGAGTGCGCCAAGTTGCAGCGCGAGCCTAACCAAAATATGTTCCCTTGGGTCGACGAGTCCTGCAGGCGACTGGCGAAGTACAAGATCTGCTACTTTCCTCGTCTAGCGCAGCGACTCTTGCGCTGGACCTGTTTTGTACCTCACACTCAGGATTCGAGTGGATTTGAGAGATTTGAGCGCTTTCGATCGCGCCTAAACCATTGATAGGAGCGGGTTCGACGAGAACGAATCCCACCCTCTCCGCCATCCTAAGCAGTTGACCGTAAAGCAGTTAGTCGATCCATTTTTCTAACTGTACCTGGCCGCTAGTTTTCGCTCTACCTTTCGCCCGCGAATCGCCGGAAAGAGGCGCATTGTCGCCACGTGGGTGGATTTTCCACCCGCGTGCCACGCAACTCCGCGCATCATCGTATCCACCCTTCGGAACGTGTTCACTGAAGCGACTATGCGGATCGTCATCGTTGACGACGTCGTGACGAAGGGGAGGACGTTACTCGCAGCGGGCTCGCACCTGCGCCAGCGCTTTCCGTCCGCGGACATTCGAGCGTTTGCGCTCGTTCGTACCAAGGGTCTTCAGCCAGATATCGAGAAGATTCTCGAACCGTACGTTGGGATGATTGTTCGAAACCCGTGGGGAGACGCGGACCGGTACGATGACGTTTCTGAGCCGCCTGAGGGCCGCTTCTAGCGGCAGACACCGTCGTGCGCCCACATCGGCGGAGAGTCCTTCAGCAATTTATCAACACCTGTCACCTTAGGGCGACGCTCTGCTCGAAAGCAACTTGCGAGGTTGCGGCGATCGCAACCCGAGGTACAAGCCGCTGTGGCCTAGCAGCCCGTGGTGAAAGTCGTGCCGACCGCGGACGTCTCGTCAGGCGCTCGGCCATCCCTCGATGGTGATCTCTAGCATCTTGAGAATTGCGAGTGTCAGGTTCCGAACGTCTCGACACCGCTCAACGTGTGCGAGCGTCGTGACCCGAAAGGCCTATATCGGCGGGCTCGCGCCGGCACCGTGTCGAGGTTCACTGGAGTCACCGATCAGTACGAGCCCCCTCCGGCTCCAGAATTGGTGATCGATACCACGACTATGACCGTGGAAGCCGCAGTCGATCTCGTGATGGACCAGCTCCTGCCTTCGCGCCATGAGTACCTCGAACTCGCAACGACACGGTGAGCAATATGGTCGATCAACTCGATCAACTTGAGGCCAGAAGCATTCACATCCTCCGCGAGGCGTATGCAGCATTTAAGCGTCTCTGCATGCTCTGGTCGATCGGAAAGGACAGTACCGTCCTGCTGTGGCTTACACGAAAGGCATTCTTTGGGCACGTGCCTTTTCCGCTTGTGCACATCGACACGTCGTTCAAGATTCCCGAGATGATCTCGTATCGTGATCGCCTTGCGGCCGACTGGAACCTCCCAGTCATCTACGGACAGAACGAGGCCGCGCTCGCCGCTCGGTTCACCTTTCCAGACGGAACAACGGATCGCCTGAGTTGCTGCGGTGCTCTCAAGACAGCCGCTCTCAAGGCGACACTGAACGGAACGGGCCCGCGCTATCGTTTCAATGCTACGACGAAGTCCTATGAGCGGGACACAAGTACCGATCCCTTTACAGGTGTCATCGTCGGAGTCCGGTCAGACGAAGAAGGCAGTCGCTCTAAAGAGCGGTACTTTTCGCCGCGCAATGAACATCAGTTGTGGGACATTGCAAGTCAACCGCCGGAATTCTGGAACCAGTTCAACACGGAATTCGCTCCAGGCACGCACGTCAGAGTCCACCCGCTCCTCGATTGGACCGAGCTGAACATCTGGGAGTACATTGGTCGAGAGGGCGTGCCAGTGTTGCCGCTCTATTTCGATCAAGGATCCGGCTACCGATATCGCTCCTTGGGTTGTGCCCCCTGCACGAGGCCTGTGGAGTCGACGGCACGGAACGTCCAGGAGATCATTAGAGAGCTCCGATCAGGTCAATTCAAAAACGTCGGCGAAAGGGCCGGGCGCGCGCAAGATGCTCAGGATGAGGGCGGACTTGAGACACTGCGCAGAGGCGGCTACATGTGATGGTCAGGTGCGGACAAAGTCAGGAGTCCGTAACACTACGTACCTTGTGGTGTGGATACGCGACGGCCTCGCCGGAACGGCATCCAGGGCCGCCGCTGTTCGGGCCATTTGCTCGCGGAAGCGGACTTGCCGCGATCCCATGCTAGTGAGCGTGGGCCAATCTCGGCACGTTGGCACGGAGTTTGTAGAATACGAGGTCCGCCTGCCACTAGTCGACATGAGACAGTGATCTTAGCATCTGGCGCCGATCCGAAGCCTGATAATAGAGTCCCCGCGAGCCCAGGATTCGTAGTTCGCTCATCCGCACCGATTCCTTTGGTACCCTGGTTCTGGGCGGGCAGACGACAGGGAGCCAGCAATGAATAACGTTGAGCGCGTCGTAGAGGCATTTGCAGATGGCGAAGAAGTTGATCCGGTTGAGTTGGACCAAGCACTGGCCGCAGCTGAAGGCCGTGCCCACTTGATTGACGTCCTCGCCATTCGCGGCTTGGTACAGAGCACGACGCGCTGGGTTCCCGCCAAGCGTTCAGCCGGTCGAGCCGCCATGGGTCGGTTCGGTCGCTGGTCAGCAGTAGCGCTCCTCGTGTTGGCCTCAGCTCTGGCCGGTTACCTAATCGGTGCGCATGGACTAGTCTAAGATAACCGTCCGCGCGTCACATGCCGGAACACTGGCGGTATGGCCAAGAGAAAGATGGGTCGGCCGCGCGTCGAGTGCCAAATCCGCATTGCCGAGCTAACAGCGCTAGATCTTCAAGATGATTGGTGCGAACACAAGCCCAAGAGTGCAGGACTCTCGGCCGCAAGCACAGTTCTGGCGCTTCGGGAGAGTTACTTGGTGATCCAGCCGCCGATACGACCAGACGGGCAACCGTCGGGTCGTCCATTGCATGAACCGAAGGACACCGCCTTCTGGGCTCCTGCTCGATCTGGAACCACCCACTCCACCCACTGCAAACCACAGCCTCGTAGGCATTCGACTGTCGTCGAGCCGTCCTTCGTCACCACACTGAGTTCAAAGTCTGGGGCTTGAGCCTGTGCCCAGGCCACCGTCCAGCCCAATCCAATCAGCGCCAGGGCGATCAAAGTGCGACGAACCATTCGCGACCTCCACCAGATGTCGGCCTCTTTAACTGGTCACCGCGGCTCTTGGGTTTGTGAACGCTACAATTACCATCCTCAGACTGAGACACTACCCCGTGATTTGGTAGCTCCGCCGGTGTCGCGCGTCTTGAGCTCGATCGCCCGACCAGGCGGTGCGCGGACGGTAAGCGCATCACCGCCCGATCTTCAAGTCGAGCGTCTTCTTCTCACCGAGGCCAAGCGTCACCGGGCTCGATTGCGTCAGTAATCGTGCCAGCGCTTCAGCGATCTGCAAGTCGCGCGGCACGAGATCGGTTGTCGCCGCGAGTCGGTACTCGCCAGCGGGCAGGCCACGGAACACAAATCGTCCAGCGGCGTCGGGACGAACGCTCGCGATGCGGCGTGACAGCGGCGTCCAGTACTCGCGATCCGGCGGCAGCGCGACGACGAAGTAGTCGCTCGCAGTATCGCCCGCGGATACCATCAACTGGCCCGACAGTTCGCTGATCTGATCCGTCATCGTGACGCTCACGCTCGGCGTGCGACCGGGCGCGATCTCGATCGGCTTGTCAGTAAGATCGACGCCATCGACGACGACCGATTTTACGTTCCACGCCGCCTGGCCGGGCGCGCCGGTGTTGGGAATGGTCACGAGCAGGCGGAATCGTCCCGGCGTGACGTTCGAGATCGTGAAATTACCCGAGGCATCGATCGGCGAGGTCTGAATCGTGTTGGATGTCGGCGTGCCTTGCATTGCACCGAAAAACACGCGAACGCGCGACAGATCCTTTGGCGGTTCGAGCGTGGTGCCTTCGAACGCGATGCGGCCGGGGAATGCGAACGTTGGCTGCAGGGTCAGCGCGATGTTGACGGGCTCCGCGCCGGCGACCGTCACGTCTGACAACGCCCACAACATCGTCTCACCCGGCTTGGGCCGCGTCGTCGCCAGGATGGTGTAGTCACCTGGCGTGACGTTCGGCGTGCCGAACGTGCCGTCAGGCCGATTGCCGAAAAACGTGGTCGAATTGAGCGACGTCACGGGGCTGCGACGCATCATTACGATCGTCGCGTTGCCGGCTGCGCCGTCGGGCCCGGACACCGTGCCTTCGATCTTCGACATCGGTCGTAGCTGCATACGAATATCGACGCCGGTGCGCTCCTCGCCCGCGTTGACCGAGATGGTCGCCGCGCCGAGCGGATCGACCGCGTCCGGGTAGTACACTGGCGAGTAGTTGAACCGCGCGTCGTTCTTTGCCGGAAGTGCGACCGCGGTGATTGCGCCGGCCGTCGCGGTGGGTGCCGGCTTGGTCACAGCGTCAAACGCGGCGCGAATCTCCGCGGCAGTCGGCTGCTTGGCTTCAAGTGTACCGTGATAGAACCAAGCGGTTCCGACCGTGTACTCGCCCGGCGGCAGATCGTAGATACGATAGGTGCCGAGATCGTCGGTCGTAACCCACCCGCCGCCGGAGGCCGGAAAATCGAGAATCCGCTCGCCCGCGAGCGACGTGCGTACTTCGAAAGCCATCACCGGAACCTCCGGCATCGGTTGACCGCGCTCGTCGAAGACCGTTCCAGTGAGCACGCCGCCGCGCGAGAGCTTGAGGACGATGCCGGTCATCTGCTGACCGGCCGCGAGCAGGACGCCCGAGCCGGCCCGATTCGATCGCTGCGCGCCGTACGACATTGACGGATATCCGCCCTTGACCGCGGTGACCGTGAAACGGCCCGCCGGCAGACTGCCAAACGTGAATCGCCCTTCGTCGTCGGTGACCATCCGGCGATCGAGCCGCATGTCCCCGCCGATCGACACAGTCGCGCGGCGCAACGGATGGCCGTCAGCGTCGGTGACAGTGCCGGCAAGACTCGCGGTGCCTGACGGTGCGACAACGGTGGCGTCGCGTGCCGGTGTTTGCACAGCGCCGAACGTCAGACCGGTCGCGAGTAGCATTGCGATCGCGCGGATCATTGGAGCCGCCTCACTTTCAACGCTTGGGCGATCGGCTGGTCGTCGCGGACTTCTAGTCGTTCGGCGATTGTCACGAGTCGCGCGAGCGTCGCCGGATTGCGCCAATTCGTACTTTGATCGTCCGGAATCGCGACGATGCAGTACTGACCGACGGGAGGAACTTGAAGCGTGAACGTTCCGGTCGGCGAGACGTGGACGCTCTGTACCCGGCGGCTGCCCGTGCCGTAGTCCGTCCAGAGCCTGGAGTCCGTCGGGAAGAGCACAACCATGGCACCGACCGCGAGATCCGAGCCACCGTCCTGCACGCCGCCGGTAAGGGTGCGCGGCCTGTCGGTAAACGTTAGGACGACATCGTCGATGTCGCCCGAGAGATCGAACGGCGTGTCGGAGAGATCGCGGCCTTGAAACATCGCGCTCTTCAACGCCCAACCAGCGGGCGTGCCCGTGCGGATGACGTACCGGCCGGGCATAGTACTGGCCGACGCGAATCGGCCGTCCTCTGTCAATCGTCCTTGATAGAGCGCGCGATCCGATCGTCCGCTTGCCGCCGCGAGCATGATGACGAAGGTGCTCAGCTCCGCGGCGGTCGGCGACTTCGTCGCTTCGAACACGGCGCGTCCACGAACACGCGCGCCCGGCTGCAGCGTGAGCTTGAGATCGCGCACCGATCGATCGCTCACCGTCACGGGAGCGCTCGCCGCCTCGAGCGGCGCTGACTCGACTGGTGGTCCGGGCCCGCCGCGACCGCTGATGCCGACGGTTTTCAGCGCCTGCGTGCCGCCGAAGATGTTCATGCTCCAGTCCGCCCCCTCCGGCCACGGCGTCCGGACGGTGCGCGCGACGTACTGCCCCGGCGGCACGGCGTAGAACGTGAACGTGCCGCCGGCATCGGTCACTGCCGTGCTCACATCCATCAATGGCGCTTCGGCTGATTCCGCTGGCAACAGATGGACCGCATGATTCGCGGCGGGACCCTCAGCGTCCATGAGCACGCCGGAAATCTCGTACGTCGCCGTGAGCGGGACGATGAGATCCACGCCGGCGCGCGCGCGGCCGGACGTAGCGCGAACCGGCGTGGCGTTATCGATCGTCGTTGCCGACGGATAGAACGTTGTGGGATAGGTGAGCCAGGCGCCGTTGGCTGGCGGCGTGCCGGGGACGCCGGCCATCGGCATGAGGACGTCCTTGCCGCCAGGCGTCGCGATGTCCGCGCGATCCATCGACATCTGCGCGCTCGCCACGTCGGTCATCGTCTGCAAGTACGCGTGCGGCAGATCGCCAGCCGCGCGAATCGTGCCGCTGAACGTCGCAGGCTCGCTTGTCACAGTCGCAGGCGCCACGATCAGATAGTCGCCGGGCATCAGCGCCGAGAGCCGGTAGACGCCACGGTCGTCTGTCTGAGTCCGGCCGGCGAATGTCGCCAACCGGCGCCCGGCATCGTACGTCACCGAGACCGCACGAACTTCGCGTCCGACGAGCGGGTCGCCGGTATCGTCGACAACGTGTCCGGTAATCGTGGCGTTTCGCCAGATCGCGATCGTGAGATCGGCGCGGTGCTCACCGTCCGTCACGGTGAGTGGGAAAAAGCTGCCGCCGGGGCGACGGCGCCCATACGCGCCTTCAATCCATCCCGGCTTGGCCGCGCTTAGCCGGTACGTCCCGGCCTCGAGCGCGTTGAAGAAGAAGCGGCCCTCGCTATCGGTGAGGACGGCAGGAATCGGCCCACCTGGCCCGACCGGTGCCCGCGCGCCGAGTGGCGCCAACGCGACGACTGCTGCGGCAACGGGTTGGCCGCCATCGCCCTCGACGACCCGTCCCGTGATGAGCGCGGACTTCGAGTCCGTGGGGCGCTGGGCGGGATCCTGAGCCGCGACACAGACACCGACTGCCGCAAGCGCCAAGGCGAGCGCGTCGGAGAATCGCGTCATGGAAGTGGACCGACGAAATATTAACTCAGCAGCGGGCGGATTCAGATTCGGACCGGTCTGGAGGCTGCGGACGAACGCGCTGCGCACGAAGCTCTCTCGACAACCGGCGTCGCCCCTCGTGTGGGCTGGCGTATCGCATCAGACCTCCCAACCCTTCGCCAGCCAGTCGGGCTTCCACTGTTCCGCCACGTCGAATACCTCAGACTCGGTCTTGCACACCTGCGAGCGCCACAGATCGCCGTCGATCCGCACGACCAACTCCCAGCCGAGCAGATGTGTCAGTAACACGCAGGCCACCTTGCGCCCGCTCTTGCTGAGCGTCCACATCTCGCCCAGCCTCTCAGCGCCGCGGTAGCTGTCGAAGGTTCGGAGCGTCGACATGTGGCGGTCAGCATATATTCAGCGGACCACTGCGACTTGTTCTTCGCCAGATACGGCGCCACACCGTGAGCCAAAAACATTGGCAGTTTTTCGGATTCTGGGTCAAGATGGGCGCCGAAATGAACTCTTCAGGAACGCCGATCGGCATCGAAGAGTTGCTCGGGCCGCTCAATGACGTTGAGCAGAAGAATGCGCCGAAGCAGCTCTTCTACGCAGGGGACCTGAGTCTCATCGAGGCAGGCCCCCGTGTTTCGATCGTCGGTTCCCGAAAGGCATCACGGCACGGCCTGAACAACGCCCGGGGATTGGCCGCGTGGCTTGTTCGACATGGAGCGGTGGTTGTCAGCGGCCTCGCCGAGGGGATTGATGCTGCGGCGCACTCGGGTGCGATGGACGCTGGCGGAAAGACGATCGGCGTTATCGGAACACCGCTCGACAAATCGTACCCAGCAAGGAATCGAGCCCTTCAGTCACGGTTGATGAAGGAGCATCTCGTTCTGTCGCAATTCCCGACCGACTCTCCGGTTCAGCCAAAGAATTTTCCGATCCGCAATCGAACGATGGCGCTCATTACCCACGCGACGATCATCGTTGAGGCGGCAGACAAGAGCGGTTCACTCCATCAGGGATGGGAGGCACTGCGTCTGGGCCGGCCGCTCTTTGTGCCTGAGCGGTTGATGAACGACCCAACGCTCTCCTGGCCGAAAGAGCTTGCCAACTACGGCGCGCTCCCGCTCGAGCCGAAGAACCTGGAGGCCATATCGGAGTGCCTGCCGGAGTATGGCCGAGCAGACCTCGCCCAGCTTACTTTCTGAGCTGCGTTTCGGCTCGTTTCTCGCGTATTCTCCCCGCGGTCAGTCCGAGGTTTCTCGAAACTCGAGAGACGTCTGCTATCGGATGAAGAATGACACTGCCGGCGCGATCACCCAATTCGTCGCGCGGCTGAAGGAAGAGTTCCCCAAGACAGCCTTGAACGAGATTCTTGGGCCGACCGTGACGCTCGTGCCTGTGCCGCGAAGCACGCCGCTCGTCGACGGCGCACTCTGGCCAGCGCGCCGTATCGCAGATGAACTGGTGAGGCAGGAACTTGGCGCAGAAGTGTTGCCGATCGTAACGCGGATGCGGCCGGTCGCAAAGTCTTCACAGGCAGCGCCAGGTGAGCGCCCAACGGTCGAACAGCACATCGAGTCACTCATTCTTGAGCCCCTTCTTTCGAACCCTGCGCGGATCGCTATCGTTGACGACGTCGTGACGAAGGGAAGGACGTTGCTTGCAACGGGCTCGCACCTGCGCGGGCGCTTTCCGGCGGCGGACATTCGAGCATTTGCGCTCATTCGGACCAAGGGTCTTCAGCCAGATATCGAGAAGATCCTGGAACCCTGCGTTGGGATGATTGTTCGAAATCCATTGGGAGACGCGGACCGCAACGATGACGCCCTTTGAGCCTGACGTCTCACCGAAAACGACCGCCGTTCAAAACGAGGATCGATCTGGACTTAATGACGGCGGGAATACGCCCGCTACTAGTCATCAACGGTGATCATCCTTCTCGTGCACGAATTCGCGCACTTATGTTCTGCAGTTGCTTATGTCCTGTCAGGTCCAGCAGGTCCAGGCGAGGTCGCTCCCTGGCGGGCCAAGACAGCGGGATCACATTCCGACGGCCAGTAACACTGGGCGACCAGGCAGGATTTATCCGAGGATGCCTCCCGCTCCGGCACGGAGGGCCGGTCCGCTGACGCGGGTCAACCCCACGTCAGGCCGTTTTTCAGCGCCGCGAGGGCTAATTCTCGGACGAAAGACGCGGTCGCCTACACTCCATTCCCCGGCCGCGTCGACCGCGACACCTAATAATTTGTCTGCTCTCAAGCCCCGCTATCGCCGGGTGAACATTGTCAGTCTACTGGTTACAATGTCAGACGCTTTTCGACAGGATCCCATGCAGGGTCTGAGGGGGAATTGGGCTGACGCTTTGGCCAACGACGGGTGGGTCCTCCTGCGAGGCATTGGCTGCGCAGAGTTGCGCGGCCTCCTTCGAATGTTGGGCAGACAAGGCACAACACAGTTACTCAAGCCCCATTCCGGCGGAGGTACCAGACGATCGCTATCGGGAAATCACGGCCTCGGAGCCTTTCCCTTTCACACCGATGGCGCCGCTCAGTCGAGGCCGCCAAGATACGTTGCAATGTGGTCGCCCCGGCCCTCAGACACAGCAACCCTGCTCGTTGATGGAACATCGCGTCGGCTTGCTCAACCGGTGTTCGAGAACTCTTGGCTTGTGACGCCGGGGGCGGCGTCAGCGTCGTTCTACGCGGTCCCTCGGCTCCGCCGCCGTAACAGGGTTGAATGGCGACTGAATCCAGACTGCATGCGGCCGGCTACAGCGCGTTTCTCAGGCCTAGACATCGATGCACTGTTCGCGTCGATTGAACAGATCCGCATAACGTGGGCGGCCTCGGACGCACTCGTCCTCAACAATTACAGGATGCTTCATTCTCGGGAGCCGGTGAGCCAAGGCGACTTGACGCGGGAACTGCTGAGAATCCAGGTGCACGATGACATGGTCTGCTGAAACGTACATTGCCAAGGCACGCTGTTACGTTGAGCGCGGTCTTGAGGCAACGGACGACTCGTTGCGTGCCTGGTGGTTTCACTTCGCCGTCGAACCCCTACTTCGAGCAGTCGTGTCAAAAGTTCATCCCGCGCTCCTAGCCGACTCGCGATCAGTCGACTCCCTGCTCGCTGCCGTGGGTGCAGATCTCACACCGGATGCAGTGGTACGGTCACGTCCGATCAACGAAGTCCTTGAGCTCGCCGTTCGCCTGAGGTCATTTCAGACCGAGGTAAAGGAGGCAGCCGCACGGCTCCTTCTTCGTCGCAATGTGGAGTGCCACGGACCAGAAGCCGCATTCCCGGGTGTTCCCGAGGATGCATGGATGCCGGACTTCCTAATGGTCGCGGCGGCATGTTGTAGCGCAGCTGACGTCGACCTCGCTGGACTGGTCGGAGAGGGCTACACGACGCACGCAAGGGAGTTGGCCGCCTCCGCGCGCGCGGACGTCGAGCGGGTTGTCACGGCACTGATTGCGGCAGCACGCAGACGGGAAGCGGTTGATGTGCCGGCGACCGGCTGGACAATGGCCGAGCGGGTCGACGGAAACGTGATTTGGGTCGTCACGTGTCCAGCGTGCGGTGGACAAGGCCAGATGTCCGGGAGTCGTGTGCACGTTGGGTCGCCGAGATTCGACGGCGACGAGCTAAGCCAGCCTGTCACGGTTGCGGGCCGCCGTTTTTCATGTGCCCGGTGCGGACTCGAATTGAAGGGCCGGGCCCAACTCTCTGCTGCCGGCCTTCCGGCGACCGTTCGCACGTCCGACCACCTGGATCCCTATGAAGTGCTGAACATCGATCTCGCCGAAGAGGCTGAAGCTCGGGGGCTCCACGTCGTCGATCCAGCTGACTTTGAGTACCAAGATGAGTAGTCGGTTTTGATCCTCACGGCCGAAACCGTCAGGGAGCACCTTGAGGTAGGTCGCGACGAACGCCGATTCGACGAGGGAACGGTACTTTCGCGATTCCTGGGCCCTTGGCGACTTTTCGTTCCAACGGACGAGCCGAGGTTGACCGCCCTCGCTTAGGTCCTGCGGACGGCTGAGCAGCGCCGCCTCGGCACCAACGCCGTCCTTGACGTCTCTCAATCTAAATCCGAACCGAGAGGCCGGATGCTCTGCGTATGACACCAGCGGAGCATGAGCCCGTTCGTTGCCTGAACGCGGCAGGGATCGTCACCAGTATGGACCGAAGCCCGCCACGGTTCGGTCGAGACGCGCGCTCTTGCGCAAGGAGATAGAGTCCGACCCGGCATGTTGTCGCGTCATTGCTGCGGGGGCCGCCCTGATCGAGAATGACATCCACCAGATGTCACAAGAGCTGAAGAAGCTGTCGGATGGGAAGGTCTGGACCCGCTGGAAGGAACGCATGAAGCGCGTCCGTCATGAACTGCACTACGTCTATTCGACGCGAAGGAAGTTCAACGACGTGACTTCGCTCTTCCAGAACAACGAAAAGCTGAAGTCCATCGGCGGCGAAGTCTACGACTGGATGTTCCGCATGTGGGCGCGGGACATCGTCATCGCCATCCGCCGCGAACTCGATAGCGACACGAACACGGTCTGCCTCGGGCGGCTGCTCGACGAGATGGCACAGCGTTCGAAAGTCATCACGCGGGCACGGTATCTGGGCGACATTCCGGAAGACGATTTCAAGTACCGGATGCTGTGGCAGACCTTCGACGGCTTCGGTATCGTCCGGCAGAGCGATACAGCCCCCCTGACCGACTCTCTTGATCCCGCCGGCATCGCGGCGGACCGCCAGCGCCTAGTTAGGGTCGCCAAGTCGGTGCTCGCCTATGCCAACCAGCTCGTGGCGCACCGCAGTGAGACGGAACACGTGCCGGTCACGCTGGGCGACGTCAACCGCACCGTCGACGCCATCGAGGAGATCTTCATCAAGTACTACGCCATCATTGTTGGCCCCTCCCTCATGGGGCTCGAGCCCTCGCTCATCGGCAACTGGATGGCGCCTTTCGAGATCCCGTGGCTTGTGACGGAGGAACAGTGACCGCGCGGACCGAGGACGAGCCCCGCGTCCTCGTCTTTGTCGACATCCTCGGCTTCGAGGCCATCACCCGCGAGATCCGCGTGCGCGTCGAGGATTACCCGCGCGACAAACACGGCTTCACCGGCAGTGGCACGACGGAACTGCAGGGCCGCCTTGTGCGGTTCAGTAACGTCCTCGACCGCCACGTCTTCAACGAAGCCTTCACCGGCGGCGTGCAGGCGATGCTGTTTTCCGATTGCGCTTTTCTCGTCTATGAGAACGCACTGCGGGCGACCCTCGGAGCGTCAGACCTGATGCGATGCTTCATCACACGGGGCGTGCCAGTGCGCATCGGCCTCGGCAAGGGCACTTTCTACGATATGGAGTATATGACCATCACGACAGCGGCCCAGTCGAGGGTGGTCAGTAAATCACGTTTCTATGGCACGTCCGTCGTCAACGCCCATGCTGCCGAAAGCTGCGGCGGCAAGGGCATGCGGATCTTCCTTCACCAGTCGCTGGAAGAAGACCTGTCGCTCGTCCGCCAGCGCATGCGCCCGATGAAACTGGGGCGGGCGTTCAAGGGCGTATGTTATGAGCTGGACTACCTCTACGAACAGCAACCAGCCGGCGCGGAACCGTCGGAGGATGAAAAGGATCGGGAGCTATTTGCGAAGGTCGCGTTGTTGAAGAATCCGGCTTGGCCGAAGAGCGTGCTGCGCCAATACACCGAAACCCACGCGGCAATGAATCGCATGCGCAAGGAACACAGTCGCAAGCGTGTCGCCGCGCACCGTCTGCCGTGGAACGCGCCGCACGGCACTGTCTGGTAGCGTGCGAATTCTTGATTGACCTGTGTCGCAGCTATGGCACGAGTTCGCCGAACCTCACGATGCCGGGCTTGTGTGCGCTCGCGCAACAGCGCCCTAAGCCGGAAACGCAGGGTTCCAAATTTTGATGATGAATCTGTCGCTCTGAGCTACGCAGAGGCCGCCGCGCACCGCGAAGCACTGGATCCAGTGGCTTCCGGTGTATTTCGTCTGCTCCCAGTTATCGTGATTCCCGCTCTCGGTGCCATCGAGGTTCTTCCCCTTGAAGAAGGTACCTCGTAGGGCATTCTCCTCGGCCGCGTGACGTCCTGTGTTGACGACCTGCCAATACAGCAAATAGGGGCGAGAGACGTTGGTAGACGCCAGGAATTTGAGCGCGCGTCCGGCAGAGAGGCGGGCGCCGGACGAGATGCCATTGAACCTAATCTTTCCGTTCTTGCTATAGGTCCAGGCCTGGATATTCAGATAGCCTTCTCGCCGTGACCCGTTCGGCGCGATGTCGGACAGAGGCCGGGCGTGCGTTGCGGGGCCAATTGCCAGTGTCGCAGCCTTCGCCACTTCGCCGCCGCTCTCGAGGTCTTCCTCCAGGATCGAGAACTTGTCGCCGAACACCTTCTGCCACGCCTCGCCGGACTTGTCCCCGTCGGCTTCGTTGTATGCCGCGACTGCGGCGACGGCTGATTCATGGAACTTCTTCTTGAACGCGTCGAACGTCTCCTGGTCCCAATGACGCGTGAACTTCTCACCAGGCAGCGCCGGGTTCGCAACCTGCGGCATCGTCTGCTGCGCCTGCAGCCAGTTGTCGGTTCGACACAGTAGGTTGACGAGAGCCGTCGGCGTTTCCGCGAACGTGGTTGGCTTGTCGCTGTCGTAGACCTGCAGGGCGAGCAGGGTCGTGAGCAGGATCGACTTGACCGGCCAGTCGCGTTCGTCTCGGAGGTATTTGCAGAGCCTGACAACACGCACCAACTCATGACCGCCCGTGAGGTCGCTCCTGCCGCTGAACCAGGCCGCGTACCCGTCACCGTCCGTCAGTTCGAACGCGTTCGTCTCGCGGTTCATGATGTAGAACTGGCCAGACCGCTCGATGGAGGGCACCACGTCGACGTGGAAGTCGTTCCTCGCGTAATCGATGGTGACGCAACGTTGTTTGCCGCGACGGTCGACGAGCTCTTTGTATCTGTCGGAGTTCTTGAACGCCTTGTGAAACGCATCAAGGTAGTCCGCAGCCTTCCAGTCGGCCACCTCTTTGACGTCAACCAGCATGTCGACGTCGAACTCAGTCTCGTCGGTCCGCGGCTTGATGATCGTTCCCTGACGGAGCGAACCCTCGCGCGACGACCTCTTGAAGATGTCCTTCGTCTCCGCTGCGTTCTTGACGAACGATGTCAACGTGTCGAAGGCAGCATCCGCCTGATCGACCCTGGTCTGGTTCAGGTTCACCGTGTTCTTCAGGAAGGCGGCGAACGAATGCGTGAACTTCATAGGTTCAGGAACGCCCTGATCTTTGCGGACTCATAGGTGAAAGCCTCAGCGGCCTTGCCCTTCAGGCGTGGGATGCTCGAAACGTCGTCGAGCGGTAGCGAACCGGCTTCCTTGAACGTGATGCGAAGGGATCGATCGCCCAGCAGCAGACGCGTGCTGTTCTCGGCCACCCGCGATTGCAGGTTGAGGTACATGTTCACGAGTCGGAGCGTCTTCCAGCCAGTGCCGAAGCCCCACGCCAGCGGGTCCGCACCGACGTCGTAATACTCTCCCCCGGTGCCTGTTCCGAGCGACAGTATCCGCACTGAATCCGCCGCGATACCGAGCTTGCCCACGGCTTCGGTGTAGGCAACCATGCTCGGATTGTTCGCCCACATGGCGCCGTCGGCGAGTAGATACTCCTTGACCTTGATCGGGTCGAAGAACATCGGCGCTGCCGTCGTCGCCGCGACCGCGTCGGCGAGGCGGATGTCGAGGTCGCGCACGAAGCTGGCTAGGTATGCCGACTTGATCACGAACACATTGCCGTTCGACACGTCGGTGCAGGGCAGGACCAGGCGTCCAGGAACGTCCCTCATGGTGGCCGCGCCGAAGATGTTGTTGATCAGGTCCCTCAGCGGCTGCGCCGGATAGCGGCTCCGAATGATGCCGCTCCCATTGAACGCGTGTTGGCGTCCGAAGATAGTGGGAGCCTCCTGTTCATAGAGTTCGACAACGCGCTGGAGCGGAATGTCCTGAGCGACCGCAGCGGCGATGATTCCGCCAGTGCTCGTCCCGATCACAAGGTCGAACACGTCTCGCAGGCTTTGCCCGTTCAGTGTGTCTGACAGTTGCTTCAAGACATACGCAGGGAAGATCCCGCGCACACCGCCGCCGTCTATGGAGAGGATCCTGAACATAGCTGTGTGGTGAAGAGCGGCCAGAATAGCTCATTCGTTGCCGATCGGTCCGCCTACCGGGCGTGCTCCCTGGCGCTCAGGGCCGAGGAGCATAACGGGCGTCACGCTGCGAGTCACCAGCAACTGGTTCTTTCCACATGGGTTAGCGCGCGATGACTTGGTGAACTAACGCTAAACGCCGCAGTGTTTACGGAGCGGCATCCCCGACGGCGAGAATTCCTCTACGACTGCGTTAAGACGGCACCAATGACAATTCAGTCTTGTACTTAGGCGGCTCCGGCTCACGTCGTGCGCAACGCCGTCGTGGGATCGATGCGGGCCGCACGGCGTGTCGGCCCCCACGCCGCAACGGCGCCGGTCGCCAACAGGACGCTGACGACGGACGCGTACATCAGCGGATCGCGCGCATCGACTTCGAAGACAAACGCCTGCAGATACTGACTCGTCCACCAAGCCGCCAAGAGTCCCGCACCGGCACCGATCACGAGTGGGCGGATCGCGTTTCGAATCACCAGACGCCGGATATCGGTTGCCGTGGCGCCGAGCGAAACTCTGACGCCGATCTCATAGCGTCGCCGCGCGACGTCGAATGCCGTGACGGCATACAGGCCCAAACCGGCGAGCAGGAGCGCGATCACGGCGACGGCGCCGAAGAGCACGGCCTGAAACCGCGGACGCTCATAGTACGGCGCGAGCTCGTCGATGACGTCTTCGGCCATTGCCTGCCCACGGCCGAACCTCTCATCCAGACGCGCGCGCAGCGATGCCGTCCACGCGCGGTCGGCGGTGCGGCCGTGCTCCAGACGGACGACGAGCTCGATGGCACTCATCACGCGATCCACGGCCGGCGTCAGCGGCACGAACAGACTTGGTAACGCGGCGTCGCCCGGCCGCGTCTTCAGGTTTTCCACGACACCGACAACCACGCGCGATGTGCCGCCGTCGTCAACGGTGCGGCCGACGACATCGGCCAGCGGAACGCCGGGCCAGAGCTTCGCAGCTGCCTCGCGGTTGGTGATCGCGATCGCGGCCCGAGCGTCGAGGTCGGTGTCAGCAAACTCGCGGCCGGCCAGCACGCGTGTACCGAGCGTCCGGAAGAATCCGCCACCAATTCCCGGATGGTCGCCGTTGATACCTCGCGCGCTCCAGAACGGGTGACCGCCAAGCTGGCCGCGCCCGACTTGCAGCAGGTTGGTGGCTGCGGCGGATTCAGCGCCAGGCATTGCACGAACGATGTCGAGAATGCCGTCGATCCGCTCAGCGGCGTAGGGCGACTGATCCGGCCGCCCGCCATGCTGCACCATGACGTGGGCAAGATCGGTGACGTCGAAGCCCGGGCTGATGAAGACCAAGCCAAGGAAGCTCCGCACGGTCGTCGCCGCGCCTGCGACGAGCAGAACGCCGAGCGCGGCTTCCACGGCGAGGAGCGCGCGGCCGCCGCGCAACGGCGCCGCGCCAGTGCGCGTGTCGTCGCGAAGACCCCGCAGAATGTCGACGCTCGCCGCGCGCCAGGCCGGCAATGCGCCGGAAATCAGCGCGGCCGCAAGCGCGGCGCCAAAGCTAATGACGAGGAGCCGGCTTTCGAGCGGCGAAACCGCCAGCGCGCGCATGGGCGCCGGAAGGAGCCTGAGCGCAGCGCCAGACAGCCAGTACCACATCCCGATCGCGATGGCCGCGCTGATCGTGCAGAGCAGCACGAGTTCTGTGAGCGTCGCGCGGATCAGACGCCCGCGTGACGCCCCAAGCGCGGAGCGGATGGCCGCCTCCGATTCGCGGGACCGGCCGCGCGCCAGACAAAGCATCGCCAGATTCACACACGCCAGGAGAAAGACCGCGGAGACCGCCGCTTCGATGAGCCAGATGTACGGACGATAGAGGAAGAACAAACCGGCGCGCAGCGGTTGTACCGTCAGGCCGGACAGCCTGTCTTTCTGCACACCCGGTGTTTCGAGCGCGAACCGGCTTGCGATCGCTTCAATCTCAGCCCGGGCCTGCTCGAGGCGAACGCCTGGCTGCAAACGTGCGATGACCGCTGGCCAGAGCTCGCCCGCTGATCCTCCGTTGAACGCGTCGCCGACGACGATCAAGCCATCGATGTGCTCGGTCAGCGCCGATGCTGGACTGAGAAATCCCGGCGGCAGAATGCCGACGACGTGCACGGCAGCGCGCCCAGCACCGAGCGTGCGCGTGAACACATCCGGCGACCGCCCGAATCGGCGCTGCCAGACCTCGTCGGTCAAGAGCACCGCTCGTGTCCACAGACGCGCGTCGTCGATCGTGAAATCACGGCCGGTGATCGGGGCGACTTGCAGGACGTGCAGCAGGTTGTAGCTCGCGTAGTGAAGGGTGAGCGAGGCGCCAGAGCCATCGTTCAAGGGCACCGGTGGGGTATTCCCGTCGTCGATACCCATGTCCTCGAATGATTCGGCTTCCGCCTTGAGGCGATTGACGAGCAGCCGCGGCAAGAATGACGCCGGCGACGCGCCCGAGCGCTCCAGGCTGTGAATGTGCACGAGCCGTCCGGCGTCGCCGAACGGCAGCGGGCGGAACATGATCCGGTCCACGGCGGACAGCACCGCGATGTTGATGCCGATCCCCAGGGCGAACGTGAGAATCGCCGCAGCCGCAAAGCCCGGGGAGCGCGCCAGCGTCCTCGCAGCCAGGCGGAGATCGCGAAGCCACGACCCGAGTCTCATCGCCGGCCGGTCGCGCGGCTCACGGGGTAGGCCACGGCGCATCCCGAACAAGGCCGGCGTGCCTGTGACGGCTTGCTTCCAGTACCACCGCCTCGCGCGTCCAGGTCCGCGAGTCGTCGAAACCGACATGAACGCCTCGTGCAGATCGTCGAGCAGGCGCTCCCTCACACGGCTGGGCGCCACCCACGCGATCCATCGCCTGGCGAGGCGCGGGGGCGTCACGATCGCTTTCCCGTTTTCGGGATGGATACGGCTTCCCAGAGCCGCATCGCATCCGCGCGCGCCACTCGAATGTGGTCGAGGCCGCCTGCAGTCACGGTGAAGTACCGGCGTGCGCGACCGCCACGCTCGGGTCGCGGCTCAGAGAGGCGTGGCCGCACAAGCCCCAACCGCTCGAGCCGCTCGAGCACTGCGTAGACCGCCCCCATCGAGATCTCGCGCCCGCCGAGCGACGCGATCTCACGCTGAACGGTGACGCCGTACGCCTCGTCATCGCCCAGGCGGTGGACCGCGACCAGCGTCAGGATCTCGAGTTGGCCAAGGAGTCCCGCCATGAATTTCTTCTTGTATTAGGAAGAATATCGATTCCCTGGAGGGCAGTCAACCTGCGGATGCCTGGCATTACCGCTGCGACCGCTTGATCGCGCTGTAGGGGAGTTGACATTCTGTATATGTTCAATATATACAGTTAGCGTGGTCGAGCCGCGACGCACGTTGGTCATCCCGCCGATCTCGGCGGCGGCGTCCTCGGCGCTATACCAGCAGATCGTCGACGGTCTCAAGCGTGAAGTCAGCGAAGGCCGGCTCGCGCCGGGAACCGCGCTGCCATCCTTTCGCCACCTTGCTGAAGATCTCCTCGTGAGTGTTATCACCGTCAAACGCGCCTACGAAGAGCTCGAGCGCGAGGGCATCATCTACCGGCGCCAGGGGCTCGGCACGTTCGTCTCGGAGGCGGCGGACGACCGCAGCCGCGAGATCAAGAAGCAGCGCGCGCGGGAACTGGTGCAAGAGGCGCTGCGAGAGGCCACCGAAGCCGGTCTCAGTTCGAAGGACATCGTCGAGTTGTTCCGGTCGGTTCTTCACCGTTCAGGAGTCAGGTCTCATGCCGCCACACGCCGTTGAAATTCGCGGACTGCAGAAATCGTTTCCCGGGTTCACGCTTGGGCCGATCGATCTCACCGTCCCCTCTGGTGCGATCTACGGCTTTGTCGGACCCAACGGCGCTGGCAAGACGACGACGATTGATCTGATCTTCGGGATGGGCGCAAAAGACGCGGGAACCATTCAGGTCCTCGGGCTTGATCACCTGCGCGACGAAGTCGCGATGAAACGGCAAGTCGGGTACGTGAGCCCCGACCTCAACTTTCAACCGTGGGGTCGGGTGCGCAATGCGATCCAGTTCGTCCGCGGCTTCTATGACACCTGGGACCACGCGTACTGCGAACGCCTGTTGACTTCCCTCAACATCGGCCTGAACGACCGCGTGTTGTCGCTGTCGTTTGGCTCGCGCATCAAACTCGCGCTCGTGCTGGCGCTCTCTTGGCGCCCGAAGGTCCTCATTCTTGACGAGCCGACGGTCGGTCTTGACGCCATCTCCAAGCAGCAGGTGTTTTCTGAGCTACTCCAGGCCGTCCAAGATGAGGATCGCACGGTGCTGATCTCGTCGCATGGCTTAACCGACATCGAGCGCTTCGCGGATTACCTGGGGATGATCAAGAACGGTCAAATGATGGTCGAGGGCGCGACCGCCGATGTCATCGCGCGTTTTCGGATGGTGGATGTGATTGCGAACGGCGCGGTGTCTCTCGAAGCGCAGCCTGGCGTCTTCGTTCAGCACCGCGAGGCCAATCGGTGGCGACTGCTCGTCGATCTGCAACGCGCCTCGCTGGAGTGGCTCAAGACGCTCGGCGTGACGCTCGTGGCTGACGCGCCCGTCACGCTCGAGGAGCTTTTCATCGCCATCGGGAGGGCTTAGCGATGTGGCGGCTTGTCCTGGATTCGATCCGGCGGCAGAAAGTGCCGCTCCTCGCTTCGCCCCTCTACCTCACGCCACTCTGGCTCGGCGTCGATACCACTCGGACGTGGTCCGTCGCCACGGCCTTCGCCTGGTCGGCCTTCGCGGCGTGTTTCCTGGGACCACAACTCAGCCTTCTCACCTTCACTCCACGAGAAATCCGACAATTGCCAGTATCGCGTCGTGACGTGTGGCGTGCACTGTGGGTGCGCTCGGCGGTAATTGCGCCTCTCGTGACGACCATGGGCAAGCTACCCGTTCTGATCGTCGCTCCGCTCGGCGGACATGTTGTTGGCGCGCCGGGCATAGCCCTCTCGTTCGTCTACGACGCGACTTATGCGGCGGCGTCGACTGTCTGGCTCATTCTCATTGCGCAGCGGCGAGTGGGCTCGGGACCCCGTCGTTGGTGGTCAGTCACCGGCGACATCGCGACGCTGATGCTGCTCCTCGCCGCGCCTGTCTGGCCATTCGTCCTCCGTCAGCATCTGGCCACTCGCTGGAGCGATCTATCTGCGCCGAGCATCATGGCCTTGGTGGCGCTCCTCGGCATCGCCGTCGTCACGTTCTTCTATCGCCCCGGGGCAGCGGCGTCGGGTGCGCCCTTTGCCACACCGCGCCAAGCGCACCTCCGTCCCACTCAGCACACCAGCAGGGTCAGCGGAGCGACCGGCCTGCGGCGATTCGTCCTGAACGAACTGACCTGGACCGCCATCATCGCCGCCGTGATCCTACCCACGTTCAGCGTGGTCGAATACCTGGCCGATCTCGTGACCTCTGGATGGGGCCATGGGATCCTGCCGTTCCTTCGCGCGACCTGGCTACTACCGTTCGACGCGCGGCCGGCGACAATTCCCGACCCAACCAATCTCTTAATCTGGCTGGCGTTTTTCATGCTAAGCGTGACCGCCAGATTCGCCGAGATGCTGCGCCATTTGCGTGCCCTGCCCTTTGGTGCAGCCCGACTCAACGCGATGCTCGTGGCGTGGCCCCTAGTGATGTGGTCGCTGATCTGGGCCGGCTTGTTGGTAATACACGCGGCTGCATTGCAAGCGTCCGTCGAGTCGCTTCGTCCAGCGCTCTTCGTGACGTTGGTCGGCATGAGTGCGCTCGCGAGTGCCTTGCAGCTGCGGTGGGGTTTGAAGAAAGTCCCCTGGCTCATCCTCGGCGTGGTGGTCGGCAGTAGGTTCTTCCCTTACTTGTTGTCTTGGATCACTTTGACATCGTTGGTTGTGCTCGGTATCGCCGGGATTCTCACTGCTCTGGCTCTCAACGCTAGCACTTTGGCCAGGAGCAGGACCTATGCACCGCGCCACCCAACAAGCAGCCTTGGCTAAGTGAATGGCTAGAGCTGGCACCGGTTCGACCATGGGAAGCGTGCGGACGACTATGCGCCGTTACACGCGTCTGTCGAACGGGTTCAGCCGGAAGATCGAGTACCACATGGCGGCCGTCGCGATCAACTACCTCGCGTACAACTTCATCAAGATCCATTCGACGCTCCGCACGTCGCCAGTGATGGCCGCTGGCGTCACGACCCGGCTGTTTGACGTGTCGGATCTCGTGGAGTTGCTCGTGGAGTCCGAGAAAAAAGCCGCATAGCGGCCACAAGTAATCAGCGCTCAGCTAAGAGTGCCTCAACATTCGTTTCGAGATTGCCGGCGTCGACAACGCCGATGTATGTCGCGGCTAAGCGTCCAGCGTGATCGACCAAGTATGTCGCCGGCAGCGCGGTGACATTGAATGCCTTCTCGGCACTCCCGTCGTCCAGCACGATCAGGTACTTGATTCCATGTGTCGCAATGAATGGCTTCACGTGCGCCCAGCCCTCAGCCGCAGTCTTAAGATCCTCGTACATGATGTCCAACGAAATGCCGATGACGGTCAGGCCCTTGTTTTTGTAAGCTTCGCTCAGTTTCACGAACTCGGGCAGCTCCGCTATGCAGCCTCCGCACGTGGTCGCCCAGAGGTTTATGGCTACTGGTTTTCCTTGAAAGTCAGCCAGTCGTAACCGCTTTCCAGATGTATCCTCAAGCCGAAACGAAGGGGCTGCTAAGCGGTCCTTTGCTCCCAGCAATGTGGCCTGCGTCGTCTTCTGGCCAACAGCGCCGACGAGAGCCACGACCGATAGCAACGCAAGCGAGCAGAGAGTTAGCTTCGTCATGGCGCACTATTGTGCCTCACTGGATGGCTTCATACAGTCCAGACTCAAAGGAGCCCACTACCGGCAGACGAGTCAAGAGCGGCCTGTTAGCTATTCGTTAGCCTTCCCTGACCACGATGAGAAAGGGCCCGGTATCTTGGGCCCTTTCTCTATCTGGTGCGGAAGGGGATTCGAACCCCCACGCTCTTGCCAGTGACAGCCCCTCAAGCTGACAAGAGTTGAAGCTGATCGCGTCGGACCCGGGAAAACCGCGGTCCAGGTTCAGGCGCGGCCGCAGATCGCGCCCGCCCGAGGCCAGGTCTAGAGCAACTCAATGCACACCGTCCGCTGATCAGTTCGGCTCTCGCGTCGCCTCCTGCGCGCGCGCGGGGGAGCAGCATCTGGGATGAACGACCTCTTTGACACTGGCAGCCAGCGACGGCCACGCAATTTCTATGGGCGTCGCGCAGCCCGTTGCAGCTCAAGCCTGATAGCGAGATCGATATATGGTTCGGACAGTTGGCCGCCGGATTGGTCGGCAGCCAGGACGCCATTGATAAAGACTGATGGCGTAGATGCGATGCCCGCGGTCCGGCCGACGGAAATGTCATGCCGGATGTCGTCAAGGAATCGGGCCGATTCGTTGTTGATATCGACACTGAACCGCCGCTCCACCTCATCCGAGATCATCGCCGCAGGCGGCGTCCCGCCATCCGCTTGAGGGGATCGGCGTCAGCAAACAGCCAGGCGATCATCTCGGCCGCCCTATTTCGACTGCGCGCCAGCCGAACCAACTTCCCCACGGATGGAAATCGGGGCCCAAGCCATCGTGGCGGGGATCCAGGGTCCATCGGGGGGGGGCGGCCTTTCGGTTGACCTGAACCTGTCGCGAACCCTTGCACTTCAAGGACGAGCGCTCTGGATTGCCGACGGTGCGCCTACTACGCCGCGCTGGCACGACGAACACCTGACAGTTAACCCTACAGAGAGAGTGCAAGGACGCCGACATCAGCGGGTTCGCGGCACTCAGCGGCTAATACTATCTGCCAGTGATCAGCGTGTGGGGCACGGCCGTTGGCCGATGGGCAGCGATCGCTGTCAGTGTGGGCTGCGTCGGCGTGTGCTCCGCCCGCGCGCAGACGCCGTCGACCGTGGACTTCTCGATTGGGTTGATTGGCTCGAAAGTCTGTGCGATGCCTGGTCGTCGAAGAAGATGTGTGGCCAAAGACGTCAGAGACAGGCTGGCCGTCTGCGGTCTCCTATTCCGCTCGCAACGCAGTCATGGGATCGACGCGCGCGGCGCGACGTGCCGGAACCCACGCGGCGAGGCAGCCTGCTGAAGCGAGTGTCGCCGCGACGACCGCGAACGTGGCCGGATCGGTCGGCGTCGTATTGAACAGAAAGCTCCTGATCAGCCGCGTCGCGAGGGCGGCACCGCCGAGACCGACGGCGGTGCCCACGGCGATCGGCCATGCGGAGTCGCACATAATCCTGCCGACGACTCGCATCGAGCTGGCTCCAAAGGCCATGCGCACGCCAATTTCCTGCGTCCGGCGGGCGACTGCGTAGGCCGTCATGCCAAACACGCCCACGAGCGCCAACAGGAGGCCGAGTCCACCGAGCAGCGTCAGTAGCACCGTCCGTTGGCGCGGTCGGACTAGCTCGCGCGCCAGCAGATCGCTGCCGGTGCGCAGCCGTTCGACTACGACATGCGGGCCGATGCCAATTGCCGTCCGCCTGAGAGCATCGGGAATATTGCCTTCGCGGCCGTCCGTGCGCACGACCATCACAATCCACTTGATGACTTCGTTTGCGGATTGCGGCGAATACGGCACATAGACAGTCGGCGACGCTTCGAAGAGCGGTCCGCCGCTCCGAAGATCGGGCACGACAGCGGCGACTTCCCATATCTGTTTGCCCGGACCGGCTTCCGCCACCTGGCGGCCGATGGGATTCGCGCCCGGGAACCATCCGCGCGCGACCGCCTCGCTGAGCACGATGACATGATGCCCGCTCGCGACGTCCGCCTCCGTCGGCAGGTGTCCCTGCACGGCGGCCAGCCCCATCGTCTCGAAGTAGCCCGGGAGCACGCGATTGATGTCGACGCCGCGGCTTTTGTTGTCGATCGTGAATGACATCATCGACGCGCTGCCGCCGAGTGGCAGGTTGTCGATGCCGCCGGCCGAGAGCATGCCGGGAATCTCGCGAAGGCGGCGTGTGAGCTCGGCGAAGTAGTCGGCGTGCGCCGAACGGTCTTGTCCGATAGGAGTGACCATCATGGTCACGAGAGCATCGGGGTCGAACCCAAGATCAACCGAGACGAGGCGCGTGAAGCTGCGCAGCATCAGTCCTGCGGCTGCGACGAGAATGACAGCGAGCGCCACTTCCGCAGCGATCAGCAGCTGGCCGTTCCGCGTCGACAGCGTCTGTGCTTGCCGCCGATTTCCGCGCGCGAGCGCGGACCCGAGATTGACGCGCGACAGCCGGAGGGCTGGTGCGATGCCGAAGAGAACGCCGGTGAGGAGTGTCAGCGCCAATGATGCCGCTAGGACCCGAGCGTTAATCGTGACAGGAGTGTCGACGCCCAGGACCAGGGGGATATTGGCCACCAGCGCGTCCAACGTCAACCAGGCGACGACAACACCGATCGCGCCGCCGAGGGTCGCAACCGTCAGACTTTCCGTCAAAAGCTGGCGAATCAGGCGCGCTCGGCCGGCACCAATAGAGGCCCGCACGGCGAGTTCCGACCGTCGCGTCGCGCCCCGCGCGAGCAGGAGCCCGGCTACGTTCACGCATGCGATTACCAGCACAGTCCCAACCGCGCCGGCAAGCACGTTCACCGTTGTCACGTGATCGGAACGCTCGAGGTCGACCATCGACTGCGTCCGAACTGCCATCTTCAGGGGCTTGCCGTCGGGACCGACACTCGGTGCTACGGCCGCGATCAACCGCGCGTCGGCATCCGACGTAGACATCTCGTCGGTGAGCCGGCCGCTCATGACGCGGCCGGCTCCGCGCCGAGTCGGATCGCGGATCCGGAGGGGGCGCCACATCGGCGTGCCGGATTCGAACTGAGCAGGCAGCACGCCGATGATCGTCGCAGCTTCGTCGTCGAACCGGATCGTCTTGCCGATTGCGTTCGCGTCGCTGCCAAAATGGATTTGCCAGTAGCCGTAGCTTAAGAGCACGATCGGCGGCGCGCTCGGCGCCATGTCGTCGGCCGTGAACGCGCGGCCGAGGATCGGCACCGCGCCGAATACGCGGAGGTAGTCGACCGTCATCTCGCCGACGGTCACCCGCTCGGGCGCCTCCCCGTCGATGATCCGTCCTGCGAACACGTTGCCTGACATCGTCACGGCCCGGAACACACCTGTGCGCGCGAACGCGAGCATGTCGTCGTACGACGGCGTCAGGCGCATAAGACGGCCGTTGGGTTGCTCGACCTCGACCCAGACGCGAACAAGTTTCTCGGGGCGTGGATACGACAGGGGCCGGAGGATGGCCGCGTCGATGACGCTAAAGATTGCCGTCGATGCGCCAATGCCCAGCGCCATCGTGAGAATGGCGACCGCCGCGAACCCGCGCTGCCTGCCGAGCAGCCGGAAGCTGTAGCGGACGTCCTGCCAGATCGTCTCCATCACACCGCCTCCGCGAATGTCGTAGCCCTGGTCTTGGTGGAGTGCAAGGTTGCCGACGCGCTGCCGGGCCTTTTGGCGCGCGGCATCGGGCGACAGGCCCGCTCGCTCGTATTCCTCCGCCCGGGCGTCGACATGGAATTGCAGCTCGTCGCGGATCTCACCCGCGACGGCGTCCCGGTGCACGAGCGCGTGAAGCCGAGCGCGGACGAGACGGAAGAGCCGCATGAGATCAGCCTGCCAACACGCTCTTGACCGCGCCCGCGAGCCGGGCCCAGCTCGCGGTCTCCGCCGCCAGCTGCGCGCGACCCGCCCGGCTGAGTCGATAGAACCGTGCGCGACGCCCGCGCTCGGTGACGCCCCACGTCGACGACAGCCAGCCGCGCGCTTCCATCCGGTAGAGCGCTGGGTACAGCGAGCCTTCCTCGACCGAGAGCACGTCGTTCGAGAGACGTTCCAGCCGGAGCGCGATCGCGTAGCCGTGCAGCGGCTTCTCCTCGAGCGCCTTCAGCACGAGCAGGTCGAGCATGCCGTGGAGCTGATCGCTGCTGGTACGGGTCATTTGCGATTGTTACCTAGGCAGCCTAGGGCTTGTGAAGCCTAGGTGTCAAGAGGTCGCTGAGGCCAAGAAACCTGCTGCTCGCGCCCGAGGAATTGTGTGGTTCTAGACATTGTCTGAAACCCGACTGATCGTTCCCGCCTACGCTTTCTATCCTGAGGTCATCCGAAGTCGCGAGATGTCGGGCGGGAGAGTTGTTCTGGCGTGAGGCCTGAAAGAGAAAGGCTCGCGAATCTGCGGTCGATTTAGTAGGTGCTCTTCGCGTGCCGGTCGGCCTTATTGGCCGAATCGACCCGGCGTGCAGAAGGATCCTCCAGATGGACGCCGTTCCGATCAGCCAGCTTGCCCTGCCGACGACCGGCGGGCCAAAGCCGCCGCTCAAGCTGCTTCGATTCGCCGCGGTGCGGTCTCGCACCAGCCTGTTCCGCTCGAAGATCTGGCGCCTCGAACGCCGCGGCGGCTTCCCTCGACACCGGCGGATTTCCGCCAATGCCGTCGCGTGGGTCGAGGAAGAGGTCAATGGCTGGATCCTCGGCCAGAAGCGACAAGTTCGGAGGATCACCCTGCCACGTGCTAGAGTTTTGGTGCCAGCGTCACAATCCGTTTTTGGAGCCCTCTTGACGAGTGCACGAACGTGCGTGTCGCTCGCGATGATCGCGCTCGCGGGCGCCATGGTCGACGCGCAGCAGACGACGCGCCCGGCGCAGCCGACCTTCCGCGCCGGCGTCGATCTCGTCCAGGTCGACGTCGTCGTCCTCGATGCCGACGGCAACCCGGTCCACGGGCTGACGAAAGACGATTTCATCCTGCTCGACAAGGACGTGCCGCAGCCGATCGCGACGTTCTCCGAGCTCATCCATGATCGGCCACCGGCGCAGGCGTTTCCGCTCGGCCTGCCGCTCGACGTCGCGACAAATCAGTCGGCGAAAGCCGATCGCCTCGTGATGCTCGTGCTCGACGACCTGCATTTTCGCAAGCGCGCGGCGGAGGCGAAGTCGCTGGTCCGGCAGGTCGTGAGCGGACTCGAAGGCGGCGCGTCGCTGGGTCTCGTGACGACGTCTGGCACATTCGGCGTCGAGATCACCGAAGACCGCGAGCGGCTGCTGCTCGAGCTCAACAACTTCCTCGATCACTTCGATCCGCACGTCGCCGAGACCCCGAACACCCCGGTCGTCAACGCGATGGGCACCATGATGCGAGATCCTGGTCCGAACGACCCGGCGTCGTTCTTCAGCGGGTTCCATGCGCTCAGGACGGTCGAAGACGTCGCGCGGATGATGGGCGCGAACGATGGACGCCGCAAGGCAATGGTGTGGATCTCGGCGGGCGTCGAAGGCGCGAACATGACGGAAGCCGCGCTGCACACGCCCAAGGTCGGCCTCGATCCATGCTGGCCTGGGCTGAATATCGAATTTCCCCTGACCGCCATGCAATGTGACGCGCTCGTTGGCATGGTCGAGAAACTGCACAAGTCGAGCGTCGCCGTCTACTCGGTCGATCCCGGCGGCCCGAACGACCGCGGCGCATCGCTCGACCCGGTCGCACGCGAAACCGGCGGCTTCGCCGTGCATGCCAACGATCTCGAGGCCGGAATGGCGCGGCTGCTCGCCGATCTCGACAACTACTACCTGCTTGGCTTCTATCCCGCCGATCCCAAGGACAAGAAGTACCACCCGCTCGACGTGCGCGTGAATCGGCCGGGCCTCACCGTGCGGCATCGCCACGGCTATCAACCCGGCGGCCCGCCGCCGCCACCGAAAAACGACAAGCCGCTCGAGCAGCTCGTCGCGTCGGTGATGCCGAAGACCGATTTGCCGCTGCGACTGGGCGCTGTGCCGTTGTTCGGTAGCGGATCGAAGATGCAGGTGCTCGCGACGCTCGAGATTGGCGTCGAAGCACCGGCCGGCGTCGCCACGCCGCTCGTGAGCGACACCATCGAGTTCGCGGTCTACGCGGCGGATCTCAAGAAGAAGAAGGTCACGGTGAGCGACGCGCGCCGGCTCGATGTGCAGTGGTCGGTCGAGACGGAGAAGTCGACGGGATCGTTCCGTGTGCAGAGCGTGCTCTCGCTCACGCCCGGACCGTACCAATTGCGCGCGTCCGCGATGTCGAAGACGCTCGACAAGACCGGCAGCGTGTATCTGCAGATCGACGTGCCGGATCTCGGCGACGCGCCGCTCGCGCTGGGCGGGATCGCACTCACGCCGGCCACCGGCGGCCAGACCGCTCCAGGCGTCCTGCACACCGCCGCGCTCCACGGCGTCAGCCTGCCGTTCGCGCCGGCGCTCACGCGCGCGTTCACCGAGGCGGACGATGTGCGCGTGTTTTGCCAGGTGCGGCGCGCGTCGGCGGCCACCGCGGTGAGCGGCACGGCGGCGATCGTCGGCACCGACGGCGTCGAGCGCATGAGCATGCCCTGGACCCTCAGCCCGTCAGGCGCAGCCAATATCGACCTTACCCTCCCACTCGCCGGCATCGCGGCGGGTCCATATCGGCTGGTTGTCAAGGCGTCGGACGGTACCCACCAGACAACGCGAGAAGTCGCGATTCGGGTTGAGCCAGCCGACCGCGTGCGAGGGTCTCCATCGCCAACGGCGCCAGCCAGGTCTTGTCCGAGCGTCTTGGCGGCACGTACTGCCCGTTGACCGCATCGTCGGCGGAGGCACGGCGCGAGACGGGTATCGTCGTGCGATAGAGCGCGCTCTACCGTCGTTCAGTGTCGAATCGTCGTCCGGTCAACGGGCCAATCATCGGCGTCGACCAATCCGGATTGGAAAGGCAAGTGGTAAGCTGGCCGAAGGTAGCAGTCAGAAGGGGGAACCTCGTGCGGTGGTTCCGGTGTTCACTTCCCCTCGTTGTCGGCGCCACGTACCTAGCTGCGGCGACGGTGCTCAGCGCGCAGCGTTTTACATCTACAACCTCCTTGCTCACGCTGGACGTCTCCGTCCTGGATAAGGACGGCAATCCGGTCAGCGGTCTGGCTCCAGAAGATCTCACCGTCACGTTGAACGGCGAAGTGCGGCCCGTTAGCGCGATGGTGTTCCTCGCCAATCAGAACGTTGCCGACGCCACACTCGGGCGCGGGGCTTCAGTCAAATCGCGTCCGTCCCTTCTGGCAGCCGGAAACGGCAGCGAACCCGATCCTAAGCTGGTGGTCATTATGGTCGACGATATGTCGATCTATCCGACCGACAGTAAGGGCTTGTTTGTTTCTGCGGAGCGCTTTCTCAATGCCATCCCTCAGCGCGACTGGGTGGGCCTGACGACCACGAGCGGACGTGTGACCGTCAACCCCTCGCTCGATCGGGCTCTTGTCCTCCAGCGGATGAAGCGAATGTTTGGCTGGATGAACGACCCGCGGCGTGAAGGGCAGGTCTTTGTCGGACTGATAGATGCCCAGCTAATCGACAGCGGGTCAGAGACGGCGCTCCGAGAGGTCATCGAGCGAGGCTGCGGACTGACGGCCATTCTGGCATCGAAGAGCCTCGCCCAGATTCTTGCGGAGTATGAATGCGCGAACAAGATTCAGCTTCAAGCGCGCACCAACGCCGCGTTCGCGCGAGCTATGACGCGCAACCAGCTCGATCTCTACATCGCCGTCATCAACGCGATGGCGCCCGCGCCCGGGGTGAAACAGCTGGTGATCTTGACTGGTGGCGTGGCGCTCCCGCCCGTCGATTCACTCGAATTCGTTCGCGTCGCGAAAGCGGCGGCGGCAGCCGGCGTGCAGATCTCAATGTTGGCCGAAGAACCCGAGGCCACCGACATGAGCCTCAAGTTCGCCGAATACGCGCAGGATCAGCGACAGATGCTTCAGGAGGCTCAGACGTTGGCGGAAATGAGCGGCGGACAGTTTTTCCGCGTGATCGGTCAGGCGGATCGGTTCTATCAGCGCATCCTAATGTCCGCCTCCGCGATCTATCGGATCGGCGTCGATCTGCCGAAAAGCGCCCCACCGGATGGCAAGTACAACGTGCTCGTGAAGGTCAATCGACCTGGTGTGAAAGTCCTAGCCACCCGCTACGCCGCGCCTCCGGTTCCGCCCGTTGCGTCGACACCGGCGGAGCGGATGCAACATGCGATCAAGACTGGCGAACCTTCTTACGAAGTGCCGGTTCAGATTACTGCGGAGGCCGTTCGATCCAAGGATGGGTCGAAGACGGAGATTCGTGTCGTTATCGATGTACCTGGCGACACTCCTGGTCCGGTCTCTGGCATGTTTGGGATCGTCGGACCAGATCATCAGCTCCGCAGTGGCCATCAGAATCTCGTGCGATCAAACGATGGCAAGTCCTACCGCTTGGATTTTCTGGTGCCGGCTGCAGCCGGTATTTACGATCTACGATTTGCAGTGGCCAGTTCCAGTGGGGCCGTGGGAGCCGTTTCACAGAAGCTCGTGGTGAACGAATAGCGTGACGAGCAGCGGCCAGCGGCGACCTGCCCCAATCGGAGGCCGGCATCAGGTCTCGCGCACGGTGCGTCAGGCATGGCGTACGCATTGGTCTTGACCGCGTTGGCTGCTAATGAACCCCGATTCTTGTTCATAGCGTTCGACGGCATCGCATATGAATCAGACATGTTCGATTGTGAGCAGAGGAACTGGGTCACACACCGCGAAACGCCGTCGAGCTCTAGACTGAGTTGGTGCGGCGGAGCGCCAGGAAAAGGTATGGTCCGGGCATGGTCGGTTGAGCTGTACGGGCCCATTTGTGGCACGCCAACTTATGACAGATCTGAGGTACCCGGACTGATGCGTGGCGTCGCCGGTACGGGTTATGCACTGCTACGTCGTGTCAATCCTTCAATCGCTCCCTGCCTGCTCTTGCTTCAACCACCGTCCCAGTCGCGTTTGTTTCGGGACGAGTCTGGTATAGACTGCGAGACATGCGCCGGGAGTCGACGCCTCTGAGAGAGTTCGAGCAGCGAGTGCTGCTTGCTGTCCTGTGCGCAGTCCGTGTTGGTGAGGCCTATGGCATCACGGTGTATGACGAGTTGATGAGGCGGACAGACAGCCGGGTCAGACCTAGTGCTGTCTACAAGACGCTCCAGCGCCTGGAAAGGAAGAGTCTGTTGACGTCTTACGTTACCGCACCGATTGCCGAACGAGGCGGGAGGAGAAAGCGTTGCTATCGTCCGACGAAAACTGCAATTGTCGCTCTAGGGCGAGCAAAGGGCAACCTTAACAACCTTTGGGCCGGCGTTGGATCTGGGTTGTAAGAACATTCGGAATAGGCATTTGACGGAAGTTCTATGTCAGGCTGCGCAGGAGGTTTGCCGCGCGGATCGTTGCGGCCCGACGTGCCGGTACTAGCGCCGCGATGAATGCGATCACGACAACGAGTTCTGAGCTGGCCGATAGAATTGCGACATCCCCGGCGGACACTTGGAACATGTATGCACTCATCCAGCGGCCGCCCCACCATGCTACAAGTAGACCGAGTCCAGTGCCACACAAAGCAAACCGACCTGTTTGGTAGCTAGCTGCATCTCTGATGCACGAGTCGAAATCGACCAGCTGAACCAACTGCTTCTCGGTGTGTCACCCGATCGGTACAAGGCGCTTCGAGAAAGACTTAGCGAGACGGGCGTCGCGCCGAACGCTGACGTTGTCGTGCAGGTCGAAATGGTGCGGCCGGGCTCAGAGGCGACGATTGCGTCTGGCCTCGTGTCCGAAATGCTCGCGGTCCTCGACACGCTGCGCCACATCATGCCACCGCGGGACAGCGATGCCCTAAAGATGTTCCGAGACGCATCCGTGGCTCGTCATGAATCGCGCTGGATGCCGTTGCTCGAAGTACTGGACGAAGAGTCGGGACTTGGATTTGACTCCGTTCCCCGCCAGCACGACTTGCTAAACGCGGAACCTCTCGAAGGCCCTGTATCTGCGCGTTGGGCCTATTGACCCATCTGGGTTGTCTGCTCAGCCACGCGACGTTTACCTACTGTCGCGGGTTGAGACACTGATTCGTGACGGCCGTACGACGCTGACGCCTGAGGACGTGGACGCTCTGGGTCTTCGGACACGCGAGAGTCTGCCGGAGGCCTTTGCACTGAGCGGCACGGTGATCGATGGCTCGGCCGGGGAGAAGTCACCGCAAGTGTTTCTTAGGCATGGCCACGGTCCATTTGGAGCCAGATTATTGGGTAGGTTCTGTCACTTATCGCCCGAGCTACGTGCCTAGGTAGTCAAGCATCTCAACAACGAAGAGAGGTGTCGTCCAGACGCGCCAGGGGCTGCAGCATCGGCACTTAGGTCGGCAACGAACGCTACAGCTCCCGATTGGGCGTCTTAACTCAGGGAAGCGTTGCGCATCTCCTCGGGCTCGGCGTTGATCTCACTGTCCTTGCGACTGTCTATGTTTCTGATCGCGCATTGGTTCCGGTTGCTCGCCTTTCCGCGCGCGACGATGCGGTACCGAGGGCACCGGCAGGACGTCCCCCCGGCCCGCGTACGGATGCGCGAGCTCGCGGCGGCCCGGCCATCAGCCGGCTATCGCACGCTCCGCCGCTGGCTGCGCCGTGAAGGCTTTGTGGTGAATCACAAGCGGGTCCATCGCTGGTATCGCGAGGACCGCTTGAAGGTGCGGCGATCCGCGCGCAAACACACCGCGATCGTGCGGGCGCCGTTGGTGGTGCCGACGCGGCCGAACGAGCGGTGGTCGATGGATTTCATGCGCGACATGCTGGCGCGGCCCCGCGCGTTTCGGACGTTCAACGTCAACGATGATGCGACACGAGAATCGTTGGTGATTGAGGTGGACCACTCCCTCCCCGGCGTCCGCATTGTGCGGGTCCTCGACGCACTCATCGCGCGCCTGGGCCGCCCGCAGGTGATCGTGTGCGACAACGGGCCCGAGTTTCTCAGCCAGGCCGTCGACACCTGGGCGTATCAACGCGACATCCGCTTACACTTCATCGCGCCGGGCAAGCCGAATCAGAATGCGTTCATCGAAAGTGTCAACGGCCGGTTCCGCGCGGAATGTCTCGACCTGCACTGGTTCGCCACGCTCGACGAAGCGCGGGTTGTGATCGAAGCGTGGCGGATCGAATACAACACGCAGCGGCCGCACACCTCGCTGGGCGATCGCACCCAGGAAGAATATCGGAGACTGTTGGAGGCGGATTCGCCGGCGGCGCCGGCTCACCCGGAAGATCTAGAACCTGAACTAACTACGGTTGGAGTTGCAGTCTGACTGGATCAAACTTTGGGGGCACGTCGCGACCACCTGCGGCAAGCTCAGAGAAGCATTCTTGAAAGTGCCGGGGTTCAATTGCAGCTCGCCAGCACGTACGTCCAGCGAGGGGCGATCGAGGCGCTGCTGATCCTTAGACAGCAGATCGTGCATCCGCCAAAAAACGTTTTTGATCGCCAGCACAGGTAGCGGCCGTAGCTGCCTCGAGCGCAGTGAATGGTTGGGAGGCGGAAAGTCCGTCGGTTAAGATGGCCAAGCGTCCACGCGCGTCTGTTGCGGCTCATCGAACAACACGGACTACCAGATTCTTCTCCTGAATCGAGTGGGTTGTCACCTCGACCGGCTCTGCAGCCGAAGCAAGTGAGCTTATAAAGCCGGCATCGAGCAACGGATCGGGTAGTGAACCTGAGACGGCAACCAGTCGATAGGAACCAACCAGAGGTTGCAGATTGAAGACTCCGGTTGGTCCAGACCCAACCATCATCACTCTCCGCAATTCACGTGGTTCGTGAACCACGCCGAAGAAACTCGCTGGTATGAGCATCACGACACAGCCGACTGGCGCACCACGCGCGTCCCTAACGACTCCATGAATCTCATTCGGCTGGTCGACCATCACGATGCTTATGTTGGAGATGTCCCTATCGAGCTGAACGACCCCTGTTGTCAAGTCACGCCCATTCAGTCGAATGGAACCCACATACCAACCTGTAGGTGGTCGCTGAACGTCAACGATGTAGCCACCTGCCGGCAAGCCCACCGAGCGGAAGCGGCCGTTGGGACCAAGCCGCGTCAGGGGCATGTCGCTAAGGTCCACGTCGTCGAGTGGCGCAATGTTTACCGCTTGTCGAGACAAATCAGAAACTGACGGTTCCTCCTTCAGACCTTGGAAAGAGACAGCGCCGCTGAGTGAGTACCCGTCCCTAAGTGTCAACTTGAGATCGTGAATATCTCGATCGACATCAATGGTTTCCGACAACCAGACGGTTGGTTCGTCCACAAGTGTGGCCACAGGCACTCCGGGACGCATCATTGGAATGCTCACTGTAGGTCTCAGGCCCGACGTGGACATGTCCCAGCGCGGAAACCTGATAGCTCGGAGAGCGTATCTGCCCTGTAGGACGCCACTGAATTCAAATCGCCCGCCCGCCTCGGTCGGCACCTTCAGCGTGTCCAGCGAGGACGTTGAAGCTCCGGAAAACTCCACCGGAGTCAAAGTGATGATTGAGGGCAATTGGGGCCCTGAAATAACTCCAGACACATGCTGTCCCGTCGATCGTCGTCGCGAAAAATTGATCCCCGTTCTCTCTTCCGCTGGGCCGAGCGAAATAAATGCTCCCTCAGAGGCCGTTCTTGAATCAGGAAAATAGATCGTAGGGTAAAGCAGCGGCGAGCCGCCTTCGGCGGCAATGGCCACCAGATACCGTCCGGATCTCAGCCTAGCGAGGGTGTAATCGCCTCGGTCATCCGCTACTGCCTGGTCTGCTATTCGCAGGTGAGGCCCGGCCGCATCGAACATCCTTTCAAGGGCATACACTTTTGCCTTCACGTAAGCAGCGCCGTCCTCGATGACGATTCGGCCGCTGATTGTGCTCGGTCTTGTTAGGCGCAAGATAAGTCCCTGCCGCGTTTGACCTGCACCCAGCGAGATAATTGGCTCACGTGACCCAACGAACGAATCCCCGTAGGTCGAGACGGCCATATATGATCGACTAGAGGCGGCAACGACGTAGTCACCAGGAGGTAGACCGTCGAAAACAAACAGCCCCGTTTCGTCCGTTGTGTACCGTTTCTGCGTCGCGCCCCCACTAACCTGAATCACGCTGACAACGGCGCCCTCGACTGCGCGTCCTGTAGCTGAATCTACGACCTGGCCACGAAGCGAAGCTGAGCTCTGAACTCTGCCGTTCAGGCTTGCTGCGCCGCCGGCAAGCGCCAAGAGTGCGGCCACGATGACTTGACTCGCGGGCGGGAGCGCCGTTCGTGTCACGGTGTCACCCATCATGATGTGACGTGAGGTTTACACATTCCGAAACGGCGCGGTCTAGAACGGCTATCCCAGGCGCAGACGCAGGCATCTGCAGCGCACCAATTCGATAGCCGCACAAGTGTGCGTCGCACCCGCGCTAATCCACGGACGGGATTGCCGAATTCTTCAGCCGAGTCACTGCCTAGATACGTCGATATCCCGCATGAGAACCTCACCCTCATGAAGGGTGAAGCGCGCCCGCGCTTGGGAACTAACGCGCCGAAGAAATTCCCAATCGTCGAGATCTGTCGAGCTAGCGGCGGCAATTAAGGTCAACGTGTAGTCTCCCGCCGGCATCCCTTGAAACGTGTATGAACCTCCTGTATCCACGGCCGCAAGGCCGAGTCGAGGCGACCCCGGCCTTGCCAGTCCAAGATCTGCTGGCAGTAGGACAACCGTCCGAGGGAACCTATCACTGTGGGCCTCAGCGAGTCTCCCAAGAATCCTGTTCGGCTTGTCAGTGAGAGCTATCTCGATATCATCACCCCCAAGTAATTGTGCCTCACGGGCTGTCACATCGCTGCGGTTCGCTATGATGTTGTGAAGATACCATTCAGTGGGGGCGCCCGAACCACCAGAAACCGGAACAGCGTCAATCCAGTACCTACCTGGAAGCAGGTTTGTAACAAGCGTATCTCCGTGTTGATTGGCCTGTACGGTCACAGCAATCAATCGAGGCGTCATTTGCGCCGTGACTGACCTGAACGTAACCTGCACGCTCTGATTCTGCAGACGTGAACCTGATTGAACAAACTTTAGGCGAATGGTCGCCGCTCGCACAGGAGTGACAGCCAAGTAGACTTGTGGCAGGTCTTGATTCGTGAGCTCGGCCTCGGCTGCGGTCCACCACGCTGAACTAGCAGGGCCGCTGGCCGACCGATAGGCTCCTGTACCGCTTTCAGCAACTACCCTATGCCACCCAGGTGGCACGCCGGAGACTCGAAAACGACCTTCTGAATCGACCTTAATAGGGCGGGAAAAGTTTATGGGCTCCTGCCAGTAACCCTCCAGTCGGACTGCAGGGGTTTCATCCCGAATGATTGGTTGAGGTAGCGACAAGAGTCTGCCCTCGACGACGTACTCTGACCCTTGCTGGAGGACAAAATCCACTCCAGTTGTCTCGCGCTCTGCTGCAACTGTAACGATACTTGCTTGACGCGATGTGGGGCTACCTGGGTAGTACGTCAACAACGATAGTGAGCCTCGAAGGTTGGTGAGCTCGGACGTAGCGCGCAATGCCACGTGATCGATTGCCTCGCCATCAACAGAACCGCCCGCAGCGGACTTCGGAACTGCAGCGACGCCATATCGACCTGGTCTGAGTTCATAGAAGCGATATGAGCCGTGTCGGTTGGTAATTGTCTTCGCCGCCGGAATATGCGCAAAGCGCGATTCGTCAAGACTGAGCCGGAGCAAAACTATCGAGACATCAGCGGCTGGACTACCGTCCCGCGACAGCAGCGACCCCGACAGAGCCCCCGCGCGCACCAACGTAATGTCAAGGTTATCAAGTCGTGCGCCTAGGGCGCCTACAACAATCGGTCGGCCATTGCTGCCGCCAATACCCGCCCCGAACTGAGTCGTTAGAAAACCTGGTCTTGTCGCAGTTAGGAGATACTTTCCAGCCGCAATGCCTTCCATTGAAAAAAGCCCCGATTGATCGCTACTGGTTTCCTTGACCAACACGCCGGTAGCAGCGCTCACGAGCGACAGCCCAGTGTCCCTGAGCGGCTCACTGTTTGTTGACGTAATCCGACCGCTTAGGCGGGCGGTTGGTAAAGGCTGCGCTGATGAGCCAAACGAGCTGGCAAACGACAGAACGCACGTGAGGGCGACGGCCCACAGCGTCAGCTTGTTGTGCCGGAACAGGGCGGCCGTACGTACGTGCATAGTTGGCTTGAATTCCAGCTTATCCTAGTTTGGTCGCTAAGCACGCTGTTGGTAACCGAAACGTTGGCGCTCTTCTGAGGAGTTTCGCAAAACCTTTCCTCCTCGCCACTGAACCCTCGTTGGGAACGCATCCTTTGTATCGCCGCCGGAGCCTCGTCCGCCTTCGCGGTACTTGTTCGGTCACGTACGCTGGTCTAGCAGGCTGCTGAAAACCACGCCGTGATTAATGATGTCGTCATCTTGATAAGTTCGCGCGATGTCGATGTCTCCGGCGTTCCGGCGATCCGATCCCGTCGGCCGCGGTCGTCAGGCCGCGAGCAGCTTTTCCGGACACCGACGTGCTCACCGATCGATAGAAGAACATGATGATCGCACTTTACTCGTTGCCAATCGGCGTTGCACTGAGCGCCCTGACAGATTGCGGCTGAGAGCAAACGGACAGCCCTTCTTATTGGGCCATCCCGACGAGAACTACAGGGTGGAGTTCCCAGAGGGTCTGGACGATCCCGGCCGGACCGTGACCCGTTCCCTCCTTGGTCTCGATGTGGTGAGCCGGATTGAACTGGTGAGCCTCGTCTAAGAACGCGAACCCGACGAATCTTAAATGCGGTGGAGGCTTGGCCTTCCAAGTCTTCGAGTTCGCGCCGTCCGCCATTCCCACAAGTGCCATGAGCTGGCGCTGTACCGTAGCGAGAGATCGTGGAATTGCGACGATTGACCAGTCATATACCACGATCACAGAGGATCAGTGTCGCGACATTCAGCTGGCGTCTCTGGCGACGACGGCTCCGGCGATTGCCACGGCGGCGGCCCAGATGAAGTGGGTCAGGATTCACAATCGAACCGGTACACCATTGTGGACCTCCGACCGTCCGGTCACACGTTACAACCCGAAGCCTGCGACTCTCATGGGTAATCTCGGTTGGGCATGCCCAGGGATACAAGTCTTCTTTCCGCTGTCTCCGACGCTTGCGTTGTGCATTTGCGATCCCGACGAGTACGGCGCGAGGCCATCCGAGATGCAGATCGAGGACGTTAAGCAGATCACGCTTCAGAACCACCTTCAGCTACGCCATGCCACCCGTTTCGTGTTTTCAAGATCAGGTGATTTCGACTTGGCGACTGAAGTGTTGGACGCGAATCCGGAGATAGGTGATCCCGTTCGCGAGAGGACGTCATGGAGGGAACCTCTTTCTGAACGGCGCGACTCCAAGACTCGAACCCAGGCTCTGCGCTCTGCGGACGCGCGAGCAGTCGCGGGGCCTGAAGAAGACGCTCGAATCGGGCCAAAAACCAGTAAATGACTCGTCTGACCTGCCTTGTCACACGGCAGCCCGAAGATGGTGACATGAGCACCCTTGAGCAGACTTCGCTGGCCCCGTCCCGATGCTATTCTGAGGGCGTCGTGACACCTGCCCCCACTGCACCTGTGGCCGTAGTCTTTGACGGCGACGACACACTGTGGAGCACAGAGCCGCTTTACGACCGCGCGAGAGCAGCCGCACGGGCCGAAGTCGTTCGTGTTGGTCTCGATGGCGACGCGTGGGAACGGATTGAACGGCGCGTTGACGTGGAGAATGTTCAACGTCTGGGATTCAGCACGGAACGCTTTCCGCTCTCGTGCGTGCAAGCGTATGAACAGCTCGCTGATTTCGGTGGGGTACCTCGCGATCCAGAAGTAAGCCGTCGGGTTCGCTCAGCAGCACGAATCGTGTTCGACCAAGACCCGCCGCTCGTGCCGGGTGCGCGAGAAGCAATCCAGGCGTTGCGCGAGCGAGGGGCCAAACTCGCGTTACTCACAAAAGGCGATCACGACTTGCAGGAGCGACGCGTGGAGCGCAGTGGCATCGCGGACTTGTTTGATGTGATTCGTATCGTCCCGGAAAAACCAGCGTCCGTATTTCGCGAAATCGTCGCACTCTTAGGAGTCAAACCCAAGGACGCCTGGTCAGTTGGCAATAGCATTCGCTCGGATATTGTCCCTGCTATCGAATCCGGTCTGCGGGCAGTATGGATTGAAGCTCACGTTTGGGAACACGAACGATTTGAAGGATCGTTCAGGCACGATCGGATGATCGCCATACGCGATGTTTCCGATCTTCCAGAGGCGATCGACATCGCGGTGATGCACAAGTCGTCTCATGGCGCGGCGGACTGAAGGCTGCTCGGGAGACGACAAGCCCGACGAGCCCAAACTCAGGCATGAGTTTGTCGGCATGATGTTCGCGATTGCTGTTGGCGAGGTCGGTCTACAGGCTGCTGGGCTTGTCCAGTCGAAACATCTGATCGGGTACCTGCCGGCAGCGTTTCACTTAGTTCTTGCAACGATTGTCATCGCAGCGAGTTGGGTTGGATGGTCACGCAGCCTCGCGCGCCAAGACGTCAAGGAACTGTTCGAGTGGCCGTTTGTGGTTCTCCTGCTCGATGTGGCGATGGTGGTGATCTACTTCATCTTGGTCAAAACAGTAGATTTTAGCGACGACCACCATCGGATCGATCCGGCGTACGCGGTTGCGCGTTGGCATGTTTTGATCTTCTTGCTGTACCTGCTATGGGACGTCGTCACTAAGTTTGTGATGCCACGCCCAGACCGCCAGACGAAGCAGGAGTGGGAAGCGAGCCGACTCCGGATTATCCCAACGGCAATCTGCCTCGTACTTTCCTGTTTCGTCTGGAGGGCGTTCTGGGATGCTGACTACGAACATTGGCTGACAGCTGACATCGCACTACTCTCAATTGTTCTCCTGTTTCGGGCCCTCAAGGAGTTGTTCTCGGCTAAGTCTCGCAGCGTCTTTCGGTGGAGCTGCACCCTGGCGTGTGTTCTCGGCTTCATAGTCGGAACGTTGATGACCTACTACAAATGGCCATTGCCGCTGTCAGCCTCGGTGATTCAAGAGATGCAGCGCTATGACGTGACAAAGGAATCGGCTGCCGTCGCTCCAGAGCCGCCGAAGATTGGTCCGGTCAAGCGCTGAGCTGGAAGGGTGAACCCGTCAGGATTCGCCCAGACGGGCGATCCAGCGTTAGCTGACGAGGGAGATGTCTGGGGCCGGTCGGGCGCTCTCAAACGAGCTGGCCGTCCCGTTAGCCTCTGTTAGCCATTTCCGCACGAACGACGAAACGGCCCAGTATTTGCTGAGCCGTTTCGTGTCGTCTCATTAAATCTCGGTTAGCTGGCCTTGCTGCTGGTCTTTCAAATTCGGCGGTTCGCCCTGGGGAATTGCTTGCTGCTGAACTGGCGCCTGAACCAAGACCTGCTGCGCCGCCTGGATGAAGGCCCCTCCGTCAGGGTTTTCAATGACCTCGAAGGCTGTCGTGGAGGACAAGGGGTGAATGAGGCTGTGATGGAAGCTGCCGTGCAAGACAAGGTGTGAATCAGGCTGTGATGGACCTACAGAACTGCCTCTTGCAACTTCTGATCAGCTTCTAGACAGATGACCTCCAACCCGAGCCCCTTGCGTTTCTCAGCGGCTACGGCTGAGCATGACAACTAGCGGCACCGCGCTGCGATCCGCTCGATCCTTGGAATGACAACGTCCGTCTCCATACCGCCGGCCAGCTGACTCTCCACGTCCTCTTGCAGCGATCCCAATCTCGTGAGCCGCTCGCCTGCTATTCGGAACGTTCCGCGCGGGTCAGAGGTATGCAATGCCGACGTGAAGGTGAGATACTTTCCCATTAGTAGGTAGTCGGCTCCAGTGAGGAGAGTGGGAAAGCGTCGATCACGAGCAGTGATGTGAACTCCGCGCACGGTGGCCTCACCGCCGGCCCTTGTGACCAGCAGTTCTTTCCCAACTGACAGCTTGACTGACAACGGGACGCGAATGATTCGGCGAACACTCGTCGCGTAGTCCGTGAAAAGGAAGCCTCCGCCAGCTGTGGGATTACTCGTGCCAGATTTCACATTCACAATCACGGCGAGGTCTGTTGAGCAGACGAGGGATTCGAGGTATTGGTCTAAATCTCTCGGATGCTGCGTATCTTCCGCATGCTCCACTATCGTTTCAACATCCGCACCATCATCCAGGATTCGGCCGCCTCTCTCATATTCCGCGTACAACTTGCTGTGATACTGCTGCTCTCGTGTCAGCCGTGACAATGCTCGCGCGGTCTCGTCATGCGGAGGAACCTGCGTGAAAGAGTACATTCCAATGATCGATCCTCCACCTAGCATGAGAAGGCCCACGAGCCGCTGGATGCCCCGCACCTTCGCCGACGGTGTCATTTTGGATCACTCGTCGCGGAGAGATAGGCCCGCTCGAACGCGTCGATTGGCTGGGCGCCCGATAGCCTGATTATCGCGCGTACCATTCCGTCGGGTAGGTGCCTTGAGTGCGAGAGCGTGGCTCGCAAGTGGGCCGGAGCCGACCAACGAACCAGCCAACCAGCCTCATCCCTTCCGTACGTCCTTCGCTTGCGGAGGTGGAGGCTGCGCTGCCGGCTTTCGCTTCGGCATTTTGCCCATGCGCGCCGGAGTGTAGCAAATCATGATTCCTCTCTGTCCCGTGACGGGACACCGACTGATTCGACGCGACATCGAGCGGCAGGCCGGGGGGAACACCTGCACCGGCGGCCGATCGTGGAGGCTCGGAGAACGTCGCGGATCCCGAGCCAGTCATTCGTTCCGGTCGCTGGTGCGGGACTCTTGGCCGCTTGGTGGATGGGTCAGTAGCGGTCCAAAGGACGGGCGCTGCGCGACCGTGGATCCATCGCCGTGACTTGAGCAGTATCGTGCCCTCGACCAACCTGCTCAACGCACCCAGTGAATTCGTCCCGGCCCAGGAGATCGCCATGAGATAGCTTCTATCGTTTTTGCTTCGACCGAGGCGTTCGGCACGAGCCGAGCCTCTCTGGCGTCCGCCAGGTCGTGTCGGAACGAGAGTCGCGCCGCATGCTCTAGGAGTCTCCATGAGTCCGACTCTCGCTGCGACCCGCGTGCCCCCTCGACGTAGCGAAGGCTGCTTGGCACTTATCCAACGGCCACGAATTGCCCTTCATGCTCTAAACTAGGCCAACACTCGACTTGAACGGGGGAACCCGGCCATGGCAGTTGTGAACCGAACGGCGCTAACGCGCTCCGGCTGGTGCGCACTGGCACTCGTCGTAGGTATCGCAAGCGCTTTGCACGCCGCACGCGCAACGCTACCCGCCCCTCAAGCCACAGGCTTGGCGGCGGCCCAGTTGGTCCAGTTGTACGCTGACCGCGACTACGGCGCAGTACGTGCCGCATTTGCCCAGGTCACGGATTTCGAAGTGTTTCGGCACGAAGTCTCGAAGGCTGTGGCGCACGAGCGGCCGCAGATCGCCGCCGCGTTCATGATCGAAGTCGCGGACGCTGCCTACGAGACGCCGCTCGTCCGCAGCGGGGACATCGTCTCGCGCGTCAGGGCGGCCCGCGCGCTTCTCGAGGACGGGTGCGCGCTCGTGCGCCAATTGCCCCCAGGCGGTGAGTTCGAACGACGCTGGCAACTGGTCAGCCTGGCGCTACTCGAAGGGGAGGATCCGCGACTCGGGCTGATCAAGCTCTCAGATGTGCGGCCGTACGATCCCCACTGGCAGCATCTTCGCGAGCGGGGCGCCGATCCGGGCATCCTGGCGCTCTCCAAGGGCGTCGACCGTGAAGGCGCAGTCGGACGCTTTTTCAAGGACACCGGCTTCGGAATCGGTGAGCTCAGTGACACCTCCGAGGCGCGCGCCCATCTGATTCACGACGGTCAAGTGGCGGTCAGAGAAGCCGTGTCAGCGCTGACGACCGCGCGGTCGTTCCCCAATGTCTCCGTGGAAGCGACCGTGCGGTTGGGTTTTCTGGCCAACGCCAGCCAACAACTGAGTGTGGCGCTCGGGAGTCGGACGTCGTCGGGACGGACAGCGGAACTTCTGTCTGACATCGATGTCCAAACCAACGATCCACGTCTGCGGTATCTCGGGCACCTATTCCTCGCACGCGCCAACGAGCAGAATCACGATCTTGCCGCCGCGGCGCTGGAGTATCGTCGCGCGGTCACCGCGCTTCCAGGACAATCCGCCGTTGTCTCGCTTGCTGCGCTCGTCTATTTGTCCGGGCACGCGCTCGATGCAGGCGATCTCGTCCGAGGGATTACGTCGGAGCAAGCGGCTCCTGACGACCCCTGGCTGACGTACCTTTCTGGCGCGAGCCATGAATTGCCTGCACGCCTCGCCGGCATGCGTGAGGCGGTGCGATGAAGCCCCTAACGATCTTTGTCCTCGCACTGTTGATCACGCCCGCGGTCCTGGCGCGCCAGCAGGACGTGTTCCGCGTTGAAGGTCGCGGCATTCTGGTCGACGTCTCGGTCCGTGATGACCGCAAGGTGGTCACTGGTCTCACCGTGTCCGACTTCGAGGTCCTCGACAACGGTGTCACGCAGCAGGTTCTTGACGCCTCAGTGGAGTCCTTGCCGATCGACGCATCAGTGCTTCTCGACGTCAGCGAAAGCGCCCGCTTCAAGTTCGGTCAGAGCTTAGGCAACGCGGCGACTCGCATCCAGGACTTCTTCAAGCCCGACGACCACGCTGATGTCCTGCTTGTAAGCGCTCGGATTATTGACGCACAGGCTTGGGATGGACGCGCGCTCGGCTCGTGGTCGGCGGGCGCGTTGCTTGGCGACCGTGGGACATCGCTGTTCGATGGCCTCGTGTCAGCTCTCGTGCGACCGACGCTCCCCGGCTATCGACGCGTGGTTGTCGCGCTCACCGATGGGATCGACACGTCGTCGTTCGTGGCGCCCGCCACGCGCAACGCGATCGTCGATCGCTCCGACGCGGTGATCCAGATCGTCGGCGTTGGGTTTGTCGCCTCTGGATACCGATCCACCCGAAACACCAACTTGAGCGCCACAGGGCGGAGTGCGTTGAACGACGAGGTTGCCGCGCTGATTGGCACCGACTACGGGCGGGTGCTGAGCACCATCGCTCAGCGGAGCGGGGGACACTTCTTCGATCTTCAGTCGAGCACGCGTTTCGTGGACGCGATCGGCGCGTCGATCCAGGACTTTCGCGAGCGCTATCTACTTCGCTACGTGCCCACGGGCGTCGATCCCAGCGGTTGGCACACCCTCACGATTCGCGTGAAGGGCAAGAAGTACCAAGTGGACGCTCGCCGCGGCTACGCTGGCCTGTTCAACTAGGACCATACTTGCCTCGAGAACACACGAACCGCAACGCCCACGACGAGCGCGCCGAAGCTCGCGATTCCGAATGGCAAGTAGTTCCAAGCCTCAGGGCACGTTTACGGCGCGGCATCGAAATCAATCCCAGGGCACCCGAAGCATTTCTGCCAGCGCGTCAAAACTCTGCGGATGTGTCAGATTTTGCAAATGTACAGTTGAAGCCGTCGCGGAGGACGACGCGATGTTGGTGTTGATCAGGCTCGCATCCATTGTGGCGCTTCCGAGCAGTGTGGTGTTTGTGATGAGGACGTGAAGCGTTCCCGAGATCTTTCCGACCTGCGTTTGATTCAAGCTCCATGTCTCTGTAAAGGTCGATGGAGACAATGTTGCGATTGCCGGGAGCAACACAGAGCCGTCATTCTGGATCGGCGCAGTACTGTTGCTTGAAGCAAGCTGCCCGAGGATCGCCGCCCCCGAGAGCGCAGTTCCCGACTGCGTGAATATGAACACCAGTGGAAACACGCGCCCCGTAGGAAAGACGGTGCCGCAAAAGTCGGGGTTCTGGAATTCTTGTGTCTCACTGCAACTTCCAACGACATAGGAGCCGAGCCAATTGCCTTGGTAGTTGGGGAGGACGCGGATCTGTATTGACCCTCGCGTCCCTTGGTAGATCACAGAGATAGTGGCCGTACCAGACGCCGCCCCGGTGACCCGACCGCCGCCGTCTACTTGCGCCACGTTAGGAGCGTCAGTGCTCCAAGAACCCGTCGTCACCTGTACAGTGGTTCCGTTCGAAAGTGTAGCGACGGCACCAAACGCCTCGGACGCGCCCAAAAGAACCTGCGAATTCGTCGAGTTCACTGTGACAGACGTCGCCGTTGGAGACGGCGGGGCGGGAGAACTATTGCTTCCACAACTTGTCGTGAAAAGGAGCGCAACTCCGAACGTAACCAGGTATCTGGCTGTCATCTCAAACCGCCTTGCGCAAGGAGCGGAGGCTGGCAGATCTCTACAACCGTACGGCGGCCGAGTATAAGGCAAAGCCGACCGCGATGAGGGCCAAATCCCTGTTGTCGCTGCCAATAGGAATAGCGACATTCAGGTTGCGAGGTCACCCGACGCCCTGTGTCCGTGCGATGATGCCGTCGACATGAGATGGCTCGTGTTGATGTGTGCTGTCGTTGGGACTGCCTCGGTTCTGGTGGTCGGCCAGCAACCAACCACGGGCACCCAGTCTCGGCCCGTCTTTCGCACGGGCGTGGAAATGGTGCGGATTGACGTGGTCGTGACCGATCAGGACGGCCATGCGGTTCACGGACTGCGCCGCGAGGACTTCACGGTGCTCGATCGCAAACGGCCCCGGACGATCGTGAACTTCGAAGAGATCTCGCACACCGACACCGCGAATTCCGGTCCAGAACCGCTTGCCACCGTGCCGCGCGACGTGGCGACCAACACGACCCCGCGAGCCTCCCGGCTCGTCGTGCTCCTCATCGACGATATGGTGCCCGACGATCGCCTGGAGAAGGTCAAGGACATTGCCAAGGAAGTCGTGACCACTTTGGGACAGGATGCTTCTGTCGCCTTCCTCACGCGGAGCTACGCCCGCACGGTGGAAGTCACAGAGGATCAAGCCTCGGTGCTGCGTGAGATCGACCAGATTGCGTCGCGCTCGGCGCAGTCGCCGAAGGTCGCCCGGACGAAGCGCGTCGAGACAACGCTATGCCCGTGGGATGTATTCGAGCAAGTCGCGGAGATGCTGCGCACTGACGACAGCCAGCGCAAAGCTGTCGTGTACATCTCGCCGTTTTGCAGCGGTGGCTTGAAAGAAGTCGTGCAGATGATGGAAGGCGGAACGACGGATCGTGGTTGGGAGGTCATTGCTGCGATTGAGGCGCTTCGGAAGTCGAACGTCACTTTTTACGCGATCGACCCACGGGGACCCGCCGACTACAGTCTGGGCAACTTCGACGCGCCAGACGTCCTGACCAAGCCGGGAAGAGGTGGCACCGAGGCGTGGCGCACGCAGTGCGTGACACGTTCGTGCGATCCCGTACTGCAATCACAGGACAACCAGCGGGCGTTTACCGCCGCGACGGGGGGATTTGCGATCACCGATACGAACGAGATTCGGCAAGGCATCTCGCAAATCCTGGATGACTTTGGTCACTATTACCTCTTGGGTTTTGAGCCGGGCGATGTCAAGGACCGGGCGTACCACCCGGTGGAGGTCGCCGTGAACCGGCCCGGGCTGACCCTCCGGTATCGCCGAGGCTACCAGCTAGGCGCCGCTCCGGCGTCACGCAAGACGCAGGACCCGATGATCGCGATGTCGACTGGTGTTCTGCCTCGCACCGACCTTCCCCTTCGGCTGCTGGCTGTCCCGCGGCCTGCGCTAGGGAAGGCGACTCCGGTGGTTGTGGCGCTTCAGGTCTGCGATCTTCCCGTGCCGCCAGAGGGTTCAGTCCGCGAGAGCCTCGACATCACGGTGCTCGCGGCGAATATCCAGACGTCGAAGGTTGTCGGTGAGTTCCTGCGGCCTCGACAAGTGTCGTTCGCCCGGCGGCCTGGTCGCGAGGCTTCGGAGCCGCTCGACTATCAGATCGTGACGACCGTGGAGCTGCCGCCAGGCAAGTACCAGCTGCGCGTGTCGGCGAAGAGCGCGGCCCTCGACAAGGGCGGCAGCGTGTACGGCACCGTCGAGGTGCCCAACTACGAGAAGACGCCCCTCTCTGTCGGCGGTCTGGTCTTGGGTTACGCGGATCCCACGCATCACCCCGTCTCGACCACACTCATGGACCCTGGTTCGCTTCCGTTCGAGCCGATGCTGGATCGAGTCTTTGCCGCTAGCGACGTGCTGCGGCTCTTCTGCCAGATTTGGCGCCGTGATGGCGGAGCAACGAGCACCACCACGTGGGCCGACCTGCTGGATGCGGAGGGTCACCTGGTAGCGAAGTTTGATGGTCAACCCAAGGGATCTGGACAAGTGGCGAATCTCGACGTCGATCTCGTGCTGGCGAGTCTCGCTCGCGGTGCCTATCAGCTCCGCGTAACCGCGACAGACGGCACGAACACGGATTCACGAAGCATTGGGCTGGCGATCAAGTAGCCGCGATCTCAGTCATTGGGACGCTCTGTGTCTGGTCTGGAGACTCGACGTGACCGAAGAACGAACAACCTGGCTTGTCCATTTTGGTCGCCAGATCGCATTTCTCGTAGCTGCGGCGGTTGTTGGTGCCTGTGGAAGCGCCTCATCACCCACGCCACCGTCGAGCGTGGGGACAACGACGCAAACCCTCAATCAACCGACCGTCATTGACGCCCTTGACTATTGGGCCTCAACAATCGGCATCACCTACACACTCCTCAGCGCGGACACACCACCACGTCTGCTGATCCGGCCCGGCACGGACGGCCTGGGCACCGCGACGGCCCGCGGCGGCATCGACGGCGTTATTGCCAGCACCAATCAGGCGCAATCAGGACTCGTCGTGATTCTGCCGAGCTTCGGTAGTTCCTGTGCTCCGACAAGTCTCTCGTGCCGGGCACTCTTTCGCCACGAGGTGGGCCACGGTGTGGGTTTCCTAGGCGAACCGGCGACCGGCATGATGTCGGCGTTTCCGGACACCGACGTACTCACCGATCGAGAGAAGAACATGATGATCGCACTTTACTCGTTGCCAATCGGCGCCGCACTGAGCGCCGACGGCAGTTGGAGTGTCGCCGCTACTGGGGCAGCGGGAAAGCTGAGCGATTTGCAAGCGGTCCAGGACATCATCACCTACAACATGAATGCCCCGGGCTTCTCTCGGACGCCTGGTCTTGTCTGTCGCTGGCAGCTTCCGGTGCCTGTGTACGTTCAGCGCTAGTCGCAACTTAAGGAGAGTGGCGTACTTCCACACCTTTGAACGCGGATATCGCTCCTTCGGTGAAACGATTCAAGAGCGGCCCGTCAGCGATTCGTTGGCTTGAGCGGCGCGTCTGGACCAAACGGCCCGGCTGGTGCAACCTCGGTCAGCTGCACATCGCAGACGCCGCCGCCTGACCGTCTGGGCGCCGCACACCTTCGACGACGGCCGTTGCGACGCGTTGAAGCGAGAAATCCAACCCGCCGCCTCGACGTCCGCGAGCGCGCCTCCAGCCGGTTCGACAGGCGTCGCTGTTAGGAAACGCAGTCGCCGTAGCCTGTAAACACTCATTACCCCTCGAACGTAACGCAATGCACCAGATCTATGCCTAGGCCCTCATGCGCTTTGTTTGCGCTGGCGTCTGCGATAGTCCTTTCGGTTCAGCTACCGGTCAACGGCGCGAGGCCTCAGCCGCGCGAGCCGGAGATCTCCGATGCCCTCATGGGCATCGCGTTAACCGGTCCTCACGACTCTCCAGATGGCCAACCTACGCAGGGCCGTCAGGCCATTCCACCTCCACCGAACAAGAAAACGCCGGACAACCCTGGGTCGGACTACAAGTGGTGGCAGGATCTGGCGCTGATTAAGGCAGTGGGTGTTAACGATCAGCAGGTCGCGCGGATTGACAAGATTTTTGATCAACGCGAAAAGGAAATAGCACCGTTCGTAAGAGCGCGTTTCAAAACACCCTCCGCGGAGCTTTGAGGTAGTTCCAGCAGATCAAGACACACCCGAGGCTGAGGAAGGCCTGATGGACATCGGCGCGGCGTTCGTAGCGGACGGTGAGGCG